>ERZ1370068.3076-contig-22_pt1 | contig 213304 bp, 267 predicted proteins | sample MGYA00561227_ERZ1370068 | MGnify/ENA primary metagenome ERZ1370068 (study PRJEB38410, sample SAMEA6850437) | metagenome | study: Metagenomic assessment of the ecological functions of the soil: analysis of the soil microbiota associated with the...
CGATGGGAATGACCCTGGAGGCGGTCGAACGCCGGCACATCATGGCAGTGTTGGACGAAGTTCGCTGGCGTATCCGGGGCGGCGGCGCGGCCCAGCGCTTGGGCCCTCAGGCCCTCCACACCCTGGAGTTCCGGATGCGGAAGTTGGGTATCACGCGATAGCGCCGCCGGCCAATGCTCCACCGCTCCGTGCCCCCAACATGCTGGGGCAAACCCAACATCCTGGGCTGATCGAGGTCTGGAGATCATGCGCGACCCATTGACGTCAAGAGCGGAAGGCGGCGCCGGGTTTCCATGAGCCCAGGCAGGAGCCGGGACTCGGCGTATAGCAGGGCACCTGCCGCGGCCGGTCGGAATCCGCGGCGACCGCGGTTCCAGCCCAAGCGAGGAGCGGCCAGAGGAAGAGCACCCATGACGATGCCGACCAATCGCATCGGGACACTCTAGCCTCGCGAGGCGCCCATGCAAAGCCCGCGTACATCAAGCGGAGGTGCAGTCCAGGATGTCGATGCGCCCGGCGACCTGCTCGGCGCGAGTGGGCCAGGCCAGTGTAGGACCTTGACCCTAGCCCATGTTTCCCTTTCGATCAATAAGTCCTTGAAGTATTGAGGGTTGAACGGCGGGATTGTCACTACATGATGCGTCGGGGACCCCGAGAGCGGGGTGGGCGGATCGAGGTGGGTGATACCCAAAGTCGGCGAGGATCGCGGCGGCACGGGTGGAGCCGCGCGTGACGGAGCGCTTGGTCTGGCCGCGGCCGAGTGAACTCCACGAGGCGCACCGTGCGGAGCACCGCGTGAGCGCTTCGGTGGCCGACAAGTCGAGCCCGGCGGTTTTGAGTTTCTTCTCGATCGTGCGGTGAGCAAGAAGGCCAGCGCCGCCACGAAGATGTGAGCCTCGACCCGCGGGTCGGTGCGGTGAAAGATCTGGCGCAGCTCGATAACGTCTTTGAGATTGGCGAAGGCGCTCGACTGCGCTGAGCCTGTAGATCTGCACCGCCTCCACGGCGGTGAGTGGCGGCTCCTCCGTCTGGATGACGGCACTTGCCCTCGTAGGCCGTTTCGCGTTTGAGATGGACGGGATGCTCGAAGAAGCGGAAACGCCCGGCGGTGTACTCCAGTCGTAATAGCGGGACCCGTGCTAGCGGGTGTAGAGGATGCGCGCCGCGGCCGCCGCCGATCTTCGCCGCGTCTAGAAGAGCTTGCCGGCCGCCACGCGGCGCTCGAGCGCTTCGAGTTGGGCGCGCACCCGCTCTTACGGCCTGCACGCGTTGCGTCCTGTTCAGCAGGCCAGCCGCTCGTCTGGACCTCGCCTACGCCCAGATCCTCTACACCTTCCGCGAAGTCGCCCTCTACCTCCGCCGCAGCGAGGCCACGGTGCGCCGCTGGCATAACGAACGCCCCTCCCGATGACAGTTCTCGGGAGCACGTTTGTCATACCGAAGAGCGCGCGTAGACATCTGGGTGCTGGCCGCGCCCACGACGCTGCCGAAGGGCAGCGCGATGGCTGAGCAACGGCGCGACCTGGTGAGCCACGCGCGCCGGGCGTGATCGCCGAGGTCGACCGCGTGCGCGCCATCCTGGCCCCGACCGGCGCGGACCTGGAGCGCCTCCTTCTGAAGATGCATCGCAAGCAAGCGTGATCGCGCAGAAGCGGGCCCGGGAAAGCCATGCGAAGCTGCGCGCGGAGCTGCACCGCCGGCTCGACGAGGGGAAACGCGGTGGTGATCCACGGCAACGAGGTGGTGGTCGAGAAGGTGACGTCACGCGCGAACTCATCGGGGCATGGAAGCGGACAGCAACGAGGTGAAGGTGGAGAGCATGGCCGCAGAGATCGCTGGACGTTCACCGGATGGTCACGCGCGGCGGCGCCACTCCGCAGGGCGGGAGCATCGAAGAGTTCATCGACCGCCTGGAGCAGGAAGAGCGCAGACCGAAGGGCCTGACGTCGAGCCACCGCCCGACTGGTAGCGTCGGCGGCGGCGGGGTACAGAAACCCCCTTCCGCATACTCTGGACGGCTGCGCTCTGGGGCTCCTGGCCCTGTTTGCGGCCGCTCACATTTTAGGGGGCATCTCCTACCCGATCATCTGGCACGCGGACGGTCGCTTCACGCGCCTCGAGGGCGCGCCGTGCAAGGACTACGCGGCGGCGCTGGGCGCGCGAGCCGGCGGCTGCGGTCGGAATAGGGGAGACCCGCGCTCAGATCAGCGGCGCTTGCAGCACGAAGAGGAACGTCGTCCCGCACGCCTCGCGCCGATGCCCCACCCTTGATTAGCCCGCCAGCGGCCTCGACGTGGCCCACGGGCGTGATCCGCTCGCTCTGGCAGGCTGGACACGCGCCGCGCACTCGAGTCTCGGGCAGCTCGGGCTCGGGCGGCTAGCATGGGGGCGGCATCGTAGCATGGCCGGCGGGGCGCCGGGGGTGCCTCTGAATCGGGTAGACTCGGCGCCATGCCGACGCACCCTACCGACGAGCCGGCCGCCCAGGCCCACGGGCTCCTCGAGCGGCTCTTCGCGCTGCTACTGACTGCCGCGCCCTGGTCCCGCAGCTCGAGGCGACAGCCACCGACCCGGAGTCGGTCAGCGCCGAGGCCGAGCGGCTGCTCTACTTCGCCCTGGTCGGCGCGATCGAGGTCGGGCTGGTCCGGACCGCGGAGGATGCGCTGACCGTGCTGCGCCAGGCGAGCCAGCCGCTCGGGCCGATGGGGGCGGCGTGGCTGAAGCGGCAGGAGCGGGAACTGTGACGCGCGCGACACGGCGGGATCAGAAGATCCGAGCGTTGCTCGAGGCGGCGCTCAGGACGCTGGGGACGGAGGCCTCATGAGACGACGGCACATCCTTGCTGGCCTGCTGGTCGCGTTCGCCGCGCCCCTCGCCGCTCAGGCGCAGCAGGCGGGGAAGATCGCACGAGTGGGGTAGTCTGGGTGGGTCGCCGAGAGAAATGCTGACGATCAGCATGCCGATTTTCCTCGCCCGGCTGCAGGAGTTCCAGTTTGTCGAGGGTCAGAATCTTGTCGTCGAGTTCCGGCACGCCGATAGCCAGGAGCGGTTCCGACAACTCGCCGCCGAACTCGCCCGCCTCGGCGTCCAGGTCATCTATGCCACAAACCCGTACGCCATACGCGGTGCCCGGGAGGCCACCAAGGCGATTCCCATCGTTGGCTACGACTACGAGACCGACCCGATAGCAGCCGGCTTCGCGGTGAGTCTTGCCCGCCCCGGGGCAACGTTACTGGCGTGTTCCTGGATCAGGCGACCGTGAGCGCGAAGCACGTGGAACTACTCAGAGAGTTATCACCCACGATATCGCGGCTAGCCGTGCTCTGGGACGCTCCGCTCGCCGCAGCACAGCATCAGGCGGTGAACGACGCCGCACGAGCCCTCGGGATTGTCGTCTCTTCCATCGTCTGGGCCGGCCCCGAGGAATTACCGGCCGCGCTTCGCTCGACGACGCGCGGCGGCGCCCAGGCTCTTATCGTGCTGTCAACGCCGCGCATTACGGATCGATATCGCGGTCTTGTCGCCGCCAGCGCGCTGAAGAATCGCCTACCCTGCATCGTGTTACATGCTGTCTTTGCGCAGGACGGCGCCCTGATGGCGTATGGCCCCAGCCAGCGTGAGATGCATCGCACCGCGGCAACCCTTGTTGCGAAGATTCTCGGCGGTGCCCGGCCTGGCGACCTTCCGATTGAACGGCCAACCCGTTTTGAACTCGTCATCAACCTCAAGACCGCCAAGGCCCTCGGCCTCACGATCCCGCCGTCGCTGCTGGCGCGGGCGGATCAGGTGATCGAGTGAGACGAGCCCGCCTCGCTAGCGAAGGGCCCGACGCGCCCGTGTGTGGTATGCGGCCGGGTGTTTTCCGTCCAGCGCTACTCCCCGCAGATGATGCGCATGCTCCGCCATCACTGTACGAGGCGATCACGGTGGTCAACTGGTGCGGGCACGCCACGAGTTCATCCTCGTGCCCGAGGCCGATGGCTGGTGCGGCCAGGTGCCGGTGCTGGGCGTGGCGCGGTGAGCTGCTTGGCCGCGCCTTCGAGGATTGGTGGGCGTGATCGGAGGTGGCCTGGTCCGCACCGCCGTGAGGATGGGCTCACCGTGCTCCGCCAGGCGAGCCAGCCGCTGGGGGCCGATGGGGACCGAATGAGCTTGCGCAGCAGGAGCGGCGGCTGGACGAAGCGTGAAGCCTCGGCGGAGCGGTCCAGCGCGCGCTCGGGCTCGGCTAGCTGATCGGGCGGGTGCTCGCATCGGCGGCATGGAGCCCGACCGCAGACGACGGCGGACGTGGCGTGCGCCCTGCCCCGCGGGCGCTGGGCGCACGTGGGCGAACAGATGTGCACGGACAGCATCGCCGCGACGGCGTCCCGAACGCCGGGCGGTCTTCGCGCGGTTGACGGCGCGACGGGCGCGCAAGGTGGATCAGCAGGATGTGGCCATCCTCGTGTGGACGGGATGAGCCCCGCCCGGGGCACGATTCGACGTGATGACAGGATTTCAGCGCAGCGTTCGTTGAAGCCCGGAAATCGTGATGATCTGCGCGCGTCGACGCAGGCCAACCACGCACGTGGGCCGCGCCTTGACGGCACGCCGTTCTTCGCGAGCGGCGCAACGACTCACCGGCAACCATGTCCTGTTGGCTAGGACGGTCCTGCGCTTACCGCGAGACATTCGGGCTTGGAGGGCCTGTCCCTTGGTCGTAGATAGGGTACTACGACCTCCGTCCAATTGACGAGGCGCTCCATTCCGGACGATAAACGTCAAGGCTCCGCGCGACGCACACAGGAGAGCGCCTGCGCGACGAGCGAAAATTGCAGCGCGCAGACGCGTCACCACTGGCGCCCAGAAATCTGCGCTTCACCCCTGCCCCCACCCTGCGCGATCGCTCGGGCGTGGGGCTCGTGCCATCCACGGAGGCTTCATGATGAAGATTGCGCGCCCCGTCCTCCTCGCGACCCTGGCCACGTTGCTGACGATCGGGGTTCTCACCCCGGCCTGGGCCCAGAACAATCAGACCTTCCGGTTCAAGATCAGTTTCCAGACCGACCTCACCAACTACGTGCAGGCCGATGAGTTCCTCGACCCGATCCACACGATGGTCGGGATCCCTGCGGGACCCTTTCCGAACCCGTGCGGCACGCCGCTCTGCGATCCGGGCTTTGTCGGCTGGTACCAGGACCTCTACGTGGTCGGCGTGATCGACGGCCTCGAGCTCGCGCTGGCGCACTTCATGCCCGGCAACGTCCTGCGTTGCGGCGACCTGATCTCGGGCATCTCGGATGCATCGGCGGCCAAGATTCGGGCCATCGATCCGCGCCTGCGGGGGTCGCAAGGAGCGGCGCTCACCGTCATTCTGACCGCGCTCGAGCACGGGTGCACGATCGGCCCCTAAGATGCCTTGGAGCCCTGGGCGGATTGTTCGAGTCGCCCCAGGGCTCCACGATAGGCCGACGACTGACTCCAACCGCGCGACGCGGATGGTCCTCCTCAGCACCCCGTGATGACGCCAACGTGGTGCCCACGCCGACGCCGGCCGGTGACCCTTCTTTCGTTTAATTCGTTTCTTTCGTATCCCTCTTGCTCTCCGAGGCCACCGGGCATCGCGCGGACCGCTTGCGCCGGAGCCCGGCATCGCGACATAAACACCGATACTCAGACGCTGGGCCCCGCACGCCGCAGCGCCGCTGGAGCCAGGCACAACTCCTTCGTGACCGGTCATGGGGTGAACGTCGCTGTCCAGCGCATGTGGAGAATCCGCGGCAGGAAGGCCCCGGACGGCTGGACGCGGACGGTGATCTCGTCGCCCGGCGCGAACGCGATGGTGTTGACCAGGTCGGCGCAGACGAGTTGCGTCGTCGTGACGGTGCACGCCACCGGCGTGTCGGCGCGGTTCTTCCGCACGATGAATCGATAGATGTTGCTCCCCGGCTCGCCATCGACCCGGACGGAGAGCTTCCGAGAGGTGCCGCGGGTCGGGACGTTCTGCGTGGCCGCCACTTCGTCCTGGTCGGCCAGCGCGTTGAACATCGGGACGAACACAACGTTCTCGGGGTGAAGGCTGTCTCGCCCAGTGCCGCCGCCGATGATCCCGCCCGCCGCGCCTGGCGGACCTGGAATGCCTTGCGCTCCTGTCTCTCCTGGTGGTCCTGGTTCTCCCGGCGGTCCCGGCGGTCCTGCCGCTCCTGGCGCCCTGGTGCGCCGGTTGATCCTGGTGGTCCCATCGCTCCGGGGGGTCCGGGGATACCTTGTACTCCTGTCGCTCCTGGTGGCCCTGTGGCCCCTGGTGGTCCTATCGCTCCTGGTACTCCTGGTGCTCCCATAGGGCCGGGTGGTCCGTTGCGCCTATTGGTCCCCTACTCCGGTGGACCCATTGCTCCCGGTGGACCCATTGCTCCCGGTGGTCCCGTTGCGCCCGGTGGTCCCGTTGCGCCCGGTGCGCCTGGTGGTCCGATCGGTCCAATCGCACCGGGCGACCCTTGTGGTCCTGGTAGTCCAATCGCGCCGGCCGTTCCCGGTGGTCGCGGGGACTTCTCTTTGGCGGCTGGCGAAAATTTGATCCTGATGGAACGGGCGCGGGTCCCTCCTTTGGCGGGAGAGGCGACCGTGGGGGAAGGGGGCCCGCACATGCCCCTCAACGGACCGTGACTCCCGGCCCTTCGACGGCTTGCCCGCTGCTGGCGCTAGGGGTGAGGGCTCGCCGAGTTCCGTTGCCACTGAACCATCATGACCCTCACCCTCGACAAGCTCGGGAACGGCGTCAGGCTAGAGCAAGCCTTTGACGGAACATGGGACGCGACGGGCTTGCGGACGCTCGCGGCGGTACTCAAGGGCGCGGCGGGAGATGTTGGAGGCGTAGCGGGCGGCGGCGTGAGACCCCCCGAGGCAGGGTTTGAACCCCTACCCTGGGGCAGAGCGCGGGTGCGATCTCTACGCTACTGGTTGTTCGAGACGTGGCAGCCGGTTCCGACGAAGTTGTAGGAGCTAGGGAACCCCGACGAGGACGTGTTGAAGGTCACGGTACTGGGGCATTGGAAGCGTCTTTCCCTGAGCCTTCGCCCGCCTCAGTCCGGCGTGGACACGCTCCACAATCATCGCGCGCTCGAACTCAGCGAATACCCCGAGCATCTGGAAGAGGGCCTTGCCCGCCGGCGTCCTGGTATCGAGCCCCTGCTGGTGGAGGTACAGGTCCACGCCCTTCGCCTTCAACTCTTCCAAGAAACCCAGGAGATGCTGAAGGGAGCGCCCCAGCCGGTCCACCGACCACGCCGCCACCACGTCAAAGTCCTTCCGTGCCACACCCAGGAGGAGTCGGTCAAAGGCGGGCCGTCTCTCCTTCGTCCCACTGACCCCGGGATCGGAAAACACTCCGACCACGTCCCACTCGTGGCGCTGCGCGATCGCCTCGAGCTCGCGTTTCTGGTTCTCGACACTTTGCCCATCGGTGCTGACCCTGACGTAGATCGCCACGCGCTTGCCCTTGCCCATTTTGGTCACCTCTTCGTCAGCGTAATGAAGTAGCGTCGCGGCAGCATAGCCGAGAGCTGCGGTACTGGAATCAACTGGTTTCGGTACCCACGAATCCGGACAGGCGCGGGTCAGCAGTAACGCGGAGTTGCGGGAGGCGCAGTCGGGTCGGATTTCTGTACACCGCCTCTTGTCCTACAATCCCACATGCCCCGTTCCTGCGCGAAGCCAATCCAGCCACGCTCGTCGGCGGTCCGAAGAGAATCATCGGCTACTTCTGGAAACGGCTGGAGCCACGCTGTTGCCTTACGCGCGGGAATGTGGACCGCCTCGACCGGCACCACAGGGCCTGGCGAGCCTCAGCGCCCCCGCGCAGACCTCGAGCCGTGCGACCTCGACCGCCCAGTGGGAAACAACCGAGATCCGGCATCCTCGACGCGCGCGGTCCTTCGCCGTCGCGCTCCCACGGCTCTACGCGGGCGCGGCGACCTTAGCGTTAACCACACTGATTCGCCGCCCCCTCGAGAAAACAGAAGGCCGCCAGGATACCGCCCCCTCTCCGAAATGCTCTTTCGCCCGCAGGAAGCGATGCCGGTTGCGGTCGATGGCGCTTGTAGTGACATTCGAATACTGTCCCCGCGCCGATACCCCGAAACGGCGGGCCACGCATCCTCGTCATTCCGAGGACAGGGCAGGCTGCCGCGGAGTCTTCAAGGACGACTCTTCCCGCCCTCGGCCGCCTTCCGCGAGTCCCCCTGGCCTCCCCCGGAAAGCTTGAAGCCCCCCTTATGAGCCTCTCCGGATATCGGAGGCCCGCGCGTACGATTTCCAAAATTTCAAAACTGGTACGGTTTCGGTTTGTCCGGATTGGAGCCTTGCTCTGGTGGCGGATGCGCCGCCTACACCTCCTACGCAGGCGAGGGTCTCGTGCTGTTCGGGCTCCGGGCGCTGACATGGTGCGGCAGCATCCTCGCGCGGCCGGCCGCGGCTCCGGGTGACGCCGGAGATCGGGTAGACTCGGCGCCATGCTGAGGACGCCCCGCGACGAGGCCGGCCCGCGGCAGGAGGACGAGGCGCGTGCCCAGCAGATTCCGAGCGCTGCTCGAGGCGGCGCTCACGAAGCTGGAGAAGGGGGCCTCATGAGGCGACGACACATCCTTGGTGGCCTGCTCCTCTCGCTCGCCACGCCGCTCGCCGCCGAGGCGCAGCCGGTCGGGAAGGTGTACCGGCTTGGTACGCTCAGTCTTGGCGTGCCTCCGCTTCCCGACACGTACGACGCCCGTCGTGATTTCGTCGTGGTTCTGCGGGACCTGGGCTACGTCGAGGGCCGAAATCTGGAGGTGGAGCGACGCTACGCCGAAGGCCGCGTCGAACGGCTCCCGGCGCTCGCGGCCGAGCTCGTCCAGCGCCACGTCAACGTTATCGTCGCGGGCGGTTCCGCTGCGGTTCGGGCCGCCCAGTCGGCGACCAAGGCGATTCCTATCGTTTTCATCATCGCTGGTCAAGATCCGGTGGAGCTGGGGTTGACTCCCAGCCTGGCTCGACCCGGTGGGAACGTCACCGGCGTCGTGCTCGGAAGCGTGCTGGCAGGGAAGCGATTGGAACTGCTCAAGGAAGCGGTTCCTCGAGCGACGCGGATCGCGATGCTCGCTACGGGAGACGCGGCCTTCCGAATCCAGGTGCAGGAGGCGGAACAGGCCGCCGCGCTTCTCGGCGTCAGGCTCGTCGTGGTCGAGGCGAAGGGGCGCGATTACGAGCGGGCGTTCACGACGATGAGAGGCGAGCGCGCCGACGCGCTATTCGTCGGGGCCAGCCCCACCCTGCACGCTGACCGGGGCCGGATCATCGAGCTGGCAGCGCGGTACCGACTACCCGCGATCTACCAGTGGGCGGAGCACGTCGAGGAAGGTGGGTTCATGGCGTACGGCGCCAGCGGTCGCTGGGCCACGCAGCGTGCGGCGACGTACGTCGACCGGTTGTTCAAGGGCGCCAACCCGGCCGAGATGCCCGTTGAACAAGCAACAGTCGTGACGCTGGCATTCAACCTCAAGACCGCCAAGGCCCTCGGCCTCACGATCCCGCCCTCGCTTCTGCAGCGGGCGGATCAGGTGATCGAGTGATCGATCGACGTGCCCTGATCGTGAGCGCGGCCGGCAGCATGCTCACCGCGTCGCGTGTGGGCCATGCACAGCCAGCGCGCAGGGTCTACCGGATCGGGATCCTCGGTCTCAGGCCAACCTCTGATCTGGTCGGGCCCGAGCCACGGTCGCCTTCCACCAAGGCCTTCCTGCGCGGGATGCGTGAGCTCGGCTACGTGTACGGCGTGGATTTCGTGACCGAGCCGCGGGGGCCGACGGCAAGCCGGAGCGCTTTCCCACTCTGGCCAACGAGCTCATCGGCCTTCAGATGGACGTGATCGTCGCCGCGGGGCCCGCGCTGCCCACGCTCAAGCGGGCCAACTCGACGATCCCCATCGTCATGGCGGCTGTCGACGATCCCGGTCAGTACCGGGTACGTCCAAAGCCTTGCACGCCCGGGCGGGAACATCACGGGGCTGAGCTTCGGAGGCCGAGAGCTACACGGCAAGCGACTCGAGTTGCTCAAGGAGCTAGTTCCGGGTGCGGCGCCGGTGGCCGTCCTCTGGGAGGGCTCGCGGCCGGGCTGGCAGGCGGCCGAAGCTGCGGCCCGAGCGCGCGGGTGGAAGGTGCTCTCGCTCGAGGTTCGAAGTCCTGGCGAAATCGAGGCGACCTTCAGGACGGCGGCTGACGCGCGCGCGGGCGCTCTGCTCGTGTTTGCGTCGGTGCCCCTCTTCGTACACGCCCAACGGGTCGTGGATCTGGCTGCGAAGTACCGGCTTCCTGCCATGTACGAGTTGCGGCGATTTGTCGAGGTCGGCGGCCTGATGTCGTACGGTTCGGACGACAACGATATCTGGCGCGCGCGGCGGCCTATCGTCGACAAGATCTTGAAGGGCGCCAAGCCGGCCGATCTGCCGGTGGAACAGCCGACCAAGTTCGAGCTGGTCATCAACCTCAAGACCGCCAAGGCGCTCGGCCTGACGATCCCGCCGTCGATGCTGGCGCGCGCGGACCAGGTGATCGAGTGAGATGACCCCGCCCCGCTGGGTCGACGAGGATGGCCGTCTGTGCCCAACGCGGCCGTGCCCTGTGTGCGGGCGCGTGATCCCGATCAAACGCTGGCGGTCTTTGCGCACGGGGCAGTCCGACGCCGTCCCTACGAGGTGCTGAGCGTCGTCGAGTGGTGCGGGCACTTACAGGAGCTGATCCTGCTGCCCGACGGTGCGGAGTGGTTCCGGAGATCCCGGTGCCCATCCGGCGCTCGAGCAGGAAGAGCAGACGGAGGGCATCGGGGCTACCGTAGATTTGCATTACCGCCGCGTCCTAGGCCCCACCCCGCCACGCTGTCACTGACGCGCTAGGGTGGGTACGCCTCGACCGCCACCCCACACCCTGGCGACCCGCGAGCCGCCGTGCAGGGACCTCGAAGCCGTGGCCTCGAGCACCGGGGAGAACGACCAAACGAGGGAGCCTTCGACGCGCGCGATCGTTCGACGTCCGCGCCCACCTCGGCCAAGGCGCGCCGCGAAGCCCGTGAGCGGCGGGCGGCTGGCGCTAGCGGATCACTGTCACCGCGCTGGGCCTTGTTTCGAGCGCCGTGGTGTGGCCCGGCCGGCCACCTCTGGTGGAAGGGTTTCAGAACGCGCTGGCCGTGACGACCGGCCGAGGCTCTCTCTTCCAGGCGACCGGACTGCTCCAGCAACGCGCCTGCTCAAGCCTCGGGGTCAGTTTGAGGAGCCGATGGTCGTGGTGGAGAACCCCCGCTCCGCGAGCACACTTCCTCAACAGAAAGCGGTCGCTGGGGGTCCCCACGGCGTGGTAGCTCACCTGGCCGCCACCCTCACCCGGACGGCACTCCCTGAAGTGAAGGCGTCAAATGCGGAGGAGACGGCGGCGGATTGGCGAAGTGCGGTGACGCACTCCCTCAGCCCTCAGGCCTCAAAATGAGCGTGGGATTCCGCATTGATGGTCATGATCTGTTGTTCTTCCACGCCCAGAAGGGAATCCTTCTTGGGCCGCGTTGGCGATGGATGCCATCGCGAGTCCAGCCCAGAGTACGACGACGATCGCGAAGTGAGTCGTGTTCATCGTGTTCTTCTCCTTTGAGCGTAGAGCTTCTTGCTCCCGTGGTGTGTGCGTCGAGTAGGCGCTTGGGCGCCCGCGTTGGCAATTGGACCTTCGTCGGGGGGCATCGGCGGCGCGTGTGGCATAGTTGGCGGTACCCCGGCTAGAGCCTGCACGACGGTGCAGCTCGACAAGGTCGTTCCCGACGACCGCTGGGGTGACTTTCGGGGCGCTTCTGCGGGAGGGGCGGGTGGCGTATTCGTCCGGGACTGGACGGGCCACGCCAGCGTGCAGGAGACCGAGGGCTACCTCCACCGGAGCACGGCGAGTCACTCGAAGGCCGTGGCCAACCTCGACGCCTACGTGACCGCGTAGCAGCCAGCATCGCTCGCCGCTCACGCCGGCCGCCGGCTCGCCCCGGCCGTTGCTGTCTCTGGCGAGCCTGGAGCCACGACGCACGACGGGCGGGCCAGGAATTCATCCCGACCCGCCCAGTCCACGCCCACATACGCCCACGATTCCGACTCGACGGAGTGCTGCGTAAGTTCGCGTGATGCTAGCTTCAAAAGTGGTGGAGGGTAAGGGATTCGAACCCTCGACCTCGGCGTTGCGAACGCCGCGCTCTCCCAACTGAGCTAACCCCCCATCGAACCCCCGTATTGTAGTCAGGGCGGGCTCCGCCGACAAGCGAATAGAGGCGAGGGATCAGCTCTTGGGCGGCTCGGCGGCGGCGCCGAGCGCGCGCAGCAGCGGGGTGAACAGGTCGATGGGCAACGGGAAGAAGGTCGTGGTGTTCCGCTCCGAGGCGATCTCGCGCATGGTCTGCAGATACCGGAGCTGGACGGCGATCGGGAAGCGGGCCAGCACGTCGGCCGCCTCGCGCGAGCTTGGCCGCGGCCTGGAACTCGCCCTCGGCGTTGATGACCTTGGCCCGGCGCTCGCGCTCGGCCTCGGCCTGCTTGGACATGGCCCGCTGCATGTCCTGCGGCAGGTCGACGTTCTTGACCTCGACCGCCGCCACCTTCACGCCCCACGGGCTCGTGTGCTGGTCGATGATGCGGGTCAGCTCCTCGTTGATCTTCTCGCGCGAGGCCAGGAGGTCGTCCATCTCCTGCTGGCCGAGCACGCTCCGGAGCGTCGTCTGCGCCATCTGGGAGGTGGCGTAGAGATAGTCCTCGACGCTGATCACCGCCTTGTTGGCGTCGAGCACGCGGAAGAAGATGACCGCGTTCACCTTGACGGAGACGTTGTCGCGGGTGATCACGTCCTGCGGCGGGACGTCCATCGTGATCGTGCGCAGGCTCACCTTCACCATCTTGTCGACGAACGGGATGAGGAGGATGAGGCCGGGACCCGAGCCGTCACCGCCGGGATTGAAGACGGCATTCGCCCGGCGGCCGAATCGGAAGATGACGCCGCGCTCGTACTCGCGCAGGATGCGCACCGAGGAAAGGATCACGAAGAATGCGATGAGCAGGACGGGCACGATGCCCGAACAGCAGCTCGAAGCCACGCATGAGGCGCCTCCTCGGTTCCTATGCCCGTCGCGCCGACCGCGTCACCGTGAGCGTCAGCCCGTCCATCCTCGCCACGCGAACCATCTCGCCCGCGGCGACGGGCCCATCCTCGGCCACCGCCTGCCACAGCTCGCCGCCGATCAGCACCTGCCCCTCCGGATCGAGCGCGCGCTTGACCACGCCCACCTGCCCCATCATGCCCGCCGCGCCGGTGGACGCGGGCCGGTAGAGCGCCCGGAGCCCCATGGACACCGCGGCGATCACCAGGCCCGCCATCGCGCCCACCGTCGGGATGATCACGAGCCAGGAGATGCGCAGCCCGGTCTCCGGCGCGTCGTAGAGCATCATCGAGCCCAGGACCATCGACACGACGCCCCCGATGGTGAGGATGCCGTGACTGACGATCTTGATCTCGGCGACGAGCAAGGCCAGTCCGAAGAGGATCAAGAGCAGCCCCGCCCAGTTGATCGGCAGGCTCTGGAACGCGAAGAAGGCGAGGATGAGGCTGATCCCGCCCAGCACGCCGGGCAGGATGGCGCCCGGGGTCGACAGCTCGAAGAAGATGCCGAGCATGCCCACCATCATCAGGATATAGGCGACATTGGGGTCGGTGATGAGGGCGAGGAAGCGGTCGCGGAACCCCACCGCGATCGGCTGTGACGGCGGCGTCCTTGGTGGCGAGCGTCACGGAGCCCCTTCGGCGTCTTCACCACACGGCCGTCGATCTTGGCGAGGAGATCGGGCACGCTGTCGGCCACCAGGTCCACCACCTTGAGCTTCACCGCCTCGCGCTCGGTGGCCGACACCGACGAGCGCACCGCTCTGCTCCGCCCACTCGACGTTGCGGCCGCGCTCGGTGGCGATCGAGCGCGCGAAGGCCGCGGCGTCGTTCTCCACCTTCTTGCTCATCTCCTTGTCCATCTGGCCGCCGCCCGCCGCCACCGGATGCGCGGCGCCGATATTGGTGGCGGGCGCCATGGCGGCGACGTGCCCGGCCATCGTGATGAACACGCCCGCGGAGGCCGCGCGGGCTCCCGTCGGGCCCACGTAGACGATCACGGGGATGTCGGAATTGAGGATGCTCTGCACCATGGAGCGCATCGAGCGCTCGAGGCCGCCCGGCGTATTGAGCATGACGACCAGGGCCTGAGCGCGCTCGGTCCGCGCGCGCGCGATGGCGGTGTCGAGGAGGCGGACGGTGATCGGGGTGATGGCGCCGTCGAGCTCGATCAGAGACACGGGCGGCGCAGCCAGGGCGGCCGACGCCGGGGAGACCGACAGCGAGCACGGCGAGAGCTGCGAGCACGACCAGGACTGCCGAGTGACCCCGCCTCATGGGCACTCCCACGCGGTGAATCATAGCACGCGCGCCCACCGCCCGGTCTCGGCGGTGCGTCCGCAGGTTCGCTGCCGTCACCGGCCCGCGCGGCGGGCCGAGTCGACTGAGAGCTGTCGGAGAAGGCGTGGAGTCCGTCCTGTTCGAGCGCCGGCTTCGCCGGCGCAATCCGCCGTTCGGGGAGGCTCGGAAGGGGGCGGAGCCCCCTCCGAGCTGACTTAGCGCTTGCCGAGCGCGAACAGGCCGAGAAGCTCGAAGAGCAGATTCGCGGCGAGCAGGCTCGTGATGGCGCCGGGCCCGTCGTAGGGCGGCGCCACCTCGACGACGTCGGCGCCGACCAGGTCGAGACCCCGGAGCCCGCGCACGAGGCTCAGCGCCTCGTAGCTGGTGAGCCCGCCGACCTCGGGCGTGCCCGTGGCCGGCGCGTACGCCGGGTCCACCGCGTCGATGTCGAAGGAGCAATACGCGGGCCGCCCGCGAAGCCGGGCCACGCGCTCGAGCGCGCGCGGGACGCCGTGCTCCTTCACGTCGCCGATCCGGATCACCTCGAGGCCGTGCTCGGCGTGGAACTCGAAGTCGTCGCGGCCGTATACCGGGCCGCGGATGCCGATCTGGATCAGGCGGGCGCCGTCGACGATGCCTTCCTCGATGGCCCGCCGGAACGTGCTGCCGTGGTAGTGGTAGGACCCGGCGTACTCGCCCCACGTATCCGGGTGCGAGTCGAAATGCACGAGGGCGAGCGGCCCGTGGCGCCGCGCCAGCGCGCGCAGCACGGGCAGCGTGATGGAGTGATCGCCCCCCACCGCGAGCGGGATGACGCCCGCGGCGACCACGGGGTCGAGCTCGCGCTCGACGGCGTCGAAGGTCTGCTCGATCGAGACGGGCGAGACGTCGACGTCGCCATAGTCGGCCACGCGGAGCGCGTCGAAGCGGCGCGACCTCGAGCACGGGGTTCCACGGCCGGATCAGCGAGGACTGATCGCGGATGTGACGCGGGCCATAGCGCGCGCCCGAGCGGTAGGACGTCGCGCCGTCATAGGGCACGCCGACGATGGCCACGTCGAGCCGGCTCAGGTCGCGCACGTAGGGCAGCCGCATGAAGGTCGGCGGCTGGCCGAACCGCGGCGAGCGAAACGCGTCCCGAGGCCCGAGTCGCGTCCATCGGCGCTAGAGATCGCGCTTCATGTCGGCGACGGCGGCGGCGAGCCGCTCGATGTCGGCCTCGGAGGTGTAGACGGAGAAGCTCGCCCGCAGCGTGCCCCCGATGCCGAGTCGCTTCATGAGCGGCTGGGCGCAGTGATGACCGGCGCGGACGGCGATGCCCCGCTGGTCGAGGAGCGCGGCCCCGTCGTGCGGGTGGATCCCCTCGACGTTGAAGGCCACCACCGCGCCCTTGATCTCCGGGTTCCGCGGCCCGTAGACGGTGACGTCGGCGATCGCCGCGAGCGCGTCGATGCACTGGGCGGTGATCGCCTGCTCGTGGGCCGCCACGCGCGTCATGCCGAGCTTGTCGAGGTACCCGACGGCCGCGTGGAGGCCGACGGCGGCCGCGATCGGCGGCGTGCCCGGCTCGAAGCGCCACGGCAGGTCGTTCCACTGCGCGCGATCGATCCAGACTTCCTTGATCATCTCCCCGCCACCCCAGGCGCGGCTCGAGCGTCTCCATCACCGCGCGCCGCCCGTAGAGCACGCCGATGCCCGTGGGCCCGAGCATCTTGTGGCCGGAGAAGACGTAGAAGTCGGCCCCGAGCCCGGCCATGTCGAGCGGCAGATGCGGCACCGCCTGGGCGCCGTCCACCAGCACCAGGGCGCCCGCCGCATGCGCCCGGCGGGTCATCTCGGCCACGGGGTTGATCGTGCCGAGCACGTTGGAGACGTGCGCGAACGCCGCCACGCGGGTGCGCGGCGAGAGGAGCCGGTCGAAGCTCGCCATGTCGAGGTGAGCGCCGTCGAGCACCGGCACCGCCACGAGGCGCGCGCCGCTGTCGCGGCAGGCCATCTGCCACGGGATGAGGTTCGAGTGATGCTCCATCTCGGTGACGAGGATCTCGTCGCCGGGCTTCAAGGTGCGCCCGATCGCCTGGGCCACCAGGTTCACACCCTCGGTGGTGCCGCGCGTGAAGATCACTTCCTCCCGCGAGGCCGCGCCGATGAACGCCCGCACGGCGTCGCGCGCCCCCTCGTACAGCTCCGTCGCCTCCTCGCCGAGCGTGTGAATGGACCGGTGCACGTTGGCGTGGCTCTGCTCGTAGTAGCGCGTCATCGCCTCCAGCACCACCGTCGGCTTCTGGCTGGAGGCGGCGGAGTCGAGGAACACGAGCGGCCGGCCATTGACGATGCGCCGGAGAATCGGGAAGTCGGGCTGCGTGAGCTCCGCCATGGTCATGGTGTCACCTCCTTGCCCTGGAGCGCGCCCTGGAGGACGCTCAAGGGCAGCGCCACGCACTTCATCCGCGATGGGCGGATGTCGGCCTCGAGCCGCTCGAGGAGATCGCCGACGCCGAGGGCCTGCACGTCCTCCACGGTGCGGCCGAGCGCGAGCTCGAGCAGCAGGTCGGCCGCCGCCGCCCGCGATCGCGCAGCTATCGCCGGAATACCGCGCGTCGGCCAAGCGCCCGTCGCGCAGGCGGCCCTCGATGCGGATCCGGTCGCCGCACAGCGGGTTCACGTCCTCGAACACGACGTCGGGCGCGTCGAGCCGGCCGCGAAAGCGCGGCTGGCGGAACCGCTCCCGGATCACGTCGCTGTAGAGCGCCACCTCAGTCCCCGAGCTCGCCCCGCGCCGCGCTCTTGCGATACGGCGGGAAGCGATAGGCGCTCTCGCGCGAGAGGAGGCCGCCATGGCCCAGGTCGGCCACCGCGGCATTGTCCACGCGGTCGCCCGCGAGCAAGCGCGGCAGCACGAGGTCGAACGTCGTGGCCTGGGAGAACATCCCGCAGGCGGGCATGCCCGAGCACGGGCCGGCCGCGGAGCTCGGCGACCCAGAGCAGGCTCCCGGATGGGCCGGCGCCCCGTGGCGCTCCATGCGGCCGCCGAGGCGGCTGAGCCCGACGAAGACGGGATCGAGCGGATCGAGCGATCCCGCGCCCGCCGCGATCAGGACCTCGGCGCCGTCGGCGAGCAGCGCCTCCATCTCCGCCGACACGGACGCCGCATCGGCGGCGGGATAGCGCACGGGGAGCAGCCGCGAGCCGAACCAGTCGAGCTTCTCGGTCAGGGAGGATTCGAAGCGCTGGCGCTGGCGCGGCTCGAGATACTCCCGCGCCACCGCGCCCACCGTGCGCGGCGCGAAGCCGTCCACACGGACGAGGCCGCCCGCGGCCCAGGCGCGCTCCTCCGCCTGCTTGACGAGGGCCTCGGGCATGGCGAGCGGCGTGATCTTGGCCTTGGCCACCGTCTCCCCGCCTCGACGGGCACGAGGTCCCACAGCGTGAACACGGACATGCCCGCCAGCGCATTCACCGCGTGAAGCGCATCGCCGCGGACCCGGCACAATCCCCGGCGGGCGGAGACCAGCGTCCACTGCCCGCCGACGTATCCCTTCACCTCGACCCCGGCTCCCGCGGCCGCCGCGGAGAGGCGCGCCCCGGCCGGCTCCTCGTGAAGATCGCCGGGCTCGAGCTCGAGCAGATGCACCTCCTCCCAGGCGAGGCCGAGGAGCCTCGCCGCGGCCTCCGTCGTCGAGGGTGCGCCCCTTGTCGATGGCGACTTTCCCGGCGGCGTCGCGGACGTCGTGGCAGATCACTCGCCCGACCAACGCGGCGGACGTCGCGCCGCCTCGCCCGAGGGCGACCGGCTTCACTTGAGCCCCTTCCGGACCTTCTCGCTGATGGGCATCCCGGTGGCGCTCCGTTGCACGAGCAGCACCTCGGCCATGATGCTCAGCGCGATCTCCGGCGCGGACTGGGCGCCGAGGTCGAGGCCGATGGGCACCCGCACGCGCGTCAGGGCGTCCTCGGCCACGCCGTCCTCGCGCAGGAGATTGAGAATGGCCGCTCCCCGCCGGCTGCTGCCGAGCAGCCCGATGTATCCGACCGGCGTGCCGAGGGCGTGGCGCAGCACGGGGACGTCGTACTTGTAGTCGTGCGCCACCAGGACCAGCGCGGTCGTGGCGATGAGCGGGACCTCGCGGACCAGCTCGGACGGGATGCCGATCTCGAAGGTCGTCCACGTCGGGGAACCGCTCGCGGGTCGCGAAGCGCGGCCGGCCGTCGATCACGATCGTCCGGAAGCCGAGGGCCCGCGCCATGGTCACGAGCGGCATGGCGACGTGGCTCGCGCCGACCATGGCCAGGATCGTCGGCGGCGCGCTGACCTCGGCGAAGACGCGCACGCCCTCGAGGAACAGCGTCCGCGACTTGCCCGCGCGCATGGCCTCCTGCGCCTCGGCGGCGAAGCGGCGGTCGAGGAACGGATCGCCCAGGCTGCCTTCCGTTGCGCCGTCGTCCATGAGCAGGAGCTTGGCCCCGTGGGCATCACCGTCGAGGCGGGTCATGACCACGGCGCGGCCGCCGGCCTCGGCATGGGCGCGCGCCTTCTCGGAGAAGACGAGCGTCTCGTCGCCCGGGCTTGTCGAGCGACACCGGCTCGAGGAAGACCTCGATGGTGCCGCCACAGGTGAGCCCGATCTCCCAGGCTTCCTCGTCGCCCAGGTCGAGCTCGAGCAGCCGCGGGACATTCTGGTCCAGCACGTCGGCGGACTGCTCGATGACCTGGGCGTCCACGCAGCCGCCGATGGTGACGGAGCCCGAGCACGCGGCCGCCCTCGCCCACGACCATCTTGGCGCCTTCCTTGCGCGGCGTCGTGCCCCGCGTATTGACGAGGGTGGCGACGGCCACGCGGGCTCCGTCTTCTTCAGCTTGTCGATGTGGTCGAACAGCTCTGACATGCGATCACTCCAGCGCGCGCCTCACCGAACCGTCATCGCAAGGTCAGATGACCGGCGAGGTCGCGCAAGCTAGCCAGGTTGTGAGCGGCGGCGAAGTGGTCGACGAGCGGAAGCGCCGCCGCCATGCCCCGCGTCAGGGGCTCGTAGGAGGGGTTGCCGAGGAGCGGGTTGAGCCAGATCACGCGCCCGCGCGGCGGCGGAGCGAGAGCATCTCGGCGGCGAGCACGTCGGGCTCGCCCGTGTCCCATCCGTCGGAGAGGACGAGCACGATGGTGTGGCGGTCGACGAGCTGCCGCCAGCTTCGGTTGAACTCCTGGATCGACTCGCCGATCCGCGTTCCCCCGAGAAGTCGCGCACCTCGGTGAGCCGCCGCAGCGCGAGCTGATACGACGGCCCCTTGAGCTGCTCGGTGACCCGCGTGAGCCGCGTGGCGAACGTGAACGTCTCGACGCGGCCGAAGACGTTCTGCAGCGCGTAGAGGAACTGGAGCAGGAAGCGGCTGTAGAGGTCCATCGACCCCGACACGTCGCAGAGCAGCACGAGCCGCACCTTGCGCCGCCGGCGCTCGCGGCGCCGGAGCTCGATGATCTCCCCTTCATCATGTTGGCCCGCATGCTCCGGCGGAGGTCGATGACGCCGCCCCGCCGGGTGGGTCGCCGGCGGCGGCTCACCCGGCGCGCGAGGCGCTTGGCGATGAGCACGGTCAGGCGGGCGACCTCGTCGAGGTCCTCGGCCGGGAACGTGGAGAAGTCCCGGTCCATCAGGACCTCGCGCTCGCTCTTGCCCGGCACCTCGAGCGGCTCGCCGTCGTCGGCGCCTTCCTCTTCCCAGCCCTCGAGCGCCAGCGACTCCTTCTGCTCGCCGCCGGCGGGCCCGTCCAGCTGCTGCTCGTCCTCGCCATGAGGCGCGGGCGCGGGGCTCGTGAGCCCCTCGAGGCCCTGCCCCTCCTCGGCCTGGAAGGTCCAGAACGCGTCGAAGCAGCGGTCGAAGGCCGGGATCTCCTCGACGCGGGCGACCAGGCAGGCGCGCAGCGCCAGGTACACCTCCTGGCGGTCCATCAGGTCGATCACCTCGAGGGCGCGAACCGCGTCCATCAGCTCCGACACCGTCCGCGGCAGCCCCGCCCGGCGCAGCGTCTGGCCGAAGCGGAGCGTGGCGGTCAGGAGGTCGCGGGGAGCGGCCATGCCATCCCGATCAGGAGCCCTCGACCGGCACGAAGCGCTTGAGCCCGGCCGTGCCCAGCTCGCGCTTGAACCGGCGCACGTCGTCGGCGTCCTTGAGAACGCAGCCGAGGGTCTCGGCGACCAGGTCCTCGTCCAGGTGGTCGGCGTGCAGCGACGACAGCGCCTGCGCCCAGTCGAGCGTCTCCGCCACGCCGGGCACCTTGGCCAGGCGGATGGTCCGGAGCGTCTCCATGAAGCGCGAGATCTCCCGGGCGAGCCGCTCGTTGAGCCCCGGCACCTTGCGCGTGACGATGCGCACTTCCTTGTCGAAGCCCGGGAAGTCCATCCACTGGTAGAGGCAGCGCCGCCGGAGCGCGTCGGACAGCTCGCGGTTGCGGTTCGAGGTCAGGATGACGTGGGGCGTATGGGTCGCCTTGATGGTCCCGATCTCCGGGATCGTCACCTGGAAGTCGGAGAGCACCTCGAGCAGGAAGGCCTCGAACTCCTCATCCGAGCGGTCGATCTCGTCGATCAGCAGCACCGGCGGGCGGGCGTCCTGGGTGATCGCCTGCAGGAGCGGCCGCTTGATCAGGAAGGGCTCGGAGAAGATCGCCGCCTCCTTCTGCTGGAGCGAGTGCTCGGTGCTCTCCTCGAGCTTGATGTGCAGGAGCTGCTTCGGGTAGTTCCACTCGTACAGGGCCTGGGCCGCGTCGAGCCCCTCGTAGCACTGCAGCCGGATGAGGTTGGTCTCGAGCATCCGGGCCATCACCTTCGCCACCTCGGTCTTGCCGACGCCGGCATGTCCCTCGATCAAGAGCGGCTTCTTGAGGGTCATGCCGAGATACACCGACGTCGCGATGGCGGCATCCGTGACGTAATCCGCCCCTTCCATCAGCGCCTGGATCGTCCTGATCTCGTCTCTCATTGTCCTCTCAGTCTACACCGGCTCCTCGCGCGATCGGAGCCGCGCGTAGTCATCCGGCGTGTCCACGTCCTCGGGCATCGGGCGGTCGACCTCGACGAGGGCCACGCGCGCCTCATCCCGCTCCACCACCGCGCGCGCCCCGCGGTCGCCGCCGAGCGCCAGGAGCTCCGGGAAGACGGCGGCCCGGAACAGCACCGGATTGCCCAGCCCGTCGCGGTACCGCGGCGCCGCGATGACCTTGTCGCTGCCCTGGAGAGCATATATCAGTTCCCGGATCACATCCGCGGGCACGAACGGGCTGATCGCCGAGCGCCACGAGCGACGGCCTCCGTCCCCGGCGGCAGCGCGGCGATGCCGGCGACGAGCGAGCTCGCCTGCCCGGCCTCCGGGTGAGGATTCACCACGATCCGGACGCGCAGGTCGGCCAGGGCCGCCGTGACCGCCTCGCCGTCGGGCCCCACCACCGCGCTCAACGGCTCGACCCCCGCCGCGAGCAGTCCCTCGGCCGCATGACGCACCACCGGCCGGCCGTCGAGCGGGAGGAGCAGCTTGGCCCGTCCCATCCTTCGGGACAAGCCGGCCGCGAGCAGGATGCCCGCCGTCACTGCCGACGCTCAGAGCCTCTCGGCCCGAGCGCGTGGACGGGACGCCGCAAAGCGCTGCGGCTCGCGGTCGAAGGCTTCCTTGCAGCCGAGACAGCAGAAGTAGGTGATGCCCTGCGGCGTCTCCGAGCGATACCGGGCCGAGCCGACGTCGACCAGCATCCCGCACACGGGGTCCGTCTCCTCGCGCATCGCATCCCGCGCGGGCTCTTCGCGACGCACGGCGGCGGCCGCGGCGTCGCTCCGCCGATGCTGGATCACCTCGGCCAGGATGCTCACGGCGATCTCCGCGGGCGTGGTTGCGCCGATGTCGAGCCCCGCGGGGGCGTGCAGCCGTCGGATCCGATCGTCGGCCACGCCCCGCTCCGCCAGCGTCTGAGTGATCGCCGCCGCCCGCTTGCGGCTCGCGATCAGGCTGACATGCCCCGCGCCACCTCCGAGAATCTGCTCGAGGGCCTCCTCGTCTCCGCTCCCGTGCGTGCCGACCACGACGGAGGCAGAGGGACCGAGGGATAGGCGGCCGAGATCTTCGTGCGCCGCGTCGATCGCGAGCGGCATCACGTCGAAGTCGGTCGCCCGGCCGAGCGCGGCAAGCGTCTCCAGCACCGGCCCATGGCCCACCAGCACGAGGAGAGGCTTCGGCACGAATGGCTCCACGTAGATCTCGAGGGTGCCGCCACTATGACACGTCATCGGATAGGGCACGAGGCCCTCGACGCGCCGCGCCTCGGCGCCCCCTCGCCCACGAGGGCGACCAGGCGCGGCTGGCCGTCTCCGAGCGCCTTCAACGCCTCACGGACGACCACGGGCTCGGCGCAGGCGCCGCCGACCCAGCCCGTGACGACGCCGTCCCGCGGATCAGCGCCTTGGCCCCGGGCTTGGCGGACGTCGGGCGCTCGCACCGCACGACGGTGGCAAGCGCGAAGGCCTCACCGGTGCGCCGGAGCTCCACCGCCAGGTCCAGCACGTCCACGCCCATCGTCCCCCTTACGAGCCTATCGCAGAACACCGGCTAGAGCGATGAGAAGGGTCCAGCTGCGAGGCGGCGCCCGAAGGCAGCCGGCGAGGCGTACTTGTGGTCGCTCGCGCTCGCCAGATCCCGGATTCTGCCTCGCCTCCGCTCGGCTCGCCCAACGTGAGCCGGCGTCAGGGCGCCAACGAAGCAGATGGGCCCTTATCATCGCTCTAGTCGGTTATGCCGCGCTCGCGGAGCAGCTTCCAGACCTTGGCCGGCGTGATCGGGATGTCGATGTGGCGCACGCCGAGATGCCAGAGCGCGTCCACGACGGCATTGGCGATGGCGGCGGGCGCGCCCACCGTCGCCGACTCGCCGATGCCCTTGGCCCCGAGCGGATGATGCGGCGACGGGGTCACCGTATTGCCGGTCTCCCACTTGGGCGTCTCCGACCGCCGTCGGCAGGAGGTAGTCGATGAAGCTCCCGCCCTGGATATTGCCGGACTCGTCGTAGGAGATCTCCTCGAACAGCGCGGGCGCCAGGCCCATCGTGAGGCCCCCGTGGACCTGCCCCTCGACGATCATCGGATTGATGATGTTGCCGCAGTCGTCGATGGCCACGAAGCGGCGGATCTTGACCTCGCCGGTGCCCTTGTCGATGTCGACCACGCAGATATAGCTGCCGAAGGGATACGTGAGGTTCGGCGGATCGTAGTAGCTCACCGCCTCGAGCCCGGCCTCCATCCCCTGGGGGTGATTGGTGTAGGCGGCGAAGGCGATCTCCTGGATGGTCTTGGCGCGATCCGGCGCGCCCTTGACGGAGAACTTCCCCGGCTCCCAGACGAGGTCGTCGGGCGCGCACTCGAGCAGGTACGCGGCGATCTTCCGCGCCTTGTCCTGGATCTTGCGCGCGGCGACGGCGGCCGCCGCGCCCGCCACCGGCGTCGACCGGCTCGCATACGTGCCGAGGCCATAGGGCGCGGTGTCCGTGTCGCCCTCCTCGACCTGGATGTCGCTGGCGGGAATCCCCAGCTCCTCGGCCAGGATCTGCGCATACGTCGTCTCGTGCCCCTGGCCCTGCGACTTGGTGCCGAAGCGCGCGATGGCCTTGCCCGTCGGGTGAATGCGGATCTCGCAGCTATCGAACATCTTGATGCCGAGGATGTCGAAGTGCTTCGACGGCCCCGCGCCGACGATCTCCGTGAAGCTCGAGATGCCGATGCCCATGAGCTCGCCGCGCTCCCGCTTTTCCGCCTGCTCGCGCCGGAGGTCGGCGTAGCCGATCCGGTCCATGGCCAGGCGCAGGGCGCCCGCATAGTCGCCGCTGTCGTACTCCCAGCCGAGGGCCGACTTGTACGGGAACTGCTCGGGCTTGATGAAGTTCTTCATCCGGAGCTCGGCGGGATCCATGCCGAGCTGATGCGCCATGATGTCGGCCATGCGCTCGATCGTGTGCACCGCCTCCGTCACGCGGAACGAGCAGCGGTAGGCGATGCCGCCCGGCGGCTTGTTCGTGTAGGCCCCGTCCACCTCCACGTGCGCCGCTTTCAGGTCGTACGACCCCGTGCAGACGTGGAAGAGCCCGGCGGGGAACTTCGAGGGATTGGCCGCCGCGTCGGTATAGCCGTGATCGGCGATGGTCTTGATCCGGAGCGCGGTGAGCGTGCCGTCCTTCTTCGCCGCCAGCTCGGCGGTGATGTGGTAGTCGCGGGCGAAGGAATCGGCCTGGAGGTTCTCCATGCGGTCCTCGACCCACTTCACCGGCTTGCCCGTCAGCACGGAGGCGGCCACCGCGATCACGTAGCCCGGGTACACCGGGACCTTGCCGCCGAACCCCCGCCGATGTCGGGGGAGATGATGCGGATCTTGTGCTCTTCCAACCCCACGTGGCCGGCGACCAGCGCGAAGACGGTGCGGATGGCGTGCGGCGCCTGGGTGGTCATCCAGACGGTGAGCTTGCCGTCCACCTTGTCGAAGTGCGCGATGCAGCCGCACGTCTCGATCGAGGCGACGTGAATGCGCGGGATGTAGATGTCCTGCTTCACGACGTGGTCGGCCTCGGCGAAGGTCCGGTCGGTGGCCGCCCGGTCGCCCCATTCCCAGTGCCAGATGTGATTGTCCTTCTTGTCCTTCTTGTCCGTGCGCAGGACGGGAGCGCCGGGGGCCAGGGCCTTGTGCGGATCCACCACGACGGGCAGCGGATCGTAGTCGACCTGGACCGCGGCGGCGCCGTCGGCGGCGCTGTAGCGGCTGGTGGCGAGGACGGCCGCCACCTCCTGCGCCTGGTACATGACCTTCTCCACCGGCAGGACCATCTGCGTGTCCGACATGAGGGTCGGCATCCAGTGCAGGCTGTACTTGGCGAGGTCCTCCCCGGTGATCACGGCGAGCACGCCGGGAACGGCCAGCGCCTTCGCCGTGTGGATCTTCACGATCTTGGCGTGGGCGTAGGGGCTCCGCACGATGTCGAGGTAGAGCATGCCCGGGAGCTGCACGTCGTCCACGTAGGTGCCCTTGCCGCGGATGAAGCGCGGGTCTTCCTTGCGCTTGATGGAATGCCCCATCCCTCCGACTTCGGCCGATGTCTTGGGCGCCATCAGGAGCCTCCCTGGGCGATCGCGGTCGCCGCGTGCTGGACGGCCTTGACGATGTTCACGTACCCGGTGCACCGGCAGAGGTTGCCGGAGATGGCGTGGCGGATGTCGTCCTCCGTCGGCGCCTTGTGCTTGGCGAGAAAGGCATAGCTCGTCATCAGCATGCCGGGCGTGCAGTAGCCGCACTGCAGGCCATGCTCTGCCACGAAGCCTTCCTGCAGCGGATGGAGCTTCCCGTTCTGCTCGAGCCCCTCGACCGTCATGAGCGTCCGGTTATTGGCCTGCACGGCGAAGACCGTGCAGGACTTGACCGCCCGGCCGTCGAGCAATACCGTGCAGGCGCCGCAGTGGGTCGTGTCGCAGCCGATATGGGTCCCCGTGAGCCGGAAGACCTCGCGGATCAGGTGCACGAGGAGCAGCCTCGGCCTCCACGTCGGCCTCGTACTTCTCCCCGTTGATCGTCATCTTGACGAGCATGGACCTTACCTCCCCGGGGCGCCCGCGCGCTCGAGGGCCCGGTGCAGCGCACGCGCCGTCAGGACTCGCACCAGGTCTGTCTTGTACTCGACCGATCCGCGCAGGTCAGCGGCCGGCTCGGCGGCCGCCGCCGCCAGCCCGGCCGCCCGCTTGATCGCGGCCTCGTCGAGGCGCTGGCCCACGAGGGCCGCCTCCGCCTGCGAAGCCTTGATGGGCATGGCGCCCACATTGGTGAGCCCGATGCCGGCCCGCGCGCAGGTGCCGTCTGCCGCAAGCGCGACCTGGACCGCGACCGCGGCCGTGGCGAAGTCCCCCACCTTCCGCTCGAGCTTCACGTAGGCGCCCCCGCTCTTCGCCGGCGGAATCGGAACCCGGATCTCCACGAGGATCTCGTCGGTCCGGAGCGCGGTGGTGAACGGGCCCGTGAAGAAGGCGACGATGGGGATCCGGCGCTCGCCACCGCCGCCGACGGCCACCACCTCGGCGCCGAGCGCCAGCATGGTCGCGGGATGGTCATTGGCGGGATCCCCGTGGGCCAGGTTGCCTCCCACCGTGGCCAGGTTGCGGACGATGGGATCGGCGATGACCCGGCAGGTGTCGAGGATCAGGGGTAGCGGGTCCGGATCAGCTCCGATTCTTCGAGGTCCGACTCCCGGCACAGGCCGCCGATCCGGAGGAATCCGTCGGATTCGGCGATCTTGTCGAGCCCAGGCAGCCCATTGATATCGACGAGATATTTTGGGCTTGCGAGGCGGAGCTTCATGAGCGGGATGAGGCTCTGACCGCCCGAGAGGATCTTGGCGTCCTCCCCCAGCCTGGCCAGGAGCGCCCGTCGCCTCTTGAATGGACGTGGGAGCGTGGTACTCGAAGGTTGCCGGAATCATCGCTGGTCCTCCCCTTCGGTTCGCCGCTCGCAAGATGCCAAGGCCCCGCGAGCGCAGCGCCCGCGGGGCCTGTGAAGGTCAGATCGCGATCACTTCACCGATGCCGCCGCCGCCTCCATCGCCCGCTTGGCGAAGACCTTGAGTAGGTGCTTCTTGTAGTCCTCGGAACCCTGGAGATCGGCCTGGACGTCGACACCCTCTGGCGCCCGCTCGGCGGCCGCCTGGATGGACGCCGCGTCGGCGGCCTTGCCGCTGATCGCCGCCTCGACGCCCTTGGCCCGGACGGCCTTGGTGCCGGCGCCGGTGATCCCGATGCTCGCCTTCGAGACCTTGCCCGCGTCTACGGTCAGGACGGCGGCCACGCCGACCACAGCGAAGCGCGACGCGGGGTGCGGGAACTTCGCGTAGGCCGCGCCCACCTTCCCGGCGCCGGCGGGGATGCGAACCTCGGTGAGGATCTCGTCCTCCGCGAGCGCGGTGGTGAGAAGTCCCTTGAAGAAGTCGTCGGCCTTGATGGTCCGCTTGCCCTTCGGCCCCTCGGCGACCATCTCAGCCCCGAGCGCGATGATGGCCGCCGGGTAGTCCGCGGCGGGATCGGCATGCGCGAGGCTGCCGCCGATCGTTCCCATATTGCGCACCATGGGGTCGCCGATCTGGGCGGCCACCTGGGCGAGCATCGGGCACTTGGACTTGACCACCGCCGAGGACTCGACCGCGTGATGGGTGGCCATCGCGCCGATGACGAGCGTGCCCCCTCTTCCTTGATCCCCGTGAGGCTCGAGATCTTCCGGAGATCGACCAGGTGCTTCGGCTGAGCGAGCCGGAGCTTCATCGCGGGCAGCAGGCTATGGCCTCCCGCCAGGAGCTTGGCGTCGTCCTTGTGCTGCCCCAGGAGGTCGAGCGCCTCCCTGACCGTGCCGGGAGTGTGATAGTCGAACTGGGCTGGATACATGCGGCGTCCCCCTTACTTCTTGGATTTGGCGGCCTGGATGGTCTTCCAGACGCGCTCGGATGTGAGCGGCATCGCTTCGATGTGGTCCACGCCCATCCCGGCCAGGGCGTCCACCACGGCATTGACGACGGCCGGCGTCGACGCGATCGTGCCGGTCTCCCCTGCCCCCTTCACTCCGAGCGGGTTGACCGGCGTGGGCGTCTCGGTGCGATCGGTCTCGTAGCTCGTCAGCATGTCGGCCTTGGGCAGGGCATAGTCCATCATGCTGCCCGTGACGAGCTGCCCTGATTCGTCGTCGTAGACCGCGCCTTCCCAGAGGGCCTGCGCCACGCCCTGGGCGATGCCGCCGTGCACCATGCCGTCGACGATCATCGGATTGATCACGTTGCCCACGTCGTCCACCGCGATGTAGCGCAGGATCTTCACGTGCCCGGTCTCGGGGTCGACCTCGACCACGCAGGCGTGGGCCCCGAAGGGAAGCAGAAGTTCGACGGGTCGTAGAAGCTCGTCTCTTCCAGGCCCGGCTCGAGGCCCTCCGGATAGTTGTGCGGCACGTAGGCGGTGAGGGCCACCGTGCCGAACGGGACGTTCTTCTCCGGCGAGCCCTTGACGAAGAAACTTGCCGTCGGCGAAGTCCATGTCGTTGGGCGAGGCCTCGAGCAGATGCGCCGCGATCTTCTTGCCCTTTTCCTTGATCTTGTTGATCGACATCAGGATGGCGGTGCCGCCCACCGAGGCGGAGCGGCTGCCGTAGGTGCCCATGCCGAACGGGCACGCGGCCGGTATCGCCGTGGACGATGTCGATGGTGTCCATCGGGATGCCGAGATGATCGGCGACGATCTGCGCCATCGTCGTCTCATGCCCCTGGCCGTGCGAGTGCGAGCCGGTGAAGACCGTCACGCCACCGGTGGGCTGTACCTGCACCTTGCCCGACTCCCAGAGTCCCGCCTGGGCGCCCAGCGAGCCGACCACCTTCGAGGGTGCGATGCTGCAGGCCTCGATATACGTCGAGAAGCCGACGCCGATGAGCTTGCCCTGGGTCCGCCCCGCCGCCTGGTCGGCCCGGAACTTCTTGTAGTCGAGCATCGCGAGCACCTTGTCGAGCGGCGGCCCGTAGTCGCCGCTGTCGTACGTGAGCGCGACCTTGGTCTGGTAGCCGTTGTCGAACTTCGGGATGAAGTTCCTCCGCCGCAGCTCGACCGGGTCCATCTTGCAGGCGGCCGCCGCCACATCGATCATCCGCTCGATGGCGTAGCAGGCTTCCGGCCGACCTGCGCCTCGATAGGCGTCCACCGGCGTCGTGTTGGTGAACACGCCGGTGACCTTGCAGTGAATCGCCCCCATCTCGTAGACGCCGTTCAGGAGCGTGCCGTACAGGTACGTCGGCACCGCCGGCGCGAACGTGGAGAGATAGGCGCCGAGATTGGCGGTGGTCCTCACCCGGAAGCCGAGGATCTTGCCGTCCTTGGACAAGGCCATCTCGGCGTCGGTGATGTGGTCGCGCCCGTGCGCGTCGGTCTGGAAGGACTCGGTCCGCTCCGCCGTCCACCGGATCGGGCGCTTGATCTCGCGCGTGGCCCAGGTGCACACCGTCTCCTCGTTGTAGAGGAAGATCTTGGAGCCGAAGGCCGCCGCCGACGTCGGGAGCGATGACGCGGACCTTGTGCTCCGGGATGCCGAGGACGAACGCGCACATCAGGAGCCGGTGCACGTGCGGGTTCTGCGAGGTCACCCAGAGTGTCCACTCCCCGGTCGCGGCCTCGTAGCGGGCGACACAGGCGCGCGGCTCGATGGCATTGGCGACCAGCCGCTGGTTGACGATGCGCTTCTTGGTCAGGATCGGCGCCGTCTTGAACGCGGCGTCGGTGGCCGCCGCGTCGCCGATCTCCCAGTTGAAGGCCACGTTGTTCGGGGCCACCTCGTGGATCTGCACCGCGCCCGGAGCGGCGGCCTTCTCCGTATTGGTCACGGAGGGCAGCACTTGCCAGTCGACCGCGACGAGCTCGGCGGCGTCCCTGGCGGCCTCGAGGCTCTCGCCGATGACGATCGCCACCGGGTCGCCCACGCACCGGGCGGCATCCGAGGCGAGCGGCATGTGGGGCGGGATCTTCAGCTCGGGGAGGAGCCACCCGCACGGCAGGGAGTTGACGCCCACCATGTCCTTGCCCGTGAAGATGGCGACGACGCCGGGCTGCTGACGGGCCGCCGCGGTGTCGATCTTCAGGATCTTGGCATTGGCGTGCGGGCTTCTCACGAAGATCGCGTAGGTCATGCCCGCGAGCTTCAGGTCGTCGGTGTAGTTCCCCTTGCCCGTGATGAACCGGGGTCTTCCCGGCGCTTGATACTGGCACCGATCAGCTTCGCGGTGGCCATGGTGGCTCCTCTACCTGGCCGCCATGGTCTCGGCGGCGTACTGGATGGCCTTGACGATATTGTGGTAGCCCGTGCAGCGGCAGAGATTGCCATCGAGCCCGTGCCGGATCTCCTGCTCCGTCGGCTTGGGATTCCGCTCGAGAAGCTGGGCCGCCGACATGATCATGCCCGGCGTGCAGAAGCCGCACTGCAGCCCGTGCTTCTCCCAGAAGGCGTTCTGGATGGGATGCAGCTTGCCGTCCGTGGCCATGCCCTCGATCGTCTTGATCTGCGCCCCTCGCACTGCACGGCGAGGAGCGTGCACGACTTCACCGCCTGCCCGTTCAGGTGAATCGTGCAGGCGCCGCACTGGCTCGTGTCGCAGCCCACGTGGGTGCCGGTCAAGCCGGCCAGCTCGCGGATATAGTGGACGAGCAGCAGGCGCGGCTCGACATCGTGACTCTGCTTTGCGCCGTTGATGGTCATCGAGACAGTCGTTTTCACCGGGTTGACCTCCTGGAGGGGTAAGTGCTCGTCACGGAGACCCCGGGGCCGGATCGGCGCGCGTCCCGAGGTCCTTCTCGGCGATTGTCATGTTGGCCATGGCGCTGCCTCACGGGGTCGAAAACTATTGAGGCTGGCGAAAGCGTTTCCCACCCTAGTCCCCGCGCCGGACGATGTCAAGGCACTGGGTCAATTTGCTTCGCCAATCCACTCAGCCCTCGCCTCGCAGCCGAGCCGCTCAGCTCGAAGTGCCACGTTGCGAGCGGGCGGGCAGCTCCTCAACGTGGCTCGCTCGCGCTCGCCCGGGTATATCCACATCCGCTCGCCTCGCCTGCGGCTGCGGCTCGCCCCTCGCTCCGCTCGCACCTTTTCCGTATCCGCTCACCTCGCCTGCGGCTGCGGCTCGCCCAGCCTCACGTACGCCTCGGGCTGCCCGCCCGCTCGCGCCTCGTCTGGCTCGCCAACTTGCCCCAGTGCCGGTGGCCCCGGTGGCTTACAATCCAGCGGTCCCTAGCGGCCCGGCGCCGCCGCGAGCTCGGCGAGGGGCGTGGCCGGGCGCGCTCCGATATGCGAGATGACCTCGGCCGCGGCCAGCGACCCGAGCCGGCCGCACGCGGCGAGATCCAGGCCCCGGCTCAGACCGACGAGAAATCCCGCGGCGTACAGGTCCCCCGCCCCCGTGGTGTCGACCAGGCTCTCGACGGGATGGGCGTCGATCACGTGCACCTCGTCGCCCGCCACGATCACCGAGCCTCGCGCCCCGCGCGTGAGAGCGGCCACCTGGGGACGGCGGCGCACCGCCTGCAAAGCGGCGTCGAAGTCGCCGACCTGATACAGGGAGCAGATCTCGGCTTCGTTGGCGAACAGGATGTCCACGTGGTGCTCGAGCAGGTCGAGGAACGCCTCGCGGTGCCGGTCCACGCAGAACGGATCCGACAGCGTGAGCGAGACCTTGCCCCCGCCGCGTGCGCCATCCGTGCCGCCGCGCGGAAGGCCTCCTGGGCCTCAGGCGGATCGAAGAGATAGCCCTCCAGATAGACGATCTTCGCCCGCGCGATCAGCCGGGCGTCGATGTCCCCGGGAGTGAGGCCCGTCGAGGCACCGAGGAACGTGCTCATCGTCCGCTGCGCGTCGGGCGTGATCAGGATGAGGCAGCGCCCGGTGGCCAGGCCGGCGGTTGCCGGCGGCGTGTCGAAGCCGACCCCGGTCGAGCGCAGGTCGTGGGCGAAGACCTCGCCGAGCTGGTCATTCCTCACCTTGCCCACGTAATGCGCACGCGCGCCGAAAGATGCCACGCCGACGATCGTATTGGCGGCCGAGCCCCCGGAGATCTGCACCCCGGGGCCCATCGAGTCGTAGAGGTCGCGGGCGTCGGCCTCGTCGACGAGGCACATCGTCCCCTTGGCCAGCCCGCGGCCGGCGACCAGCGCGTCGCTCGCGTGACTCAGGACGTCGACGAGCGCATTGCCGATGCCGAGCACGTCGATCGCGTCGGGCCGGCTCGCGGGCTCAGCCACCCGCGCTCCCCTTTTCTTGGGCGGGAAGTACCGGTCGAGGAGGATGCCGAGGCGCTTGCGCGTCCGGGTCGGGAAGGCCGCGGGATTGGTGATGACCGCGGAGGCGAGCGCGCTCGGGCACCCGGCCCCGCATGGCCCGCCCAGGCGCGGCAGCACCCGGCCCAGCACCACGCGGGCCGTCGCGACATTCTTATTGAGGTTCGCGACCACCGCCTCGACGCTCACCGCGTCGTGCTCCTCGTGCCAGACGTCGTAGTCGGTGGCGAGGGCCATCGTCGCGTAGCACAGCTCGGCCTCGCGGGCCAGCTTGGCCTCCGGCATATTGGTCATCCCGATCACCGACATGCCCCAGCGGCGGTAGACGTTCGACTCCCTCGCGTGGAGAACTGCGGCCCCTCGATGCAGATATACGTCCCGCCCCGGTGCACCCGGGCGCTGCCTCGCGCGCGCCCGTCTCGAGCAGCGCCGGCGAGATCCCGGCACACCGGATCCGCCATGCCGACGTGCGCCACGATCCCCTCGCCGAAGAAGGACGACACGCGGCGCTTGGTGTGGTCGAAGAACTGGTCCGGGATCACGATGTCCAGGGGTGGATGTCTTCCTTCATGCTGCCCACCGCGCTCACCGAGATGATGGCCGTCACACCGAGCGACTTGAGCCCGTAGATATTGGCGCGGTAGTTGATGTCCGAGGGTGTGACCCGGTGGCCCCGGCCGTGACGGGCGAGGAAGATGACGGTCTTCTGTCCGAGGCGGCCCACGCAGTAGGCGTCGGAGGGCTCGCCGAACGGCGTCTTCACCTTCACCCAGCGGATATCCTCGAGGCCGTCCATCTCGTAGAGGCCGCTGCCCCCGATCACTCCCACCGCGGCCTGTCCGTCATTCCCGCCCGCCGCCTTGCCTTTCACGCGTCCGCCTCCTCCAGCACCCCGAAGGTTCGATCCGTGCCCGCGGCGGTGATCCGGACCCGGGCGAAGCGCCGCGCCAGGTCCGCCGGGCCGCCGAAGAGCACCTCGACGTAGTTCGAGGTGAGCCCGGTGAGAAACCCCGTCTCGCGATCCCGCTCCTGGAGCACGAGCACCAGCGCGCCGCCGGCCGACGAGGGCGCGGCGGAACGCCAGGTTCTTCGCGCGGCCGAGCGTCCTGACCCGAGCGCTCCGCTCGCGGATCACCGGCGGCGTCACGTGACCGCCCCGGCCCGCCGCCTCGGTCCCCTTCCGGTCGGAGTACGGGAAGACGTGGAGGTACGACAGCGGCAGCTCCTCGACCACGCGCAGCGTCGCCGCGAAGTCGTCGTCCTCCTCGCCGGGATGGCCCACGATGAGGTCGGTGCCGAGGCCGAGGTCCGGGATCGCCCCGGCCAGCCGCTCCACGAGCGCGCGGAACATCCGCAGATTGTACGGACGGCGCATGAGCTGCAGCACGCGGTCGCTGCCGCTCTGAAGCGGCAGGTGCAGGTGGGGCACCACCGCGGGCGTGCCGGTGACCGCCTCGATCAGCTCGTCGCTCCAGTATGCCGGCAGGACCGAGGACAGGCGCAGCCAGCGGAGATCCGGCACCTCGGCGAGCCGGGCGATGAGGGCGGCCAGGCTCGTGCGCGGCGTCAGATCACGGCCGTAGTGGCCGATGTCCACGCCGGTCAGCGTGATCTCGCGGTACCCCGCGTCCACCAGCGCCTCGACCTGCTCGCGCACGACGTCGGGCTCCTGGCTGCGGCTGCCGCCGCGCGGCCGCCGGCACGATGCAGAAGGCGCAGCGGTGCTGGCATCCGTCCTGGATCTTGACGAAGGCCCGCGAGCGCCCCGCCCGGCGACCGAGCGGCGCGACGGGGACGCCGCGCGATGTCCGGACATCGCCCACGCGGATCTCCGGCTTGCCCGCGCTTGCCGAGATCGCCGAGGAGGTCGACCATCCGATACTTCTCCTGATTGCCCACGACCAGGTCCACGCCCGGAATCCGCGCCACCGCCTCCGGGTCGGTCTGCGCATAGCAGCCCGTGACCACGAGAAGCGCGTCGGGATTGTCCCGCGCGATGCGGCGGATCGCCTGGCGATCCGAGAAATCGGCGCGCCCGGTGACCGTGCAGGTGTTGACCACGTGCACCTGCGGGCGTTCGTCTCCGGCGGCTGCGCCGGAAGCCGCGCTCCTCGAACAGCGCCAGGATCTCCTGCGATTCCACCTGGTTGAGGCGGCAGCCGAGCGTGGAGACGGCGACGGTCCCGGTGCTGCGTCACGCGGGCACGGCCTCCCGGAGCTGGCCGCAAGCCGCGCCGATGTCCTCGCCCTTGCTCCACCTGACCGTGGCGATGATGCCCTGTTCGAGGAGATAGGCCTGGAACGCGATGATGCGGGGCAACGGCGGCCGGGCAAACCTCGAGCCCTCCCAGTCGTTGAACGGGATGAGGTTCACCTTGCCCCGGATGCCCTTCAAGAGCCGCACGAGCCGCCGCGCGTCCTCAGGCGAGTCGTTGACGTCCGTCGAGCAGCACGTACTCGAACGTCATCCGCTGGCGAAACAGCAGCGGGAAGCGCTTGCAGGCGGCGAGCAGCTCCTCGATGGCGAAGCCCTTGTTGACGGGCATGATGCGGTCGCGAATGTCATTGCTCGTGGCGTGGAGCGAGATGGCGAGGTTCACGCGCAGGTTCTCGCCCGCGAGGCGCTCGATGCCCCCGACCAGGCCGACCGTCGACACCGTGATGCGCCGGGGCGCCATGGCGAACCCGGCGGGATCGGTGAGGATCCGGAGCGACTGCACCGTGGCCTGGTAGTTGGCCAGCGGCTCGCCCATGCCCATGTACACGACGTGGGTGAGCCGCCGGCCCGGCTCGAGCATCCGCGCGGCGCCGATCACCTGCCCGACGATCTCGCCCGCGCCGAGATTGCGCTCGAGCCCCATCGTGCCCGTGAAGCAGAAGGCGCACGCGAAGCCGCAGCCGACCTGGGTGGACACGCAGAGCGTGAGCCGGTCGCCGTCGGGCATCAGCACCGACTGCACGCGCGCGCCGTCGGGCAGCGCGAAGACGATCTTCTCGCTGCCATCCTGCGACGGCGTCCGGCGCTCCACCTCGGGCACGCCGACGAACGCGCGCTCGGACAGCGCCCGCCGGAAGTCGCGCGGCAGATCGGACATGGCGTCGATGTCGACGGCGGCCTTCTTGTAGATCCACGTCGCGATCTGTCGCCCGCGATACCGGGGCGCCCCGAGCGACTCGGCGAGCGCCTCGAGCTCGGACGGCAAGAGATCGAACAAGTTCACGGCGGACATACGCGGCACAGGATAGCACAGGGGTTATCCACCGCCGCTGTGGGCAGCCCGTGGATAAGCCCGTGGGTCACGAGGCTCGCGTCAAGCATTTCAATCACTAGGCGCGCACGCCCAGCAACGAGGCAGCTACTACCATGTGCACCGCTGTCCCGGCGGAGCGCTGAGCCTGCTCGGCGCGGGCTATACTTCGAGCATGGCCAAGCTGTGGAGCCTCGAAGAGACCTCGGGGCGGGCAGATTGACTTGGCGGAACCAAGCGCGGCTTCTGAAACGCGAAGTCTACGCGCTCTACTTCGCCGTGCGCGATCCTCGCGTGCCCTGGTACGCAAAGGCCCTGGCGGGCTGCGTCGTCGCCTACGCCTTCAGCCCGATCGACCTGATTCCCGATCCGATCCCCGTGCTTGGTTATCTTGATGACCTCGTGCTGATCCCACTCGGCGTCCTGGCGGTACGGCGCATGATCCCCGACCACGTGATGACCGAATGCCGGCTCAAGGCCGAGGAGTTGACCGGGAAGCCGACAAATTGGACCGCCGCTGCCGTGATTGTTCTGACCTGGCTGGCTCTGGCAGGGGCGGGTGCCTGTCGGCTCGTCAGTGCTCTTTCAAAGTGAGCCAAGCAGATTGACCCGCGCCGCCGACATTTGGCTGCCGGGAACTTTGCCCCCGCGCTAAGGTCTTACCGTGCAGGGAGACGATGATGCCGAGGCCGCGCGCTTTCTCGATCGGCTCCGGGCCGGCGACGATCGCGCGTTCGAAGAGCTCGTCCGGACGTATCAGCACCGCGTCTTCGGCGTGGCGCTCCGGATGCTCGGCAATGCCGCCGAGGCGGAGGAGATCGCCCAGGAAGCCTTCCTGCGCGCTCATCGCTCGCTGGGCGACTTCCGCGGCGAGGCCAAGCTCTCGACCTGGCTCTATGCGATCGCCTCGACGACTCTGCCTCAACCGGCTGGCCGCGGGCGAGCGGCGGCTCGGGCGCCAGGGCGAGGAGACCCTCCTCCGGCTGCCTCATCGGGGCGCCGGTCCCGACGCCGCGCTCGAGCAAAGCGAGCTCGAGGCGGCGCTGCACCGCGCCATCGCCGAATTGCCCGACGAGCGGCGCATCGTCGTCGTCGCTGCGCGACCTGGAGGGGCTCGCGTACGAGGAGATCGCCCAGGTCCTGGGACTCGAGCTCGGCACGGTCCGCTCGCGCCTGCACCGGGCCCGCGCCGACCTCAAGGGCAAGCTGGAGCGCTTCCTGACATGAGCTGCCACGACGCGCGCGAGCGGCTCTCCGACCTGCTCGACGATGCCCTGGAGGCCGAGGCGCGGGCGCAGGTCGACGCCCACCTGGCGGGATGCGCCGACTGCCGGCGCGAGCTCGATCGCCTCAGGGCGACGGTCTCGCTGCTCCGCGCCGTCGAGCGGCCGCAGGCCCCGGCCGGCTTCGTCGACCGCGTGCTCGAGGCCGCGCGGCCGGCCCCTGGCATCGACGGCTCCTCGATTGGCTCGCCGCCGTGCGGCTCCTCCGATTTCCCGTCGAGGCCGCCGCGGTGGTGCTCGTGGCCTCGCTCGCCGTCTACGTCTTCCAGGGACGCCCGCGCTGAGGCAGGCGGCGCGCCCGGAGAGCCCCCAGGATCGGGTCCCCGACGGCTCCGTGTCGACGTGAGGCGCAGACGTCGGCGCCGGATGCACGCCCGGATGCGGCTGGGGAGCAGACAGAGCATCGCCGCAGAGGGCCGGTCGGAATCCCTGCGGTTGCCGCCCGCCGTTCCGCCAACGGCCCAACCCATGCCGCCTCTGGCGGCACCCGAGTTGATTCTCAAGCGGAAGGCGCCGGTGACGCTCGAGGAGCGCGCGGCCTCACTCCGCAATTCCGCGCCTGCGTCGAGCGACCCCGGGCCCCGCGAGCCTGCACCGTCAGCGCCCACGGGACCAAGTCTGCCTCCGGGTGCCGCGTCGGCTCCCGGCGCCGCGTTCAGCAGCTCGGCGGAGGGTGGGCTCCAGTCGTCCGTGAAGGACAACGCGTCGGGCGGCTGGGGCACCGCCGAGCGGCAGACGAGCCAGTCTCCACTGCTGACGCCCGCGCCAGTGCCGCCGCCAGAACCGCGCGACCGCGTGGCACGCGAGAAGGATCAGCCACGGAGCGAGCGTCCCGCTCCCCTGTCCGATCCCCGCAGCTCGCCCGTCGGCGCCGTCGGCGGTGCGCATCGCGTCATCCGACCACCGTGGTCGGACGGCTCACGGTCAAGGACCGGCAAGCTGCGAACCGCGAGCTGGCGGAGCTCTTGAGTCGCGTCGGGGCGCGGAGACCGCTCGCCGCGCCGAGGCGGGCGGCGACACGGTCGGCCTCGTGGTCCCGCGGGCCGCCTATCCCGCGTTCGCCCAGGGTCTCGCCCGCATCGGCTCCTGGGTGCCGGAGACAGAGCCGGCCGAGCTTCCGGACGGCGTTCCGATCACGCTCCGCATCACGCAGTAGCGCTACAACATCAGGTCCTAGACTCGGAGCCTGTCGGAGAAACCCGGCTAGAGCGATGGAGAAGGGTCCAGCTGCGAGGTGCTCCGATGGCGCCGACTCGAGGCACTGCGGGAGGCGGGCTCAATGCGTGGCCCCGCAGACGAAAGTACGTCGGCCCATGTCTCGCGCGTTGCGTGCTGGCCGTCGAGGCGCCGTACCTCGCAGATGGGCCCTTATCCTCGCTCTAGCCGACGAGGACCAGGTAGAGGTCGAGGAGATTGGTGTTGGTCGGGCCGGTGACGACGAGGTCGCCGAGCGCGGCAAAGACGGGGTTCGAGTCATTGCGGTCGAGGTGGGCGCGCGGGTCGAGGCCCTGGTGACGGGCGCGCGCGGCGCTGTCGCCGTCGGCGATAGCACCCGCGGCGTCGGTGGGACCGTCGCTGCCGTCGGTGCCCGCGGCGAGCACCACCAAGCCGTCCCGGCCCTCCAGCTCGAGGGCGGCGGCGAGGGCGAACTCCTGGCAGCGCCCGCCGATGCCGTCGCCGCGCACCGTCACCGTGGTCTCGCCGCCCGCGATCAGGCAAGCGGGCGGCGCCACCGGCCCGCGGCCCGCCGCGATCTCGCGGCCGAGGGCGACCAGCTCGCGCGCGGCGTCTCTGCGCCTCGCCGTGCAGCGCCCGCGTCAACACGTGCGGCGCCAGCCTGAGCGCGGCGGCCCGCGACGCGGCGGCGTCGACGACGAGCTGATTGTTCCCGATCACGACATTGACGACCCGCTCGAAGATCGAATCGTCGGGCTTGGGCGTCTCGGCGATCTCGCCGCGCGCCCCGCGCTCGAGCCGATCGCGCACCGAGGCGGGCGCGCGCTGGCGGAGGTCGAAGCGGTCGAGGATCGCCAGCGCCTCGCCGAACGTCGAGGCATCGGGCGCCGTCGGTCCCGAGCCGATCACGTCGATGGGATCGCCGATGACGTCGGAGAGGAGCAGGGCGGCGACGCGGGCGGGGGCCGCCGCCCGGGCGAGCTGGCCGCCCTTGAGCACGGAGCAGTGCTTGCGGACGGCATTGAGCTGGTTGATGTCGGCGCCCGCCGCGAGCAAGAGGCGCGTCATCGACCTGCTTGTCGCCGAGCGTGATGGGCGGGGCGGGGCCGGCGTCAGCGCGGAGGCGCCCCCGGAGATCAGGGTCAGCACGAGGTCTTCGGCGCCGGCGCCGAGGGCCAGCGCCAGAAGATCGCGCGCGGCCGCGGCGCCCCGCTCATCGGGCACGGGGTGCCCGGCCTCGACGAGCTGCACGCGATGGGTCTCGGCCAGGTGGCCGTCCTTCACCACCACGAGGCCGCCGGCCACGCGCTCGCCCCACGCTTCCTCGACCGCCGAGGCCATGGCCCCGGATGCCTTGCCCGCGCCGACGACCACGACGCGACCCGCCGGCGGCGTCACGGCGGCGAGGGCGCGCAGCACGAGGGGGCGAACCGCAGCGGCGGCGAGCGCCGAGTCGAAGATCGCCCGCGCGGCCGCTCGGCGCCTCACCTGGCGAGCTTGGTGAGCCTGAAGCTTACCGCCCCCGCGATGGCGGGCACGATGGACACCTCGTCGCCCGGTTTGAGCGCGGTCTTGTCGCCTTCGAGGAAGCGGATGTCTTCCTGGTTCACGTAGATATTGACGAAGCGGCGGATCTCGCCGCTCTCCTCGACGATGCGGTCGCGCAGCCCCGGGAATTGCCGCTCGAGGTCGGTGATGACGTCGCCGATGGTGCTGGCCTCGGCGTGGACTTCGGCCGCGCCCTTGGTCATCGCTCTGAGAGGAGTGGGAATGCGCACGACGATGGCCATCTCGATCTCCTTATCGGTAGGGGATTTGAGCCCCGGTATGAGCCGCACGATCCAGGTCGGCCTGAGTCCACCGATCACGCCGCCGACGGCCTCCTCACTTAACACTCGCGTGTGCGAAATGTCAACGACGGGCGCCACATCCGGGCAAATGCCGTATCATCCGCTGACGTGGCCCGCCCCTGGCTTCCGCCTCTCTTGCTCGCCGCGTATGCATTCGCCTTCGCCTGGCGGGCGCTCGGCGGCGGGCTCCTCATCGTCGACGATCATCCGGCCAGCTCTATCGCCTCGCCCGGGTCGTGGAGCTCGGTCCCTGGCCGTGGCGGCTCGATCCGGGCTGGTGGGCGGGCTATGCCGAGCTGCAGTACTATCCACCGGGCGCGGCATACCTCGGCGCGGTGCTACGCAGTGTTCTCGCTCGGCGCCCTCGGTCCCGACGCGGCCTATCAGATGCTGCTCTGGGTGATCTATGTGCTGCCCGGCGCCACGACCTATCTCCTCCTGGTCCGCGTCCTCGGCCGTCCCTGGCTCGCGCTGCCCGGGGCATTCCTCGCGCTCACGCTGTCGGGAGGCTCGCGGAGCGGAGTGGAGGAAGGGCTGCGCTGGGGCCTCATCGCCGCGCGCCTCGGCTGGTCGCTCCTGCCCCTGCTCGCCCTCTCCCTGCGACCGTGGACGGAGCGCGCGAAGCCGCCCCTGGCCGCGGCGCTGATCCTCGCGTCCATCATCCTCATCCATCCCGCGCATGCCCCCGCCGGCCTCGTGCTGGTCTTCCTCAGCGCCGCCGAGGGACCCGGCGGCCTCCGCGCTCGAATGGCATCGGCAGGGCTCCTCACACTCGCCGCGCGGCGGCCTCGCCGCCTTCTGGCTCGTCCGCTGCTCGCGCACCTCGAGATGGCCCTGCCGCTGGCCTGGGGCGACTCGTCGCTCGGCGCGCTCGCGGCTCAGATCGTCACGCGACCGCTGCTCCTCGGCCTCGGCGTCGCCTCGGCACTCGCGTGCTGGCTGACGAGGCGCGCCGCTTCACCTGCCGCGCGTGACCGATGGCTCGCGCGATTCGCGCCGGCGCTGACCGCGGTGATCGCTGCTGGACGCCCTCGTCATCCAGCCGCTCGGCCTCATGTGGCTTCCCGCGGACCGCCTGATGGACAGCCTGCTGCTCGCCTTGATCCTCGGCGCCTCGCGCGCGCTCGGCGAGGTCGCGCCGCGCCTTCAGCGGTATCCCGACTGGGGCATCGCGCTCGCCGCCATCGCGGGCTGCGCCCTGCTCGCCTCGCCGGATCGGCCGGAGCCGACGCTGAGCCTCTGGCGCGCCGCGGGCCCGGCGAGTGGACCCAGGAGGCGACGCTGGTGGCGGGCGCGCGGCTCGACGACCTCTGGGCCGCGCTGAGCAACGCGCCGCCCGGGCGCATCTTGTTCGTGCGGTCGAGCGTCCCGCTCGCGTATGGCCGCCAGTGGTGGCGGCCGCACTCCCACATCACCGCGCTGGCACCGATCCGGACCGGCCGCGAGATCGTGAACGGCACCTTCACCCATCCCTCGCCCATCGCCGGTCTCGTCTACACGGGCGCGGCCGCCAATCGGCCCATCACCCTCCTCGTCGAGCAGCGGGACGGCCTCACCCTGTTCGGCCGGCCGCTCGAGGCGCTCACCCCCGCGGAGTTCGATCGGCTGGCCGGGCGTCTTCGCATCTCGGCCGTCGTCGCCCTGGACGAGGACGACGGGCGGCTCCCGTTCCTCGACGACAATCCGGGCTTCGCTCGCCCATCGCGGGTGGGACCGTTCGTGATCTATGCCTCGCGGGAGCCGCGCCGCGATACCGATGCTCGTGGCGCCCGCAGCGCTGGCAGTTCCGTGCCACGGATCCAGCAGGAGGATGGGCGGCCACCGGCTTCGCCTACTCGCCGCTCTGGCGCGCGCGCGCCGGCGATCAGCGACTCGCGGCCCGGCGCGACGACCTGGGGATGCTCGAGGTGAAGCTGCCGGTGGGCCCGTCGACGGGCGTCGTCGAGCTGTCGCATGCTCCCGGGCCTGCGGAGTGGATCGGGCTCGGTGTCACCGTCTTCAGCGGCCTGCTGCTCGTCGCGCGCGCGACTGGCCGAATCACACCAGCGGGTCGTAGTTGAAGAACTGGCCCGAGGTCTCGAGCGGGGCCAGGTGATGGCGCAGCGTGCCGGGGAAGATCTCGGCGAGCCGCTCCGGCGTCCAGCCGCGATCGTCGTGGATGCTCCGGACCGGGCGCATGTGGCTGAAGAGCATCAGCTCCTTGCCCCGAACGCCGAACACCTGACCCGAGACCTCCTTGGCCGCTTCGCTCGCGAGGAACACCGCCACGGGCGCGATGTGCTCGGGCCCCATCTTCTTGATCTTCTCGACGCGCACCTTCTGGGCCTCGGTCTCGGTGGGAATGGTGCCGATCATGCGCGTCCACGCGAAGGGCGAGATGCAGTTGGCGGTGACGTTGTAGCGCGCCATGTCCAGCGCCACGACCTTGGTGAAGCCCACGATGCCGAGCTTGGCCGCCGCGTAGTTCGCCTGGCCGACATTGCCGACGAGCCCGGACGTCGACGTCATGTTGATGATGCGCCCCCACTTCTGCTCGCGCATGTGGGGAGCCGCGGCCCGGGTCACCGCGAAGCAGCCCTTCGAGGTGCGTGTCGATGACGCCGTCCCACTCCTCCTCGGTCATGTTGAAGATCATGCGGTCGCGCAGGATCCCCGCGTTGTTGACCACGATGTCGACGCGGCCGAAGTGATCGAGCGCGGTCTGGACGATGCTCTGCCCGCCCTTCATGCTGGCGACCGACTCGTGGTTGGCGACGGCGCGGCCGCCGAGGGCCTCGATCTCGTCGACGCACCGTCGTCCGCGGGGGTGTGATCGCCCCCACCCCGTCGGCACCCGCCGCCGTAGTCGTTCACCACCACGGCGGCGCCCTGCTTCGCCATCAACAGGGCGATCTCCCGGCCGATCCCGCGCGCGGCGCCCGTCACGACCGCGATCTTGTCCTTGAGCATGGTGACCTCTCCTTTCGGCAGGCTGCACTGCCTGTCCGGCCGCCATACGCCAGCACACGCCCTACCGGCCGCGCGACTCACGCGCGGGCGGCTGACCAGGAGCGCCGCGGTGAACTCCGCCCCGAGGACGAAGACGACCCCCGAGTAGTAGGCGAACATGCTGAGCGCGACGAGCGCGCCGAGAGGCCCGTAGATCTTGTCGTAGGCGCCGACCGACAGGATATACCAGCGGAAGAGCTGCTTGGCCACCTCCCAGAGGAGGCTCGCCGAGGATGGCGCCGGCCAGCGCCGCGCCCACCGGCACCCGGCGATGGGGAAAGTAGCGGTAGGCGATGAAGAAGAGCGCGGTGCTGAATCCGATCGACAGGAGGATGACCACCGACTGGATCCACTCCCCGGCATGACCGGGACCATCAGGATCATCTTGACCCATCCGAAGACGTCGGTGATGGCGATGCTCGCCAGGAAGAGCACCCCCATCAGGAAGAGCAGCAGGAGATCCTTGATCACCCCGCGCACGAAGCCGAACCCGCCGGTGAAGCCGAAGACCTCGTTCAGCACCAGGCGCACCGTTGCGAAGAGCTGGCTCGCGAAGATGAGCAGCACCGCGGTGCCGAGGATCCCCGACAAGCTCCGCCGCCGGATGATCTGAGCGAGGATCTCGTGCAGCTCCTGCTTGTAGACCGGCACGAGCTCCGAGAGCTGGGCGAGGACGACTTCGGACGCGGCCTTCCGGCTCAGCGACGAAGCCGGCGAGCGAGACCACGAAGAAGAGCACGGGGATCAGGCACGTCACCAGGGTGAACGCGAGCCCCGATGCCAGGAACAGTCCTTGGTGCGCGCGGAAGTTAGCCGCGGCGAGGCGCAGCGCCCGAATCATCGCGCGGGTCCCGGCGGGCTGCGCTCGGCGGCCTACACGATGCTGCGGATCAGGCCGCCGTCCCGATGTCCGAGGTTCACGGCCCTCGCCGCTTCCTCACCCCTGCTTGTAGAACTCGGCGCGGTCGCCCCCGACGACGTTGACCACGCGCAGCTCGTTGTCCCGCAGCACCTCCATGGAGATCTTCTCGCCCGGCGAGTGGCGCCAGAGCGTGAGATAGAGGTCCTTGCGCGTGGGCACTTCCCGCGAGTCCAGGCCGACGATGACGTCGCCCTCCTGGACCCCGCAGCGCGCGCCCGGGCCATTGGGCACGAGCCCGGCCACCACCACCCCCTCATCGAGGGGATGGGCGAAGACGCCGAGCCACGCGCGCTGCGGCCGGCTCACCACGCGGCCGTGGCGCAAGAACTCGTCGCGGTAGCTCGCGAAGCACTCGATCGGGATGGCGAGCGAGCTCCGCGTGATCTCGTTCAGATTGAGCGACACGACCCCGACCATGGTCCCGGCGAGCGTGAACAGCGGGCCGCCGCCGAAGCCCGGGTTCGGCGCGCGTCGAGATGACCCCGCGCTCGAGCATGTACTCCCAGTGCGCCTCGAACTCGCCGAGCTACGTGACGAGGCCGCCGGCCACGCGGCGCTCGCGCGGCGCCATCGCCGCCGTCGCGAAGACGGGCGTGCCGAGCGCCAGGGTCTCGGACGAGGCGAGGCGCGCCGCGGGCAGGCCCTGGCGCTTCACGCGCAAGACAGCCAAGCCCACGTCGAAGTCCTGGGCGACGATCTCCGCCTTCTGGACCCGCCCCGCTCGAGCATGACCTCGATGGAGCGCCCGCCCATGACGACGTAGTTGACGGTGAGGATGAGGCCCGCGGGATCGATGATCGTCCCCGTGCCCATGCGCTCGTCACCCAGAATCGCCGTGGACGGATGTGAGGCGGGAATCTCGGTGTGGATGTGCGCGACCGAGGGCAGCAGGCGCTTGACGAGCTCGACGGAGGCATCCATGGATATGTCCGGTGCGGACGCCGCCCACGCTAGCACGCGCGGGCGCCGCCGTGCAAATACCGCGTCGCTCAGCGGCGCCTGCCCGAGATGCCTGGCCAGAAACGCTTCGACCTGCCGCCGGGCATCCGCGGCGGCGCGCCGCCTGGTAGGAGACGGTGGCGCCGAATCCACCCGGCTTGAGCTCGTTCTCCACCTCCGCGAGGACGGTCAGCTCTCGCCCCTCGACGTCGAAGTAGTGATAGGCGCCGGGGTAGACGACGATCGATACGTCGGCCCCCGCATCGCCATCGCGTCGACCATCCGCCGACACGTCGCCGCGGGAGTCCAGTCGTCGGCCCCGCCGATCAAGACGAGCAGCGGTCGGATCACCCGTTCATCGATGAGCGACTCTGCAGCCTCCGGGATAGAAGGCGATGCTCGCGGCAAAGCCGACGGCGGGCAGCTCGACGCCCCGCCGCGTCGCTCGCTCGAGGCTCGGGCCGTTGATGACGGCCATCGCGAAGACGCCGCCCTGCGACCAGCCGATGGCGGCGACGCGGTCGCCGCGAACGAACGGCTGAGCCTGCAGATACCGGAGCGCTCCCATCGCGTCGTCGAAGCGCGCGGTGATCGGCGGCTCATCCGGTCCCGTCCGGCAGTCGCCCTTCACTCCCCGCGGCCCGTAGCTGTCGACGACGAGGGAGACGTAGCCCCGCTCGGCGAGCCACTGCGCCCAGCGGTAGGACTGCGGCTCGAGCCCCGCGCACCCGTGCAGCTGGACCACGGCGGGAAAGGGCCCGTCGCCGGCCGGACGCACGAGCGTGGCATCGATCGCGACCGGCGCGCCCGGCGTGAGATTCGTGAAGCGCACCGGGCTCGTGCGGCCGCGCGCGGCGCAACCGGATGACAGCAAGAGGAGGACGATCGCGAGCTCGAGGCCGTACCGCATGGCACGAGGATACGCCAGCCACCGCACGGTGAGGTAGAATCCGGACAGGTCATGGACTTTCCGCCCGACACGCCCGACGACGCCCGGCAGGCCTTCCGAGAAGGCTACGAGGCGCAGATGGGCGGCCGCCTCCAGGAGGCAGTCGAGCACTATCGCCGGTCCATCGCCATCCACCCGACGGCGGAGGCCCACACGTTTCTCGGCTGGGCGCTCAGCTTCTCGGGCACCCGGACGAGGCCATCGCCGAGTGCCGAACGGCCATCGACGTCGACCCCGCCTTCGGCAACCCGTACAACGACATCGGCGCGTATCTGATCGAGCTCGGCCGTGAGGCCGAGGCCATCACGTGGCTCGAGCGCGCAAAGCACGCGGCCCGCTACGAGCCGCGCCACTACCCGTACTTCAATCTCGCCCGCGTCTACGTCAGGCAGCACAAGGTGCACGAGGCCATCCGCGAGCTGCAGCAGGCCATCGCCATCGAGCCGCGCTATACCGTCGCCCGTCGCGAGCTGCACCGGTTGCTCGGCCTGCTCAATTGAGCGCACTGCCCGCTGCCGTTCTACGACAATCCGATCCTCTTCGGCCGATCGGGTAGCCGCGGCCTCATCGCGTTCGAGTCGGCGGGCGACGCGGTGCGGGTCTGGTCGCGGGCCGAGGACGGGCCTGACCGTCGCCCCCGAGCCCTTCCGGCCATTTCTCCTTCTGTCCGATCCCGACCTCCTGAAGGGGTTCAAGGGCGACGTCCAGGTGATCCCACTCGACGGCGAGGGCGTCTACCGCTGGCTCGCGGAATGCCCCGACTGGAATCGCGCGCTCAAGGTGCGCGACCACTGCCAGCAGACGTCGGGACGAGGGCCGGGGGCGCCCGATGCGCCCTATCGCTTCTTCGCCGACGCCGTCCATCAGTTCCTCCTCCGCAGCGGCAAGACCTCCTTCCTCGGCATGAGCTTCGGAGACCTCCGCCGACTCGCGCTGGACATCGAGGTGACGACGGCGCCCGGCTTCGAGTTCCCGAACGCGGCGCGGGAATCGGACCGCATCGTCGCCATCGCGCTCGCCGACTCGGCCGGCTTCACCACGCGTCTTGTCCGGGGCGGAGATGTCGGAAGCGGAGCTGCTCGCCGAGTGCTCGCGGCTCATCCGCGAGCGCGATCCCGACACCATCGAGGGGCACAATATCTTCCGTTTCGACCTCGAATACATCGAGGCGCGCGCCCGGCGTCACAAGGTTGCGCTGGCGTGGGGCCGCGGCGGCGCCCGCTCCGCGGTCATCCCTCGCGCATGCAGGTCGCCGACCGGAGCATCGCCTACCGCCGCTACGCCGTGACGGGCCGCCACATCATCGACACGTGGATTCTCGCCCAGCTCTACGACGTGGCCGCGCGAGACCTGCCGTCCTACGGGCTCAAGGACGTCGCCCGCCATTTCGGCGTGGCGGCGCCGGAGCGCACGTACCTGCCCCCGGAGGATATCCCGCGGATCTTCCTCGAGGAGCCCGCGCGGCTCATGGCCTATGCCCGCGACGACGTGATCGAGACGCTCTCGCTGTCCGCGATCCTGTCGCCGCCGTACTTCGTCCAGGCCCAGGCCCTGCCGTTCGACTACCAGATGGCGGTGCTGCGGGGCAATGCCACCAAGATCGACGCGCTGCTCCTGCGCGAGTACCTGCACCATGGCCGCGCCGTGCCTGCCCCGCAGACGGGCCGCGGAGTCGCGGGCGGCTATACCGCGGTCTTCCATCAGGGCGTCGCCCGCGACGTCCTGCACGTCGACGTCGCCTCGCTCTATCCCTCCCTGATGCTCGGCCAGCATCTCTTCCCGGCGGCGGATGCGCCTGGGTGTCTCCGGATCGCTGCTCGCCGACCTGCGCACCTTCCGCCTCGCCGCCAAGGCCCTGGCGCGCGAGGCCGAGAGCGAGGCCGATCGCGCGCTGCTCGGGGACTGCAACAGACCTTCAAGATCTTCATCAACTCCTTCTATGGCTATCTCGGCTTCTCGCAGGGCCACTGGAACGACTTCGACGCCGCCAACCGCGTGACGGCGGAAGGGCGCCGCCTCGTCACCGCCCTGGTCGAGCGGCTCGAGGCCCTCGGAGCGACGGTGCTCGAGGTCGACACCGACGGCCTGTACTTCGTCCCCGCGCCCGGCAGTCGTGCGAGCGAGGATGCGCTGATCGCCGAGCTCGCGGCCATCCTTCCCGCGGGCATCCAGCTCGAGCTCGACGGCCGCTACCCGGCGATGTTCAGCTACAAGATGAAGAACTACGTCCTCCTCGACCCCCGCGGGAAGCTCCTCGTCAAGGGCTCGGGGCTGCGCTCGCGGGGCATCGAGCTGTTCCAGCGCAAGTGGATGGAGGAGATGTTCCGGCTCTCGCTCACCGGGCGGCGCGCCGAGATTCCCGACCTGGTCGCGCGGTGGGAGGACGACTTCCGGACCCATCGCGTCCCCGTGAAGGGAGTTCATGAAGACGGAGACGCTCCAGGAGTCGCTCGACCGTCTATCAGGACAAGCTCAGGGCGGGCCAGCGCAATCCGGCCGCCGCGTACGAGCTGGCGCTCAGGTCGGCCCGCCCGTACCAGCCCGGTGACCAGGTGTCCTACTACGTGACGGGTGACGAGCTCAGCGTCAAGGTGAACGAGGCGGCGAAGCTCGCCACCGCATGGGATGAGCGCTCGCCGGACGAGAATACCCCGTACTACGTGGAGCAAGCTGCGCGAGCTGTACGAGAAGTTCCGGCCGCTCATCGAGCGCGACGGGCTCGTGCCGGTCACCGCTGACGCCGATCCCGAGCCGCCCCGGCAAGGCGAGTCTGTCTCGAGCTGGGCGCTCTGACGCGGCCGAGGCGCGCCTACCAGACCAGTCGAGAGCTGACGTCGGTGGGCGGGCGGGTGCCTCCGTCCCGGACCCGGGCTTCACGGCTCCGCGCCGCGAAACCGGCCTCGCGGCGAGCCGCTGCGACCAGCCGCTCGATGCCGTCGCGCACCCCGGCGGCGCCGAGCCGGGTCGGGGAAATAGCTCCAGATACCGCGGCAGGGCCCAGGGAAACTCGCGCCTCACGAAGTCGAGGAAGAAATCCCGAGCGGTGGCTGTGCGGAGAAACAGGGCTTGGGCGATCGCCTCCTCGGCCCCGGCCTCACGGGCGGCGATCAGAAGCGCTCGAAGCCCCGCCTCGCCGTCCGTGATCAAGGGCAGCACGGGCATGACGAAGATGCGCGTGCGTATCCCGGCTTCGGCGACGGCCCGCATGGCCCGGAGTCGAAGATCGGGGCGCGGCGCGCGGGGCTCGACTCAGTCGCAGCAGCGCATGGTCCAGTGAGATGAGGGAGATGTTGACCCGGAGGTCCGAGCCGCTCGCCAGCTCTCGGAGGAGGTCGATGTCCCGCACGAGACCGGTGCACTTGGTGGTGATCCCGACACGCAGACCCGGCACGCGCACCATCGCCTCGAGCACACGCCGGGTGATCCGGAACCGCGACTCCGCCGGCTGATAGGGATCGGTGGCCGCTCCGATCGCCACCTCTTGGCCGCTGTCGCGCGCCCGCTTGAGATCCCGGAGCAGCCGGCTCATGTCGGTGGTCTTGACGTAGATCCGCTCCTCGAAGTCCAGCGGGTCGGTGTGGCCGAGGTATTCGTGCGTCGGTCTCGCATAGCAGTAGCGGCAGCCCACCTCGCAACCGCGGAACGGATTGACAGTCCAGCCGAACGGCATTCCGGAGCCGGTCAACCGATTCAGTAGGCTGTCTGACCTGAGCTCTTGAATTCTGCATCTCTGCGCCTATCGACGATGTCGCCGATGCGCGTCACGATCCGGAGCCGACACCGACCGGTCATACAGTCTCCATATGTTAAGTAGATTGGGCCCATAAAACGGCCCCGGGAATCACACCCGAGGCCGTCCTCGACCTAGGAGCCGACTAGCGCCGCCAACCTCCCCACCGCCGCCACCACCACCGCCCCGCGGGCCACCGCCACCACCACCCGCACCGCGAGGCCACCGCCGCCCGCACCGCGCTGGGGCTGAGGCCGCGCCTCGTCGACGACGAGGTTGCGGTCGCGGAAGAGCCGGCCGTTGAGCATCTCGACGGCCTTGGCAGCTTCTTCCTTCGTCGCCATCTCGACGAAGCCGAACCCACGCGGCCTGCCGGTGAACTGATCGGTGACGATGCGCACCGATTCCACGGTACCGGACTGCTGGAACAGCTCTCGGAGGTCTTCCTCCGTTGCCTGGAAGGAGAGATTGCCGACGAACAGCTTTGCGGGCATCATGAACCTCCTGCCGCGATCAAGACCGAGTGCTCACTCTCCCCGGCTCACCCTGCGGCGTGTGGGGCACCACACCGTTCCATACTCGACTCCTGTGCGAGGCTTTGATGCTGACTCCCCGCGTGTTCCGCATACCCTACTGACGGCCCCTACGGGTGTCAAGCGAATCTTGTGTTCCAGAATGTTCTTTATTTCACGAAGTTATGCCCTTACACGCCAGTGCCCCGAATCCGAGGTCCCCTACCCCGGTGCCTCGGGCCGCTCTCGCGCCGAGCCTCCGGGAAAGCGGGGCACGGAGGACCACGAAAAGCGCGTCGGCGCATCCACACCGAGCCGGATCACGTCGTCCAATGTCGAGACCACCGCCCGCGCGAACGCGTCGACGGCGACCCTTCCGATGTGGCGACCGAGCAGCTTGGCCGCTCCGTCGTGCAGAAGCGCGCGCGCGCCCGCCCCATTGCCATTGCCCAGATGATGGAATCCCACCGCGACCTGGATCAGCCCCTGCAGCGGTCTCGCGCTCGCCGCCCGCCGCACGCAGCCAGTACGGCTCAAGCAATTCATGGACTTCGAAGTAGAGGCGCCCGTCGAACAAGAGCGCGGCTTGCCGGAGGGCCGTCTCGAGCGGCGCGTCGGCCAGATCCAGCGGGCGTCCTTCGAAGAGTCGACGCGCTCGCTCCGCCCGCTCCGCGAGCTCCGCGGCGTGCGGCTCTTCGGAGCCGTCGGCGGCGAGCGCCTCGAGCTTGCGCCGCGCCGCGTGGTCGTGAAAGGCCTCGAGGACGAGCTCCGCGAGCTGGTTTCGCAGCACCAGAGGGAGCGTCACGGGAGACGCTCGACGCGAGTCCCGGCGATGAGATCGTGCAAGGCCCGCTTGTCGCGCCGAAGCCCGGCCATCAGATAGCCGACACCAAGGATGGCCGACGACAGCAGGGTCGCGAGCTGGCGAAGCGCGGCGCAGCCGAGCGTGAGCGGACCGCTGTCCGTGAGCCAGCCCGGTGACGTCGACGTGGGCCGACAGGTCACCACACGAATGTCCACGGCCATCTTGCCGAGTGTCTGGCCGCAGCGCCAGTGAAAGAGCATCGGATACACCGCGATGAGCATGGCGCCGAACACCTGCGCGGCCCCGCGGATCGCGATCGACGACCGATCGACGAACACCATCGAAGCCACCGCGTAGAGGACGGCCTGCGGCGACGAAAATCACGGCGGTGTCGATGATCAGGGCCACGACCCGGATCCAGAAGCCCGCCGGGCGGAGCTCCGGGCGCGCCACCGAGACGGGCGAGATCGCCGAGGGCCGCTCGAGCGCCGCGGGTACCGACACCGGCGCACCCGCGGCAAGCTCGGCGAGATATTCCGCGACGTCGACCCCGCAGCGCGGACACGCCGAGCCATCGACGGGCTGCCAGCCGCACTTCGGACATGCCCCCGCCATCGCGATGGCCGGATCCTAGCACATCGCGCGACGCGCGAATGCGCACGGTATAATGCCGCCATGCTTTCGGTGAGCGCGGCGCAGTCGCAGATCCTCGCCCGCATCCCGTCGCCCGCGCCTCCCGAGGTGGTCACGGTCGCGGGCGCGCTCGGGCGCGTGCTCGCGGAAGACGTGCGGTCGACCACGGACGTGCCCCCAGCCGACAATTCCGCCGTCGACGGATACGCGGTCGGCGCGGCGGACATCCCGCGCACAGGCACGCGGCCGCTCGACGTCGTGGCCGATCTTCCCGCGGGCACGCTGTACGCGGAGACACTGAAGCCAGGGCAAGCGCTGCGCATCATGACGGGCGCGCCGATTCCCGGGGGCGCCGACACGGTCTATCCTCAGGAAGTGGTCACCCGCAGCGGCCCGCGCATCGAGGTCCCGCCGATCGACGCGGGCGCCAACGTCCGGTACCGAGGCGAGGACGTCCGCGCGGGCGCGGTCGTGCTGGGCGCGGGCGCGGTGGTGCGCCCCAGGAGATGGGCGTCGCCGCCTCGCTCGGGCTCGCCCGGCTCCTCGTGCGGCAGCGGCCGCGCGTGGCCATCCTCTCCACGGGCGATGAAGTCGCGGAGCCCGGCGGCGAGCGCGCGCCCGCACAGATCTACGACGCGAATCGCTTCACCCTTCGCGGGCTCGTCGAGGCCTCCGGCGCCCTCGCCACCGATTGCGGGATCATCCCCGACCGCTTCGACGAGCTTCGGACCCAGCTCCTGGCCGCCGCGGGAATCCCACGACGTCGTCCTCACCTCGGGCGGTGTATCGGTGGGCGACCACGATTTGGTGAAGGCGGTGCTTCAAGACACGGGCAGCATCGATTTCTGGCAAGTGGCCATGCAGCCGGGCCGTCCGGTGGCGGTGGGCCGAATCCGGGGCGCCCACTTCTTCGGCCTGCCCGGCAACCCGGTTGCGACGATGTTGACCTTCCACCTCTTCGTTCGCCCCGCGCTGTGGAAGCTCGCCGGCCGGCGCGAGCTCGATGTCCCGCGCTTTCGTGCGGTGGCCGCGGAGCCGATGAAGAAGAAGCGCGGACGGCGGGAGTTCAAGCGCGGGCTCCTCACGTATCGCGACCCCCACTGGGAGGTGACGACCACCGGGCCGCAGGGCTCTGGCATCCTCACGTCGATGACCGAGGCCAACTGCCTGATCATCATCGAGGAGGACGCGGGCGACGTCGCTCTAGGCGATCCGGTATGGGTCGAGCCGTTCACCCTGTCCTGAGCGGGAGACGTCCGTGCCGCACGGCATCGAGATCGAGCTGATCGACCGCATCAAGCCAATGGTCCAGGGGCTCGTGACCGAGCGCGCGGCGACGCTCGCCGATCTTCGCTATGCGGGCGTGCGCCTCGAGGTCTCCGAAGGGCGGTACGCCACCGCCGAGAACGGCACCCCAAGGCCTCGGGCGACGATTGCGCGCTCGCCTTCGGCATCCGGGTTCTCGCGGGAAGTCGGATGATCGCGCCCGGGTATTTCGGGCGTGGCCTGGGCGTCGCCGATCTCTCGCACCTCGAGCAGATCCTGCGCGATGGCCTGCTCGCCGCGTATCGGCGCGCCATGGCCAACGCCGAGCAGAAGGCGCTCGTCCGGGCGAAGTACCCCGGCCTCGGGGAGTCACTCACGGACACGCGGCTCTCTCCCGTCCCCGTGCGGCACGAGGTCGTGCCCGCCGTCTACGACACCGACCCCGCGGGGTCCCGCTCGACCACATGGTCCGCTTCACCCAGGACGTCTCGGCGCGGGTCGGCGCGGTCGATCCGTCGCTCCGCTACAACTATGCGTCGACCTCGACCGCGCTCTCCCGCGAGCTGTTCGCCTCATCCGAGGGAGCGCTGATCGATCAGGCCTTCGCGTTGACCCAGGGCCTGTGCTATGCCGTGGCGGCCGGGCCGCGACAATAGCCAGGAGGTCTACGACGTGCTCGGCCACCAGCGCGGCTGGGAGATCCTCGAGCGCGGGGTCGACGAGGGCGCCATCCGATTCCCGCCGTTCGCGGCCTTCGCCGTCGCCATCGGCGCGGACGCCGTGGAGCTGGCGGCGGCGCCGGCCTTGCCCAGCCTCGATCACGAGGTAACCGTGGTAACCGACCCGCACTACAACACCCTGCTCTCCCACGAGATCATCGGACATCCCGTCGAGCTCGACCGCGGCCTCAAGATGGAGGCCGCGTATGCCGGCCGCTCGTGGCTCCTCGCGCGGCCTCGACGATCACCAGGTGGGCAAGCAGGTGGCGTCGCCGCTCGTGACGGCCTACTCGGACCCATCGCTGCCCGGCTACGGGCACTATGCGTACGACCACGAGGGCACCCCAGCCCGGCGTGTCGTCCACATCGATCGCGGCGTCTTCCGAGGGTTCATGAACAGCCGTCAGACCGCGGCGGTGTTCGGCGGTGAGCCCAACGGGCACTGGAAATCCACGGAGGCCGCGCTCGTGCCGCTCATCCGCATGTCGAGCACGGTGTTCGCCGCCGGGGATCGCGCCCCCGCCGACATCATCCGGGAGGTCGATCGCGGCTACTACCTGGTCGGCCACAAGATCCCGTCGATCGCCGAGAGCCGGGAAAACTTCCGGATCTCGGCGCGCAAGGTCTACGAGATCATCCGCGGCGGGCTCGGCCGTCTGTACCGGGACGGCGGCATCATGGCCGACTCGCGGGACTACCTGATGAAGGTCGACGCGGTGGGCGACGACTTTCGCCTCTACCCCATCTCCAATTGCGGCAAGGGACAACCCATGCAGATCAAGAAGCTCGGCAATGGCGGCCCCACCATGCGGAGCCGCGCCATCCTCACCGGAGGTCGCTAGCCATGGGCCGCCTCCTCGCCGCCTGTCTCGTCGCGGTCGCGCTCTTCTGGGTGAGTCCGGCCCCCGCGGACGACCCCGAGGTGCCCGAGAAGTACATATCGGTCGATGAGGTCAATGCGCTCGTCCAGCAGAAGAAGCCCGTGACGTTCATCGACGTGCGTCCCAAGGACCAGTTCGACGAGCTCCACATCCGCGGCGCCAAGCACATCCCCTTGACCGAGCTGCCGAGCCGGCTGGCCAGCGTTTCCAAGAAGGACTTCCTGGTCCTCTACTGAGCGTGCCCGCACGCGTTGGCCCGGGGGCCTACAAGGTGCTGTACGACGCGGGATATCGCAATATGGTGATCCTCGACGAGGGCCTTCCGGGCTGGGCGAAAAAGCGCTACCCGACGGAGAAGACCGAAGGAAAGAGCTGAGCGTGCGGACCGCCGAGCTGAAGCGTGCGGTCGAGGCGGCGCTGGCGCTCGTCGCCGCCGAGCCGGGCATCCGCGAGGCCGAGGTGTTCGCGGCCGCCAACCGGTCGCTCCTGACGCGCCTGAACTACACCTCGCATATCCCCTGCAACGGCGTCGAGGAGCCGAAGTCGACAGAGATGTCGGGGCTCGGGCTGCAGGTGGTATTCGAGTCCGAGTCGGACGGCGGGCCTCTCATCGGCTTCGGCTCCGAGCCGAGCGACTTCGGCGAGGCCGGCGTCCGGCGCGCGCTCGACAAGGCGAGGAGAAGCGCCGTCGGCGATCCGGAGTTCCGCTCGCTGCCGCGCCCCAACGGCGAGGCGCGGGTGCTCTCCGACTACTGCGATCCCCGACTCTTCGCGATCGACGACGAGCAGCTCGTCGAGGCCGGCTGGAAGGTGATCGCGGGCGGGCTCGGCGCCTTCACGGCGTCCTCGCGACTCGCCGAGCTCGCGGGACCGAGGCCGAGCTGCGGCGGATCGGCTTGATCCTCGGCGGCGACGTCATCATCCGGCAGGAGTCGGTGGCCATCGCCTCCAGCCACATGCCCCGGGCGCAAACCGATGAGTCGGCGTACATGACGAGCTCCGCGACGGCCATGGTCGAGGCGCATGAAGCCAAGGGCTCAGGGTGGACGACGTGCACACGGCTCGACGACTTCACCGACGAGGCGGGCAGCGAGGCGGCGGCCAATGCGATCGCCGCCATCGGCGGCCGTCGGGTGGCGACGGGGAACTACACGGTCATCTTCGGCCGCCAGCCGGTGGCCGACCTCCTGAACAACCTCGTCCTCCCGGCGTGCCATGCGGGGCGTTCTACGCGTCGAGCACGCCGTTTCTCGGCAAGCTCGGCCGCGCCGTCGCCGTCCCCGAGCTCGGCATCTACGATCACGGCGCCCTGCCCGGCCTCATCGGATCCAAGGGCATCACGTGCGAGGGCTTGGCCACCGGGCGCACCGACCTGATCAAGGACGGCGTGCTCGTCGGGCTCCTGAGCCACTGGTACGACTCCCAGCGGCTCCTGCACGATCCGCGCGTCGCCGACAAGCTCGGCGTGGACGGTGCGTCGGCCGCGCGCGCGCTCGTCCCGCGCAACGGGTTCCGCTACGACAGCGGCGGCCGATCCTTCGAGCGGCGGCCCAGCACCTCCGCGTGCAATGTGATGATCGAGGGCAGCCGGCCGGTCACCTTCGAGGAGCTGATCCGCGAGGTCAAGGACGGCCTCTACATCGGGCGCATCTGGTACACCTACCCGATCAATGGCCTCCGCGCGGGCGACTTCACGTGCACGGTGGTCGGCGACTCCTTTGTCATCCGCGACGGACGCATCGCGGCGCCGATCCGCGCCAATGCCATCCGCATCAACGACAATATCACCCGGCTGCTCCAGAGCGTCGTCGGCATCACGAAGGACGTCAAGGGCACGAAGGTGTGGGCCGCCGACGAGGTCGTGTACGCGCCGGAGCTCGCGGTGAGCGGGGTGCACGTGGACGAGATCGCGGCTGCGTAGAGGGCCCCCACTGATGGCGAATCCCGATATCGCCCGACTCGAGGAGCATCGCGCGGGAGGGACGGGGACAGATCCTGAGGATGCCCACGCATGCCGGCTCCGGTCACCCGGGCGGCTCGCTGTCCGTGATCGATCTCCTGACCGTGCTGTACTTCAACCGGCTGCGCTACGACCCGGCCGATGACTTTCTCGTGTTCACTCAGCGCGAGAGCCCGGAGTACCAGTTCACCGCCGCCACGTGCCGCTGAAGCGCCGCGGCCCCGGGGACGCCGTCACTCGGAGAGCTTGAGCAGCAGGCCCGTGCGCCGAGCCCGGGTGATCGCCGCCGCGAGCGCCCCGTGGGCGAGGGCCACGTAGCCCAGCACCAGCGCGAAGCCCTTGAGGAACGGATGCGCGAACTCGGACGGGAATCCGTACCCGGCCCGAAAGCCGTCGAGAAAATACGTGAGCGGGATCCACGCCGATACCGCGGCCACCCAGCCGGGCAGCACCGAGACCGGGTAGTAGATCCCCGACAGCATCACGACGAAGTTCACGGCGGCCCACGCCGAGGTCTCCGCGCGCGTGCCGAAGAGCAGCACGAGGGAGCACACCAGAAGCCCCACGACGAGGGCGGTCAAGAAACAGCCGAGCAGGAACAGGGCGAGGCTCACCGGTCCCCCGCCGATGAAGTTGAAGCCGAACGCCCAGGCGCCGATCCACGCCATCAGCGCGAAGACGATCACCCCCGCACGACGCCGACGAGCCACGACCCCAGCGCCAGATGGTAGATCCGCACGGGCGCCAGGAACTGATGCTTCATCGATTTGGACCAGATGTCGAACAGCACCGCATAGGCCACGTCGAGCTGGCAGACCTGCACGGCGGACAGCGACACGGTGCCCACCAGGATGAACGCCGTCATCTGCGGAGTCAGGTCGAGGAAGCGAGTCAGCAGCCCGTGCGAGAGCATGGCCACGCCGGGCCAGAAGGTCAGCTCGAACAGGAAGAAGACGTTGCGCTGCGCCATGATGATATTGCGGTGGGCGAAGGCCCACGTGCTCATCCATTCAATGCGCGCGGTCTCAGCGAGCGAGCTCAACGAAGACCTCGTCGAGATCATGCTCCTTCACCTGGCACTCGCGGACGAGCACGCCCTGCTCGACGAGCCAGCGCAGGATCTCGGGCAGCCGCTTGTCGGCGGCGTCCACGGTGCACTCGATGCGCTCGCCGCGCACGTGGAGCTGCAGGATGCCGGGCAGATCGCCCATCCGCTCGGGAAAGGGCGGATCGAGGCGCAGCGCGATCACGTCGCCGATCCGGATCTGCCGCTTGAGGGCATCGGCACTGCCCTCGGCGAGGATGCGGCCACCCTTGATGAAGGCGATCGTGTCGCACAGCTCTTCCGCCTCCCGCATGTAGTGCGTCGTGAGGATGATCGTGGTGCCCCGCGCGCGCCTCAGCTCGGCGATCTGGGCGCGGATGCGGATCGACACGTCGGGATCGAGCCCGAGCGTCGGCTCATCGAGGAAGAGCACCTCCGGCTCGTTCAGCAGGGCCTTGGCGAAGGCCAGCCGCTGCTTCAGGCCCGTCGACAGCTCGTTGTACTCGGTCCGTCGGTGGGGCCCGAGCTCAGACCGCTCGATCAGCTCCTCGACCCGGCGGCGGAGCACCGCACCCGATAGCCCGTACAGCCGCCCATAAAAGCTCAGCACCTCGGCCGGACGCAGGCTCCACACGAAGGACGCATTGCCGCTCGCCATGTTCAGGCGGCGGCGGACGGCGAACGGATCCCTGACGATGTCGTGACCCAGCACCGTCGCTGACCCCGAGTCGGGCAGGAGCAGCGTCGCGAGGATGGACAGGAGCGTGGTCTTCCCGGCACCGTTCGGTCCGAGCAGGCCGAGGATCGCGCCCCGCGGCACCTGGAGGCTCGCGCCGCGCAGGGCCTCCGTGCGACGCTTCCGGAGCCATCCGCTCCGGAACGTCTTCACGAGATCGCGCGCGTCGACGGCGAGCATGATGAACCGATCGTAACACGCTCGTTGTTTGCTCATTCCGGCGCGATTTGGTAGAACCGGGGCGTGGACGCGTGGGAAATGACCTGGGTGATCGCGTGGCCGAGCTGACCCCGGACGAGGACGAGGCCGAGCTCATCCAGGCGAATGCGCGCTTCTACCGCGCGTTCGAAAGCCTCGACCTCGGCGAGATGGAGCAGGTCTGGTCGCACGCGGACCACGTCCGGTGCATTCATCCGGGCTGGGCGCTGCTCGCGGGCTGGGACGCCGTGCGGGAATCGTGGGACGCCATCTTCAAGGGGACCCGGGAGATGCGCTTCAGCATCGGCGATGTGCGCCCCTACGTCGACGCCGACCTCGGCTGGGTCACCTGCACGGAGAACATCCTCTCGCATTCCCGCGGGCAGGTAGCCGTGACGTCGCTCCTCGCAACGAACCTCTTCGAGCGCCGCCGCGGTGACTGGCTCCTCATCCACCATCACGCCTCCCACATCCTGGCAGGGGAGATCCGGGCGCCGCGTGACCGTGCTCGAGACGGCTCACCTCATCCTCCGCCCGTTCGACGCGGGCGACGCGCCCGCTCACGCCGCGCTCTACGCCGACCCCGACGTCACGCGCCACCTGCCGGGCGGCCCCTTCCCTCCCGACGCGATCCTCGCGCGCTCCGAGCGGTCGCTCGCGCGCTTCGCCGAGCACTGGAAGGCGCACGGGTGGGGTGTCTGGGCGGTCGTGGACAAGGTCACTGCGGGGCTCATCGGCCAGTGCGGGCTCAATCACCTGCCCGACGGATCGGACGTGGAGCTCCTCTACGCGCTGTCGCGCGCCTCCTGGGGCCGAGGCCTCGCCACCGAGGCCGGACGCGCCGCCCTCGAGCACGGATTCGGGCCGGCCGGTCTCGAGCGCATCGTGGCGGTGACCCGGCCTGAGCACTGGGCTTCGCGCCGGGTGATGGAGCGGCTCGGCATGGCGTACGAAGCGGACCGCGACGCCTTCGGGATGCAGGTCGTGTGCTACGCGCTCACGCGCGAGGACTGGCGCCGAGCCCGGGCCGCCGAGTCGCCATAGCGCGCGAGCGGCGGATCACCATGGATCGAGCACCATCTCTCGGGCCGGATGCGGTGACCTGGCGGCTCCATCGCGAGGTGGCGCTCCTCGCGGGCTGGGGCCGGGCGATCCTCCTGCAGCTCGCCCATCCACTCGTGGCGCAGGGAGTGGCGGAGCACAGCGCGTTCCTGCGTGAGCCCCATGGTCATGTGCGCCGTCTCCGGCGCACCCTCGAAGTCGATGCTCGCCCTCACCTTCGGATCCGACGACGAGGCGCGCCGCGCCGCCGCGCGCATCAACGCGATCCACGATCGCGTTCACGGTCAGATCGCGGCCCGCCATGGAGCCCATCCGGCAGGCGCGCGCTACTCCGCCCACGATCCCGAGCTCCTCGCCTGGGTCCACGCCACGCTCCTCGATTCGTTTCTCCTGACCTTCCAGCTCTTCGTGGGCGATCTCACCGAGGAAGAATGCGACCGCTACTGCGCGGAATCGAGCCGCATCGAGCCCCTCCTCGGCATCCCCGCCGGTCGCCTCCCCGGAGCCACGAAGCCCTGCAGCGCTACCTGGCTGCGATGCTCGCCACCGACGCGATCTCGGTGACCGACACCGCGCGCGCCCTTGCTCAGGCGGTCCTCTATCCGACGCGCTGTGGCCGGCGCGGCCACTCACCGCCCTCTCCCGGTTGCTCACCGTCGGCCTCCTGCCCCATGCCATCCGCGACGCCTACCACCTCACCTGGAATCCCCGCCGCGAGCGCGCCTTCGGCCTGATCGCCGCCACATCCCGGCGCAGCCTTCCTTTCGCCCCAGGTTTCCTCCGCCACTGGCCCAGCGCCCGCCGCGCCGCGACCCGTGTCCCGGCGGCGGACGGCGACAATATCGGGGCTGGCCCCTCATCGGTCCCCTGAGGATTGAGACCGGAGCAGGAGGTGCGGTCCGGCTTCGGCGACGACCGCGTAGCGCCGCTCGCGCCCGTCGGGCATCGCGATGACCGCCGCGCTGCCCCGGCGCTCCAGGGCGATACCCGGAAGGCGCCGCCACGGATAGCTCGCCGTATTGAGCAGCACGTAGTCGGCTGCGTCGATCTCGACGAGGGAAGGCGGCGCGATCGGATCGATCAGTAGGTGGACCGACACGACGCCGAGCAGGATCAGGAACAGAGTCTCCGGCCGCGCCCACCAGACAACGAGGGCACTCCCAGGGCGACGGCGAAGCGCGACCGCCGCGACATCCAGGACGCGGACGGTGATCAATGCGCGCCGGGCGACTCCGGGGCCCAGGCGGTGATACGCGGCCGCGCAGAGCCATGAGCCGCCGCGACCGCTTGATCCCCGTCCGGTGAAGCAGATACCGGCCCACCACCAAGAGAATCCTGAGCCCGTACCGGCACGACGCCCACAAGCTCGCGGATGAGGCCTCCGCGAAATAGCGGACGGGCACCGCGATCTCGGCGATGCGAAGGCGCGCCGCCACCGCCTGCGAGATGATCTCCTGGTCGAACACGAACCCGTCCGAGTTCATCCGGAAGTTCACCGCCTCGAGCGCCTCCCGGCTGAACGCCCGATAGCCCGTGTGGAACTCCGACAGGTGCAGTCCGAAGGCCAGGTTCTCGACGCCGGTCAGGAACCGGTTCGAGACGTACTTCCACCACGGCATGCCCTGCTGGATGGCCGACCCGCCTCCCTTGAGGCGCGAGCCGAGCACGAGGTCCGCCTGGCCCTTCAGGATGGGCTCGATGATCTTCGGCACCAGCGTCGGGTCGTACTGGTAGTCGGGATGCACCATCACGACGACGTCGCACCCGGCGCGCAGCGCCTCCGTGTAGCAGGTCTTCTGGTTGGCGCCGTAGCCGTAGTTCCGATCGTGCACGAAGATCTCGAGGCCGAGCTCGCGCGCGATCTCGAGCGTCGCGTCGGTCGACCCGTCATCGACGAGGATGACGAGGTTCACCGTGTCCTTCGGCAGCTCCTCGTACGTCATGCGCAGCGTGCGGCCGGCATTGTAGGCGGGCATGACGACCACGATCTTGGGTGGGTCATGGCGCGCGCCTGGTCTCGCCGGCCGGCGACACGATGGCGGGCGGACGCCCGGCGGCGCGCGGCCGGCACATCGCCACGAACTGGTAGGCGAGGCCGCTCTTCCACCCGCGCGACGCCGCGGCGCTCGCGGCGTGCAGCCCGTAGAGCCACGCCCCGTGCAGGCGGTCGGGCACGACCAGGGGCAGCGGCACCGGCGTCACCGCCAGCTCTTCCACCGCGAGCCCCGCCTGTACCAGGAGGGCGACGAACGTGCGGCGCGTGAAGAAGCGCAAGTGGGTGCGGTCGAGGATGCCGCGGTCGGCGTACTCGAAGCGCCCCGCGAGGAGCTGCAGGCGAACCCATAGGTGGGCGACATTGGGGACCGAGGCGATGACGAGGCCGTCTGCGGCGAGGGTCCGGTTGAGCGCGACGAGGGTGGCGAGCGGATCGCTCAGATGCTCGAGCACGTCGCCGTAGACGATCGCGTCGAAGGGGCCGGACAGGGCCTGCGCTGCCTCGTCCAGGTCGGCGACCACCACCTCCGCGCACCGGCCGCGCGCCCGCTCGGCCTGGGCGGGATCGCGCTCGAGCGCGGTCACGCGCCATCCCTGCCGGGTCAAGAGCTCCGACAGGAAGCCGTCGGCGGCGCCCACGTCGAGGAGAGTGCGGCCACGTCCCGGCCCGAGCCGGTCGAGGATGACCGCGTGGCTCGAGTAGGCGTCGCTCTTGAGCCGATAGGGTGAGGCGTCCATGGGTGTCAGCGCATCGCGTTCAGGATAGCATCGGCCCTACCCCGGCCCCTACTTCACGAAGGCGCGCGCGGTCTAGCCAAGCGCGTGCCGGACCAACCGCCGTTCGAGCGCCGGCTTCGCCGGCGCAATCTCGGTTTTCGGGAGGCCTCGGAGGGGGCCGTCGAGGCCCTCCGATGTGCTATCGCTCCACGCGGACTATCGAGCCCTCCGGCAGCCGTCCGAGGAAGTCCTCCACCGCCCGATCCAGATAGCCCTTGTCCTTGGACTCGAGCGTCACCTTCACCTTGTACTCGGCGTTCGAGAACTCCGGGTACGAGCCGAGCATGAGCTCGGGGTGGCTCGCCGAGCACCGCGTTGAGGTGATCGGCGAGCGTCCCTTCCCGATGCTCACGAAGACGCAGCACAGGTGAAACGGTGACTCGCGGAACCGCTCCTTGAGCGCCTCGAACTTCTGGCGGAAGATCTCCGGCACGCCCGGCAGCACGTACGCGTTCCGCACCACGACGGCGGGGAAGCGGAGGGTCTCGGCGGAGAACAGCTCGGCGCCCTCCGGCACCTCCGCCATCCGCAGCCGGGCCTCGTTGAGATCGCCCCGGTAGAAGCTCTCGAGGAGACGGATCAGCGCGGGATGACGAATCACGCGGGTCTCGAAGGCTCGGGCGATGCCCTCCATGGTGACGTCGTCGTGGGTGGGGCCGACGCCCCCGAGGTGAAGACCAGGTCGAACGACCGGCTGAACTCGGCGACGGTGGCCGCGATGAGCTCCACCTCGTCGGGGATGACGGTGATGCGCCGGACGTCCACCCCGAGCTGGCGAAGCTCCCGGCACAGGTAGGCGGCATTGGCGTCAATGACCTTGCCGGAGAGAATCTCGTTGCCGATGAGCACGATGCCGGCGCTCTTGGCCATGGGCGTTGGGCCATCGTAGCACGGAGATCTCCGCCCCGCCCGGCGAGGATGCTAAGATGAGCCGCTCGCGAATTCCACAGGAGGACCGTCATGGCCGTCGATCCCGAACCCGTCAAGCTCACCGGCTGGGCCCTTGTCCTGGGCGCATCATCCGGCTTCGGCGCGGCGGCGAGCCTCGCCCTCGCCCGAGCGGGCTGCAATATCTTCGGCGTGCACTTCGACCGGAAGTCCACGCAGCCCATGGCCCAGCGCGTCCTCGCCGACATCCAGGCCGCCGGGCGCGAGGCCCACTTCTTCAACGTCAACGCCGCTGACGAAGAGCGGCGCGCGGACGGTGGCGGGCGAGATGGAGCGCGTCCTGACGGCGACGCGGCGAGATGGGCCAGCTCCGGATCCTGCTCCACTCTCTCGCCTTCGGCACCCTCAAGCTCTTCATCGCCGAGCCCATGAAGGACGCGGTGGTCAAGTCGCAGATGGACATGACGCTCGACGTGATGGCGAACAGCCTCGTCTACTGGACCCAGGACGTGGTCGGGCGCGGCCTCATGGGACAGGGCGGACGGATCTATGCCATGACCTCGGCGGGGGCACCCGCGTCCTGCCCTACTACGGCCCGGTGTCCGCCGCCAAGGCGGCGCTCGAGTCGAATATCCGCCAGCTCGCCGCCGAGCTCGCCCCGCGGGGCATCACCGCCAATGCCATCCGGGCGGGCGTGACGGATACCCCGCGCTCCAGAAGATCCCCGGAAGCGACGCGATCAAGGACGGCGCGGTCGCCCGGAATCCCAGCGGCCGCCTCACCACCACCGAGGACGTGGCCCGCGCCATCGTCGTCCTCGCCCACCCCGACACCTACTGGATCACCGGCAACGTCATCGGTGTCGACGGCGGCGAGGACATCACCGGCTGAGGCGCCCACCGCCCGAGCCGATCGAGGACCGCTCATGCCCGACTGGCTCGCCGTCGTCCTGCTCGGCATCATCGAAGGCGTCACCGAGTTCCTGCCCATCTCGTCGACCGGTCACCTGCTCCTGGCCGAGAACAGCGGTCTTCTGCCCCGGCAATCGGAGCTGTTCAACGTCGTGATCCAGGCGGGCGCGGTCCTCGCGGTTTTCCTCGTGTTCTCCCGCCGCGTCAAGACGCTGCTCTTTGGACTGGGCGAGCCGGAGGCGCGAGCCTACCTCGGGAAGCTCGCCGTCGCCTTCGTCCTCACCATCGCCGGCGTGCTGATCACGCGGAAGCTCGGCTTCGAGCTCCCGAAGGACCTCTGGCCGATCGCCTGGGCGACGGTGTGGGGAGGCGTTCTCATCCTGATCATCGAGTGGTCGGTGACCGAGCAGCCGCAGCCGCACCGAGGTCACCTGGGGCATCGCCATCGTCGTGGCGATCGCGCAGATCCTGGCCGCCGTCTTTCCCGGCACCTCGCGCGCCGGCGCGACCATCCTCTTCGCCATGGCCATGGGCCTCACGCGTGCGGCCGCGACGGAGTTCTCCTTCCTCCTCGGCATTCCCACGATGTTCGCGGCCAGCGCCTACGCGATCTACAAGGACCTGAAGGTCCCGAGCCCCGAGCACACCGCGTGGAGCATGGTCGCGCTGGGGACGCTCGTGTCGGCGGTCGTCGCGTTCATCGTCGTGCGGTGGCTCCTGCGATTCATCCAGAGCCATACCTTCGTCGGCTTTGGGTGGTACCGGATTGTACTAGGGCTCCTGATGGTGTACTTCGCGCTCAGGTAGCGAGCACGGCTGGCGCCAGACTCCGCGGCTACTTCTTCTTGCGCTGGTCGAGGGCTTTCTGGAGCTTCTCCGCCTGGTCCAGGTTCTTCTTGGCATTGGCGTGCTGGGGATCGAGGTCGAGCACCAGGCGCCATTCGGAGATGGCCTCGGCGAGCTTTTCTTCCTGGTAGAGCCGCAGGCCCTGCGCGTAGTGCTGCTCGATGGCGCGAGTCCGGGCTTGCTGGAGCAGCTTGGCCGAGTCCTCGTAGTCGGGCTGCAGTCGCGCGAGCTGGACGAGGGCGCGATAAGACTCGGTGTAGCGCCGGGAGTCGAGCTGCGTCTTGCCCTGCTGATAGAGCGCCTGCTTCTTGACCGCGATCCCGTCGGCATTGCCGGGGCTGGTCGCGAGGAACCGGTCCACGTCGGACAGGGCCTCGTTCCAGTCCTTGCGGTCGAGCGCCTCACGCGCCTCGGCGAGGAGCGGATTCACCTCGGCGACCTCTTCCTTGACGGCCGGCTCCGTCCTGGCCGTGGTGGGTGCCGGAGTCGCGGGCGATGCCGCCGCGGGCCGCTTGGCCTCGGGCTGGACGAACGGGACACCGGGGATCTCCGGGATCTTCAGGATGGTGCCGGCGACGAGCCGGGGATTGGGCGGGAGCTGATTCGTCTCCCAGATCACCTCGGAGCGCGACCGGTCCCCGTAGTAGCGCTGGGCGAGCGCGGCCAGCGTGTCGCCCGACCGCACGGTATGCGTGATGAACGCCGCTTCCTTCGTATCGCTCTGCAGCGCGTCGAAGGCGGCGCGATTGGCGGGGTCCAGCGCGAGCGCGGCGAGGAATTGCCGGCGCGCCTCGACCTGCACGCCTCGCGCGAGCGCCGCGCGCCCCGCGCGAATCCGCTCGGCCACCTGGCCTTCGATCGTCGCCTCGAGCGTCTTGAGCGCCGCCGCCGCCGCGGCGTCCCCGGCCGGATCGTGAGGGCGACCTTGAGCTCGTCCACCGCTCGGCGGAGATCGCCAGCGCGCTCGAGCGCGGCCGCCTGCTCGACGTGGCGCGCGACGAGGGGCCCTCGCGGGTCCGTCGATGGAGGCCCCGGGCGTAGGGCGCCGGTCGGCGCCGGCGGCGTCACCCCGCGCGGGGCGGCTCAGGCTTCTCCCCGTCGTCGCGCAGGCGCCGAGCGCGAGCGCCAGCAGAAGAGCTGCTGCGCGGACCGGCAGCGCTCCGCTCACTTCGCGGGCTCCACGAGCGATTCCCGCTGGTACACGTTCAGGTTCTTGGCGAAGTCATCCAGCGTCATCTCGGAATAGATCTGACTGCGATTGCCCGCGAGCAGCCGGATGAACGAGCCATTGCCCTGACGGCGCACGGAGAAGCCCGCGACATAGCCGTGCTCGATCGCCTTGCCGAGGAGTGACTCGTCCCAGCTCCCGTAGGGGAACGCGATGATGTCCGCCCGCCGGCCGAGGTTCTTCTGGAACAGCTCCTGCGGCTGGGCCAGCTCGGCCTGCATGCGCCGCTGGTACTGCGCGTCGGGCTCTCCGGCGATGCGCCGCAGGTCTCCGTGGGTCTTTGAATGCGCCTGGACGTCGAGGCCCTCGGCGGCGAGCTCGCGCAACTCCTGCCACGACAGCGCATTGCGTCCGGCCCCGACATAGTCCGTGTAGACGAAGAGGGTCGCCGGGAAGCCGAGCTCCTTCAGCACGGGATAGGCGTACTGCCGGAACGACTTGTAGCCGTCGTCGAAGGTGAGCACCACCGACCGCTGCGGAAGCTGGCGCCCGAGCCGCGTGAACTCCACGAACTCGCGCGAGGCTGATCACGCGGTAGCCCGTTGGCCTTGAGATAGCGCATCTGCTCTCGGAAGGTCGCCGCCGCCATGACCATCCGCCCCTTGGCCTGCTCGGCGAGATTGTGATAGCAGAGGATCGGAACGATCTGATAGCCGTCCGCGCGCACGCCGGAGAGGTTCCAGGCCCGGCGCGGGATCACCACCTCTTGGCCCGGAGACAACGCGCGCGTCCCGGCATAGTCCTCGATCATCCACGCCTTCGCGGCATCGCCCAGATACCGGGCGGCCAGGCTCTCCGGCGTGTCGCCGGCGCGGGCGAAAGTCACGATGAAGTCCTCGGACTCGAAAGCCTCTGGCAAGGCCGGCGCCTGCGCGCCCGGCGCCGGGACGGGGCCCGGCGGAGGCGGTGGTGCGGGGGCCGCCACGGACACCAGCGGCGGGGCCGGCGCCGAGGCGCACGCTCCCGCCAGCCAGGCCAGCGCCGCGATCATCACCACGCGCGCGAGGGGATCCTCGCCGTCACTGCTCACCGCACGTCAGCGGTCAATCCGAGCACCTCGTACACGTCGACCTCCTCTTCCTTGCCCTTGACGCGAATCGGCCCGAGCGGCCGCACGTCCACCGCATCGCACACCGCCGCGTACGTCGGCTGGCTGATCAGGATCTGTCCCCGCTTGGCGCTCGACTCGAGCCGCGCGGCCAGGTTCACCGTGTCGCCGATCACCGTGTACTCCATCCGGTCGACCGTGCCCACCGTTCCCGCCACCGCCTCCCCGCGCTCACCCCGATCCCCACCGCGATGGGCTCCTTGCCATCCCTCAGCCGCCGCGCATTCAGCTCGACGATGCCCTCCTGCATGGCGAGCGCGGTGCGCACCGCGCGGAGCGAGTGGTCGGGATGCGCGATGGGCGCCCCGAAGATGGCCATCACCGCGTCGCCGAGGAACTTGTCGAGCGTCCCGTCGTGCTTGAACGTCGTCTCGATCATCAGCGTGTAGAAGTCGTTGAGGAGCAGGACCACCTCTTCCGGGCTCAGCCGCTCGCTCATCGGCGTGAAGCCGCGCACGTCGCAGAACAGCACCGTCACCTCGCGCCGCTCGCCGGTGAGCACGAGGTTCTCCGGGTCCTTCAGGATCTCCTCGACCACCTCCCGCGCCACGTAGCGCGTGAACGCGCGCTTGATCATCTCCTTCTCGCGAAGGCTGCGCGCCATCTGGTTGAACGATTCGGTGAGGGCGCCGATCTCGTCGCGGGAGGTCACGGCGAGCGCCACGTCGAAGTTCCCCGCGGCGATGGCGCGCGTCCCCTGGACGAGCCGGTTGATACGGCGCGAGAGCAGGGCGGCCAGTCCCACGCCGCCGCCGATGCCGAGGACGACCATCACGAAGGTGATCAGCGCCGCCTGGTTGCGCGCCCGCGTCAGCGCGACGTCGATCGCGCGCTGGCTGAAGCCGAGGTAGAGGCCGCCCACCGGCACGTGGCTGTAGATGAGGGGCACCGCGAAGTCGATGATGCGCCGATCCGCCGTCCGGTACGTCTGGATGAGCACGTCGTCCTTCGGGGCCAGGAGGTCGGCGGGGCGGTTGATCGGCCCTTCGATCGGGGACGCATCGGACTGGGCCAGCACCTTGCCGTCGACATCCGCCACGATCACGTAGGCCACGTCGGGATCGCGCATCGCGTCCTTGACCATGACGAGAAGGGTCAGCTCGTCATTGGTGATGAGCGGGGCCTTCGCGCTCGCGGCCAGGCTCTTCGCGATGGTCAGGCCCCGCTTCGTCATCTCCGCGGTGAGGCTCTGCTGCTGCTGGCGCAGCAGGAACAGCCCGACGAGGACCACGGCGAGGCCGACCAGCGAGGTGATGAGCAGGCTGAGCTTCCACCGGAGCGACATGCGGATACCGTGCGTGGCCGCTCCGGCCGCCGCCTGCGCTTCTCTCATCCGTCGCCCCCACGTTGCGCCGCGCGCGCGCGCGTACCTCGTACGACTGAGTCAGCTTAGCACGCGGTAGGAAACCCGCGTCCGGCGGTGCCGGTGCGCCTCGGGAGGCCCGATGCCTCGCAGGATGCTGTCGGAGAAACCAGCTAGAGCGATGAGAAGGGTCCAGCTGCGAGCGGCGCCGATGGCCGCACGCGAGGCGTACTCTGTACGTTGAGCGTGCGGTCGAGGCGCCAACGCAGATGGGCCCTATCATCGCTCTAGCGGCGCGATCAGCGAAGCGAGCCGGGCTCGAGACCGCGCAGCAGGCCGAGGAGCGCGCGCCTCATACGACCGCGTTGAGCCGGACCGTCTCCACGACCAGCTCCGCCGTCAGCACCAGGTCGCGGATGTCGACCCACTCGTTCACCGTGTGGATCTCCCGCATGCCGCACGCGAGATTCGCGACCTCGATCCCACGCGCCGCGAAGACGTTGGCGTCGGATCCACCGCCGGTCGATCTCGTGGGGCAGGCGCGGCCCATCGCCGCCGCGGCGCCCTGCACCAGCGCGACGATGCCGGCGTGATCAGGCACATCGAGGCGGTCGTACTGATGGTGGACGTCGACTTCCACCCGCGCCCGGTGCTCGCGCCCGCCCACGCGCACCGATCGCCGCGCGGCGACGTCCAGGAAGCAACGGCGCATGGCTTCCGTTTGCGCCTCGAGCTTCGCCGGGCTGAGGCTGCGCGTCTCGCCGCGGATGACCACGCGATCGGGAATGATATTGGTGGCGCGGCCGCCCTCGATCACTCCGAGATTCGCGGTGGTCTCCGCGTCGAGGCGGCCGAGGCGCATCGCCGATATCGCTTCCGCCGCCATCTGGATGGCCGACAGGCCCTCCTCGGGGCAGATCCCCGCGTGGGCCGCGAGCCCGTGGACGGTGAACGCGAGCCGATTGGCCCCGGGGCTCGCGTGATGAGCTCGGACACGCCGTCCACGTCCAGCACGAGCCCCCGGCGCGCCCGCAACCGGCCGGTGTCGAAGTGCTTGGCCCCGGCGAGCCCGGACTCTTCGCAGATCGTCAGCACGACCTCGATGTCGCCGTGGGGAATGCCGCGCTCGCGCAAGACCCGGATGGCCTCGAAGATCGCGACGATCCCCGCCTTGTCGTCGCCGCCGAGGACGCTGGTCCCGTCGGTGCGAACGAGGTCGCCGTCGACGACGGGCCGGATGGCCGCCGCCGGACCCACCGTGTCCATGTGACAGGAGAGGAGAAAGGGCGGCGCCCCCGGCGCGCTCCGGGAAACCGGGCGAGGAGATTGCCCGTCTCGCCACCCACTCGCTCGCCCGCATCGTCGGTCTCGACGGTGGCGCCCATGCCCTTGAGGATCACCTCGAGCCGGCGGGCGATGGCGCCCTCGCGCTTGGACAGGCTCGAGATGCACACGAGGTCGAGGAACTCGTCCTTCAAGCGCTCCGCGTCTATCACGATGAGTGCGCCGTCACGCCCACACGAGATCGAAGGCCTGGCAGGTATTGACCGAGATCTGGTACATCGTCTCATCGACGGGCAGCCGCTTGATCTTGGCCACCTCCTCGGCGACCCGGCTCACGAGCCAGGGGCCGGAGGCCATGCCCTCGAACTCACCGCCATAGGGCCAGGGGCCATCGCTCTCGACGAGCAGCGACTCGAGCGGCACCGCCTCGACGAGCTCGCGGTCGCGCTCGCGGTACACGACCTCGGGCGTGACGGACACGAGATAGCCCGCGTCGAGGATGGCGCGCGTCACGTCGAGCGGCGACTTGTGCCAGTGGAAGATCGCGCGCTCCACGCCCTTGGCCTTGAGCGCGTGCAGCGCCATCTGCGCCGCGCCGTGCGGCGCGTGGACGATCACCGGCAGGTCGAAGCGCACCGCCAGGTCCAGCAGCCGCTCGAAGCGCCGGCGGCCCCGCTCCATCAGCGCCGCGGCGTCGGAGGCGCCTTCGAGGCTGTACCAGGGCAGACCGACCTCGCCGAGCGCCACGAGGCGCGCGTGATAGACCGTCACCTGGCTCTCGACCACCGTGAGGTCGTCGTCGGTCAGCTCCGCGCGCTCGGGATGGAAGCCGAATGCCGGCCACACCGTCTTGCCATTGGCTGAGGCCGCCTCGATGGTGCGGCGGTTCGTGTCGGGATCGCACCCGACCGCCACCACACCCCAGACGTGATGCTCGGTGGCGCGCGCCACGGCGCCGCGCGTGTCCTCGAAGGCGGGGTCGTGCAGGTGACAGTGACTGTCGATGATCATCCGGAGCTGTCTCCCTATGAGCCCGCGACCACCATGCGACCGATCAGCAAGGTCGGCGCGGCCGTGCGGTCCCGGAACACCAGGTCATTGCCCACACCCTCCACACGCCTCCACATCTCGAGCAGGTTGCCCGCCACCGTGATCTCCTCGACCGGATAGGCGAGCTCGCCGTTCTCGATCCACATCCCCACCGCCCCGCGCGAGTAGTCCCCGGTCACGCCGTTGACGCCGAAGCCGATCAGCTCGGTGACGTAGAGCCCGCTCTTCACGCTCCGGATCAGCTCGGCGGGATCGGTCGAGCCCGCGGCGAGGTACAGGTTGGTCGTGGAGACGCTGACCCCGCTGCCGTCGCGCGCGCCGTGATGCGTCGACGGCATTCCGAGCTTTCTGCCGCTATACGTGTCGAGCAGGTAGGAGCCGAGCACGCCCTGATCGACGAGGACGGTGCGCCGCACCGCCAGGCCCTCGCCGTCGAAGGGCCGCGAGCCGAGCGCGCCCGGGATCGTGCCGTCGTCGACGATCGTCACCGACTTCGATGCGATGGCCTGGCCGAGCTTGCCCACGAGGAAGGACGCGCCCCGGTAGAGCGACGGCCCCGAGGCCGCGCCCGCGATGTGGCGGACCAGGCTCGCCGCCATCTCGGGGTCGAACACGACGGGCACCTCCGCGGTCTTCACCCGCCTCGCCCCGAGCCGGCGAAGCGCCCGCTTCGCCGCGATGCGCCCGATCTCCTCGGGGACGTCGAGCCGCGCGCGCTTGCGGGTCACGTGGTACCAGCCGTCCCGCTGCATCTCGTCGCCCTCGGATGCCACCGGCGACACCGAGAGCGAGAACGACGAGGTCTCGTACACCCCCGCGAACCCGTGGCTCGTCGCGTAGGCGTACCGGGCGCGGCGGTCGGAGAAGTCTCCTCCCTCGGAGTTCTTGATCCGCGGGTCGGCCGCGAGGGCCGCCGCTTCCGCGCGGCGCGCCAGCTCGATCTTGCCTTCGGGCTCGAGGTCGTGGCCCGTCGGGTCGGCGAGATCGAGCTGCGGCAGATCGCGGGCCAGGAGATCGGCGTCCGGCAGCCCGGACAGCTCATCCGGGCTGGTGATACGCGCCAGCGACACGGCTTCTTCCACCAACCGGGCGACCGAGTCCCCGGAGAGGTCGGAGGTGGACGCGGCGGCCACCGACTTGCCGACGAAGACGCGCAAGGACAGGTGCTGCTCGCGCGCGTACTTGACCGTGTCCACCTGCCCGAGGCGCACCTGGGCGGAGAACGACTGGTCGCCGACCACGAAGGCGTCGCCGGATGTCGCTCCGCGGCGCTTGGCCTGATCGAGCATGTCGGTGAGGAGGTCGAGCATCGCTATACCTGCGTCCCGCCGACGGTCATCCCGTCGATGCGGATCGTGGGCAAGCCCACGCCCACCGGCACCGACTGGCCGTCCTTGCCGCAGGTGCCTACCCCTCGTCGAGCGCCAGGTCGTGGCCGACGCGGCTCACGCGCGTCAGCGCCTCAGGTCCATTGCCGATCAGCGTCGCGCCCTTGACGGGCGCCGTCACGCGACCGTTCTCGATCAGGTACGCCTCGCTCGCCGAGAAGACGAACCGGCCGCTGGTGATGTCCACCTGGCCGCCGCCGAAGTTCACCGCGTAAAGCCCGCGCTCGACCGAGCGGATGATGTCGCCGGGGTCTTCCTGACCCGCCAGCATGAACGTATTCGTCATGCGCGGCATCGGGGGATGGGCGTAGGACTCGCGCCTGCCATTGCCCGTCGCGGGCATGCCCATGAGCCGGGAGTTCAGCCGGTCCTGCATGTAGCCGCGGAGGATCCCGTTTTCGATCAGGACATTGCGCGCCGTCGGCACGCCCTCGTCGTCCACGTTGAGCGATCCCCGGCGGTTGAGGATGGTGCCGTCGTCGACCACCGTCACGAGCTCCGACGCGACCTTCTGACCGAGTCGTCCCGAGAAGGCCGAGGTCTGCTTCCGGTTGAAGTCGCCCTCGAGGCCATGGCCCACCGCTTCGTGCAGGAGGATCCCCGGCCACCCCGGACCGAGCACGACGGTGAGCGTTCCCGCCGGGGCCTCGACGGCGCCGAGCTTCACCACCGCCTGGCGCACCGCCTCGGACGCGAACCGCTTCCAGCGGTCTTCCTCGAGGAAGAAATCGAAGCCGACGCGCCCGCCGCCGCCGAAGCTGCCGATCTCCCGCCGGCCATCCTGCTCGACGATGACCGTGACGTTGAGGCGGGTGAGCGGGCGGATATCGCCGACCGTCCAGCCCGACGGCCCGGCGATCACGACCACGACGTCCTCGCTGCCGATGGTGGCGATGACCTGGCGCACCCGCGGGTCGAGCGCGCGCGCCGCCGCGTCCACCTGGTTGAGCAGGCTCACCTTGCGGCCGAGATCCGCGGCGATCGGCGTCTCCGCCAGCGTATAGAGGTCGTGGGGCTTGCCCACGGGCCCGACCGCGACCACGGCGGACGTCCCCGACTGATCGGCGATGGCGCGAGCCTGTCGCGCCGCTTCCTCCAGATTGGGCAGGGCCAGGTCGTCGGTGTGCGCGTAGCCCGTGCGCTCCCCGACTGGGCCCGGACGCCCGCGCCCTGGCTCACGTGCCGGGATGCCTTCTTCACCGACCCCTCCTCGAGCACCAGCTCCTCGCTCACGCGGTACTCGAGATAGAGGTCAGCGTGGTCCACGCGGCCGCGAAGCGCTCCGCCCAGCAGCCGCTCCATCACGGACGAGGTCAGCCCGAACCGATCTTCGAAAAAACGCTCAGGGCGCGCCAGCATGTCGTTCTCCTTGAAAGTGCGCGAAGGATTTTCATCCTAGCATCGGGCAGAGCAGCCCTCGTCAGTTATTGTGACGAGCGAAACGACGGCAACTCCTTGCCGGTTAATGGCAATTTTCTGTTTACTTACGGCATCAGATCGAAAGTGGATCGTGAGGTGCCTGCCATCACCCTACGCCTCCAGTGAGGACTGCACTAGCTCGTGGATCCGGCGCAGGCCCACCAGGACGGACGGCCCGGGACACAGGATATCAGCGCCGTCCACCTCGTGGACGCGGCCCGACTTGACGGCGCTCACGCCCTGCCAGCCGGGCCGCGCGGCGATGGCCACAAGATCGACGGGCTTTCCGCACCAGGACGCGAGAATGATATCGGGATCGCGCCTGGCCACCTCGTCCGCGCTCACCGTGCGCTCACGCGCCGTCCGTCCCTCGCGCAGCTCGGGGAAGATGTCCCGCCCGCCGGCGATCTCGATGACCTCCGACACCCAGCGGATCCCGGTGACGAGAGGATCCGGCCATTCCTCGAAATAGACCCTCGGCCGACGCGGCCACATGCTCGAGTATTCCCTCACCTGCCTGATCTCGTCTCTCATGTCCTGGACCAGATCGATGGCGGGACCCGCGAGCGCCGAGCACGCCCCCACGATCGAGATGGCCTGGAGGATCTCGTCCATCGATCGCTGATTGGTGCAGAGCACGGTCATGCCGGCGCGGATCAGCTCGGCGCTCACGTCGGCCTGCAGGTCGGAAAAGGCCAGGATCAGGTCCGGCTCGAGGCCGAGGATGCGGTCGACGCGAAAGCTCGTGAACCCGCCGACCCTGGGCTTGTCCCGCGCCTCGGGCGGACGGTCAGCCGTGCCCGGCACGCCCACGACGCGATCGCCCGCGCCGAGCGCGTAGCAGATCTCGACGTGCTCGGCCGTGAGACAGACGATGCGGCGGGGCAAAGAGACGTCGGACTTGCCGTACATACCTTTACAGCGTAGCAAACACCCGGGCCGGGGGCGGTACGGCGAGAGAGCGCGGCTGCCGCGCCGGGACCCGGAGCGCTCCCGCGGAGCGGTCACGCGCGGCCGAGCGCGTCCAGGAATGCCCGGGTCCGGTCCGCCGGGCATGCGGCGGCGATGATCGCGGAGATCACGGCAATGCCCGCGGCACCCGCGGCGCGCACTTCGGCCACCCGCTCAGGAGTGATCCCACCGACCGCGATGACCGGACGGGCGGAGGCCGCCGCCACGCGCTCGAGCGCGGCGAGTCCTGCGGGGCGCCGTACTGGCGCTTGGACGGCGTGTCATAGACGGGCCCGAAGACGAGAAAGTCGGCCCCTGGCTCACCGCCTCGTGAGCCTGGCCGAGTGAATGCACGGAGGCGCCGATGAGGAACCCCGGCGGCCCGATCCGGCGCAGCGCGTCGGTCGGAAGCGACACATGCGTGCGCTGCACTCCATCGGCGCCGACGGCGAGCGCGACGTCCGCGCGGTCATTGACGATGAGCTTCGCCTGATGCCGGCGCGTCGATGTCCTCAGCGCCGTCGCCGCCGACAGCAGGTCTCGCGGGGCCAGATCCTTCTCGCGGAGCTGCACGGCCCGGAGTCCCGCGTCCAGGCACTCGTCCACGATCTCGGACAGCGGACGCGGCGAAGCGTGGCGGTCCGTCACGAGATACAGCGCGAAGTCCATCGCGCGCGCGTCCTGAGTCTAGGAGCCTGTCGGCAGAAGCGCCGGGCTAGAGCGCCTCACGAGACACGCTGCGTCGCAACCGCTGCGGCACTCAGGCGCCACGAGATCGATTGGCTGTCGCTGCGGCGATCTCTGCAGCCGTTGAGCCCGCGGGCGAGGGCGCCAGCCCGAAGCCGATGGGCCCTGATTTCGATCGACTCGGACGTCAGCTGGTCCACTCGGGGACGCCCTCTAGGGGGAGGACGCGGTGGCGTAGAGCTTCTTGCCGATGCGCCCCGCCTTGAACGCGAGCCGTCCCGCTTCCACCGCGAGCTTCATCGCGGTGGCCATCGCCACCGGATCCTTGGCGCCGGCGATGGCCGTGTTCATCAGCACTCCGTCGCAGCCGAGCTCCATGGCGATGGCGGAATCGGACGCCGTGCCGACCCCCGCGTCGACGATGACGGGGATGCTCACCGCCTCGAGAACGAGCTTGATATTGTACGGATTGCGGATGCCGAGGCCGGAGCCGATGGGTGCGCCGAGCGGCATCACCGCCGCCGCCCCGCGTCCTCGAGCCGCTTGGCGAGCACGGGATCGTCATTGGCATAGGGCAGGACGCTGAATCCCTCGCGAGCGAGGGTGCGGGTGGCCTCGAGCAGCCCGATCGTATCCGGAAACAGGGTCCGCGAATCGCCGATGACCTCGAGCTTGACCAGGTTGCCGAGCCCGGCCTCCCTCGCCAGGTAGCACGTGCGGACCGCCTCGTCCGCCGTGTAGCAGCCCGCGGTATTCGGCAGCAGCGTGTAGCGATTCGTGTCGATGTAGTCGAGCAGCGACTCTCCCTGCCCCGGCAGGTTCACGCGCCGCACCGCCACCGTGACGATCTCGGCGCCGGAGGCCTCGATGGCCTCCCGCATATTCTCGAACGAGGGGTACTTCCCCGTCCCGACGATCAGGCGCGACTTGTACTCCTTGCCCCCGAGCCAGAGCGACGTGTCGTACATGATGTGGTCCTCCCTGTCAGCCGCCGCCCATCGGGCGGACGATCTCGACCTTGTCACCTTCGCTGAGCGCGGTCGTCGTGTAGGACGCCTTGGGAGCGATCTCGCGATTGAGCGCCACCGCGGTGAACTGGCGCGGCACCGCGAGGCGGACCAGCAGGTCCTCGATCGTGAGCCCCTCGGGCAGCTCCATCGGCTTGCCGTTGACGGTGACGACCATAAAAAACCGCACCTCCGTGGGCGCGGCTCCGATGGTTCTAGGCAGCGGCGCGTTCCCTTCGCTGGAATTACCCAGTGCAGGTTCGAGGGGTCCCGGGCCGCACCCGGTTCTCAGGAAACCTCCCCCGCGTCGGCGATTCGGAGTATACACCCTCGAGCTGGCGCCCGAGCGCCTCCGGCGTCGTCACCGGCGTCTGGCAGACATAGCGGCGGCAGACGTACGCGGTGGCCCGGCCGCCCACTGCGCCGCGCTCGGCGAGCAGCGGCAGGCCTTCGATCGCCGCGCCCTCGGCCGCGCCGGCCACCACGCGATTGGGCAGGTATCGGGCGAACAGCTCGTGGAGCAATGGCTGGGCCGCCGCTTCGCCGCCCGCGGGCCAGACGACGGCGACCTCGGCCACGGGGCCCAGGTGGAAGTCGAGCGCCGAGAGATACCGCCCGAAGCCCGACGGATAGCGCGTCATCAGATCGGCCATCGGCCGCAGCGCCTCGAGCGCGCGCGCCTCGTACCGCTCCTCGCCGAGCACGAGCGCCAGGCGCAGGAGCCAGTCGATCGCGACGGACGCGCCGCTCGGCACGGCATTGTCGAAGATATTCCGCGGCCGGACGATGAGCGCCTCGTGATCCGCCCCGGTGTCGAAGAACGCGTCGCGCTCGGCATCCCAGAACAGGCCGAGGGCCGCCTCGGCGAGCCGGCGCGACTCGTCCAGCCAGCGCCGGTCGAAGGTGGCCTCGTAGAGCGACACGAGCCCGGCGCCGACCATGGCGTAGTCCTCGAGATAGCCCTTGATCCTCGCCCGGCCGTCCTTCCACGAGCGCATCAGGCGCCCGCCGTCCATCATGGATGTCGTGAGGAACCGGCCATTGTCCACCGCGGCGGCGACGTAGTCGGGTCGCCCCAGCGCGCGGCCGGCCTCCGCGAAGGCCGAGAGCGCCAGGCCGTTCCACGAGGCGAGCACCTTGTCGTCGAGGCCCGGGTGCACGCGCTTGTCGCGGGCCGCGTACAGCCGCTGCCGCGCCCGCGCGACGAGCTCCGAGAGCCGGTCCGCGCTGATCCCGAGCTCTGCCGCGACGTCATCGGGCGCGTGCGGGACGAAGAGGATGCTCTGCCCCTCGAAGTTCGGGCCATCGCTCACGCCCCAGTAGCGCAACACCGCCTCGGCCATCGCGTCGTCGCCGAGCACGCTGCTGATCTCGTCGGGCGTCCAGACGAAGAACTTCCCCTCGACGCCTTCGGAGTCGGCGTCCTGGGCCGAGAAGAATCCGCCCGAGGGGTGCCGCATCTCCGCGAGGAGGTAGTCGAGCGTCTCCTCCGTCACCCGGCGATATGTCGGATCGCCCGTGGCGAGCCAGGCATGGAGATACAGCGAGGCGAGCTGGGCATTGTCATAGAGCATCTTCTCGAAGTGCGGCACGAGCCACTGATCGTCGACGGAGTAGCGGTGAAAGCCGCCGCCGAGCTGGTCGTACATCCCGCCTGCCGCCATGCGGTCGAGCGTGAGGCGCACCATCTCGAGCGCGCGCGGATCGCCCGTGCGCTTGCCGTAGCGCAGGATGAACTCCCAGGTCATCGGCTGGGGAAACTTCGGCGCCTGCCCCAGCCCGCCGCGGCGCTCGTCGAATTGACCCGCGAGTCCCTGATAGGCGGCGCGGAGGACGTCCTCGCCGAGCGCGCTGTCCGAGCGCCGGAGGCGCTCCCCTGGCGCATCTCCTCGAGGAGCTTGCGGCCGGACTCCGCCACCTCGCCGCGCCGCGAGCGGTAGGCGCCGGCGATGGACTCGAGCAAGCGCGGAAAGCCCGGCATCCCGTGGCGGTCGACCGGCGGGAAGTACGTGCCGCCATAGAACGGCGTGCCATCGGGGGTGAGGAACACCGTCATCGGCCAGCCGCCGCGGCCCGTCATGGACTGCACGGCCTGCATGTAGATCTGGTCCACGTCGGGCCGCTCTTCGCGGTCGACCTTGATGTTCACGAACAGGCGGTTCATGAGGCCGGCGATGTCCTCGTTCTCGAAGGACTCGCGCTCCATCACGTGGCACCAGTGGCACGCCGAGTAGCCCACGGAGAGCAGCACGGGCTTGTCCTCCCCGCGGGCGCGGGCGAACGCCTCGTCGCCCCACGGATACCAGTCGACGGGATTGTGGGCGTGCTGCAGGAGGTACGGGCTCGTCTCGTCCGCCAGTCGGTTCGTGTGCCGATGCTCGGTCACGCGGCGGGCTCGACGAACGGCAGCGCCGCGACCTTCGCCTGAAGGGTCACGCCGCCGTCATCGACGTCGACGGGGCTGCCCGGCTCGAAGTGCTCGCGCCGGACATAGCCGAGCGCGATGGGTCGGCCGAGGGCGTAGGACCATACGGCCGAAGTGACGCGGCCGATCTCCTTGCCCGCCGCCACGACCGCGCGCCCCGGCGACGGGAACCCGATCGCCCTCGAGCACCAGACCCGAGAGCCCGCGGTTGATGTGGCCGCGGTACTTCACGCGCGCCACGACCTCCTGGCCGATATAGCAGCCCTTGGTGAAGCTCACGAGCTGCTCGAGGCGCGTCTCGGGAAAGATCAGCGTCTCGTCGACGTCCCGGCCGTACCAGGGAATACCGGCCTCGACGCGGAGCGTGTCGAGCGCCTGCATGCCCACCGGCACCGCGACGTCCGCGATGGCGGCCCAGAGCGCCGCGCCGTGAGCCGCCGCGGTCCAGCAGTGAAAGCCCGGCGACACCGCCCTCGCGCCGATGGATCACGCGCACGGGCTCGCCCGCGATGACCACTTCCACGTGCTCGTACGGCGCGAGGTCGAGCGTCCGTCCCGCGAGCCTCGACAGCAGATCACCGGCGGCCGGGCCCTGGACGGCGATGATGGCGAACGCCGAATCGGCGGCCTCGAAGTACACCTTCTCCGAGATGAGAAAGTGGTCGAGCCGCTCGAGCGTCTTCTCGGTGAGGCTCGGGGCAGCTCGATCAGCAGCCGGTCGTCGAGCGCGTAGACGGTCAAGAGCACCATGACCTTGCCGAGGGCGTCGAGGAAGGCCGCGCCCGTCCCCTTGCCGGCCGTCAGACCCTTCACGTCATTGGTGAGCATGCCCTGCAGGAATGCCTGGCGATCGCGCCCGGTCACCGTCACCTTGCCCAGCATGGAGCGGTCGATGACGCCCGCCCCTCGCGCATCGCGCGGTACTCCGCGGCGGGATCGCCATAGTGCAGCGGGACCTGCCAGCCGTCGATCTCGCCAAAGCTCGCGCCGCGCTCGCGATGCACGTCGTGGAGGAGGAGTTGGTTGGGCATGGCGCATTGTACAATGCCGCCCGTGGCCCGCGCCCCTCGTCCCGATCTCGCCGCGAGCCGGCGCTTTCAGCGGAGCCTGCTCGGCTGGTATCGGCGCCATCAGCGCGAGCTGCCGTGGCGCCGCACCGCCGATCCGTATCACATCCTGGTCTCCGAGATCATGCTTCAGCAGACCCAGGTGGACCGGGTCATCCCGAAGTACCACGAGTTTCTCGCGCGATACCCGACCCTCGAGAGCCTGGCCGAGGCGGAGACCGCCGAGGTCAAGCGCACCTGGTATCCGCTCGGCTACAACGTGCGGCCCCTGAATCTTCAGGGCATCGCGCGCGAGACGCTCGCCCGCTATGCCGGGCGCCTGCCCGACGACGCCGGCGCGCTCAGGTCCATGCGCGGCATCGGGCGCTACACCGCGGGCGCCATCCTCTCCTTCGCCTATCGGCAGGACGCCGCGCTCGTCGACACCAATGTTCGCCGCGTGCTCGGCCGCGTCTTCCTCGGCCCTCGCCGAATCCGCCGCCTGCGCGGCGACAAGGTCATCTGGGCCCTCGCCGAAGCCCTCGTCCCGCCCAAGAAGGCCTACGACTACAACCAGGCCCTCATGGACTTCGGCGCCACCTGGTGCACGGCCCGCGCTCCCCGCTGCCCGCGCTGCCCAATGAAGCGCTTCTGCGCGACCTATCCAACGCTCCAGAAAAAGACCGGCCCGCGGCGCTGACTCAGACTCTCCGCCATGACAAGCACGCACTATTTGCGAACGCGCGATGCGGTGACCGGGCGGTGGCGCGGCGGGGGCGGGGAGGGTCCTCAGAGCCCTTCCTGCCCGCGTGACGACGACACAGCGGCTCAGCGAGTGGAACGGCACCCTGGGTGACCGGCAGGCGGTGGTCGGAGGACCCCCTCGCCGCCCCCGCGCGCGCCACCCGCCCGCCACGGGCGTTAGTCCGGTCGCGAGTAGTACGCGCTAACGACCCGTGAACGACGGCGTCCGCTTCTCCAGGAAATGGGCGACGCCTTCCTTGAAGTCGGCCGAGCTGAAGCTCCTGCGCATCTCCTCGTCGGCGACTCCCATCGCCTCGTTGAGGGTCTGGAACTGCGCTTCCCAGACCTGCCGCTTGATCACGGCCATCGAGCGCGGCGAGACGAGATCGGCCAGCTCGCGCGCATAGGCGCGGACGGCGTCCATCAGCTCGGCCTGGGGCCAAACCCGGCTCACGAGACCCATGCGCAGGGCCTCGTCCGCGCCGACCTTGCGGGCGGACAGCAGGAGGTCGAGGCCATTCTGCAGGCCGACGAGGCGCGGGAGCATGAAGCTCACCCCGTGCTCGGCGATGAGGCCCCGGCGGGAAAACGCTGTGGTGAACACCGCGGTGTCGGAGGCCATGCGCAGGTCGCAGTAGAGCGCGATCACCAGGCCGAGGCCGGCCGTGGCGCCGTTGAGCGCCGCGAGGATCGGCTTCGGAATGCTCGGGAAGTAGGAAAACGGCCCCTGGAAATCGAGCCGGTTCGAGCCTTCGGGCGGCGTCACCGCTCGCGCGTGGCGCCGGCGCGCCATCCGGCGAAGCCTTTCCGCTCCCGCGATGTCGGACAGCAGGCCCATGTCGGCTCCGGCGCAGAACCCGCGTCCGGCCCCGGTGAGGATGATCACGCGCACGGCGTCATCGAGGACGGCCTCGCCCATCGCTCGGCGCACCTCGCCGCCCATCAGCTCGGTCCACGCGTTGAGCTTCTCCGGGCGATTGAGGGTGATCGTGGCGATGCGGTCCTTCACGTCGTAGAGAATCTCTCGATAGCTCACGGCGACTCTCCCTTGGGTCGAAGGGGTGACATCACGAGCCACTTGAACCCAGCTCGTCGGCCCGATACTATCCCGGGACATGAGCCAGCGCACTCTCCGTGGTCAGGTCGCCGTTGTCGGCGTGGGCGAAACCGCCTACTACAAGCATGGCCAGGCGCCGGAGGCGGAAGTCACGCTGGCGCTCCGGGCCATCCTGCGCGCCTGCGAGGACGCCGGGATCGACCCCCGCCAGATCGACGGCTTCGCGTCCTACAGCAATGACCGCAATGATCCCTCACGCCTGGCCGCTGCCCTCGGCCTGCCCGAGCTCCGCTTCTCGAACATGCAGTGGGGCGGCGGCGGGGGCGGCGGATCGGCGGCGGTCGGCAATGCCGCGGCGGCGATCGCGGCGGGGTTCGCCGACTGCGTCGTCGTCTTCCGCGCGCTCGCGCAGGGCCAGTTCCAGCGCTTCGGCACGGCACCACCGGCCGCGGCGGTCTCGGGCGAGCAGGCGCTCACCTTCCCGTACGGCCTCTTCTCCCCGGCCCAGCGCTTCGCGATGCGGGTCATGCGGTTCATCCACGACCACCACATCGAGCCCTCCGCGCAGCGGGCGATCGCGCTCGCGTCCTATCACCACGCGCAGGCGAACCCGCGCGCCGTGATGCACGGGCGGCCACTCACCGAGGAGGCCTATGATTCGGCGCGGTGGATCGTCGAGCCCTTCCGGCTCTTCGACTGCTGCATGGAGAACGACGGCGCCGCCGCACTCGTCCTCGTGTCCGCCGAGCGCGCGCGGGACATGGCGCAGAAGCCCGCGTACATCCTCGGCGTGGCCCAGGGCTCCGAGCACCGGAACGCCGCGCGCGGGCACAATGCTCCCCTCTACGCGACGTCGAGCTTCACCACCGTGGCGCCGCACCTCTACGAGATGGCGGGCGTCGGGGCCAAGAACGTCGACGTGCTGCAGAGCTACGAGAACTTCACGGGCGGCGTCCTGATGAGCCTCGTCGAGCACGACTTCTTCGCCGCCGAGGACGCCAATGACTTCCTCACCCTCGACAACCTGCATCGCGCCGGGCGGGCGCCTGCCGCTCAATACGAGCGGCGGCAACCTCGCCGAGTGCTACATGCACGGTCTCGAGCTACAGATCGAGGCGGTGCGCCAGCTCCGCGGCGAGTCGACGAGCCAGGTCCCCGGTGCGCATGTGTCGATGGTGATCTCGGGGCCGATGGTGACGCCGGTGTCGAGCGTCATCTTCGGCGGCGCGGAGACGCTCTGATGCCGACCGCTCACTACCTCCCGCCCGGCCTTCCCGCTCCGGTCCCCGAGCCCGACGGCCTCGATGCCCCGTACTGGGCGGGCACACGGCAGAACGAGCTGCGCATCCAGCGCTGCCGCGATTGCCGCACCTGGCTCTGGGGACCGGAGTGGATCTGTCATCAGTGCCTGTCCTTCGACATCGAATGGCAGCGGGTGGAGGGTCGGGGCCTCATCTACAGCTGGGAGCGGGCCTGGCATCCGGTGCATCCCGCGCTCAAGGGGCATCCCCGTACATCGTGGCGCTGGTGGAGCTGCCGGAGGCCGGCCATGTCCGGATGCTCGGGAACCTCCTCGGCGATCCTCACCAGGAGGTCCGGATCGGGGCGGCCGTCGAGGCCGTCTTCGAGCCGCACGACGACGCAAAGTCGCCGTACACCCTCGTGCACTGGCGGTGCGTTGACCGATCCGGTTAGCGCCCTCGCCGCCTCCCGCCGCGCGCTCGAGCGCCTGCCCGACGTGCTCGACGCGCTCGCGGGCGATCTCGACCCGGCCATCGCCCGCACCCGGCCGGCGCACGATGAGTGGGCGCCCGTCGAGATCCTCTGCCATCTGCGCGACGAGGAGACGGAAGACTTCGGCGCCCGGCTCCGCGCCGTCGTCAACGGCGAAGGCGAGCTTCGCGCCGATCAACCCGGTGAGCTGGGTCGAAGCCCGGCGATACCTCGATGCCGACACCCGCGAGGTCCTCGAGGCGCTCCGTGCCCGCCGGCGGGCGAGCGTCGACTACCTCGATAAGATCGACGCCTCCCGCCTCGATGCCGTCGATCCCCCTCGGCAAGCTGGGACCTCTCTCCGGCCTGGACCTCCTCGTCGCCTGGGTCGCCCACGACCAGCTCCACCTGGCTCAGCTCGCGGGCACCTTGGCCCGGCTCTGGGCGAACCGCTGGCCGGAGCAGAAAGCCGAGTACGCGGGGCCCATTCCCTATCCAATCACGAGCATCCCCATCGCGCGCTCGCGCAAGTCGTCCGCCAGCGGAGCCGGGCGCCGCGCGTCGAGGTCCAGGCAGACACCCGACTGATCGAGCGTCGCCACGAGCGCGCCCGTCCTCGCCTCGGTCATCCGGTGCAGGATCCGGATCGACGACTTGCCGACGTGCGCGAGCCCGCTCCGCACGAGCACGAAATCTCCCGCCCGCAGCGCGCCGGAAAACGCCAGCCGGAACTCGAAGGTGGAGAAGCCGCGCCGCTCGCTCCGCATGTACGCCGGGGTCATGCCGAAGGCGGCGAGGACATGGCCGTTCGCCGTCGAGAACCGATGGATGAACGCCGGGGGCGCCGCGAAGCCCTGCGTGTCGACCTCCCAGGGCTTGAGCGTGTCGCGCGCCGCATCGATGAAGCGCGCATCATCGGTGGGCCCCTTCGCCGCAGCCGGTGCCGGCCCGCTGTCCCAGTCCACGCGGTGTCGGAGCGCCAGGTCCTGCTCCGCGCGGGAGAGCGGCAGCGGTGTCCGGCGGTCCGACCCGACGATCACCGCCCGCTGCTCCACCGTCGTGCAGAGCGCGCCGTCCCCGCGTCGACGACCTCGTGCCCGAGGGCCAGGCCGCCCTCGTCCGCCGAGATCACGCCGCTCCGGATCGACAGGAGATCGCCGACGCGCAGCTCCCTCAGATACCGGACGCGGCACTCGGCGATGATGGCGGCGCGACGGGTGCCGAGCGCCTCGGGTCCGAGCCCGAGCGGCCTGGAGGAGCCCGAGCGTCGCGTCCTCGAACCGGGCGAAGTAGTACGCCACGGTGAAATGATCGACATTGTCCACTTCCCAACGGTTCACGGCTCCGCGATAGGTCTCGGTCCAGGTCATGGCGGCCAGCATCCCACGAACGGCGATCGGCGAAAAGGCCTTGGACGCGGGGCCGGGCGTCAGTACACTAGGGCCCCGACGACGACGGCACGCGCAGGCGCGAACAATCCCACCGGTGGGAGGCAACGATGGACGCGATGACGGTGAACGCCCCGAACCTTTGGCGCCTCGAGACCCCCGGCCACGCCGGCTGGACGCGCACCGCCCGCCCCGGCGCCGCCCGGAAGTACTTCATCGTCTCCGCCGACGAGCACGTCAACGAGCCGGCGACGCTCTGGCTCGACCGGATCGACAAGCAGTACAAGGAGCGCCTGCCCCGCGTCGTCACCGACGAGCACGGCGTGCAGTGGCGCGTGTGCGAGGGCTACCGGCCCGACCGGCTGCGCCTGTCGGAGCTCGAGGGCGAGGATCTTCTGCGATCCAAGGCCGGCGCCGACCCGCTCGACCGGCTGCGGGACATGGACCGGGACGGCATCGATGCCTCCGTGCTCTTTCCGAACAAGGGGCTCGCCATGTGGGCCACGCCCGACCCCGTCTTCGCCATGGCGCAGTGCCGGGTCTACAACGACTGGGCCTGGGAGACCTTCGGCCCCCACAACCACCGCATGTCGCCGGCCGCCGCAATCGCCACGGGCGACCTCGAGGGCTCCATCGCCGAGGTGCAGCGCGCGGCCAAGCTCGGCTTCCGTGCGCTCACCCTGCCCTGCAAGCCCATCTGGGGCGCTCACGACGTCGAGCATCCCAACTACAACCTGCCCGTCTTCGACCCCCTCTGGGCGGTGGTCCAGGAGACGGGCCTGCCCATCACCTTCCACGTGTCGACGGGCCGCGACCCGCGGGCGGCGCGCGGCAATGGCGGCGCCGTCGTCAACTACGTCTCGCACTCGCTCGCGCCCACCATCGAGCCGGTCGCCAACCTCTGTGCCTCCGGCGTCCTCGGGCGCTTTCCGGGCCTCCGCTTCGCCACCATCGAGGCGGGCATCGGCTGGATCCCGTGGATGCTCACGCGCGATGGACGAGGCGTACCGGAAGCATCATTTCTGGGTGCGGCCGAAGCTCGATCGGCTGCCGAGCGAGTACTTCCGCTCCCATGGCTTCGCGTCGTTCCAGGAAGATCCAGCCGGGCTCGAGCTGGCCGAGCGCCACGGCCTGAGCGACTGTCTCATGTGGGGCAATGACTATCCGCATCACGAGGGCACGTGGCCGCACTCGGCCGAGGCCATCGAGCGGACCATGGGCTGTCTCAACGACGAGCAGCGCGCCAAGGCGCTCGGCCTCAACGCCGCGCGCCTGTTCAAGTTCGACGTCCCGCCGCGCGCGGCTAGCCGCCGGCCTCGTCGCGCGTGGACGCCTATCGGGCGCTGGTCGCCAAGCGCGATCAGCGCGCCTTCCTGCCGCGGCCCATCCCGGAAGACGCGCTCGGCCGCATCCTGCAGGCCGGCCGCATGACGGGCAGCTCGAAGAACCGCGAGCCCAACCGCTTCATCGTCGTCCGCGACGCCGACCGGCTCGCCGCGCTCGGCCGTTTGAGCCGCTTCGGCCGCTGGCTCGGCGACGCGGCGGCGGTGGTGATCCTGGTCCAGACCGAGGAGCATGCCTTCGATGCCGGTCGCGCCGCCCAGAACATGATGCTGGCGGCGTGGGCCGACGGGATCGGCTCCTGCCCCGCGCATCTACCCGAAGCCGAACTGGCGAAGCTCCTCGGCATCCCATCCACCGTGTCCATCAATCGCGTCATCGGATTCGGCTACGTCGATCCCGAGCGCGCGGCGCCGCCCCTCCGTCGCCCGCCGCCGACTTCCCTCTCCGAGCTCGTCCACTGGGAGACCTGGTAGTCGTCGAGGTCGTCGCCGCGGTGATCGAGCGGGACGGCGCGATCCTGATCACGCGCCGCCCGCCGGGCACGCATCTCGCGGGCTTCTGGGAATTTCCCGGCGGCAAGCCCGACCCCGGCGAGTCTCTGGATCGAAGCCCTCCGCCGGGAGATCGCCGAGGAGCTCGGCGTCGAGGCGCAGGTGGGAGACAAGATCGAGACGATCGACTGGGAGTACGCGGACAAGCGCGTCCGCCTGCATTTCTTCCGCTGCACGGTGACCGGCGAGCCTCGCCCTCTCGAGGGGCAAGAGATGGAGTGGGTATTCCCCGAGGATCTACCGCGCTACGAGTTCCCCGCCGCCGACGGCGCCCTACTCACCCACCTCAAGCCCCAGGCCTGACCGTTCCCGGAAGCTGACCGGCGGCCGTCCGCGGTGTCATGCCGGACGCGGCGGGAGACCGTGGCGCAGGGCCGCGTGGACCATCCGGATCAATCCCGTGATGTCGAACACGGGCAGCCCCGTGGCGGCCTGCACGTCGGCGGCATAGGGCGGCATATTGGTGCACTCGAGCACGATGGCCCCGATCTCCGGATGCTCGGCGACGAGGCGGCGGGCCACGGCCACGTGCTCCCCTCGCGCGGCATCCACGTCGAGCTCCAGCGCGTCGTCGAGCATGACGCGCGCGAACTCCTTCTCGGTCTCGAGCCCGGCCACCACGACCGGCATGTCCGGCGTGATGCCGGCCCCCGCCAGGTGCGGAGCGCCGAGGGATGACGCGTCCACCGTCATGATGCCGACGGCGCGGCCCCGAGGCAGCATGCGATGGACCATCGGCACCAGCATCAGGCTCGACGTGAAGACGGGCACCGATCACCGCCAGAGCGAGCTCCGGCTGGAACCGCGCCAGGAACCCGCAGCTCGTCGTGATCGCGCGCACACCCGAGCGCTCGAGGGCGCGCGCCCCCTCGACGAAGAGCGGCAGCAGATCCCGCGTCCGGCCGGCGAACCACGCGGTCGGAGGACGCGCCGCGCACGGGATGGTAGAGCACGGGAAAGTCGAAGGTCCCGGCATTGCCGATGTCCCCGGCGATGCGCGGAAATCGCGTGTCGAGCACGAGGATGCCCACCGAGAACCCGCCGAGATTGGTCCCGCCCCTGAGCTTCATCACCCAGCGCTCTAGTTGAGCCGCGCCAGCCGGTGCCGCACGCGGCGAAGCTGGCCCTTCACCTGCTCGTGGTCCGGCGCATCGGGGAAGTCCGTCAGGTAGCGCTCCCAGTCCGCCAGCCCGCGCGCGATCTCGCCCTGGTTGCTCAGCGCGAATCCGCGGTCGCGCCGCTCGCCGCCCGCCTCGGGATGAAGGACGAGGAGCCGGTCGATGACGGCCACGACCTTGTCCCACTGCTCCCGCCGCCAGTAGCTCACCTTGAGGTTGCTGAGCATCCGGGCGAGAAACTGGCGATTCGTCACCGGCGCGAAGTGCTCATGGCCGAGCTCGACCGGCTGGCCGAGCGCGCGCGCCACGACCTCGCTGCAGCCCTCCGCGGTCAGGATGGTGCCGCGGTTGAACGGGTCGAGCAGCACCTGCTCGCCGTTCACGCGCGCGCCCGTGATGAAGTGGCCCGGCAGCCCGATGCCCTCCATCTCGAGCCCGAGCCGCCGTCCCACCTCGATGAGGACGAGCGACAGCGTGATGGGGATGCCGAGCCGCCGATCGAGGACGTCGTTGAGATAGCTATTGCGCGGATCGGCGTAGTCCTCGGAGTTGCCGGAGAACCCTCCTCCTCGAAGAGGCATTCGCGCAGCCGGTGGAGCTGTCCGAGCGGGTCGCCGATTGCGCGTGACGTGCGCGCGCGGCGGGCGAGCGCATCGAGCCGGTCGAGATAGGCGGGGACGTCGAGGGTGGGATACTCGCTCTTGGCGATGATGAGGGCGGCCCGCGTCAGATCGATCTGCCCGTCAGGCCGCGAGACCGCCGCCGCGAGCTCCCGCGTCGCCGGGTCGACGTCCATCAACAGCCGGGGGCGTGGTGGATGCCCGCGGTCTTGAGCGCCGCCGTCTGGAGCTCCTCCGCCAGAGCGAGCGTGCGGGCCGCCGCCCGGCGCGCCAGCTCCTGAGCCTCCGCCGTCGTCGCCGACCGCAAGAGCAGGGTCCGGCCGAGCTGGTGGTGGAAGCGCTCGTCCGGCTCGATGACGTCGCGGTACAGCGTGGCGGTGACGCGGTCGCCCGCGCGATCGCAGAACTCGATGAACTGCCGGTTCTTCACCACCGCGATGGCCTCGCGCGTGAACTGCCCCGCGGCCACCCGCTCCACCGTGCTCGTGAGCGTGTCGAGGTAGGCGAAGAGCGGGCCATAGCCCTTGGCCAGCGGGTTGAAGCCGTCGACGTCGACGCCCAGCTCGCGGAGCCGCTCGGCGATCATCCGGTAGTGCTTGGCCTCGTCCCCCGCCTGCCGCGCGAAGGCCATCTTGACCTCCACGTCGTCGGTGGTGACGAGCCAGCGCGCGGCGATCTCCGTCGCCTCGATCTCGTTCTTCAGCGCCACCTTGAGGAGGTTCGGGACAGTGAGGCTGCCCGAGACCTCGGGGGCGAGGGTCGCATCCGGCGCCAGGCGCTCGAGCGCCGCCTGGTTTCGCGCGTCGAGCTCCTCGACGAGCTCTTCGGCGGTCACGGCAGCGCTCCCGAACCCGCAGGCGGCTCAAAAAGGTTCAGATGCGAGGCGGCACCCGACGGCCGCACGCGAGGCGTAGTCGTCTCTACGTTGAGCGTGCGGCCGAGGGACGCCGAACCGACAGCAGATGGGCCTTTTTCAGCCGCCTGCTAGTCATCCTGCTCCTCATTGCCCAGCCAGTGCTTGTTCCACTCGGCCAGGTGCGTGAGCGTCGAGAGATCGCGCATCCGGTCGACGTAGACGATGCCGTGCAGGTGATCCGTCTCGTGCTGGATGACGCGCGCGAAGAACTCCTTGGCCACCGTGTCGATCCGCTCGCCGTCGCGACCATACGCCTCGAGGCGGACGGCCGTGTACCGCGGGACCACGCCCCGCATGTCGGGGACGGAGAGGCAGCCCTCCCAGCCGTCGTCCATCTCCGAGGTGAGCGGCGTCACGACGGGGTTGATCAGCACGGTGAGCGGAATGCTCGGCGCGTCGGGGTAGCGGGGATTGCCATTCACCTCGATCACGCAGATCTGCTGGAGGGTGTGCACCTGGGGCGCGGCGAGGCCGGCACCATTGTACTCGCGCATGGTCTCGACCATGTCGTCGATGAGGCGCTGGGTGTCCGGGGACGTGATCTGCTTCACGGCGACGGGCTCCGCGACCTTCGCAGGACCGGGTGGCCGAGGCGCGCGACTTTCAGGATGGCCATGTTCTGTCTCCTCCTCCGCGACCGGATTGTAACACGCAAGAGCGTGGTCCCAGGCCGCCCGCGCCCCTGTCACTTCGGGTCGAGACAGCAGTGCTTGTACTTCCGGCCGGAGCCGCACGGGCACGGATCATTGCGCCCGACCTTGACCGCCGCGCGGACCGGCGGCAGCGGAGCGAGCAAGCGGTCCGGGTCACCGTGGCGCGCGGCCAGCCGCGCCAGCTCGCCTCGATCACGGATTCGCCCGCCGCCACCTGCTCGATCCCGCGCTCGATCAGCCACTCGCACGTCGCCCGCGCCTCGGCGAAGTCAGCGAGCGCTTCCTCGCGCTCCTCACGCAGCCGAGCTCTCCGCGGCTCGTCCTGCTCTCTCAGCTCGCGCTCGTCTTCCTCCATCTCGTCGAGCAGCTCGAAGAGGTCCTCGATACCGTCATCCCGGCCGACGGTCAGGACAGTGAGCTGGTCGAGCGCAACGGCCACCGCCGTGTCCGGACACATCGGCACGCCCATGGGCCGCTCCACCACGCCGCCACACTCATCGCAGAGCTCCGGCTCAGGATCGATGTCGGGCGGCTCCGCGGCGAGGATCGCGTCGAGCGAAAGCAGCGGCGCCTCCGCGAGGTCGGCCCGCTCGTCCTCGACCTGCCTCAGGAGCACGGCGATGCCCGGCCACTCGAGATCGATTCCATCGTCGAGGTCGGGCAGCCTGCGGTACCGCAGGCGCCAGTCCCGGGACAACAGGCGCTCCGGCGCGCGGCGATGGTGCGACGCGCGTATCGCATCCTCGAGGTACGGGCGCTGCCACGGCTCACACTCCTGGTACGCGGCGAACAGGGCCGGCACCGCCTCGGGGCGGGCGTGATGGGCAAGCGCGGTGGCGAGGACGTCGATGAGCTCCCGGTCGCGGGCGAGCCCATCGACGAGCGCCCCATACGCGGTATCGTCCTCGATCCAGCCGAGCCCGGCATAGGCATAGAGCCGCTGCGCCGGCTCGCCCGTCGTCGCCAGCTCTCGGAGGGGCGGCACGGCGGGCGCGCCGATCTTCGCCAGCCCCTCCACCGCCGCCTCGGCGAGGATCTCGAGATCGGTGCGGTGAAGCTGACGGATCAGCGGGGCCACGGCATCCGGACCCCCGATCTCCCCGAGGAGCACGACGAGCCAGAGCGCGTCGTGCTCGTCGTCGTCCCGCCAGCGGTCCAGCGCCTCCGCGAGCGCGGCCGTGATGCCTGAGCCGCGCTCGAGCACCGCCTCCATCAGGCGCACGGGCATGCCGTAGGGAATGAGCGTGATCCGATCGAGCAGCGCGTCGATCGACAGCGCTCCAGTCCCTTCTCCCTCGTCCGTTCGCTCGTTCATCTCTTCTGTGCCTCCGCAGTCGCCGCCGGCGTCTCATCATGGTGACCGCGGGCGCGGACATTGGCAAGCGCGATGGCCGCATTGCGGCGGAGGCCGGCGGGCTTGGGCCGCAAGAGCGGCGTGCCGGCGAAGCGGCGGCGCAGCTCGTCGTCCGTCATCTCGAGCGACGCGCGCCCGCCCCGGATACGGTGCCGACGGCGCGAACGCCGCCTCGCCCGTCACGGGCGCCTTGCGGTTCCACGGGCAAGCGGTCTGGCAGAGGTCGCAGCCGAACTGCCACTCGCCCATCCGCGACCCGAGCTCGGCCTCGATCTCGCCGCGATGCTCGATGGTGAGATACGAGATGCACCGGCGGGCGTCGAGCACATAGGGCGCCACGAAGGCCTCGGTGGGGCAGGCGTCGAGGCAGGCCCGGCACGAGCCGCAGCGATCCGGGAGCGGCGCATCGCGCTCGAGCTCGGCGGTGGTCAGCAGCACTCCGATGAAGAACCACGACCCGAGGCCCGGCCGCAGCAGCATCGTGTTCTTGCCGATCCAGCCGAGGCCCGCCCGCGCCGCGAGGTCGCGCTCGAGCACGGGGCCCGTGTCGACGTATCCCCGGCTCCGCGCGCCACACGCCTCTTCGAGATAGGCGCCGAGCCGGTCGAGCCGGGGCGCGATCACGTCGTGATAGTCGCGGCCCCAGGCGTAGCGCGCCACGGGCGCCCACGACGGATCGGCGCTCTCGCCCTGGTAATAGTTCAGCGCGACCGCCACCACCGAGGCCGCGCCCGGCAGCACTCGCCGCGGGTCGAGCCGCTCCCCAGGCGCCGGCCCAGATAGCCCATGCCGCCCGCATGGCCGGCCTCGATCCAGCGCTCGAGCGCCGGCCCGTGCTCGGGCGGCTCGGCGGGCCCGATGGCGACCGCGTCGAAGCCGAGCGCAAGCGCCCGCGCCTTGACCGTCTCGGTGAGCGCCGCCGACGCGAGCCTCACGACTTTCTCGCCATGACGATCAGATGACTGCGGGTCAGCGTCCGTCCGCCCTCTTCGAGATAGCGCAGATAGCGGTGCCAGCGCCCGTCGCTCTTCCACCTATCTTGAAGATTCACAGCGGCGGCGAGGCCTTCTTCCACGGAGGCGAAGCTTCTGACCTCGCGCTCGACCTCGACGGCCTCGGGCGCGAATCCGGCGCGCCGGAGCGCCGCGTCCATGCGCGCCTCGTCGTAGGCGAAGCGCGAGACCTTGCCCGTCTCCCGCCACTGGTCCACGTGAAACGCCACCATCCCGAGGCAGCATCCGGGCCGCAGCGCGCGGGATGCGCGCTCGACGATGGCATCCGAAGCGCACAGGTGCGCGGTGACGAGGTCGGGCTCCCACCGAGCGTACTCCTCGCGCTCGACGTCGGCTTCGTGGAGCTCGACATTGCGCAGTCCCTCCGCCTCGACGCGCGCGCGGCCATCGCGGATCAGCGCCGGGTCGCGATCGAGTCCGATGACGTGATGGGCCCGGCCCGCCAGGAGCAGCGAGAGCCGTCCCCAGCCGCAGCCGAGATCGAGGACGCGCTTGCGCTCGAGATCCTCGGCGGCGAGGAGGGCCAGAAATCGCGGGCTGATGCCGGTGAGTTGCGTCACGTTCATCGAGCGTCCGACCGTCGCCTCCGCCTAGCAGGATGCGGAAAACCGCCAGGCTCAGCCGGCCTTGAAGTACTTGGCTTCCGGATGATGGAAGACGAGGGCCGAGACGGAGGCCTCCGGGTCCATCATGAAGCCCTCGGTGAGCTGCAGGCCGATCTGCGCCGGATCGAGCAGGTCGAAGAGGATGCGCTGGTCGGCCAGCTCCGGGCATGCGGGATACCCGAAGGACACGCGCATGCCGCGATAGTGTCCCTTCAGCTTGTCGGCGAGGGCGACGCCGGGCGCGTCCGGGAAGCCCCACTGCGTGCGCAGGCGGGCGTGCAGCATCTCGGCGAAGGCCTCGGCGCACTCGATGGCGAGCGCCTGCAGCGTGTGCGACCGGAGGTAGTGCCCCTCGTCCTTCCACCGCTCGGCGAGCGCGCGCACGCCCGTGCCGCACGTGACGGCGAAGAGCGCCACGTAGTCGGGCTCATCGCCGCCGGCCTCGCGCACGTAGTCGGCGAGGCAGAGCCGCTCACCGCCCGGCTGACGCGGGAAGTGAAAGCGCGCGACCTCCGCGCCGCCGGCGTAGCAGCATCAGGGCATCGCCGGAGGACCGCGCCTCGTAGAACCGGTAGAGGCCGTCGGCGCGAATCAAGCCCTGCTCCGCCGCCTCGCGCTTGAGCTCCTCGACGCCCCGCATGATCTCTGCGGCCTTGTCGTCTCCCTCCTCGAGCAGCCGCCCGATCGACCCCTTCACGCCGAGGTGCTTGCCGAGGAGCATCTGCAGATTCAGGTAGGGGTAGACATGGCTCAGCGGCACATTGCGCAGCACGTGCAGGTCGAGGTCCGGCGGCGCGGGCACGACGACATCGCGCGAGACCGACGACCGCGCCGCGACCACCCTGACCGGCGGCCGGCGCCGGTACCTGCCCGACATCGGCGCCACCGCGCAGCGCCTCCTGCTCGCCCCGCACCTGCTCGAGCAGCGCATCGCGCGTGGTCGCGCTGAAGAGCCGATTGGCGATGTCCAGACCGTCCATCGCGTCCTTGGCGTAGAGCGTCGGCCCCGGATACTCCGCGGCGATGCGGGTCGCCGTGAACTTGCGCGTCAGCGCCGCCCCCCGACGAAGAGCGGGATCTCGATGCCCGCCGCGCGCAGGTCCTGGGCGGTCACGACCATCTGCTGGGCGGACTTGACGAGGAGCCCGGAGAGGCCGAACGCATCCGGCTTGTGGAGGTGATACGCGGCGATGAGATCCTCGGGCGGCACCTTGATCCCGAGATTGATGATGCGATAGCCGTTGTTCTTCAGGATGATCTCGACGAGGTTCTTGCCGATGTCGTGGACGTCGCCCTTGACGGTGGCCAGCACCATGGTGCCGCGCGTGGAGCTCTCGTCCTTGGCCATGAAGCCCTCGAGATGGGCCACCGCCGCCTTCATCGCCTCCGCGGACTGGAGCACCTCGGCGACGATGAGCTGGTTGTCGTTGAACAGGCGCCCGACCTCCTCCATGCCCCTCATCAGGGGCCCGTTGATGATCTGAAGCGCCCCCGCTTCCTCGAGCTTCAGCCCGAGGTCGTCGATGAGGCCCTCCTTCGAGCCCTCGACGATGTAGCGCGCGAGGCGCTCGTCCAGCGGCAGGGCGGCCGCGGCCACCCGGGGCTCCTTCTTCTTCCCGCGGAAGTGCGCGGCGAAGGCGGCGACCGGATCCGCCCCGCGCATCTCGATCAAGTCCTCGGCGAGCGCGCGCTCCTCATCGGGGATGGAGGCGTAGCGCTCGAGCCGCTCGCTATTGACGATGGCGTAGTCGAGGCCCGCCTTGGTGCACTGGTAGAGGAAGACGGCGTTGAGCACCTCGCGCCCGGCCGGGGGCAGCCCGAACGACACGTTCGAGATGCCCAGGATGGTCCGGCACTCCGGGAAGCGCGCCTTGATGGCCCGGATGCCCTCGATGGTCTCGACCGCCGAGCCGACGTAGTTCTGGTCGCCCGTCCCGACGGGAAAGACGAGGGCGTCGAAGATGAGGTCGCGCGCGGCGAGCCCGTACTTCTCGGTGAGCAGCGCGTACGATCGCTCGGCGATGGCGAGCTTGCGCGCCCGGGTCACGGCCATGCCCTGCTGCTTGTCCTCGTCGATGCAGCCGACGACCACCGCGCCGCCATACGTCTTGAGCAGCGGGACGATCGCCTCGAAGCGCTCCTCGCCATCCTCCAGGTTGATGGAGTTGACGATGGCCTTGCCCTGGCACTTCCGGAGCGCCAGCTCGATCACCGCTCGATCCGTCGAGTCGATCATCAGCGGGACTTTCACCTTCTTGGTGATGAAGTCCATGAAGCGCTCCATGTCCGCCGCCTCGTCGCGGTCCGGGTTGGCGAGGCAGACGTCCACGACCTGGCCGCCCCCTTCACCTGGGCGCGCCCGATCTCCGAGGCCTCCTCGAACTTCTCCTCGACGATCAGCTCCTTGAACCGGCGCGATCCGATGACGTTCGTCCGCTCGCCGACGATCACCGGGCGATTGTCGTCGGTCGGATAGAACGCCTCGATCCCGCTCACCGCGGGCGGGCGGGAAGCGGCGGGGCGGCGCGGGGCCTTGCCCTCCGCCAGTCGGGCGAGCGCGCGTGTATGGGCCGCGGTCGTCCCGCAACAGCCCCCGATCAGGTTCACCCAGCCCTCGTCGACGAAGCGCCGCATCTTGAGCGCGAGGCTCTCCGCCGTCTCCTCGTAGTGGCCGAGCTCGTCCGGGAGGCCGGCGTTCGGATACACCGTCACGAAGCACGTGGCGATCTCCGAGAGCGTCCTGAGGTGGTCGGTCATGAACTCGGGGCCCGTGGCGCAGTTGAGCCCGATCGAGAACAGATCGAGGTGCTCGAGCGAGGCGTAGAGCGCATCCACCGCCTGGCCGGCGAGCATGGTGCCCATCGGCTCGATGGTGCCGCTCACCATGAGCGGCAGCTCGACGCCGGCCTCATCCATGGCCCGGCGAAGGCCGATGGCCGCCGCCTTGACGTTGAGCGTGTCCTGGCAGGTCTCGAGCAGGAGCGCGTCCACTCCGCCCTCGATCAGGGCGCGGGCCTGGACGTAGTAGCCCTCGAGCACCTCGTCGAACGTGACGTTGGCGGTGACGCTGATCGTCCGGGTGCCGGGTCCCATGGCGCCGATGGCAAAGCGCCGCCGCGCGGCGGTCGACCGCCCATCGGCCGCGGCGCGGGCCAGGCGGGCGGCGGCTAGCGTGATGTCATGAGCGCGGTCCTCGAGACCATATTCACCGAGCACATACGGGGCACAACCGAAGGAATTGGTCGAGATGAGGTCCGCGCCCGCGTCGAGGTAGCCGTCGTGAATGTCGCGGATGACGTCCGGGCGCACCAGGTTCAAGTATTCATTGCAGCCCTCGTACTGCGGGCCTCCGAAATCCCCGGCGGACAGGTTCCTCGACTGGATCATCGTTCCCATCGCCCCGTCGAAGACGAGGACTCGCCGCTCGAATGCCTGGCGAAGAAGCGCGGCGTGCTCGGACGGTTTCATGCCGTCATCTTAGCATCGCCGGGCGTGCCGAGCCCCACCCGGCCGACCTTCTGCTACACTACGCGGCGATGGCTGCCGACGGACCGAAGAGCGCATTCGAGCTGGCGATGGAGCGCCTCCGCCTGAAGGACAAGGAGGCCGGCGTCGACGAGCACCCGCTCACCGACGCGCAGAAGGCCGCGATCGCCGAGGCCCGCCAGGTCTATGAGGCGCGGATGGCCGAGCGCGAGATCCTCCACCAGGACGCGCTGCGCAAGGCCACCACCTACGAGGAAGTCGAGCGCCTGAACGAGGAGTTCCGCCGCGACAAGGACCGCTTGGCGACGGATCGCGACCGGAAGACGGCGGAAGCCAGGCGCGCCGCCCCCGGCTAACCTAGGATCCGACCGCCCTGCCAGTGCCCGCTGTGCAGGCCGCCCAACCAGCCCGTACGACTGGTCGCGCAATGCGCATGGAGCGAGGGCCGTGGTGAGCAGCGGCTCTGCTCGCGAGACGACGCGAGCGCCCGAGCGGCGAACGGTTCCGGGCGACCGGTCCGGAGTCGGCGGTGGTCGAGGACCCATCCCCGGCCCCCGCCGCAGCACCCGTCCGGCGGCGCGTAGTCCGTTCGCGGATCGTGCGGGCGACCGCTAGCTCGTCACCGCGCCTTCCGACGCATTCGAGACCAGCGTGGCGTACTTCGCGAACACGCCGGTGGTATAGCGCGGCTTCGGCGCCTTCCACGAGGCGAGGCGCTTCTTGATCTCGGCCGCCGGGACCTCCATGTCGAGCCGCCGCCCCTTCACGTCGATATTGATGATGTCGCCGGGCCTGAGCGCGGCGATCGGGCCGCCGTCCGCCGCCTCGGGGACGATGTGGGCGATCATGAAGCCGTGGGTGGCCCCGGAGAAGCGCCCGTCGGTCATCAGCGCCACGGTATCCCCGAGGCCCGCGCCCTGCAGCGCTCCGGTGACGTGCAGCATCTCGCGCATCCCCGGGCCGCCCTTGGGCCCCTCGTAGCGGATCACGATCACGTCATTGGGCACGATCTTGCCGTCTTTGACCGCCTTGAACGCGTCCTCCTCGCGCTCGAAGACGCGCGCGGCCCGCGGTGCGCGTACCGGCTCTGGCCCGATAGCTTGATCACGCAGCCGCCGGGCGCCAGATTGCCGCGCAGGATGGCGATGCCTCCCGTCGTCTTGATCGCCGCGGCCAGCGGCTTGATGACCGTTTGACCGCGCGGCTCCGCCCCGCGCTTGATCTCGGCGCCGATCGTCCGGCCCGTCACCGTTTGCTCCTCGACGTGAATGAGCCCCGCCTGAACGAGCCGCTTGCCCACCACCGCCATGCCGCCGGCCTCGTACATCTCGGGCGCGGTGTAGGTGCCCCATGGCTTGAGGTCCGCCACCACCGGGGTCTTCTTCGAGATGCGGTCGAAGTCCTCGATCGAGAGCTTGACGCCGAAGTCCTTCGCCGTCGCCGGCAGGTGCAGCACGGCATTCGTCGATCCGCCCGTCGCCATCACCCCGGCGATGGCGTTCTCGAAGCTCTTGCGGGTCACGATCGAGCGCGGCGTGATGCCCTTCTTGACCAGGCCCATCACCAGCTTGCCGCACTCGAAGGCGATCTCTTCCTTGCGGGGATCGACGGCGGGGACGTCGTTCCATCCCATCGGCGAGATCCCGAGCATCTCGTAGGCAGTGGCCATGGTATTGGCGGTGAACTGTCCGCCGCAGGCGCCCGCTCCCGGACAGGCGTGGTCCTCGACGTCCCTGAACTGCTCGACGGGAGATCTTCCCGGCATTGTAGGCGCCGATCGCCTCGAAGACGTCCTGGATGGTCAGGTTGCGGTTGGCGAACGGGCCGGTGGTGCCCACGCAGCGTCCGAACATGATGGACCCGCAGTACAGCATGAGCCCGGGCACATTGACGCGTCCGAGCACCATGGCCATCGCGGGGATGGTCTTGTCGCACCCGGAGATGGTGACGAGGCCGTCGAACATGTGGCTCCTCGCGACGAGCTCGACGGAGTCGGCGATGACCTCGCGGCTGATGAGCGAGCCCTTCATGCCCTCGGTGCCCATCGTGATGCCGTCGGTGATCGAGATCGTATTGACCTCGATGGGAGTGCCGCCCGCCGCCCGCACCCCTGCATCACCTTCTCCGCCAGCTTTCTGTGGTTCCAGTTGCAGGGCATCGTCCCGATCCAGCTATGGGCGACGCCGATCTGCGGCCGCCTCAGGTCCTCGTCGGAGAATCCGACCGCCTTCATCATGGCGCGGGCGGCGGAGCGATCGGTACCTTCCAGGAGGACGCGGCTCTTCGAGCGAGGATCCACAGCCATCTTTGGCTCTCCTTCCGGGACTTGAGTGGGGAAATCTTACAGCAGGTCGCGGAGTGGGGCCAGCGCGAAGCCCTGCTGGCGAAGCGCGTCGATGAGATCGGGAAGAGCCTGGGCGAGGCGCGCCCCCGCGCCGGGCACGCCGTCGGCGTCATGGAGGTCGACGATGGCGCCCGGCGAGACGCGCGCCGTGACGCGGCGGACCTGGGCCTTGGGGGCCACCGCGCGGCGGCCTTCGGGCTGCACCGTCCAGAAGACGCACGGGGTGCCGAGGCGTCGAAGCGCGCCGAACGCGGCGAGGTTGGTCAGGCCCCAAGGCGGGCGGAAGAAGCGCGGGGCGCTCCCGCTCGCGGCGGCGATGGCGTGGTGGCCGCGCCCGATCTGCCAGCGCGTCTCGGCCGGGCCGCAGAGCCACAGGCTGCGGTGACTCCACGTGTGGTTGCCGAGGTCATGCCCCTCGGCGGCGATTCGCCTCGCGATGTCGGGCGCCGCCTCCGCCCGCTCCCCGACGAGGAAGAACGCGGCTTTCACCCGCTCCCGCGCGAGCACGTCGAGGATCTCCGGCGTGTGCCTGGCATCCGGGCCGTCGTCGAAGGTCAGCGCGGCCGCGCGCTCGGTGCGCCGCCCGCGCCAGACGCTGCGCAGCGTCAGCAGATGCGCGCCCCACGTGTACGTCCCCACACCGCGGGCGCGGCGAGGAGCCACGCGGCGCCGGTCACGAGGCGCGTTCTCGCGCGAGTCCCCGCCCGGTCAGGACCATCTCGACGATCTCCGCGGCCGCCTGCGGGCGGCGGTAGCTCCGGATGCGCTCGCGGATATTCCGCAACAGCACGGGATCGCGCAGGGCGGCGCCGATCACGCGCTGGAGCTGGGCGCCCGAGCTGGCCACGAGCGCGACCCCCGCCATCGCGGCGAACCGCTCATTGCGCGCCTCCTGCCCGGGCAGCGAGCCGAAGCAGATGACGGGCAGCTCGGCGGCGAGCGCCTCGCCGAGCGTGAGGCCGCCGGCCTTCGTCACGAGGAAGTCCGCCGCGGCCATCAGCTGGCGCACATTGTCCACGTAGCCGAAGATCTTGATCCGGGACTCGCGCCCTGCCGCAAGCTGCCGGAGCCGCGCCTCGAGCGCTTCCTCGCGTCCCGTGACGACCAGCGCCTGGAGCGGCTCCTCCATGGCGAGCACGGTGCGCGTGGCCTCCTCGAGTCGGCCGAAGCCGCCGCCCGAGCCGTCCATGAAGAGCAGGACGGGCAGGCGTGGCGAGAGCCCGAGGCCGAGCCGCGCCTGCGCCCGCTCCGAGGGCTGAACGAACTCCTCTCCGACGGGAATGCCCGTGACGGTGACCCGCTCGCGCGCCACCCCGCGCGCGGTCAGATCGCGCGCGATCTCCTCGGCAGGGACACAGTAGCGGTCCACGTGCGGATGGATCCACTGCGTATGCGCGACGAAGTCGGTGAAGACCGTCGTATGGGATGGGATGCGGAGCCCTCGGCGCCTCAGCTCCGACAGCGAGGCCACCGGCGTCGGGTGCACCGATACCACGTGGTCGGGCGGCTCCGCCCGCAGCAGCCTGGCGAGCTTGCGCGTGCCCAGCCGGTTCAGCCCGATCAGCAGCGGCGAGGACACGCTCAACTGGTCACCCAGCCAGTAGGCCCCGCCCCAGAGCACCGACACCCGACGCAGAACGGCATAGTAGAGGTTCCGCGTCAGCCGGTCGAACTCGGGGTGGACGAGGTCGTAGAAGTGATCGACCACGCGCGGCAGCGCCCCGTCGCGGCGGAACCGAGCAGCCAGCGTCGAGGCCACCCGGTTGTGTCCGGAACCGTAGGACGCGGTGAGGATCAGGACGCGCGGCCCCGCCGCGCTCACGGGGCCGGCCGTCGTGCCACGAGCAAGGTGAGCTTGCCGGATTGCAAGATTTCGTCGCGCTGGTTCAAGATCGTTCGCTCCTCGATGATGACGCCGCCCTCCTTGAGAAGCCGCTTGGCCACGGTCTTGGACGCGCTCCGGATGGTGTCGCCCACGCGCGCCGGCTGCAGGAACTTCCAGTCGAACCCCATGAACGCCAAGACCACCACGGGCGGCTGGGGAGCGCGCCAGCCCAGGCCCGACGACAGGCACAGGGGGAGAAAGTCCTGGACTCCGCGCGGACCGGCGGCGACGCCGACCAGCCCGCCGTAGAGTGCCACGTGGGCGTCGGTCACGGTCATGGCCGGCGTCTCCAGCACCTTCGCCGATCTCCACGTCCTCGAAATAGAACTGGCTGGGGGTCGCCATCGCCGTCGTCACACGCGTCAGCCGGACCGGTGCCCCACCAGATGCTCGGTCTCGCCGGACTGGACGACCTCACCGAGCTGGTTGACGACTTCCCGCTCGACGAGGACGGTCCCCACCCGGGCGCATCGCTGTCGCGCAAGGCCGTGATCCGGGCGCGGACGTGCAGCGTATCGCCGATCTTGACAGGGCCCTTGAACTTCCACTTGATGCCGACGAGCATCTCCCGAGCGCGCGCGGGCCGGCCGCGCTCGAGCAGACCCTGCTGGATGGAGAGCACGAGCAGTCCGTGGGCGATGCGCTCCCCGAAGAACGAGGACTTCATGTACTCGGCGTCGGTGTGCAGGACGTTGTAATCGCCGGAGAGCCCGGCGAAGATCACGATGTCCGCTTCGGTCACCGTCCGGCCGGGCGAATCGTACTCCTCCCCGACGCGAAGGTCCTCGAACGTGAGGCCGGGCTGAGCGTCCACGAGGCCGTAGGATAGCATGCACGAAGCGATGAGGGGGCCATTTCGGCAACGCCCGGTAAGCGATCGGAGTCGAGGCTTGACTTCCAGCAATCCGGCTACTTAGAATCAGACCGACCAGTCGGTCCATTTTGAGCCAGGAGGCCGCCATGTCGGTTGCCGTGAGCGCTCCGCCCCTGTTCCGCGATCAACGCCTCGAGCCGCTCTGGGACAAGGTGCAGGCCGACGAGCGACTCGACCGCGACGAGGGCCTCCTGCTCTTCGAGACCGAGGATCTTCACGGCGTGGGACGTCTCGCGGACTCCGCCAAGTCGCGCCGCCACGGCGACCAGGTCTTCTTCGTGATGAACCGCTACGTGAACCCGACCAATGTCTGCGTGCTCTCGTGCAGCTTCTGCGACTTCGCCAAGAAGAAGGGCGAGGCCGGCGCCTTCGAGAACTCGATCGAGGACGTGCTCGCGATGATCAAGCCGGGCACGCGCGAGGCGCACATCGTGGGCGGCCACCATCCGGACTGGCCCTTCGAGTACTACGAGCGGCTCGATCGGCTCCATCCACGCGGCGCGGCCGGAGACCCAGATCAAGGCGTTCACGGCGGCGGAGATCGACTACCTGTGGCGGCGGTGGAAGATCGAGCCGCGCGAGGCGCTGACGCGGCTCAAGGCGGCGGGCCTGCACTCGATGCCCGGCGGCGGCGCCGAGATCTTCTCCAAGCGCCTGCAGAAGCTCCTGCACTACACCGGCAAGGCCGACGCCGACCGCTGGTGCGAGATCCACGGCATCGCGCATTCCCTCGGCCTCAAGACCAATGCGACGATGCTCTACGGCCACGTCGAGACGCTCGAGGAGCGCGTCGATCACCTGCTCCGCCTGCGGCAGCAGCAGGACGCCTCCGGAGGATTCATCACGTTCATCCCGCTGTCGTATCAGGTGGGGACGACCAAGCTCGTGCCGCGCCAGACGCCGCCGACGGACGATCTGAGAACCATCGCCGTCTCGCGGCTCCTCCTCGACAACTTCCCGCACGTCGAGGCCTACTGGGTGATGCTGGGCGAGGAGACCGCGTCGCTCGCCCTTCACTTCGGCGCCTCCGACGTCAACGGCACCCTCGAGGACGAGAAGATCGCCCATGCGGCCCTCGCGGAGAGCCCGGCGGGCCTCGCGCAGGGGCAGATCCTCCGGATGATCACGGACGCGGGCAAGACCGCCGTGGAGCGCGACGCGCTCTACAACGTCGTCCGCGTCTGGAGCTAGCCGCCATGCTGAGGATCGGCCGCATCCCGTATCTGAACTGCGAGCCGTTCTTCGCCCGGCTCGGCGGCGTCGAGCTCGTCGCGCTCAACCCGCGGCGGCTCGGCGAGGCGGTGGCCGCGGGCGAGCTCGACGCCGGCCCGCTGTCGCTGGTCGATCAGCTCCGCCTCGAAGACCACGCTCGAGCCCTTGCCCTTCGGCATCGCCACCGACCATGCCGCCCAGAGCGTCTTCCTCTTCTCCCACCGGCCGCTCCGAGAGCTCGGCGGCGCCGTCATCGGCATCACGCCGGAGACGTCGACGTCGGTGCAGCTCCTGCGCGTGCTGCTCGCCCTCAGGTACGAGGTGACGCCGCGCGCCTGGGTCGGCGTCGACGATCCGTCGGATGCCGTGCTCTTGATCGGTGACGCGGCCATTCGGGCGCTCACCTCGGGCTCCGCCTACGCGAGCATCACCGACCTCGGCACCGAGTGGACGGAGTGGACGGGCCTGCCCTTCGTCTTCGCGCGATGGGGCGTGAGCACGCGGGTTCCCGCGCCCGAGCGACTGGCCCTGCGCGCGCAGCTCGACCGCGCCCTCGACGAGGGGATGGCGGCGCTGCCCGACATCGCCCGCGCGCGCCGCGACACCGGCTGGAGCGAGGCCGAGGTGCAGGCCTACCTGAGGGGCTTCAACTATCGGCTGGGGGCGAGCGAGGACAAGGCCATCGCGGAGTTCATCCGGCTCCGCGCGTTCATCACGGAGCGCGGGCAATGCTGAGGCAGATCCGCGAGCGGACCCTGGCGGGCAAGCGCCTCGACCGCGCGGAGGGGCGCTGGCTCCTCACCGAGGCGCCCCTGCTCGACCTGGGCAGCGTGGCGCAGGAGGCGCGCTTTCAGCGCATCCCGGACAAGCGCGTCACGTTCGTCGATCGACTCGAACCCGAACTACACCAATGTCTGCATCACCGACTGCCAGTTCTGCGCGTTCTATCGCAAGCCGGGCGACAAGGAGGCCTGGACGCTCACCGTCGAGGAGGTCATGGCGAAGGTCGATGCAGCGGCGCGCCAGGGCGCGACGACGGTGCTCCTGCAGGGCGGCCACAATCCCGCCCTGCCCCTCGACTACTACCTGTCGCTGGTCCGCGAAACGGTGCGCCGCTTCCCCGGCGTCACCCCGCACTACTTCACCGCATCCGAGATCTGCACGATCGCGGAGGTCTCCGGCAAGACGATGCCCGAGATCCTGGCACTCCTCAAGGAGGCGGGCATGAGCACCCTGCCCGGCGGCGGCGCCGAGGTGCTGTCGGAGCGGGTGCGCCGGCGCATCGAGCCCAAGAAGGGCGGGCCCGCGGCCTGGCTCGACGTCCACCGCGAGGCGCATCGCCAGGGATTCAAGTCGACGGCGACGATGATGTACGGGCACGTCGAGGGTCCGGACGACGTCCTCGATCACCTCGACGCCATCCGCGGATTGCAAGACGAGCACGGCGGGTTCACCGCCTTCGTGCCGTGGTCGTTCAAGCCCGGCAACACGCTCCTCGAGAAGTGGATCAAGCAGTACAAGGGGCCCGAACGCCTACTTGCGGATGCTCGCCGTCTCGCGCCTCTATCTGGACAACTTTCCCCACGTGCAGGCGTCATGGTTCTCGGAGGGCAAGCGGGCCGGCCAGGTGGCGCTGTCGTGGGGGCGGACGACTTCGGCGGGACCCTCTTCGAGGAGAACGTCCACGCCGCCGCCGACTTCGTCAACAAGACCACGGTCGACGAGATCGTCACGCTGATCCGCGATGCGGGCTACACCCCGCCCAGCGCACCACCGAGTACGACATCATCAAGACCTACTGAGCGCGGGTGCTAGATCGGGTCGACGGGCGGGATCTCGGGGATCAGGCCCTTGGCGTGCGCCATCCGGAAGAGCCGCTCGAGCGCCGCGCGCCCGTCGTCCCCCAGCCGCATCGTGTAGTCGTTCACGTACATGAGCACGAAGCGGCGGCACGTCTCCTTGTCGATGCCGCGGCCATAGCGCATGGCGTACTCGATGGCCTCGTCGACATTGGCGTACGCGTAGTCGATGGAATCGCGCAGCGCCTGCGAGAGCCGGCGGTGCACGTCCTCCCCGAGGTCGCGGCGCATCACGTTGATGCCGAGCGGGAGCGGCAGCGCCCGTCTCGCGCTCCCACTCCTCGCCCATGTCGAGCACCTTGTGGAGGCCCATGCTCTGATGCGTGATCTGCCCCTCGTGGATCAGCAGGCCGAGGTCGGCCTGGCCCTCGAGCACGGCTTGCGGGATCTTGTCGAAGGCCACCTCGATGATGGGCGGATCGCCGACGTACATGCGCAGGAGCAGCGCCGCCGTGGTGTGGCTGCCCGGGATGGCGATGACCTTGTCGGCGATGTCCTTCCGGTCCACGGGCTCGCGGCCGACCAGGATGGGGCCATAGCCTTTGCCCATCGACGCGCCTGGATCCATCATGCGATACCGGTCGTGGATCATCGTGTAGGTCGCCGCAGAGACCGCCGTGACCTCGAGCTCCGCGGTGCGCGCGCGGCGATTGAGCGATTCGATGTCCTCGAGCACGTGCTCGACTTCGATGTCGCCCGCCTTCACCTTCCCCGTGGTGAGGGCGTAGAACATGAAGGCGTCGTCGGGGTCCGGGCTATGGCCGATGCGGATCCGCGGCATGGAGTCTCCTCGTGAGCAAGGTGGCGACGCGCGACCGCATTCTTCAGGCGGCGCTCCAGGTTTTCGCGGAGAAAGGGTATCACAGGGCGCTGGTCGACGACATCGTGCACGCCTCGCGCACGTCCAAGGGCGCCGTCTACCACCACTTCCCCAACAAGGAGGCGCTCTTCCTCGCCCTCGTGGACGAGTTCTCGGCGCGCCTCGCGGAGTCGATCGCCGAAGCCATCGCCGATGCGCATGGGGCGCTCGGCAAGGTGGAAGCGGCGCTTCGCGCCGGCCTCTTGACCTTCGCGCACCATCGCGACCTTGCCCGCATCCTGCTCTTGGAATCGGTGAGCCTGGGGCCGGCCTACGAGGGCAAGCGCGCGGAGGTGCACGGGCGCTTCGCCGCCCTCATCCAGGGCTACCTCGATCAGGCCGTGTCGGAGGAGGCGATCCCGCCGCTCGATACGCGCGTGGCGACCCTGGCCTGGCTCGGCGCCGTCAACGAGGTGGTGATCCAGTGGCTCCACGGCGGCGAGCCGGATCTGCTCACCCGCGTCGTTCCCGCCCTCACGCCGATGCTCTTGCGGAGCATCGGCGTCAACGCCTGAAGCCGTACCAGAGGAAGCGGCGGTCGTCGCGGGCCCGCTTCGTCGTCGCGAAGCCCAGGCGGAAGTCGCCGGCCTTGACGGCGCGGAGGATGGCGTCGGCGGTCTTGGTCGCTGCCTCGACCTCGATCCACGCCCGCCCGAAGTCGGGGTCCCGGTGGGAGTCATCCGTCGCGATCTTTGGAAGCGCAAGCGCCTCGACGTCGTATTCCGGCCGGTAGACGCCCGTGTCGGTGATCTCGATCGCCTCGATCGGCAGCCCCGCCTCGCTGATCACGCGGATCCGGTACAGCGTCTCGTCGACCGTGAGCGCGTAGCGCGCCGGGTGGTTCAGGATGTACAGCGTCTCGCGATCGCCGGTCACCTTCCCACGTGTTGCGACAGCGGCTCGTAGTTCAGCTCTATGCCGGGCAAGATGAGCATCCGATCGTCGCCCGCGGGAATATTGAACCAGTAGTCGTCGAAGATCCGGTCTTCGTGGTCCGTGATGGCGAGGAAGTCGTAGTCGAGCTCACGGTACCGCGCGATCACCTCATCGATGGGACGGCGGCCGTCGGAGAACGTGGTGTGGGCGTGCAGGTTGCCTTTGAAGAGCGGCATGCGGACGAGACCGCTACCCGGCGCTCAGCGCGCCGGGGTGGGCGCGGCCGCCGGACGGGCGGTGGGCGCCGGCCCCGAGTCCCAGATGAACGTGAAGCCGAAGCCGAACGTGCCGCCCTGTTGGTATCCCTGCGAGGCCAGGCTGCCCACCGGCGTCTGGGGCGACGTCCAGAGCGACGCGCCATACTTCGAGCCGTTCTTCGTGGTGCCGACGAACGGCTCGATCAGAGCCAGATCATAGGGAACGCGCTGGTCATCGCGATAGAAGTCGGCGTCAGGCACCCGAGACTTCTCCCGGGTCGTCGGGCCGCCCGGCGTGATGATCTCGAACTGCTTGGGCTGCGTCGGGCGTCGACGACTTGATCTCGACCGGCGCCTGGGCCGACGCGGGCGCTGCAAAGGCTAGCGCGATCGCGGTCGCGGCCAGCATCCCCTTCGCCATCACGAACCTCATGACCTCATCATGGCAGACGGCTCGGCGCGCAGGCAAGGAATAGGCCGAAGCAACCGGCGCTTCGTGTTGCCTTCGGTGGCACCTCCACCTCCGCGCGACCAAGGCCCTCTCCGTACCGCTCCAGGGGGCACTGTGTCACTCATCGCCTCCTGCGTGGACCGTTCGCGGGTTCGCACGTTGCCTGGGAGCCCAATCCGTAGACCCGGGCAAGGCCCTAACAGCCGCTATCTGGCCCCACGGCGTGGGATCGTACGCGCTGGTCGTCGCTTCCGCCCGTATTGGTCGTATCGCACGATTACCATCCCCAACGCCGGTGATGCCAACCCCCGCCATAGCCAGGTGCTACGATCACGGGCCCCGGGGCATACACACCTGGGTATCCAAGGGGCACAATCGCGCACGCCGAGCCTGCAACAGCCACACTAGCCAGCAAAAGCCCGATTACGAGCTTGTTCATCGCTTTGGACCTCCTGCTCTGTCTGACGCTGGACGAGGCCGGGCTATTTGCGCAGCCGGGCATGTCCTAGGGATGACGCTTCCGGCTGGTAACGTGCGGACTTAGCGTGATATTTTGTCGTGATGCTCTGGCCCGCGCTGGGTGGAACTGGGGCAGTTCGTGGTGCCCGTGGGCATGATGGCGCTACCGAACAGGAGGACCGATATTGGTCGAGGATGCGCAGCGAAACCCGTGTTTCGTGATCGCAGAGATGGACGCCCCGGCCAGTCCGGAGCGGAGGCGCTCCGACCAGTTCCTGCGCAAGGCGGTGGCGTCGTGAGCGCCGAGAAGACCGCGCCCCGCTGGCCCTCGCCACCGCCCGCATCGTCCACGCGCACGCCCGCTTCACGGCGTGCTAGGAGCGCCTCACTGTGGATCTTCTCGATCTCACCGGGAGATTGGTCGGCATCACGATGACGGAGATGGATCTCAAGAGTGCCATCGGCCTCCACCCCAAGTTCCCTTTGCGGAAGGACGGGATCTATCAACTCTTCGGCAAGGTGCTCGGACACGCGTCCATCGGAGTCTGGCTAGAGCTGCATTGGGTCGGCAAGCCGAAGCCCCGGAGGCGTCCAGCACTTCGAGTCTGACAGGATGCCGGCGTTCCTCATCCAGTGGTCGTGGGTCATTACCATGACCCTGCATCGAGAGACACCGGACCCCGACGAGTGGCTCCACCGCCAGCTCGACGGGTTGGAAGAGCCACTGTCTTGATCGCCGCCCTCTCCGCCCGTAACAAGGCCACCGCTATCATCACGCACTGGTTGCTGCTCGCCATGGTGCTCGTGCTGGGCGGCTGCGCCTCGAGCCACGCCACCGCCGGGCTCGATCAGGAGGCTCACGGGATCAACTGTTCCGGGGCGGATCGCACGTGGGCCCTGTGCGGGGAGCGCGCCGCGGAGATCTGCGGTGCTCGCGGCTACGACGTCCTCGCGGCGGGCGGCGGGACGGCCGGCATGCTCGAGACCCTGAACCCCTCCGCTGGCTTCGACGGCCCAGTCACGGAGCGCTCGATTCTGATCCGGTGCCGATGACGGCGCGGAGCGCGATGCCGCGCGTCTGATGAGGAGATCGACTAAATGGTCCCCATCGAAATCACGGCCTTCGGGCTGCTCGCGGTTTGCGTGATCCTGTTGGCCGTCGTGCTGGCCGTCCAGCTCCTGCTCCCTCGGCCGGCCCCGCCCCGCCCGGGCCCTGATGCTGCTCGTATTGGTCGTGGTGGTGATCGTGGCGATCTACGTCTGGGCCACGACGCGGATGCCGTAGAACTCCTTCGTCGGACCGATGGTGCCGCGCAGACGCAGGGACGTAGGCGCGCGATGGGGAGAGTGGAACACCAGCAAGGGCCGATCGACGCGAAAGCGCAAGGGACGCTTCATCCATCACGGCTCCGGCTCCCGGCCGTCTGCCGTCCGATCGTCGCCAGCTTGCTCGAGAGCACACTGGCCAGCCCCGCAGCGCTCGAACCTGGACCCCACCCTCCTCGTGAACATAGGTCCCCACCCGTCGAAGCTGTCGAGCGGGATCAGGAGGAGAAGAGCTTCCTTGCGCGCCTCGTCCAGCAGATCGTGGTTGTCGACATGAAGCGCAAGAGCCGGCCGCCCGCCCCTGGTCCGTGTCACCGCGACATAAGGGCCAGACTCGAACGCGGGCCGCCCCAGGAGCCGATGCCACAGAAAGGTGACCTGCCAAGAAATCGCCGCGCGCGTGTCGAGACTCGGCATCGTCACGATCACATCGCGAAACACCTTCGAGGAATACTGCCAAGATAACGCGACGTTTGCGTTTGGCTTGGATATTGCTCGCTCTCTCCTTGCAGGGTCCGAGTGTCCTCATGAGAGGACGCCGCCGGCACCTTGGGGTCGCGCCGTCTCGGCGCGCTCAGAGGAAGCCGAAGTATGCAAGGGGGTTCACCATGACGATGCTCGACGTACGCAAATTCACCTCTCTCGCGATCTTCGCGTGTGCGCTCGCGCTCGTCCTGACTGTCGAGGTCGCGGCGCAGGACTTCCCACTCTTCGTCGCCGACTATCGCGGCTTGGGCGTCTACAGCCTCGAAGTGGACGGCGCCCTCACGGTCCGGGGCTTCGTGCCGGGGCCACTCAACACCGTACGCAAGGACAAGGACGGCAACCTCTACACCTGCGACGAGGCGAGCCCAACCGTGTCCAGGATCGGTGTGGAGGGAATGTCGGTGTCTACGCGACTGGTTTCAGCGGTTGCTTCGGGCTCCTGTTCGCGCCTGACGGCGTCCTGTACGTGTCGAACTTCGGTGCCGGGCGCATCGAGGCGGTGCCGCCGGGGGCGGGCCGTTCACGACATTCGCGAGCGGGCTGAGCGGCCCCGGGCACATGACGTTCGACGCGGACGGCTCGATTCTCGTCACCGAGTTCTCCGCCGGGCGGCTGTCGAGTGGATGGCCACGGCAACGTGAGTCTGGTCGTGGCCGGACTCGCCCGGCCGGTCGGTGTCGCCGTGGGGCCAGATAACAACATGTATGTCTCCGAATTCCTGACCGGGCGGCTAGTGCGCATCGATCGAAACGGCACCGCATCGCTGTTGGCCGCCAGGGGCACTGCCGGTCCGGTGGGGCTCGCCTTCCACGGTGACGGCCGTCTATTCGTCGCGGAGTTGTTGGCGGGCCGGATCGTCACCGTCGACGTCGGCACGGGCACGGTGACACTCTTCCGCGAAGGCTTGGTCGCACCGGCCGGCGTGAGCTTCGACCAGTCGCCGGCCGCCGCCAATCGCCCGCCGGTCGCGGCCGCGGGAACAGTTGGGCCCGCCAACGAGGGTAGCCTCGTGACACTGAACGGCGGTGACAGCTTCGATCCGGACGACGACCCGCTGACCTTCACCTGGGTCCAGCTGGCGGGACCGCCAGTGACGCTGGCCGAGGCGGACACCGCGACCCCGACCTTCACGGCGCCACTGTTGTCCGGAGGCCCGGGACAGTCCGCCACCCTCACGTTCCAACTCACCGTGTCGGACGGCGTACTCAGCAGCACCGACGAGGTCAGCGTGGTGATCGAGAAGGTCAACCACCCGCCGGCGGCCGACGCCGGCTCGCCGCAGACCGTGCACAGCGGCAATCTCGTCAGCCTGAACGGCGCGGGCAGCAGCGATCCGGACGGTGATCCGATCACCTACAGCTGGGTTCAGCTGAGCGGGCCCCCGCTCCTCTCGCGAACGCCGACAGCTCGACGCCGAGCTTCGCCGCGCCCTTTCTGGCAGGCGGCGCTGATCTCCTGTTTCAGCTCGAGGTCAGCGACGGCCGCCTGTCCGCAACGGCAACAGTGGTTGTCTCGGTCTCCAACGACCGGCCGCGCTGTGATCTTGCCCAGGCCAGCCCGAGCCTGCTTTGGCCGCCAAACCACCGCCTTGTCCCGGTCAACATCGTCGGCGTGAGCGACCCTGATAACGACACCCTCGGCCTCACGGTAACAGATGTCACTCAGGATGAGCCCACCAACGGCCAGGGTGATGGAGATATCGCGCCGGACGCCGTCATCCAGGGGAATGCTGTCCTCATCCGGGCCGAGCGATCCGGCTCCGGGGACGGGCGGGTCTACCGGATCAACTTTACAGCCTACGACAGTTTCCGCGGAGCGTGCAGCGGCGCGGTGACGGTGTCGGTGCCAAGGAGCACGAAGGCCGGCGCCGTGGACAGCGGCCAGCTCTATGACTCCACCCTGCCCTGATGGGTGACACTTTCACTGAGCAGTTAGCCATGACGTTTTCATAGGAAGCCGTCGAGCTGGGCCCCCTCGGCGCCGAGGCGGTGGACGCGCGTGCCGGCGCGCGGGCGAGGGCCACGCGGCCCGAACCCAGGTCGGGAATAGCAGGCTACCGTCCGCCCGCCCCGTACATGGACCTGGGCCCGCTGGCCGTCGAGCTTCGGCTCGGCGACGTAGGGCGGGTCCGCAAGTCGGCGCGGGTCCTCCAGGCGGGTGGCGAGCATCGGGGGATAAACGGCATGGCTACCCTTCTATCGTAGCAACGGCGCGAAGCCCCGCACGCTGGCGAATCCGAGCCGGCACCCTTGCCACAAGCGCCGCGCTCGCTGATGATGGGGCCCCATGATCGCGGTTCGGTTCCTCGTGTTCCTGGCCCTCCTCGCCGCGCCCCTCGCCGCCGAGGCGCAGTCGGCGGGGAAGGTGTATCGGATCGGTTTCGCCTGGCAACTCCACCGCGGCGCTCGAAACCAATCTCGTCGGTCCGTTCCGTGAGGGATTGCGCGATCTCGGCTATGTCGAGGGGCAAACCGTTGTGACCGTGTATCGATGGGCGGAAGGAAAGTACGAGCGGCTTCCTGCCCTCGTCGCGGAGCTGATCGGCCTGAAGGTGGATGTCATCGTTGCCGCTGGTACGCCGGCGGCCGATGCGGTGAAGAAGGCGACGTCATCAATTCCTCTGGTCATGGTCGCTGTTGGCGACCCTGTCGCCACTGGTCTCGTCGCGAGCCTTGCTCGGCCCGGAGGAAACCTCACAGGATTGGTGTCGATTGCACCGGACTGGAGGGCAAACGGTTGGAGCTGCTCAGGGAGGTGGTTCCGAAGCTCTCCACCGTCTCCTTCCTGATGAATACGGTCAATGCCTTCCACGTGATCTCGCAAAAGCAGGCGCGCGAGGCCGCCGCGCTCTTGCGCCTGACTGTTCAATTTGTCGACGTCCGAGCCGATTCAGAATTCGATCGGGCATTCGCTGCAATCATAAAAGAGCGGCCTGGTGCTCTCATCATGTTGGCCGACCGCCTCTTCCTGCATCATCGAGGGCGAATCGTGGACTTCGCAGCACGACATCGCCTTCCCGGGATGTATGCGTACCGGGAACTGGTGGACGCTGGCGGCCTGATGTCATTCGGGCCGAGCTATCCGAAATGCACAGGCGCGCCGCCTACTTCGTGGACAGGATTTTCAAAGGTGCGAAGCCCGCCGACCTACCGATGGAGCAACCCACCAAGTTCGAGCTGGTCATCAACCTGAAGACCGCCAAGGCGCTCGGCCTGACCGATCCCGCCGTCGCTCCTACAGCGAGCGGATCAGGTGATCGAATGACCGCCATCCTTCCCGCCTCCACCTACGTCCTCGCGCGCGCCCTCGTATCGGCTTGGTCACCGACCTCCTCGGCGGGAGGGCCTTCAGCGGGCCGTTTATCGTCTGGCAGCATGGCATGCCTGAGCCCATCGCCAGCGGAACCGCGTTCCTGGTCGACTGCCAGACCGGCAACGTCATCCACTTCTGATGATCAGAACGGTGATCTGACATGAGCTACTGTCACGGGCCGCCGGACTGACGGGACCGGGGGCTTACGGGAGTGTGCCGTGTGCGCGTGTCTTAGGACGTGCCCGGTTCCGAAGCTTCGGCCGTCACGACTCGGTCAATCGACGTTCCGGGGAAGCACCCTGGCCTTGAGCGTGCCAATGATCAGCCCCGCGCAATATGGGCAGGGCTCGCGCCCGCCATCGCCCGGTCGGCGATTCTTCAACGCGATGGCCGCCCCCTCGGGACAGCGCGTGTCGGCGTGGTAGAGCGGTCGATCAGTCGCGAGGGTGGAATGCCACGCCTGGGTGTTCGTCATTGGGAACCATCCTTCTTCGGGGAGCATGCTGAGAGTCGGCATTGGGCCCGATGCCCGTGTCGGGCATGGCACCAGGGGCGCTCAGGCGATTGCCAGTCGCACGACCAAGAATGCGGTCTGGCACTCCTCGCACCGGCGCTCTTCCTTCTTCGTCCAGTCGACCGCAATGACGTGCCCTGCGGCGAGGGTTCGATCACCCTTGCAGTACGGACAGCGAAGCTCCGGGGTCTCGGGGAGCGCGCCTCCCTGCGGCGGCATCGTCGACCGTCCTAGGCCGGACAGCTCGGCTCGTGTACGGAGACCTGGCGCTCGACGTCCCAGAGGGCAAGGCACGCGACGTGGAACCGGACGCCGCACCCCAACGCGTCCAGCGTCCCTCCATCAGCATCTGGGTGCGCGGTGACGGTCCCCCGCAGCCATCGCAGGTCTCCCCGTTGCCCGGACTGCCCCAGATCCGCGGCGTCTGGGTGCGCGGCAAACAGCCGGTGGCGAGCTTTTCCCGAATTAGGAGACGAAGGATGCCCTGGTCCATGGCCGGCCTCGCGGATAGCGATTGCGATCATGCCAGATTCACCCGGGTCTCGGCGCCAGCGGCGCCAACCCGAAGGGCCAGGTGCAGGCCTGCGCAGTGTGCGCCTGCCCACTCATCACGGCGTAGTGGACCTTGGTCCACCCTCTGCGTACGTGTACGGAGGACGCCGGGGCGTCCGGCTCAGACCTTCATCCTGACAAACCGGAGAGCCGTGCAACTCTCCGGTTTATTGTGGCGAAAATGGTGGACGATACTGGACTTGAACCAGTGACCCCCGGCATGTGAGGCCGGTGCTCTGCCAACTGAGCTAATCGTCCGTGTCAGGAAATCTACAGGCTTACAGCACAGCCGTCAAGCGACACCGGGCGAATGTGCCCAAGAATGTGCCCGGACCGCAAAACGGTGTGCCCGCGTCGCATCTCACCGGCCCTTGTGCGCCATCGCGCTCCCGGTGAGCTTCCGCGTCGCCTCCCGCAGGTCGGCGTCGCTCGCGATCGCCGGTACCGACGATAGACGCTCTCGGTCTTGTGCCCGGTCAGCTTCATCGCGACCGAGCGGGGCACGCCCTGGCGCTCCATATTCCGGACGGCCGTCCTTCGCACACGAGTCTCGCGATGCGTCCCCTCATCGGCCACTGCCACCTCGGCCTCGGCAAGCTCAACCGGCGCACCGGAACAGCCGGAGCAGGCACGGGAGCACTCTCACCACCGGGATGGCGATGTATCGCGAGATGAACATGAGGTATTGGCTAGAGCACGCGGACGTAGCGTTGCATCAGGCATGACCTGCCCCGGGTGCGGCGAGGAAGAGCGTAAGGACCCGAAAGGTGACGCTGACTCTCGCCGCCGGCATTCTCGACGGCACTCTCGTATGGCCTTCTTCGTCGAACACCTGCCACGCTTGCTGCCTGATCAAGGGCGCGCCCAGCTCGGCATCACCCTGGCGGCCCAGTTCACGCAGATCGACGCCGGCGGGAGCGTTGACCACCAACGCGGGCGTGCGCCTCGCCGCGCCGGCATGGAGCGCGCCGCGGGGACGCCGGCGTCGCTCTACGGCGTCTTCAGCGTGGTGTCACCGCACTGCCAGTCCTGCTCAGCATGAACGGTTGCGAGCGTCTGGGCGTCCGTGCCGAGCCTGAAGGTCGTCGCGAGCCGGGCCGGCCGGGCCTGCTCCCGGCGCAGCGCACCGGCTCCGTCGGGAGCGCGGCGCGATCCACGCGGATCGAGAACTCCACGACGCCCGTGCTGGCGTCGCGGGTCTTCACTTCCGCCCGGACGATCGGCCGCACCCCGGACGCTCTCTCGTAGATCGCCGCGACGGGCGTGCTGCCGGCCCGCGGCCGCAGGGTCATCGGGAAGAGGGCCTGCCGGCGCCGTCCCTCACCAGCTCGCCGACGCCGCCGACCTCGTCGAGCACTTCTTCGAGCCGCAGGCTCACCCTGCTCAGGTCGATGGAGCTCTGTGGGGTGAAGCGTCCACTCAGCCGGACGCTGCCCGGGTCGCCGGCGCTCCCCACGCGCGAGGCCTGGCCCTGCAGCGTCGTGTTCGTCGGGGGCGTGCTCCCGGAGCCGCTTCGCAGACGATGGGCGGCGGGGGATTGAGACCCTTGGCCGACTCGATGGCGAGGTTGACATACTGACCGTTCTGGACCGCGGACGGAACCTGCTGCGGCGGAGCCAGAAACCCGTTGAACAGGCGCTGCACGGCTTCGGACACCGCGCTCTCCACGACTCCCTGCACCGCTGGCTCGAGGCTACCGAGCGACTCGTCGCAGGTCATATTGGTCAGCGCGATGCCGGGGCTCTCCGGGAGCTGGCCGTACGTCAGCACGGACGGCGGCGCGCCCGAGCCGCACGATCCGGAACAGAAGTCGCCAACCGGGCTCCCGTTCCAGCGCGAGCGTCGCCGTGCAGTTCGCGTTGTTGACGCAGGTGCTCGAGGTACTACCGTCCGAGGTGCCGTTGGTGCACCGGAGGGAGGCGCAGGTCTCGACCACCGTGAACGAGACGGAGAGGTTGGTGGCCGGGAGGCGCTGAACTGGCCGTCGTACGTGCACGAGAAGCTCTGTCCGGCGTTGGCGCCGGATGCGTACGCACAGGCGGTGTTGGCCGCGGCGGTGAACGCCTGCAGCTCGGACACCGAGTACGACCCATCGCCCGCCGTCGCGTACACGCGGAGGTATCGCACCGGGTTGCTGGAGAGCGGCGTGATCGTGCGCGTCGTCAAGCCATGGCCGCTGACGACCCCGGCCGTCCCCAGCGGCGTCCACGACGCGCCATCGGCGGACGCGTCGATCTGGTACGTGTCGTTCTGATCGGCCTGGAGCTTGAGCTAGTGAGATGGAAAAGCTCGCGCCGAGGTCGATCATGACCGCCGCGCTCTGCGCCCCGGCGGCCGGGCACGTGGAGTTGGTGTTGGAGTTGGACCCCGATGACGCGCAGATCGGCAGAATGTCCGCGTAGCGCGTGTCGTTCCAGTCCGTGCCCCTCGGAGCGAACTCGCCGTTCGTCACCAGCGGCTCGGGACCGGAGGTCAGCTTGTTCTGCGAGACGATCACGCTGCTGGTGTTGTAGAGCTGGAGCTCCGACACCGAGTAGTCGCCGTCGCCGGAGACGGCCCACACGCGCACGTAGCGCGCCGTGAAGTTCGGACCGTGGTTCGTGGCGCTGCACGGCTGGCTGAGGTCCGGCCGCGTGTTGCACTGGAACGTGCGCGTCTGCAGACCGCCGCCGCTCGAGGCGGTCGGGAACTGACCGTATTCGACCCAGCTCACGCCATCCAGCGAGTAGTCGAGCTGGTACACGTCGTTGTGGTCCGCTTGAATCGACGGCTCGCTCAGGCAGTCGAACCTGTTGCCGCAGATGCTCATGGCGGCCCCGAGATCGATCACGAGCGCGTGACCGGGGCCCTCGGTCGGCAGCACCACGGCGTATTGCGTGTCGTTCCACGAGGTGCCGTTCGGGGCGAAAACGCCGTCTGCGATCTGGTATGGCCGGGGCCCGACGGCACTCTTAGCCGAGCGAGACCGGCTGGCCGGTCGTGTTCCACAGCTTGAGCTCCGAGACGCCGTACTTGCCGTCACCAGATGCCGCCCACACCCGCACGTATCGCGCCGTGAAGTCCTTGCCGGCCAGGGTTCGCGTGCGCAAGTCGCTGCTGGACGAGGTCGGGAACTGCCCGAACGTCGTCCAGTTCGTCCCGTCGCTCGAGTAGTCGAGCTGGTACTTGTCGTTGTTGTCCGCCTGGATCGTCGGCTTGTTCGAGCACGACGACGGGCCGCCGCCCCCGCAGACGGTGACCACGGCCCCGAGGTCGATGACGAGCGCGTGGCGCGGATCGCTGGTCGGCAGCACGACCGAGTAGCGCGTGTCGTTCCACTCCGTCCCCTCGGGCGCGAACACGCCGTCGGTGATCTTCCCGGCATCGGGGCCGGCACTCGCATGCGCGGCGACATTCTTGGAATTGAACCCGATCTCGATGGGGCCGAACTGTGAGGTTGCTCAAGCCCTTGAGCTCGCTGAAGTTGACGTAGAAGTCGGTGTGCTCGCAGCTCCGTGAGGACCGTGTCCTCGAAACACAAGTGGTGCCGCCGTCGCTCGGACAGGCCGCGGTCTGGTTGCCCGAGTTGATCGCGAACGGGTCGAGGGTGGCGTGCTCGTCGTCGCCGCCTTCGCCCACTGCGAGTTGAGATAAGCCGTGAACGCGCCGAAGATGGCCTGCGTACCCGGATCGCTGGCCGCGCCTGAACACGCGGCGGCCGCCCAGATCGGTTGCGGCCGGAGCACTGCCACCAGAGCGAGCAAGCTGACCAGGAGCACCAGGAACCGGCCAAGACCCGTGTCGAGCATAGTGGCACCCCCGGAGGACGGCTGAGCGCGGATGCTATGCCGACGAGTGGCCGCACGTCAACAGGCAAGCTCAATGGGGCGGGGAGCGTAGTAGGGTCGAGGACTGGCGCGGTGCCCCGTAGGCCCCCTTGGCTGTGTCCACCGTTTCCAGCTTCGGGCCCGTGTAGGTTCGCCGTGAGTCCGTCTCCAGCCCCAGCCACCTGAAACGGCGCGAACGGATTTCCCGTCCGCCGCTTTCCTGTCCGCTTGGCGAGGGCCCGATCGCCGACCCACGAACGGCCGGCCCCACATCGCCAGCGCGCCCACCACGAGGCCGCCAAGCGCGCCGCCCGCCGCTTCGAGGTCCAGCCGTCGACCTGGTGCGGGAGATCGTGGAGCAGGACGGGAGGCAGATCGGCGCAGCGCGGCCGAACGGACGCATCGTGGCCGATTGACCGCCGATCGTTGCCGCGTATGCTGGAACCTAGCCGGCCAGGTCAGGGGGATATCAGGGCTGGCGCTGTGGAGTCGCCCGTGGAGAGTCAGCAGGACCGTCCAACCTGCCCGGTGTGCCAACAGCTGATCCCGCGTGGCTCAAGCATCATCCGAGAAGACAACGTGGCGGTGCACGTGGAGTGTTTCGACGGCGTAAGACGCTGGCGACCGGGCGAGGACTTCGCACCCGGCGAGTCGGGCTGCATGTTCTGCCACAAGCGCATCCACGATACCGAGAGCGTCGTCAAGAGCGGTGGCCGCGTGGCGCACTTCGCCTGCTGGGTGCGGTTCGACGTGGGCCGGTCCAAGCGCCAGCCGGCAGCGTGAGGGAGCCGCGAACGGGCGGCGCGGAGGAGAATGCCAGATGGGACGAGCGGGCAGACGGAGAACTTCCGAGGTCCAGAACGTCGTATCCTGATCCAGCCCAACAGATCTCCGGCAGAAGGAGACCACCATGGCCCAACGCAAGCGTGAGCGCAACGAGGTCCCCGAAAAGGAAGTAGAACAGGCGCTGCGTGCGATGCACGACGCCCATCGGCGCAAGGATCTGAGCTATCTGGACGCGGTGGTGGCCGACGACTTCACCATCATCCATGCCAACGGCCACCTCCTGACGAAGGAGGAATGGTTCGCCGACCTGCGGTCGGGAGCCACCGGCTGGGAGCGGCTCGACGTGCACGACATCGAGGCCAAGGTCTTCGGTGACGTGGCCGTCGTGCACAACCGCCAGCACGTGCGTGGCCGGCTGCGCGGCGCACCGTTCGAAACGCGGACACGGTCGACCCACACCCTGGTGCGAGAAGATGGACGTTGGCATTTCTTGAACATTCACTACACGGAGGATCCTGCCTCGTAGGGCGAGGTCGGCGTCGCCCCGTCAATGCTGAGGCCAAGGGCTTCTACGCTGCAGAGCGACCGCGCCGTCCTCCTGCTCCAGCGCACCCGCGAGCTGCTGGTGCAGTGCCGCGCGGGGAATAGAGCGTCGGCGTCATGGCCAGCTTCTACGGTGGGCTGGCTCCCGTAGCGGGCCATTCCTGCAGCGGGCATTTTCGACGACGGCGCTGCCTTCGCGTATCTGCAGAAGCCGCTCGAGATGGATCAGCTGGTCGCGACGCTCCGGCGCGCGCTCGAGCGCCAGCGGCTGACCGAGGCGCTTCAACGATCGGAGGAGCGATACCGGCTCGTGACGGAATCGATCTCCGACGCCGTCTTCCTGCTCGACCTCGAGGGCCGCTGTGCCTGCGGCTCCAGCGGGGGGCGGCGTGTAGTGCTGGGGGCGTGATGGCCTGGGGACGGGGGCGTAGGCGTGGGGCGCGAGGGCGTTAAAGTTGACTACGCTCGCCGGATCTGCTCGCTGAGGAGCGCGGGGCTCTCCAGCTCCCGGCGGTCCCCGATGGTGGCGGCGAACTCGCGCGCGAAGGCGATCGCGCGCTCTTTCAGGTCCTCCTCGACCCAACCCCGCGTGAGGCTCAGGCTCAACGCGGTGAAGCCGAACGACACGACCACGAGGACGGCGACGCTCAGCAGCACCAGCTTGACGCGAACACCGAGACCCATGGCAGCTCAGGTATACCAGAGGCCGGCGCGGCGCCGCGACTCATCGCCGTGTCGGGCCCGACGGGAGGAAACCCCACCCGGCGGTTGTGTCTCGGCTAGACTGGGACGCGACCGCCATGCGCATCGGCGTGCCCGACCTGATCACCAACTCGTACTTCCCGGCGCTGGCCGCCGAGGAGCTCGGGCTCTTCCGCGCGGAAGGCGTCGACGCGCACGTCGAGCTGTTGACGCCCGCCCCGAAGGCCATGGCGGCGTTGAGGGACGGCGGGCTCGATTTCGTCGTCACCGGCGCCCACAGCACCCTGAGCGCGTTCCCGCAGTGGCGGGGCGCGAAGCTCGTCGTCACCGTGGCCCAGGGGACGCCCTGGCTCCTCGTGCTCCGCGCCGACCTGGCCGCCCGGCGAGGCGATGTGAACGCGGTGAAGGGCTTGCGTATCGGCGCCGGCGCCGGGCCTGACGCCGCGTTCCGGCACCTGCTCGCCGAGGCCGGAATCGACCTCGAGCGGGACCGGGTGCAGATCGTGCCCGTCCCGGGCGCCGGTGGCCCCGACGCGTCATTCGGCGTCCTCGCGGCGGAGGCGCTGGCGGCGCGACAGCTCGACGGATTCTGGGCCAACGCGCTCGGCAGCGAGACCGCGGTGCGTCGCGGTGTGGGCCACGTCGTGGTCGACGTTCGCCGCGGCGACGGACCCCCGGCTGCCCGGCACATGACGTTCGCCGCCCTCGTCACGACCGAGCGCCTGATCGCCGAGGACGGGCGGAGCGTCGCCGCGGCCGTCCGCGCGATCGTGAAGGCGCAGCAGGCGTTGCGCGCGGCGCCCGGGCGCGCCACGGAGGTCGGCCGCCGCCGGTTCCCCCGTGGGCCGCGGAGATGATCGCCGGTCTCGTGGAGCGCGACCTGCCGTTCTACGATCCGGCCATCTCGGAGGAGGCCGTCACCGCTCTCAACGGGTTCGCACGCGCGCTGGGATTGCTCTCAACGCCCGTGGCCTACGAAGAGGTCGTGGCGACCCAATTTCGACCGCTCTGGGCAGCGGAGAGCCGCGCGGACGCCTGAATCAAAGTGAGACACGACCCACCGCGCTGCTGAGGTACCCGCAGGCTGGTCACAAGGGGTCGGTCGCCGCAGCCCCGCTGGAGCCGCAGGCACAGCTCGCCTGTGCTCGTTTCATTTTCCTCGTGAACAGAATCAGGCAGCACATCGATAGGGAGACTCTGCGAAGAACATCGGCCACCACCCAGCGTGACCCTCCTGACGTTCTTCCGCCCCGTCCGCCTGTCAGTACCGTATCGTGCCCTCGAACGCGACGGTGATATGGGTCCCATCGGGTGCAATAACTCCCGCAAAATTGGCCGTTCCCGACGCGTCGCTGAACCGGCCGGTCCCTCCGGTGAACGTGTAAGTACCGCCTATGGTCGTCGGTGAATTCGTCGGCACGCCCACGACCTCCATGAAGAGTTGATCGCCATTGGCCGCAGTGAACACCACGGTCCCCTCGGCGCTGCCGTCCCCGTGAACGACCACCCTCCCCAGCCGAGTGAATCGGCCCAGGTGCGTCGCCTGGCCCCCGCCGGTAGCAATCACCAGGAGTCCATCGGCGACCGGTGTGACATCGATGATCACTTCCTCCGCGTGGCCTCGGAAAGGACGCGTCCTTGGTCCCCTTGCGCGGGGAGCGCGAGTCCCACGGTCACGGTGAGCGCCATGACCAGCTGCAACCCGATGTTTCCGAGTCTCTTCAATTGTCGGAGTACGCTCATGATTCTCCTCCTTGGAGGCACTGCGTTTGCGCTGCATCTAACGCGGCCGTCGCCGTTCGCGAACGGTTGCGAACGTAGCAGACTTTGACACGGCATGCCTGACCGTTGGCGCGTAGTCGACATCAACGCCCTCCGCGCCCTCGCGCCCCTTCCCCGCGCCCCCGTTCCCAGGCCATCACGCCCCCAGCCCCGCACGCCGCCCCCGCTGGAGCCGCAGGCAGCCCCTCTCCGTCTCGGAACCTTACTCGCTTCGCAAAATGGTCCGTTGGTCCGCGTTTTGTCCGCGAGTCCTAGGCAGGACGGGGCAGTTGGCGACCGGTCAGCCGTCGTGTAAGCCTGTATAGAACCGACCATGGGTCACTCCACCTGACGGGTCTCACTTCAGGGAGGCGGCCGAGCCAGGAGGTCTCCTTGAACCAGCGGTCCTTCGTCTGCTCGAGGGCGCCGGTCGCCTCCAGCTCGCGCAGCCAGTTCTGGGTCCAGTTCACGAGCAGCGGGTCATTTCCGGGCATCGCAATCCCGATCGGTTCGTACGTCAAAGGGGTGGCCAGCGCGTACAGGCCCCGATCGGGATAGCGGTGGACCGTGAAGACGCAGGCTGGAAGGTCCGCGACCATGGCCTCGACCTTGTCCTGCAGAACGAGGCCGATGGCCTCATCGTAGTCTCGGGTCAACACGAGAGTGGCGCGCGGGATGGTTTGCTGGACGAACGCCTGGCTCGTTGACGCCCGAAGCGCGGCCAGCCGCATGCTCGGTTGGTTCAGGTCCGCCGATCCCTTCGCTGAGGCCAAGGTGGCTGCCTTGGTGAGGAAGGACTTGCCCGAGACGAAGTAGGGGCCGACGAAGGCCACCTTCATGTTCCGGGCTGGGGTCATGGTCATCCCGGACAAGATCATGTCGACTTGCCCGGCCTCGAGTGCGGGCAGCAGATCCGCGAACGGGATGGTCACCAGGCGAAGCTTGACGTTCATCGCCTCCGCCATCGCCCGCGCCAGATCGACCTCGAGCCCGATGACCTCGCCGGTCTTGGTGGTCATGTTCAGCGGCGGCATGCTGGCCGCCGTCCCGACCACCAACTCCCCTTTCCCCTGGATGCGGCTCAGGACGGGCGACGATGCGCTCGCAGGGATCGCGGAGGCACAGCCCGCGAGGAGCCACACCGCCGCGACGAGCGCGGCGAGCGACGCCATGGGCGCGATTGGAGCGGATCCGTGAGGGGCGTCCTTCACGATCGGCTCCAGCCGTCGGAGGTGGGCATGCTCAAGGCGCTCTCTCGCATGGCGGCCGCTCCTTTGACAGGATTCCGACAGCGGGCCGCGGCGCCGATTCAGCGTTGGCGGCCATCCTCTAGCCTGGCGAGGAAACAGTTCCCTCGCGTGCTGGGATGCTAGCACTCCGGTTCCGGGTACCTCAACACCGCCAAGCTTGAGCCACGACGGCGAGCGGAGGCGCTCCCGTTTTGGCTGCGCGGGCAAGAAATGCCCGCCTCCCGCAAGCCAGATTGTCCGGCGCGTCGTGGGCCGACTCTCGCGTCTCGGCCAAGCCTGCCTGCTCGGGCGATCTGGGTCCGCGGCCCGCTCCGACCGGGCCGGCCAGCAGATGACCACAGGTCGGAACGGCTCCAGGCGTTGTCCGATGCCGGGCCCGGTGACGAGGCGCCCGGCCGGCAGGGAGTCGGCCATGGTGGACGTCGTGGAGCGGCTCCGAACGCGAGCAGGCCCCGACAGCACTGGCGCCGTGTCATCCGGTGCATGGGCGCTGTCACGGCGCTCGAGAGTCCGCTACCGGGGCGTCGATGGAGGGACGGTCGAGGCTCCGCGAGGTGGTGGCTGAACGCCCGGGAGTCGATGGCCCTTCGCGTACATGCACTGTTGATACGCGATGTCGTACTCGTGTTGCTGCCCCCAGCTGTGCGCCCGACCGCCGGCCCATTGCCGACACGAAGCGTCATCGGTCTGGAACTCCTCGAACGAGCTGCCCTGGCCTGGAAGGACCATGACGCCCGGGCCTGTCGGGCCTGCGCAGGCGCTCAGCAGCGGGACGAGGATCAACAGCGCGATCGACCGCATGGGGCCCTCCTTGCTGCTCCCTCGGACTCAGACGTTGTCGGCCTCCGTCGAGCTGGCGCCCGCGGATGATGCCGCCCGTGCGCCCCATCTCCAGCTCGTGATATCGGGCATGTCGTCACCGTGCCGGGCGATGTACGCCTTGTGCTTCCGTTGCTCCCGCAGCGCGCGCGGGCGCGCAGCCGCTCAAGCACGGCCCGCGGCAGCGCGAGGCGTAGGGTGATCGCGGCGAGATCCGGCTGCCCGGGGGCTCGGATCGCGATCGGTCACCGTCCTCGCCATCGCTTCGGGGGTGGGCGTCGGGCGACGGGCGGGCGCCTTCGCGAGGGGAGCGCCGCCTGGCGGTCGTCGGGGCTGGACGCACGGCGGCGTCTGGGCATGGGCCGAGCATTGCACACGATGGCGTTCCCGGCTACCGTGGGCGGCGCCATGAGTGAGGCGGCCGCCACTCGCGCCGTCGCTCTCGTGGAGCGGCTCTTGGCATCTACCGTCAATGCCCGACGCACATGGTCCTTTGGCACGCCCGTCCCCTTCTTGAGGTCGGATGCGTTGGGCCGAACCGGGCGAGGAGGGTCGCCGCTCAGACCAGGCCGCCCCGGCACCCGCGAGCGTCGTGATCCGCTCGATGTCACGGGCGGCGTAGGACCGTCGCGCGAAGCCCATGGGCACGCGGAGCCACTTGAGGCCGGGAAACTTCGTCTTGGCCTCGTCTCGCGTGACGGGCGATGGGAGGAGGTTGATCTCCTCACCCACGCCGTCGCGTGCTTGGCGCCGTCCGGGCCCTCCCACAGCTCGCGGCTGCGCTGATGACGATGCCGGTCGCCACGAAGGCGCCCACCGGTTTGGTCAAGTAGAACAGGACGGTATCGCCCGGCCGCGCGTCGGGGTGCACCGTCCAGGTGTCCCTGGTCTTGGTGGCGGCGCGCCGTACCAGACTCTGTAGATGGTCCGGCGTGCTGCCGTAGCTGATCCAGTGTTGCTTGGCCATGCTCGATTCCTCCCGGGTTGGTTGGGTTATGCCGCTCTCGACCCTCCGCAACTTAGAAGGTCATAGGCCGACGTATCGCTTGATGCTGTCGGCGATCACCGACTGCAGGATGGGCTTCGACGCGGCCCACGCCTTCGGCGCGATCGCCTGGACTTTTTGCCAGACGGGGAGCTGATGCTGGTCGCCCGGACTCATCTCCACAAGCCGATTCAATAGCTCCTGTAACTCCACGATCTCGGCTTCGCCCAGCCCCGGCTCATCGCGGACGCGATCGCTGAGCCACACGATGCGTTCTTGCCGGGTGGTCCACGGCGCTGGCATCGAACAGTGCGGGCAGAATTTGGCCGCGTGCTCGATTCTGCTCCCGTAGGTCTTCTCCACGATCACCCCCACGGGGTGCCACAGCCGGAACAGTCCACAAAGACGCGCGCCCCGTGTTGCGGACAAAAATCTTCCTCGGTGCTGAGCGTGTGTCCGGTGCTCCGGCAAAACCTACGAGTGGGCACACAACCTCCTCGGCCCTCTGCGACTGTTAGCAGCGGGTATTCGGGCCGCCCGCGCCCCGCCACTGTGCCCGCCAATGTGCCCGCGAGCACCCGAAATCACCCCCGTTCTACCCCACGCCGGCCAACACGGCAAAGAAAAACCCCCGGTAAGTTCGACTTACCGAGGGGTTCGTCTCCGCGCCGCACCATGTGAGGCCGGTGCTCTGCCAACTGAGCTAATCGTCCGTGTCGGGAAATCTACAGACTTACGCGTGATCCGTCAAGCCGGTCCGGATAGGAGCGTTCCGATGGCGCCGACGATGCGAGCGTGCAGGGCCTTGCGCCGGTCCTCGAGCAGGGCGCCGTACGTGACGTCATGGGTGAGGGCGTGCTTGAACGTGTACTCGAGGTCCGGGAAGCGGCGGGTCTCGTAGAGGAACTCGGCGGCCTGCAGAGATTCGAGTCCGCGGCGGAGCGCCTCGTCGGGGACTTCGGCGATCGCCTGGAGCAGCGCGAACGAGACGTCCGTGCCGACGACGGAGGCGACTTGGAGGAGACGCTTGTCCTCCGGCGCCAGCCGGTCGATGCGCGCCGCCAGGATCGCCTGGACCGTGGGCGGAACCAGGATCGCCTGACCCGTTGCTACTGACCTTGGCGGTGACCTTGGCGCTAACCGGCGGCCGCGGGGCTACTTCTCCGTTGCCTGCCAGACACTATTCCAGTCGGCGGAGGGGATTGGCGCGGAGGAATGCAACCCGCTGCTCGAACAGTCGAGACGGTCCGTCCTCGGGCGCCAGCTTGAGACACTCCTGGAACTTCCGCTCAGCGAGGTCCCAATCACGCTCGCGATAGGCTGCCAGGCCATCGGCGAACACGTCACAGAGGTCGAGCGTGTCTGGCGCAATCTCACCGACCCGACCCAGGAGCTCGAAGATCCGGATTGGCTCGGTCTTCCCCACCACCGCCACGAGGTCCAGTTCACGCGCCTCCACGACCTGTTGGGCCAGGCGATAGCTATCCTCCGCGACGACAATCCCCGTCCCGTACAGCTTGTTAATCCCCTCAAGGCGTGAGGCCGTATTCACGATGTCGCCAATGACCGTGTAGGACCTGGCTGTCTCCGACCCGATCGTGCCGATCACGACCTCGCCGGTGGCGATCCCCATACGCACCGCGAAATCCGGGACATTGCGCCGGAGACCGAGGAGATGCGGGAGCTCGCGACGGAACGCAACGATTGCCTCCTGCTGGAGGATGGCGGCGAGACAGGCGTCCGTGGCGTGCTGGTCGCCTGGCGAGAAGGCGGGGTCAGAAGGCCATGACCGCGTCGCCAATGTACTTGTCGATGATCCCACGGTGGTCCCTGATGACCTGGGTCACTGCCGTGAAGTAGCCGTTCAAGAGGTGGACCATCGTAGTGGCAGTGAGCTGTTCGCTCATCGCGCTGAAACTCTTGATGTCGGAAAAAACACGGTAATAGTGCGGCGCTCGGCGGTGGTCACGGGCTCACTAGACGTGCCGATGAGCCCGGAGACAATACGGGGATCCATGTACTTGCCAAAGGTATCCTTGATCCTCTCCTTGGCTCGGAGCTCGATGACCATGCGGTTGAACGACTGGGTGAGCTCGCCGATCTCGTCCGTCGACGTCACCAGCAGTTCGACGGAGAGTTGACCAGCCTCGACGGCGCGCGTGCCACGGAGCAGGTGCTGGAGCTCACCATTGAGGCGGTGGGTCAGCACCCAGAACAGGCCAAATCCGAAAGAGCCGCCAGGCAGAACATGGCAACGCCGAGCACCAGGACGCGCGTCTGATGGCTCTGCGCGGCAAGGGAGGACCCTGCGTCAATTGGCTGATAGCCATACGGATCTCGCGCGAGGTCGGGTCCAAACGCCTGCTCAAAGGCGGCAAAGCCAAGGCTGAGCCGCTGGGCGTCCACGAGGCGATTCTCCCGAATGGCATCGAGAACCGCGGTGCCCACCTGTATGAACGGTTTCACCTTGCGGTGAATCATGTCGAACCGCCCACCGATGCGGGCCAGCGCGACACTCTCCATCACGTCGTTCCGCGCGTCCTTGATTGCTGCATCGAGAGTTGGGCGATCTGATCGAACTCCTGCTCCAGACGCTTGGCCAGCTCGGTCTGACGCGCCACACTCCTGGCGAGCGAGTCTGGGTCGACGGGGCCCCATGTATGAGACCGCCGCAGGTTGAGCTCGAACTCGAAGGTCTCGACGTCAATCGCCGAGGTGATGCTAGTCAAACGCACAAAATACTCCGTGATGGTATCGAGCTCGTGGATGACACTCTTGCTGAACCTGATCGAGAGGACGTTGGTGAGGCCAAAGACCACGCAAGAGAATGGTCGTAACGGTAAGAATCTTAAGTCGGATGGTCACCGTCTTCAGACGTTTCATGTAGATTGCCTTAGCGGTGCTCGAAAGCGTCTCGCGGTCGTCAGACACCAGGCGTCTCAGCCAAGGGGGACAGGGTAGGAATTTCACACAGACTTGTCAAGTCGCGTGCGTAGGATACGGGCCATTCACGTTTTCCAAGGCGATACCAATCTGCCACTGTGTGGCCGCTGTTCCGCGATGCGACCATGCCCCTATCCACGGTCTGGGGCGACGCGCGCGGGATCGAGCGGTTCGCCCTGCGTCAAGGGCACGGAGCGCCCCCCTTGATCCAGGCGGCGAATCGCCGGACGAGTTGCGCGTGGGTCCCCGGCGCGCGATCCCGACCGTCCCCGGGCTCCCAGGCCCACCGGACCAGCGGATCCGTCGTCACGTGGACGAGGAGGTCCGGATCCGTTCGCGGCTGGCCCCTGCGGTCTCCGCTCTCGAAGCGGTTCTTCCGGGCATCCTTCCACTTCGCGCAGAGCTCACGGGGAGGCGTCGATCGCGTGATGGCCTTGTCGGCGTCCTCGGGCATGGTCAATGGGGCGCGCCCGGGGGCATGTTCCGCCCCGGGAGGTTGTGCTCCTGATGGCAGGTGGCGCATGGCGTGCCGAGCGCCTGGATCCCGCGTGAGATGTTCATGTCGTGGGGCCGGCTCCCGTCAGTCCGATCGCCGTTCAGCGGTCGGTCGGAGGTGGAGTGGCAGTTCGTGCACCGGGGATGTGTGGCGACCCGATGTAGGGACGAAAAGGCCACGAGGGCCTCTTCGCGCGGCGTCTGGGCGGATACCCCGGCGGCGGGACCACTCGCACCCACCACGATGCCGACAACGATCCCGTACTGGCGCAGACGCATCCAGTGTCCCTCCCCCGCCATTCCGGAGGATGGTAATCGAAGGGCGGGACCGAAGGACAGGGCTCTTTTTCTTGATAGACTTGATCGCCGCGCCCGGATGCTCTACGAGGGGGAGCTCATGCTGCAGCTCGTCGTGAACGGCAAGAGCCGGACGGTCGACGTTGACGGCGCCACCCCGTTGCTCTGGGTGCTGCGCGATGCCCTCGGCCTGACCGGGACGAAGTTCGGCTGCGGGATGGCCCTGTGCGGCTCGTGCACCGTGCACCTCGACGGGCAGCCGGTTCGGTCGTGCGTGACCCCGGTCTCGTTCGCCGCCGGCAGGGCCGTGACGACCATCGAAGGCCTGTCCGACAGCCGGAGCCATCCCCTCCAGAAGGCGTGGATCGCCGAGGAGGTGCCCCAGTGTGGTTACTGCCAATCGGGGCAGATCATGTCGGCGGCGGCGCTCCTGGCCGCCAAGCCGAACCCGAGCGATGCCGACATCGACGCCGTGATGTCCGGGAACCTCTGCCGCTGTGGGACCTATGTGCGGATCCGCCGGGCCATTCATCGGGCGGCCGCGATGGCTCGTGGAGCCAGCCGATGGGCGCCCGACGGCTGAGCCGTCGGGCGCTCCTCGAAGGCGGCTCTCGTCCTCGGCGCCGGGCTGGTGCTCGGCGTTGAGTTGCCGCTCGGCCGCCCGGCGAGCGGCGCCGAGACGGCCGCCGTGTTCGCCCCCAACGCCTGGGTACGGGTGGATGCCCAGGGTACCGTCACGATCGTCGTGGCGAAGTCGGAGATGGGGCAGGGCTCCCTGACCTCGATGGCGGTGCTGGTGGCGGAGGAGCTGGAAGCCGAGTGGTCCACGGTTCGGATTCAGTCTGCGCCCGTCGATCCCGCCTACCGAGACGCGATCGAAGGGGTTCAGGCGACGACCGGCGACACGAGCGTGCGCGGCTCCTGGCTTCCGCTCCGCCAGGCGGGCGCTGCGGCTCGGGAAATGCTGGTGACGGCCGCCGCCCAGGAGTGGGGCGTGCCGCCGGAGAGCTGCAGCGCCGAGCAGGGGTCGTGTGGCACCGGGCGACCGGGCGACGGCTGACGTATGGCGTGCTGGCCGAGAAGGCGGCGAAGCTTCCCGTTCCCCAGAACCCGCGACTCAAGGATCCCGGTGAGTTCCGGCTCATCGGGCGACCGGTGCCGCGGCTCGACGTTCCGGCCAAGGTGGACGGGAGCGCCGTCTTCGGTCTCGACGTCCGCCTGCCAGGGTTGCTGTTCGCGACGGTGGCCCGCTGCCCGGTGTTCGGCGGCACCCTGGCGAGCCTGGACGCGAGCCGAGCGAAAGCCATCAAAGGGGTCCGGGCTGTCGTGCAGGTCCCCTCGGGAGTGGGCGTTGTCGCCGACGCTTTCTGGCCGGCCAAGCTCGGGCGCCAGGCGCTCGACATCAAGTGGAGCGAGGGCCCGAATCGGGCGGTCTCCAGCGCCGCCATCACACGCGCCCTTCGCGCTGCGGCCGCCCACCCGGGCGCCGTCGCCAGGCGGGAGGGCGATCCGGCCAGGGCGCTGGCGGGGGCCGTACACCGGCTCGAGGCCACCTACCAGGTCCCGTTCCTGGCCCACGCGACCATGGAGCCCCAGACCTGCACGGTCCACGTCCGCGCGGATGGCTGCGACGTGTGGGCTCCCACGCAGCACCAGGAGGCGACGCGAGACGCCGTGGCGACGATCACCGGGCTGCCGCCCGCCGCCGTCCGCGTCCACACGACATTCCTCGGAGGCGGATTCGGACGCCGCTCGGAGGTGGACTTTGTCGAGGAGGCGGCACATGTCGCCAAGGCGACCGGCGCACCGGTCCAGGTCGTGTGGACCCGGGAAGACGACATCCGGCACGACCTTTACCGCGCGGCGACCCTCAGCGTGCTGCGAGCCGGGCTCGACCGCGAGCGGCGGCCGGTGGCGTGGACCCAGCACGTCGTGGGGCCGTCGATCCTCGGCCGGCTCGCCCCGGAGCAGCTGCAAAGGGGATTGACGTCACCTCCCTGATGGGCGCGACCAGCCTTCCCTACGCGATCCCGAACCTGGAAGTGCAGTACACGCGGAAAGAGACCGGTGTCCCCGTCGGGTACTGGCGCTCGGTCGGCGAATCCTATAACCCCTTCATGACGGAGTGCTTCCTCGACGAGGTTGCGGCAGCCTCCGGGCGGGACCCGGTCGAACTGCGCCGCGAGCTACTCGTCGGCCAGCCCCGATATCGGGGCGTGCTCGATCTGGCCGCGGCCAGGGCCGGCTGGGGCACGCCGCTCGGCCAGGGCCGGGGCCGCGGCATCGCCCTGCACGGGGGTTCGTTCGGCTCGTACCTGGCCCAGGTGGCCGAGGTGGCGGTCGCGAAGGACGGGAGCGTGCGCGTCGAGCGCGTGGTTTGCGCGATCGACTGCGGCATCGTGGTGAATCCCGACACGGTGACGGCACAGATGGAAGGCGGAATCGTCTTCGGCCTGAGCGCGGCGCTCAAGGGCGCCATCACGATCGAGCGAGGGCGCGTTCAGCAGTCGAACTTCCATGACTACCCGCTGCTCCGGATGCACGAAGTGCCGGTGATCGAGGTCCACATCGTGCCGAGCCCCGAGCCTCCGGGGGTGTCGGGGAGTCTGGGGTGGCGCCGGTCGCCCCCGCGGTCTGCAATGCCATCTTCGCGGCCACCGGCCGGCGAGGTGCGCCAGCTTCCGATCCGTCCCGAGGCGCGTCGCCGCGCCTGACGTCTCCCCGCGGGGCGTGCGTACCCAAGGCCCTCGAACTGGAGACACAAGACAGCGATCGACGACGCCCGCGTCATTCTGGAGCACGTTCCTGCCCTGAACAGCAAGGCCGCCATCATCACCCAGCTCGGCGGCGGCACGACCAATCGCATCTACAGAGATCGATATCCCTCCCCTCTCCCGCCGCGGGAGAGGGTCGGAAGTGAGGGGTCGGACTCCTACGTCCTACGCGTCTTCGGCCAGGGGACCGAGCTGCTCGGCATCAGCCGCGAGCGCGAAGTCGCCTGCTCCCGTGCGGTCGCGGCCGTCGATCTCGGCGCGGACGTCGTGGCGTATCTGCCGGAGCTGAGCCCGAAGCCGTTCGAGACGTTTTGCGGCGCGTTGCTCGTGCGTTTCGTACCGGGCAATTTGCTGGAGGAAGACCAGGTGCAAAATCCGGAGATGTTGCGCCGCATCGCCGAGACGCTGAAGGAATGCCACGCGGTGCCGATCGACGAAAGGGTGGGCACCTTCTGCGTGTTCCGCTCGATTCGCGAAAATCCTCGACAGGCGCGCGCGAGCGCAAGGCCGCGCTGCCGGCCGACGTCGGCGACGCGCTGGCTCATCTGCAGCGCATCGAGACCGAACTGGCCTCGACGGAGCCGCTCTGTCTTTGCCACAATGATCTCGCTCGCAGGCAACTTCGTGGACGACGGCACAACGCTGCGCATCATCGACTGGGAGTTCGGCGGCCGCGGGAATCGCTTCTTCGACCTCGGCAACGTCGCCGCCGGCTTGCAAATGACCGACGCCCAGGAAAGAGCCTTTCTGCATACCTACTTCGGTGAAATGCGGCTCGAGGATCTGCGCCGCATGAAACGGATGCGCATCGCATCGGACTTCCGCGAGGCGAGCTGGGGATACCTGCAAGCGGCGATTTCGAAGCTGCATTCGCCGCAGTACTATCTGGACTACGGGCGCCGACATCTCGATCGGTGTTTGGCCGCAGCCCGAACCATGAGACTCGGGCACTCCCAGTTTTAGCGAGATGTCTGTGCCCCTCTGGAGGTCCTGTGATGTCGAATGTTGGAAAGTGGACTGCCTGGTATCAAGGCCTTGAGGAGCCGTGGCCATACGGGGGAACGACGAGCTACGAGATCGGTGCTGCATGGCTCGCTGGTTGCGCACGCACGGAGGATTGGGGCTGCGGGGCTGGCTGGCTGAGCACCTTGATCCCGCAGGACCGGTATCGTGGCATGACGGGAGCGCCTCGCCGCGCTGCGCCGAGGTGGTCGACCTCGTTGAGTACCGCAGCACCGTCCCGGGATCTTCATGCGCCATGTCCTCGAACACAATTACGAGTGGGCGCGCATCCTCGACAACGCGGTCGCGTCGTTCACCGAGCGGATGGCCCTCATCCTGTTCACCCCGGAGCAGGAGGCGACCGTAGAAATCGCATTACAGTCCGATGTCGGCGTCCCCGACATCGCGTTCCGGCTCGCGGACATCACCGACCGCTTTCCTCCAGACGTGACGTTCACAGTGCAAAGAATCTCGTCAGCGACCCAATACGGTTGTGAGACGATCCTCCTTCTCGAGAAGGAGGGCCAACGAAGGTGATGCCGTCGGACCGGCCCGCCGAAGCTGCGGCCAGGAGGAGCGCCAGGACCGCACGGATGGTGTTCCGTTCGGGACAACCGCGTGTCGTCGTGATACACCGGTCAGGGTGGGTACGGCCGGCCTGCGCGCGGCGCTTAGGGGCTTCCTGGCGCGCTCCAGTCGGTCTCGATCATCAGCCGCATCGAGAAGAGGAGGACGAACTCCGTGGAGCAATTTGGGCAGCGGTAGTCACACCGGATCCCCGTGACGCTAGCCGTGACGTGACCCAGCCCTACGACGGCGCGGTTGCCGCAGTACGGGCACCTGCGGTCGCGGGTTTCTGGGAGGGCAACGGGGGTATCCATGACGCAACTCTAGACTCGACCCCGCTCCCGAACGATATGGACCTTGGTCCACCCTCGGCCCCTCCGGCGCACTCGTCGCGCCGGCTGATCTCCGCGCCGCCACCAGCGGTCACAGCATCCCAGTAAAACTATATCTGAATCCCATGGTAAGATCGCGCCCGCTGATCGAATAAGGATTCTTCCATAAGGCTATCTCGCATAACATACAGGTAGTAAGAAATGATAACATCACTTCAGCTATCGAACATAGAGTTAACTTACGCATCGCCAGGAAAACAACTCGCGCGGTCTCGGTCAATGATACTGGTAACACAACGCGAGACATCTGATAACACGTCACGAGCAAAGCAGCCACAGTCCCGTTGGTACCACTTCAACCCAGGTAATGCCAGTACATGAAACAGTTATAGGCATCATTTCCCGTGCTTGATCGCGCCAGGTTTGGCGTCGTCCCACACATACCATCGGCGTCGGAGAGTCGGAGCGGCAATGCGTCATCGCCGCCTGTTTCGCCATCATGTTTTCGATGGCCAGGCCCGCGTCGCCAGATGGCGGCAGTCGTCAGTCAGACGAACCTTCCGATAACCACACGCTGATGAAACGCCATGTAGCTGGTTGCGTCAGAACCAGTCCATATCATATCTGAGGTTATCGCCGGTCTGGCACACAGCGTTGCATGAATCTTCAACGCCACGCAGCCAGCGAGCGCCGCATCTTATCACCAGACAGAGTTGCAATGGTCGCCAGCGCAACGATAACCAGCCACGCCAGCCGCCGCCAGGCATTACGCGTTATTTGCCTGGCTGGTTAGTTGAGATCGATGGCCTGCACCCCCGGCACGACGGGAAAGCTCGGATCCGACAACGAGGCGGACGCGCATCCCGCGAGAAGAAGCAGCGCGGCGGTGGACAGCCGCGCGCGCGACGCACGGCGGCGCCGGCTCACGCCAGCCCTCACCAGTCTTCCTTCGGGCTCACTCCGAGCTGCTGGTAGACCTGAAGAGGCAGGGCAATCTCGGCGCCGAGCTGCTCCTCGAACTGCTTGAGCTGCTTGCGGAGGATGATGGCCATCACCTTGGCGTGCTCGAGGCTCATCCGGATGGTCGCCACGGGCGTCGCCATCTGGGTGCCGGGCTGGGCCTGGGGCGCCACCGTGAAACCGAGCGTCACGGTGAACGGAGAGACTCCGATCTGAATGCCATCGCTATACACAATAGGCGGCTCGTCCATGCGATCCTCCGGTTTCCGCGGCTCGTGTTTCACCGGCATACGCTACCAGCGAGGATGGCCATCAACAAGGAGCGTTTGGACCCCGGCAAGCTGGGTGCTACACTCGACCGTCGTACACCAATCCATCGCTCACCCGGAGGCGCTATGGTCCGCGTATTGGCTGTCCTCGTCGTCCTCACGCTGTCGGTTCCGATGACGGCCGCAGCCCAGACGCCGTCGGCACCACCGCCGGTTGCGCCGGCCCCCGCACAAGCTCCGCCAGCCCAAGCGCCACCCCGCACCCGCCGCAGCCCTTGCTATCGAGAACGGCTCGATGGTTCAGCTCGAGTACACCCTGACCGACGATGCCGGCAAGCTCATCGACAGCAACAAGGGGCAGCCGCCGCTCACGTATAAGCAGGGCAACCATCAGCTCATGGTTGCGCTCGAGAAGCAGCTCGAGGGCTTGCGCGCCGGCCAGGAAAAAGGTCGTGCTCAAGCCCGACGAGGCCTTCGGCGCTGTCGATCCGTCGGCCCAGACCGAGGTGCCGAAGGAGGTGCTGCCGCCGGAGTCGCTCGTCGTGGGCGCCCAGCTCATGGCGCGCACTGCCGCCGGTGAGGAGCGACCCGTCGTCGTGAAGGAGATCAAGGACAAGACAGTCGTCGTCGACCTCAACCACCCGCTCGCGGGCAAGACGCTCGTCTTCGAAATCAAGGTGCTCGGCATCGAGCCGCCCTCGAAGGGGAGACTCCAAGAGCGCAGACCCCAAGGCCGCAGAGCCTAAGTCGGGAGACTCGAAGCCCGCCAACTAGAGCGATGAGAAGGGCCCATCTGCTTCGTTGGCGCCCTCGACAGCCGGCTCAACGTACAGAAAGTACGCCTCGCCGGCTGTCTCGGCGCCGCCTGCAGCTGACCCTTCTCATCGCTCAGCCGGCGTTCCTCCGACAGTCCTCAGAAAGATGATAAGGCCCATCGCTCTAGCTGGGTTTCTCCGACAGCTCCTAGAGCGATGAGAAGGATCGCGCAGCTCGGCTTCGCCTGGCTCGAGCCCGTGTCCGTGATCGAGGAAGAGATCGCCAAGGACTCCGTGTCGCCCATCGCCCTCGCGCACACCATCGCGATCAAGAACGGCACGACACCCGGCCGGACGGGCGGCGTCCTCCACATCTTCGCCCTCCTGCCCGCCGTCGTCATGGCCGCCCTCGATCCGCGCCGGCGCCGCGGCTGGCCACGGTGGGCTACGCGGCGACGCTCTTCGTCGCGGTCGGTGTCGTCGTCTGAGCGCGCGGCCGGCCTTCGCCCCGCTCATCCCCGGGCCCGTCGACACGATGGCGGCATTCGCGCTGACGATCGTCGCGGCCGTCATCGGTGGGACGGTCGCGCGCGCGCTCGGACTCCGTCACGCTGCTGTCATCACCTGACCCGGCGAGCGCGCCTGAAGCAGGGTTCGCGGGGTAACCGCCGATCGGGCTCGCGCGCCGCCGTCCTCATCGGGCAGGCCTCGCGTCGGCTCACGCCAGTCATCCTCGATGTCACGCATTCCAGTTCCATCGCGGCCGCTGCGACGACAACGCCCGGTCGCGGGCGCGCGACCGGGCGTGTGCGAGCGCCGGCTGAACCGGCGACACCGAGCTTACAGATGCTTGCGCAGCTCGAGGCCGGCCGATCTGACGGCGGTGCACCTCGTCGGGGCCGTCGGCGAAGCGCAGCGTGCGCGAGTGCGCCCACCAGGAGGCGAGCGGGAACTCCTGGCTGACGCCGCCGCCGCCGTGGAGCTGCATGGCGCGATCGACGACCTGCAGCGTCATGTTGGGCACCGCCACCTTGATCTCGGCGATGGCCTGCCTGGCCGCCTTGTTTCCGACGGTGTCCATCATGTACGCGGCGTTCAGCACGAGCAGCCGCGCCTGATCGATCTCGATGCGTGACTGGGCGATGCGCTCGATCGTGATGTCGTTCTCGGCGAGCGGCTTGCCGAAGGCCACGCGCTTGACCGCGCGCTTGCACATGTACTCGAGCGCGCGCTCGGCCACGCCGATCTGGCGCATGCAGTGGTGGATGCGGCCGGGCCCGAGGCGCCCTGGGCGATCTCGAAGCCCCGTCCCTCGCCCAGCAACAGGTTGGAGGCGGGCACCCGCACGTTCTCGAACAGCACCTCGCCGTGGCCGTGGGGCGCGTCGTCGTACCCGAACACGTTCAGCATGCGGATCACCTTGATGCCGGGCGCCTCGCGCGGCACCAGGATCATCGACTGCTGCTTGTAGCGGTCCGGGTTCTTGGCGTCCGTCTTGCCCATGAAGATGAGCACCTTGCAGCGGGGATCGCCGATGCCCGAGGTCCACCACTTGTGCCCGTTGATCACGTACTCGTCGCCGTCGCGCGTGATGCTCGACTCGATGTTGGTGGCGTCCGAGGACGCGACCTTCGGCTCGGTCATGGCGAAGGCCGAGCGGATCTTGCCCTCGAGCAGAGGCTCGAGCCAGCGCTTCTTGTGCTCGTCGTTGCCATACCGCTCGAGCACTTCCATGTTGCCGGTATCCGGCGCCGAGCAGTTGAAGACCTCGGGCGCGATGGGCGAGCGGCCCATGACCTCGCAGAGCGGCGCATAGTCGAGATTGGTGCAGGCCGGCTCCGCGCCGGCTCTCGGGCAGGAAGAGGTTCCAGAGCGCGCGCTCCTTCGCCTTGGCCTTGAGCTCCTCCATGATGGCCGGGATCTGCCAGCGCGGCGATTGGCTCGCGAGCTGGTCCTGGAACGTCTTCTCGTTCGGATAGACGTGCTTGTTCATGAAGTCGGTGAGCTGCTCCATGTACTCCTTCGTCCGCTTCGAATATTCGAATTCCATCGCGACGTCTCCCTTCGTGGTGAGAAGTTACTGCACGAGCGCGGTGAGCGCGTCCATCAGGTCGCGCGAGAAGGTCCCCGTATACACTTCCTCGACCGGGCCCTGCAGGCGGATCGACCAGTCGGGGCGCACCTCGATGCTCAGGGTGCCGCCCGGCATGCGCACGGTCACGAGCCCGTGGTCGCAGAGCCCGTTCTTGACCGCGGCGCACGCCACCGCGCTCGACGACGAGCCGGAGGCCAGGGTATAGCCGGCGCCGCGCTCCCAGATGAGGATGTCCACCTCCGGAGCGCGAGGCCACGCGCGCCCACTGCACGTTGATACGGTTCGGGAAGGCGGGGTGGTGCTCCGACGCGCGGGCCCACACGGCGGACGAGGGCCTCGTCGAGGCGATCGGTGAAGATGACGCAGTGCGGATTGCCCACCGGAGACCGCCGTGACGGTGAGCCGCTCGCCGTCCACGTCGAGCGGGACGCGCACCGCCTCGCCGGTGGGGCCGGTCATGGGGATCTCCGGCGCCACGAAGGTGCAGCGACCCATCTCGACGGTGACGAGGTTCATCCGGCCGTCCACGACGTGACAGCGGCACTCGACGCGCCCGCCCTTGGTCGACACCGTGAAGACCTCGCGCTTCGCGTGCCCGTGATCCCAGAGGTACTTCGCGAAGATGCGCAGGCCATTGCCCGACTTCTCGGCCTCGCTGCCGTCCGGGTTCAGGATGCGCAGCCCGAAATCCGCCCCGTCCCACCCCGGCACGAGGAGCAGGATTCCGTCAGAGCCCGCGCCCCAGTTGCGGTCGCAGATCCGCTCGATCTGGCGCGTGCCGATCGGCCCCGGGAGGTCCGCCTCGCTGATCACGATGTAGTCGTTGCCGAGGCCGTGGCCCTTCACGAACGGGATCATGAACGCCCTCTCGCTCCGTTCCGGGAACGCAGCGCTCGTACACGCGGCGCCACCGGCTGCGCACGTCGCTCGGCAGCCGGTGGCGCCACTTGGTGGCGAAGCGGCGGAGGGCGGCGCGGCGCTGCTGCAGGTCCTCGTCCGATCGGAAGGGCGCGCCCGCGCCTGTCGCGGGTACCGCCGCCGTGATGGACGAAGGGCGCGTCGACCACCGCGCAGCGCCAGCCCGCCTCGCGCACGGCAAAGGACAGGTCGCGGTCGTACCCGTGCAGAAACCCGTAGCCCTCGTCGAAGCCCCCGACCTCCTCGAGGAGTCCCCGGCGGAGGCAGAGGCACACGCCGTCCACGACCGCGACCTCCGCCACGTCGCCGTCGAGCGTCCCCTCACCCTCGAGGGCATGAACGATGGTCCGGCCGACGTAGCGGCCGTCCCGCCGGAGGCGACGCGCTCCGTAGAGACCGGCCAGCCCGATCCGCCGAGGTGAGGCGAGGGCGGCGAGGAGCCGCTCGAGCCAGCGCGCGTCGCGCATCTCGGTATCGTTGTGCAGAAAACAGAGCACGTCGCCCTTCGCGAGGCTCGCCGCCTGATTGAGGGCGGATATCAAGCCCAGGTTCCGCGCGTTGCGGTGATACGTGAGCGCGTACGGGAGGGGAAACTCTTCGAACCACTCCGCCGTGCCGTCGGTCGAGCCATTGTCGACCACGCACAGGTCGAAGGGCGCCGTGCACGCGCGGAGGCTCTCGAGGCAGGCGCGCGTGAGCTCGAGCTGATTCCACACGACCAGCACCACGCTCGTCGCCACGCTCACCCGCTCCTCCCCGGCCGGGCGCGAGCGCGGCGACCCGCTAACGATCGGCGAGCGGGACGTACCGCGCCTCGGTGGCCCCGATATAGTCCGAGCGCGGGCGGATGAGGCGGTTATTGCCGTGCTGCTCCAGCACGTGCGCGGCCCACCCCGCCACGCGGCTCATCGCGAAGATCGGCGTGAACTGGTCGGTGGGGATGCCCATGGCGGCATAGGCCGCGCCCGAGTAGAGATCCACGTTGGGATAGATGTGCTTCTCGGCCGTCACCGCGGCCGCCACGGTATTGAGGATCTCGACGTAGGACATGTTGTTGATCTGCTGCCCGAGCTCGGTGGCCAGCCGCCTCAGGTGCTTGGCGCGCGGATCCTCCACCCGGTACACGCGATGGCCGAAGCCCATGAGGCGCGCCTTGTCGGCGATGGCCTTCTTGATCCACGCCCCCGCCTTGGCGGGATCCTTGATCTTCTCCACCATCAGCATGACCTGCTCGTTGGCCCCGCCGTGCAGCGGGCCCTTGAGCGCGCCGATGCCCGAGACCACCCCGAGTGCACGTCGGACAGCGTCGCCGCCGTCACGCGCGCGGCGAACGTGGACGCGTTGAACTCGTGGTCGGCGTGGAGGATGAGGGCCACGTCGAACGTCTTCGCGGCGAGCGGCGTCGGCGGCTTGCCGCTCATCATGTAGAGGAAATTGCCCGCGAGGTTCAGCTTCGGATTCGGCGTCATGAGCGGCTTGCCCCGGCGGATGCGCTCCCAGGCCGCCACCAGCGTGGGCATCTGCGCGGTGAGGCGGATCGACTTGCGCAGCGTCGCCTCGCGCGAGTTGTCGTCGGCGTCCGGATCGAACGCGGAGAGCGCGGACACGCCGGTGCGAAGGATCTCCATCGGCGTCGTCTTCTTCGGGAACAGGCGCAGCATCGCGATGAGCTTGGGCGGCAGCTTGCGGTTCGCCGTGGCGGACAGCGCCTTGGTGTGCGCCTCGAGCTCCTTCCTCGTCGGCAGGTGCCCGTACCAGAGGAGGTAGACCGTTTCCTCGAACGTGGACTGGGCGGCGAGGTCATCGACGTCGAAGCCGCGATAGAGCAGCCGGCCCTTCTGTCCGTCGATGAAGCAGATCTCCGAGGTGGAGACGACGGCATCCTCGAGCCCGGCCTTGATCAGATTCACCTGGGAATTCGCTGCGGTGTCCGCCATGGCTCTTCGTGCTCTCCTTCCGGTGAGGCGAATAAAACCGCCTTCTTGTACCACATCCGGCAGGGCGGCGACAAGCGCCGATCTGCCTCGCGCGCCACCCGCTGGTAGACTGCGCGAATGACGCGCGTCGGGGTCCCCGTCGTCGAGTTCTACGAGCGGCATCCGATCAACGAGGGGCAGGTGATCGAGGCATTGCGGCGGCGGGGAAGGTCGCCGGCGCGCTCTCGCCCGAGGATCTCTACGAGTGGGACCAGGATCACTATGGGGGCGTCGGCGCGGTCGACGCCTTGGCGCGGCGAGCGGAGGTCGGCAGGGAGAGCCTCGTGCTCGACGTCTGCGCGGGGCTCGGAGGTCCGGCGCGCTTTCTCGCCCACCGGTACGGGGCGCGGGTGATCGGTGTCGATCTGACCCGGGCGCGCTGCGCGGCGGGGCGGCGGCTCTCTCGGCTCGTCGCGCTCGACCGGCGGGTGCGAATGGTCAATGGAGATGCGCAGCGCCTCCCCTTCCGCACGCATGCGTTCACGGCCGTGGTGAGCCAGGAGGGGCTGCTCCATATCCCCGACAAGCCCGCGGTCCTCGCCGAGTGTGCGCGCGTGCTGCGGCCGGGCGGGCGCATCGCATTCACCGACTGGGTGGCCACGGGGCGGCTCGGAGACGGGGAGCGGCGCCGCCTCGACGAGTGGATGGCCGCGGTCACGCTCCAGAGCATCGAGGGCTACCGCGAGATGCTCGGTCGCGCGGGCTTCGCCGGCATCGACGCCGAGGATCTCTCCGCGCAGTGGATCGCGATCCTGCGCGAGCGGCTGCGCATGTACCGCGGCCTCCGCGCGGACACCATCGCCCGCTTCGGCCAGGCGCGCTATGACGAATACGACCAGCTCTACGCGTTCTTCGTGGGATTGGTGGAGTCGGGCAAAGTGGGCGGCGCGCGCCTCAGCGGAAGAGCCGATCGAGGAATTTCTTGACGTCGCGGTCGCGCACCCGCACGCCCGTCGGCACGACGCGCAGCGAGCCCGGCGCGCCCGTGATCAGGCCCTTGATCTGGTTCGCCCCTTCCGTCAGGGTCACTTCCATCGCGACGCGCCGGTCTCCGAGCCCGTAGGTCCCCGTGACCCTCACGCGCACGTCCCGCGCCGTGTACACGAGATCCTCGGTGCGGGCCACGCCGCTCGCCACGGTATACGTGGCGGTGATCGAGTCGAAGTCGAGCGGCGAGCGCACCGCGGAGCGGCCCGGATTGACCACCGCCGACACCGCGCTGCCGAGCCCGACCACGTCGCGCACGAGATTGACGACCTCCCGCCCGACCACCTTGCCGGGACCGATCTTGATCCGCCCGGAGCCATCGACCCCGCGCATCGTTTCGGGTGGGCGAACGTCGGGCAGCCGGAGGATCACCTCTCCCGAGAGATCGAGCAGGCCGGTGACGGCATAGGGCTGGCACAGATAGTCGACGAGGACCAGGCCGAGATCCATGCCCCTGACGCTGATCTCCGTGAGTGAGGCGGTCGGCACGCCGACCCGCGCCATTGAGGCCCGAAGCGACACCGTGCCCCGTGCGACCTTGGCTTCGACGGGGGCGCTGTCGAGGCGGATCGGGCTCGCGGAGAGCGGCATGCGGACCGCCTCGATCGCGAGGCGCCGGGGCTCGCGCCCGCAACCCGGACGCTCGGCCGACAGCGTGACGCGATCGAGGCTGAGCGTTCCCGTCGCCGACAGGCGCGCCGGTGTGCCCGTCACGTCGATCCGGCCCGTCATGGGCCCGTTCACCGCAGGGGATGACACGAACGCGGCGCCGATCGGCCCGACGTCCACGGCCTCCATGGTGATCGTGGCCTGGAGCGCCGTGTCGCCGAGGAGACGGGACCCGCCCGGACTGATCCGCGCGTCCGTGGTGCGGAGCCGGACACTGCCCGGCTCGGCGATGGCCTCCCGGCGAGCCGCAGTGGCTCCGCCGGCGCACTCTGGGTGACGGTGACATTGATCTGCCGCAGCGAGAGCATCGGGTCCGGCTCGCCGAGCGCCAGGTACTGCACCGAGCCGTCGACGATGCGCAGGCTCGACAGGAGCACGGCGCCGGCGGAGGCACCCGAAGCGGACCGGCCGCCGCCGCTCCGGGTGACGCCTGGCGGCGAGTGCGCGGGCACCCCAGGCTCGCGATGTTCAGGCGCCCAGCGGCATCCTTGACCAGCGCGATCCGCGGCCCCATCAACGTCAGGTCGGCGAGCTCGACGCGTCCCGAGAGGAGCGGCCAGAGGCGCACGCGAATGCGGCCTTCACCAACCGTCACGAAGGGACCCGGTGCCGAACGCCGGGTCCTCGGCCACCCGCAGATCCTTGAGTCGGACGGTCGGAACCGGCAGTGCCGAGACCGAGAGCGACGGCGAAGCGCACCGGTCTGCCCAGGGCATGACTGACCGCCTGAGCGACCTGGGATTGCACGGCGGGCGTATCGAGGAGCCAGGGCAGCGCGACGATCGCGGCCACCGCGAGCCCGGCGAGCAGGCCCACCCCGATGAGCAGCCACTTCAGCATGGATTGGGCCCCGGCGTACGGTGAGTGTCGGAGGGCGGATCAATCGAATCAGGCCCCCTCCGCACCGGTCAGGCGGGGATCAGCAGGATCTTTCCCGTGGTCTTGCGCCCTTCGAGGGCGCGGTGCGCCTCGGCGGCCTCGGCGAGCGGGAACTGGTGCTCCACCCGCAGCTTCACCTTGCCGTCGCGGACCCATCCGAGCACGTCTCCCGCCCGCTCGAGCAGCTCGCTGCGCGCGGCGATGTGGTGGTTGAGACTCGGCCGCGTCACGAACAGGGAGCCTCGGGCGTTCAGGATCTGCAGATCGAGGGGCGGCACCGGCCCGCTCGCGGCTCCGAACAGCGCCATGAGACCGCGCGGGCGCAGACAGTTGATCCCCTTGTCGAACGTGGTCTGGCCCACGCCGTCATAGACCACGTGCACGCCGGCGCCGTCGGTGATGCGCTTGACCTCCGGCTCGAAGTCCTGCTTGGTGTAGAGGATGACGTGGTCGGCGCCAGCATCCTTGGCGAGCGCGGCCTTCTCCTCGGTGGACACGGTGCCGATCACGGTGGCGCCCCGCATCTTCGCCATCTGGCACAGCAGAAGGCCCATGCCGCCCGCCGCCGCCTGGATCAGGCAGACGTCGCCCTTCTTGAGCGGATACGTGGATGTGATCAGGTAGTGCGCCGTCATGCCCTGGAGCATGGCGGCCGCGCCGTCCTTGAACGTGAGACCGTCGGGCAGCTTCACGAGCCGGTCGGCGGGCACCACGCTGATCTGCGCGTAGGCGCCGGGCGCGCCGGTCCACGCCACGCGGTCCCCCACCTTCACGTCCGTGACTCCCGGGCCGAGGGCGGTCACCGTCCCCGCCCCTCGAGGCCGACGGTGAGCGGCAGGGCCGCCTTGTAGGCGCCGGTGCGGAAGTACACGTCGATGTAGTTGACTCCGCTCGCTTCCACCTTGACGGCGGCCTGGCCGGCCCCGGCGCCGGCGCGGGCACGTCTTCGTACTTGAGGGCTTCGGGGCCACCGGGCGTGTGAACGCGAATCGCTTTCATGGGCTCGGCCTCAGGCCTTCAGCAGGCTGCGCACTTCGCCGACCACGTCCTGGCGCCACTGCTCCAGGTTCTCCGCGCGCATGCCCCGTCGGACCTCGAGCATCTTCTTCTCGAGCTGCTCGGTGATCTTGCCGGGCCGCTCGAGCAGCCGCGCCACCTCGTTCATGTTCTCGTCGAAGAAGGCGAAGACCGGGATGGAGCGGAACATGCCCTGGTTCAGGTACTGGTCCATCAGGTCCGCGTTCTTGTCGCGCAGGAATACGCGCAGCTCGATGTTCGGGGCGCCCTCGACCAGCTTCGCAAGGACGGGCACATTGTAGAGCGCGTCCCCGCACCAGTCCTCGGTGATCACCATCACCTTGAGCTTCTTGCCCAGCTTGGCGAGCGCCTCCTTGTCCTCGGGTCGAATCTTGATCTCGGACAGAAACTTCGTGAACGTCTCCTTGTTGGTGCCCATCTGATCGAGGTACTGCTGGAAGGTCATGCCCTGCTCGAACCGCTCCCGAGTGACCATGATCGAGTCCCTTTCCGGCCGCTAGCGCATGGCCGAGAGATCTACGTTGAACCGCGCGACCTGCACACTCTCCGAGTCCTTCACCACCAGCGTGACCCGCCCCCTGGCGTCGAGCTCCGCGGTGGGAAAGACGTACATGCACCGCGCCGTGTAAGTACCGTCTTCCTCCCGGAGCGCCGTGCGCTCGTTCTGGGTGAAGCTCGGCTTGATCGCTTGCTCGCCGCGGTGCAGCAGGGGCACGTAGAAGCGCGCGAAATCGGCCTTGGCGCCGCGGACCGTCGCCCACAGCACGAGCTGCCCCTCCTGGTCCTTGACGAGCGATTCGACGTCCCGCGGGCGCAGCTCTCGCTCTTGAACGCGGAGTTCCTCGCGGCGAGGGCCAACCGGTGAAACAGGGTCATCACCACCAGCGACTGCCCGGGCGCCTCGCCGGCAACCCGCCACTCGGTGCCGAAATCAGCCGCGACGGTGCTGCGGCGGCCCATCATTACCGCTTCGTCCCGCTCGGTTGAGTCAGCGCGAACGACGCGGCGTCGAGCGGCCGCGCCATCGTCAGCGCCAGCCCCGCCACGACGAAGAGAAGATACGCGCAGCCGCGGCTCCCCCGACGCACGCGCGCATTGTAGCATAGCGAGTTGCGGGGTCCCGGCGGCCGAGCTAGGCTCGATCTGTGCAGCGCGTGCGGCTCGTCGCCTTCGTCCTGGTGCTCGCCGGATGCGCCTCGGCATTCCCCGAGGATGCGCTGCGCTCGGTCGACCGCAGCGTCACCGTGACAGCCCTCCGCCAGGATCCGGCCGCCAATCTCGGCCGGCGCGTGTTGCTCGGCGGCGACATCCTCGCCACGCGGCCCATGCCCAATCAGACGGAAGTGGAGCTGCTCTCGAAGCCGCTCGACGGTGAAGATCGTCCGCGACCTGGCGATGCGTCCGACGGGCGCGTCATCGTGACGACCCCGCAATTCCTCGATCCCGCGGTCTACGCCGCGGGACGCCGCATGACGGTGATCGCGACGGTGACGGGCGAGGAAGAGCGGAAGATCGCGGAGCTGCCGTATCGCTATCCCGTCGTCGCGGCGGACGCCATCAAGCTGTGGCCGCGCGAGGTCGTCGTCCCCGCCTACCCTCCCGGGCCCTACTTCTATCCGTGGCCCTACGCCGTATGGCTGGCGATACCGGGGCTGGGGCCCGGACCCTACTGGTGGTAGCGGGCGTCACTTCCCGACGATGACGGACGAGAACGTCTGCCGGGTCCAGGTAGCGGGCGGCCACCCGCGCGACGTCGGCCCGGGTCACCCCGGCGACCGCTTGCTTGAATCGATCCGGATAGTCGAGGCCGAGGTCGTATTCCTCGATGGCGGTCAGCGTCTCCGCAACCTTGGCGGATGTGTCGAGCCGCAGCGGGAAGCTGCCGATCAGATACGACTTGGCGAGGTCGAGATCGCGCTCCTCGACCGGCGCCCGGCCCATCGCCGCCATCTCGTCCTTGACCAGCCGCAGGGCCTCCGCCACGCCGTCGACGCGTGTCTGGAGCGAGACCGTGCACGCCGCGCCGTACCGCCCCGGAGACAGCGTGCTGCCCACGGCATACGCGAGGCCCGCGTTCTCGCGAACGCGCGTGTACAGCCGTGACGCCGAGCCGCCCCCAGGATGTAGTTGGCCACGAGCAGAGGGAAATAGTCGGGATGGTCCTGGCGGACCGCGGGGCGGCCGAGGTAGACGGTCGCCTGCGTCAGCTCGCGGCTGATCGCCTCGGCGACGACGGGCGGCGATGGCGGCGCCATCGGGATGGGCGCGTCCAGGCTCGCGGGCGCCGTCCATCCCGAGAGGCGGCGCGACAGCGCCAGGCGGATCTCGTCCACGCCGACGTCGCCCACCACGGCGATGACCGTCGCATCCGGCCGATAGCGGGCGCGGTGAAAGCCCACGACCTGCTCGCGTGTGAGCTTGCCGACCGACTCCGCCGTCCCCGTCACCGGGTGCGCATACGGGTGTCCCGGGTAGAGCAGCCGGGCGAGCGCGCGCCCTCCGACGGCCTCCGGATTCTCCTCGGAGCGCTCTATCGCGGCCTGGATGTCCGAGACCTTGCGCCGCAGCTCCTCCTCGGGGAAGGTCGGCCGCAGCAGCGCGTCGGCGAGAAGATCGAGGCCCAGATCGAGGTCCTTCCGCAGCACGGCGAGGGTCAGGGTGCTCCCGTCGCGTCCGGATTCTGACTCGAGGCTCCCGCCCACGAACTCGATCGCGCGATCGAGCTCGGGGCCGGTGCGCGCCGCCGTGCCTCGGGTCAGGAGCTCCGGCGGTGAGGTTGGCGAGACCCGCCGCATCGGGCGGATCGAAGACCGACCCCGCGCGCACGTAGACGCGCACGACCACGATGGGAATGGCGGGGCGCGGCGCGACGAGGAGGCGCGCGCCACTCGGCAGCACCTCTCGATGAGCGAGCGGCACCGCGACACCGGCGGAGGGCAGCGTCGTCCCGACCAGAAGCAGCGGCACCACCGCGAGCATGCGTCGCATGGGACTTGTCACTTCCGGCCGGCGCGGCGGGCGCAGCGGGCAGCAGGATGGCCGCGTTCTTCCTGTCAGCGGGAAATAGGCGCGCGCCACTCGTTGCAGATCGCCGGCGGTGACGGCCGGACCAGCGGGAGATAGGTCTCCGAGAGCCGCCACGAGCCCAGCAGCTCGAAGCGGGCCAGCGCCGACCCCCGCGAGTGCACGGAATCCTGCCGCCAGACGAAGCTCGCCTCGACCTGGTTCTTCGCCCGCTGGATCTCCTCGGCGGGGATCGCCTCCGCCTTCACCAGCTCGATCTCGGCGAGGAGCGCTTGCTCGAGCACCTCCGGGGTCTGGCCGGGCAATGGTGTCGCGTAGAGCCAGAACAGGTTCGGATTGAGGGAGAAATACGAGTAGTCCCCGCCTGCTCCGAGCGCGAGGCGGCGCTCATAGGTCAGCTTCCGGTAGAGGCGCGACGCCCGTCCCTCGGACAGGATGGTCGACAGCAAATCGAGCGCGGGCGCGTCCGCGGAGCGGAAATTCGGCACGTGCCAGGAGACGTTCACGATCGGGGCCTGGGCGCTCGGCTTCTTCACGACCAGCCGTCGCTCGTCGATCTGGGGCGGCTCGATGGCGGCCACCGGCGCCGGCTCCGGTCCCCGCGCGATGCCGCCGAACAGGCGGCGGACGCGCCCCAGGATGTCCGGCGCCGCGACGTCCCCCACCACGACCAGGATGGCGTTATTGGGTCGATAGTACGTGTCGTAGAACGCGCGCAGCTCCGCCGGAGCGATGCGCCGGATGTCCTCCATCCACCCGATGACGGGCCACCGGTACGGGTGCGCCTTGAACGCCAGCGACATCATCTCTTCCGACACGAGGCCGTCCGGATCGTCCTCGGTGCGCGTGCGCCGCTCCTCCATGACGACCTGCCGCTCGGAATCGATCTCCTTGGGATCGAGGAGCAGGTTCCGCATGCGGTCCGCCTCGAGCGCCAGCGCCAGGTCCACCTTGTCGGCGGCGATATCGACGTAGTACGAGGTCACGTCCTGGCTCGTGAACGCATTGTCCTGGCCGCCGTTCTGCTCGACGAGGCGGGAGAACTCCCCCTGCCATGGGTCGGCGTGCCCTTGAACATCATGTGCTCGAGGAAATGGGCCAGCCCGGTCGCGCCGGGCAGCTCATTGCGCGACCCGACGCGGTACCAGACCTGGACGGAGACGATCGGGCTCCGGTGGTCCTCCAGCACGAGCACCCTCAGGCCATTGTCCAGGGTGGCCTCGGCCACGTCCGGGCTGGCGGCCAGGGTCGGGGCGGGCGCCGCCGCCACGGAGGCGATGGTCAGCAGGGCGGCGGCAAGCTGGGGCGGGCGCATCCACCGATTATCCTATGGGCATCCCAGGGCGGCAACCCGACGCCCGGGGATGGCATCTTCGCCTTGCTTCGCACTAAGATAGCCGCCTGGACGAGGCTCATTTCCTTACCCTGAGGAGGATCGGCATGGCGAAGCTCAAGTTCGGCGCGTGGATCGCGACCTACGCATGGGCCGACGGCGGTACCGGCCCCGAGAACATGCGGCGCATCCGCGAGGCCATCGAGAAGTGCGAAGAGCACGGGATCGACGTCTGGGTGATCGACCACCTGCTGTCGGCGCCCGGGCTCTATGGCAATGCCTGGCTCGAGCCGCTCAATGTCCTCGCCTATGCCGCGGCCCTCACCTCCAAGGTCAAGATCGCCACGGGCATCCTCGTGCTGCCCGTCCGCCACCCGGTGGTGCTCGCCAAGGAGATCTCGACGCTCTGCCACCTGTCGAACAACCGCTACGTCTTCGGCGTGGGCCCCGGCTGGTACGCGCGGGAGTACGAGGTCACCGGCTCGCGCATCCAGGAGCGCGGGCGGCGCACCGACGAGATCATCGAGGCGGTGACGCTCCTCCTCACGCAGCCGAATGCCAGCTACCAGGGCCGCTACTACCAGTTCACCGACGTCACGATCGATCCCCGGCCGCCCCGGATGCCGGAGATCTGGGTGTCGGGCGGCTCGCGTGTCCCCGACCCCGGTGAGCACGACGTGCCCGTGATCGCCAAGACGGTCATGGACCGCATCGTGAAGGCGGGTCACTGGCTCTCCCGGTGCTCGGGAACCCAGGAGTGGGTCAAGCGCGACTGGGGACAGCTCCAGGCCCATGCGCGGGCCATGGGACGGGATCCGAAGACCCTCACCTTCGGCCACTGCAACTTCACCCATCTCGTCGAGACGGCGAACCAGGACAAGGCGCTCGAGGAGTGCCGGGCGCCATTCATCCGGGCCATGGGCACTCACCGGACCTGGGAACACCTCCAGGAATGCTACATGGCGGGCAGCATCGACCGGATCAATGCGCGCATCGCCGACCTCGTCGGCGCCGGGCTCGAGTATCTCGTCCTCGGCCCCGTATCGGACGATCCGAAGCAGATCGACCTGCTCGCCAAGCGCGTGATGCCGAGCTTCGCCTGACGCGCGTCGCTCAGGCGAACTGACAACGCGCGCGGCGGGCGGGTGACGCGGCGTGGGCCGGGGATGGGTCCTCCGACCACCGCACGCTCAGTACCGGTCACCCGGGAGCCGTTCCCACTCGCTGGCCGCCGCGTCGTCGTCTCGCGGGCGGAAGGGTCTGAGGACCCATCCCCGGCTCCCGCCGCGTCACCCGCCCGGCACCGTATTGCTCCGGACTAGCCGTCTGCGCGTCCCTTAGGGGCCGAGGATCTGCCGGGCGCGGTCGAACACTGACTGCAGCATCGGGCGCGTCAGCTTGCCGGTGAACGTGTTCTGCTGGCTCGGGTGGAAGCTGCCGAGGAGCGTGATGCCGTCGGGCATCACGGCGGTCGCCTCGTGGCCGAAGCGGGGCAGCGGGCGCGGGACGCCCGACCCCATCGCCCGCCGCGCGCGCAGATAGGCGTCCCAGCCGATCTTGCCGAGCGCGACGGCCACCCGGATCTGCTGCAGCAACCGCAGCTCCTCCAGCAGGAAGGGCTGACAGCGGGTCATCTCGACCGGCGTCGGCTTGTTCGCGGGCGGTGCGCAGCGGAGCGTCGCGGTGATGTAGGCGTCGCGCAGTACCAGGCCATCGCCCGCGCCGACCGACGACGGCTGATTGGCGAAGCCCGCGTCGTGGAGCGCGCGGAAGAGCCAGTCGCCGCTCCGGTCGCCGGTGAACATCCGGCCCGTTCGGTTGCCTCCGTGCGCGGCGGGCGCCAGGCCGATCAGGAGGATGCGCGCGTGCGGATCGCCGAAGCCGGGCAGCGGCCGCGCCCAGTAGGATTCGCCGCGATAGCGCCGGGGCGGATCCGCGGCGGCCGCCTCGCGGTGGCGCACGAGGCGCGGGCAGAGGCGGCACCGGGCGATGCGCCGCCCGAGCGCCTGCAGCTTTAGCTCCGCATTGCTCGCTGAGCCAACCTGGTCGACAATCACGCCGTCATGGTAAGTGCGAGGTGGAGGGGATGACAAGCCGCGTGCCGGCCCTCATCGTCCACGGCGGCGCGGGGCGGACCCGACCGAGGAGCCTGAAGAGCTCCGCGAGGGCATCGCGGGCGCCGTCGAAGCCGGCTGGCAGGTCCTCGGCCGCGGTGGCCGCGCGCTCGACGCGGTGGAAGCGGCGGTGCGCGCGCTCGAGGACCATCCGCGCTTCAATGCCGGGCGCGGCTCTGTCCTCACGACCGCGGGCACCGTCGAGATGGACGCGTCCATCATGGAGGGCGACACGCTCGGCAACGGCGCTGTGGCTTGTGTCTCTGAAGTCCGGAACCCGATCACCCTCGCCCGGCGCATCCTCGACGACGGGCGCTACTCCTTCTTCGTCGGCGCGGGAGCGATCGAGCAGGCGCGCGCCCTCGGCGTCCCGCTCTGCGATCCCCGCGAGCTCGTCACCGCGCGGCAGCGACAGCGGCTCGAGGCGCTCCAGCCGGGCACCGTCGGCGCCGTCGCCATCGACCACTTCGGCACCATCGTCGCGGGCACGTCCACCGGGGGCCGGGCGGGCCAGCTCCCGGGGCGCGTCGGCGACTCGCCGCTGATCGGCTGCGGCACCTACGCGGAGAGCAAGCTGGGCGGCGTGTCGTGCACGGGCGATGGCGAGGCGACCATCCGCGTGGTCCTCGCGCGGCGCACGATCGAGATCCTCCGGACCGTCGAGGATCCCGAGCAGGCCGCACAGCTCGCCATCAGCGTTCTCCGCGAGGAAGGGCGCGGCCACGGCGGACTCATCCTGATCGACTCGCAGGGGCGCGTGGCGTGGGCGCACTCCACCCCGTTCATGCCCGTGGGCCTCCGCTCCGCCGGCCACGATCGGGCCGTCCTCCCATTCTGAGTGGCGTCCCTCCCGTGACCCTCGACGACGTCCGGGCGGCGCGCGCCCGGCTCGACGGCATCATCCACGTCACGCCCTGCGCGCATTCGGAGACGCTGTCGACCATGACCGGGGCGCGCGTGTTCGTCAAGCTCGAGAACCTCCAGATGACGGGCTCGTTCAAGGAGCGCGGCGCCGCCAATACCCTGCTCCAGCTCGGCCCCGCCGAGCGACGCCGCGGCGTCGTGACGGCGAGCGCGGGCAACCACGGCCTCGCCGTGGCCTTTCACGCGGCCCGACTCGGCATCGCCGCGGTCATCGCCATGCCGGCCTGGGCGCCGCTGCGCAAGATCGCGTGGGCGCGGCGGCACGGCGCCGAGGTCGTCCTGCACGGGGAGAACTACGACGAGGCCTATGCCCGCGCCCTGGAGATCGAGGCCGAGCGCGGGCTGGTCTTCGTCCATCCCTTCGACGACCCGCGTGTCATCGCCGGCCAGGGCACGATCGGCCTCGAGCTCGCCGAGCAGGTGCCGGACCTCGACGCCGTGCTGGTGCCGGTGGGCGGCGGCGGGCTGATCGGCGGCATCGGGCTCGCGCTGAAGGCGTTGCGCCCGGGCGCGCGGGTCATCGGCGTCCAGGCCGAGGAGACTCCGGCCATGAAGGCCGCCCTCGCCGCCGGCCAGCGCGTCGTCGTCCCCGCGGCCAGCACCATCGCCGACGGGATCGCGGTCCGGCGCGTGGGCGCGCACACCTTCGATCTCGCGCGCCGCTACGTGGACGAGGTGGTGAGCGTGGGCGAGGAGGAGATCGCCAATGCCATCCTCCTCCTCCTCGAGATCGAGAAGACCGTCGTCGAGGGCGCGGGCGCCGTCGCCCTCGCCGCGCTCGTGAACCGGCGCGTCGCCCTGTCGGGGAAGACCGTCGTGCTGCTGCTCTCCGGCGGCAATATCGACGTCAACGTCGTCGCCCAGATCATCGAGCGCGGCCTCGTCAAGGACGGCCGCCTCGCGCGCTTTTCCGTGCTCCTCCGCGATCGCCCGGGCGCGCTCGCCCGCCTCACCGCCGTGATCGCCGAGGCGCGCGCCAACGTCCTCCAGATCCACCACGACCGCGCGTTCTCCCCGCCCGCGTCGGCGAGAGCCAGGTCGAGCTCACGCTCGAGACCTCGGGCCGAGATCAGATCGACGCCATCAAGCGCCACCTCACCGACGCCGGCTACACCGTCGAGGACGTGAGCCGCCGCTAGAGCGATGATAAGGGCCCATCTGCTTCGTTGGCGCCCTCGACCGCACGCTCAACGTACAGAGAGTACGCCTCGCGCTGCTGCCATCGGGCGCCGCCTCGCAGCTGGACCCTTCTCATCGCTCTAGCCGGGTTCCCGTGACAGGCTCCGAGCCGGAAGTGCCGGCCCGCGGTGCGTCAGCCGCCGGCTAGGCTAGGGAGAGTGTCGGAGTAAGCGACGTGGAGTTCGCCTGTCAGCGTCTGGCGTTCCGCTTCGAGCGCCGGCTTCGCCGGTGCAATCCGCTGTTCGGGGGAGGCATCGGAAGGGGGCGGAGCCCCTTCCGAGTTTTCTAGGCGGCGCGGATCCCGAAGCGGCGGCGGAGCGGCGCGGCGGCCTCGCCGCCGAGGTAGTCCTTCACCGAGGTGTAGCCGAAGCGCAGGGCGGCGCGGCTCGCCTCGAAGCCCATCGACGAGCCGCGCAGCGGCGAGGGCACAGGGTCCGGCTGGATCACGTGGACCTCGATCTGCGGATGGCGAAGTCGCAGCTCCTGCAAGCTCAGATCGAGCAGCTTGATGCTCGTGATGTGGCCCGCCTGCTCCATGACGGCGTACATCCCGCGATGCCGCACCTCGGACTCGTCCGAGCCGCCCACGCGCAGTGGCACCGCCGGGTTGAGCACGACGAGGACGGTGGCGCCCCGGTCGACGGCCAGATCGGCATGGCCCGTGTGGCCGACGTCGCCGTCGATGTAGTCATGCCCGCCGATCCGGTACGGCTCGAAGAAGCCCGGGATGGCCGCGGACGCGGCAATGGCCTGCGAGATCGGCAGGTCGACGAAGGCCCCGGCGCCGAACACCACGCGCTCGGCCAGGTCCAGGTCGATCGCCGGCACGAGCAGCGTGTGCGGGCAATCGCGAAAGCTATTGGAGAGGCCCTTGGCGGCGAGCGCCTCGCGCACATACGCCTCGAACGGCGCGAGCGAGAAGAACCCGGCCGGCATGTCGTCGCCGCTGCGCGCCAGGATATCCGGCCACTCGAGCTGGTACTTCGTGATCGCTTTCTTGCCGACCGCCCAGACGAGCCGGCCGAAGTTCCTCGCCGCGATCCCGAACGAGCCCTTGTGGTAGACCGAGCCGCGGTGGAAGTTCAGCGGATCGTCGCGCTCCTCGTCGAGGATCGCGTAGAGGTCGAGCGGTCGCACCTGGTTGGCCATCAGCGTGGCCACCACCGCGCCCGCGCTCGATCCGACGTACAGGTCGAACTGGTTGGCGCGGAAATTGGGGAGGGCCTCGTCGAGCGCGGCGAGGGCGCCCACCTCGTACATGCCGCCGACGACGCCGCCGCCCGCGAGCACGAGCGCCCGCCTGGCCGGCGTCCGGAATCCCGGCAACCGCTGGAGAAGCCGCGTCAGCATCGGCCGCTCTGGGCTCGGCATGACGGCGGCCATGATACGCCCGCGTGTTATCCTCGCGCCATGTGTTTGTCGTGCTTGCGGGCCGTCGCGCCGCCGGCGCCGGCCGCGCTCGCGAGCGCCGCGCGGCGCATGAGCCTCGATTCCATCCTCGGCGTCGACACCGCGATCATCGGCATGATCCACCTGCGCGCGCTGCCCGGCAGCCCGCGCTGGGCGGGCAGCATGGACGCCGTGATCGAGGCCGCGCTCGACGACGCCCGCGCCCTCGCCGAGGGCGGCGTCGGCGCGCTCCTCGTCGAGAACCACGGCGACATGCCCTTCGCACCCGGTCCGTGTGGACGCCGCCACCGTCGCCGCGATGGCGGTCGCCGTGCACGTGATCCGCGCCGCGGTTCCCCTGCCCATCGGCGTCAACGTCCTGAAGAGTGACGCGCTGTCGGCGCTCGCCGTCGCCTCCGCCACCGGCGCCGGGTTCATCCGTGTCAACGTCCACGTGGGCGCGGTGGTCGCGGACCAGGGATTGCTGCAGTCGACGTCGTACGAGTCGCTTCGCTACCGCCGGCTGCTCGGCCTCGACATCAAGATCCTCGCCGACGTGCAGGGCAAGCACGCCGTGCCGCTGGCGCCCGTGCCGATCGAGATGGAGACCCGCGACGCCGTCGCGCGCGGCCTCGCCGACGGGCTCGTCGTCACCGGGGTGGCCACCGGAGAGCCCACGGCGATGGCGGACCTGAAGAAGGTGCGCGGCGCGGCGCCCGGGATGCCGCTTCTCGTGGGCAGCGGCGCCACCGCGGACAATGCGGCCGAGCTCTTGTCCGTCGCCGACGGGCTCATCGTGGGCACCAGCGTGAAGCGCGACGGCGTCCTCGCCAACCCCGTCGATGCGGAGCGAGTCCGCCGGCTCGTCGACGCGGCGCGCGGCGCGCGGCGCTGATGCGCGCGCGCCTGTACGCTATCATCGCCGTCGCCGCGATCGGCGCCCTCGTGGGCGCATGTGCCGCGCTCGCCGCGCCGAGGCGTCCCCCGTTGGGCCTGCCCGTCGCCGAGCTTCTGCTCGTGGGCTTCCGCGGCACCGCGGTCGAAGGCAACGACGAGATTCGCCGGCTGGTCTGCCACGTCAAGGTCGGCGGCGTGATCCTCTTCGAGCGCGACGTGGCTTCGGGCGAGCCGCGCAATCTCGTGAGCCCCGAGCAGGTGGCGAAGCTCACGGCGGATCTCCAGGCGCTCGCCCGGCAATGCGCGCGCCGGCCGCTCTTCATTGCGGCGGACGCCGAGGGCGGCCAGGTGATGCGGCTGTCCACGCGCCTGGGCTATCCGCCGTCACTGTCCGCGAGCGAGATGGGACAGTCCGGCGACGTGGCGGCGACGGAGGCCGAGGCCCGGCGCGTGGCCATCACGCTGCGCGAGGCGGGCATCAACTGGAATCTCGCCCCCGTGGTCGACGTCGCCGTGAACCCGCTCAACCCCGCCGTCGTCGCGCTCGGGCGCACGTTCTCATCCGACCCCCGGCAGGTCGTCGCCCACGCGCGGGCCTTCATCAAGGGCATGCACGCCGAGGGCATCCTGACCGCGCTCAAGCACTTCCCCGGCCACGGATCGAGCCAGCGCGACTCCACGCCGGCTTCACCGACGTGACGGAGACCGCCGACCTCGACGCGGAGCTCTTGCCCTATCGCCTGCTCATCAAGGAAGGGCTCGCCGACAGCGTGATGACCGCGCACGTCTTCAACAAGGGCCTCGACCCCTGGGACCCGGCGACGCTGTCGCGCTACACCGTCAACCGCATCCTGCGCAATCGCTTCGGCTACAAGGGCGTGGTCGTCTCCGACGACCTCCTGATGGGCGCCATCATCAAGCACTACGGCCTCGAGGAAGCGGCGGCCAAGGCCCTCAATGCCGGCGTGGACGTACTCTTGATCTCGGGCAATATGCCCAAGGCCGAGGTCTACGGCGCCGAGCGCGTGGTCCTCGCGATCAACCGCGCGGTCACGATGGGCCTGCTCTCGCGCAAGCGAGTCCTCGAGGCCGTCGCCCACGTCGACACGCTCCGCGCCCGGCTTCCGCGCTAGAAACTCGGAGGGCTCTGCCCCTTCCGATGCCTCCCCGAACAGCGGATTGCGCCGGCGAAGCCGGCGCTCGAACGGATTATCCGCACGCTCCGGCCCCTCGCCCGCAACGGCGTCCACGCCGGTGGACGCCAGCGACGCGGCTCGTCGGCGACGGACGCTCAGCGGCGACTCAACCGGGCGGGGCGGGGGCCCGCTCTCCCGAGACACGCTGACCCGCAACCGGCTCGGCCACTCGCAACGGGCCACGAGATCACGCTTGGGAGGCTTCGGCAACGCGCAGAAGATACGGTCCCGGGAGAGCGGGCCCCCCACCCCACCCTCCACGCTCAGTCAACGACACGACCCAAGCAGCAAGACCTAGTCTCCGTCGCCTATGCGCTCCCGGGTGCGCAACCTCCGACCTAGCTCACCGGCAACCGACCGCCTCCAACTCCGGCGCTGTCACATCTGCAGTGCGTCGGTCGCGGTCTGTCAGTGCCGTTCGCAGTGAGTCGCGGTGCGGCGGCGGGTGGGGGTGTGGGCGGGCCCTCCCTCTGGGACCGTATCTTCTGCGCGTTGCCGAAGCCGCCGAGCTCAGTCTCGTGGCCCGTTGCGAGTGGTCCGAGCCGGTTGCGGGTCAGCGTGTCCCAGAGGGAGGCCGCCCGCACCGCCCGCCGCTGCCGGCACGCTGAGTCGTGGAGGGACGCCGGCTCGCTGCCGGCACGCCTAGCGGCGGAGCGACTGCAGGTACGCCTCCACGTCGGCGCGATACGGCAGCGAGTCTTGCGCGCCGCGCTTCGTGCAGGCGAGCGCCGCGGCGGCGCTGGCGAGCGGGACAGCTTGCTCGAGATCGCCGCCCGCGGCGAGGCCGACGGCGAGCGCGCCGTTGAACGCGTCGCCCGCGGCGGTGGTATCGACGGGCGTGATGGGAAAGGCCGGGAAATGGAGCGCGGTGCCGCCGTCGAGGGCGAGGATGCCACGGCCGCCGAGCGTGACGAGGACGCGGCCGGCGCCCCGCGCGGCCAGGCGCTCGGCCGCCTCGCGCGCCGAGTCGAGATCGTCGACGGGTCGGCCGGACAGGGCGCCCGCCTCGCCCTCGTTCGGGGTGAGATACGTGGCGAGGGCGAGAATCTCGTCGCCGAGGGGCTGCGCGGGCGCCGGGTTCAGGATGGTCGGCACCTCGTGCCGCCGCGCCGTCTCGAGCGCCCAGCGCACGACGACAAGAGGGACCTCGAGCTGGCAGAGCAGCACCTCGGCCCAGGCGATGACGGCCTCGTGCGCCTGCGCCATCTCCACCGTGAGCCGATGGTTGGCGCCGGGAGCCACACCGATCTGGTTCCGTCCTTCGGCGTCGACGGCGATGAGCGCGGTGCCCGTCGCGGCCTCGCTCACCGACATCAACCCCTCCACGCCGATGCCCTGCTCGGCGAGGCGCGCGTGGATCTGAGCTCCCGAGCTGTCCGCACCGATGCAGCCGATCATGCGGACTTCCGCCCCCAGGCGGCGGGCGGCCACGGCCTGGTTGGCCCCCTTGCCTCCGTGATTGACCAGCAGCGTGCCTCCCGACACCGTCTCGCCCGGGCGAGGCAGCCGCGACAGGGCCACCGTGAAGTCCACATTGGCAGAGCCGATCACCGCGACTCGGGGCACAGGCGGTCCAGGAAGAGCTTGAGGAAGCGGGGGCCGTCCACCGTGGTGGCGACGCGGCAGTTCGGCCGGCGCTTGCGATGCGACGGGAGCTCGCGGCGGTCTGCCCAGCGAGAGGCCGCGCGGTCGCGCGCCCTCGCACTCGATCTCGACGTGCAAGTCCTCGAAGCCCACCAGGGAGGGATCGAGGGCCACGCCCATCGCGAGCGGATCGTGGAGGATCATGCCGCTCTTCCGCCGCCCGACGGCGAAGCCGTGCAGGGAGAAGTCCGCCACGAAGCGGCCGAGCGATGACGAACAGGCGGCCAGCCGGCGAGCCAGCTCCGCCTGCGGCAGCACCACCTGGCTGGTCACGTCGAGGGGCACCAGGTCGATGGGCAATCCGGCCTTGAAGACCGCCGCCGCCGCCTCCGGGTCGACGTAGAAGTTGAACTCGGCCCCGGGCGTGACGTTGCCGGGCACCGCCACCGCCCCACCCATCACCACGATGCGCCCGACCCGGGACAGCACTCGCCGGCCCCGCTGGAGGGCCAGCGCCAGATTGGTGAGCGGCCCGAGGGCGACCACGACCAGCTCTTCGCGGAGCCGATCTGCGAGATCGAGAATCACATCGGCCCCGTCGTGCATCTCAATGACAGGGGCGGGCTTGGGATACCGCGGCCGGCCATCGGGCTCGACGTACCGATCGAGGTTTCCGAGCCCGTCGTCACCGTGGATGTGGCCCGCGGTCACCAGGGCTCGCTTGAGTGGCGCCTCCGCTCCCCGCGCCACGCGTGGATGCGACGCCGGGTCGACCGCGGCGAGGATGCGGAGGGCATTGGTGGTGGCCTGGTCCACAGGGACATTGCCGGCCACGGTGCAGATGGCCATCACCTCGGCGTCGGGCGAGGTCAAGGCCATGACGAGGGCGAGGGCGTCGTCGATGCCGGGGTCGGTGTCGATCAGCAGGCGCATTTGACAGGTACCGGAGCACTCCGTATCATACGCGGGAGCCGAACACAAAGGAGGATCGGATGAACATCCGGATCACCTACTGCGGCGAGTGAAACTATCTCCCTCAGGCCTCCAGTTTGCAGGCCGCCATCAAGGACAAGTACGGCATCGTCGCTGACCTGAACGAAGGCGTCGGTGGCATCTTCACCGTCGACATCGACGGGCAGCGCGTGTACGACAATCAGACGACGTACCGCTTCCCGGAGGACGAGGAAATCTTCGCCGAGATCGACCGGCTCAAGACCTAGCTTCATCGCGCTCCAGCGCATCCCGGTACGCCGGGTGGGCGATGCGGATCAGCGTCCGCGCCCGCCCGGCGTCGCTTTTCCCGCGAGCTCCGCCACGCCGTGCTCCGTCACCACGCAGTCCATGAGGTAGCGCGGCGTCGTCACGCGCGCGCCCGCGGGCAGGCGCCGCACGATGCGCGAGAGTGACCCGCCCTTGCCGGTCGACGGCAGCGCGATGATCGACCGGCCGCCCGGTGCCCGGCTCGCCCCGAGCACGAAGTCGAACTGCCCGCCGATCCCGGCCATCTGCCGGCCGTCCACGCTCTCGGCGTTCACCTGGCCGAGCAGATCCACCTCGAGCGCCGAGTTCACCGACACGAAGGCGCCGAGCGCCGCCACCACCTGCGGGTCGTGGAGCGTGTCCGACGGCTCCATGTTGATCGCGCGGTTGCCGTGCGCCCAGTCGAAGAGGCGGGCGGTGCCCATGATCTCGCCGATGTCCATCCGCCCGGGGTGCACGCGCTTCCTCGCATTGGTGATCACGCCCTGCTCGACCAGCGGCAGCATGTGCTCCACGAGGAGCGAGTGCACGCCGAGGTCGCGCCGGTCCCCCAGCGCCTCCATGATCGCCTGGGGGATGGCGCCGATGCCCGCCTGGATCGTCGCCCCGTCGGGGATCAGCGCGGCGACGTGCCGCGCGATGCGCCGCTCGACGTCCCCGATGGGCGTCGGCGGGTAGGCGAGCAGCGGCTCGTCGATCTCGACCCAGCAGTCGATCTGCGAGCGGTGGAGGAACGCCTGGCCCATCGTGCGGGGCATGCGGTGGTTCGCCTGCGCGATGACGAGCGGCGCCCGCCGCGCCGCGGGCAGCGCGTACGCCGACACGCCGACGGACAGAAATCCCGCGGCATCGGGCAGCGCCGTGTGGACGAGGACGGCGTCCGGCGCCCACGGTCCCCCGGCGGCGAACAGGCTCACGCTGTCGAAGTAGCGCGCGGCCACGAAGTCCACGTCGCCACGCGCCGCGGCGTCGAAGAGCCGCGGCGACATGTGCCAGGTCGCGAAGCGAAGCTTACCGGCATAGGCGGCAGCGGCGAACGGGTAGTCGTCGAGGCGGAGCCCGCCCATGAGCGTGAGCGGCGCCAGCCGGTCCGCCTGACGCATGATCTCGGCCACGAGCGCGCTCGGATCTCCGCACCCCGGCTGCATCAGCACACGCATGCCCGGGCGGAGACGGCCGACCGCATCGGCGAGGGATGCCTTGGCGAACGATCTGGTCATGGAGCCCGGGTAGTATAATCGCCTGCGAATGAGACGTTCAATGCCATGACGAACACCGTCACGGACGCTCCGTTCGACTCTCGCCGCGTCCATCACCCACTCCCCGGGCCACCGGAGCGCTGACGCCCGATGGCGCTCTCGGGCAAGACGGCCCTGATCACCGGCGGCGGACGCGGCATCGGCCGCGCCGTCGCGCTCGCGTTCGCGCGGTCGGGAGCGCGGCTCGCACTGGCCGGCCGCACGCGGCATCAGCTCGACAGCGTGGCGGCCGAGGTGGCCCGGCTGGGCCTGCCCACGCCCGTCGTCCAGGAGATGGACGTCGCGGAGCCGGACTCGATCGCCGCCGGCGTCGAGCGCATCGTGGCCGCGCTCGGCGACGTCGACGTCCTCGTCAACAATGCGGGCATCGCCGAGTCGGCCGCGCTGGCGCGCACCGATCTCGCGCTCTGGGCGCGTCACCTCGCCGTGAACGCCACCGGGCCCTTCCTCCTCACCCGGGCCGTCCTGCCCGCGATGCTCGAGCGGCGCTGGGGGCGCATCGTCAACATCGCCTCGATGGCCGCCCTGGGCGGGGCCCCTACATCGCGGCGTATGCCGCGTCCAAGCACGCGCTGCTCGGCCTGACCCGCGCCGCCGCCGCCGAGACGGCGGGCCGCGGCGTCACCGTCAACGCCGTCTGTCCGGGCTATGTCGCGACCGACCTCGTCTGGAACGGCGCGCGCCGCATCACGGAGAAGACCGGCAAGCCGTTCGACGAGGCCGTCGCCGCCATGGCCGCCTTCAATCCCTCGGGCAAGCTGATCGCGCCCGAAACGGTGGCGGCCGCCGTCCTCGAGCTGCGCCGGCGACGCCGCCGCCGGCCGCAGCGGCGAAGCCGTGGTCGTGGACTGAGTGCGATGAAGGTCACCGTGCTGGGCGGGGGACCGGCGGGCCTCTTCTTCGCAATCTTGATGAAGAAGCAGGACCCGGCGCACGAGATCACCGTGATCGAGCGCGATGGTCCGGACGACACCTTCGGCTGGGGCATCGTGCTCTCCGACCGCACGCTCGCCTTCCTCGAGCGCTCAGACGCCGAGACGCATGCCGGCATCACGCGCGCTGCTCAGACCTGGGACAACGTGGACGTGGTCCACAAGGGCGAGACGGTGTCCATCCACGGCAACGGCTTCTCCGGCATCGCGCGCCTCACCTTTCTCAACCTGCTGCAGCGCCGGGCCCAGGCGCTCGGCGTGGACGTCCGCTTTCACACCGCGGTCGCCGACCCCGCCGATCTCCTCGACTGCGACCTGCTCCTGGGCGCGGACGGCGCCAACAGCCTCGTGCGCCGGACATGGAGCGACTTCTTTCAGCCCTCCGTCGACGTCCGGCGCAACCGGTACATCTGGCTCGGGACGGAGCAGCTCTTCCACGGGCTCGTCATGATCTTCCGCGAGGCGCCGGCGGGCCTCTTCATCGCCCACGCCTACAAGTTCAGCCCGACCACGAGCACCTTCATCGTCGAGTGCGGCCCGAGGCGTGGACGCGCGCGGGTTTCGAGCGCATGTCCGAGGCCGAGACCTGCCACTACCTCGCGCGGGTGTTCGAGGACGACCTCGGCGGGCGGCCGTTGCTCGCCAATCGCTTCGTCCGGTGGCTCAACTTCCCGCTCGTCCGCAACCGGCGGTGGCACCATCGGGCACGTCGCGCTCGCCGGCGACGCCGCTCACACCGCGCACTTCTCGATCGGCTCGGGCACCAAGCTGGCGCTCGAGGATGCCATCGCGCTCGCCGGCGCCCTCGCCGAGCGCGGCACGGTCGCGGCCGCGCTCCCCGCGTATGAGCGCGCCCGGCAGCCCGTGCTCGACGCCTTCCAGGCCGCCGCGCTCAAGAGCCTCGCCTGGCTCGAGCACGTCGAGCCGCACCTCGGGCTCGACCCGATCCCCTTCGCCTACAAGCACATGATGCGGAGCCAGCGCATCGGCTACGCCCGGCTCAAGCAGATGGACCCGCACTTCGCGGCGCGCTACGATCGCTGGCGCGCGGAACACGCCTCCGACGGCCCGATCCCCGCGACTTCCTCGATCTCTTCGACAAGCCGAGCATCGCGCACCTGGCGACGCTCATGGGCGACGGCGCGCCGCAGGTGACGCCGGTCTGGGTGGACTACGACGGCCGGCACATCCTCGTCAACTCGGCGGCCGGGCGGCAGAAGGACCTGAACATGGAGCGGCGCCGCCGCGTCGCCATCGAGATCCCCGATCCCGACAACTCGAATCGCTACCTCGCCGTGCGCGGGACCGTGGTCGGGATCAGCGAGAAGGACGCGGAGGCGCACCTCGACCGGCTGGCCCGGCGCTATCTCGGCCGCGACCGCTATCCCGAGAGCTTCCGCTTCCCCGGCGAGGTCCGGCGCATCTACAAGATTCACCCGGAGCGCGTCACCACGTGGGACCCTTTCGGATAACTCCGACCAACAGAGGAGGCCCTCCATGCCCAAGCTCACGATGGCCGTGAATCCCCCACGCTCGCCAAGCCGGTCGGCTACTCCCACGGCTTCGAGGTGCAAGGCGGCAAGACGCTCTACATGGCCGGTCAGGTCGCCACCGACAAGGCCGGCACTGTGGTGGGCAAGGGTGACCTCGTCGCGCAGTTCCGCCAGGTGTGCGAGAACCTGAAGGCCCTCCTCCTGGCCCGCGGCGGCCAGATGAACGACATCGTCAAGCTCACCATGTACGTGCTGTCCAAGGCCGACTACAAGGCGAAGGCGAAGGACATCGGCCTCGTCTACCGGGAGTACTTCGGCCGCCACTTCCCCGCCATGACCCTCGTCGAGGTCAAGGGCCTGTACGACGACGACTGCGCCATCGAGATCGAGGGCGTCGCGGTCGTCGGACTGAGCCGCGATGTCCGCGATGTCCATCCCCCCGCAGCGCGTCACCACCGGTCTCGAGTTCGAGGGGCACCGGATCGCGGCCTATCGCGGCGTCGTCCGCGGCATCACGGTGCGCTCGCGCAATGTCTTCGCCACGTTCGGCGCCTCGATCCAGACGCTCTTCGGCGGCAAGATCTCGCTCTACACGGAGCTCTGCGAACGGGCGCGCGAGGAGGCCTTCGACCTCATGCGGCAGCACGCCGCCGCGCTCGGCGCCAATGCGATCGTCTCGATGCGCTACGACGCCAACGAGGTGGCGCCCGGCGTGACCGAGGTGCTCGCGTACGGCACCGCGGTGGTCATCGAGGCGCGCGCTAGCACGTGGTGAAGGCCAAGCGCATCTACGAGCCACCTGCGCCCGACGACGGGCTCCGCGTCCTGGTCATGCGGCTCTGGCCGCGCGGCATTCGCAAGCAGGCCATCGACCTCTGGCTCAAGGAGCTCGGCGCGAGCGTCGACAATCTCCGGGCGTGGAAGGCGGGCGGTATCGACTGGCCGGAGATGGAGAAGCGCTACGTCGCGGGTCTCACGGCACCCGCCGCGGCGGCGCAGCTCGCCGAGCTTGCGGCGCTGGCGCGCCGCGAGACCGTCACCGTGCTCTGCTCCTGCGTGGACGAGTCGCAATGCCACCGCGGCATCCTCAAGGCCGTGCTGGCAGCGGCCCGGCCCGTCGATCGGCCGGGATCCGCCAGGCAGCGCTTGACACTGGCCGGAGCCCGTCCCTACACTCGGCGCGTGGCAGGCACGTACGCGGCCGCGTGCGCATTTCTCCTCGTGCTCCTCGCCGCGGGCCCGGCTCCGGGCGAGCACGAGACGTACTACCGCTACACCGTGCTGGGCTACGTGAAGGACGCGGCCGGCAAGCGGGGCGCCGGCATCTCCGTCGAGCTGGTCAGGGAGAAGACGGGCTTCTCTATCTCGCGGAAACCGACAGCTCCGGACTCTACGTGATCGTCGCGCGGCTCGGTGACGAGAGCGTGGGGGAGCGCCTGCGCCTGCGGGCGGGAAGCCAGACCGTGACCGTGCTCGCCCAGTTCGACCCCAAGGACCACACCCGGGAGCGCGGCACTCGCGTCGACTTCGATGGCCGGAAGCCCGTGGAGACGCCGTCCGCGTTCGCCGCCACCCTCAAGCGGTTCCTCGACGAGTAGCGGGCCATGGCCGCGAGCCCCGACCGCGTCGACCGCTTCTACGCCGTGGTGCGGGGCATCGCCCGCTTCTGGCTCTGGTTCTTCTGGAAGCGCGTCGACGTGCACGCCCCGAGCGCGTGCCCCCGAGCGGGCCCGTGCTCCTCTGCATCAATCATCCGAACAACCTGATCGACTCGCTGCTCGTCGGCGCCGTCCTCCGGCGCAAGGTCCACTACCTGGCGACCTCCGCGCTGTTCAGGAACCCGCTCGTCGCGCGCTTCCTCGCCGCCTGTGGCGCCGTGCCCGTGTACCGGAAGCAGGACGATCCCGGCCGAATGGACCGCAATACCGATACCTTCTCGGCGTGCTTTTCCATGCTCGCCCACGGGCGGCTCGTCGGCATCTACCCGGAGGGCACGACGCATTCCGAGGCGCGCGTCCAGCGGATCAAGACGGGCGCCGCCCGCATCGCCCTCGAGTACGAGGCGGGCCGCCCCGCGAGCGGGGGCGAGCCGCTCACCCTCGTGCCCGTCGGCCTCACCTTCGAGGCGCGCAAGGCCTTCAGTGGGCGCGTGCGCGTGTCTTTCGGCGAGCCCCTCGCCGTCGCGGGGTACCTGGCGGCCTACCGCGACGACCCGGTCAAGGCCGTCGAGGCCCTCACCACGGCGATCCACTGGGCGATGGAGGCCGAGATCGTCCACGTGACCCGCCTCGACCGCACGGACCTCGTTCGCGTCGTCGAGGAGCTCTACCGCGGCGACCTGGTCCGCGAGCTTCAGGCGGAGCGCGGGCTCGGAGAAAAGCAGATCGACACCTTCCGGCTGTCGCAGTCGATCGCCGATGCCGTCGCCCACTTCGAGGACCGCGAACCCGAGCGCGTCGAGCGCATCGCGCGCCAGGTCGGCGAGTACCGCGCCATGCTGGCCGCCTACCAGGTGCGCGACCAGGCCGTGCGCACGCGCCTCGAGGGCCGCGGGATGGGCGAGCGCGTCCGGCATTCCTGGCAGGCCTCCGCGGGCCTGCCGCTCTTCGCCTATGGCGCCGCGGTCAACTTTCTGCCGTACTACGTGCCGCGCTTCATCGCCCGGCGCTTCGCCGACAAGGAGACGAGCTACGCGACGACACGCTTCCTGGCCGCCATCGTCGCCTTTCCGCTCTTCTGGGGCCTCGAGACCTGGATCGTCTGGCGCGTCGCCGGGTCGCTCTGGGCCACCGCCTTCGCGGTATCGCTTCCGCTGAGCGGGCTCCTCGCCTATCGTTACCTGGGCGGCGTGGGACGGCTCCGCACCCGCGTCCGCTTCGGCGTCCTCGCCCTGACCCGCCACGCCGACGCCTCGCGCCTGCTCGCCGCCCGCCGGACGATCATCGCCGAGCTGGATCGGGCGAAGACCGACTACCTCGCGGCCACCAGAGGGAGCACCTATTGAGCATTCACCTGCTGGAAGAGATCTCGACGCCGGCGCTCGACGCGCTCGACCGCGACCGGACGGTCGTGATCCTCACCGTGAGCCCGCTCGAGGAGCACGGGCCGCACCTGCCGGTGGGCGTGGACGCGATGACGGCGCGCCACCTCGCCGAGTCCATCGCCGAGCGCGTCGTGGCCGAGCGGCCGGGCTGGAGCGCCGTGCTCGCGCCGACGCTGCATCTCGGATCGTTCACGTTCGAGGCGGTGGGCACCATCAATATCCGGCAGCGCGTCGTGCGCGACGTCGTGGTCGACTACGGGGCGGCTCTGGCCCGCTCGGGCTTCCGCTACGTCCTGATCGCCAACGGCCACGCGGGACCCGGTCATCTCGTCGCGCTCGAGGAGGCCGCGGCCACCGTCTCGCGCAGGCACCGGATCACCATGGCGTCCCTGACCGGCCACCTCGCGTGGGAGTTCCTCCGCGGCCGCATGCTGCCGAGGATCGAAGCCGCGCTCGGGGGCGCCCTGTCGGCCGACGAGCGCCGGGCCTTCGCGGAGGATGCGCACGGCGGGTGGTGGGAGACCTCCGTGATGCTGATGCTGAGACCCGACCTGGTGGATCCCGGCTATCGCTCGCTCGAGCCGGCGCGCTATTCGCTGGGCCGGCGGCTCGTCCCCAACTACGCGGTGCGAAACGGAGCGCAGGGCTACGTCGGGCATCCCGCCCTCGCCGACCCGGGCTTCGCCAAGGCCGCCGCCGGCGTGCTCCTGGACGAGGTCATGCGCTTCGTCGACGACCTGCTCGACGGGCGCGTCCGGCCGGCGGAGCGGCGCTCGCCGTTCTACGCCATCCCCTTCTTCCGCACCAACTTCCTGCCCGTCCTGGGCGCCACCGTCGGCCGCCGCCCTCGCCATCGCCTGGCTCAGGCGTCGATGAACACACGGGAGGACCGACCATGAAGGCGTACGTGCTGATCGAGACCGCCGCGGGCAAGACCAAGAACGTCAAGAAGGCGCTGCTCAAGGTGAAGAGCGGCCGCGCCATCCGTGTCGGCCATGGACGCCGTGACCGGCCCCTACGACTTCATCGCCGTGGTCGAGGGCAACTCCTCGACGCCATCGGCAACCTCGTCACCGAGTCCATCGGGGTCGTCGACGGCGTGACGCGCACGACGACCTGCGTCGCGGTGTCGATCGGCTGAACCCGGCGGCGCGCCCAGTTTCGCCTTGCCGCGAGACCGGGCGCTCGTGTATGTTCCTTTGCACCTGCCCGCCAGCCCGGAGCAGCCCGATCCAGGTTCGAACACACGCCCAACGGAGGGTGACACCATGGCCGACCACGTCCCAGGCCCCATCCGCGGCATCAGCCGCCGCCATTTCCTTCGAGCCGTGGGCGTGGCGGGCACCGCCGTCGGCCTCGGCGGCGACGCTCGGGCGGGGTCGCGCGCTGGCCCAGGCCCAGGAAGTCAAGGCGGACCCGAGCGTCAAGCGCGGCGGCACGCTGCGCTACGGCGTGCACAATGCGCCCGCCCACTTCGACATCCACCAGTCGGGCACCGTCGCCAATATCGGTCCGCAGAGCCCGATGTACGACACGCTCCTCCGCCGCGATCCGCGCGACGGCCAGACGATCATCCCGGACCTGGCCTGGAAGTGGGAGATCGCGCCCGACGGCAAGAAGTACACGTTCCACCTCCGCAAGGGCGTGAAGTTCCACGACGGGGCCGACTTCACCGCCGAGGACGTCAAGGCCACCTTCGATCGCATCGCGCGGCCGCCCAAGGGCGTGGTCATTCCCCGCACGCCGCTGTTCGCCACCGTCGGCGAGATCGTCATCGTGGACCCGCACAAGATCGAGTTCCGGCTCACCGAGGCGCGGCCGCAGTCGTTCATGCTCGGCGCCTTCGCCAGCGGCTGGAACGTCATCGTGCGGAAGAAGACCCTGGAGGAAAACCAGGGCAACCTCCGCCAGGTCATGAACTACCCCGGCACCGGCCCTTACCGCCACGTCTCGCGCAAGGACAAGGAAGTCTGGATCCAGGAGCGGAACCCCAATTACTGGAACAAGGGCCTGCCCTATCTGGACAAGCTCGAGATCTATCACATGCTGCCCTTCTCGCCCGAGCTCGGCGCGTCCTTCCTCTCGGGCAAGCTCGACTACGCGCGCCTCCTGGACCCGGTGTCGTGGCGCAAGGCCAAGGAGATGCCGGGCGTCACGGCCGCCGCCTTCAACCAGAGCGTGATCCAGGCCTTCTGGATGAACCAGAAGAAGAAGCCGTTCCAGGACGTCCGGGTGCGCCGGGCCATCCATCTCGCCATGGATCGACCGACGCTCGTCGAGGTCGTCAAGGACACGGCGCCCATGCAGATCGGGGGCTTCGTCTACCCGTTCCACGACGCGTCCACGCCGCGGTCCGAGCTCGAGAAGCGCCTCGGCTACCAGAAGGACGTGAAGCCCGCCGTCCAGGAAGCGCGGAAGCTCATGCAGGAGGCCGGCTACGGCCAGGGCATCAAGGGCCTCGACTTCGTGGTGCGGGACAGCCAATACGTTCAAGCTCTGGGCGGTGGCCATCCAGGCCATGCTCAAGGAGCACCTCAACATCGAGTGCAACCTGCGCGTGGTGCAGATCTCGCAGTGGTTCGACGAGGCGGCGGCCGGCAACTTCGACCTGGCCATCAGCGCCATCGTCTCCACGCTCATGGACCCGTCGGACTACTTCACGGCCTGGTACGGCAAGGACGGCCCGCAGAACTACGCGGGGTGGACGAATGAGCAGTTCCACTCTCTCGTCCGGCAGATCGACCGCGAGCTGGACGAGAACAAGCGCAAGCCGCTGATCCGCCAGGCCGAGCTGATCCTCGAGCAGGACCCGCCGCTGCATTCCCGTCGCCTACGAGCAGATCTACGATGCCTGGTACAATCGCGTGCGCGGCCAGAACCCGTCGAAGTACTTCGGCATCTACGACGTGGTCCGCTGGGATCAGGTCTCGCTGGCGCAGGGATAGGACGCCGGACTCGACGGACGGCGGTCGGCAGCGGGCGTGAGGCAGTACCTTCTTCGGCGGGCGGTCTTTGCCCTCGGGACGTTGATCGGCGTCTCGCTGATCATCTTCGTGGTCCTGCGCATCCTGCCCGGCGACCCTCTGGTGGCCATCCTCGGCATGGAGGGCTACGCCAAGCTGTCGCCGGTCGACCGCGCGCACATGATGAAAGACCTCGGCTTCGCCGACTCGCTGCCCGTCCAGTACGTGCGCTGGCTCAAGGACATCGCCTCCGGGCAGCTCGGCAAGTCCTTCTTCCGCGGCGACACGGTGGCCGACCTGATCCTGCGCCGCGGGCCGATCACGCGCCGAGATCGGCATCCTCGCCGTGATCATCTCGTGGCTGGTCGGGTCTGCCGGTGGGCATTCTCGAGCGCGATCCGCCCCAATGGGTGGGCCGACGGCATCGCCCGGTCGCTCGCCGTGCTGTTCATCGCCATTCCCGGCTTCTGGCTCGGCTTGCTCATCGTGCTCGCGCTGCTCTTCTGGTTCGGCTACAAGGCGCCCATCGTCATCGTGCAGCTCTGGGAAAACCCGTGGCAGAACTTTCAGATCATCGTGGGCCCGGCGCTCATCCTGGGCCTGGCCCAGGGGCGTACATCTCCCGGATGTCCCGCTCGTGCCTGCTCGAGGTGATCCGCGAGGACTATGTCCGGACGGCCCGCGCCAAGGGCGCCGTCGAGCGCAAGGTGGTGCTGCACCACGCGCTGCCCAATGCGCTCCTGCCGGTCATCACGATCTCCGGCGTGCTGCTCGGCTTCGTGCTCGGCGGCTCCGTGGCCGTCGAGCAGGCCTTCGGCGTGCCCGGCCTGGGACGCGCCCTCGTGACGGCGGTGGTGGAGCGCGACATCATCGTCGTGCAGAACCTCGTGCTCCTGTACGCGCTGATCTTCGTGGCCGTCAACGTGCTCGTCGATCTGTCGTACGCGTGGCTCGACCCGAGGATCCGGTATTGAGCGACGCGCAGGCCTCCGTACAGCCGTCACCCTCGGGACGACCGTCCAGACGAGCCCTGCCCAGCGGTCGGTCGCGCGCGAGCTGGGCGCCTTCGCACGCCGCAATCCGCTCTCGGCCGCGGGCGGCCTGGTCGCGCTCTTGATCGTCCTCGTGGCCCTCGCCGCGCCCCTCATCGCCCCCGCGAGCCGCTCAAGGCCGATTTCCGGCGGATGAGCAAGCCGCCCGACGCCCAGTCCTTCTTCGGGACGGACCAGGTGGGCCGCGACACGCTGAGCCGCGTGATCTACGGCGCACGCACCTCCCTCTTCGTCGCGTTCTCCGCCGTGCTGCTCGGCACCACGGTGGGCTCGCTCTGGGGCGTGGCGTGCGGCTATCTCGGCGGGCGCTTCGATCTGATGAGCCAGCGCGTGATGGAGATCCTCCAGGCGTTTCCCGACCTCATCCTGGCCATGGCGATCTCCATGGCGATCGGCACCGGGCTCCGCGCCGTGATCGTCGCGATCGCCATCACGCGCATTCCCTTCGGCGGGCGCGTCATCCGCTCGGTGGCGCTGTCCGTGCGCGAGATGCCGTACGTGGAAGCGGCGCGCGCCTCCGGCGCCTCCGCCACGCGCATCATGACGCTGCACGTCCTGCCCCAGTGCGTGGCCCCGTACCTGGTCCTCGCCACGACGCACCTCGGCGTCGCGATCGTGATCGAGGCCGCGCTCGGATTCCTCGGCGTCGGCATCCCGCCGCCCACCCCCACCTGGGGCAATATGCTGGCCGACGCGATCACGGCCCTCGATACCGCAATGGTGGCTCGTGCTCTTCCCCGGCGCGGCCATCACCGTCACCGTGCTCGCCTTCAACCTGCTCGGCGACGGGATCCGCGACACGCTCGATCCCAAGCTGTCGCCCGCGGTGCTGCGGCTGGTCACGGGCGCGGCGCGCAGCGGCGCGGCGCGCACCGGACAGCCCCGCGAGGTCGCGGCGAGCTGATCCTTCCGGGGCCGCGAGGAAGAGGCGGTCGGGGCGCTACGTCACGTCCTCGCGGGCGAAGCCGGCGATGCGCTTGTACTCGTCCGAGAGCTGCTGGAGCGCGGCGCGGGTGATGTGGCGGTCGAGGTCGTCGAACGGTGCATCGCCCACCAGCTCCTCCACGCGGCGGATGAGGTAGTCGGGCGGATGCTCGCGGTTGGTGCGCACGACTCGAGCCGTCGGCCCCGAGCGCGCGGCCTCGTAGGCCCGGAGCGCGGCCGGGGGTCGCCACCCGTGGCCAGGCAATCGGCGAGCGCGCGCGCATCGAGGATGGCCTGGGCCGCGCCGTTGGAGCCGCGCGGGTACATCGGGTGGGCGGCGTCGCCCAGCAGGGTGACGCGGCCGAAGGTCCAGCGATCGACCGGGTCCTTGTCCACCATGGGGTACTCGAAGATGACGTCGGAGCGGCGGAGCAGGTCGGGGACATCCAGCCAATCGAAGGTCCATTGCGCGTAGATGTGGAGGAAATCCTCCAGGCGGCCCGGCTTGTTCCAGTCGTTGCGGTCGTACCCGGGCTGCGCGACCTGGACGGTCCAGTTGATGAGCTGCCGCCCCTGGCCGTCGACATCGTCGATGATCGGATAGATCACGAGATTTCCGGACTGGATCGAGCCGACACGCACATAGCTGCGGCCGGTCAGGAAGGGCTTCGCGCGCGTGACCCCGCGCCAGGAGTTGATGCCGCCGAAGCGCAGCTCCTCGCCGGGGTAGAACTGCCGGCGCACGACCGAGTTCACCCCGTCGCAGGCGATGGCGACGTCGGCGGTGACGGGCGCGCGCATCGCGCTGGTCGCGGCCGAGCTGGAAGTGCAGCGTCACGCACTGGTCACTCTGGTCGAGCCCAACGCACTGGTGATCCGCGAGGACGCACGCCGCGCCGAGCCGCGCCACCGCGGCGTGCCACAGGGTCAGGTGCAGCCGGCCGCGATGGATCCCCACCTCGGGGACCGGGTAGCCCGCGGCCCGGCCGCGCGGCTCGGCGTAGATGAGCTGGCCGAAGCGGTTGAAGAAGCAGCTCTCGCGGTTTTCGATGCCCTGGCGCGCCAGCGCCTCGCCGAGGCCGAGCGCGGTCAGCTCGCGCATGCCGTGGGGCAGCAGCGTGATGCCCACGCCCAGCTCTTTCACCTCCGGCGCGCCCTCGTACACGCGGCAGGGATGCCGCGCTGGTGCAGGGCGAGCGCGAGGGTGAGCCCGCCGATGCCGCCGCCGACGATCGCGATATCCATATGTCAGATTCCCGCTCCGTGGTGCGCGGAGTCTACGCGCGCGGGCGGGACCGGCAACCGCCGGGTGGCGCCAGCCCAGTCAAAAACCGCTGCGGCTTGCCGGCCCCGGAGCCTACAGCTTCTTCAGGGCGCGCACCGCCTTGGCGGCGTCCGCCGCCGAGTCGAGGGCCACGTGAGTGACAAAGGTCTTGCCGATGGCAGCGGCGGAGAGGCCGCGCACGTTGAGGCCGGCGTCGGCGAGCGCCGCCGCGATCCGAGCCCCCTCGCCCGGCTTGTCCGGGCCCTGAATGCGCACGGTGTACAGGGTCGCGCTCTTGGCGAAGCCCGCCTGCTTGGCCGCCCGCTGCGCGGCGCCCGCGATCGGCGTCACGAATGCGACGCCCGTCCCGGGCCGGTCCGGAGCCCGGCGGGCAATGACGAACTCCAGATTGGCCTTGCCGTCGGCAAGCGCGCGCAGCTTCGCGGCAAGCCCGCCGGGCCGGTCCTCGATGGTCACCGCCCACGTGTCGACCCGCGTGACCTTGAGCGCCATGGTGTCCTCCTCGGGGCTAGGGGTGGTCTGTTGCGCAGTGGCCCGCCGCCACGCGCTCGTCAGGATAGACGACGTTCAGGGTGTGCGCCAGGGCCGATGCCTATTGCACGGTGTAGCCGCGACCCGTCAGGCAAGCGCCGTAGGCACGGTCGTACTTCTGGAGCTGCGTCTGGCGTTGTTGCTGCTCTTTCGCCTGGGCGTCCTGCTGCTCCTCCATCTGCCTTCGGGCGCGGATGGCATGCACCATGCGTCCAATGCCGATGCCCTGCATCGCCCCAGCTCCGGCCTCGCCCGACATGGCCCCGCGCGCCGCACCCATGGCCGCGCCGCCGACCGCGCCGCCCCCGTCGCTCCTCGATGACGCCGGTGGCTGGGCGGCCATCGTCACCGGATCCACACCGGTTTGCTTCACGGCCCAGTCGTGACATTCCTCCTTGTCCCGTCCCATTTGCTCATCGCTCTGATTCTTGGTCGGATAGACATAGAGATCTTGAGCGCCCAGGCCCGCCCCTGGAGCAGGACGAGCCCCGCGCTCAGCGTGTAAATGGAGATCATGCGCATGATGTTCCCCCTCCTCAGCGCTTCTCCATCTTCTCCTCGAACTGCTCGCGCATACTCATCGTTGGCTCCTCATGATGGGCCGTCGCGCTGACCGGCGGGATTCTTCCCGCGGCGTCACGCCGCCGAGCACAGTGCTCCTGATACCGCCAGAGGCGACGGCTGTCAAGACGTTTGGACGACCTGACGGCGCCACACTCGAAACGCGCGTCCGGCCGCGCCGGCCCGCTACGCGAAGCGTCTCCCGCGCAGGAGCCGTACGAGCGGCGGCCCGAAGAGCGCGGCGGCGGCGAGGATCAGGATCGTCGCCGACAGCGGGCGCGCCACGAGATCGACGACGCTGCCGCGCGTGAGGAAGAGCGCCTGGCGCAGCGTCTTCTCCATCATCGGGCCCAGCACCAGCGCCACCACCATCGGCGACGGGTCCACGCGCAGCTTCCGCAACGCGTAGCCGAACACGCCGAAGATGACGAGCACCCACAGGTCGAGGAAGCTGTTGCTCAGGCTGAAGGCGCCGACGAGACAGAGCAGCAGCACGAGCGTCGCGAGGATGTGCTGCGGCAGGCGCAGCACGGTCACGAAGACGCCCACCAGCGGCAGGTTCAGGATCAGCAGCATGAGGTTGCCGATGTACATGCTCGCGACGAAGCCCCAGAACACTTCCGGCCGCTGGCTGATCATGAGCGGCCCGGGCTGCAGGCCGTGGACCACCAGCGCGCCGAGCAGGATCGCCGTCGCCGGCGAGAACGGGATGCCGAGCGACAGGAGCGGCACCATCGCGCCGGCGGTGGCGCCGTTGTTGGCGGCTTCCGGCCCCGCGACGCCCTCGATCATGCCGGTGCCGAACTTCTCGGGCGTCTTCGACACTTTCTTCTCGACGGTGTACGCGATGAACGTCGACAGCACGGCGGCGGGGCCGGGCACGAGCCCGGTGAGGAAGCCGACGACGGAGCCGCGCGCGATCGGCATCGTCGAGCGCCGCCATTCCTCGCGCGTCGGCAGGAGCTCGCGGAGCTTCACGCTGGCGATCTGCGCCTTCGCGATCCCTCCTCCGCGAGGAGCAGCACCTCCGCCACGCCGTAGACGCCCATGATCACGGGCACGAGCTCGATGCCCTGCGCGAGCTGGACGGAGCCGAACGTGAACCGCCGCAGCGCCGAGATCGAATCCATCCCGACGGTGCCGAGGGCCAGGCCGAGCGCGACCATCACGAAGGCATTGAGGATCGAGCCGCCCGACAGGCGGGAGAGCAGCAGGATGCCGCCGAGCGTGATCGCGAAGTATTCCGGCGGCCCGAACTGAATGGCGACGTCGGCGAGCCAGCCCGCCGCCAGCATGATCCCGACGACGCCGACGGTGCCGGCGACGAACGACCCGACGGCGGCGATCGTGAGCGCGGCGCCCGCCCGCCCTTCCTCGTCATCTGGTAGCCGTCGAGCAGCGTGACGACCGAGCCGGCTTCGCCGGGGACGTTGACGAGGATGGACGTCGTCGAGCCTCCGTACATCGCGCCGTAGTAGATGCCCGCGAGCATGATCAGCGCGGTGGCGGGATGCATCGCGAAGGTGGACGGCAAGAGGAGCGCCATGGCGCCGACGGGCCCGATGCCGGGCAGCACGCCGACGATGGTCCCGACCAGCACGCCGATGAAGCACGCGAACAGGTTGCTGGGCAGCAGCGCGATCGAGAACCCGTAGGCGAGGCCTTCGAGCGGTCCCATGCGTCAGCTCACCAGGGCCCGCGCGGCAGCGGGACGTCGAGGAGCACGGCGAAGAGTCCGTACGAGCCCGCCGCGCTCAGCGCGCCCGTGAGCAGCGCGGTCGTCCATCGGCCGCCGAGGTAACGGAGGACGACGGCGACGAACGCGAACGCCGCCGCCGGATAGCCGACCCAGGGCAGCGCGAGGCAGAACGCCGACCAGCGCCACCACCGAGATCACCACGCGGCGGCGCGCGGCGGCGTCCAGCTCGACGGCCGCCGGCGCCGCGCGCGCGCGCCGGAACGCGCTCGCCGTCGCCGCCAGCGCGACGACGATCGCGAAGACGGCGACGATGACCGGATAGAAGCCCGCGCCCGGACGCGCGGCCGCCCCGAACGGCAGCCGGAGCGCCAGGGTCAGATAGACTCCGGCGGCGACAAGCAGGACGAGTGGAACGGCCCGCGCGAGCACCTACTTCTTGATCATCCCGAGGCGCTTGAGCACGTCGTTCCACTCCTTCTGCTCGCGCACGAGCTCCTGGCGAAGCTTGTCGCCGCTCTTGTAGTCGATGTCGACGCCGCGCGACTTCATGAGCGCGACGAACGACGGCTCTTCCATCGCGGCCTTCGCGGAATCGTGGAGCACCTTCAGCGCGGGCCCCGGCGTTCCCTTCGGCGCCGTGAGCACGAACCACGTGCCGATCCCGTCCCCGAGCCCCACTTCCTTGCCCGTCGGCGCCTCCGGGAAGAACGGATGCCGCTGCGGGCTCGCGACCGCCAGCACGCGGAGCTTCTTCGCGTCGACGAGCGGCTTCACCTCGCCGGGCTGCGCCATCGCGGCGTCGATGTGGCCGCCGAGCAGCGCGGGGCTCGTCTCACCCCAGCCGGAGAACGGCACGTGCGTCGTCTTGAAGCCGCCGGGGATCTGCCACCGCTCGAGCGTCAGGTGGCTGATCGTCCCCTCGCCGGGCGAGCCGACGCGGATCTTGCCGGGATTCGCCTTGGCCGCGGCCATGAACTCCTGCATCGTCTTCCACGGCGCGTCCGCCTTCACGGTGAGGAGCGTGTAGAACGTGATCGTGTTCAGGATGGGCTCGTAGTCGTCCGGCGTCTTGTACGGCAGCTCGTTGAGCTGCGGATGGATCACCAGGGTCGAGTTCGGCGCGAGGATGACGGTGTAGCCGTCGGGCTTCGCCTGCGCGACTTCCGCCATCCCGACGGAGCCGCCGCCGCCCGGTCGGTTGAGGACGGCGACGCCCTTCGTGAACGTCTTCTTCATCGACTCGGCCATCGGGCGGGCCACGATGTCCGACCATGCCGCCGGCCGGATAGGCGACGACGATCGTCAGGGCCCGCTCCGGATACTCGGCGGCCGCGGGCGCCGCGAAGCCGAGGAGCAGAGCGGCGAGAAGCGCGAAACGACGCATGGGTGTCCTCCCTCTCGAATGCGATCTCGGCCCGCACAATACCTCAGAACGCCGCCAGCACATTTGGCCCCCTCGCTCACCCGTGCGTGATCTGGACACTCTCCGTCAATGTCCGTGCACCGGGCAGCGCTCGGCGATCTGCAGTAGCCGCTGCTTCTGCTCGTCGTCGAGGTCGCCCCCGAGCATCAGCTCGAGGGCGATGGTCGCGATCTTCCCCTGGGGCGGCTCCCGGTTGAGCCGAGCTTCGATGCGGTCGAGGGGCCACTGCTTGCGCTCGGCATACAGCCGAACTGTGAGGACCGTTCAGGCGCCGAGGGCCGCCAGCACCAGATCGACGGGCGTCGGGCCCGCGTCGTCGCCGCCCTTGTCCACCGGCTCGTCGGCCACCAGCCGGTGAGGGCCGATCCGGATCTCCGTCTTCAAGCTCTCGAGCCAAGTGACCGCCACCTCTCGTGCCATGCGAGCCTCCGTATGCTAAAATCCCGCCGTCATGCGCGCACTCGTCATGGGCGGCACCGAGTTCATCAGCCTACACCTCGTGCAGTCGCTCCTGGCGCGAGGCCATGAGGTCGCCGTGTTCAACCGCGGGCGGCGCGGCGAGCGCCTCCCGGCTGGTGTAGAGACGATCGCCGGCGATCGCAAGGACCACGCGAGCCTGCGCGAGCGGCTCGGTGGCCATCGCGTCGACGGCGTCTTCGACGTCACCTACGCGCCCACGCTGGGCGAGGACGTGACCGCGCTGCTCGACGCCCTGCCGGGCCGCCCGCACGCGATCTTCGTCTCGACCGCCCGCGTCTACGACCACGCGCTTCCCATCCCCTACTCCGAGGAGACGCCCCGTGGATTCTACTGGGGCGACTATGCCCGCCACAAGATCGCCGGCGAGGACGTGCTGTTCGACCGGCATCGGCAGCACGGGCAGCCCGTCTCCATCGTGCGGCCGACCCACGTCATGGGGCCGCTCAATACGCGGAACAACGAGACGTTCTTCATGGATCGCATCTGGCGCGGCCGGCCCGTGCTGATCCCCGGCCACGGCGGCTGGCTCCGCCAGTTCGGCCACGTCGAGGACCTGGCCGAAGCCATGGCCGCGATGCTCGGCGATCCGAGGGCCTACGGCCAGGCCTACAACGTGATGGGCGACGAGATCATCTCCCAGGTCGGCTTCGTCGAGCTGATCGCCGAGGTCATGGGCAAGCCGGTCACGCTCCGCTACGTCGACCCCGCGCTGCTCAAGGCCGCGGACAAGCCGGGACCCGTCTTCGGCCAGAACCTCGTCTACGACTGTCACGCCGTCCACACCGCCCACAAGCTGCGCACGGAGCTGGGCATCCGCCCGCGCTATACGCTCGCGTCGGGCCTGCACCACACCTGGAAGTGGTATCAGGCCTCCGGCCTTCTCGAGCGCCCGATCGACTTCACGTTCGAGGACCAGCTCCTCGCCAAGCTCGGCGCGTGATCCCGCGCGCCATCCTCGTACCACCCCGACGCGGCGGAGGCACGCGGCTACGCCGAGCTGGTTCGGCTTCCGCGCCCGTCCCTCAGCGTCCGCGTCGCATCGACCCCGGAAGAAGCCGCCGACCTCGTCGCCGAGACCGAGATCCTGTACGCGTGGCAATTCCCCACTCCGCTGCTCCGCCTCGCCCCCAAGCTCGGCTGGGTGCAGTGCATGGGCGCCGGCGTCGAGCGATTCATCGTCCCGGAGCTGTCGCGGCGGGTGATCCTGACGCGCGCGGCGGGCATCTTCGGCCCGTGGATGGCGGAGTACACGCTGGGGTGGTGCCTCTGGATCACGCAACGGATGGAGCAGTTCCGGGCCCAGCAGCGGCAGCGCCGCTGGGTCGAGGCGTCTCCGCAGCGCCTGCGCGGCGCCACGCTCTGCCTCGTGGGCCTGGGGGACATCGGCCGGGCCATCGCCCGCGCCGCGCGCGGACTCGGGATGCGCGTGATCGGCGTGACGCGCAGCGGCCGGCGCGCCCCGAGGCCGAGCGCGTCTACCGGACCTCCGCCATGCGCCAAGCGCTGGCCCAGGCCGACTTCGCCGTCCTCACCGTGCCCCTCACGCCCGCCACGCACGACCTGATCGGGACGCGCGAGCTGGCCGCGATGAAGGCGTCGGCCTGGCTCATCAATATCGGCCGCGGCCCCGTGATCGACGAGGACGCGCTCATCGCCGCGCTCCGCGACAAGCGCATCGGCGGGGCCGTGCTCGACGTCTTCAACCGGGAGCCCCTGCCCATCGACCACCCGCTCTGGACCCTCGACAATGTCGTCATCACGCCCCACATCTCGGGCCCCAGCACCCCTGCCGAGATCTCCCCCATCTTCAACGACAACCTCCGCCGCTATCTCGCAGGGCGCCCTCTCCGCCACGTCGTCGACCGCGCGCGCGGCTACTAGCCCGGGAGCCTGTCGGAGAAACCGCTAGAGCGAGGAGAAGGGCCCATCTGCGAGGTTGGCGCCCTCGACGGCCGCTCAACGTAGAGCGACTACGCCTCGCGTGCAGCCTTCGGGCGCCGCCTCGCAGCTGGACCCTTCTCTCGCTCTAGCCGGCTCTCGACAGTCTCCGAGACTAGCCTAGCCGGGTTACTCCGACGGCTCTAGCACTACTTCTTGGAGATGAGCCAGTGGCCGATGGCGAGGTGGGGGAGGCCGGAGCGCTCGAACGTGTCGACGGCGTCGCCGGCCGTGCACACGACCGGGTCGCCGTGGAGGTTGAACGAGGTGTTGAGCACGGCGCCGACACCGGTGCGCCGCTCGAACTCGCGGATGACCGCGTGGTACTCGGGGTTCCATGACTGCTCGAGAATCTGCGGCCGCGCGGTGCCGTCCTGGGGATGGATGGCCGCCGCCAGTGCGTCCCGCGCCTGGGGCTGGGTCGCCATGGCGAGCATCATGTACGGCGAGGCGAGGCCCTTGGGATTCACGAGGTACTCGTCGGCCCGCTCGGCCAGGATCGTCGGCGCGAACGGCATCCAGAAGTCGCGGTTCTTGATCATCCGGTTGATGAGCGGCACCACGCGGTGATCCGACGGGTTGGCGAGGATGGAGCGGTTGCCGAGGGCGCGCGCGCCGAACTCCATCCGCCCCGCGCAGCGGGCCACCACACCGTCGGCCACGAGGAGGTCGGCGATGCGCGCCTCGATCCGCTCGTGATAGGCGACCGCGTACCGGTCGTCGAGCTGGCGCTCGCGGATCACCGCCTCGGCGTCTTCGTCCGTCACGCTCGGGCCCCAGATACGCGGGGCCGAACGGGGCGGGCGTCGGCGGCACCCCGCGGCGCCCGCACTCCTGCAGGTACCCCAGGTACGCCGCGCCCACCGCGTTCGACTCGTCCCCGCATGACGGGAAAGCGAAGAGGTCTTCCACCCACTCCTCGCCCGCGAGCAGCATGTTCGCCTTGACGTTCATGAAGACGCCGCCGCCGAGGGCGAGCCGGTCGCCCCGGTAGCGCTCGCGCATCAGCCGGACCCAGCGCAGGAGCAGATCCTCGAGGAGCCGCTGAGCGCCACCCGCGATGGCGTCGAAGCGCAGGCCGAGCGTGGCGCGCAGCAGGAGCTGGTAGCGGTCACCGGGCTCGCGCCAGCGAAAGCGCGCGGGCTGCCCCTCCTCGAGGTCGAACACACCGCGCAGCGCGGCCTCCGCCCGCTCCGCATGCTTCGGCGCCGGCATAGGGCGCCAGGCCCATCACCTTGTACTCGTGCTCGCCGAACTTCATGCCGAGCAGCAGCGTCGCGAACGAGTAGAAGGCGCCGAGGGACCCAGGCGCGCTCGGCGACGCCTCGTGCCGGGCGAGGCCGAGCGCCTGGCCGGTCGACGCGGTCGCGCAGAGCCCGTCGCCGGAATTGTCATTGGTGAGGACCAGCGCCTCGCGGCCGCCGAAGCCGGAGCCGAAGTAGGCGGCCGCGGCGTGGCAGGTATGGTGATCGAGGCACACGATGCGGTCGGCGGGCACGCCCAGGTGTCCCGGTCACCGCGTCGAACCGCTCGCGCTGCGAGATGCGGAACTTGCCCCGCGACGTCTCGACCAGGCCGAGGCGCGATCCGAGCTTGCGCAGCCGCTTCTCGACGAGCCGGCGCGGCGAAGGCAAGCTCACCCCGTAGTACTCCCGCGCATAAGCCTCGTCGTGCAGGACGCGGTTCAGCCACTCCGCGAGCCCGCGCCCGCGCCCGCGAGCGCGACCAGGTCGATGTCAGCATGCGCGATGTGGAGCTCGGCGAGCAGGGCGTCGATGGCCAGGCGCGGATAGCCGGCGTCGTTCTTGAGGCGGGTGAAGCGCTCCTCGGAGGCGCAGCCCACGACGCGCCCGTCCGCGATCACGGCCGCCGTGGCGCAGTGTGTCTCGTTGATGCCGAGGACGATCATGTGCTGAGGGCGACGCCTCTCAGAGCGCCTTCGCCCGGTCAAGCGAGATGCTGACGCGCTGCTGATCGCGCTCGACCAGGAGCGACAGCGGCCCGTCGGGCGCGACTGTCTTCAGAGCGTCCCTCGCCGCTCCGACCGTGTCCACGGGCCGGCCGTCGATCGCGACGAGCACGTCCCCGGTCTTGAGCCCCGCGCGCGTCGGCGCGGCTCTTGGGCACGATGCCCGCGACGGCGGGCGGGCCGGCGGGGGCCGGGTGCCGCCCAGCTCCGGCTGAGCCTCCGGGTCGCGCACGAAGAAGCCGTACTCGGCGGCCACGCGCTCGGCCACGACATTGTCCGGCATGGCGCCCAGTCGCACGGAGATGGGCCGGCGCCCTTCGTTCCGCCGCAGCACCGTCATGGGCACCGTCTCGCCGATGCTCGCCGCCGCGACAAAGCGCTGCAGGGTGCGCGTGTCGACGACGGGCCGACCGCGAAACGCGACGACGACGTCGCCGGCCGAGAGGCCCGAGGCCTCGGCGGGCGCTTCCTTGATCACGTCGACGATCACCGCGCCAAAGCCCTCGCGCAGGCCGAACTTCTTCGAGATCTCCTCGACCTCCTGATCGGAGAGGTCACGGATTCGGACCCCGAGCCAGCCCCAGCGCGGGGCCGCGTCGACGGCCGCCGCCAGGAGCCCGAGGACGAGGAGTACCAGCGCGCCCACCCGCCGCATCACCGGTCTCCCGTGAGCTGCCGCAACAGGTCGTCGAGAGCCACCGTCAACCGCTGGAGCCGCCGCTCGACGTCGAGCTCCTCGAGCAGCGCCTGGCGCACCGCGGGCCCGGGCAGCACGGCCGAGGCGACCTGGTCGCAGAGCTCCCCGGCGACCGCACGGCGTCGAGCGACTCGCTCATCTCGGCCCGCGTGCGGCCGACCGCCTCCAGAATCTGAAGGCACTGCTCCTTCACCCGAACCGTGAGCGCCGACACGGCCGGGCGGTCACCGCCCACGTCGGCCAGCGGCATCGCCTGCACCAGCCGATAGAGGGTGTCCGACGGCAGCTCGCGCTCGATGCGCGCGCGGCACTCGCCGTGGAGCAGGATATTGAACCGGCCGGTGGGCAACCGTTGGCAGCGGACGATCTTGCCGATGCCCACGGTCTCGTTCACCGGCGGCCGGCCGTCGTAGCTCGACTCGTAGCCCGGCTTGAGGCTCGCGATGGCGAGTCGCCGATCCCGCCCCATGCAGTCGGTGATCATGGCGCGATAGCGCGCCTCGAAGATGTGCAGCGGCAGGAACGTGCGCGGGAAGAACGTCTGGTCCGGCAGCGGAAAGATCGGCAGGTAGACGGCAGTCACGCGCGGCGCAGCGTGGTCAGCCGATGGTTGGGAGCTTGAGCGCGGACACCTCGTCCACGCGCGCCGTCACCGCCACCGCCAGCTCGCGAAACGCCGCCGCCTGCTGGGACGCCGGGGCCCCCACCGTGATGGGCACACCCGCGTCGCCGCCCTTGCGCGTCTCGATCTCGAGGGGATGCGGCCGAGCAGCGGCACGCCGAACTCGTCCGCCACCTGCGCCCCGCCGCCCTCGCCGAAGATGGGATAGCGGGCGCCGGTATCGGGAGCCAGGAAGTAGCTCATGTTCTCGACCACGCCGAGGATGGGCACGTTCAGCTTCCTGAACATCGCCAGCGCCTTCCGGACGTCGAGGAGCGCCACATCCTGGGGCGTGGTGACCATGACCACGCCGCCGAGCGGCACGACCTGCGACAGCGAGAGCTGGGCATCCCCGGTGCCCGGCGGCATGTCGAAGATCAGGTAGTCGAGCGGGCCCCACCACACGTCGCGGAGGAACTGCTGGACGGCCGAGTGGATCATCGGACCGCGCCACACCAGCGCCTCGCGCTCGGCGACGAGGAGGCCGATCGACATGATCTTGATCCCGTGCGCCTCGATGGGCACGATCTTGTTGTCGAACATGTTGGGCCGCTCCTTGGCGCCCATCATGATCGGCACGTCGGGCCCGTACACGTCGAGGTCGACGAGGCCCACCTCGGCGCCTCCCTGCTTCAGCGCCAGCGCCAGGTTCACGGCGACGGTGCTCTTGCCGACCCCGCCCTTGCCCGACGACACCGCGACGGTGTGCTTGACCTCGGGGATGAGGTCGGCGGCCGGAGGCGGCGCCCCGTGGCGCCGCGGCCGGCTTCGGCGCCGCGGCGGAGCCCATCTTCACCTGCACCTTCCGCGCCCCGGGAATCTGCGAGACGACCTTGGTGGCGCTGCTGTGCAGCGACGCCTTCGCGGCGGGCGACTGACCCGCGAAGGCCAGGGTGAACGTCACGTCGCCGTCGTGGACGTGCAGGTCTTTCACGAGCCCGATCGTCACGATGTCCTCCCCGCGATCGGGGTCATGGACGCCGCGGAGAGCGTGGAGGACGGCGGCTTCGGTGACGGTGGCGCCCGGAGTTGCGTGCTCATGGGTCCCGAGTATAGCCCTCGGGGTAACTGCGTCGCAAGCCCTTGGCACGCTTGAAAAATCACGAGCGACCTGCTACAACGATCAGGTGCTAGGCCCCGACGAGTTCCGACGCGCGCTCGGCCACTTCGCCACCGGCGTCACCATCGTCACCACCTGGGACGACGAGGCGCGGCCCACCGGCCTCACGGCCAGCGCGATGAGCTCGGTCTCGCTCGACCCTCCGCTCGTCCTGGTCTGCGTCTCCCACAAGTCGCAGAGCTACCCCTCGTTCCAGGCGGGGCGCCGGTTCGCGGTCAATGTGCTCGCCTCGGACCAGGAGCCCCTGGCCCGCCGCTTCGCCTCCTCGAGCCTCTCCGGTGTCGAGAAGTTCGAGGGCGTCGCCTACCATCGAAGCGGGCTCGGCCTGCCCGTCATCGACGAGGCGCTGGCCGAGTTCGAATGCACCATCGTCCACGCCTACCCTGGCGGCGATCACACGATCTTCGTCGGCCAGGTCGAGGCCCTCGACGCGCGCGGCGACCACGGCCGCGAGCCGCTCCTCTACTACCGCGGCCGATTCGGCCGCCTCCTGTAGCGCGGGATGCCGATAGAGGCCCATCTGCTTCGTTGGCGCCCTCGGCAGCCGTGCCACGTCAAGCGCGAGTGATCGGACGACGAACTTCGTCTGCGGGGCCCAGACATGGCCCCGCATCCCTTACGACGACGCCTCGCGGCTGCCTTCGGGCGCCGCCTCGCATCTGGACCTCTCTCGCCATCCCGCAGGCGTCACGCCTCTCGCAGCGATCACCCCTTAGGAGGAACCGGCTGATGGCCGTTCCGCTGTCCCGCCCACCCGTCGATGACGAGATCAAGGCCGCGGTCCTGGCCGCCATCGACTCGCGCCAGTACATCCTGGGTCCCGAGTGCCGCGCCTTCGAGGAGGAATTCGCCCGCTACAACGGCGCCAAGCACGCCGTGCTGACGTCGAGCGCGACGGCCGCCCTCTGGATGGCGCTCGAGGCCTTCGGCGTCAAGTCGAGCGACGAGGTGCTGGTCCCCTCGCACACCGCCTTTCCGACCATCGAGGCCATCTGCTTTGCCGGCGCCGTCCCGATCTTCGTCGACGTCGACGACTCCTACACCGTCGACCTGGAGGACGCCGCGCGCCAAGGTGACGCCGCGAACGGTGGGGTTCGTGCCCGTTCACCTCTACGGGCACCCCGCCGATCTCCCCGGTGTGCTCGAGCTCTGCGCCGCGCGCAGCCTCTGGCTCCTCGAGGACTGCGCCCAGGCGCACGGAGCGGCCTGGCAGGGGCGCAAGGTGGGGAGCTTCGGGCGCGCGGGCGTCTTCTCGTTCTACCCGTCGAAGAATCTCACCGTGATGGGCGACGGCGGGCTGCTCGTCACGGACGACGACGACGTCGCCGTGCGCTGCCGGCGCCTTCGCGATCACGGGCGCGTGAACAAGGACGTCCACACCGAGGTCGGCTTCAACCTGCGCTTCAACGACATCCAGGCGGCAATCGGGCGCGTGCTCCTGCGCCGGCTCGACGCCATGAACGACCGCCGCCGTGCCCTGGCCGATCGCTATGCGCGCGGGCTCGCCGGGCTGCCCTCACCCTGCCCCGCGAGGTCCCGGGCGCCCGCCACGTCTATCACCTCTACGTCGTGCGCGCGCGCGAGCGCGATGCCCTCGCCCGCTTCCTCAAGGAGCGCGGCATCGCCACGGGCATTCACTATCCGGTGCCGAGCCACAGGCAGCCCGCCGTGGAGCACCTGGCGCCTCCCCCGCTCGAGCGTACCGAGCGGCTCGTGCAGGAGATCCTCACGCTGCCGATCTCGGCCGGCCACACCGACGCCGAGATCGACGAGGTGATCGCCGCGGTGCGCGCCTTTCACGAGGGGTGAGCGAGTCCCTGCGGATCCTGCAGCTCTATCCCAAGGCCGACTACTTCACCGGGGCGGCCATCCAGCTCCGGGACCTGGCCTGGGGGCTCCACGCGCGGGGACACGAGGTCGTGGTGGGCACTCGGCCGAGCGCGGTCTGGGCCGAGCAATGCGCCGCGGCGGGCATCCCTCACGCGGCCATCCCGATGCGCAGCGAGGTGGACCTGGCCTCGGCCGTCGCGCTGGCCCGACTGATCCGCGCGAGGCGCTTCGACATCGTCCACTGCCAGAAGGGCAAGGCGCGCACGCTCGCCCTTCTCGCCGGCCTCCTCGTGAAGATCCCCGTGCTCATCCTCAACCGCGGGGTCAGCTTTCCCTCGACCGCTGGAACCGTCTCGGCTATACCAACCCGGCGCGTCACCGCCATCGTGGCCGTCTGCGAGTCGATCAAGCGCGGCCTGGTCGCCGCCCACGTGTCCGCGGACAAGATCGAGGTGATCTACTCGGGCACCGATCTCGATCGCTTCCATCCGGGTGTGGACGGCGCGGGCGTCCGCGCCGAGCTGGGCCTCGAGCCGGGGCATCAGCTCATCACGCAGATCGGCATGCGCTCGTGGCGCGGCAATGACGACGTGCTCGACGCCATGGTCCGCGTGCACCGGGCCGCCCCGCACTGCCGGCTGCTCTTCGTCGGCGCGCCCCGCCCCGCATCACGAGCACGCTCGACAAGGCGCGCGCGCGCGGCCTGGACGAGTCGGGTCTTCGTCCTCGGCCACCGCCGCGACGTCCCGGAGATTCTCGCGGGCAGCGACCTCGTCGTGGACGGGTCGTACGCCGGGCTCGGCCTCACCGGCTCGCTGCGCGAAGCGCTCGCCGTGGAGACCCCGGTGATCGGCACCAACCTCGAAGGCATCCCCGAGCTCATCGCCGACGGCGAGACGGGCCTGCTCGTGCCGCCGCGGAACCCGGAGGCGATGGCGCAGGCCATGCTCCGCATGGTCGAGAATCCGACGCGCGCCAAAGCCATGGCGCGGGCGGGGCGCAAGGTCGTCGAGGCGCGCTTCTCCACGGCGATCAAGCTCGAGCGCACCCTCGCCCTCTACCGCCGGCTCCTCGAGGCCCAGTCGATTGCGTAAGAAGCACGCCGACAAGCCGTCCGCGAACGCCGACTATCGACTGCTCTATCGCCTCGTCCCCTACCTCAAGCCCTACTGGCATCTGCTCGTCATCGGGGGCGTGTTCGCCCTCGTCGTCGCCGCCACCGAGGGCATGACGGCCTGGCTGGTCAAGCCCGCCATGGACGACATCTTCCTCAAGCGCGACGTCCTCATGCTCAAGCTCCTGCCGCTCGCCCTGCTCGGCGTGTATCTGTTGAAGGGCGGCGGCCGGTTCGGCCAGTCCTACCTGATGGCGTCGGTGGGCGAGCGGGTCATCGCCCGCATCCGCCGCGAGCTGTACGCCCACATCCAGGGCATGCCGCTCGCCTTCTTCGCCTCGCTGCACTCCGCCGAGCTGATGTCGCGCGTGGTCACCGACGTCAACCGCCTCGCGCGGCTGTCCTCCACCGTGCTCGTCATGGCGGTGCGCCAGGCCGGGACCATCGTGGCGCTCCTCGTGGTCATGTTCAGCCGCGAGTGGGTGCTGACCCTGATCGCCGTCGCGATCTTTCCCCTCGCCGGCGTCACCATCCGCGCGATCGGCAAGAAGCTCTACAAGATCAACAAGCGCTCGCAGCAGAAGATCGCCGAGCTGAACGTGGTGCTGCAGGAGTCGTTCACGGGCACCAAGATCGTCAAGGCCTTTGGCCGCGAAGCGCTCGAGCAGCAGCGCTTCAACGACGTCAATGACCGGCTGATGCGCCTCGCCCTGAAGGACCACCGGACCGACCAGCTCGCCGAGCCGCTGATGGAGGTGATGGGCGCGCTCGGCCTGATGGGCGCGCTCTGGTACGGCGGCTTCCAGGTCATCTCCGGGGCGCTGACCCCAGGGGAGTTCTTCTCCTTCACCGCCGCCGTGCTCCTGCTCTACGGCCCCGTGCGCCAGCTCTCGCGCATGGTCAATACCGTGCAGCAGTCACTCGGCTCCGTCGAGCGCGTCTTTCAGATCCTCGACACGCCCCAGGCCATCGTGGACGCCCCGAGCGCGATCACGCTGCCGGGCTTTCGCGACCGGCTCGTCTTCGAGGACGTGTCGTTCTGCTATCCGGAGATGACGGAGCCGGCGCTGCGCGACATCTCCCTCGAGATGCGCAAGGGCGAGCTCGTGGCCTTCGTCGGCATGTCGGGCGCGGGCAAGACCACGCTGATGGATCTCCTCCCCGCTTTCACGACGTGACGTCGGGCCGCATCACCGTCGACGCGCACGACGTGCGCGAGGTCACCGTCGCATCGCTGCGCGGCTTGATGGGCATCGTGACCCAGGAGACCTTGCTCTTTCACGACTCCGTCGAGTACAACGTCGCCTACGGCAAGGCCGGCGCCACGCGCGCCGAGATCGAGCACGCCTGCCGCCTGGCCCAGGCCCACGACTTCATCACGGCGTTCCCCGATGGCTATCGGACCGAGGTCGGCGAGCGCGGCGTCCGGCTCTCCGGCGGCCAGCGGCAGCGCCTGGCCATCGCCCGCGCCTTCCTGAAGGATCCGCCCATCCTCATCCTGGACGAGGCCACGTCCGACCTCGACGCGGAGAGCGAGTTCCTGGTCCAGCAGGCGCTGTCCGAGCTGATGAAGGGGCGCACGGTCCTCGTCATCGCCCACCGCCTGGCCACCGTGAGGAACGCCGACCGCGTCGTGGTGGTCCACGGCGGCCGCATCGCCGAGATGGGGACCCACGACGAGCTGATGGCCCGCGAGCACGGCATCTACCGTCGCCTCGCGACGCTTCAGGCCCTCGACCTGTCGGCGTCGTCCTGAGGCGCCCGCGAAGCGCGGGAGGATCCCGAGTCACTCCTGGAAGCGATTGACGATGGGCAGGCGCCAGTCCTTGCCGAAGGCACGCGGGGTGATCTTGATGCCGATCGGCCCCTGACGGCGCTTGTACTCGTTCTTGTCGACCATGGCGATCACGCGCTTGACCGTCGCCTCGTCGAATCCTCGGGCCACGATGTCAGCGAGGCCCTGGTCGCCCTCGACATAAGCCTCGAGGATGGCGTCGAGCTCGGGATAGGGCGGCAGCGAGTCCTGGTCCGTCTGGCCGGGCCGGAGCTCGGCGGACGGCGCCCGGTCGAAGATGCTGCGCGGGATCAGCTCGCGGCCGGCCCGGACATTGGCGTGCTCGGCAAGCTGATAGACGAGCATCTTCGGCACGTCCTTGATCACCGCGAACCCGCCGGCCATGTCGCCGTAGAGCGTGCTGTAGCCCACGGCCATCTCGCTCTTGTTGGCCGTCGTCAGCACGAGCCACCCGAACTTGTTCGACAGCGCCATCAGGTAGTTCCCCGGATGCGGGCCTGGAGGTTCTCCTCCGTCACGTCCTCCTTGACGCCCTTGAAGGCCTTGGCGAGGGCCCGGCGGTACCCCGCGAACACGGGCGTGATCGGCAGGCGCATGAACTCGATGCCGAGGTTCCGGGCGAGCCGGGCGGCATCCCGGCGCGTGCCGCCGGAGGAAAACGGCGACGGCATGGTGACGCCGGTGACGTTGGTGGGCCCGAGGGCATCGCAGGCGATGGCCGCCACCAGAGCCGAGTCGATGCCGCCGGACAGCCCGATCACGGCGTGACGGAAGCCGGTCTTCGTGACGTAGTCGCGCGTGCCCAATACCAGCGCCCGGTAGATCTCCTCGACCGGCTCGAGGACGTCGCGCGCGCGCGCCGGGAGCGCGGGCTGCTCGCGGGCGGGCAGCGGGGACAGCGCGACGCGGGTCACCGCCGCGCCGCTCCGGAGCTTCTCCTTGCGCCGCCGGGAGTCGTGCAGGCGCGCGCGGAAGACCTCGTCGAGGTCGAGATCGACGACGAGGAGATCCTCCTCGAACGCTCGGGCTCGGCCGACGCACTCGCCTTTTTCGTTGAACACGAAGGACTGGCCGTCGAAGATCAGCTCGTCCTGTCCGCCGACGCAGTTGACGAAGGCCAGGCATGCGAGGTCGTCGGCCGCGCGCGTGGCGAGCATCTTCTCCCGCGACTGGGCCTTTCCCGCGTGAAACGGCGAGGCATTGATGGTGACGACGAGCTCCGCCCCGGCCAGGGTCTGCCGCGTCGTCGGCCCGGTCGGATACCAGATGTCCTCGCAGATATTGACGGCGACCACCGTCGCCCCGAGCGCGAAGACCGGCGACTCCGTCCCCGCCTGGAAATAGCGGTTCTCGTCGAAGACGCCGTAGTTCGGCAGGTATTGCTTGTGGTAGGTCCCCACGTGCACGCCGTCGTGCAGCACGGCGGCGGCATTGAAGATGTCGTCGCGCTTGTCCACGAAGCCGAGCACCGCGGTGAGGCCGCGGCTGTGCGCGGCGACGTCGGCGAGCGCCCGCCGGTTGGCCTCGATGAATGCCGGCTTGAACAGCAGGTCCTCGGGCGGATAGCCGGTCAGGGTCAGCTCCGGGAAGGCCACGATATCGGCGCCCTGGCGGCGGGCGCGCTCCATCCAGTCGATCACCAGGCGGGCATTGGCCTCGATGGCGCCCACGGTGGGATTGACCTGGGCCAGCGCGACTCGGATGCGTCTCATGGCGACGATTCTAGCCCATCCCGCCGGTCTATCCCATTCCGCGCGACCTTCGCGCCGTCCCGCCCGGACGGCGAGGTGGACCCCGAGCAAGATGAGGGCGCCGCCCGCGACCATGAAGGCGGTCAGCGGCTCGCCCAGCCACCACACGCCCAGCAACGCGCCCAGGAGGGCTGGATATTCAGGAAGATCGCCGCGCGCGGTGCCTCCACGCGCTCGAGCGCGTAGTTCCAGGCCGCGTAGCCCAGCGCCGTCATCACCACGGCCAGGTACAGCGTGCCGGCGACGGCGACCGGTGTGAGGCGGGGCCGATGTCCCGCCGCCCACTCGGCAGCGGCGAGCGGAACCATGGCGGCGGCGCCCCAGAGGATCGACCAGGCCGTCACCGGAAGCGCCGGATGCCGGCTCAGCACCTCCCGCCCGATCAGCGAGTACGAGGCGTACGCGAGCCCCGCGAGGACGAGCAGGAGGTCGCCCCGCCAGTGGGGCGCCAGCGCGACCGTCAGCCCCGGCACGCCGTTCAGCATGACGATCGCGCCGCCGATCACGGCCATGGCGGCGCCCGCCCACTCGCGCGCCGTCAATCGCTCGCCGAGCAAGAGCGGCGAGAGCACGATCACCGCCGTCGGCTCCACCGTGATGAGCAGTGCGGCATTGCTCGCCGTGGAACGGGCGATCCCCCAGTTGCCGAGCGCGAACGCGCCGGCAAAGCCGAGCACACCCATCCAGAAGATGCGCCAGTGATCGCGGGTCGAGACCGGTCCCGCGCCCGGATGGAGGACGCGGGCCAGCGGCACCAGCACGAGCGCGCCGAGGGCGAGGCGCGCGAGGGCCAGCGTGGCCGGGCCGACGTCGGCGAGCACCACGCGCGTGACGGTGTAGCCGGTGGCGTAGACGAGATTGGCGATGAGCAGGACGACGTAGGCGTTCGGCACGACGCCGAGTATAATCCCGCCCATGAAACCCAAGGTTCCGTGGCTTCCCGCGGAAGTGCAGCCCGGCCAGAAGACCGAGACATGCCCGCGCTGCGGCGCGAACAAGATGATCCCCTGGACGCTCGCGCGCGATCCGAAGCGCGTCGGTCTTCTGCGCACGTGGGTGTGCACCGCGTGCCAGTTCGTCGAGGAGCGCGCCGAAGCGGAGGACTAGAACCGGAGGGCCCGCCTCCGATGCCTCCCGAACGGATTGCGCCGGCGAAGCTGCGTCGAACGGCGGTTATCCGACACGCTGACTGGCCCGCGCATCATTCGCGGCCGAACCACGCTCGCAGCCGGCGGGTGACGCGCAGGGGCCGGGGATGGGTCCGCTGACCACCGCCGACTTCGTACCGGTCACCCGCGGAGCCGTTCCCACTCTTGGGCCGCTGTGTCGTCGTCACGCGGGGCGGGAAGGGCTCAGCGGCCCCATCCCCCGGCCCCCGCCGCGTCACCCGCCCGGTCACGCCATGCGCGTTCACGAATGATGCGGGCTCTAGCAGGCGGTAGGACACCGCTTGCTGCTCAGCTCTGGTTGATGAGGTCCAGGAGCTGGCGTAGGCGATGGATCCGCAGGCGGTTGAATCGCAGGACGAGGCGTGGGAGATCCGGCAACTCGTCGTCCTCCCCTTCACCGGCCCCGCCGTCTGCTCCACCGGCCCGCTGAGGACGTCCGCGAACTGTGAGCCGATCTCGCCGAAGCACCGGCTCTGGGAGCGGGCGCTGCAGGCGCAGCAAGAGCTTGTCCCCCAGATGGCGCTGCGAGTGATAGACGCGGTAGAAGCGCTCGATCTCCGACGCGGCGTCCTCCACGTCATCGGTGAGGTGGAAGAGCTCGAGGTCCTCCGGCGAGATCATGCCGTGCAGCAGCATCTCCTCCCGCATGAACGCGACCACCTTCTTCCAGTACGTGCCTCCCGGCGCGTCCAGCAGAACCAGGGGCAGGATCGCCGCCTTGCCGGTCTGGATCAGCGTCATCGCCTCGAACGCCTCGTCGCAGGTGCCGAAGCCTCCCGGCAGGAATGCCATGGCCTGCGCCTCGCGCACCAGGAAGAGCTTGCGCGTGAAGAAGTACTTGAAGCTGATCAGCTTGGGATCGTTCGCGATCCACGGATTGGGGTCCTGCTCGAAGGGCAGCCGGATATTGAGCCCGAACGAGCGCTCGCGCCCGGCCCCGTGCTGGGCCGAGCCCATGACGCCACTCCCCGCCCCCGTCATCACCATGAACCCGCCGTCCGCCATGCGCTTGCCGAACTCGTACGCCTGGCGTGACACCGCGTGGTCCGCCGAGGTGCGCGCCGAGCCGAACACGGTCACCTTGCGCACGTGCCGGTAGGGCGCGAAGACCTTGAACCCGTACCGCATCTCCTTGAGCGCCGCCGCGGTGATCTTCAGGTCGGCCACGCCCGCCCCGTCCTCGAGCATCTTGAGCACCGCGGTGAGCATCTCCCCGTAGAGGCGCCACGTCGACGCCGGCACCCGGAGCTGCTCGAGGAGCGCATCGATGCGCCGGTTGGCCTCCTCGGACTGGAGCTGATAGCGGCGATCGGCGCTCACGCTCAAAGTATACATCCCGTGTTCCGCCCCTACGCCAATGTGTGGCGAACCATCTTGCCCTCGACGAGATAGATCACCATCTCGGCGATATTGGTGGCATGGTCGGCCACCCGCTCCATGCAGCGGGAGATCAGGATCAGCCGGATGGCGCGGGGAATGGACCGCGGGTCCTCCATCATGAAGGTGAGCAGCTCCCGGAAGATCTGCTCCTTGAGCGCATCGACCTCGTCATCCTCGGCACGCACCCGCCGCGCCAGCTCCGTGTCGCGGGCCACGAACGCGTCCAGGCTCTCCTTGACCATGGCCTGGGCGCGCGCGGCCATGCGCGGGAGGTCGATGTACGGCTTGAGCTGCGGCTCCCGGTTCAGCTCGATCACGCGCTGCCCGATGTTCACCGCCTGATCGCCGATGCGCTCGAGGTCGGTGACGATCTTCATCGCCGTGGTGATGAATCTCAGATCTCCCGCCGCGGGCTGGTGCAATGCCAGCAGCTCCACGCACTGCGCGTCCACCTCGACGTCGTAGGCGTTGACCTGCCGATCGCGCTCGATGACCTCGCTCGCGAGCGCGTCGTCCCGATCGACCAGCGCCTGCATCACGTGGCGGATCTGGTCCTCGACCAGCCCGCCCATGGCGAGCAAGGTCTGCTTGAGCGCTTCGAGCTCCTCGTGGAAATGACGCGACATGGCCCCTCCTCCCTCGCCTTCTACCCGAACCGGCCGGTGATGTAGTCCTCGGTCTTCTTCTCGCGGGGGTTGGTGAACAGCTCGCGCGTCACGCCGAATTCCACCAGCTCGCCCAGGAGCATGAAGCCCGTGTAGTCGGACACCCGAGCGGCCTGCTGCATGTTGTGGGTGACGATGATGATGGTGTAGCTCGCCTTCAGCTCGAGCATCAGCTCCTCGATGCGCGCCGTGGCGATGGGGTCGAGGGCCGAGCACGGCTCGTCCATGAGGAGCACGTCGGGCTCGACGGCGATGGCCCGCGCGATGCAGAGGCGCTGCTGCTGGCCGCCGGACAGGCCGAGCGCGCTCTCGTGGAGCCGATCCTGCACCTCGTCCCAGAGCGCGGCGGCGCGCAGGCTCCGCTCCACGATGCCCTCGAGGTCGTTCTTGTGTCCGACCCCGAGGATGCGCGGCCCGTACGCGACATTCTCGAAGATGGACTTGGGGAACGGATTCGACTTCTGAAAGACCATGCCCACCCGCTTGCGCAGCTCGGTCACGTCCAGGCTCGGGTCGTGGATATCGGTGCCGCCGACGCGGATGCTGCCCTCGATCCGGACGCCGTCGACGAGGTCGTTCATGCGGTTCAGGCAGCGGAGCAGCGTGGACTTGCCGCAGCCCGACGGCCCGATATAGGCGGTGACGCGATGCTTGGGCATGGCCATGGACACGTCCTTGAGCGCGAGCTTGGTGCCGTACCACAGGGACAGGCGCTCGATCTCGACCATGGGCGACTCGAAGACCGGCGCGGCATGCGACTCGGGCCTGAGGGCCCGTCCCACCTCGATGCTACCGACCATGATCAGCTCCTTTCCTAACCCGTCAGATCCTGGGGCCGGCTCAGACGGCCGACGTCGCGTACATGCGGCGCAGACGATTGCGCAGGGCGATGGCGAACAGGTTCAACAGCACGACGATCAGCAGCAGGAGCAGCGTGGTCGCGAAGACCATGGGGCGGGCGGCGTCCACATTGGGTGACTGGAACCCGACGTCGAAGATGTGAAAGCCCAGGTGCATGAACTTCCGCTCCAGGTGCAGATAGGGCCACGTGCCGTCCACGGGAAGCGTCGGTGCGAGCTTGACCACGCCCGTGATCATGAGCGGCGCCACCTCGCCCGCCGCGCGCGCCATGGCCAGGATGAGCCCGGTGAGCACCGACGGCATCACCGCGGGCAGCACGACCCGCAGCGTGGTCTCGAGCTTGGTGGCGGACAGGGCCATCGACGCCTCGCGCATCCCGCGGGGATCGCCGCCAGGCCTTCCTCGGTGGCCACGATGACGACGGGCACGGTCAGAAGCGCCAGCGTGAGCGACGCCCACAGAATGCCGCCCGTCCCATAGGTCGGCGTGGGCAAGGCCTCGGAGAAGAACAGCCGGTCGATGCCCCCGCCCACGAAGTAGATGAAGAAGCCGACCCCGAAGACGCCGAACACGATCGACGGCACGCCGGCCAGGTTGTTGACGGCGATCCGCACCACGCTGACGAACGTGCCTTGCCGGGCGTACTCGCGCAGATAGAAGGCGGCGAGCACGCCGAGGGGCGTCACGATGATGCTCATGATCAGGACCATCAGCACGGTGCCGAAGATCGCGGGGAACACGCCGCCTTCGGTATTGGCCTCGCGCGGATCCTCCGAGACGAAGCGCCAGAGCCCCGCCGCGTAGTCCGCGCTCTTGGCCACCAGGCTCATGCGGTTGGGAAAGATCACCTCGATCACCTGCGCGAGCGGCAGCTCCTTGTCCTTGCCTCGATCCGCCTCGACCACGAGGCTCACCGACTGCCGCTTCCGGAGCTCGGCGAGGCGCGCGGCCTCGGCATCGTAGCGCTGCTGCAGCGGAGCCAGCTTGCCTTGGAGGGCCTCGACCTCCGGACCGCCGCGGACGCCGCGCAGCTCGAGCCGCCGCAAGGCCAGCCGGAGCCGCTCCTGCTCCCGGTTGATGGCGCCGATGTCCCGCGTCTCGATCCGCCGGATCTCGCGCCGCGCCGCCTCGCTCCCGGGGAGGCGCGCCCGGACCACCTCCCAGCTCTGCTCGGGCCCGCTCGCGATGACCCGCCCGCCCTCGCGCACCTCCTTGAGCGTGCCGATCAGCATGCCCCACTCGGTGCGCTCGATCACGGCCACGTCGGGGGATAGGCCCTTCGGGTGATCTGGCTCTCCGGCACCCACTGGAAGTCCGCGCCGTACAGATCCCGGTTGGCGACCTTGAGCTTGATGCGGTATTGCCCGCGCTTGTCGGGAATCGGCTCGCGCTCGACGATCTGACCGGTCAGGACGGCGCCGTCCGCCAGCGTGATGCGCGCGACGTCCTTCGGCCAGAAGAACCCCAGGGCGTTCACCAGGATGAGCGCGATGAGCCCGGTCACGAGGATGAGCGACAGCGTGAGCGCCCCGCCCGTGAGCCAGATGAACGGCTCACCGCCGCTCCAGAATCGCTTTGTCGAACGCCTCATAGGTAGCGGTACCTCGCACGGAGCTTGAGGCGCACCACCTCGGCCACGGTATTGACGGCGAAGGTCAGGCAAAAGAGCAGGAAGGCGGCGAGGAAGAGCACGCGGAACAAGGTGCCGCCCTCGGGCGCCTCGGGCAGCTCCACGGCCACGTTGGCCGACAGCGCCCGGAAGCCGTTGAAGATGCTCCAGTCCATGATCGGCGTATTGCCGGTGGCCATGAGCACGATCATGGTCTCGCCCACGGCGCGCCCGAAGCCGATCATGATCGCGGAGAAGATGCCGGGGCTGGCCGTCGGCAGCACGATGCGCAGCGCGGTCTGCCAGCGCGTGGCCCCGAGGGCCAGCGACCCGGCGCGCAGGTGGTGCGGCACATTGGCGAGCGAGTCCTCGGCGATGGTGAAGATGATCGGGATCACGGCGAACCCCATGGCCACGCCCACGACCAGCGAGTTGCGCTGGTCATAGGTGAGCCCGAGCGCCGAGAGCAGCCAGCCGCGATAGTTGCCCCCGAGCAGCGTCGCCTCCACGAGGCCGCCGAGCGCGAACGCGGCCCACGCCCCCGCGAGCACCACCGGCACGAGGAGGAAGACCTCCGTCCCGGTCTTGAAGCCGGTTGCGAACGGGACTCGGGACGAACCGCCAGCCGGCATAGGCGGCGAGGATCGCCACCGGCAGCACCAGCGGCAGCAGAAAGAGGCCGGGGACGATGCGCTCCACCACCGGAGCGAGCCAGAGGCCGGCCAGGAAGCCGAGCACCACGCTGGGCAGCGCCGCCATGATCTCGACGGCAGGCTTCACATAGCTCTTCACCGCCGGGTGCATGAACTCGCTGACGTAGAGCGCGGCGAGGAGCGCCAGAGGCACCGCGATGAGCAGCGCGTACGCCGTGCCCTTCAGCGTGCCGAAGATCAGCGGGGTCAGGCTCAGCTTGGCCTCGAAGTCGTCGGTGCCGCCGGTGGATTGCCACACGTACGCGGGCGCGGAGTAGCCCTCGTACCAGACCTTGCCGAACAGGGTCCCGAGCGTCACCTCCGGGTGCCGATTGTCGAGGCGCCACTGGACCAGGCGTCCCTGCCCGTCCGCCGCCAGGATGCCGTCGCCCTTGGGCGCCACGACCACGGATTGCAGGCCTCCCAGCGAAGCACGCATGGACAGGGGCGTCTTCCCCGACGTGCCGTAGCGCACGCGCACGGTCCCCGAGGTGTCGGCGGTGGCGAAGCCCTTGTCCCGCTGGGACGCACTGATCGAGACGACCGGGTCGGCATGCGGCGCGAACTCGTGGATACGCGTGAGGCGCCGCTCACCGCCACTCGGCGGCGGCACCACCTGCCAGGTCGACACGGCCCCCGCTCGATCGCCCACCACCAGGGTGCGGTCGCCGATCAGAAAGCCGAGCGCGGTGACCGGGACGCCGGGCCCCGCGGTCGCCTGCACCGCCTCCATCTCCTTCGGGCTGCCCTTGTCGCGCATGTCGAAGTGCAGGACCTGCCCGGCCGACGTGCCGACGAAGAGATCGTCGCCCCGGCCGTCGAGGGCCAGCGCCGTGACCACGCCGCGGACGCCGAGCGGCTGGAGCGACTCCTCCTTCCGGCTCGCGCCGATCAGGGCCTTCTTCTCGACGGTGCTCTGGACGACGAGGTCCTCCGGTCCCACCTGGGCCACCGTCACCGCGCCCGATTCCGGCGCCGCCGCGGCGAGGCGCGATATCGGGCGCCTGGCCTCGGGATCGACCGCCGACGGCGCCCCGAAGACCGGCTGCGGGCGAATGCGCCGCTGGCCGTCCGGGAACGCGACGTCGAACGCCATGTCGAGGGGGATCACCCGCCCATCCGAGGTTCCGATGGCGTAGCGGCCTTTGCCGAGCGCCGCCACCGACGCGACGCGGGCCCCGTCGAGCCCCGCGATTGGCACCGCCGGCGGATTGGCGCCGCCGGTGAGCGAGATGAAGTCGAGCGCGCCCCGCGCGTCACCACGAAGGCGATCTCCCGGTGTTCGTCGACCCCGAGCGCGCTCCCGGGGCGGGGCGCCCCGAGTCATCACCGACCGCCGCCCCATAGGTCCCGGCCAGCGTCGCACTCGCCGGCCTGAACAGCGGATACACCTCGAGCGCGATCACGAAGAGGATGGCGAGAATGCAGGCGATGATGATGATGCCGCCGACCACCACGACGCGCGAGGCCCACCGATCGAGGACGATGCGGCGCGCCGTCCGTGCCCGGTTGACGGACAACGGGCGGGCCCTCGATTCGGAAGGCCCGCCCGCGGACAGCGTTCGTGCGTCGATCGCCACCTACTGGACCTTGTTCAGCTCTTCCTTGGCCACCGTGGCGGGGATCGGGAAGTACCCGTCCTTGACGACGCCTTCCTGGCCTTCCTTCGAGACGATCAGCTTGACGAACTCGCGGGTCAGCGGATCGAGGGCCTTGCCCGGCGCCTTGTTGACGTAGACGTAGAGGAAGCGCGCCAGGGGGTAGCTCCCCGAGTACGCATTGTCCGCGGTGGCCTCCACGCACTTGCCGCCTTCCTTCTCGGCCAGCGGCACCGCGCGCACACCCGCCGTCGCATAGCCGATGCCGCTGTAGCCGGCGCCGAAGCGGTCCACCGTGATCCCCTGCACCACCGCGGCGGAACCGGGCTGCTCCTTCACACTGTCCTTGAAGTCGCCGTTCTTGAGCGTGTGCTCCTTGAAGAAGCCGTACGTGCCCGACGCCGAGTTGCGGCCGTAGAGGCTGATCGGCTTGCTCGCCCAGTCACCCGTGAGGCCGAGCTGGCCCCAGGTCGTCACGTCGTCCTTGCCGCCCTGCCGCCGCGACTTGGAGAAGACGGCGTCGGCCTGCGCGAGCGTCAGGCACTTGATGGGATTGTCCTTGTTCACGAAGATCGCCAGCGCGTCCACCGAGGTCCGAATCGGGGTGGGCTTGTACCCGTACTTCTTCTCGAACTGGTCGATCTCGGTGCCCTTCATCTCCCGGGACATCGGCCCGAGCTGCGCCGTGCCCGCGATGAGGGCGGGCGGCGCCGTCGACGAGCCCTTTCCCTCGATCTGCACCCGCGCGTTTGGATAGAAGCGCTGGAAGCTTTCCGCCCAGTGCGTCATCGAGGTTGTTCAACGTATCCGAGCCCACGCTCGAGACATTGCCGCTCACGCCGCTGACCGTCTTGTAGGGCGTGAGCGACGGGTCGAGCTGAACCTGGCCGTGAGCCGTCCCCGCGAGGACGAGCCCGGCCATCACCGCCGCCATGGCACTCTGCTTCAGCATCCCGCTTTCTCCTTGTCTGTCCCGTTCATGTGGTTTCAGTGTTCCCTGCCCGCGTTTCGCTCACGTAACGGCCGTGTTACAGAATGGTTACGATTCATCCCGCGCATCCCGGAAGCGATAGCCCACGCCCCGGACGGTGTCGATACCGGGCTCCGGCAGCTTGTCCGCCGAGAATTTGGCCCGGAGGCGAGCGACGTGCACGTCCACCGTGCGCGGCTCCACGAAGCCATCCCGTCCCCAGACCAGGTCCAGCAGCTCCTCGCGCCCGAACACGCGGCCGGGCGTCGCCACGAGCACCGCGAGGAGATCGAACTCCTTGCGCGTGAGCTCGACCACACGGCCCTGCATCTTGACCTCGAAGCGATGCCGGTCGATCTCGAGCTCTCCGGCCTTGAGGTGATGCTTGGCCTCGCGCGTGTCCACGGCCGAGCCCCGCCGCAGGACGGCGCGGACGCGCGCGAGGAGCTCGCGCGGGGAAAACGGCTTGGTCACGTAGTCGTCGGCGCCCATCTCGAAGCCGAGGACCTTGTCGCCCTCCTCGACCCGGCCGGTGACCATGATCACGGAGATGCCGCGCGTCTGAGGGTCCTGCTTGAGGCGGCGGCAGACTTCCCAGCCATTGAGCTGCGGCACCATGATGTCGAGGAGGACCAGCTCGGGCCGGACCTCCCGGACCTGGCGCAGGGCGTCCGCGCCATTGCCGCTCACGCGGACGTCGTAGCCTTCCTTGGACGAGGTGGTACCGGACCAGCTCGGCGACGTCCTGCTCGTCCTCGACGACCAGGATCCGCCCGAGGCGCGCAGGCGATCGAGTCGCCACGGACTCCGTCACACGCCTCCTCGTTCCCATGCCGCTCACCTCCGGAACAATCTTCGTCATGGCCCGGAGTGTCAGGGAGCGGGGTTACAGCAGGATGACGCGCGCGTAAACGTTACGTGAACGGCCGACTCGACTCCGTGAACCGCCTAGCCGCTACGTAGACGGGGCGCGCGGTGCCCGATCTCGACGCGGAGGTCGGCTGCCTTCGCCGCCGCTCGCCGCTTCCAGCCGATCTCCAGGACGATCTTTCCCTTGTTGTCCTGGTCCTTGACCGTGAGCTCGAGCTTGAGGTCAGCCGCCGGCGTGAGGCGGAGCGTGCGCTTGGGGGACTCGAGACTCACCTCGCCCCGCCTGAGGCCGGCGGCGAGCGCGCGCAGGACATCCGCGACGTCCTCGGGCGAAGCGATCCGGGCGACCTCGAACGTCTCCTTGCCCATCACAGGCGCCTCCCGGCCGTCTCAGTGGTCGTCCGTGTCCGTGTCGGGCGGCCGACGCCGCCAGGCAATGGCAATCTCGATCTTCGCCTTGCTCTTCTTCTCGGTCGCCTGGATCTGCAGCGCGAGGTCGCCGTCCGGATAGACGGTGATCTCCTCCTCGCCCAGCGACACCGAGAGCGCCCGCTGGCGTATGCCATCGGCGATGCGGCACAGCGTTTCCGCGACCTCGGCCGGCGAGGCGGCGCCCTCGAACTCGAGCTCTCTCCGCTCACTCATGTCGCGCTTCCGTCAAACGAGGCTACCCGGATGAGCGGGCGCCGCGGCCATCGCACGGTGATCTCCACGCGGTTGCCCCGCTTGCGCTGCACGACCTTGATGTCCAGGAGCAGGAACTCGGACGTGGCCAGGACGAACTGTTCCTGACCTGACACGATGCCGACCTCGCCCGCCAGCAGTCCCTTGGCGAGCTCCGCGAGATAGAAGGCCGCGGCGTCCCGGCGCGTCCGGCCGCGAAACTTCTCGGGGATTGTCGCCGCCACGCTCGTGCCGCCCCTTTCGCCGCTCGCTCCGGCTCGACACCCGTCAGCACGCCACCGGCACACGGGAGGAGAGCTCCCACCGATCGCGGCCTGGATTCTACTCGCTCCCACATTGCGTCAGCGTGACGTTGCCGCGACTATTCCGCGACGCGGCACGGCTGTGGTTATGTCGGTGGACGGCGGTGGATAACGTCGTAACAAACGTGTGATTTGACCCTCATCGCGCCTTTCGACACACTCGGCACATGCCCGAGCTCCTCGCGCTCCTGGATCTCGGGTCCAATGCGGCGCGCTTCGTGCTGGCCCGGATCAATCCCGGCGTGGGGTACCGCGTGCTGCAGAAGGAGCGGATCCAGACCCGCCTCGGCGACGGGCGCGCCGGCGAGCTCCCGCCGGACGCGGTCGCCCTGACGCTGTCCTCGGTCAGCGGATTCCTCGAGCGCCTCGGCATCAACGGCGCCCCGCTTCGACTCATGGCCGTGGCGACGGCCGCCGTGAGGGACGCCCCGAATCGAGATTGCCTGCTGCAGGTCCTGAAGCAGCGGGATGGAGCGGATGTGCGCCTGCTGAGCGATCGGGAAGAGGCCCACCTCGGAGCGCTCGCGGCGATGCGCCACCTGCCCATCCAGGAGGGCGTCATCGGCGACCTCGGCGGCGGCAGCCTCCAGCTCACCCAGGTCCGCGCGGGCCGCATCACCTCGGCCGCGGGCGTCCCCGTCGGCGCCGTGCGCATGACGCGCCGGTTCCTGCGCGGAGATCCGCCGACCCCGCGCGAGATCCGCGCCCTGCGCGACCTGGTGCGCGATCACCTGCTGGGAGTCCTGCCCGCGGCCCGCCGGGGCGATGCAGCTCCTCGGGCTCGGCGGCACGGTGCGCACGCTGGCCCGCATGCACCTCGCGGCTCAGGCCGGTCCCCGACGCAAGCGCCATGCGCTGTGCCTCACGCTCGCGGACGTCACGGCTCTGCGCGAGCGCATCGAGGCGCTCCCCGTGCGCAAGCGCCGGCGCATCCGGGCCTCAAGGCGGAGCGCGCCGATATCATCCTGGCCGGCGCGATCACCGTGGAAGAGGTGATGCGCTTCGGCGGATATGGCGCGCTCACCGTGTGCAAAGGAGGCGTCCGTGACGGCATCCTGTGGCAGGAGACCTTCTCTGCTGCCTCAGGCCCGGCGTGCCCGGACTGTCCGACGGCATCCGGGTGATCTCGATCGTGGACCGGTATTCAACTTGTCACTTGACCGTGCGCCCTTCGAGCGAGAGCGTGAAGGCATGACTACCATGACTCGACTCTCGACAGACACAGACACACGAGCGCGCTGGCGCGTCGCTCTGCTCGGCCTCACCGGCGAATCGCTCTCGACCGTGACGGCCGCCGTGACCGACGCGGGTGGTGAGGTCACGATCGAGGCCCCGGCGCGCCTCGCCAGCCTGTCCCTGGTTGCCGACCCGGCCTCCGACGTCATCGTGCTTCAGCCCAGCCGCACGGCAGGCCCACGCCCGGACCTCGTCCCCTTCGCGGAGTCAGGGCGCCCGCTCGTCCTCTTCACGCACAATACGAGCCGCGCGCTCTTGAAGGTCGCGGCGCGGTCGGGCGTCGCCGCCTTTCTCGTCGCGCCGCTGCAGCCCGCGCAGCTCGCGCCCACCCTCGACCTGGCGGTTGCGCGGTTCAGCGACCGCGAGGTCGCTCCGGCAAAAGCTTGCCGATCGAAAGGTGATCGAGCGGGCCAAGGGCCGGCTGATGACGGTCGCGCGCCTCTCCGAAGACGACGCGTTCCGCTGGCTCCGCACCCGCGCGATGCAAACTCGATCCACCCTCGCCGACGTGGCGCACATCGTGCTCGGTGTGGCTCCGGACGGAACGCAGGCGCTGGAGGCCGTCGATCGCCGCCCCACTCGTCGCCTCCGCGCGGGGCCATCGGCGCTCGATGGCACGGCGAACGGGAGTAACCCCGCGCGCGCCCGCGTCACTCGGTGCGGCTGACCAGGACCTGGCCATTCTGGCCGAGCGGCCCGTGAAACTTGCAGAAGAAGGCGACGGGCCGATCGCGGGCACGGTCACCTCGAGGGCGACACGGCCGAGCGGTGGCAGATCGCAGTCGATCCGAGCGCGGGGCGTGATCGGCGAGGGCGACGCCCTCGATGGTGACGGAGCGTCCCTACCGTCGGCGCCGGCTCGGGCACGGCGCGCGCCGGCCTGGCGGATCGGCTCCCGCTGCACCTTGCGCGGCGCATTGCCAACCGGGGTCGTCAGCCATGACGGCGCGGCGGGCGAGGTCCACCACCGAGACGTCGTTCGACGCCTCATTGGAGACGTAGGCCATCGAGCCGCCCGCACCGTTCCATGCGAGGCGGACAGGGTCGCGGCGGCCCGCGTGCTACGATTCGGACGTGATACACCCTCGGTCCGCGGATGAGCGCTCCGCCTCGATCGGGCAAGACGCGCTGGCGTATGCCGACACGCTCTTCAACCTGGCGCGCTACCTCACCGGCAATAGCGCGGACGCCGAGGATCTCGTGCAGGAGACGTATGCGCGGGCCATGCGCGGTGCCGCGCAGTTCGAGCCCGGAACGAATCTCAAGGCCTGGCTCTTCCGGATCCTGCGCAATACCTGGCTCAGCCTGGCGCGCCGGCGGCGGATCGACCCCATCGTCGGCGGACTCGACACGGTGGCTCCGGCCGCGTCGCCGCCGGCCAAGGTGGCGGCACTCCGGGAGGACGCGGAGCTCGACTGCCTGCGCAAGCTCGTGGCCGAGGACATCGAGCGAGCGCTCATGCAGCTCACCGAGGATGCCCGCACCATCGTCCTCCTCGACCTCGAAGGGCTGACGGAGGGCGAGGTCGCCGCCGTGGTCGGCTGCGCGGTGGGCACGGTGAAGTCGCGGCTCGCCCGCGCGCGCCAGGCGCTTCGTCGACTGCTCCAGGACTACGCGCGATGAACGGATCCGCGATGGACTGCTCCGAGGCCCGCCTCCACCTGCTCGACGATCAGCGCGGGCGGCTCGACGTCACACTCGCGGGTTCGCTGGCCGCTCACCTCGCCGACTGCGCCGCGTGTGCGCGGGAGGACCTGGCCGAGCGCCTCTTGACCGAGCAGCTCGAGCGCCGCCTCCCCCAGCACGCCGCCCCGCTCGCGCTCAAGCGCCGGCTCGCCGCCGAGTGGGCGACGTCAGCGCCGGCGGCGCGGCCTGTTCCCGCTCGCACCCGGCGCGCCGCCGTGCTCGCGGCGGTCGGCCTCGTCGCGCTGCTGGGCGCCATAGCCGTCGCGGTCTGGGTCGGGCGGCCGCCCGAGGCCGACCGCCTGGTCGCGGAGGCGGTGACCGATCACCTCCGGCTCCTCGCCCGGGCGGACGCGCTCGACGTCCGGAGCGGCGACGTGCATCAGCTTCGCCCATGGCTCACGAGCCGCCTCGACTTTGCGCCGGTCATCCCCTTCGCGGGCGACGCCGAGTTCCCCTGCGCGGCGGCACCACCGAGTACTTCCTCGACCGCCGCGCCGCCGCGGCCGTCTACGGCCGGCGCCTCCACGCCATCACCCTGCTCGTCGTGGGCCGCATCGATGACCTCGCCTGGCCCGCGCCGGGTCGTCCGCTGACGACGAACACGCGCGGCTTCAACGTGAGGCTGTGGCAGGCGGGCGGGCTCGGCTACGCGCTCGTCTCCGACGTGGACGGCGCGGAGCTCGCGCAGCTCGCCGCCCGCCTCGGCGGCTGACCCTCGGACAGAGCCAGCCGCCTGCGAGCCCAACTTCCGCAGTTGGGCTCGTTGCCCGGCGAGCACGCAGGCTGCCGAGAAGGGTCCAGTTGCGAGGCGGAGCCCGAAGGCAGCAGGCGAGGCGTACTCCGTGTACGTTGAGCCTGCTGCCGAGGGCTCCAACGAAGCAAATGGGCCCTTATCGGCAGCCTGCTAGCCCTTGATCGCGCCCGCCGTCATGCCCTTCACGAACCACTCGGAGAGGAACAGGTAGAGGATCAGCACCGGCAGGGTGGCGATCATCAGTCCGGTCGCCAGCATGCCGACGTCCTGGTACTGATCGGAGACGAGGAACTGAATGGCCAGCGGCAGCGTGCGGATCTTCTGCTGGGTGATGAAGATCACCGCGTAGAGGAACTCGTTCCAGAAGTAGATGAAGTTCAGGATCACGGTCGTCGCCACGGCCGGCAGCGCCATCGGGAACATCACCCGCCAGAACATCGCCCAGTCCCCGCACCCATCCAGGCGCGCCGCCTCTTCCAGCTCGGTGGGGATCTGGGCGAAGAACGTGCGCAGCAGGTAGATCGTCAGCGGCAGCTCGGTCACGACATAGACCAGGATGAGCCCGGTGAGGGAGTTGAACAGCCGGTACTGCACCAGGATCTGGAAGAGCGAGAGCAGCATGATCTGGGGCGGGAACATGATGGACAGGAAGATCAGCAGGAACAGCGGCTCGCGCAGGGGAAACTGGAAGCGGCGTCTGGCGAAGGCGTAGCCGGACATGGAGCCGATGACGCTCACGATGAGGACGGAGGTCACCGCGACGATCGTGCTGTTCTTGAAGTACGTCGCGTAGCCGAACTCGTTCCAGGCGGTCGCGTACTTCAGCCAGTGGGCGGGAATCGGCAGCCCGTAGTGGCTGCGGTAGATCTCCTCGGTCGTCCGGAGCGACATCATCGCCGTCCATACATATGGGACCGGCCGAGAAGGCGGTGTAGGCCAGGACGGGCACCAGCAGGAGCAGGCGGGCGAGACGGCGGGACACGCTCAGAACTCCAGCGCGTCACGGCGCTGCAGGACGCGGGTGAGCAAGAGCGAGAGGCCGAAGATGATCACGAACCAGATGACGGCGATGGCCGACGGGTAGCCGAGGTCGAGCGTCTTCCACTCGAAGGCGCGCTTGACCACGTAGGTCGCCACCGTCTCGGTGCCCCACATGGGACCGCCCCGCGTCATCACCCACACCAGCGCGAACTGCTTCATCTTGCCGATGAAATCGAGGATGACGAGGTTGATGATCGTCGGCCACAGCAGCGGCACCATGATCAGCAGCGTCCGTTGCCACGCCCCGCGCCGTCCACTCGCGCGGCATCGAGGTAGTCGGCAGGGATCGCGTGCATCGCCGCCAGCAGCACGACCATGTTGAAGCCCGCGAACATCCACGTCGTCACGAGAATCAGCGCGGGCAGCGCGGTGACCGGACTGGCCAGCCAGGCCTGAGCGTAGTCGCCGAGGCCGACCGCGCGCAGCACCAGGTTCGCAATCCCCCAGTCGTAGTTGTAGACCCACAGCCAGATCACGCCGACGACCGGGTAGGACATGAGGACGGGCGTGAACCACACGGTGCGGAAGAATCGCGCGAACGGCACCCGAGCGTGCAGCGTCAGCGCCAGCACGAAGGCGAGCGGGAGATCGACGAGCGGCGCCACCACCGCCCACACCAGCGAGTTGCGGGCCGCCTTCCAGAAGACGTCGTCGGTCGTGAGGATCTCGCGGAAGTGCTCGAGCCCGACGTACTCGTAGCGCATGCCGAGATCCATCCGGAGCGTGTGCAGGCTGTTGTAGAACGTCACCAGCACCGGATAGATCGTGAAGGCGGCGTAGAGCAGGACCGTGGGCCCGAGGAAGATCGCGATGGCGCCCCACGGACGGCGGGTGCGGGGGCGGCGCGCGGCCGCCCCCGCCAGGATCAGCGATTCCGTTTTCGCCAGGCTACTTGCCCTTGAGGCGCGCGTCTTCGAGCTTCGCGAGCGCCTCGTCGGCGCCGATCAGCTTGTTCGGCAGCCCCTGGTTCACCGCGGCGACGTAGGTGTCCCACACGCCCGGCTTCATCAAGAGGCGCACCTGCTGGGCGGTGAGGTCCACCCACTTGGTGGACTTGTTCACGCGCGCGTACTCGTCGAAGTACCACTTGAACGGGCTGTCGATCTTGGAGAGATCCGTCTTGATGCCGGTCTGCACGCCGGTCTTGGCCATCCAGAGGTTGCCGATCTCGACGTCGGCGAACGCGTCGACCACCTTGATTGCCAGCGCCACATTGGGGCCCTTGGCGGCGGCGCCCAGCGAGCCGGCCACGCCGAGGAACTTCTGGTTGTGGCCCTTGCCATCCTTCATCAGCGGGTAGTTCATCATGCCCAGCTCGAAGTCCTTGGGCTGGCCGCCCTTGTCCTGAGCAACGAACGCGCGGCCCGTGTACCAGGAGCCGACCGGGAACATGCACGCCTTCTGCTCGGTGTGGAAGTAGCGATGGGCCTCGGCCAGCGTCATGCTGGAAAGCGTCTTGGCGTAGGCCCCGAGATCGACCAGCTCCTTGTAGTAGTGGAAGACCTCGACCACCCGCGGGTCCTTCCAGGAAAGCTCGCCCCTGAAGAGGCGCAGGGTGTCGTCGGCGCCGAGCTTGTCGAGCAGCATCCCGTTCGGGATGTAGTGTGCGGCCCAGTCACGATCGGCGGCGCCGGTGGCAAAGGCGGCGTAGCCCGCCTTGGTGCACTTGCCGACGACGTCCTTGAACTGCTCCTGGGTGAACGCACCCCCGGCCGGCACCGTGATGTTGAGCTGCTTGAAGATCTTCTTGTTGAAGTACAGCTCGTCGGACGCGGCTTCGAGCGGAAGGGCCCAGGTCCCGATCTTTCCCGCGGGTCCCGGTCGGGTCCAGAACGCCTTGCCGTACGGCTCGATGTTCTCCCAGCGAATGCCGGTCGACAGATCGGCCAACCACCCGGCCGCCATGAACTCGGGGGCGTCGATGTCGTAGTAGACGACGTCGGGGAAGCCGGAGCCGGCCGTGAAGGCGGCTCGCAGCGTCGTGAACATGTTCTTCTTTTCGTAGAAGGTGATGGTCACCGTGTGGCCGGGGTTCTTGGCCTCGAACCGGCGCTTGGCCTCGAAGAGGACGACCTTCTTGTTGTCCTCGATCGCCCAGTGGCTCCACCACTGCAGCTCCGTCGCGTGGGCGGCGGACGCCGCCATCAGCCACGTGCACAGGGTGACCAGCACGATTCGCATCGACTCTCGCATCGGCGTCCTCCTCGTTGAGTTGGGACCGGCCCGGCCCCGGCCGGAAGCATCGCACTTCCGCGGCGGCGGTGCCAGGCTTTCGTGGCGAACGGCGAGGTGACGACCGCGTGTGAGGAGTCGTTGCACGTGAGACCCGCGGGGTCCGGCCCAGGTCCGGGAACCATCGGACCACAGGCCACCCACATCAGGAGGTGCCGATGGTCCGCCCGGAGTGGTGCACCTGCACCTCCTTCAGCAACCTCGGAACGACGAAATCAGGACTCGAAGATTCCCCGCGGCACCGTCATGGACACCACCCAGTTCGGGACATCCACGATCTCGCTTCGCGCTGTCGCAGGAAGCACAAAGCCCCGAAGCGACCACGGAGCCGCCATCGAGTCGTTGCCGCACCGTCGCCGCGCCGCAACGTTGACCCGCTACCGTGAGCCAGCTCGGCGTTCGCTCCGCCGGCAGCACTTGAAAGGAGAGCTCCATGATCGAACGGATGGCGACTCGTACGACGGCCGTGGGCGCCTGCACCCGCCGAGGCCGACCAGCAGCACGAGGATGCTCTGCGGTCGCGGATCCGGAGGCTCCTGGCCTCCGGCGCGCTTCACCGCCTCCCTGGCACCTGTCGACACGCCTGCGCCCCTGGCGGGCGGTCCAGAGCCGTGCGTGGTCTGCTTCGACACCGCAGACACGACCTACGAGGAGCCGGCCTCCAAGTTCACCGTGGCGGCCCATGCCGAGCCCTGTGGACGGATGTGGATCGAGGAAGCGCTGGAAGCTCACGAGTAGGCAGCGCGTCTTGTGATCTGACTCATTCCGGATTGCCTTCCGAAGGTCGGCGAGGTCGCGCAGCGGCATCCGAACCTCAAGCTGATCCTCGATCATCTCGGCCGACCCTCCGGCGTGACGAGCCCGGGTGAACGCTGGGCAAATCTCCAGGAAGTTCTGGCGCTCGCGAAGTACCCCAACGTCGCGATGAAGGCCACCGGCGCGCCGAGCTACTCCGATCAGCCGTACCCGTTTCGCGACATCCACGACAAGCTGCGCCAGCTCTATGACGCCTTCGGCCCCGCGCGCTGGTTCTGGGGCACCGACATCACGCGCATGCCCTGCCCGTGGCGCCAGTGCGTGACGCTGTTCAGACAGGTCACGCTGGGCGCGCGGCAGCCTGAGTCCGCCAGCGCGCGCGGAGCTTGAGCGCCACCGCCAGCAGCAGCACGCCGAAGAAGACCGAGTAGGCCCCGAGCAACGAAGTCAGGACCAGGAGGCCCGCTAGTGGCAGCAGGATCATCACGATTCCGAACAGTGTCGTCAGCGCCCCGTTCAGGATCAAGATCCACTCGCCCGCGAAATGCTTCCGCAGCTGGATTGCTCCCGCCATGTGAAGGATGCCGCTCACCACCACGAACCCGCTCACGAGATACAGCCAGGCGAGGGCGGCCGCATCGGGGCTCAGGAGGGCGAGGAGACCGACGACGATGCAGACGATCCCCTCGAGCGCAATGGGCAGCGATCGCTCGCTGTGGTCATGGACCCGCACAGCGGCCACGATGCTGAGAATGCCCTCCACGAGGACGCACACGCCGAAAACCAGGATCAGCGTGGGCAGCGCGCGCCACGGCGCGAAAAGAGCGTAGAGGCCGAAGAGGATGGCGACCACGCCGCGAACGCCGAGGATCCACGAGTTCTGACCCATGCCAATCTTCATCGGCGTCCTCCGTTGGCCGTCACCAACCAGCAGCGTGGATTGGCACCGAACAGCCGAGACGCATTCTAACTCCGGCGACCTCGCAATGACTAACGCTCCCGGCGCAGGGCGACCTTCGAAGCTGGTGAAGGAGGTGACCCAGGCTGAGGGGCAAGGAGAAGGCGGCGAGGATTCCGTCGGAGGTCCTCGATGTTGTCAGTGCCTTGCCCTGACGCCGTTTGGCGCAGCGGCATCAGCGGCGCGAGCGCGCGCGCCTTCGCTGGCAGCAACGCTCGATGACGATCGAGCAGCTCGATCGATTCTCCATGGCGACGCTAGCTAGCTAGTAGCCCTCCCCCTCGGCGGCCGCGACGGTCTGTGCCGCGGTGCAGCCGGAGCACGACGGCGAGGTAAAGCAGAGCGAGCGGAGCGCCGACGAGGAACCATCGGAGCGCGATGCGCAGGCTCCCCTCGTCACCGCCACCCGTGTAGGCCGTGATGGACAGCGCGTCGCCACCGGTCGCCCGGAGCATGACCGGAAAGTACGAAGCCGCGCTCGCTCCGATGATGCCGAGCAAGAAGGCGCACGACCCGAGAAATGCGGCGAGGAATCCGCCGCGCGGCAGCCGGACAAGCACCGTCGCGATCCCGCCGATCGCGAGAGCGGTGGCGAGGAAGGCGAGCCCGCGGCGGCCCATCCCCGGAAACAGCGCGGGGTTCACCACGTGGCTCGCCGCGGTCACGAGGGGCCAGAGCACCGCCACCGCGATCCAGAGGTGGCGCGCCGCCCGGCGGCTCCGCTCGTGGACGGCGCCGTCGGTCTTCCACGCGAGGAACAGCGCCCCGTGGGCGGCGAGCGCCACCAGGGCGAAGACGCCGGTCAGGATCGTGTACCAGTCGAGGATGCCCACCGGATCACGCGTGGTGAAGTCGGTGAAGAGCGCGAGCGTGAACCAGCCCTCGCCGTCGAGCGGCACCCCGCGCAGGAGGTTGCCGAAGGCCGCCCCGAAGAACACGGCCAGGAGCGTGCTCGCCGCGGCAAACACGAAGTCCCACGCGCTGCGCCAGAGCGGGTCCGCCACGTGGCTCCGAAACTCGATGGCGATGCCGCGGCCGATCAGGCACCAGAGGACGAGGACGATCGCGAAGTAGAAGCCCGAGATGCCTGAGGCGAGCACCCGCGGGAAGGCCACGAAGAGCGCGCCTCCCGCGGCGAGTAGCCAGACCTCGTTGCCGTCCCAGAACGGCCCGATGGCCGCGAGCACCTGCCGGCGTTCGGAGTCGGTCCGCGCGACGAAGGGCGAGAGGATGCCCGCGCCGAAGTCGAAGCCGTCGAGCGCCACGTAGATGGCGAACAGGAGCGCCGCGATCGCGTACCACACTTCAAACATGCGCGACCTCCGCGGCGCCACCCGCGGCCGGCGCAAGCGCGCGAGGGCCGTGGGCGATCTCCCGCCCGATCAGGAAGAGGAAGAGCACACCGAGCGCGAGATAGAGGCCACAGAACCCCATGAGCGTGAAGAGGACGGTGCCGGAGTGAACTGTGGGGCTCGACCCCTGGGCGGTCCGGAAGAGGCCGTATACGAGCCAGGGCTGGCGGCCCAGTTCGGCGGTCATCCATCCGGCGGTGTTCGCGATGTATGGGAGCGGGAATGCGAGCAGCAGGATCCACAGCATGGGCCGATTGTGCTCGAGACGTCCCACCCAGCAGAGGACGACGGCGACGAGCGCGATCGTGACGAGGATGGTGCCGAGGCCGGCCATGATGTGGAAGGCGTAGTAGAGCAGCTCGATGTTGTCGGGCCAGACGTCCTCCGGGAACGCGTCGAGACCCTTCACATCGGCGTGAAAGGTTCCGTAGGCGAGAAACGAGAGAACCCACGGGACAATCACCGGGTTGTCCAGCCGGCGCTCCCGAACGTTCGGCTGACCTATGAGGACGAGCCCAGCGTGCGCGCCGCTTTGGAAATGGCCCTCCATGGCCGCCAGCGCCACCGGCTGATGGCGGGCGACCAGCTTGGCCTGTCTGTCGCCGGTGAGCGTGACGAGCACGCTCGCGACCAGCCCGACCACCACCCCGAGGCGGAGAAAGAGCCGGGCGGTGGGCTGGTGGCGCCCGGTCAGCGTGTAGTACGCGCCCACCGCGGCCATGACGAAGGCGGCGGTGACGGTGGCCGCGACCATATTGTGGGCGTACTGAGCGATCGCCCACGGGTTCAACACGAAGCCCCAGAAGTCCGCGAGGCGGAGCGTCCCGTCCGCGGCCACCACGTGACCGACGGGGTGCTGCATGAATGCGTTCGTTGCGATGATGAAGTAGCCGGACAGCCAGCTCCCGACAAAGAGGGCCACCGCCGCAAAGAAGTGTCCGGCCTTCGAGAGTCGCCGCTCGCCCCAGACGAGGAGGGACAGGAAGCTCGATTCGAGGAAGAAGCCGAAGAGTCCCTCCATCGCGAGCGTTTGCCCGATCACGCCGCCCGCGTAGCGGCTGAACTTCGCCCAGTTCGTGCCGAACTGGAATTCCATGGGAATGCCGGTGACCACGCCCACCGCGAAGTTGATGCCGAAGATCCGGATCCAGAAGCGGGCGGCGTCGTTCCAGCGCTCCCCGTCCTGTCGCAAGCCCAGCGCCTTCATGATGACGATCAGGAGGGCCAGCCCCATGGTGAGCTGCGGGAACAAGTAGTGATAGATGAGGGTGAACGCGAACTGGAGGCGGTGAAAGACGAGCGCGTCAGCCATCCCGCCGGCCCCCGCCCAACCACTCAGCGCCCACAGGCCACTCGCTCTTTCGCTTCATCAGCCGCTCCACCTCCTCGACGAACTCCGCAGATGGGACATTTTCTGCAGCCCGCTACGGCTTTCGCATCGTGCGTTCGGCCTCGAGCTGGCCTTGGCGCGCGTGGTCGATGACCTCGCCGAGGATCCGCGCCAGCTCTTGTGGAGCGTGGAACGAAGGCGGATCAGAGGCTCATGCTGCACGCTGGCGAGACCTCATCGGGAAGCCGGTCACCGGCCCGACTGGCGGTTCATCGACGCTGCGATCTTCAGCTCAGTTGGGCGTCCCGCACGTTGATGTCGTTCCGGGATGGGCGGCCACCGCATCTCTGGCCGAGGCCGGGATTCCCTGCAGGAACGGAGTCTTCGTGAAGGATGACTCGATCAGAGCCCGATTGGTGACCGTGCTGTAGTCAACGAAGGCGGCGCCCGCCTCGCCCGCGCCGCCGGTGGTCACGTCTAGCATCTTGACCGGCGTGCCGCAGGAGAAGTCGAACCCCGCCAGAGCGACCCGCCGGATGGCGCGATTGCCCTCGGTTCTGAAATGGACCTCGCCGGCACTGAGATCGTAGACGATGCTCCACCGAGTGGAATCCGGTTGCGCAACTGCAGCAAGGATCTCAAACCCCGGGCGATCGGGTCCGCGTTGCCGCCGCCCGCCAGCATGGCGGCCCGCACGAATCGATCGAGCGATGACACCGACTTGGGCATCTCACCCTTAGCCTTCGCCCTTTCGAAGGCGGCGACCGACTCGGAGTAGGTCGAGTTGGTCAGCGCGCGCACCGGCATGGCCGCGCCCCGATGGACGACGAGTTTACCGTCGAGGAACTCAAGAGCCGCGGCATCGCCGGCCGCGTCCGCGACGAGATAGTGGATGGGCGCCCGGCTCATCGGCCGCACCGCCTCGGCATCCGCCAGAACCTCCGCCACGCTGCCGTGGCGGTCGAGGTTGTACTGAATCCATTCGAGGTTGCCGATCACGGGACGGGTGTCGGCGGGAGGGTACCTGGTCTCATCGAGCCACATCTGCGAGACCATGAGACCTTTCTCGTTGATGCCGGTCATCGGGTTGTCGCGGCCGAATTGGTTGAACGTCACACTGCCGTAGGTGGCGACCCAGGTCGCCCCCTGAGCCCGGATGAAGCTCACCTTCCGCATGCCACGCTTGTTGACCAGAACCAGCCCCTCGGGAGAATAGAAATCGTAGTTGTACGCGACGACGGCCTTGTCCTTTCGAGGACACAGACGGTGGTGCAGGAGAGCACCGGTGTGGTAACCAGCACGGCGACGGCAAGGCTCGCGAGGGTGACCATGTAGCGTCTGCCCATGATGTGGATCCCTCCTTCAGGCCATATAGACCAGCCGTCGATTCTGCGCAACCTCAAAAGCCAATCATGCGGCGGAGTCCAGCTTGCCGTGGTCGCCGACAATGTCGTCGCCCGGCGTCTCTATGCCTCCTTGGGGTTCACGGAGTACGGCATCGAGGTGCATTCGCTCAAGGTCGAGGGCCGCTATCTCGACGAGGTGCTGATGGTAAAGATCCTGCCTTGAGATCGGCCGGTCCGCCCGGGCAGAAGCGGCCCGTCCATGGTGCTAAGCTGGCATCCATGATGAACCGACTGCTGCTCGCCCTGCTGGCGTTGACCGTGCTGGCCTCTCCCGCGGCGGCCCAGGATGCGGCGGCCTGCGGCACGCCGGCGGTCATCGACGACGGCTGGGCGACCGCCAAGCCCGACGACGTCGGACTCGACGGCGCGCGGCTGTGCGGGCTCGACAAGTTCCTCGAGCAATGGCCGAACGCCAACATCCACTCCGTCACCGTGGCGCGCCGCGGCAAGCTGGTGTTCGAGCGCTACTTCACCGGCCAGGACGAGCGCTGGGGCACGCCGCTCGGCGAGGTCAAGTTCGGGCCCGAGACGTTGCACGACCTGCGCTCGATCTCCAAGAGCGTGGTCTCGCTGCTGGTCGGCATCGCGCTGCGCGAGGGCACGTTCCCGTCAATCGATTCGGCCGTGTTCGACCAGTTCCCCGAGTACGCCGCGCTCAAGACGCCGGAGAAGGCGCGCATCACCTTCTGGCACCTGCTCACCATGTCGTCGGGCTTCGCGTGGAACGAGGCGATCCCCTACAGCAACCCGGCCAACAGCGAGCGCCGGCTGATCGATTCCGCCGAGCCCGCGCGCTACGTGCTGGAGCAGCCCATGGCGCTGCCGCCGGGCTACCTCTACAACTACAACGGCGGCAACACGGCGCTGCTGGCGGCGGTGCTTGCCAAGAAGACCGGCCAGACCCTCGACGCCTACGCCCGGGAGAAGCTGTTCGCGCCGCTCGGGATCACCAATTCCGAGTGGGTCGTCATGCCGGCCTCGAACACGGCCGCCGCCGCCTCGGGCGCCCGCCTGCGGCCGCGCGACCTCGCCAAGATCGGCCAACTCATGACCAGCGACGGCGCGTGGAAGGGCAAGCAGGTGTTGCCCAGGGGCTGGGTCGCGGAGTCGACACGGCTGCACATCAATGGCGAGGGCATCTACTACTACGGCTACCAGTGGTGGCTTGGCCGCACCTTGCTGCACGGCCGCGACCGACCGTGGATCGCCGGCTTCGGCTGGGGCGGACAGCGCCTCTACATCCAGCCCGACCTCGACCTCGTCGTCACGGTGAACGCCGGCTACTACGGCCCGCCGCTGCAGGGCGTGATCCCGCACCAGCTCTTCACGCGCTTCGTGCTGCAGGCAGTGAAGGACTGAGAGCCGCCCTCA
>ERZ1370068.4258-contig-3341_pt1 | contig 212372 bp, 369 predicted proteins | sample MGYA00561227_ERZ1370068 | MGnify/ENA primary metagenome ERZ1370068 (study PRJEB38410, sample SAMEA6850437) | metagenome | study: Metagenomic assessment of the ecological functions of the soil: analysis of the soil microbiota associated with the...
GAGTATGCTTCGTTCAGTTACGTATTGCTAAGGGCCGTCGCCCGAAGCCATCATCACCACGAGGTAGTCGCCCGCCTGGGAGTGCCTGTCCGGAAGTCGGGGGCCGGTGCTGCCGCGCCGGGACCCGCGACGGGGATCTTGCCATCGACGTTGAGGGTTGTTGGCCGGCTTGCCGATCGAGTGCTCCGTCGAGGACCGGAACCCGGACGCGGAGGAGATGTCGCCACCGCCGCCCAGGCTCATCACGCCCGGATCTCCTCCCGGTCGTGCGGCGGCGCTGGAGCTGGATCTGCCCGATGCCCCGGGTGGTGGTCGCGACGGTATCGGGATGTTGAGCCGCCCGTAGATCTCGGCGCGCCGCCGGATCGTAGATCCGGGCGATCACCTTGGGAACGTTGGGGCGTCGAGGCGCCACCCGGGCGGGGGGACGTTGTTCGAGTTATCTCCTGACGAAACGGCGATGAAGGCGTCGGCGTGCTCTGATCCCCCGCTTCCTCGAGCGTCGCGGTCGAAACCGGAGTCCCAGCATCTGCGGGCGCCTCGCCGGGGGTAGCGCCAGAACGCCTCCAGGGTTCTTGTCGATGACGGTCACGTCGTTGTCCGCCCTCGAGCAGGGCGAGCGAAAGCTCGGAGCCGACCCGCCCGCAACCCATGATCGGGCACGGCGCATCGGGGCGGCGAAGGGTACCGCCGGGCTCTGTCGGTGACGACGACGTGGCCCTTTCCAGGGCCCGGAGCCGGTCACAGTCGCGAACGACCCCGAAATATCGCCGAGGCCGGCAGCTGGAGGGAGCTGCCGGCCCCGAGCGTGCGGGCTCGGAGGAAAGTGGTGGATGTTCTCGCATCACTGCCTGGCGAAGCGCCTAGGGGGTGACGGCCCGCGCGGGCCCGCCCGGCAGAAGCCTCTTTCCGGTGAGTAGGCTCCGGCATCCGCCGTGAGCGGGGCCGTGAAGGAAGCGGCGCGGGGCGTGAAGATGTCGTGTGAACGGACCGCACGCGTGAACCGGCATCGTGCGGGCGGTAGCGTTCACGCCCGTGGTCGTCGAGCCCTCCCGGTCGTCTGGCCCGATTGACACGCTGCGTTCGATCCCGGGATCGGGCTCCTCGCGACGCTGGCTGGGAGCGGTTGCTCGCGCTGCTCACGTACCAGCTGCGGGGCACGCCAGGGCGTCGCGAGTCTTCATCCTCGCCGTCACGATCGCCGCGGTCAGCGGCGGGCTCTGGGCCGGAGTGTGGTCGCGGCGGTGCTGGCTTCGATCGCCCCTGCCGATCGTGGAGTACCCGGACCGGGTGCTCCGCTTCGATCAGCTCCGCGACCTGATCGCCGCGGGCGTCGTGTTCCTCGCGATCGCCGTCGTCGTCAGACTGGTCGTCGGAAACGCCGGATGAGGCGCGACCGCGCGCAGCCGCGCGCGAGGCGCGGGTGCGGCGCTGTCCTGTCGGCGAAGCTCCTCTCCGGCGACGTCCCCGACCGGGTGCTCGACGAGTTCGTCCAGGTGCTCTTGGAGGCGCTCGGGCTCGCGTCCTGTCAGGTGTCCGTCACGCTCGACGGCCAGGACATCGAGGCGCAAGGCGGTCCGTCCGGGCGTTCCTCGCGGAGGGGCCGACCGAGGGTGATCCCCGTCGTCGTCGCGAACATCCCGCTGGGCACGTTGATCGCGGAGCGACCGGAGGAGCCGACGCCCGTTCACCGCAGGACGAGCGATTGCTCCTGGAGGCAGCGACCGGGCAGGCGGCCGGTCGCGCTGGACCGCGCCCGCCTCGACGCTCGCGCGCGCCTCGCGCAGCTGGACGCCGAGACGAACCAGCTTCGCGCCGCGATGTTCTCGTCCGTCACGCACGACCTGCGGACGCCGCTGCGCGTCGATCAAGGCCGGGGTGACGAGCCTGCTCGACGCGAGGCGCGATCCACGACGCGGCGGCAGCAACGAGAGCTGCTCACGACGATCCTCGAGGAGACCGACCGGCTGAACCGCTTGGTCAGGAACATCCTCGATCTCGCCAAGATCCGCGCGGGGGCCTTGATCCCGAAGCCGAGTGCCGACTGCCGTCGACGAGGTCGCGGAAGCGGTCGTGGCCCGGATGCGCCTCCTGCTCGCCGACTTCGCGGTCGAGCCAACTCGCCGCCCGACCTTCCGGAGGTCGCGGCGGACCCAGTGCAGCTCGACCAGGTGCTCACCAACCTGCTGGAAGACGCCGCTCGGCATTCGCCGAGCGGCGGGACGACCTCGGATCCACGTCGGCGAAACGCGCGACGCGTGCACGCGTGCGCGTCGCCGACGAGAGGATCAGGCATCAAGCCGAGGAGCGTGAGAAGGTGTTCGAAGCGCTTCTACCGGGGGCGCGAGAGCCCGGAGTCCTCCGGGAGCGGCCTCGGGCTCGCGATCGCGCAGTGCCATCGTCAGCGGCCCACGGCGGGTCGCATCCGGATCGAGGAGACGCCAGGCGGCGGGAGCCGCGGTAGTCGTGTCGAGCGTCCCGCTCGAGGAGACGGTGCTGTGAAGGTGCTGGTGGTCGACGACGAGCCGCAGATCCGGCGCGCCCTCCGGACGAGCCTCGAGGCGCACGGGTACGAGGTCGCGGCCGTCGGGCACGGGAGAAGGGGGTGGTCGCGCTCGGCCGACCAGCCGCCCGACCTCGTGCTGCTGGACCTCGGGGCCTGCCCGACATGGACGGCGCCGAGGTGATCCGGCGGGTGCGCGGGTTCTCCGACGTGCCGGTGATCATCCTGTCCCGGTCCGCGAGGGCACAGTCGGACAAGGTCGCGGCGCTCGACGCCGGCGCCGACGACGCTACGTGACTCAAGCCCTTCGCGATGGAGGAGCTGCTCGCCCGGGCTCGCGCGGCGCTCCGACGCGCAGGCCGAACGAGCCGCCCAGCCCGTCCTGCGCTACGGCGCGCTGGAGTCGACCTCGCCGCGGCGCCTGGTGCACGCGCGGACGGCGAGCAGCTGCATCGTGACGCCCACCGAGTACTCCTTATTAGAGGCCCTCGTCTCCAACCCCGGGAAGCTCCTCACGCATCAGTGGCTCCTCCGCCGCGTGTGGGGGCAGGGGTACGGGACCGAAGACGACGTACCTCCGGACGTACGTCCGGGCCCTGCCGGAAGAAGCTCGGGCGACGACGCCGTCCTCGCCGGCCTGATCGTCACCGAGCCGGGCGTCGGCTACCGGCTGGGTGGGCGAGATCGGCCTGAGCACGTAGCATCAGCGACCATGGCGACACGTCGACGCACGGCCCGATCCAGCGCATCAAGACGCTGTCTTCGTGGGGCGCAGCGTTCACGAGTAAGCGAGCTCGAGCACCTTGCTGCCCCGAAGGTGCTGGCGCTGCCGGTCTTCGCGTCCGACGCACTTTCGTCGGTCGGCCTACGCGACCGAGGAGATCCTGATCGCGCTCACGCTGCGTCACGATCAGCACGACCGCAGTCCTACGTGATGCCGATCGCGCTCACGATCGCGCTGTTGATGGCGATCGTCGTCACGTCGTACCGGCAGACCGTGCGCGCGTACCCCGGCGGCGGCGGCGCGTACATCGTGAGCAAGGAGAACCTCGGGTACGCTCGCCGGCTCGTCGCGGCCGCGGCCCTGCTGCTTCGACTACATGATGACCGTCGTGGTGTCGGTGGTCGCGGGCGTGTTCGCGATCAGGGTCGGCGTTCGCGTGGGCCGAACGAGCCATCGGGTCGAGCTCTCCATCGGCTCTTCGTTCTGCTCGTGACGTTCGCGAACCTGCGCGGCGCCGACAGGAGTCAGGAACGGTGTTCGCGGTCCCGACGTACGGGTTCATCGATCTCGATCCTGTTCCTCGTGGTGATCGGGCATCGGCGCGGCTGCCTCGGTGGTTGTCCGCCGTGTCGAGGTCAGCTCGGATCTGATCCGCGGGCACCGCGACGACGGCCGCGGCGGTCGGCATGTTCGCGATCCTGAAGGCGTTCTCCTCGGGGGCCACCGCCCTCACCGGCGGTCGAGGCGATCTCCAACGGCGTGCCCGCGTTCCGACGCCCACGGGTCGAGGAACGCGGCGGCGACGCTCGCGATCGATGGGGATCGATCGCGCGTCACGATGTTCCTCGGGATCTCGTGGCTCGGCCACCCACATCGGATCGGCGTCACCGCCGACGCGATCGAGCGGTCGGTCGCTCGCGCAGATCGCGAACGCGGTCTTCGGCGACGCCGCGGTCGCGTTCTACGTGCGTGCAGTTCTTCACCGTCGGCGATCTCTGATCCTGGCGGCGAACACCGCCTACCAGGACTTCCCGCGCTCGTCCTCGATCCTCGCGCGCGACCGGTTCATGCCGATCGCAGTTCGTCAACCGCGGCGATCGATTGGTCTTCTCGAACGGCGTGATCGTCCTGGGGCTGCTGTCGTGCGCTGATGATCTATCGCGTTCCACGCCGACCTGAACACGCTGATCCACTTCTACGTCGTGGGTGTGTTCACCTCGTTCACCCTTTCGCAAACCGGGATGGTGCGGCACTGGTTGGTGGAGGGCCGCAAGGGCGCCGGGCGCGATGCGCGGATGGCGCCGATCGATCGTGATCAACATCGATCAGGGGCGATCACGACGCGTCGTCGCTGGTCGTCGTGGTGATCTCGAAGTTCGCGGACGGCGCGTGGCTCTCGATCCTGATCATCGGGCCTGCTGGTCCCGGCGCTTCTACTCGATCCACCGGCACTACGCGTGGGTCCGAGGCCCAGACGCGCCGCGGTGCGGAACGGCCGGGCGAGCTGGAGGCGAACCGTATCGGTGCTGTTGGTTCGCGACGTCGATCGCATCCACCGCGGAGGCGCTCGGCTACGTGCGCTCGTTCCGTCCGGCGGTCGCTGCACGCGGTGACGCCGGGTGCGTCGGTGCCGCCGGAGCTTGGCAGGAGCGGTGGCGCTCCTTCGTCGGGGGCGGGTGTCGCCGAGCTGGAGGCGCTCGGAGACCGGCAACCTCCATCTCAGCGGTGCGCGACGTATCGTGCGGCGTCTGCGGCCCGGTCCTCACGACGTCGTGACGATCATGGTGCCCGAGATCGTTGATCAGGGCCTGGTCCGTATCTGTCGGCGAGAACGGAGCTGGTTCGGCTGAAGGCGGGGCTGCTGCGAGAGGAGCGCGTCGTGGTGACCGACGTGCCCGTGGTGGAGGACCCCGCTCGGCACGCCGACGTCTCGAAGCCGCTCGTCCCGCAGAGGACGGTGACCCTCGTGTTCGTGTCGTCGGTGAACGACGTGACCGTGCGCGCGATCAACTATGCGCGCACGCTCGGTGCGACCATCACGCGGGCGATCTACTTCGATGTGGATCCCGAGCAGGCGCACCGCCTCGAGGAGTCCTGGTTCAACCTCGAGCTCGACGTGCCGCTCGACATCGTCGAGGCGCCGTTCCGAGACCTCACCCGCCCGATGCTGAACGAGTGCGCCGGTTCTCGATGCGCCCGAACGTCGTGGTCAACGTCCTCGTGCCGGAGGTGATCGTGTCCCATTGGTGGCAGCTTCCTCCACAACCAGAGCGCGCTGTTCATCGAGCGGCTCTTCCTGCACGAGGATCGCGTCCTCTGACGAGCGTCCCTTCGTGATCGAGCGGGATGCTGCGGAGGTTCCCGTTCAGTCCGGCTGGAGCAGGCGCTCCGCGCGCGAAGGATCGCCGACAGCTCCGCACCCGCCAGGAAGATCCACGCCGCGATCCGCGGGAACAGCAACACGCCGAACACGGTCGCGATCGTCCCGTACGAAGGCCGACCAGCTGCGCGACCTGGCGAGCGACCAACCAGCTCCCGATCCCCTGCAGGATCGACCATCCGAGGGGCGCACACGACCGCGCCGGGAACGAGATCGCGGATCCCTTGCCGCTCCGGGCGCGAGCAGCCGGTAGGAACGAGGAAGAAGCCCACGAGCATCGCGAACACACCGGACGTCGGCGACGACCAATCCTGGCCAGCCGCACGTGCGGTCGTGCGCCAGGTTCGTGATCGCGCCGGCGACGGTCACGCCCGACGAGCAGGAGCGCGCTGAGCACAGACAGCTGTCGCCGACCGCAACGAACCGGCTCGCGATGCCGCCTCCTGGTGCTCGAAGATCACGCCGAGGGCGCGGCGGGCCCCGGTTGGACAGCGCGGATGCCGCCCAGACCAGGCCCGCGAGGACCCACGATGCCGGCCGTGAACCGACCGTCAACGATCGTCTGCGCCTGTCCCGCGACGAGCTGCTTCAGCCCGGGAATCGTCGAGACGAGCTGGTCGATCGACGCCATCCGCGCGGGCCTTCGAGCCGGAAACCGACCAACGATGTCGCTAACAGGAGGAGCGGGAACAGCGAAAGGAACGCCGTGAAAGTAAGCGCGGAGGCTTGCGTCGCGACGTCGTCGCGCAGTGCCTTGCGTCGCAGCTCTCGTCCCAGGGACACGATCCGGGAGCCAAACGGTCGGCCCGTTCCCGGCTGCGCTGGGGTTCCCATGCGCAGGTTCTCACGGAGGCCCCGCACCGATGAACATCCGTCCCGCGACCAAAGACGACGTGCAGTTCCTCAAGAAGATGCTCTACGAGGCCGCTCGGTGGAACCCCGACTGGCCCCGCGAGCCGATCGAGGAGGTCCTTGGCCGACCCGGTCCTCACGCGCTACCACCAAGGCTGGGGCCGGGAGGGCGATGGCGGGGTGGTTGCCGAGGTCGATGCCGTGCCCGTTGGGGCGGCGTGGTACCGGCTGTTCACGGCCGAGGACCCCGGCTACGGCTTCGTGGATGAGAAGATCCCGGAGCTTTCGATCGCGGTCGTCCGCTTGCACCGGCGGGAAGGGGATCGGCGAGGGCGCTGCTCCGATCGTGCATGGTGCAGGCCCGCGAGGAGGGGTTCCAGGCGTTGTCGCTCTCGGTCGCCGTGCACAACCGGTCGCGGATGATGTATCAGAGGGCCGGGTTCGAGAAGGTGGATGAGTCCGGCGGCAGCTGGACGATGGTCGCGAACCTCTGATCGGCGTCGGCTGCGCTCGCCGCCGAGCCGATCACTCCGCGGCGTCGGCGCGGCGCGGCCCCGTCGGACCTGCCCCCACCGACGCCACGCGCAACACGGCGAGCGCCACGACGAGGATCGGCGATGACCACGCGAACGGCTGGATCACCCGTTCGACCTCGGCCGGCGATGTCACCGAACACGGCCCGATCGACGCCAGGCCGACGCACCAGACGAGCGAGCCCACCAGCGTGTACACCGTGAATCGCCAGAATGGCATCGCCGCAACGCCGGCCGGCAGGCTCACGAAGGACCGGACGAGGGGGATGAGCCGCCCATACCCGGCCACAGCCTCGCCATGGCGCTCGAACCAATCGTGGGCCCGGTCGATCTCGTGCGGTCGGATCAAGAGGTACCGCCCGAACCGGTCGATCGCGGGCCGGCCGCCCGCGTACCCCAGCCCCGTAGGCGAGCCAGAGAGCCGATCAGCGTCCCCGCCATTCGCGCCAGAACACGACCGCGAGCCAGCGAGAACTCTTGCCCCGCACCCATGACGGCCGTCGTGGTCGCGAGCGCTCCCCGAAGAGCAGGGTCACTTCGCTGGCGGGATGGGGACGGCAGGCGGAATCGAGGAGCATCAGGATGAAGATCGCCACGTATCCGTGCTCGCTGACCAGCCGGATGATCGTGTCGGTGAAGCAGGGCGAGCACGGTGCTCCATCGGTCGGGAGTGGTCGTAGCAGTGGGTAGCAGGGAATACGCCGAGCGTAGGGCAGCGCGTTCGTGGCGGTCTCCAGTGATCCGGCCGCTGCCAGGTTCCGCGTCGCAGGCGGTCGCGGTGGTAGCGTCCGGCACCGGAGGAAGCAACGGAGATGACCAGAAACAAGCCGTCGTCGTCGTAATCGCCTGCGAAGGCGAAGACGATCGAGAAGTACCTGGGCGGTGACTACACCGTCCGTGCCTCCTATGGGCACATCCGGGACCTGCCCGATAGAGCCAGCTCGGTGTGGACCTCGAGCACGACTTCGACCGTGCAGTACGATGGTCCCGGAGGAGTCCGAGCGGCACGTCCGGGAGCTGAAGTCCGCGCCGACGAAGAAGGCGGACGACCTGGTCCTGGCGACCGACTACGACCGCGAGGGCGAGGCCATCGCGTTCCACGTGGCGACCATCGCTCGGCGTCTGAGCCCGCGACGTCGCGAAGCGCGTGACGTTCACCGAGATCACCAAGTGACGCGATCCTCGACGCGTTCGCGCGAGCCGCGCGACGATCGACATGAAGCTCGTCGACGCGCAGCAGGCCCGCCGCGATCCTCGACCGCTTGGTCGGCTACCGGATCTCGCCGCTCCTGTGGAAGCGCGTCCAGCCCGGGCCTGTCCGCCGGCCGCGTCCAGTCGGTCGCCGTCCGGCTGATCGTCGAGCGCGAGCGCGAGATCGATGCGTTCGATCCCGATCGAGTACTGGAGCGTCGACGTCCGGCTCACGCCCGAGGGCGACCGAGCAGCCGTTCCTGGCACGGCTGATCCGAGGTGCCCGAGGGCAAGCTCGCCGCCGTCACCGGACAAGAAGGGGCTGCTCCTCGGGGCCGAGGCCGACGCCGCCCAGCACGTCGAGCGGCTGCGCGCGGCGCCAGCTACCGCGTCATCGAGTGTCGAGCAGAAGGAGCGCAAGCGCTCGCCGGCGCCGCCGTTCACCACGTCGACGCTGCAGCAGGAGGCCGCGCGCAAGCTCGGTTCTCGGCGCGCAAGACCATGACGCTCGCCCAGCGCCTGTACGAGGGCGTCGACCTGCCGGGCGAGGGCACGGTCCGGCCTCGATCACCTACATGCGAACCGACTCCGTGAACATCGCCGACTCGGCGCTCCGCGAGATCGCCGAGCTCGTGCAGCAGGACTACGGCAAGGCCTACTCGCTCGCCGAGCCGCGCCGGTACAAGACCAGCTCGCGCAGCGCGCAGGAGGCCCACGAGGCCGTTCGTCCGACGAGCGTGCTCCGGACGCCGCAGCTGATGAGCCGCAGTCGCTCGAGCGCGACCAGCTCCGGCTGTACACGGCTGATCTGGCAGCGCACCGTCGCGACGCAGATGGCCGACGCACGGTTCGACCAGGTCGGGATCGACATCGAGGCGCTGCGCCGGCGCAGGCAGCGGCGAGCGACGCCGCTACGGGCCTGCGCGCGACCGGGCAGACGCTCACGTTCGACGGGTTCATCCGCATCTACCAGCGAAGGGCGCGACGACGAGCCGGACGAGGACGCCGAGGCCGACGCTGCCGGAGCTCACCGCCGAGCAGGTCCTGCCGCATGCTCGAGGTCCTGCCGGAGCAGCACTTCACGCAGCCGCCGCCGCGGTTACACCGAGGCGTCGCTCGTGAAGACGCTCGAGGAGCTCGGGATCGGCCGGCCGTCCACCTACGCGTCGATCATCTCGACGATCCAGGACCGCGGGTACGTGCGGCTGGAGGATCGGCGGTTCCGCCCCGAGGACGTCGGCATGGTCGTGACCGACAAGCTGGTCGAGCACTTCCCGGACATCGTCGACGTCAACTTCACCGGCGTACATGGAGGACGAGCTCGACGACATCGCCGAAGGCGAGCTCGGAATGGACGCAGATGCTCGACGAGTTCAACGGTCCGTTCGAGCGCGCGCTCGAGAAGGCCGAGGACTCGTTCGAGCGGTACTCAGGAGGAGCTCGACGAGCTCTGCCCGCTCTGTCCGCAGGAGGGGCGCGAGCCGGGGAAGCTCCAGGTCAAGCTCGGCCGGTTACGGCAAGTTCATCGGGTGCCCGAACTATCCGGAATGCCGCTACATCCGCAACATGGACGGCAGCGAGCGCCCGAGCCGGAGCTGCTCGACGAGACCTGTCCCGAGTGCGGGTCGCACAGCTGCAGCAGCGCGTCGGGCGCTACGGTCCGTTCGTCGGATGCAGCGGCTACCCCGAGTGCCGCTACATCAAGAAGGACCCGCCGGCCGTCAACGGGCGTGACCTGCCCGCAGTGTCACCAGGGCGAGCTGGTGGAGAAGCACACGCGCTTCGGCACACCGTTCTACAGCTGCGACCGGTACCCCGAGTGCGACGCTGGCGGTGAACAACCCGCCCGATGAAGGATCGACCCGTGCCCGGAGTGCGGCTCGCTGCTCGCTGCGGCGTCCGAAGTCGCTCAGCTGCTGGAACTGCGGCGCCGAGCTGGATCTGGAACTTCAACGTCGACCAAGTCGGGTGACGCGGAGGCCGAGGCGGAGGTCCGCGCGCGCCAAGGCCGAGGCCGGGGCGCGCGCAAGGCCGCGGCTCGGAAGAAGCCCGCCGCGAAGAAGAAGACCACGGCGCAAGCAAGACCGCGGCGAAGGAAGACGGCCGCGAAGAAGACGGCCGCGGCGACGCCGCCGCTGCCGGCAGCGAAGCAGGCCCAGGAGGCCGGCGCCCCGTGGCGAGCATCGCCGAGGAGGTCGCCGTCACTCCGCGGGACCCGCTCGGCGACCCTCAAGGACCTGCTGACGCACCGGGCGTTCGCCCGGCTGCTCGCGGCGATGATCGGTGTCGCTCCCTGGGCGACTGGGTCGGGTTCATCGCCGTGACCGCGATCGTCGCGACGATCGGCGGCGGAACGCCGGCTGCTCGCCGTCGCCGGCGTGCATGATCGCCGAGACGCTGCCCGGCCTTCCTGTTCGGTCCGTTCGCGGGCGCGTTCGTCGACCGGCTCGACCGCAAGCGTCTCGATGATCGTCGCCGACCTCGCGCGCGGCGCGATGTACGCTGTCGATGGTCTTCCTTCGTCAGCTGTGGGCGATCTACCTGCTGTCGTTCGCGATCGAGTGCCTGCTCGCTGCTGTGGGCGCCGGCGCGCGACGCGTCGCTGCCCAACCTCGTCCCACGTCGTCAGCTCGCGAACGCGAACTCGCTCGGTCCTGCTGAGCTCCTACGCGACGCCTGCCGATCGGCGGCGCGGTGTTCGCCGTCCTCACCGCCGTGTCGATCTGGCTGGGGGCGCATCCCGTGCCTCGCCGCGCAGCCGGAGTCGCTCGCCCTGCTCGCTGGACGCCGGGACGTTCTTGTTCTCGGCGTGCATGGTCGCCGGGATCGCGATGCCGCACGCAGCCCAGCCACGCGGATCCGAACGCCTCACGCTGTCGCGCGTGTGGCACGACACGAAGGACGGCATCCAGCTTCCTCCGTGAGGACTCGCTCGCGTCGCGCCGATGACGGGCGGCATCGTGATCGCGTTCGGCGCGGTCGGCGCGGTGCTCGCGATCGGGCCGGTCTTCGTGCCAGACGACGCTCGCGCGCCGAGTCCGTCGGGCTGGGGCGTCGTGGTGACCGCGTTCGGTGTCGGGATGGGCCTGGGGATCGCGACTGCCTGAACCAGGCCGCCGAAGGTGATCGACCGAGAGATCGTGTTCGCGTGGTCGCTGCTCGCCGGCGGCGGCGGCGCTCTTCGTCCTGGCGGCGATGCCGAACCTGTCGTGGGCGATCGTCTTCACGGTGTGGCTCGGCGCGTTCTGCGGTCTCGCGTGGGTCAGCGGCTACACGCTGCTGCAGGAGAACGTCGTCGACGAGTTCCGCGGCCGGACCTTCGGGCGCTCACGACGCTGGCGCGGATGTTCCTGTTCCTGTCGCTCGCGGCCTTCCCGCGCTGGCGCAGATCTTCCAGTCGATCGCGGACGCGCTGGGCGCGAATCAGTTCCACGTCGGCGGCAACCGGATCGACCTGTCGGGAACGCGGCTCGCGCTCTGGGTCGCCGGCCTGGTCGTCGTCGCCGCCGGCATCAACACCAGGCGACTGCTCAAGCGGTACCGTCTGTCGCCGACCCGTCCCTCTCACCCTCGTGCCCAAACTCAAGCGACCGCCCGCCACCGGCCTGTTCATCGCCTTCGAAGGGGTGGAGGGCTCCGGCAAGGGCACGCAGATCAGGATGGCCGAGGAGCATCTGCGGTCGCTCGGTCTGAACGTCCTCGTCACGCGTGAGCCCGGCGGGACGAGCGCGGGAGCAGATCCGCGAGCTCCTGCTGGATCCGGCGACCGGCAAGCTGGATGCTCGGCGCCGAGGCGCTGCTGTTCGCGGCGCGCTCGCGCGCAGACCGTCGCCAGCGTGATCCGGCCGGCGCTCGCCGAGGGCAAGGTCGTGATCCGCGATCGCTACGTCGATTCGTCGCTCGCGTACCAGGGATGGGCGCGCGGGCTCGGTGAGCCCGACGTGCTGTCGCTCAACGTGTGGGCGACCCAGGGACTCTTCCCCGACATGGTGATCCTCCTGCACATCGAGCCGGAGCGCGGCTTGGCGCGGTCGGACGAACCCTCGACCGGATGGAGCAGGAGGGCCAGCAGTTCCTCGCGAAGGTGGCGGACGCCTACCTCAAGATCGCGGAGGAACATCCGGAGCGGTTCGTGGTCGTCGACGCCGACCGCGAGCCGGCGGCCGTGTTCGATTCGGTGCGCGAGGCGCTGGAGCGGGCGGTCCACGAGCGCGATGACCACCACCGGCGAGGCTAGAGGTATCGATGGCCGACGCGTCGCCCAGTCCGCCGTCCCACCGATATGCGTAGCTCTATCCAGGCTATGGCGCCGGGGCCCGAGGAAGTCGACGACGCGACCCGCGCATCCGGTTCGTTCGTCCGCGCCCGTCGCTAGTCTTGATGACGTGCAGATGGTCCTCGAGCAGGTGCCCGGACAGGACGCCGCGATGACGTTCCTCCGCGGCGCCGCCGAACGCCCGCATCACGCCTACGTCTTCGCCGGACCCGAGGGCTCGGGGAAGTCGCTCGCCGCCCGGGCCTTCGCTGCCTCGCTCCTCTGCGCGAACGGTGGGTGCGGGGAGTGTCGCGATTGCCGGCTCGCGCTCCGCGATCAGCATCCGAACGAGTTCGTGGTCGAGCCGGAGGGCCGCGACATCCACGTCGACACCGTCCGCGACGAGGTCTGGCATCCCGCCTACCTGACCGCGCCGGAGCCGGGCCGGAAGGTCTTCCTGATCCGCGAGGCCGACCGGCTCGTCCCCGGCCGCCGCCGACACGCTGCTGAAGGTCTTGGAGGAGCCGCCGGCCGACGCCGTCTTCCTCCTGCTGTCGGCTCGGGCGCACGAGCTGCCCGGAGACGATCTGGAGCCGGTGCCACATCGTGACGTTCACGGCGCTCAGCGAGCCGTTCGTGGTCGAGACAGCTCGAGGCCGAGGGCGTCGCGCCGACCCGGGCACGGCTCGCCGCGCGGCTGGCCGGCGGGAACCTCGGCCGCGCGCGGCGGATGGCGGTGGATGACGACGGGCTCGCGTTCCGCGACGTGGCGCGCGCGCGCGCTGGAGCTCGGCGCCGCGGGGCCGGCGGGGGCGCTCCAGGCCGCCGACGCGGTCATCGCGGCGGCGGCCGACCACAAGAAGGACTCGGGCGCGAGCTCGATGCCGAGCTGGCGCCGTTCCTCGACGAGAAGGGGCGGCCCGAGGAGGCGTACCGGGGCTCGATCGGAGGATCGAGACCCGGTTCCACCGACGGGAGCGCCGAGCCGAACGCGACCATCTCGATCGCGTGCTGATGGCGGCGTCGTCCTTGCTGCGCGACGCCGTCGCCGCCGGGACCGGGGTGTCGGCCCAGACCTTGTTGAACCCGGACCGGGAGGCGGTCGAGGAGGTCTCGCCCCTGAAGGCGGTGGCCGGTCTCGCCGCGATGGAGGAGGCGCGGGCGGCCCTCGCCGACGACGTCAACCTCAATCCGCGCCTGGTCGTGGAGCGCGCGTTCCTCCAGCTATCGCTGGAGGAACGCGGGTGAAGCCTTTCGCCAGCCTGACCGACTTCCGGCCGTCGACCCACCTGACCTGGGAAGGTACGCCTCAACCGTCGGGCGGCTGAGGAGGGACGCCACGGGGATGCGATTCATCGATCGTTTCACGCGGGATGACGTTCAGCGCCAGGTGTGGTGGCCGTTCACGATGGTGCTCCTCGTTCTGTTCGTCCTGACCTTCCCGCCGAGCACCGCGCGGTCGACGCGCGGCATCGCCGAGACCGCGGCCGTCGATGCCGCCCTCAGCCAGCGGGTGATCCAGCCGAACGTCGCCGTCGGCTCCCGCATCGTCGTCGATCGCGGGACCGCTTGGCGACGTCCTCACCGAAAGGTGCACGACGAGATCCTCGTGAACGACGCCCGGATCAGAGCGGTCCGGATCTGGTCGCCCAGCATGTCCTGCTGTGGTCGTCGCGTCCTCGACGACGCCGCTCGGTTCCGCTCGGCGCGCTGAACGACGACGACATCGACGCGGCGACCGCCGCGGCGGGCGCACCGCGTGGCTCGTCGCCCACCGGCACCCACGAACGAGCCCGGGCCGGCGACCTTCTATCCTACACGGCGATCGGGTCGCAGCCGCTCATCAGCGTCGTTCGAGTACCGCGATGGCCCGCTGACCTCCGGACGTTCGAGCCTCATGGCTCGGCTGCAGATCGCGATCGGGCTCGGGGTTGCTGTTGGCGTTCGGGCTCTCGCTCCTTTCGATGCGCGAGCCGCTGGCCGAGATCGGGACCGGGGTGCCGTTCTACGCCGGGTCGGTGCCGGAGGACCTCACGCTGATGGAGGTCGATCGCGCGGTCGCGATCGAACAGAGCGGGCGATCGGCATCAAGGAGCGGCATCGCGTCGCTCCAGCACAAGCTGGAGGCGAGCGAGGCCGCGCGCCTTGCGCGCGGAGGGTCGGCTGCAGCAAGCCCTGGCGGCGCTGGCGGCAGCCAGGTCGTCGGAGCGGATGCCGGTGCCCGAGCCGACGCCTGTCGCCCAGCAAGTCGTGGAGGTTCCGCGATCCGAGCCGGTCGTCGCGCAACCGGAGCCGAGCCTGAAGCGGTGGTCGTCGCCCGAGCGCAGCCGGTTCCGGACCGCGGGCCGTTCGTTGGTCCCGAAGAAGGACCGAGTCTCCGAGGCGGACGTCGAAGCGGAGGCCGGTCGCGGTTCCGGCTCCGAAGCCCGTTCCGCCCAGGCCCGTCGTCGAAGCGCCGCAGCCCGAGCTCGTCGAGCCCGAGCGCAGGGCCGTCGTCGAACGCCCGCCGGCCCAGAGGCCGGTCGTCGAAACGCCCGAGCCCGCGCCGCAGGACCGGTCGCCGAAACACCGCAGCCCGAGCCGGCGCTCGATCGTCGCCTCCGCCCGGAGCCCGCCCCGATCGTTCCGCCGCCCGAGCCGATCGATCACGCCGGAGCCCGAGCCCGTGCCGGTCGCGAAGGTCGAGCCGACGCGATGACGGCGGATGCGCCCGAGGTCGTCGTCGTTCCGGAGCTGCAGCCCGCAGCGGGACGCCGGCCGGCCCGGAGTCGGCCTCGGACCTGCTCGACCCGGCTGGTGGAACCCGTCGCCGGAACACGGTTCCACCGAGGCCCCCGCGACCTTCGCGCCAAGCTCGCGCGAACCGCCGCGCTCAAGAAGCCGGGATCGAAAGAGCGTCGGGAGGCGGACGAGCAGCACCGATCGCTGAGCTCTCCCGCGTGGTGGGGACCGCTCGGAGTGGTGCTGGCACCACTGTCAGCCGCCAGGTCCTCTGCGACGCTTGACGCTGGAGAGTCCAGATGCCGGTTCGCGTGTTGATCGTCGACGACCGAGAGCCGTTCCGGCTCGCCGCGCGCGATGGTCGTCGACGCTCACCGACGGTTTCGAAGTCGTCGGCGAGGGCCGAGACCGGGGAGGACGGCGTCGCGATGGCGGCCGACCTCGCCCCGACCTCGTGCTGATGGACGTGAACCTTCCCGGGATCGACGGGCTCGAGGCGACCCGTCGCATCCTCGGCGCCGACGGCCCGCCGGTCGTGTTGCTGCTCTCGACGTACGAGGAAGAGGAGTACGCGCCGCGCGCCGCCGGAATGCGGCGCGGCCGCGTACATCCCCAAGGCGGTCTTCGGCCCGGACCGCCTGGAGGCGGCCTGGGAAGCCGCCCGGTCCTGATCACGCCGGCGTCTGGCGCGAGCGGCACCCGTCCGCCGACGGTCGAGCCTTCGCCGGGAACGCTGCGGACCGTGAAGCGACCCTCCGATCGCATCGAGGCGGTCGGCCATGCCCTGGAGGCCGGTCCCGTCGCGTGCGCGCTCCATCGAATCCCGACCCGTCGTCGCCGACCTCGAACGTGAGCTGACCGTCGGTCTGCGTCAACGTGATGGCCGCGCGCGTGGCCGATGCGTATTTGGCGACGTTGTTCAACGCCTCGAGCACGCAGAAGTAGACGGCCGCCTCGATCTCCTGCGGGTACCGCTGGATGCCGTCGGCCGTGACGGTCGTCGGGACGGCTGCCTTGCGCGCCTGCGCCTCGAGCGCCGCGCCGAGACCCTTGTCGGCCAGGAGCGGGGGTAGATCCCACGCGCGAGGTCGCGCAGATCCTCGAGGGCGGCGTTCGCCTGGGAGCCGAGCTTCGCCGCGAGCTGGCGGTCCCGCTCGGGATCCTTGCCCGCGGTCTGCTCCAGGAGCCGCAGCTGGACCGCGAGCGCGACCAGCTGCTGCTGCGCGCCGTCGTGCAGGTTCCGCTCGATCTTGCGTCGCTCGTCGTCCTGCGCGGCAACCAGGCGCTGGCGCGACGCCCGCAGCTCCTCGATCAGACGGACGTTCCGCAGGACCGGACCTGCCTGCGCCGCGAGGTCGTGCACGAGGCTTCCCGCGGGACGGATCCGAGGCGGGTCGTTCGCGGGCATCGTGACCTCGAGGGCCCCCAGTTCCTCACCCTGATGGACGACCGGGACGAGGAGGTTCGCGGCTCCGTTCGCCTCGCCGAAGGAAGCTGCCTCGAGCCGCTCAGCACCGACGGAGATGAGCACCCGGGCCGACGTTGCACCGGTGCCACGAGCCAGGATCTGCGCCATACGGGGAAGGACGTCATCCGTGTCGTACGTGCCGCCAACCCGACCGCCGAATTCCGTCAGCACCTCGTACGGGGTCGCTCGCGTGTGGTACACGACGCGGTCGGCGAGCCGACGAGCGAGGCGACGCGAGCGGCCCGAACAGCGTGCCGATGACGACACCAACGATGAAGACGTTCCGTTCTGTCGATGTCACTCCGGTCCCGACGACCGCGAACGGAAGCAGGAGGACGGCGCTCAACGAGGTCCAGGGTCAGGGCTCCCGCAACGACCGCGAAGACGACCGCCTTCTTGATCACGACGTCGAGGTCCCAGAGGTGGTACCGGTAGATCTGCGATCAGGTACGCCGCGGGGACCCCGATCACGATGAGAGCCGCCATGAGGGGCGAACAGCAGGTTGGGGGTCGACACCACCGATGCTGCGGGTTGTCGATGTGGAAGAAGATGCTCGCGATAACCCCGGTGCCGAAGAGGACGATGAACAGGATCCCCGCGAGGCTCGTGACGAAGAGACGAGCCAACGGAGCTGTTGCCGTTCGTCCCGCTCGCGCGCTTGAAGCGACCTCGAACGCCGAAGATCGTCGCGATCGCGAGGATCACCGCCACCATGCCGCCGATCCCGGTGAGCGCGGGGGCGATCCCCGATAGGGCGGAGATCGCCAGTGGATTCATGTACAGCACGCCGAAGTCACACGAAGTTGTTCAACGGCCCCGGCGTGACCACGTAGGCTGCCAGTGCTATCCCCACCGCGACGAGGAACCCGCGCACGGCCCAGCGCCATCGTGGCGAGGGCGGCTGCCCGTCGGGGAAGAGCAACCACAGCAGGGGCAACAGCACGATCGGGTAGACCGCGTATTCGCCCGCGATCGCCCACGCCCCGACGAGACGGGATGTCCGCATGCGCCTGCAACGCGGCGAACACCATGATCTGGCTGAGTCCCTCGACGACGATCAGGAAGCCAGCGCGAGGAAGACCCATCCAGCCAGGTTCCGAGGTTGCCGGCGGACGATCGCGCTCCCCGTTCCCATCCACACGCAGGCTGACCGCCAAGTACGACGCCCGCGCCCGGAGAGTTGGCCGTGGTGGTGAGTCGCTCACCACGAGCGACGCGGTCCTGTTCGTGGGTCATGACCTCGGGGCGTCGGCGAGTGTCGGGTCCGATGGCCGCGCCGGCGTCGCGTCGAAGTGCCTCCGCAGCGGGCGGAGCACCAGCGGCTCGAGGCCTGCGGGATCGCGACGATCAAGCCAGGGGATCGGCTCGCGGGAGACGTCGTTCGACTCACGAAGACCGCGGCCGCGATCATCACGAGCCCGAGGCCGATCACGACTCGGGAGATCAGCGTCGCCGTACGCGGGGTCATCCTCCACCTCCGACCGGAACGCGGCCTGACACCGTCGAGCCGCCCGGGGTGGCTCTCGACGCAGCAACTCGCCGCCGATCGCATCGAGCCGGTCGGCCATGCCCTGGAGCCCGGTGCCGTAGCTCGTCGCTCCGCATCGAACCTGCGTCCGTCGTCGTCAACCGCGCGAACTCGACGTGCCCATCGCGCTGCGACAACCGCACGACGGCCCGACTCGCCTCGGCGTACTTCGCGACGTTGTTGAGCGCTTCGAGCGTGCAGAAGTAGATCGTCGATTCGACGTCCTCTCCGTATCGTCCGATGCCGTCGTGCTTCGACCGTCGTCGGCACCGCGGCCTTCCGCGCCTGGCTCTCGAGCGCCGCGGCGAGCCCTTGTCCGCCAGCAGGGGCGGATAGATCCCGCGCGCGAGGCTCCGGAGGTCCTCGAGGGCGGCGTTCGCTTGGGAGGCGAGCGTCGCGAGCGGCTCGCCGCCTCCTTCTCGGGGTCCGTTCCGGCGAGTGCTCCGCAAGCTTGAGCTGGACCGAGAGCGCGTACGAGCTGTTGCTGCGCCCCGTCGTGCAGGTTGCGCTCGATCTCTGTCGTTCGTCGTCCTGCGCGGCCGACGAGTCGCTGGCGCGACGCGCGCAGGCTCTTCGATCGACCGGACGTTCCTGAGCACCAAACCGGCCTGCGCTGCCAGGTCCTCGACGAGCTTGCGCTTCGTCGGATCGATCGGGATCCGACGCCGGCATCGGACCGAGAGCGCACCCAGCTCCTCACCGTGATGGACGACCGGGACCGTGGTCCCGTCGGCGGGCGTGGCTCCTTCGGGGAACGTCGCCGCCGGTCTGACGTCGTTGGCCACCTTCAGCCAGACGGGTCGCGACCTCCGCGCCGGTCCCGTTGGCGAGCACACCCGACCATCCGATCCAAGACGTCATCGGCGGCGTAGGCCTCGCCGACCCGCCCGGAGAAGTCCGCCAGGACCTCGTACGGGGTCGCGCGCTTGCCGTAGACGAGGCGGTCGGCGACCTTGCGGGCCCGGTCCCTCGCCGGCGCGAACAGGACCGCCAGGGTCGGCGGCCGCGGCGAACGATCCGATCGTCGAGCTGACCTGGGTCGTCAGTAGGCCGACGATCGCCGCGTGGACGGCTGAGATGAAGACGACGAGCAGCCCGAGGACCACGGCCTTGCGGATCACCACGTCGAGGTCGTAGAGGTGGTACTTGAGGATCGCCACGCCGCAGGCGATCGGGATCCCGCCGAGGAGCGTGACGGAACCAGACGGCGAACAGGACGTTCCCGAGCGAGTCGGCTGCGCTCGAGCGATCGCCCAGGATCGCCGACAGCGCGATCCTGATGACGAACTCGACCATGAACGCGACGCCGACGAACGCGAGCCATTTGATCTGCTGCCGGACCTCGCCGGATGCCCCCGGAACCGGACGATGATGGCGGCTCCCGCCAGGAACGCACTGATCAGGATGCCGAAGCCGGCGATCTGCGTGATGCCATCGATGGCCCCCGCGACGGCGTTGATGCCGAGCGGATTCGTCACCGTGACGCTCGTGAGGTCGGAGAACGCGCCGGTCAGGCGCCCCGGCGTCACGGCGAAACCGGATCACCGTGATCGTCGTGGACGCGATCGTGAACCACAGGACGGGCCGCCACCGTCGTGACGGGAGTTTCCCGTCGGGGAACAGGAGGAAGAGCGGGATGAAGATCGCGAGCACGGCGACGATCAACCACCGGTCGAACCAGGCCGCGACCCGTCCGAAGGGGAGGCCTCCGGGATGGTTCACGAGTGCTTCGGTGGCATAGTCGCCGACGACGAATCCGAAGATCCCGAGGATCGGGATCATCATCAGGAGCCATCCGATCGTGTTCTTCGGCTGTCGGGTCACGATCGCCCACCCGACGAGCAGGATCAGGGTCGAGAAGACGATCGCACTGACGTCGAAGACCAGATCGAAGGCGAGGCTCGACTGGTCCGTCAGGCTCCCCGTGGCGATGCCGAGGAACAGGCGCACGATCGACAGCGCGACGAAGACGGCGACGAGCCCGATCGCGACCCTCCGCGCGACCGCGCGTTCGCGATCCGCGTGGCTCATCGCGCCGGCTCCAGCTCGTGGACGGGCAGTCGCACGGCGATCCGCGTCCCCGCCCCGGCTCGCTGGTGACCTCGAGGGTCCCTCGAGGGCGTCCACGCGATCCTGCACGATCTGCAGACCCATCCCGCGGGCGTCGTCGCGACATCGAATCCGGCCCCGTCATCGCGGATCTCGAACGCGATCTCGTCCCCGTCGAGGGACAGGGCGACCACGCACGGGGCGTTGCCCGCGTGGCGGATCACGTTCTGGATGCGCTTGGAGGCAGCAGAAGTACACGCCCGCCTCGGTGTCGGCGTCGAAGCGGCGATCGGCGAAGCCGATCGCCGCTTCGACGGTCGCGTTCGCGCCCACCTTGCGGATGTGGGCCCGGAGCGCGGCGACGATGCCCTGCTCGGCGAGCAGTGGCGGGAAGATCCCGCGCGCCAGGTCGCGGAGCCCGTCGAGGGTGTCGTTCGCGTGCACGATCAGCTCGTCCAGCTCCTCCGGCTCGTCCACCCCGTGGAGCCGCTGCCGGATGTCGAGGAGCTGTCGCTCGGGCCCTTCGTGGATGTCCCGCTGGAGGCCGCGGCGCTGCGCGTCGCGCGCGGTGACCAGGCGCTCGCGCGAGACGCGCAGCGCCGCGGCCTGCTCGTCCAGTTCGCGCAGACGGATCCCGAGCTCTTCGGTCAACCGGACGTTGTGCAGCGCCAGCCCTGCCTGCGCGCCCAGATCGCGCAGCAGCGTCCTGCTCCGCCGGGCGTCGGGGGTCGTTCGCGGGCTTGGTCACCGTCAGATCGCCGACGGGCTCTCCCTGATAGCCGATCGTGATCGTCCACGGCGCGCCGACGCGATCCGGGTCCACACCGGCTCCGACCAACGCTCGGTCCGCTCGAGCCCGCCGGGCAAGCGCACCCGCACCGACGCTTCGATCGCCCCGACCCCGCGTCCCGCCGCCTCGGCCATCTGCGGCAAGACCTGATCGGTCGAAACCGGCGTCGGCGACCCGCTCGGAGAAGCCCGCGATCACCTCGTATGGCGTGGCTCGCTCGCCGTAGACCAATCGGTTCGCGAGCCGCCGTGCGCGCACCCGCACCGGTCTGGAACAGCACCGCCACCAGGACGGTGGCGGCGATCGAGAGCGCGGGCTCGTCGTGGTTCCCGGCGAGCGTCCCGATCCCGACCACGATCGCGATGTAGACGGCGGCGATGAACACCGCGAGCATCGCGACGACGACGGTCTTCGAGATCACGACGTCGATGTCGTAGAGGCGATACTTCAGGATCGCGATGCCGGCCGCGATCGGGATCGACGGCGTCAACAGCGCGAACGCGATCGCCGGGCTCGCTCGGGATCGCACGACGGATCCCGATCGTGAACCCGACCGCCGCCACTGACCGTGGCGGCGGCGAACCACTTCAGCTGTTCGCGCTCGTCGCCGCTCGAGCGCCGGTAGCGCAGCGCGATCTCCGACCGCGCACGCGATGAACAGGAGCCACGGTGGCCACGCCTCGCGAAGTCGTCGAGAGCCGCTCGCCGTGCCGGCCGACAGCAGTTGGAGCGGATGCACGACGCCCGGGAAGTTCACGTGGAACTCGGCACGCACCCCGAAGGCCGGGATCGCGAAGGAGAGCGCCGCGGTGGCGATCGTGAGCCACACGAGGATGCGCCAGCGCGGCGACAGCGGCGGCGCCGGTCGGGAAGAGCTGGATGGATCAGGAAGAACGCGAGCGAGAGCCGATCGACGCCTGGAAGAACCACGGCGGCCCAGGCGCCGCCCGGGAGGCCGTGTGCCGATCGCGGCTACGCGTACGCCTGCACGGCGCTGCCGAGCGGGATCTGAGACCGACGAACGACGAACGCGAGACCCGGGATGCCGCCCGCCCGGCGCAGAACCAGGAGCGACCCGACCGCCGCGCACGCGAGCGAGAGGCGGAGCCAGACGCAGCGGATCGCGTCGACCGACCTGCCCGCCCAGGCGTTCAACGCGCCGGATGCCAGCAGCAGCGAGACGGAGCACGATCGGGACGGCGATCGCAACGACGCGTCTCATCGGACCCGCTCCGAGACGGGCACGCGCCCGCGGACGATCGTGCCTCGGCCCGGCGTGACGACTCGATCTCCGCGTCGCCGCCGAACACGGCGATCCGGTCGCGCATCCCTGGATCCCCGTGCCCGTTCCGTTCGAGTCCGGATCGAACCCGACGCCGTCATCGGCGACGCTGAACTCGAGCGCCCCGTCGCGCTCGCGGAACGCGATCGTGATCGCCGTCGCGTGCGCGTACTTCGCCGCGTTCTGGAGCGCCTCGAGCGCGCAGAAGTAGACGGCGGCCTCGAGCTCGATCGGGTACCGGCCGATCCCGTCGGCCTCCATCCGCACCGGCAGGCTGCTCCGCAGGTACTGGGCGGCGAGCGCCGCGGCGATCCCCTGTTCTTCGAGCAGCGGCGGGTAGATCCCGAGGGCGAGCGACCGCAGGGTGTCCAGGGCCGCGTCGACCTCGCCGCTGATCTCTCCGAGCATCCGTCGCCCCTGCTCGGGTCCTTCTGGAGCGCGGTCTTGGCGAGCCGGAGCTTGACCGCGAGCGCGACCAGATGTTGCTGTGCGCCCGTCGTGGATGTTGCGCTCCAGCCGTCTGCCGTTCCTCGTCTTGTGCGGCGACGATCCGCTGCCGGGATGAGCGCGAGATCGGCCGCCTGGTGCGGCGATCTCGCATGAGCCGCGCCTCCAGGTCGGCGGTGAGCCGAGCGTTCGCGAGCACCAGGCCCGCCTGCTCGGCCAGCCGGTCGAGGAGCTCGGCTTCTCCGGCGGCGAGCGGTTCGCTCGCGGGCTTGGTCACGGCGATCGCGCCGAGGAGCTCGCCCTGATGGCCGTACCGGGGCGACCCGGTCGGCATCGATCGCGGGAGCTCGTCGCCCTTCGATCGCGAACGGACGCGCTGGTTCGGCTGACCGGCCACGAGGCCGCGAGCGTGAGCCGTGTCGCCCAGCCGGAGCCAGACGTCCGAGCGAGCCGCGGCGGTTCCCTCGGCGATCACGCGCGCGATCCGTGGCAGGACGTCCTCGCTCGCGTAGGTCTCGCCGACGCGCTCGCCGAAGCGGGCGAGCACCTCGTACGGCGTCGCCCGGTCGCCGTACACCAGTCGGTTCGCGAGCCGGTTCGCGCGGTCGCGCACCGGCTGGAACGCGACCGCGACCAGCGCCGTCGCCGCGATCCGCAGGACCAGCGTGTCGGTGAAGAGCGATCCGAGACCCACCACGACCGCGACGTAGACCGCGGTGATGAACGCGGCGAGCACGCCGAACACCACCGTCTTGCGGATCACGAGGTCGACGTCGTCATACAGCCGGTACTTCAAGATCGCGATCCGATCGCGATCGGGGACTGCATCAGGACGAGGCCCTGACGAAGTCAGCCCACCCGCCGCCGCCATGGTTCAGAGGGAGCGACGAACCAGAAGACCGTCACGCCGCCTGCGAGCATCAGCCAGCGGATCTGTCTCGCCGTTCGTCCCACGCGACCGCCGGATACCGGATGACGAGCGACGACGCGTCGGCCGCCATCAACCCGATCATCACGAAGGAGAGCGCGATCCGGACGACGGTGACGGCCGAGGCGATGAGCGACGGAGCGCGAACGGGTTGCGGACGTCGCTCGTTGCACGCGTTCGGTAGTCGGAACCGCCGTTGAGCGCGAACGAGACGCCGACCACAGCGCCGACGCGATCGCGATCCCCCAGGCGACCGGTCGCCATCGCGGTGACGGCGAGGTGCCCGTCTGGGAACAGCAGGAACGGGATGTGAGCAGCAGGGCGAAGATCGGGACCCCAGGTCCAGTTGCCGATCCACACCGCGCGATCGGCTTCGCCGGGAGCGCTCGGGTGAGAGCGTCTCGACCCAGTAAGCGCGTACTCCTGCAGGAGAGCGAAGACGCCGGCGGCGACGACCCACACTGCGAGGTAAGATCCACCCGATCGGGTTCCTCGGCTGATGCAGCGCCACGATCAGACCGACGACCCCGATCGAGCGCGAACGCGACGGCTCGGTGAGATCGGCCGGCTGGAACGGCTCGTGCAGCGTGAACCGGAACGTCATCGCCCCGACCACGACCGACGACGCCGACGCATCCAGATCGTCCACGCGAGCCCGCGACGCGTCCGACTCGGTCATGCGCCGTCCTCGACTGGAGCGCCCGGCGACGGCGGCGCCGTCGCCGGGCGCCGAGGTCACGACCAGCTCGCCGCCGAGGGCGGCGAGCCGGTCCGCGATCCCCTGCAGACCGGTCCCGTAGCTCCTCGCGGTCGGGTCGAACCCGCAGCCCGTCGTCGCGGATCTCGAACCGGAGCTCGCCCGAACCGTTCGACAAGCAGGATCGTGGCTGCGTTCGCGTCGGCGTACTTCGCGACGTTCTGCAGCGCCTCGAGGCACGAGAAGTACACGGCTGCCTCGACCTCGGGCTCGAAGCGACCGATCCCATCCGCATCCACCGTGACGGGGACGCTCGCCTTGCGGGCCTGCGCGTCCAGCGCGGCCGCCAGCCCTCGGTCCGCGAGCAGCGGCGGGTAGATGCCGCGAGCGAGGTCGCGCAGGTCCTCGAGCGCTTCGTTCGACTCGCGCTGCAGCTCGGCGAGCAAGGCGTGCGCCTTCGCCGGGTCGCGTTCGATCATGCCGTCGGCCAGGCGCAGCTTCACCTGGATCGCGACGAGCTGTTGCTGCGCGCCGTCGTGGATGTTCCGTTCCAGCTTGCGCGCGTTCGTCCTGCGCCGCGACGATCCTCCGCCGCGACCGCGGAGCTCCTCGATCAGCCGGACGTTCCGAAGGACCAGCCCGCCTGCGCGGCGAGGTCCTCGATCAGCGCTTCCTTCGTCGGGTTCATCGGGTCGTTCGCGGGCATCGAAACCGACAGGGCACCGAGGACCTCGCCCTGATGACGCACCTCGGTCGCTTCGATCGGGATGGCGTCCGGCTCTCGGAACGCGGCCGGCCAGACCGCCGCGATCCGGAAGCCTTCGCCCACCCGCAGCCAGACGGCGGCGGACGTGCGCCGGTCCCCGCCGCGAGGACCTGAGCCATCCTGAGGCAGCACGTCGTCGGTCGAGTACGTCTCGGCCATCGCGGTCCGGCGAACGAGGTCAGGACCTCGTAGGGCGTCTCGCGGCCGCGGAACACGATCCGGTCGGCGAGGCGCGACGCGACGAGCCGAAGCGGCCAGATCGCGAACCCCATGACGGCGCCGGCCGCGATCAGAGGGCGCGGTTGTTCGAGACCGGTCCGACGGCGATCGCGCCGAGGACCAGGATCACGACCGCGCCCACGATCACGATCAGACCGGCGAGGATCGCGTAGACCACGGTCTTCTGATGACGACGTCGATGTCGTAGAGGCGGTACCGCATGATCGAGATCCCGACCGCCACCGGGAGCGTGAACAGGGCGAGCGCGCCGAGCAGCTGCACGGAGACCGGCACCGAGGGCAGGAAAGCGGACGGGATGAACAGCAGGAGGATCAGGACGGTCGAGTACGCGAACCAGCGGAACTGGAGACGCTCCTCCCCGGATGAGCGTCGGAGTCGCCTGAAGAGGTTCACGACCGCGAAACACGAGGGCGCCCAGCAGGACGAGGAAGCGACGCGCCGGTCAGGGGCCGGAGACGATCGACGGGAGTTGCACGCCGATCGGGTTCTGGCACGTCCGGATAGATGTAGAGCGTCGGCTCGAGTCAGCCCCCGGCGGTCGACGCGACCACCGCGGCGAGCGGAGGCGATGATCACACGGCGTACTTCCGTCCCCGACCGACGGGCCGTCCTCGGGGAACAGGAGGAACAGGAACGCCGTCGTCATGAACAGGAAGGGGATCCAGAGCGAGTCTGTCGAGCAGAGCGAACCATGGAGCGCCGGGCAGGGACCCGGGCTTGCCGCGGTGCCGTGGAACGAGGCGTAGACGCCGGCGAAGTTCTGGAACGAGATGAGCAACCCGTCGGCGCAGAAGAGCCAGCCGAGCCAGTTATCCGGCCGCCGGGTGGCGATGATGGCTCCGACGATCGAGAACGACAGGACGCATCGCCATCAGCACGCTCGTCCCGACGGCGCCGGACTCGATCGTCGTGGTCACGGGCAGCGCGCCGCTCGTTGCCGATCGTCAGGCCGGATCGCGAGGACGCCGAACGCGATCGCGAGCGCGACCGAGCCCCAGCGCGATCATCCGGACGCGCCCGCGCGCTCATCCATCCGCCTCGCCGACTGGGAGGCGCCCGGCGACGGCGGTGCCGTCGCCGGGCGCCGAGATGACGACCAGCTCGCCGCCCAGGGCGGCGAGCCGGTCCGCGATGCCCTGCAGACCCGTCCCGTAGTTCGTCGCCGACGAGGTCGAATCCGCATCCGTCGTCGCGGATCTCGAAACGCAGCTCGCCCGAGCCGTCCGAGAGCGTGATGCGGCCGTCGCGGCGTCCGCGTACTTCGCGACGTTCTGCAAGGCCTCGAGGCACGAGAAGTGACGGCCGACTCGACGTCGGCCGGGGAATCGCCCGACCCCGTCGGCTTCGACCGTCGACGGGGACGACCGCCTTGCGCGCTTGCGCCTCGAGCGCGCGGTCGCGAGCCCCTTGTCGGCGAGCAACGGCGGATAGCATCCCGCGGGCGAGGTCCCGCAGGTCCTCCAGCGCATCCGTGGCGGAACCCTGGAGCGTGTCGAGCAGGGCGGCGGCCTTGGCCGGATCGCGCTCGACCATCGACCGCGCGAGCTTGAGCTGGACGGCGAGCGCCACGAGCTGTTGCTGCGCGCCGTCGTGCAGGTTGCGTTCGATCTTCCGACGCTCGTCATCCTGCGCGGCCACGAGACGCCGTCGAGACGACCGGAGCTCCTCGATCAGGCGGACGTTCCGAAGGACGAGGCCCGCTTGCGACGCGAGGTCCTGCATCAGTCGTTCACCGGAGCCGCGAAGCGGGTCCGGTGGCCGGCATCGCCACGGAGAGCGCCCCGAGCCGTTCCCCGCGGTCGACGACGTCGCACGAGGTGCCTCGAGGGCGCCTCCGCGTCGGCCGGCCAGACGGCGGCAGGGCGGAGCTCGCCCGCCGTCAGGAACCAGACCGCCGCAGCGTCGGCGCGCCGAGCCCCATCCGAGGACCTGAGCCATCCGCGGCAACACGTCCTCGGCGGCGTACGCGTCACCGACCCGTTCGGAGAACTCGGTCAGGACCTCGTACGACGTCGCTCGAGACCCGTAGACGATCCGACCCGCCGTCCGTCGGGCGACGCGGACGAGCGGATCACGAGCAGTCCGAGCAGGACGCCACCGAGGAGGGTGAACGCGGAGTTGGGCACCGCCCAGCATCAGCCACGGCACGGACGCTGCGGCGAGCACGAGGAGGGCCGGGACCCCGATCAGGAGCGTCAAGACCAACGCCATGGCGGTCTTCTTCACCACGATGTCGAGCGAGTAGAGGCCGTGACGGAGGATGGCGACGCCGATCGAGATCGGGATCAACGAGAAGGAGAAGATCACTCAGGGTCTGCGCCGCTCCGAGCCAACTCCGGTGTGTTGCCGCTGGTCGACCCGATCGAGAGCAGCAATGATCACGAGGTAGCTCGCGGCGACGGTCGCGGCCGCGAACGCAAGCAGCTTCAGCTGGTCACGCTCGGTGCCGCGCGACCGTCGGTACCGAACCACGAGACTGCCGGCGCTCCCAAGATGCAGAAGGGGAAGAGCACGAGCGCGACTGGAGGAACTCCAAGGCGGGGATCGCGAACGGGTTGGCGAGGTTCGGGAAGCCTGAGTCCGCCATCGTCGACGCGCCGACGAGGATCCCGGACACACGAGACGACCAAGACGACGGCGCACACCCAGGCGAACCATCGCCATCGCGGCGACGGGAGGTGGCCGTCGGGGAACAGCAAGAGGTGAACGTCCCCATCAGGCCGATCGGAGGGACCCACAACATGTCCGTGAACGCGAGGGTCCAGGTGGTCCGCGGGCAGCCGGGACATCGCGACCCCGTACGTCCCGTAGCCGGTGAGCGCCTCACCGAAGAACCACGTGAACCCGATCGCGAGCAGGAGCCATCCGATCGCGTTCTCCGGTTGGCGGAGCGCGATCAGGAGACCGACGATGGGAACGGCAGGAGTGAGAGCGCGAACGGGAGACCGGCGAGGAACCCTGATCCGGACCACCCGCCTCCCGACGTCAGGCAGCGTTCCGCGTGACCCATGCGAACCCAGCCCGCTACCAAGAGGCTCGCGATGTCGATGGCGAAGATCGTCCAAGCGAGCGCGCGCTTGTTCACGGCCGCACCGCCTCGGCATGGATGCTCCCGGCGACGGCTGTGCCGTCGCCGGGAGCCGACGTGACGACGATCAGCTCGCCGCCGAGGGCGGCGAGCCGGTCCGCGATCCCTGCAGACCCGTCCCGTAGGAGGTCGTCGCCGGTCGAAGCCTCCGCCCGTCGTCGGTCACCTCGAATCGGAGGTCGCCGGAGCCGTTCGTGAGCCGGACCCGAACTCGCGCGCCTCGCGCATACTTCGCCGCGTTCTGCAATGCCTCGAGGCAGGAGAAGTAGACGGCCGACTCGACGTCGGCCCCGAACCGCGCGATCCCGTCGGCGCTGACCGTGACGGGCATCGCCGCCTTCCGCGCCTGCGCCTCGAGAGCGGGTCCGAGCCCTTGTCCGCCAACAACGGTGGGTAGATGCCCCTGGCCAGGTCACGAAGGTCCTCGAGCGTCTCGTTCGCCGTCTCCTGCAATGCGGAGGCCATCGCTCGAGCCTCCGCCGGATCCCGTTCGATCTGGTGCTCGAGGAGCCGGAGCTTCACGGCGAGCGCCACGAGCCGCTGCTGGGCCCCGTCATGGATGTTGCGCTCGAGCTTCTTCGCCCGCTCGTCCTGCGCCGCGACGATCCGCCTTCGGGACGCGCGGAGGTCATCGACCAGGCGGACGTTCTGAAGCGCCAGACCCGGCCTGTGATGCGCAGCCCCAGGATCAACCGCTCCTTCGAGGCGTCGATCGGATCGCTCGGAGGCATGCTGAGCGTGATCGCCCCCAGCAACTCCCCGGTGCGACACCGCGAAGGCCGAGATCGCGGGTCCGTAGGAGGGGAGCGCGTCATCGACCAGCTCGCGTGTCGGCGCCGACGGCGCGTCGGCGGGCCATCGCGCCACGTCGACGAGTGAGCGGTCGCGACGCAGCCAGATCCGGACGTCGTCCGCTCCGGTGCTCGCGGCGAGCAGCTGGGTCATCCGGGGAAGAACGTCGTCGACGGAGTACGTGTCTCCCAGGTTGGCCGAGAATTCGAGAGAGGACCTCGAAGGGGGTCGCTCGCTTCCCGCACACGACCCGGTCGGCGAGCGCCTTGGCCCGCCGACGGACCGGATTGAACGTGAGGACGAAGATCACGGCGCCGGCGATGGCCCCGATGCTCGTGAACGCCGCGAGGGCCAGCGCCCCGAGATACAGGAGGGTGATGAACGCGGCGACGATCGTGTAAGACGACCGTTCGTTTCCACGACGATGTCGAGGTCGTAGAGGTGGTACTTGAGGATCGCCACAGCACACGCGATCGGGATCCCGATCCCGAGGGAGACGAAGAACAACAGGAACGAGAGGTCGTTCGCCGCGCTCGTCTGGCCGCCCCAGAGGCCGATGCGCCGTCAGGAGCGTCGACACCCAGGAACACGCCTGTCAACGCCGAGACCGCGGCGAGCCACCGCAGCTGTTGCCGGTTCTTCTCCGGTCGACCGCTGGAACCGCTGGACGAGCCCCACCACCGCGGCGATCGACAGGCCGGCGAGCCCCGAGTCCGCCGACCCAGACGGCGACGTCGAGAGCCCCCTGCAGCGCGGGGATACCGAGGGGATTCTCCGGCTGGGTCGTCGCCGTCGCGTCGATGACCCCGGGCCGGAACATCACCGCGAGCGCCAGCACGGCGACGCAGCGCGATCAGCGCGGCCGGGAACCAGCGCCACGCCCGGGTGGACAGCGGCCCGTCGGGAACAGCAGCAGGATCAGCGGGGACCGCAGCCACGACGAGGAACGCCCAGTTGTTCACCCAAGCGACGCGACGTCGCTGAACGGCAGCGAAGCCCGGCGCGGTCTCCAGGGCGTACTTCGCGTATTCCTGGATGCTCGCCCCAGAGCACGCCGAGTCCGGCGACCAGGAACAGCCAGCCGATCGGGTTCCTGCACGCGCCACGCGAGAACGGCCCCACGCCCGCATACGTGCCGAGTGAACGCGACGCTCAGCAGCGTGAACGGGTCATCCGGTGAACGTGTGTTCAACGTCGCGAGGACGATCGCTGCGACGAAGAGCGCCCGCCGGTCACGAGCAGGGTCAACACCGGACGCCGGCGAGCGCGGTCGCCCGCTTCCCGCGGCTTCGCCTGCTCGCATGAGGCGGATGCTTGCACCCTGGCGAACCGCCGGAAAGGGGTCAGACCTGCTGGTTGGCGTGGGAGAACCCCACCGTCGGTCGGGTGCTGGCACCCTGCCCGTTTCCACGTGCTCCTGGGCTCAGGTTCCGCGCCCTCACCGCCTAGCGTTCGGGCTCGAGGAACGAACGAGGGAGGCGAACAGGAGATGACGACGATCTTGGTGGGAACGGACTTCTCCGCTGCATGCGGACCTGGCGTGTGATCACGCGCCCGGCCTCGCGCGGGACCGCGAATCGGATCTGGTGGTCCTGCTGGTGCGGCCTGGATGGAGATCTCCGGTCGGTGGTGGACCCGGGCAAGGCGGCCGACCCCGACCGGATACTCTGGCCCACGTCGCCGAACGGTTCCCCGGCGTGCCGACCAGCACGCGCGTCGAGCACGGCGAGGCGGCGGAGCGGATCGTCGCCGTCGCGCAGGAGCTCAGCGCGCGACACGATCGTCGTCGGCAACCGGGGGACTGCACGCGATCGTGGTGCGCGGGTCCGGGACAGCATCCCAACCTGGCGCTCAGGCACTCGCCGTGCAGCGTTCTTCATCGTGGATACGAGGCGCGCACAGTGAGTGACGCGCGCAGCTACGCATGCTCGGTCTCGCGAAGGAACGCGAAGCACCGCCATCACGCGGCGGTGCACGTCGGTCTCCTCCGTGAGGCCGAGCTTGTGGAACATCGAGTTGATGTGCTTCTCCACGGCCCGCTCGGTGAGGAAGAGCCCCCTTCGCGATCGCCCGCGTTGTTCTGGCCCTGCGCCATGTGCGACAGCAACTCCCGCTCTCGCTCAATGCTGAGTCGCCGAGGGCGAATGAGCCTCCGGTCCTTCGCGCGACCAGCGCCTCGACGACCTTGGGATCGAGAACCGACCCGCCCTTTACGGACTCGTTAGAGCGCGCGGTCACCGTGGACGTCGGCGACCCGCTCTTCAGCAGGTGACCCGAGGCCCGCCGCCCTGGTCTTCAACAGGTCGTATGCGTACTCCTCGTCGGCGAATCGGTGACAGCAGCGACCACGCCGATGCCGCGTGATCGGCTCCGGATCTGGCTTGGCGGCATGGATGCCTTCGTCGTGTCCCCGACGGAGGCATCCGGATGTCGGTCAGGACCGCGCTCGGTGCGAGCTCCTCGACGGCCGCTGAGAGCTCATCGAGCTGAGGCGGCCGTCCCGACCGATGTCCACGTCGCGCGGCGTCGGGTCAGCAGCGCGACCGTCCCTCTCGAACCAGTGGTAGTTATCTGGCGAAGACCACGCGTGGCATACACGCGCATCGTACACGGGGGTTGGCGGCGGCGATGGCGATCCGGGTGGTGCTCGGCGGAGGACAACGTGCTCGTCCGCGGCGGAAGTCCCGCGCTGCTCGATTCCTACGAGGACATCGAGGTCGTTGGGGTGGCTCAGGACGCACCCACGCTGATGGCGGCGGTAGCCGAACACGTCCTCGACGTGCGTCGTCACGGATATCAAGATGCCGCCGTCGTTCCAGCTCGAGGGATCGACTGCGCCCACGCGATCCGCCGCGACCACCCCGACACGGGCGTCGTCGTGCTCTCGCCCACGATGACGACGAGTACGCTGATCGCGCCCTGGCGGCGGGCACAGCGGGCCTCGCGTACCTGCTCGGCGATCGCATCGCACAGGGCGACGAGCTGGTCCGCGCGATCCGCACAGGTCCACGCCGGTGGCGCGGTCGATCCGGCGATCGCCGGAGCGGCTGACCGGGCGCAAGCACGCCGACGAAGAGGACCGCGCCGTCCTGGACGGATCGATAAGGCCCGGTACGCTGACATGGCTCTGTCGAGCTCGGGCACCACGCAGGAGGCCGTCGACCGACGCGTCACCGAGCTCTCCGGCGGATGGCGGGCGACGGTGCCGGCGCCGGCCTCTTGGGCGAGTTCAAACGGCTCCACGCGCCGTGGTCGAGCAGGCTGCAGCGCGAAGAACGACGCTCGCGTCGTTCGTGCCCGCAGCAGCTCTGCCGACCGTCTGGTCGCCCATCCTGAGACGGCTATCAGTCGCAGGAGCTCGTGCGTCTCCGTCCCTGTTCAGCGACATCCGTGGGTTCTCCACGCTCGCCGAGCGCCTGTCGGCCCGCGACGTCGCGACGATCGTCCGGTCGCCACCTCGAGGCCATGGCCGAGGTGGTGCTTTCGCACGGCGGCACGATCGACCAGTTCCAGGCGACGCCGTGATGGCGATCTTCGGCGCACCCGACCTGGTCGATGATCATGCCGAGCGCGCGCTCGCTGCGCGCTCGGCATGCAGGCAGCGTCAGACGGAGCTGAACGCGCGTGGGCTGGGGCACTCGACGTGGAGACGCTTGGCCTCGGATCGGCGTGAACACCGATCGGGCGATCGCCGGCACCGTGGGCGGCGGCGGCCGTCTGGACACACCGTGGTGGGGATGCCGTGAACGTCGCCCAGCGCCTGCAATCCGAGGAGCCGAGGCTGGGGAGATCGTCGCTGCGGCTTCGACCACGTCGCGGCTGCCCCTGATGTCGCGGCGACCTCGGATCGGGCCCCGCATGGTGAAGGGCCGCGAGGAGCCCGTCGAGGTGTTCCGTGTCGTCATCGGCCGATCGCACCGATACGCGCCCCGCCCGGTGGCCGTGGCTCGTGCTCGCATCTTTCTTCACGATCGCCATGGTCGGTTCCGCTTCGTCTGTCGCGAGACCACGAACCGATCTCCGAACAGGTGCCGTACATCGTCGCGTTCTCGATGTTCGGCGTCGTCGGCTCGGCGATCGTCAGTCGCGACCGCAGGAACGCGATCGGCCTGATGCTCCTGTACGCGTCGCTCTTCACCGCCGCCAGCTTCCTCGCAGGAGAGCTGTTCACGTGGCTCGTGGTGCGTGGTCAACACCGACCGTTCGTCGTCTTCCTGGGGCTCATGAACAACTTCGGGTGGCTCCCGGATCCTTCCCGCGATCTTCATCCTCCCCTCCTGTTCCCCAACGGGCACCTGCCCTCGCCCTGATGGCGGCCCCCGCTGTGGGGCACCATCGCGTTCCTCGCTGTGGTCGGCGTGACGTCGATCTTCGGGCAGCCGAGGCTGACGGGGTCGAACGAGAACATCGACGTCGCCAACCCATTCTTCGTTCCACAGGGTGTCCTCGACTCAGCGATCGGCCTGCTGTTCCCGGTGGTGTTCTCTCGCGTCGGTCGGCTCGCTCTTCCTGCGCTTCCGCCGCATCGGCGGATCGAGCGCCAGCAGATCAAGTGGGTCGCGTTCGGACTCGCGTTCGCGTTCGTGACGATCATCGTCGGCGACTTCGTCCTTCCGGGGTCCGGGGTCCTCGCCGCCGTGGTCGCCGGGGCGGGGTTCTGGCCTTCCCGGTGTCGACTCGGTGTCGCCGTGCTCCGCTTCCGTCTCTACGACCTGGACGTCGTCGTTCGCAAGACCGTCGTTGCCGGGTGCTGGCGGTGTTCGTCGGGGTCGTCTACGCGGCCTTCGTGGCGGCGGGGAGCCTGTTGGTAGGGAGCAACGACACCACGCATCGCGGTGGTCGCCGCGGTCGTGCTTGCGGTCGCGTTCCAGCCCCGTCGGATCCGCGCGCGCCGGTTCGCCGACCGGCTGTTCGTCTGACGGCAAGCGTGCGAACCCCTACGAGGTCCTCACGGAGTTCTCCTCGCGGGTCGGTGGCGCGTACGCGACCGAGGACGTGAGTGCCGCGCGGATGGCGCAGATCCTCGGCGAGGGCGCCGGAGCGAAGGTGGCGCGGGTGTGGCTGCGCTCGGTCGGGAGCTTCGGCCGAGCGCATCCTGGCCATCCGACGCGACGGCGCAGGCCGAACGATCGCGATCGACGGCGATGCGGTGCCGACGATGCACGGCGCCTACGCGCGCCGCGGTCCGCGACCGAGGCGAACTGCTCGGCGCGCTGTCCGTCGAGCTGCCGGCGAGCGACCCGATGACGCCGGACAAGGAGCGGCTGGTGGCCGATCTCGCTTCGCAAGCTGGACTCGTGCTGCGGAACGTCGCCTTGGTCGAGGAGCTCCGCGAATCGCGCCGCCGGCTCGTCGCGGCGCAGGACGCATGAGCGTCGGAAGCTCGAGCGGAACATCCACGACGGCGCACAGCAGCAGCTCGTCGCGCTCGCCGTCAAGGCGCGCCTCGCCCGGCAGTTCGTAGCGCGCGATCCCGCCAAGACGGAGGAGATGCTCGGTCAGATCGAGGCCGAGACGCAGACGGCGCTGGACGACCTCCGCGACCTGGCGCGCGGGATCTACCCGCCGCTGCTCGCCGACAAGGGGCTCGGGTCGGCGCTGGACGCGCAAGCGCGGAAGGCGCCGTTCCCCGTTCAGGTGGACGCCGACGGCGTCGGGCGGTTGCCGCAAGACGTCGAGGCCGCCGTGTACTTCTCGTGTCTCGAAGCCCTGCAGAACGTCGCGAAGTACGCACAGGCGTCGAACGCGACGATCGACTCCGGCTCGACGCATCGACGTTGCGCTTCGCCGTGTCGGACGACGGGCTGCGGCTTCGATCCAAGCTGCCAGTGGCGTCCGGGAGCGGGCTGCAGGGCGTCACCGACCGTTTCGCGGCGATCGGGGGAACGTTCGAGGTCGAGAGCGAGCCGGGAGCCGGCACGACGGTCTGCGGGACGCGTGCCGATCCGATCGCAGCCCGACCGGAGCTGGGAACGTCGACGAGTCCGATCGAAAGCCAACAGGTGCCGGTCTGACCGAGACGTGAGCGACCGGAGGAGGGGGAGCTGACGGTGGACGTTACACGGGATGACCTCTCCACGTCGCGTCGCACGTGGTTCAGCGTCGCGGCGGTCGTCTTCGCGCTGATCTTCGGGGTGGCGCTCTTCGAGGTGGATCGGTCTGTTCTTCGGTTGGACCTCGGGAGGAAGGACCATGATCCACCGGGTTCACGACATCGGTAGCTCGGAGTTGCGACGGGGATCTTCGTTGCTTTCCCGCTCCTGATCCTGTCGTGGCGACGCGACGAGAGTCGCGCTGCTGCAGATGCTGGGTGTCGCCGCGCTCGCGACCGTGTTCGGCAGCCTCCTCGCTCTCGACTGGGTATTCCTCGTCTACGTCGTGATCGTGGCGATGCGATCGTGGTCCTGCTCGCTATCTCCGAAGGGCTGGCGTCGGTTCCGTCGCCAAGGCGTCAGGCATCGCGCCCGACCCTGCCGACGCCGCGACCGCGACGCGCCGTTCTGGGGGGCCTTCGCGCTGACGATGGCCGGTCTCCAGCGGGCGGGTCGCCGGCGACCCGCATGCCGTGTTGCACCACTGGACCGGCATGGCGATCATGGGCATCGGCGTGGTCTGATGGGCGCGCTGGCGTCGGCGCAGACGCAGGGTGGCGCATCGTGAGCGGCTCACCGGCGTCGGTTCGATGCGTCTACGGCGTCGCTTCGGCCAGTGTTTGCCACGTATCCAGGCAGCACCGTCCGTACCCGGGTTCCGAGGGTGCGCTCTGGGGGACGCTTGCCATCGTGTGGGGATGCGTCTTCGTCGCGCTCGCGGAACGTCGAGCGAGGGCAACGTGATGACTGCTCGGTCGACACCGAAGCCCGACAGGCATCCGCCGCGTGGAGCGTTGGCTCGTGGGGCTCGCGATGGCCCGTCGTCGCGTTCATCCTGGAGCGGCTCGTGATGCGTTCGGTGAAGAGGAGCGGCGACGCGAAGGGCCAGCCTCCGCCGACCACGGTCACCTCGAAGGGTGGCGAGGTCGATCCTGGAGTGAGCCGAGTCAGCTCTTCGGTTTGCGCAGGAGGTCGACGACCAGTCCGAGCGTCAGCAGGAAGGCGCTGATGCCGAACGCGACGGGCACCCATCCGGCCACCCTCTCGGACACAGCCGTCAGCGCGGTCCCCAGGATCGCCGCGCCGCGGTGAGCGCGAGGGCCAACCGGCGCCCGGCTCGGCGGATCGTCTGTTCCAGCGTCGTCGCGCGGAAGTTGACCTCGAGCTTCTGACCCGGCCGGGCGCCGATCAACCGCTCGACCGCCTCCACGACCCGCATGAACGCGAACCCTGCAGTCGTTGGGTCTGGTAGAAGAGCGCCTTCGGGTCGGTCTTGGCCCCCATCCCCTTGAGGACGCTCCGCATCAGGAAGCGGCCGGCCACGTCGAAGGGGTCGACGCTCGGGGTCCAGCTGTGCCGCGGCCAGCTGCATCTGCGCCAGCGCCTTCGCGGTCAGCGTCAGCGACGCCGGGCAGCGGCACGCCGTGCCGGAGCGAGATCTCGGTCATCTCCTGCAGCACCGGTCCGAGTTGGATGTCCTTGAGCGACGCGCCCCGGTACTTCGCCATCAGCGACGCCGATCTCCTCCTGGAAGGCGTCGACGTCGAGGTCGCTGCGATCGATCGCTCCCGACAGCATCAGCGATGACGTCGGTGAGGAACCCGACGTCCTCCTGCCAGAACGCCATCAGCAGGAGCATCATCTGACTCCCGCATGCTCGGGCCCGACCTCGCCCGCCATCCCGAGGTCCAGGAAGTAGAGCCGGTCCTCCTCGGGCTGCCACATCAGGTTGCCGGGGTGCGGGTCGGCGTGGAAGAACCCGTCGACCATGACCTGCTTGTAGAACGACTCGAGGAGCTGGACCGCGGCCTCGTGCGCGGATCGGCCCTCGGGCGCGAGCGAGATCGGTCCGCCCTGCACGTCGCGCATCACGAGCAGCCGTGACGTCGAGTAGTCGGCGTACAGGACGGGCACGGCGAGGCGCGAGAACGGCTCGATCACGCTCGCGGCAGCCGCTCCATGTTGCGCGCCTCCTGCCGGAAGTCGAGCTCGCGGTGCAGCGACGTCGACAGGTGCTCGAACACGGCCGGCATGTCGATCACCTGCCGGAGCTGCTGGCGGCTCCCGACCTTCTCGGCGAACACCTCGAGGAGCGCGAGGTCCTGTTCGATCTGCTCCTTCGCGTCGGGGCGCTGCACCTTGACCACGACGCGTGGCGCCGTTCGCGAGCGCGCGCGCGGTGGACCTGCGCGATCGTCCCGGCCGCGAGCGGGGCCGGGTCGATGTGCTCGAAGACGTCCTCCCACGGCACGCCGAGCTCCTGCTCCATCACCTTGACGACCTGCTCCTCGCTCAGCGGCGGGACGTTGTCCTGGAGCTGCGCGAGCTCGTCGATGAACTCCGGCGGGAGCAGGTCGGGACGGGTCGACAGGATCTGTCCGAGCTTGCAGAACGTCGGGCCGAGCTCCTCGAGCGCCTGGCGCATCCGCTTGCGCCTGGCGTTCTCTGCCGACGGCGCCCTCCTCGTCCGGCCGACCGAACGAGCTCCTTCAGCCCGTGCTTGGCGAAGACCGTCGCGATCGTGGCTCCGCGCGCCATGAGGTGCGGCTGCGGTCTGGTCTCGACGGCGCTCGAACGGATCGTCGTGAGGCTCCGTGGGTCGCGCACGGCGCTCGCCACGCCGTCGGTCGTGTTCACGATGATCACGGTGCAGCGCGCGTTGTGGCTGATCCGGTTGGGGACGTTGCCCAGCAGGAACTCCTTGCGGCCCGCCATGCCGGCGTTCCCGACGACGAGCACATCGATCTCGGCTGCCTCCGGACGCATGCGACGATCGCCATCGCGGGGTCGTCGTCGATCACCACGTGGGCGCGGCCGCGGCCGCCGGCGATCCGCTCGGCCTCGCTGCTGCAGGTCCTCGGCGGCCGCGGCCGCCCGGGTCGCGCTCGGCCGCCGCCGAACTCGGTGTCGGTCGGGCTCGTGGGGATCACGACCTGGACGAGGTGCAGCTCTGCTCCGTACGCCTCCGCGAACGCGGCCGCCCATCCAACCGCCTTCGACGGCCGTCTGCGATCGGTCCGTCCCGACCATGACGCGGCTGACGGCGCCGTTCCCGAGCTCGGATCTCCATGGGCGCATGATGCCGAATCCGACGACCCTCTGACCAGGGTGGCCGGCGCGCGTTTCCTCCGTGGTGCCTGCACCCCGTCGGATAAACTCGCTCGCACCCGCCGGAGTAGCTCAGGGGTAGAGCAACCGCCTCGTAAGTGGTAGGTCGGGGTTCGAATCCCCCTCCGGCTCTCCTTCGGAACCTCGCATCGGCGGTTGCCGGGTGGGGTCCGGGTTGCGAGAATCCCGCCCGATGGTGACGGCGCGGAGGATCGTCGGCGTGCTCGCGGGAGCGGTCGTCGCCGTCCTCGTCACCGGCGGCGCCGCGATCGCGCAGACCTCGATCGATCCGACCATCACGCCGGTTCGGAACACGGGCGGCTGGATCTTCTGGCTCGGCGTGGCTGAGCGGGATCGCTCGCGCTCGCTGCTCGCTCATCTTCGTGGTGGCCGCGTACATGCGGTACGCGCCGAGGTTCGCGAAGGATGAAGAGAGCGCTCGCGTCGTCCACGCCGACCGCGTCCTTCCGGGCAAGGAGCCGCGCCGTCGGATCGTGGATCTGACCCAGGCGGCGCCGATCGTGGTGCAGCCGCCTCCGGTCCCCGCTGCGGTGGCCGCACCGCGCGATGGCGGCACCGCCGCCCCAGCCGCTGCCGCTCCGGCGCGCAGCTGCGGCTCCGGCAGCCGCCCGGCTGCCGCCCCTGATGCCGTCACCGGCCCCTGCGACGGAGGAACCCGCCGCCGCAGCCGAACCAGCCGCCGCCGCAGCCGAACCAGCCGCCGCCGCAGCCGAACCCGCCGCCGCAGCAGCCGAACCTGCCGCCGCGCCTGCGGCTCCCGCGCCGGCCGCGCCGGCCGCTGACGAGCATCGTCCGGAGGTGTCGCTCGACCAGGAGACCTTCGACAAGACGCTCGAGGAGCTCCTGGCCCAAGGGACCGACCGGCGCATCGCCGAAGGCAAGGCTCGGCGTGCCGCCATGATCGCCGCCCGCAAGAAGGCTGCGGGCGAGGAGCTAGGCGCCCGCTCCTGTGGATCCTGCGGCAGACGTCGACTGGTCGATGGGTTCCCACGCGGCCCGTCTCGCGGACTGGGACGTCGCGCTGCAGCATCGGAAAGCGCGTCGCCGGGACCCGGGCCGATCGTGCCGCCGGAAGATCGCGCCCGCATGCGCGAGGACCTCGCCGCGCACGTCCTGCGAGGCGGAGGAGCTCGTGGCGGAGTTCACCGGCCTGAGCGTCACCGGGTTCCGTTCGCGTGCGTGGGTGATGGGAAGAGGCGACTGGATCCGGCAGAACGTCGCCGGTCTCCAGCGTTTGATGGAGCCGCTCGCCGAGCGGTTGTTGGAGAAACGTCCCACCCGGCCGACGATCGCGCGCAAGGCGGTCGGCGCACAAGCGGGCGCGATCCTCGGCTACGTCTCGCGCCGGGTCCTCGGGCAGTTCGATGTGTTCCTGCCACCGGACGACGAAGGGTTGATCTACTTCGTCGGTCCCAACCTGATCGAGGTGGAGCGGAGGTACGGCTTGGTCCCGAGCGACTTCCGCCTGTGGGTCGCGATCCACGAGGTCACCCACCGGGTGCAGTTCTCGGCGGCGCCGTGGCTCCGGGCATTCCTCGGCGGGATGGTGGACGAATATCTCGAGACGGTTTCGCTTGGATCCCCACCAGCTGATGGATCAACTTCGTCGCGCGGCCGAGGAGGCGCGAACGGGGACCGAGGCCTGGCGGGATCCTTCGACTGCTGACGCCGGAGCAGCGCGCGATCTTCGAACGGACCCAGGCGATGATGTCGCTCCTGGAAGGGCACGCCTCCTTCGTGATGAACGAGGTGGGAAGGAACACATCGCGACGCCTGCCCCGACTCAGGAACGCCCTCCAGGCGAGACGGCACGTCCGCGGCGTCGAGCAGCGATTCCAACGTGCGATCGGGTTCGATCAGAAGGTGGCGCAGTACGACACCGGCGAGCGATTCGTGCGCGACGTCGTCGAACGGGTGGGCATGAGCGGCTTCAACCTGGTGTGGGACGCGCGCGAGCATCTCCCGCAGCCGGGCGAGGTCGCGCGATCCCGATCGCTGGATCGCTCGCGTCACGCGGTAGAGCCGATGGCGGCGCGGAGACCGCCCGCCGTCGCGAGGGTTCTCGAACGGGTCACGAAGACCGCACGCGGGCACGACATGTTCGCGTCCGGCGACCATGTGCTCGTCTGGGTGAGCGGCGGCCCCGATTCCGTGTGTCTCCTCGAGTCGTTGATCCGGTTGCGCCGACTCTTCCGGCTCCGGCTGGAGGTGTTCCACATGGATCATCGGCTGCGGCCTGACTCGGCGACGGACGCGACGTACGTTCGCCGTCTCGCCGGCCGGCACTGGCTGCCCTTCCACCTGGCGACCGCCGTCGATGAGCCGGGCCGGTCGGATTCGGTGGAGATGTGGGGCCGGTTCGAGCGACGCGCGAGAGGCGGGACGCGTGGCGCGAGCGATCGGCGCAACGCGGATGGCCGACGGCCACACGCTCGACGACCAAGCGGAGACGATCCTGATGGGCCTCGTCCTCGGCTGGGGGTTGATGGGATGGGCGGGATCGCTCCGGTGAACGGCACGCTCGTTCGACCGCTGCATCGACGTCACGCGGAAGGAGGTCGACGGGTTCTGTCGAGCGCTGCGCCTGCGCCCGCGACGCGATCCGACGAACAGGGATACGAACCTGCTGCGCAACGCCCTCCGGCTGGAGGCGATCCCGGCGATCGAACGGTCCACGGGCCGCGACGTGAAGCGGACGTTCGCTCGCACCGCGGATCACCTGCGACGCGACGCCGACGGCCCTGTTCGCGCACGCGGACGAGCACGCTGCAGACGCTCGTCGAGCTGCGCGACCGCGGATTCGCGCCCGTGCCTCGGCCGCTGCTCGACCTGCCGCCGGCGCCTCGTCCCGGGTCGTGCGACGCGGCTTCCAGCGGGCGGACTCGGCTGGGACCATGAGGCGATCGACGCGGTCCTCGACCTGGCGGCCGGGTCCCCGGGTCGGGCGCGCGACCTCTTACTCGGGATCAAGGCCCGGCGTACCCGCACGCACGTCGAGGTCGAGGGGTAGACTCGCGGCTCCCGTGGAGACCTACGCCGACGACATCGAGAACGTCCTGATCAAGGAGGACGAGATCGAGGCCAAGCTCGCCGAGATGGGCGAGCAGATCACGCGGGACTACGAGGGTCGACGTCTCCTGCTCGTCGGCGTCCTCAAGGGCGCGTTCGTGGTGATGGCCGATCTCTCTCGGCACATCCGGCTCCCGCTCGAGTTCGATTTCATGGCCGTGTCGTCCTACGGCGCGGCGACCAAGACCTCGGGCGTCGTTCGCATCCTCAAGGACCTCGACCACGATCTGAAGGATCGAGACGTGCTGGTCGTCGAGGACATCGTCGACTCCGGTCTCACGCTCAAGTACCTGCTCAAGAACCTCGGCCGGACGCAAGCCCGCGACGCTCGAGGTCGCGGCCCTCCTGCGGAAGGAAGGATCCAGCAGGTGCCGCTCGACATCCGCTACTGCGGCTTCGACATCCCGAACGAGTTCGTCGTCGGCTACGGGCTCGACTTCGCCGAGAAGTACCGGAACCTGCCCTACATCGGGACGCTCAAGCCCTCGGCGTACGGCGCCTGACCGGGAACCGGCGGAGGCTCAGGGGCCGGTCATCCGATCCGCGTGGATCTGACGGTGGACACCGGCATCCGCTGAGCAGACCTACACTCGCCGGGTGAGCGCCGGCGCAAGCGGGTTGCCGTTCGATGCGTACGCCGTGTTGGGCGTGAGCCCTTCCGCGACGCCGGACGAGATCCATCACGCGTACCGGATGCTCGCTCGGTCGGTTCCACCCCGACGCCGACCGGACCGATCCTGGCGCGGCGGCCCGGTTCGCCGAGATCACGGCGGCCTACGACATCCTGGTCGACGTCGACCGCCGCCGCTCGTACGACCTCCGGCGCGCGGCGGTCGCCGGGCCCCGAGCTGCGCGCGTCGCCCCCGGCCCGACCGGGAACACCGCCGTGCGCGGGCCCGCGGCCCGGCCGCCGGTGCGGAGGAACACGTCCTCGATCGCACCCGAGCCTCGACACGAGGACACGCACGACGAGTTCGGTCTCCTGGTCTTCCTCGCGAAGGTCGTCATCGGGGTCGTCGATCGTGATCGTCCTCGCCGCATTGCTCCTTGCGTTCCGTCCGCCTCCGCCGTGCCGAGCGGACACGCCCGTCAACGCGCCGTGCACGCCGACGGCGACTCCGCCTTGATGCCGTGGGGCGGAGGGCATGTAGCATCCGGGCATGACCAGCGAGCGCTTCGATCACGCGAAGATCGAGCAGGGCGTCCGGCTGCTCCTCGACGGCATGGGGAGGACCCTGAGCGCGCGGGCCTGCGCGAGACGCCCTCGCGGGTCGCCCGGATGTACGAGGAGATCTTCGCGGGGATCGACGTGGATGCCGCCGCACGTGGTGACCGTCGTCGAGGGCGCCGACTTCGACGAGATTGATCATGGTCCGGGACATCCCGCTGTATTCGATCTGCGAGCACCACCTCCTTCCCTTCGTCGGCAAGGCGCACGTCGCGTACATCCCGAACAAGTCCCAGCAGATCACGGGGTTGTCGAAGGTCGCACGCGTCGTCGACATCCTGGCGAAGAAGCCGCAGGTGCAGGAACGGCTGACGACCGAGATCGCAGAGGCGATCGAGCGGGCGCTCTCGCCGCGGGGGTCTTCGTCGTGATCGAGGCGGAGCACCTCTGCATGACGATGCGAGGCGTCAAGAAGCCGGGGTCGCTCACCGTGACCTCCGCGGTCCGCGGACTGTTCCGCACCGACGCACGGACCCGCCAGGAGGCGATGGATCACATCCGGATGCGCTGAGCCGGCATCCTGCCTACGGTGGACGCCGAGCGTCCCGCCTACACGGTTCACCCGCTCCAAGACCCTGTAGGGTGTGGTGCAGGATGCAGCCGTGAGCATCGAGCCGCGCGACGCGGTCGAGCGTGTATGGAGGGAACAGGGCGCCAAGCTGTGGCGGTCGCTGGTCGCCTTCACCGCCGACCCGGACATCGCGACCGACGCGATGGCCGAGGCGTTCGCCCAGGCGCTCGGCCGCGGCGCAGCCGTGCGCGATCACGATCGATGGATCTGGCGGGCGTCGTTCCGGATCGCGGCCGGAGAGCTGCAGGCGCGGAGCCGTCGCTCGGCGCGCTGCCGGAGCGCAGCTACGAGATGCCGGAACCGGTCGCGGACCTCATCAGAGCCCTCGCGATCCTGAGCCCGAACCAGCGCGCCGCGATCGCCCTGCGCGAGTACGCCGACCTTTCGACCCACGACGTCGCCCGCATCCTCGGCTGCAGCCAGGCGACGGTCGGGTGCATCTCGCGCAAGCGCGGAAGCGCCTGCGTCCGCTCTTGGAGGAGACCGATGACTGACTTCCACGACCGCTTCCGTTCGCTCGACGACCTCGGATGTTCCTGACGTGTACGCGCGAGCGCGCGCGATCGGACCGAAGGAACCGCAAGAGCCGCGCCCCTCAGCTGCCCGCCGAGTGGGCGTGATCCTGCTGGCTTCCCTCGTCGCGGCGGCGGGGTTCGGTCTTGCTGCTCCGAGCGCGAGACATGGAGGATGGAACTCGGCGACGACCACGCCGAGTGCGACGCCGACCGCCGACGGGGTCCGTAGCGCCGGCCCCGCAGGGCCTCGTCGCCTTCGCAGCTCAGTCGCGTGGGTCGTCGACCGGGCTGGTGATCGCGGTCATGCAGCCGAACGGGACCGGATTCCGGCAGCTGACGGGTCTGCCTGGGGATCGTGATGCGGATCCCGATATCGCTCGATACACCTTTGCGAGTGACGACAGCCCGTCGTTCTCGCCCGACGGTCGCACGATCGCGTTCGTCCGTCGATACACCGAAGGGTTGAACTCCCTCTGCAAGATCAACGTCGACGGATCGAACTTCCGGGTCGATCAAGCGCGATGCGCAGATGGGCGAGATCGCGTGGTCGCCCGACGGTCGCACGATCGCCTTCTATTCCGAGCAGGACGGCGGGATCCATCTGATCGACGCCGACGGTACGAACGAACGAGCTCTCTGGCCGCGCACGGGCGGTCCCAACCAGGACGCCCCCTCGTGGTCGCCTCGACAGCTCGCTCGTCTATTACGCGGAGCGGGGATCTGGGCGGCCCGGGCGGACGGAAGCGGGTCGCGTCGAGTCGCCGATCCTCCGCGAGACGTCGGTTGGGTGGCCCTCTGTCCCGAGGGCTCCCCGATCGCGTTCGCAGAACAAGGATCGACGGGCGGCGACGGTGCGATCTGGCTGGTGGACCCCGATGGATCGAACCTTCGGCGAGTCACGCCTGCCGGGAGCGGTAACTGGTACACCGTGTCGTGGGCGCCAAGTGGTCTGCGGTTGTTGCTCGTGCTCCGACGACGGGACCGCAGCGCTGATCGACCTCGACGGGACCCACCTCGAGCCGTTGCCGATGCCTGCGGGAGTCACGGTCGCGGGACCGATCGCTCTGGTGGGCAACGGTCCCGTAGATCGGTCGCTCGCCCGCGCCGTTCTCGCTCACACCCTTCTACGATGGCCGTATGGACGAACGCGTCTGGAGGTGCGGTGACCACACACTGAGCCTCGGCGAACGCACGTTGGTGATGGGCATCGTGAACGTCACGCCGGACTCGTTCAGCGACGGCGCGCATGTTCGCGAGCGCCGACGATGCCGTGGCCCACGGCGCGCGGCTCGTCGACGAGGGCGCGGACCTCGTGGACGTGGGCGGAGAGTCGACCCGGCCCGGCTCGGATCCCATCGAGGTCGACGAGGAGCTCCTTCGGGTCGTCCCGGTGATCGAGGGGCTCGCGAAAGCCCGTCCCGGCACGCCCTGAGCGTCGACACGCGCGAAACCGGAGGTGGCGAGTGCGGCGCTCGACGCCGGCGCCAGCGTCGTCAACGACATCGCGGGGGTCGGAACAGCGCGCTCCTCGAGACCGTCTCGCGCACCGGGGCCGGGGTCGTGCTGATGCACATGCTCGGCGAGCCGAAGACGATGCAGGACGACCCGCGCTACGACGATGTCGTGGCGGAGGTGCACGAGTTCCTCCGCGAGCGCATCGAGGCGGCCGTGTTCGCCGGCATCCCGGAGGAACGCATCTGCATCGACCCGGGATCGGGTTCGGCAAGACCGTGGACCACAACCTGGCGCTGCTGCGCGCGGTGCCCGCGCTCCGGATGCTCGGCGCGGCGGTCATGGTCGGCGCATCCCGGAAGGGCTTCATCGGGACGCTCACCGGCGTCGAGGACCCGGCGGCGCGGCTCGAGGGCTCGCTCGCGGTGGCGGTCCTCGCGGCTGCGCACGGCGCGGACCTCGTCCGCGTGCACGACGTCGAGGCGACCGTCCGGGCCCTCAAGGTCGCCGACGCGGTCGTCCGGGAGCCGGCGTCGTGAACGAGCTGCCGTTCGAGGTCACGGGCGAGGGGAGCCCGTCGTCGTCGTGCCGGGGTTCCCGTTCGGCGGGCACGCGTTCCGGCAGCTCGTCCCGCTGCTCGCGACCCGGTTCCGCGTCCTGGTGGCGGACCTCAGCGGCTTCGAGGAGCGCGGATCGAGGGCGCAGGCGGCCGCGATCCGCGGCCGCCTGCGCGACCTGGGGATCGAGCGAGCCGCGTTGGTCGCGCACGGGACCGGCGGGCGCGTCGCGCAGGCCTTGGCGTTCGACGGGGGCATGGACGCGGACGCGATCGTGCTGCTCGGATCCGTCGGTCCCACCGGAAGGCCCGGCCCTCCCGGAGACGGCGGAGGACGCCCTCGCTCGCGCGCACGTCGAGCCCCTCGCCGATGCGGACGCCGATGCCTACCTCGAGCGGTGGCGGCGCGACCCGGCGCGTACGCGCGGGGTCGCGCTGTCCTCGAGGCCGGTGACGACGTCACCGGCCTCGAGGACGCGATGGCCGCGTGGGAGCAGCCCGTGTTCATGCTCCACGGCGACGAGCGACCGGATCGTCGATCCGGGGATCGCCGAGCGCCTCAGCGCGGCGATCCCCGCCTCGACCCTCGGATTCGTCCCCGAGTCGGGCCATCTGCTCCTCGACGACGCGTTCGACACGATCGGCGTGATGATCCTCGAGTACCTGCGCGCCCGCTACCTGCGCGCGCCGCACGACCACGGCGGGATCACGACGCTCCAGCTGGAACGCCGGCCCGGATGGGTGGACCTCACGGCGGCGGAGGCGGACGATGCCGACGGGTCGGCCGCGCCCGACCCGTCGGAGCAGGAGGTGGGACCGAACGCATGAGCTCCCGGGTGTTCCTCTCCGGCATCGAGGTGGAAGGTCGTCACGGGCGCGGCCGGGAGAGAAGGACGCAGCCGCAGCCGTTCGTCGTGGACCTCGACCTCGAGATCAACGTGGGCGACGATCGGATCGACGCGACGGCCGACTATCGCGCGCGTCACCGACCGCGTCCGGAGCGTCGTCGCAGGAGGGCTCGTTCGACCTGATCGAGTCGATGGCCGAAGCCATCGCGCGTGAGTGTCTGACGTTCGATCGCGTCCTCCGCGCAACGGTGATCGTCCACAAGCCGAACGCGGCGTCGCGCCTCGGGATCCAGGGCGTCGCCGCGGCGGTGACGCTTCCGGAACGCTGATCGCGATGCACGTGGTGACGCTGGGCCTCGGCGCGAACCTCGGTGACCGTCTGCGATCCTCCAATCGGCGGTCGACCTGCTCGCGGACGGAGGCGTTCGCACGGTGGCCTCGTCCGGGTCTGGGAGACCGAGCCCGATCGGCGGCCCGCCCGACCAGCCTCCGTACCTGAACGCCGTGATCCGCACGGAGACCGAAGCCGATCCGAACGAAGTGCTCGCGATCGTGCAACCACGTGGAGGCCGAGCTCGGTCGCACGCGCGAGGTCCGCTGGGGCCCGCGGACGATCGACATCGACGTCCTGCTGTTCGACGACCTCGTCGTGGACGAGCCGGCGCTCACGATCCCGCATCCGCGGATGACCGAGCGCTCGTTCGTGGTGCTGCCCCTGTTGGAGCTCGATCCCGATCCCGTGCTCGCGGACGGGACCCGGATCCTCGACCTCGCCGTGGATGGCGACGGCGCGCGACCGTACGCCCCGCCGCTGGTCCTCCCATGAGCGGCAAGATCTGCCTCCGCTGCGACTGGTACGGGCGAGATCACGGTCGAAGCAGCTGTCCGGCGTGCGGGACGGAGCCTGTTCGCGTCGGAGCCGCGCGAGAACGCGTCACCGCTGCCACTCGGCCGACCCGGACCCCGACGCCGGCGTTCGGCCAGACGTTCACGCTCCGCGGAAGAGATCGCCGTCGGCGCGACCGAGCGCTGGCGTACGCGAGCTCGATCGCGCGGATGGATCACCTCCGGCCTCGTCGCCGTCGTCGGCGGCCGGCGCGTTCGTCTTCATCACCGCGCACACCGGCCGCCACGCCGGCGACGTCCACCGGTTCGGCGTCGGGGCTGAACGGGACCTTGATCTACGCGGCGCAGGATCCGCAGGGGTGGGTGCTGTGGACGTGGGATCTGCAGACGGGTCGGGTCGCTCCCGGGCCCCAGGTCGAGCAGCCGACCAGCCTGGTCGACGCCTCGAGCGTCGGCTCCCGGCTGGGTCGGCGTGACCGAGCCAAGGGCGCCGGCAGGTCGCCAGCATCCTGCACTTCCTCACGCCGGAGAGCCGTCCGATCCGGATCGCTGCCGGCGACCTCGTCACGTGGTCCTCCGGCGGCCAGGACGTGACCTCGCTCCGGTTCGGCGACTCGGACCCAACGGCTGCCTCCGGCACGTCGTGATCACCAGCCATCTCGTGTCGTTCGGCACGTCTGAGGTCCGGTACGACGGGCCGATGTGCGGGCTCCCGATCACGATCGCGCGGAACGGCACGTTCATCTACGTGGTGGCCGCGCGAGGATCGACCGCGTCGATCGTCTTCGTCGGTGGCGGCTACACCGAGCGGTTCATCGACGACCACGCGCTGCTGAGTCTGTCCACGCGCGGCGATTTCCTCGTCACGCCGTTCCGCGACCCGGCGCGGGCCAGACCGGGCCCGCCACAGGGCTTGCAGCTCTACTACCGGCTCCCCGATCGCCGAGCCGGTCCCGTCCCGTTCGGCCGGGAGGCGTCAGCCGCTCCTGGTGGACGAGTTCCTGACGCTGGTCCTGGGACGCGGGAGATGCGTACGTGCTGGGCCGCTATCGCGGCGTCCGCGGTGTCTACCGCATCACGATGGCCCCGGGGTCGGTCTGCGGGTGCCCGAGCTCGTCGACCGGACCGACGCGGCCACCGTCGAGGCGACCGTCACCGCCGACGGCAGACCTGATCCTGCTGCAGGACGGCGAGCTGTCCGTCCGTCCGAGCGGGCGGTCTCTCCCCTCACGTTGCCGCCGGGCGCGCCTCGTCCCGCCGGCCCGCTGCTGTGGACGGCGCTCGTCGCCTCGGTGCCACGGGGTCGGCGTCGTGAAGATCGCGCGTGATCGGCGCCGGGCGGTGGGCACCGCCGTCGCCGTGCTGCTCGCGCGCGCCGGACACGAGGTCGCCGCCGTCGCCGGTCGCGGAGCGACGGCGGAGCGCGCCGCCACATGGCTCCCGGGGTTCCGCGTCCTTCCCCCGGCGAGAGACCGCCGCGCTCGGCGACCTCGTGCCTGCTCGGGGTCCCCGACGACGCGTTGGAGTCGCTCGTCGCCGAGCTCGCCGCGGCGCGGGACGGTGGCTCGCCGGCACCTGGGTGACGCACGTGTCGGGCGCGACCGGGCTCGACGTGCTCCTGCCGCTCCGCGAGCGAGGGGCGCGTCGCCTGGCGACGCATCCGCTGCAGACCTTCCCGGACGTCGATGGAGCCGTCCGCGCCTTGCCGGGATGTCGGATCGCGGTCACGGCCGACGACGACGAGGGCTTCGTGTTGGGTGAGTGGCTCGCGACCGAGCTGGGCGCCATCCCGTTCCGGCTCAGCGACGATCTCCGCCCGCTGTATCACGCCGCCGCGGTCTTCGCCTCGAACTACCTCGTGGCGACGACGGCCGTCGCCGAGCGGTTGTTCGCCGCGGCAGGGTGCCCGATCCCGCCGACGCGATGCATCCGCTGCAGACGGCCACGCTCGACAACGTCGCGAGGTTGGGGACCGCGGCAGCCCTCACGGGTCCCGGCTGTCCGCGGCGACACGGCCACGATCACGAGGAACCTCGAGGCGCTCGCCGAACACGCTCCGGACACGATCGCCGCCTACGTCGCGATGTGCCGGGTGGCGCTCGATCTGGCCGTGGGCGCCGGGCGGCTGTCCGAGGCCGGCCGGGCGGCCGTCGCGGCGGTTCTCGATCGCTGGGACGACCATCGGTGAGCCGGCCGATGGATGTGATCCGGACCGCCGCCGATCTCCGGGCCGGCGACCGACGGCTGGCGGGCGGCCGGGGCCTCGGTCGGCCTGGTGCCCACGATGGGCGCGCTGCACGCCGGGCATCGCTCGCTGATCCGCCGCGCACGGTCGGAGCGCGACCGCTGGTCGTGTCCATCTTCGTGAACCCGCTGCAGTTCGGGCCGGGCGAGGATCTCGACACGTATCCCGCGCGACGAAGCGGCGGATCTCGACCGCGTCGGAGCGCGAGGGGTCGACCTCGTCTGGGCGCCGTCGGTCGAGGAGGTCTACCCGCCGGGGTCGACCTGCCCGCGCCCGACCCCGGTCCCGTCGGGCAGACCTTCGAGGGCGCGGCTCGGCCCGGGCACTTCGACGGGCGTGCTGAAGGTGGTGCATCGCCTGTTCGACCTGACGGGCCCGAGCGCCGCCTACTTCGGAGAGAAGGACGCCCAGCAGCTCTTCCTCGTCCGTCGGATGGCGGCAGCGGAGCCGCGCGCTGGGAGTGACGATCGTGGCCTGTCCCACCGTCCGCGAGGCCGAGCGGGCTCGCGCTGTCCTCCCGGAACGCGCGCCTCACGCCCGAGGAGCGCGCAGCAGGCGAGCTGCCTGTTCCTCGGCGCTCACCGAGGCGGCGGAGCGCGCCCGCGCGGGCGAACGTGACGCCGCAGGTCCTCGTGGCGTTGATGGCCCGCGAGATCGGCGGCGACCCGCTCGCCCGGCTCGACTACGCGGCGGTGGTCGACGAGGCGACGTTCGACGCGGGCCGCCACGATCGACGCGCCGTCGCGCGCGATCGTGGCGGCCCGCTTCCCGGCGCCGGCTGATCGACAACCTGCTGCTCCCGGCGCCCATCGGGTGAGCTGCCGGGTTGTCGGCGCCCCAGGTCTCCGCGACGATGGCGCTGACCTGGCTCCCGAGCCGGTCCGAGGCCTCCAGGTCGTGAACGGAGGGAACGCCGTGCTCCTCGCAGCCGATGTCGGCAACACCGAGATCGTCCTCGGGGTCTTCGAGGGCGAGGCGCTTCGTCAGACGTGGCGGCTCTCGACCCGGGCCGAGCAGCACCTCCGACGAGCTGGCGCTGCAGCTGTCGGGGCTCCTGGAGCACCGCGACCTCGACCTCCGCAGCGACATCGACGGGCATGTGCGTGGCGAGCGTCGTCCCGGACGTCACCGACGGCGTTCCGCGAGATGGCGGCGCGCGTACCTGCCGCTTCGCCCCGCTGATCGTGGGGCCCGGGATCAAGACCGGCGTCTCCGTGGCTGACGGACAACCCGCGGGAGGTCGGCGCCGACCGCGTCGATGAACGCGCTCGCCGCGTTCTCCCGCTACGGCGGCCCCGCCGATCGTCGTGGACTTCGGCACGAGCGACGAACTTCGACGTCGTCTCCGCGGACGGGGAGTTCGTCGGCGGCGTGATCGGGCCCGGGATCCAGGTCGCGGCCGCGAGCCTCGTGTCGAGGACGGCCCGACTCCCGCGCGTCGAGCTGGCGGCGCCCGCCGTCCGTGATCGGGCAAGAACACGGTCGAGTGCATCCAGTCCGGCGCTGATCTACGGAACGGCCGGACGATGGTCGACGGGATCGTCGAGCGCATCACGGACGAGCTGGGCGCGCAGCCGACGATCGTCGCGACCGGGTGGCCTGGCGCCGATCGTGATCCCGCACTGCCGGTCGATCGAGCATCACGAGCCGTGGCTGACCCTCGAGGGCTCCGGCTCGTCCACGCGAGGAACGTCGGATCCGGCCGATGCCTGAGCCGACCGAGCCGCCTGCGCCACGGCCGAGGAGGAGCGCCGACCGGGCGCGAGGCGGAGGTGCTCGCGGCCCGGCGCGCGTCGCTCGAACGCCTGGGGCGGGAGCGAGCGTTCGCGATCAGCCTCCGATCGGTGCTCGACGTCGACGAGCCGACGTCGACCGCGCCGATCCGCGAGGCCACCTCGATCTGCGCCGACACGACGACCGCGGAGCGGGTCGTCGTCGCCGGGCGCGTCGATCCTCAAGCGCGACCTGGGCAAGCTGACGTTCGCTCACGATCCGCGATCGCGACGGCGACCTCCAGCTCGTGTTCAGCGAAGGCGAGCCTGCCGGAGGATCGGTTCGCCCAGCTCGACGAGGTCGACCTCGGCGACATCATCGGCGCCGACGGGCACGTCGGCACGACGCGAGCGGGCGAGCTGAGCATCTTCGTGGAGCGCTGGGCGATGCTGACGAAGGCGCTCCGGCCGCTGCCCGAGAAGTGGCACGGCCTGCAGGACCCCGACCTGCAGCAGCGACGCCGGTACCTCCATCTGATCGCCGACGACACGCCCCGGCGATACGTCCTGGCGCGGGCCGCGGCGCTCAGGACGATGCGCCGCGTGCTCGACGACCGAGGGTTCGTCGAGTTCGAAGGGCCGATCCTGCAGCCGGTCGCCGGCGGCGCCAACGCACGCCCGTTCACGACCCATCACCGCGCACTCGACATCGATCTGAAGCTCCGGATCTCGCTGGAGCTCTACCTGAAGCGGATGCTCGTCGGCGGGCTCGAGCGGGTCTACGAGCTGGGCCGGAACTTCCGGAACGAGGGCATCGACCGGGAACACAACCCCGAGTTCACGATGCTCGAGGCGTACCAGGCGTACGGCGACTACCACACGATGATGGAGCTCTCCGAGACGCTCGTCGTCGAGTGCTGCCGCGCGGTGAACGTCGTGATGGGGCGCGACTCCGACGACCTCGCGATCCCGAGTCGCGGACGCGAGCTCGATCTCTCGCCGCCGTTCGAACGGGTGACGGTCCTCGGATCCGTCTCGCAGGCGACCGGGAGAGGACGTCACGCTCGAGCGGCCGGATCCTTCCGGCGATCGCCGAACGCACACGGCGTCGCGGTCGACGACGCGTGGGGTCCCGGCAAGATCGTGCAGGAGCTGTTCGAGAAGCTGGTCGAGCCGACGATCTGGCAGCCCGACGTTCGTCTGCGACTTTCCGCGGAGGTCTCGCCGCTCGCACGTCCGCACCGCGAGCGATCCGGCGCTCACCGAGCACTTCGATCTGGTCGCCGCGGGCGGTCGAGCTCGTCACGGCGTTCTCCGAGCTGACCGACCCGATCGAGCAGCGCGCCGAAGTTCGAGCTACAGCAACAGATGAAGGCGATGCTCGGGGACGAGGTCCATCCGCATGGACGAGGAGTTCCTGCGGGCGCCTCGAGCACGGGATGCCGCCGGCCGGCGGGATGGGCATGGGCATCGACCGCCTGTTGCTGGTGCTCACTGGACGCGCCGAGCCTGCGCGACCTCGATCATGTTCCCGTCCCAGCGCCCCGAGAGCGCGGGTGACTTGCACGCGCCGGCCCGTTCCGGTGCATCGTGACCGCCGACACCGTGCCTCGAACCGGCATGAGGAGTGAACGATGGACCAGCACGACGATCGTGGAGCTGCTGCGCTCCGTGCCGCTGTTCTGCGGACCTCGTCGGACCACGACCTCGCCGCAGGTCGCCGGACCGGATGAAGGAGGTCCACTTCCCGGAGGGACGCTCGGTCGCGACGCAGGGCAGACGCGGCGTGGGCTTCCACCTGGTCGTGGACGGGACCAGGCGGAGGTCGGTGAAGGACGGCGTGCCGCGTCACGCGGATCGCGCCACGGCGGCTACTTCGGCGAGATCGGCCTGATCGACGGCGGTCCGCGATCGGCGACGGTCAACCGCGACGTCTGGACCTCACGACGGTGTCGCTCGTCGGCGTGGGACTTCCACGCCGCTGCTGGACAACCCGTCGTTCACGAAGGGGCTTGCTGCTGGGTCTGTGCAAGCATCGCTCCGCCAGGAGGAGGCGCGGCGTCGGCGACGCGCCTAGCGACCGCGTCGGGCTCCGCGGCTTCGTGCAGCACGACCACGAGGTCGCGCAAGCCCGGTGCCCTTGGCGACGAACCCGCTGCGCCCGGCTTCGCGCGCCGCGCGCTCCGTCCCGTCGTCCGGCATGCGCCGTCAGGATCACCACCGGCAGGTCGGGTCGTCGCTCGTGGATCCGCTCCATGGCGTCGATCCCGGACAGGTCGGGCATCGACAGGTCCATGATGATGACGTCCGGGATCGAGCTGCTCGGCCTCCTGGCACGCGGCGAGTCCTCCGCCGGCCTCGCCCGCCACCTCGATGTCGTCCGACCATCTCGAGGGCGGACGGACAGCGCCTGCCGGAAGGCTGGATGGTCGTCGACGACGAGCACGCGCACGGTACCCACCTCTCAGCGTCGTTGAGGTCCACGTGCGACGCGGGGACCTCCTTCCGCGAGTGTTCGGCACGCAGGTCCCGCGAGTTGAAGTCTCCACGGCGACGACGGCATCGCATCACCCGTCACGGGGGATTTCTTCTGGTCCCATCGGGCAGCACGCTCGTGCTCGGTCGTCGCAGACGCTGGCACTAATCCCGACGGCGAAACGCGACCGAAGGAGAAGATGGAGCGATACAGCGACTCGCATGGTCGGTTCCAAGGCGTTGCGAGGGGCGCGGGTATACTCGGTTCGAGCGGGCGCTGGGGACACGACCTCGGCGCCCGATGCACCTCGGGGGAGGACGTGGTCCCGTGATCCCCGAGGGCGGACGTGGAGAGGAAGCGGGCCTCGGCCCGGAGGACGGTGACATGTTCGAGCGCTTCACGGATCGCGCCAGACGCGTCGTGGTTCTCGCCCAAGAAGAAGCGAGGATGCTCAACCACAACTACATCGGCACCGAGCACATCCTGCTCGGCCTGATCCACGAGGGCGAGGGCGTCGCCGCCAAGGCGCTCGAGTCGCTGAACATCTCGCTCGAGGCCGTCCGCCAGCAGGTCGAGGAGATCATCGGCCAGGGCCAGGCGGCGCCGACCGGGCACATCCCGTTCACGCCGCGCGCCAAGAAGGTCCTCGAGCTCGTCGCTCCGCGAGGCGCTGCAGCTCGGACACAACTACATCGGCACCGAGCACATCCTGCTCGGGCTGATCCGCGAGGGCGAGGGCGTCGCCGCCCAGGTGCTGCAGAAGCTGGGCGCCGACCTCAACCGCGTCCGTCAGACCGTGATCCAGCTGCTCTCGGGCTACACCGGCGGCAAGGGCGAGCAGGTCGCCGCCGGCGGCAGCGAGAGCGCGGCGCCAGGGGTCGATGGTCCTCGACCAGTTCGGTCGCAACCTCACGCAGCTCGCCCGCGAGGGCAAGCTCGACCCGGTCATCGGCCGCGAGAAGGAGATCGAGCGGGTCATGCAGGTGCTGTCGCGCCGCACCAAGAACAACCCGGTGCTGATCGGCGAGCCCGGCGTCGGCAAGACCGCCGTCGTCGAGGGTCTGTCGCAGGCCATCGTCAAGGGCGAGGTCCCCGAGACGCTCAAGGGCAAGCAGATCTACACGCTCGACCTCGGCGCGCTGGTCGCCGGCTCGCGCTACCGCGGCGACTTCGAGGAGCGCCTCAAGAAGGTGCTGAAGGAGATCAAGACCCGCGGCGACATCATCCTGTTCATCGACGAGCTCCACACGCTCGTCGGCGCCGGCGCGGCCGAGGGCGCGATCGACGCGGCCTCGCATCCTGCAAGCCGATGCTCGCCCGCGGCGAGCTGCAGACGATCGGCGCCACCACGCGCGACGAGTACCGCAAGCACCTCGAGAAGGACGCGGCGCTCGAGCGGCGGTTCCAGCCCATCGACGGTCAACGAGCCCACGGTGCCGCACACGATCGAGATCCTGAAGGGCCTCCGCGACCGCTACGAGGCGCACCACCGGGTCAACTTCACCGACGACGCGCATCGTCGCGGCCGCCAACCTCGCCGACCGCTACATCAGCGACCGGTTCCTGCCCGACAAGGCGATCGACCTCATCGACGAGGCCGGCAGCCGCATGCGCATCCGCCGCATGACCGCGCCGCCCGACGTCCGCGAGATCGACGAGAAGATCGCCGAGGTGCGCCTCGCGAAGGAATCCGCGATCGACGGTCAGGACTTCGAGCGCGCGCGCGTCGCTCCGCGACGAGGAGCGTCAGCTGCAGGAGGAGCGCGCGCGCCGCGAGGCAGGAGTGGAAGTCCGGCGAGATGGACATCCTGTCCGAGGTCGACGAGGAGGAGATCGCCGAGGTCCTGTCGATCTGGACCGGCATCCCGGTCTTCAAGCTCACCGAGGAGGAGACCGAGAAGCTGCTGCGCATGGAGGACGAGCTCCACAAGCGGATCGTCAGCCAGGAGCGAGGCCATCTCGGCCGTCTCGCGCGCCATCCGCCGCACGCGGTCCGGTCTGAAGGACCCGACGCGCCCGTCCGGCTCGTTCATCTTCCTCGGGCCCTCGGGCGTCGGGAAGACCGAGCTGTCGAAGGCGCTCGCGGAGTTCCTGTTCGGCGACGAGGACGCGCTGATCCAGCTCGACATGTCCGAGTACATGGAGAAGCACACGGTCAGCCGCCTGATCGGCTCGCCTCCCGGCTACGTCGGGTACGAGGAGGGCGGTCAGCTCACCGAGGCCGTGCGCCGCAAGCCGTTCAGCGTGGTCCTGTTCGACGAGATCGAGAAGGCCCACCCCGACGTGTTCAACACGCTGCTGCAGATCCTGGAGGACGGGCGCCTGACGGACTCCGCAGGGTCACACGGTCGACTTCAAGAACACGATCATCATCATGACCTCCAACCTCGGCACCCGGGACATCGCAGAAGGGCATCGGGATCGGCTTCGCCGCCGCGCGCGACGAGCGCGGTCACGTACGAGCGGATGCAGGAGACCGCGTCACGGAGGAGCTGAAGCGGCAGCTTCCGGCCCGAGTTCCTCAACCGGATCGACGAGGTCATCGTCTTCCGCTCGCTCAGCCAGGACGCGACGTGAAGATCGATCGTCGACCTGATGATGCGCGCGCGTGCGCGAGCAGCTCAAGGCGAAGGACATCGACATCGAACTGACCGACGCGCGCCAAGTCGCTGCTGGCCGACGCAGGGCTACGACGCAGTCGCTCGGTGCCGCGGCCGCTCCGTCGCACCATCCAGCGCCTGGTCGAGGACCCGCTTGTCGGAGAAGCTCCTCTGCAAGGAGTTCCGTGCGGGTGAGACGGTGTTCGTGGACGCCGCCGGCGACGAGATCGTCTTCGAGCACGGACCCCACGATCGTGCCGCCGGACGTGCCGCCGGTGGAGCTCGCCAGCTCGCCCGAATAGGGTCCAGCGAACGCGGCCGTCGTCTCGACGTCGCCAGACGTCGCACGTCTGCGCGCATCCAGCGTGTCTGCGCTCAGCCAGACCGGGTGGCAGCCCGTCACCGCCACGCGCGTCATCTGCGCCGTGGCGACGTCGACGATGTAGGTGGAGGAAGCGTCCCCGTCGAGCTAGGAGAGCGCGAGGTTCTCCTCGGGGACGAGGTGAGCCCTGCATGCGCGCGCGCTGAGGGTGGGGACCTTCCACTCCGGTTCGTGCCGTCGGCATCCACGCGTCCGCATCTCGGCGGGGTCGAAGCCGTAGGCGTTGTCGGCCACGCGTGGCCGGTCATGAATGCGATCTGGCGCCGGCTGGCGGACCACCCGTTCCGTCGACGTTGGCTAGGGACACCTCGATCGCGCCTGCCCGCGAAAAAGCGGGGGTTGTACGCGAACATCGATGCGTCGGCGAGACGGCGTACCAGTAACCCTTGGCTGATGGATTCGCGGCACGGGGTTGTGTAATGCCGGTGCCGAGGTCGATGAAGAACGACTCGCCGAACAAGGCGGCGGGCGCCGCTGAGGCGTGATGGATCAGAGCAGAGTGCCGTCCTTTCCGGGAGCACGCAGGATGGCGAACGCGCCCAATCCGACGATGATAGCCGCGACGAAGGCGATGACTCTCATCTTCCGGCTGCGATGCTGCGCGCCGCCGATCGACACCGAGTGGACGCTCCAGCGCCCCGGGCTGAGCGGCTTCTGCTTGGCGACCAGGTCGTAGAGCTCCCGCATGTTAGGCGTCTGATGCCGCTCATGCGTCGACTTCGCCCGTGAGGCGACACCCGCGGTCGTCGGCTGGATGCCGAGAATCTGGCCGGCCTGTTCTGAGCTGTACTGACGTTGCGGGTCGAGGAATCGCCGGGCTGCGCTGTCGTGCGGGCGTAGCGAGCAACATCCGGCGGACGTCTTCCGCACGGCAGGTCGACTTCCGCGCGGCCGCGATCGCTCGATGCGGAATAGCGGTATGAGCCTGCGGGCGGCGACGCGGGCGCGTCGCGCCCGAGCATCGAAGTTCCGTTCAGCGCGATGCGGAACAGATAGGCGGTTGGGTCTTTGATGGTCTTTGATCGAATCACCGCTCCCACAGCGAGGAAGGCATCTTGCATCCAGTTCCTCCGCGTCCTCGGAATTGCCAGAATCACGAATACGGGCTCGATAAGAATTGTCGTGCAGGTCTTGGAACAAGTCATCGAAGCTTGAAGGTCACGAGAGCGTCTCGCGTGCCTCGTGGGACTCGACCACGTTGTGGATTTCTCCTCGCAGGCCCATGGATGCCCACGTGGCCGGTCGTCGACTTCGGATTGGGCGACCTCGGCGCCCCGGCGGCGGGCTATCCCTCTGCGTGAGGACGGGCGGCCGGCGGGGGGTCAGCTACGTGCGATCGACTCGGACCGAGGCTTCCCGGCACCGACCAGGTCGTCCCGCGACCCGGGCGGATCAGGTCCAGGCGAACTCGTCGCGCCGGAGGCGAAACCGGCCCCGGAATTACAGGGTGGATCAGGCAGCCGGGTGGAGCACTTCAGCTCATCTCGCGACGTTGCATCGCGGCGATGCTGCCAGGATCTCACATGGATTACCGTCGTTGTCGGCGAGTCCGGCCGCGAGCTTTGCCGGCCCTGCAGCGCCTCGACGTTGCTGCGTGGCCCAGCCCGCGGCGCGGATGAAAACCGCCGTCGGTATCGCGCGGCATAAATCGATGGCCTCGTGTGAGGCCGCGACTCGACTGTAGCGTCCGACACCCGCGCTAACGAAGCTGCGATCGCAGCGACTGCCGCTGGACAGGCGCCGCTCGCGTGTCGGGGGTCTGGGTTGTTGTACTCATCGGTTGGTCCTTCTCTGCTCGTCCGTCGTCGTGGGTCCGGTCGACATTGCTGTTCCTGTAAACCCTTGGCACGAGGGATCATTGCATGCGTTGGAAGAACGGGGGGCGGAGCCTGAGTTCTTTTATCTTTTCTTCCGCTCAGTTGTAGCGGTTGATGAGACTCGCCGTCCGAGACCCACTGCCCGGGCCGTTCCAATCCGTCGCGGTGAATATCGAGCTTGCTCGGTCGGACTTGAGCTCGTCGTTCGGGCTGCATCGGCGCGGGCTTCTCACGGTAGGTTCCCGTAAGCGATGAACGCGATAGACGTGCCATCCGGGACAGGCCGGAGCCCACGCGCCGCTTTCGCTGGCGCTGCGCCGCATGCTTCTTCGTACCGTCGGCGCGCATGGATTCGATGGTATGCCGTCGTGCCAGTAAAGAAACGACCGCGACCCGTCGGGCGACCGGGAACCGGCTCGATGTCGTGGACGGCGTCGTGGGTCAACCGGGTCACGGTGCCGCACCGGTCGCGCGGGAACCGTGTAGATCTCCGCGTCGGAGGGTCTCCTCGCGTCGGGCTTCCTTCCCAGAACGCAGGCCGTTCGTCGATCGACCAGACCGGTGGCTAGTCGCCGAGCCCGCCGGGCGACTGCGTGATCGCGTGCTGAGGAGCCGTCCGCGTTCATGACGTAGATGTCGCCGGTCGAGGCGGACGCCAGCCTGGTCAGTCGGGCGACCAGACGACATGGTTCTGAGCGTCGCCTTCATTCGTATTGTTATCAGCGTCCGGTCAGGGTTCAGTCGTGAACCGTCGACGCGAGACCGATGTGCACGTAACCGGCAGTTTATGTACGCCAGGGTGGTTCCGTCGGGGGAGAGCTGGAGGCTCGAGGCGTCCGAACGAGCGGGCACTGCCTGCACCGGTGTCCCGTCGACGCCACGAGCTGCGCTCCGATCCACGCTGATCGTAACAGGCAACACGCTCGAGCGCGGTTGGTCACTCGGTCGTGCCGCAGGGTCTCCGGCGTGAGGAGCGCGAGGCCGCCGACCGCGATCGCCGCGGCAGCTGCGTCGACGGATGCGCTCCGATCAGAGCGGTTCGGCGAGCTCTGCTCGTTGCCGGTCCTGCTTCTTCCACACGAGTCAGGTCGGGCTCGGTTTGCTTGGTGACCATCTCGGTTTCCCTCAGGTCATGCATCAGGGGCCTCCTTCGCGGCGGAGCACGGCCGACCTTGCCGTGGCCGGCGCGCGGACTGGTCGACGCGACGGATGCCTTGGTCGACGCCCTTCCCCGGAGCCGTAGCCGTACAGATTCCCTGGCAGGACGCGGGCGGCTCCGCTGCGTGGGCGAGGTCAGGCATCCGCAGAACGTCCTCGCGGATGGCGCGGGCACTCGACCAGGGTCGCGAACGATGCCGCCAGTGGGATTCGGGCGCGACGGCTATGCGTGCGGACGCGGCCAGCATCAGTTGCCGTTGAGCGCCACCTTGAGGGGGTATGCGGTGGGATGTTGATGGTCGATGTGTCCCAGCGCTCCCAGAGCTTCACGAACGCTTCCTGCATCAGGTCGGCAGCGTCCGTCCGGTGCCGTCACGAGTAGAGCGTCTTGAACAGACGCCCGTGCTCCTCCTCGAAGAACGTCCAGGAAGTCCTTCGGGGGCGCGACCCGGCGCGTCGGAAGCTGCACGATACTCGCCTTCTGCCTGCATCACCCTTCAAGACGCCGCGGCGGGCATCAGCGCTTAGGGAGGTCGAGCATGACGGAGGGCGGGGTTCGGCGAGTCCGCCGGGACCGCCTCACGTCGTCGAGTCCGCGGAGCTCTTCGGGGACCAGGTCGGCAGAACAGCCAGGCGGTCCAGAGGTCGTGCGCGATGCGTTGCCACGGCCGGTGCGAGCCCGCGCCGTTCGAAGTGCTCGCCGAGCCTGCACACGTCGCGCTCCAGGAACGACTGGGCGTGGCGGTTCTTCTTCGGATCCACCGCCTGCGGAAGTCGATCGGCGTGACCTCGCCGTCCCGAACCAGGATGTTGTAGCTGGACGAGGTCCCCGTGCACGCACGTCGCGATACAGCATCCGTTCGATGCGCTCGGTGCAGCTGTTCCCACAGCGACGCGAGCTCGTCCCGATCGTCGTGCTGGTACTCGTGCAGCCTCGGCGCGGGAACGTCTTCGTCGCCGATGTAGGACATCAGGATCGCGTCCTGCGTTCCCTCGATCGGCCGAGGGACCGCCACGCCGCCATCCAGCTTCTTGCGAGCGTCTCCCACTCGCGACGCGACCCAGAGCGAGCCCTGGAGCTCGCGGCCGTAGCGGGTCTTCTGGTCGAGGGCGACGCGCATCCGCCGCTCCTTGATGAACTCACCGTCCCGGTACAGCGTCTCGTCGCGGAAGTCTCGACGGTCCAGCGGGTGGTAGAGCTTGAGGCGACCAGCTCCTCGCCGGTCGTCCTCGGGTTGGCACGGAACAGGTGGACGCTCGCTTCCTTGCCGTGCTTGAGCGGTTTGAGGTGCGCCTGACGAGTCCTTCATCGAAGAAGTGCTCGAACGCTTCGTGTCGCAACGCGGTGCTCCTTCTGGATCGGGATGCGGACGTGCGGGAACCGCGCATCCGAGGAGCGCGAGCCGGAGCTAGGCGCGACCGGAGGGACGCGGCATGGTGAGGACGGCGGCGAGAGTCGCGGTCATCGTGCATCCCTCCTTCCAGTCGGATGGCGAGCGGTGGATCGCTCGCGGTGTCGCCGGGTGTCGCCACTACTCGGCCGGCGGAGGCGCGTCCTCGGCACGTGCGCGGAGGGCGACCGACCCGTTCGACGACGGACCTGGGGATATGCGTCACCGGCCCGGAAGCCCTCGTCGTCGGGAGGCACCTCCTGCGCGAGCGAGATGAAGGTCTGGCCTTCGGCGACGAGGAACCCGACGGTGTGCACCAGGTACTCCGGAGCGGAAGTCGTCCGAGCTCTTCTGATCGAAATCGAAGAAGGCGTCCCGCCAGATCACGAGGACGAGCGGTTGCGTGGGGGCGACGGGAGCGGGGCGCAGCGATGTCTGCCTGGGTTGGGGAGCATCGAGATCCAGCTTGACCACTCGCACGACGACCACCTCACGAACCCAGGTATCGGCACGCGCGCGCGCCGGTCGAGCGCCGGCGCGTCGCTTGCCACCGCTTGGGCCCGGATGAGGACCGTTGGACCTCACCCGGGCGGTCGCCAGACCCTACCGTTCAGGTGTGATCACCGCCGGCCGGTGTCAGGAGCCCACGACGGTACGTTCCTCGGCGTGACGAGGGATCGGATCGCGTTCGTCTGCTCGGCGTGCGGACAGCGGCTGTCCCAGTGGACGGGACGGTGCCCGGGTGTGCTGCGTGGGGAACGGTGGACCAGACCACCGGGGCCGCGGCCGGACCGGGACGGGAGTCCGTCCGACCGGTGGCGCTTCACGCCGGGGAGGACGAACCGCGGATCGGACCGGGGTGCCTGGCCTTGACCGCGTCCTCGGTGGCGGCCTCGTTCCTGGATCGGTCGTCATGCTGGCGGGCCCACCGGGCATCGGGAAGTCGACCCTCGTGCTCCACCTGCTCGGCGCGCTCGTCGCCAGCCGGCACGGCGTGTCTGCTGGTCTCCGGCGAGGAGTCGCGGGCCCAGGTGGCGTCGCGGCGCGCGGCGGCTCCGATCTCGGTGGACGACGTCGGGTTCGCGCCCGGGCGCGACCTCGACGTCGTGCTGGACGCCGCGCGTGCCACGCGGCCGGCGGTGCTGGCGGTGGACTCCATCCAGACCCTCCGCGACCCTCAGGGCACGGCCATGCCGGGCGGCGTCACCCAGGTCCGCCTCTGCGCGGACGCCCTCGTCGGTCTCGCCAAGTCCGAGGGCATCACGGTGCTCCTGACCGGGCCACGTGACGAAGCACGGCGATCTGGCCGGGCCGCGAGCGCTGGAGCACGCCGTCGACGTCGTCCTGGCGTTCGAGGGCGATGCCCGCTCGGGCCTCCGGGTCCTCAGCAGCGGCAAGAACCGGTTCGGCGCCGAGGGCGAGACGGCCTGGTTCGAGATGGGGTCCGCACGGTCTGGCCAGAGATCGATCCGACCGCCATGCTCGTCCCCGGTGAGTCGGCGCCCGGATCGGCCGTCGCGGTCGTCGCAGGCCGGCCGCCGGGCGCTGGCCGTCGAGGTCAGGCTCTCGTCGGCTCGGCCGACGGCGCGGGCAGGCGCCAGGCGACCGGGCTCGATCCGCGTCGGTTCCAGCTGGTCGCGGCGGTGCTCGACCGAGCGGCAGGGCTGCCGCTCGGTCGAGCCGACCTCTTCGGGGCGTCCTCGGGCGGCATCCGGCGTCGACGATCCGGCGTCCGACCTGGCCGTCGCCGCCGCGCTCGCCTCGGCGGCGACCGGTGCGATGCCGCCCGCCGGGGCGGCGTTCGTGGGCGAGATCTCGCTCACCGGTTCCCTCCGGTCCGGCGCCGGGGATGCAGCAGCGGTTGGCGGCCGCGCACGGCGCCGGGTGCGGCGGTGTTCGCCCCAGGCTCGCCGAGGCGCGCTCCGGCCGGGCTGATCGCGTCCACCCGGTCGGCCACGTCGCGCAGGCGCCTGGGTTGGGCGATCTCCGGGACGACGACGACGCGCCGGGCCCGTGCGTCGTAGAGGCATCCGGACCGTCGAAGGGCCGGATGCACGCCCCTGACCTGCGGGTTCGTGTTGCGGTGGAAGGGCTCCGCGTGTTACCCTACTGACTAGTCAAGCCGCGCGATTCCGCTTCTTAAGGGAGGGTTCGTGACGTTCCGAAAAGGCGACACGGTCGTGCATCCTGAACACGGTGCCGCAGTCATCGAGAGAAGTACGCGTCAAGGAGTTCCTCGGCGAGAAGCGGAAGTACCTGGTCCTTCGGGTGGTCTACGGCGATCTGACCGTGCTCGTGCCGATCGATTCGACCGATCAGGTCGGGTTGCGTCCGTGCGTCAGCAAGAACGAGGCCAAGAAGATCCTCAAGGTGCTCACGGAGGACGAGACCTCGGTCGCCGCCAACTGGAGCCGCCGGTTCAAGAACAACCTCGAGAAGCTCCACTCCGGGCGACCCGTACGAGGTCGCCGAGGTGCTGCGGAACCTCGCCATCCGCGATCGCGAGAAGGGGCCTGTCGGCCGGCGAGAAGCGGATGATCACGAAGGCCCGGCAGATCCTCGATCTCCGGAGCTGTCCTTCGCGACGCGCGAAGTCCGAGGACGAGGCCGAGGCGCTGATCGACGGGATCCTCGACGACTCGCACGGCGCGAAGGTCACGGCCGCCCAGGCCTGACCGCCTCCAGCCCGTTCCACCGCACCGCCCTTCCGAGCGTGTCTCAGGTCGCTCGCGCTTGCGTCCGATGACTCAGGCGGCGGAGGGAACCGTCCGGACGTCCGTCCGCTGAGGACGCGCATGACGGTCGACGAGGGTCGGAAGGCATACGCTGCGCGGACGCCTGGTCGAGGCGGTCCGCTTGATCTTCGTCGCCGTCTTCGGGGCCGTCGGGTACTCAGCTCGGGGCCTACGCCACGCCACGACCGGCGGCCGCGCGATCCTCTACGTCTTCCTGGGCGCCGCGTCGGGCTACGTGCTGCGGCGGCGTGTTCGGCCGGCTCACGCTCGAGGCGGTGCGCGGCCTGGAGCGAGGAGTTCTCGCGACGTCCGGCGGCCGAGGTCGCCGGCGGGGTCGTCGGCCTCGTGACCGGGCTCGTGATCGCCGCGCTTGCTGTGCCTGCCGCTGCCTGTTCATCCCGGTGCACCCTGGCGTGGCCGGCGCGCTCGTGTTCGTGTTCCTCGTGCTCGGGTCGCTCGGGATCCGGCTCGGGTCAGGCCAAGTACGAGGACATCTTCGGTCTGTTCGGTATGAAGCCGCGAGCGACCGCGCGCGCCGGCGGGCGACGTCCACGTCGTCGACACCAGCGCGCTGATCGACGGGCGGATCGCCGACCTCGTCTCGACCGGGTTCATCTCGGGCACCGTGCTGTTGCACGAAGGGGTCCTCCGCGAGCTGCAGGCGATCTCCGACTCGTCGGACCCGCGGCGGCGGACCCGCGGACGGCGCGGGCTCGACGTGCTGGTGGAGCTCCAGAAGGCGCCGACGGTGCAGTTCCAGCTGGTCGAGGAGCCGGGGTCCAGACGTCGACGCGGCGCTCGTGCGGCTCGCCCGCGAGCGGAGCGCGTCGCTGATCACGGTCGACCACAACCTGGCGAAGGTGGCCGAGGCGCTCCGGGTGCCGGTCGCGCAGATCAACGCCCTCGCCTCGAAGTTCCGGCTCCCGTACGCGGCGGGCGACGAGCTCGTCGTCCGGCTCGTGAAGGACGGCCGCGAGCACGGCCAGGGGGTCGGGTACCTCGACGACGGCACGATGGTCGTCGTGGAGGACGCCGCCGGCGCTCATCGGCGGCCAGGTCGAGGTCCAGGTCCGCGAACGTCATGCAGACGACGACCGGCCGGATGATCTTCGCGAACCTCGAAGCGGCTCGCTCCGGCTGACGCCGTCGCAGCGATCCGGACCGTCCTGCGCGTACCGACGGCTTCTGCCATGCTGCGGCGATGACCGATGGAGGTGCGCGCGCCGCGGCCATCCTGCTCGCCGCGGGTGCGGGCAACGTCGCTCGGCGCCGAGCGCCCGAAGGCCCTCCTGCCGATCGGGGAGCGACCGATGCTCGCGGTCGCCGCGGCCGGCGCCGCCGCCTCCCCGAAGATCGGGGCGCATCGTCGTCGCGGCGCCTCCGGGCTACGAGGACGAGGCGCGGTCGTGCGTCGAGGGGCTGCCCGTCCCCACGACGATCCTGACCGGTGGGCGGACGCGGCAGGCGTCGGTGCGGGCGGCGCTGACGGCCCTCGCGGCCGACGCCGAGATCGTCGCCGTCCACGACGCGGCCCGGCCCTTCGCGCCGCCGGACCTGTTCACGGACGTGATCGCGCGGTGGAGGCGGGCGCCGACGGCGCGGTGCCGCGTGATCGCCGTGGCGGACACGGTCAAGCGGCTCGACGGGGTGCGCGTCGTCGATACCGTCGCTCGCGAACGAGCTGGGGCTGGCGCAGACGCCGCAGGCCTTCCGGGTCCGGGCGCTCCGCGAAGCACACGACCGGGCGTTCGCCGCCGAGGAGAAGGTGACCGACGACGCGATGCTGCTGGAGCGGATCGCGACCGTCGTCGCCGTCGCCGGTGACCCGATGAACTTCAAGATCACGACGATGCTCGACCTCGCGCGCGCCGGAGGCACGGATGGGCGGCGTGCGTGCCTGAGGCGCGGGGTCCCGCGGACGCGGTCTCGGCTTCGACGTCCATCGGTTCGCGACCGGTCGCGAGCTGTGGCTCGGCGGCGTGCGGTTCGATGGCGAGGACGGGCTGATGGGCCATTCCGACGGCGACTACGGTCTGTCACGCGGTCGCCGGACGCGCTGCTCGGCGCCTCGGCCCTCGGCGACGTCGGCGAGCATTTCCCGAGTCCGACGCCGCGATCGAGGGGATCTCGGGATCCACCTCTGCTGCGGCCGTGTCGTGGAGCTGCTCGGCGGGGCGGGGTTCACGCCGTCCTCGTGCGACGTGACGGTCGTCGCCGACCGGCCCGCGATCGCGCCGCGCCGTCAGGAGATCGGTCGCGGCTCGCCGAGATCCTGGCGATCCCGATCGACCGGATCTCGGTGAAGGCGACGCGTCCCGAGGGCTTGGGGCTCGCGGGCGACGGGATCGGATGCCTCGCCGTCGCGGTGGTGACGTGAGCGCTGCGGACCGCCGTGGTGCGATCGAGCGACGAGCTGATCGCGGGGCGGCGCGCCGTCGCCGAGGCGATCGGGACGGGACGCGCGGTCGAGGTGCTGGTGGCACCCGGCGCCCGGCCGGAACCAGGGACTCCGAGCGGTGCTCGGCGCGGCCGACCGCGCACGGATCCCCGTGCGCGAGGTCGGCCGCGCCGACCTGGATTCGACTCGCGCGCGATCACCGAGGGTGATCGCGCGCGATCCGCCCGGCCGGGTCGAACGCAGCCTTCGCTGTCGGAGCGTGATCTGGCCGAGACCGAGTGGGCCGAGGACGCGATCGCCGTCGTGCTCGACGGCATCGAGGATCCCCAGAACCTCGGCGCCGCGGCGCGGTCCGCAGAGGCGCGCCGGCGCGTCCGTGCTCGTCAGCCGGACGCACCGCGGCGGCACCCGTGACGCGACGCGGCCGATCCGGGCGTCGGCCGGCGCGCTGCTGCACCTCCGGCACGCGCGCGTCGCGAACATCGCCCGCGCGATCGAGCGGCTGCAGGATGCCGGCTTCACGCGCGGTCGGGCTCGACGGTTCCGCGGAGCGGAGCATCTTCGACACCCGATGCCCGGACGGGCGTGTCGCGATCGTGCTCGGGAGCGAGGGGTCGGGTCTTTCACGGCTGGTGCGCGAGCGATGCGATCTGCTGGTCGCCCTGCCGATGCGTCGGCCGTGTGGACTCGTTGAACGCCGCCGCCTCGCTCGCCGCCGCGCTCTACGCCTTCGTGCTTCCGCGCGGATCCGAGGAGACCGGTGAACGAGGGACCGGCAGACCCGACGCAGCCGTCAGGGTCGGAACCCGCGAGGCAGCCTCCGGGTTCGCGCTTCGAGGATCTCACCGACTTCGAGGTTCCGGTCGATGCGGTCGCCACCGGACGTCGGACCCCGATCCTCGATCGCCGCCGCGGTCGTGCTGTTCGCCGGGGCGTTGTTCGCCGTCCTCTACGTCGTTCTGCTCCTGCCCTTCGCGTCGTCCGAGCGAGGATCCGTCGGTCTCGAGCGCGCCTCGTCGGCTTCCTGCTCGTGTACGGCGCCCTCAGAGCCGTGGCCGGCGTGCTCGTGCTGCTGCTGCGGCCAGGGCGGGCGGTGGCTCGGGATCGTGCTCGCGGTCGTCGGGATCGGGCTCGGCATCGCGCGCGCGTCCTCGACGCCGGCGAGCGGTCTCGTCACGATGCTGCTCAACGGGTTCGTGATCCACGCGCTCGCCTCAAGCGGTCCGGCGTTCCGCCGAGGGTAGACTCGGCACGTCGCCGGCGTGGCGCAGCCCGGTAGCGCAACCGACTTGTAATCGGTAGGTCGTCGGTTCGAATCCGACCGCCGGCTCTCGGTCTACGCTACGGCACGGGCGGCGGTTGCTCGCTTCGAGCGTCCTCCCCACGACGATCGCACGGCTCCTCGTCCGGATCGCTGGGCAGTGACGGCCTCGAGCTCGAGGAGCGAGATCCGCATGCGGTCGCGGATGGCCTGGGCCTGGCTCAACGTCCACTCGCGCAGCGGCGCCATCTCGCGCCCGTATGTTCGCCGCCTCGTCCTGGGCCTCGCTCGAGCAACCGCTCGATCGTGCGCCCGCGCCTCTCTCTCCGCCACCAGGGCCTCGATGCGCTTCTTGGCGGCCTCCGTCCTCGCCTCCGCCACGATGCCCGACGCCACGAGCTCCGCCCTGTCCCCGGGAACGCTCGACGTCTCGATCGAACCGCACGGACGAGCTCCATCACGTGCTCGGAAACGCCCTCGTAGGGGTCACGGTCGCGGCCGAGACCGGGTCGCGTTCCCGCTGCAACTCCTCGACCTCTCCACGCGATCGCTCGAGGTCGTTCCTCGCCTGCGTCGAGGTCGGTCCGCGCCTGCTCGAGGTCCTTGAGGTCGCTGCAGGGCGCGATCGAGCCGAGACTCGAGATCGGATACCCGCGCCCGGACCAAGCGCAGATGCGCCAGGACTTGCTCTTGGTCGAAGCCCCGCCGCACGACCTTGAACGGAAGGCACGGTGCGACTTGGGTCCAGCGACCGGAGACTCCGCTGGTTCGCGTCCATGGTCCTCTCACAGGCCCGGGCAAAGCGAAGGTTACGCGTCCTTGTGGGGTGCAACGTACCGCCATCGGGCTACGCCGAGGAGGGCCCGAAAGGCGGTATCTCGATCTCCGAACGCCCTAGGCAGCAACGGACCGTAGAAGTCATCGACCCGAGCTATCGGCGGCGCTCAGCCGCCCGGAGGTACACGCGGAACGACGCGCCGCCGCCGGGACGGTCCTCGACCCACGCCGCGACCACCGTGGAGCTCGGCGAAGCGCTTCACCAGGGACAGACCGACCCCTACCCCAGGCGAATGACTGGTCGCGGAACCGGGGGCCTGGCGGAACGGTTCGAAGATCGCCTCTCGGAGCTCGGGCGGGATCCACGATCCCGTCGTCCTCGACCATCAGCAGCAGGCCTCCGTCCTTCGGGACCGCTCGCACCCACACCTCGGCTCCGGGCGGCGTGTGCCGGAGGGCGTTCGTGACGAGGTTCTCGACGATCCGCTCGACCTTCGGGGCATCCAGGCTGACGATGAACGGTTCCACGTCGACGGTCAGGTCGTGGCCGTTGCGCTCCTCGGTCTCGTCCGACGGCGCGGCGGATCGGCTCGCCGACGTCGGTCGGACGTCGCTGCGGCGACACGATCCCTCGCTGGAGACGATCCAGGTCGAGCAGATCGCCCAACAACCGCTCGAGCTTGCGGGCGTTGGCGGCGATACGCCGAACGAGGTCGACCGCGTCCTCCTGTGGGCAAGTCCATGTTGGCTCTGCTCCAGCGTGATCGCCGATCCGAGGATCGACGGTCAGCGGCGTCCGCAGGTCGTGCGAGACCGCCTCCAGGAACGTGTTCTTCATGTCGTCGAGCGCCTCGAGCTGTTGCGCCGCCTCGCGCTCGCGCCGGAACGCCTCCGAGTACTTCCGTTCGGACGCCTGGAGCGCCTGCTCCGCCTGCTTGCGTTCCGTGATGTCGACCATGAGCCGCGGAGCTGCCGCGGCCCCCGCGAACGTCGGACGACGTGGATCAGGTCGCGGACCCACACGTCCTGCCCGCTCGGTGTGCGGACGCGGTATTCGAGGGTCGTGTCCCGGCCCTCGTCGCGGGCCCATCGCACGGCCAGCTCGGCAGCGTCCCGGTCGCGCTCGTGCACGTGGTCCCCCACGCCTTGCCCTGGGAGGGCCAGGAGCCGGCATCGGGTCCGAGCACCGGGTCCGCGCGCCCACCGACGAACGTGAGCCGGAGGTCCTTCGCGTCGGCCTCCCAGAAGATGGCGTCGAGCGTCTCGACCAACTCCGTGGAAGCGTTCGAGCTCCGACAGGCGGCGCGCGTTGCCGAGCGCGCAGAGAGGTGATGTCCGCGATGCCTTGCGCGAACGACAGGGCATCGTCGTCGAACGGCGGCACCGTCCGGCTCGCCCACCGCGACGATCGCGCCGAACCCGTCCGCGTCCCACCGCAGCGGCGTGACGAGGACGGCGCCGGGATCGTCCATGAAGCGGAGGTCCGCGGGAACCTGCATCGCCACCTCCTGCGGGATGACGAAGGGCTCCGGTCTCGCTGAACAGGAAGTGCTCCGCGATCTCCTTGGGGATGTCGGCGATCTCCGACCTCGGTTTCGTCGTGTGCGTACCGACGGCGAAGCACGCGAGCGACGCGGAACGCCCCCGTTTCCTCGTGCGCGCGTGTAGGCCGCGGCGGCGACGCAGGGCACGATCGTCGGGACGGTCTCGATCGCCCGCTGGAAGATCTCCCGACGGTGCGTTCGGACGTCATCGCCTGCGAAAGCCGCAGCAGGCGCGCCGGAGACCCGGGCTTCGCGGCGCTCGGCTTCTGAGCGAGGCGAGCGGTCTGGAACGCGCACGGCGGCGTGCGACGCCAGGACCTCCAAGAGCCGGCGGTCGTCTTCGTCGAACTGCGCGAACCCCAGCTTCGACAGCACGGTCGCGCCGACGACCTCGTCGCCCGCGATCGTGGGGACGGCGAGCATCGATTCCAGCAGGTCGTCGTCGGTGCCGGGGATCGTCACCGAGAACTCGATCTGGCGGGCGTCGGGGGTCAGCAGGGAGGTCTTGGTGAGTGCGACGTGCCCGGTGATCCCCTCGCCCAGCTTCGTCACGAGTGCGGGGAGGACTCGGTCGCGTAGTCGGTGAAGAGCTCGCCCCGGAAGGCGACCGGGGAACAAGCGTGTCGCCGTCGGGCTGGCAGCAGATAGACCCGGCAGTTGTGGTAGTCGATGATCGTCCTCAGGCTCAGCGGTGATCGCCGCCGCGACCTCCTCGACGTCGCCGAGCATGTTGAGCGCAGGCCGCCAGGTTGTGCAGCATGTTGAGCTGCGCGATGGAACGGACGTCGTCGCGCAGCCGCTTCGGCTCTGGTCCTACCTGTGCCACGGATCGCCTCGCCACGTCGGGGACGGCCCATGCTCTCACCCGAGCAGGCCTCCGGTAGCGATTTCGGCAGTCGCCGGGCGGTGCTTGAACCGGGTGGGATCGGATGCGAGCCTCGTGGAACGTGAGCCAACGAGGCGCGACCGATGCCCACGAGGGCAGTTCGGATGACCGAGCGCGCGCGATCTTGGACTTCGAGCGGGAGGCGTGGAAGCTGGACGTCCGCAAGGAGCGAGCGATCCGCGAGCGGTTCCGGCTTCTCCGCCGCCGCTACCACCAGCTGCTGCACCGGATCGTCGACGGTCCGCACGCGCTCGAGTACGACCCGATGCTCGCTGCGGCGGCTGCGGCGGATCCGGGAGATCCGCCAGCCGCCGCCGCACCGCCGATCGCCCGGTTCCGTCTCTAGGCTGGGTAGGCACGGCAGCCGGCGGAGCGCGCTGCGGGAAGCGAGCCCAACCGGTAGGATGCGGGCGGTGAACCTCGGCACCGCTCCGGATCGTCGTCATCGTTGCGACTCGTCGTCGCCGGCGCGGTCGTGCTCGCGCAACGGGTTCCCGAGAGCGGCGCGGAGCGTTGCGGGGCCTTCCGGTGGCGCGAGCCCCAGCGGGTCCGCATCGAGCCCCACCGCCAGCCCACCACGCAGCCGCCGCCGACCGGTCCCTCCCCGGAGACGACCGGGCGTCGTTCATGGCGCTCAACGGAACGACGGTGACGGGCGCCGGCGCCGCCGCGCAGCAGGTGCTCGCCGAAGCACGGCTACAACGTCCGTAGCAGGACGCCGTGATGCCCGAGCGCCAGGGCGTCGCCAAGACGACGATGCTACTACCGGGCTGGCCAAGGCGGCGCCCAGAACAAGTCGAACGCCGCCGTACGTCGCCGACGACCGTACTTCGACGGTGCGTCGGTCAAGAAGGCTCGACCCGTCGTTGGAGAGCGTCGTACCGCCGAGCGCCACGATCGCGGTCGTCGTCGGGCAGGACTTCGCCCAGACCCTCGTCCAGTGACCGTCCGGGGTCCCGTGGAGTACGACTCGGTCACGGCCAACCGGCCGTTGACGTGCGAGAACGCGGTCCCTAGCCTGAAGTCGGGGAAGGTGGTCGACCCGGTGCTCAAGGTCTCGCAGAAGCTCGAATACGCGATGCGCGCCATGATCGAGCTCGCCCAGCGGCGCGACGACGACGCCCTGGTTCCCGCTCGCGAGATCGCCGGAGCGTCAGCAGGTGCCGCTGCGGTTCTTGGAGCAGCAGCTCGGGGCGCTGTCGAAGGCCGGGCTGGTCGAGAGCTTCCGCGGCGCGGGCGGGGGTGCCGGATCGCCCGCGATCCGGCCAGATCGCGGTCGCGCGAGATCGCCGACGCGATCGAGGGACAGATCTACCCGGTGTTCTGCCTCGAACCGTCCGACCACACCTGCTTCGCGGACTCGCGCTGCGGCCTCCAAGGGTTCTGGGCGGACGTCGCCACGGCGGTGCAAGCAGGTCTTCGAACGACACGACGGTGGCGGACCTTGCGGCCCGCCACCGGGAGATGGCTCCGGGAACGGTGATGGTCAGCCCGGAGGAACTGTTGTCGCGGTTGAACTGACCGGTCGGCGTCTCCGCGTCAGCCGGTCCAGCCCATCGCCTTCGCGGCGTCCATCGCCCATGATCTTCGTCAGCTTCGTCCCGCATACCGGGCAGGTGCCCTGCAGCGCGGGGCGTCCGTTCTTCAGCGTGACCAGCGAGCCGGTGAACTCGCGCTTCTCGCGGCACTTCATGCAGTAGGCCACGTCGGCCATCCGACGCCTCCCTTCCCCATCCGACCGCGGTGGCGGCTGACCTCGTGTTCTCCCCGGGGCAACCGAACATGCCCGAAGGCCGCCCTCGAGGCGGCCTTCCACGATGGTGCCCGCGCACGGGCTCGTGATGCCGCAGCGTACGAGGTCGCGTTCGAACCTGGCCGCTGCGTACGATGGCGGTCCGCCCGGCGGCCACGGACACCGGAGGAGGACCCACCGACGTGAGCGAGCCCGCAGCGCAACATCGAGGCCCTCCTGTCGGAGCAACGATCGTTCCCACCACCGCAAGCGTTCCGGGACCGCGCCGTCGTGCGGGATCCCGGCCGATCTACGACGGCCGCCAGCGCTGATCACGAGGCCTTCTGGGCAGAGCAGGCCGGTCAGCTCGCCTGGTCCCGGCCCTGGGATTCCGTGATGGAACGGGACGCGCCCTGGGTCACCTGGTTCGCGGGCGGGCGCCTGAACGCCTCGGTCAACTGCCTCGACCGCCACGTCGAGGCGCGGCAGGCGGCGACAAGGTCGCGTTCCACTGGGAGGGCGAGCCGGGCGACGCGCGGACGATCACCTACGCGAGCTGCTGGAAGAGGTGTGTCGGCTCGCGAACGCGCTGCGGTCGCTCGGGGTCGCGCAAGGGCGACCGGGTCAACATCTACCTCGGCATGATCCCCGAGCTGCCGATCGCGATGCTCGCGTGCGCGCGGATCGGCGCGCCGCATTCGGTCGTGTTCGGCGGCTTCAGCGCCGAGGCCCTGCGCGACCGGATCAACGACGCGCAGGCCAAGGTCCTGATCACCGCCGACGGCGCCTGGCGGCGTGGCAGGTCGTCCCGCTCAAGGCGAACGCGGACGACGCGGTGCGGGAGTGCCCGTCGATCGAGCACGTGATCACCGTGCGCGCGATGCGGGAACGAGCACGCGTTCACCGAGGGCCGCGACCACTGGTACCACGAGCTCGTCGCGGAGCAGACGCCGACGTGCGAGCCCGGAGCGACATGGAGGCGGAGGACCTGCTCTACCTGCTCTACACGAGCGGCACGACCGGCAAGCCCAAGGGGATCGTGCACACGACCGGCGGCTACCTGACGCAGGTCGCCGCGACCCACCGGATGATCTTCGACATCCACGACGACGACGTCTTCTGGTGCGCCGCCGACTGCGGGTGGGTCACGGGCACTCGCTACATCGTCTACGGGCCGCTCGCGAACCACACCACCGGCGTGATGTACGAGGGCGCGCCGGACTGGCCCGACAAGGACCGGTGGTGGTCGATCGTCGAGAAGCATCGGGTGACGATCCTCTACACCGCGCCGACCGCGATCCGCTCGTTCATGCGGTGGGGCACCGAGTATCCCGGCGCAGCACGACCTGTCGTCGCTGCGGCTGCTCGGCTCGGTCGGCGAGCCGATCAACCCCGAGGCGTGGGTCTGGTACTGGACGCGTGATCGGCGGCGAGCGCTGCCCGGTCGTCGACACGTGGTGGCAGACGGAGACCGGCGCGATCATGATCACGCCGCTGCCCGGCATCACCACGCTCAAGCCGGGCTCGGCGACGTCCCCGTTCCCGGGGATCGACGCCGACGTCGTCGACGAGACCGGCAGCGTCCGTTCCGCTCGGCGGCGGTGGGTACCTCGTGCTCACGGCACCCGTGGCCGGCGATCGCGCGCACGATCTGGGGCGATCCCGATCGCTACGTCGAGACGTACTTCGGCAGGTTCGGCGCCGACGTCTACGTCGCGGGCGACGGCGCCCGGCGCGACGAGGACGGGCTACTTCTGGCTCCTCGGTCGGATCGACGACGTGATGAACGTGGCCGGGCACCGGCTGTCGACGTTCGAGATCGAGTCGGCGCTCGTGGACGACGCAGACGGTCGCCGAGGCCGCTGTCGTGCTCGCGGCCGGACGACACTGAAGGGCGAGGCGATCGTCGCGTTCGTCACGCTTGAAGAGCGGGCTTCGAGGGAGACGCCGCGATGCTCGCCGAGCTCCGCGAGCACGTCGTCGAAGGTGATCGGACCGATCGCGAAGCCCGACAACATCATCTTCACGCCGGACCTCCCGAAGACCCGGTCGGGAAGATCATGCGCCGGCTGCTCCGCGACGTCGCCCGCGGCAACAGTCTCGGAGACGTCACCACGCTCGCCAACGCCGAGATCGTCGAGCAGATCCACGACATGGTCGAAACGGCCCGACCGAAGGATGAGTGAGACGTCCGCGTCGGCGGGGCCCAGGCAGCGTTCGTTGAGCGCGCCCGGGTGGCGCCGCTTGGGGACCACGATGCTCGACGCGGTACGCCGCACGTCGTCCCGGTCTGCCCGGTCCTCGACCTCGATCGCATCCTGATCGCCTCCGCGTTCGACCGGAAGGTCGCGAACATCCGGGACAACCCGGCCGTGTGCATCGCGTTCGACGACTATTCCGAGGACTGGGAACAGGGTCTCGCCCAGGTCATCGTGTACGGCGACGCATACTTGGTAGACAGCGGCCCGGAGTTCGACGCGCGGACGCCGCCCTGCTGAACGAGAAGTTCCCCAGTACCCGGCGAGCACCTCCCCGATCGAGCGTCGGCATCGACGGTGATCATCGAGATCCGGACCGTCCGCGTCTCAAGCTCCGGCGTCTGGGAGATCGTTCCGGGCACCGATCAGGGCTGCGGGCGAAGAAGTCCAGGATCAGCTCCATGTGGTGCACCCGTTCGTCGACGGCGTCTTCGCGTGATGGCCCTCCGGATACAGCTGAAGGTCGACGTCCCCGGCCCCGGGCACGAACGCATCGACCCACGGCAGGATGCCTTCCAGCGGGCATCGTGGGATCGTTCTCCCCGGCGATCACCAACACCGGAGCGGTGACGGCGGCGACGGAATACCGTCGCCTGGCGGTACGCGTCGGGGACCTGCTCCGGCGAGCCGCCGCACACGGCGGCCGTCCTGCGCTGGAGCTCGGGGCTAGGCGTGATGCGCCGCGACGAAGTCGCTGGCAGGATGCCCGCGAAGATCGCGCGCCACCGATCGGGATGGACGCTGGCGCTGGAAGCACGCCAGGCAGCCGCCCCAGGACCAGCCGCTCCAGTACACCTGCCGAGGATCGACGACGCCCTCGCGTTCCAAGGCATCGAGGCCCGCGATGATGTCTTCCGTCTCCGTGAAGCAGACGGCTGATCAGCGCAAGGCGGAACGCCACGCCGTATCCCGGAGCCGCGGTAGTTGACGAGGGCGACCGCGTACCCGGCGTCGACGAACGCTTTCGTCCCGGGGTCGAAGCGATCAGTGTCGTGCCACTGGGACGCCAGGCACCGACATCACGGTGGGAATGGCCTCCTCTTGCCCGGCGGCGTCACCACGAACGCGTGGATCGTGTCGCCGCTAGTTTGGAAGAAGGGAACGATCGAACGCTCGACCGGGCGGTGGTGGCGGTTCCGGGGCACTCGTGAGCACGTCACGACCGTCCTGATCGATCACCCGCGGGGCACGGGTCGCGTCGCTCGCCAGGAGCCACACGGCGTTACCGGCGGATGGCGGCGCCTGTCGCTCTCGATGTCCCCGTGCGGGTCGGCGATCAGATCTATCGCCCTTCGGTCGACGGATTCAACCGGTAGTTGGCCCTGCCCTCGTGCTCGTGACGGACGAGGAGCGCGGACCCGTCCGCCACCACTGATCAGCGACGGCGCCCGGAGTGTCGACCGCGAGGTCGGTCCGAGCCCGGTCTCGACGTCCCGCCCAGATGGCGGGCCGCTCGAACGGCCCCAGTTCGCTCGTGAACGCCAGCCGCTGGTCTCCGGGTACCATCCACGCGTCGGGCTCTCGAGGTTTGCGCCCGCATCGACGAGGTGTCGCCCCGGCCTGCTCCGGTGTCCGCATCGCGAGGACAGCGCGAGGTGCAGGATGCCGCCGCGTTCGGCGTGCCGGACGCACAGCAGCGAGCCGTCCGCCGAGAGCTTCCCTCCTGTCTCGATACGCCCGACCCACCCCCGCTCGGGAACGACGCGCCCACGGCGAGTGAGGGTCCTCTCCGTCGTGTCGTCGACGTAGACCTCGATAGCTCGCCCGACCTCAACGCCGATCGCGGTCCGGCTCGGGTGGAACGCGAGGCCCGTGGGCCACCCTCGGGAGATCTGGCAGGATCGGTCAGGGACGCCGCCGGCCGGTGCCTCCGACCAGCCGGCCCCGCCTGTCGCCGGTCACATCGCTCCACCAGACGAAAACGGCTGTCGGGCGCGCCCAGACCCTCGTCCACCCTGATCGGTGCCCGCTCAGTTGTTCTTACGCTCCCGTCCGAGATCGTGGGTCCACACCTGCGCTGACGCCGCCGAGCGTGCTGATCAGGGCGAGCAGGCTCGATCTGCCGTGACCACGCGGGGAAGCCCAGCTCTTCAGGAGCGGTGAAGCGTGTCGCACCCAGGCCCGTTCCTCACTCATCGGGGTCGAAGCCTACCTCGGCGTCGCGTTGCCAGTTCTCGGCTCCGGGAGCTACCATCCCTTAGCACTCACGCCTGTCGAGTGCTAGCAGTCGGCAGGTCGTCTGAGAACCGAACGAAGGAGGCAACGGATGGCAGCGAAGCTCATCAGCTTCGACGAGGAAGCCCGTCGGGCCCTCGAGCGCGGGATGGACCAGCTCGCGAACGCCGTCAAGATCACGCTCGGCCCGAAGGGTCGCAACGTCGTCCTCGAGAAGAAGTGGGGCGCGCCCACGATCACGAACGACGGCGTCTCGATCGCCAAGGAGATCGAGCTCGACGACCCGCTGGAGAAGATCGGCGCGGAGCTGGTCAAGGAGGTCGCCAAGAAGACCGACGACGTCGCCGGTGACGGCACCACCACGGCGACGGTGCTCGCCCAGGCGATCGTGAAGGAAGGCCTGCGCAACGTCGCGGCCGGCGCGAACCCGATGTCGCTCAAGCGCGGCATCGAGCGTGCCGTCGAGCTCGCGGTCGAGCGCGATCAAGACCGGTCGCGAAGGACGTCGACTCGAAGGACGAGATCGCCAACGTCGGCGCGATCTCGCGCCGCCGACCCGAGATCGGCGAGAAGATCGCCGAGGCCGTCGACAAGGTCGGCAAGGACGGCGTCATCACCGTCGAGGAGTCCAACACCTTCGGCATGGAGCTCGAGTTCACCGAGGGCATGCGCTTCGACAAGGGCTACATCTCGCCCTACTTCGTCACCGACCCCGAGCGCATGGAAGCCGGTGCTGGAGGACCCGTACATCCTGATCGCCAACTCAGAAGATCGCGGCGGTCGAAGGATCTCGCTCCCGTGCTCGAGAAGGTCATGCAGGCCGGCAAGCCGGTCCTCGTGATCGCCGAGGACGTCGAGGGCGAGGCGCTCGCGACGCTCGTCGTCAACAAGATCCGCGGCACGTTCCCGAGCGCGGCGGTCAAGGCCCCGGGCTTCGGGGACCGCCGCAAGGCCATGCTGCAGGACATCGCGATCCTCACGGGCGCGACCGGTCATCTCCGAGGAGGTCGGCCTGAAGCTCGAGAACGCCACGATCGACCTGCTCGGCATCGGCTCGCAAGGTCGTCGTCACGAAGGACGACACGACGATCGTCGAGGGCGGCGGCAAGGACGAGGACATCCAGGGCCGGATCAACCAGATCAAGGCCGAGATCGAGAAGACCGACTCCGACTACGACCGCGAGAAGCTCCAGGAGCGCCTGGCGAAGCTGTCGGGCGGCGTCGCCGTCATCAAGGTCGGCGCGGCCACCGAGGTCGAGCTGAAGGAGAAGAAGCACCGGATCGAGGACGCCGTGCAGTCGACGAAGGCGGCCGTCGAAGAGGGCATCGTGCCCGGCGGCGGCGTCGCGCTGCTGAACGCGCAGGCCGGCGCTCGACAAGGTCGGACCTCGAGGGCGACGAGCTGACCGGCGCCGCTGATCGTGCGTCGCGCGCTCGAGGAGCCGATCAAGCAGATCGCCCTGCAACGCCGGCCTCGAGGGCGGCGTCATCGTCGAGAAGGTGCGTCGCGCTCACCGAGGGCCAGGGGCTCGAACGCGGCCACCGGCGAGTACGGCGACATGATCAAGTTCGGCGTCGTCGACCCGGCGAAGGTGACGCGCTCGGCGCTGCAGAACGCGGCCTCGATCGCGGCCCTGTTCCTCACGACCGAGGCCATCGTGGCCGAGAAGCCGGAGAAGGAGAAGGCGCCGGCGGGCGGTATGCCCGGCGGCGGCGACATGGACTTCTGATCCGACCGCAACGTGGTGGGCGGGGCCCGGGCGCGGATGCGCGCCAGGCCCCTCCCGTTTCCGTCACGGAACCGCAACATCCGGCCTCGAACCGTCGGGCCCGCGGAACCGAAAGAAGGGGTGGAGCCCCTCTCTCCGAGCGAAGGCCCCGGGCGAAGCCCGGGGCCTTCGTGATCTCTCGGCCCGTATGCTCCGCCCCCGTGGAGCAGATCGAGATCGCGATCCGGTGGCGCGACGTGGACAACTACGGCCACGTCAACAACGCCGTCTACCTCACCTACCTCGAGGAATGTCGCGATCGGTGGGTCCGCCGGACCCTCGGCGACGACGTCGGGTTCGTGATCGTTCGCGTCGCGATCGACTTCCGTCGGGAGCTCTCGCTCGAGGACGAGGTCGGTCACGGTCGCGTGCCGGGGCACCGGCTACGGAACATCGTCGATCCGGACCGCGGAGACGATCCGAGCCAAGGCCGGGTGGATCGCCGCCGAGTCGGAGTCGGTGATCGTCGCCCACGACGCCGGCAGCCGGAAGTCACGACCGATCACGGATCGCGGAGCGTTCGGCGCTTGGACGCGGCGATCGAGGCCGACCGGGCGCGGTCAGCACCGGAAGGATCTGGCGGCCGAATCGTGAAGTGCTGGCGGTACCAGCCGTCGCCGACCCACATGATCGTGACGCCGCCGGGCGTGCTGCTCGAATCCAGCGAGAACCCGTTGCCGATGTACGTGTCGACGTGATCGACCGTGCCGTCTCCGTCGCCGTCGTAGAACATCAGGTCCCCCGGTTGGAGGTCGCCGGAAGGCGATCCGCTTCTTCGTCATCGCCGCCATGTCGGCCGAGGTCCGTTGCGCGAGCGCCCACCCCGCGTACGGCCGCGGCGGGGCGACCTTCCAGCTGCTGTTGTCGTCGGCGCGGAGGAGCCACCAGGCGAACCCGGAGCAGTCGAACCCGGAACGCGGTTGGCCGCCGAGCGCCGCCGGCTCCGGCGTGGACAGACCCCATTCGCCGCCCCAGACGTAGGGGTAACCGACGTAGCGGACCCCCACTGGACGACGCTGAGCATCCGCGGTCCGAGGTTCGGCAGCTCGACGTTCGCGTACTGAGCCAGGAGGTCGCCGACGCTCCAGGACGGCTGGGTCGTCGCGCGCCAGAGCGAATACGCGACCTGGGTCCTCGGCATCAGGTCGGTCGGACCGACGTCCATCGCCTTCGGAGCCGGTCGGCGCGTTGTAGCGCAGGTCCAAGCGCATGCCCAGGAGCGTCGTGCCGAAGCTCATCGGGACGTGGAAGGTGGCACCCGACCGGGTGTGGATGTGGTTGAGCGCGATCGCGGCGCGCTGCAGACCGAGGGCGAGCACGAGCGCCCGGTGGAGCATGCTCATCGTGACCGGGTCATCGGGCGCGAACGATCCGTCGCGCCTGCCGGCCGAGCCATCCGTGTTCGAGCGGCGACGGCGGCGTAGCGGTACCAGCCGCTCGACGCGTCGAGGTCGGGGAACACGATCGAAGGATCGGGCGCCTCGTCGGGCGCGAACGCCCGCACGATCGAGCGCGCGAGGTACTTCCGGTCTCGATCGCGTGCGGACGGAACGGGTACGTGCCGTCAGCGTTGGCGGCGAAGTCACGCATCCAGTCGTTGGTCGCGGCGACGAACCGGATGCCTTCCTTCGCCCACCCATCCGACGCCGTGAGATCCGGAGAAGCGGATCTGGGGCACGGCCGTCGCGCGTCAGTGGCTCGACGAGCCGATCGTGGGGTAGACGATCGGGAGCGCGGGGATCCCTGATCCAGCCTCACCCGCGGTCCGGTCCCAACGAGTGATCCTCACAGTTGCTCGCCGACGGACGCGGTCGCCTGTGCTGATGCTGCCAACGTCAATGAGGCGATGCTCGCCACGACGGCCACGATCGCGGAGGGCACGCGCGAACGACGTCGGAACCAGACCCCCGGACCCATACTCCGGTCCTCGGCATCCGGGCTGGAGGTCTTTACCGGAGCGGTGAGAACAGCACGATCGAACGACCGCGCTTACGCCGAGCTCAGTCCTTCGGGCCTTCCTTGCGGACCTCTTGGACCTGCTTGAGGGCCTCGCGAAGGTCCACCAGCCACTCCTCCTGCCGCTCCGACACCAGGCGGACACACCACGCGAGCGCGTGGCTCCGGGAGCGCGCGACGCCGGCGTCGACCAGCGTGTCCAACACCTCCCGCTCGGGCATCCGCAGGCGCGTCATCGCGGGGATCGCCAGGGTCGTGAAGAGCTGGCGCTGGTCTGCACACTTTGCACCCCAGCTGATCTTGCGGCCGAACCGGCGCTCGGCCTCGTCCGCGATCCGCATCCGCTGGGTGCGCGTGTCCTCGCGGAACCCGGAGATCCGTGCCTCGGCGGCCGCGGTCCGCGTCTCCGGCCCGGCGTCCTGCGGGAGCTCGGGCTCGGCCAGGGTGCCGACGACGAGGATCTCGTCACGGTCGAACGAAACGTCGATCGGCCCGACGAACCACTCCGCGGGGAGCCGTCCGGCGAACCATCCTTCGGGTGCTCGTGGAAGTCGCTCTTCTCAGTCATGCGACGAGATTACATCATTACATCGATACGTCAAGGAGATGACCGCCGGAGGGTCGTGGGTGTACCTTCCGACCCGTGCGCGTGGTCCGCTGGTTGACGCCTGACGTGCCGCCCGCACCCGCCGCCGTCCGTCCGCTCCGTCCGGGCCGCACCTGGTCGTCAAGACGAAGCCCCTCACCGGCATCCCCGCGATCCGCAACTTCTTCCGCACGACCCAGACGCCCGTCTACTTCGTGAGCGCGACCGCGTTCAACCTGCTGGGGATCGATCGGTGGGTCCGCACCTTCAAGTTCATCAACTACTACGACTCTTTCGACGGGTGGCATCCCAACGTGTTCGTCCCGCGCGAGCAGACGCCGCGGGCGTTCGGGTCGATCGAGGAGATCGTGAACTACCTGCTGGGGCACAAGGAGGTCGGCGACCTGGTCTCGGCCCACGGCCCGCGGCAAGGCCGCGTTCCTGATGTTCGACGACGAGACCGAGCAGCTCGCCGACGAGCTTCGGCTCGACGTCGCGTTCCCGCCCGCCGCGCTCCGCCACCGGCTCGATTCCAAGATCGAGACCACGCGGCTCGGCGACGAGGCCGGGGTGCCGAGCGTCCCCAACACGATGGGCACCGCGACGACGTACCCGGAGCTCGTCTCGCTCGCGACGGTCGCGTGGGCTCGGGGACGACCTCGTCGTGCAGACGCCGTACGGCGACTCCGGCCAGACGACGTTCTTCATCGCCGACGGGCGGCGACTGGGATCGCCATGAACGGAAGGTCGTGGGCGAACAGCTCAAGGTGATGAAGCGGATCGAGCCGCGGGAGCTCGCGATCGAGGGCGTGATCACCCGGCACGGCACGCTGGTCGGTCCCCTGATGGCCGAGCTCGTCGGCTTCCGAGGAGCTCACGCCCTACGACGGCGGCTGGTGCGGCGACGACGTCTCGCCGGAGCTGCTCACCGAGAAGCAGCGGCGCGACGCGCGCGAACGGACGATCGCGATGGGCGAGCGCCTGCGACGGGAGGGCTACCGCGGGTACTTCGAGCTGGACTTCCTGCTGGACGCCGGACACGGGCGACCTGTGGCTCGGCGAGCTGAACCCCGGCGTGACCGGCGCGTCGAGCATCACGAACGTGACGGCCGTCGCCTACGGCGACATGCCGCTGTTCCTGTTCCACCTGCTCGAGTTCATGGACGTCGACTACGAGATCGATGTCGACGAGCTGAACGAGCGATGGGCGCAGGTCCAGAACCTGGACGAGTGGACCCAGTTCATCCTGAAGCAGACCGAGGACGTGACCGAGCTGCATCACGAGGGCGCCGGCGTCGGGCATCTGGAGGATGCCCGACGCCGGCGACCTCCGCTTCGCGCGGCGCGTCACCGATTGGCACACGGTCGCCGACGAAGCCGGAGGCGCTTCTACCTGCGGATCGCCGGAGCCGGCCAGTACCGCTACCCGGGCGCCGACCTGGGCATCCTGGTGACCCGGGGACGGTTCATGAACGACGAGCACGAGCTGCTCGATCGCGCCAGGGGTTGGATCTCCGGGATCAAGGCGCAGTACGCGAGCGTGCCGCTCGGATCACGACGAGCCGCCGCCGCACGAGCCCGAGCCGTTCGGGTTCAAGCTCCTCTGAGGCGCTCGGCGGCGCTCGACGCTCGCGCGTCCTCCTGCGAGCATCTGCGCGGCCATGCGCATGCTCCCGTTCACGTTCCGCTCGCATCGAGGAGCTCGAGCTCGGCGAGCGCTGGCGCGCCGTCTTCGAGGAGCGAGTGGCCGCACTACCGGGACGTGGTTCCTCCGCGAGGGCGAGGAGGCGCGCCCGTCGTACGCGACGAGCGCGCGGATGCTCCGCGCGCACATGCCGGAGCTGGTCCCGGCGTACGAGCGGGTCGTCGAGCTGGCGGGCGGCGGCGACCTGGCGGCGCGGATGCTCTCGCTCTACAAGCCGCCTCCGTACCTCGCCGCCTGCTCGCAGGGCGCCTGGACGCGCGACGGCGGTCCGCTGCTCGCTCGCAACTACGACTACGCGCCGTCGCGGTTCGAAGGCTTGGTCGTGGTCGACGCGTCTGCTGGATCGCCGCGTGATCGGCATGAGCGACTGCCTGTGGGGCCTCCTGGACGGGATGAACGACGACGGGCTCGCCGTCTCGCTGACGTTCGGCGGCCGGCAGGTCCTGGGCGACGGCTTCGGGATCCCGATCGTGACGCGGTACGTGCTTGGAGACCTGCGCGACGGTCGAGGAGGCCCGGGCGACGCTGGCGCGACTGCCGTATTCGCTCAGCCACAACCTCACGCTGGTCGATCGCGACCGGGCGGGTCCTCACCGCGTACCTCGTCGCCCGACCGCGAGCCGATCTTCCGGCGACGTCCCGGCGGCCACCAACCATCAGGGCATCGTCGAATGGCCCGAGCAGGCTCGCGCGACCCGCACGATCGAGCGCGAGCAGGCGATCGTTCGTTCGCTGGATGATCCCGCGATGGACGCCGCGTGCGTTCACCGAGAGCTTCCTGCGGCGCGCCGCTCGTTCTCGACGTCGTACGCCCATGGCGTTCGGGACGCTCTACACGGCGGTCTATCGCGTGCGGCGAAGGGCGTCGCCGAGTACCGCTGGCCCAGCCTTCACTCTGGCGGCTGAGCTTCGATGCGTTCCACGAGGCCGAGCACGTCGAGGTGCTCGCGGAGCCGACCTTCGTCGGCTCGATAGGCTGAACCCGGAGGCGAGGTGCGATGCGATCCGAGACGATCACGCGTCAACACGCGCGGCCGGCGGGTGAGCGATCTGACCGATCGCGTCCGTGCCTTCGCGCGCGACGCCGGGGAGACGGCCTCGTCCACGTCTTCGCGCCGCACGCGACCGCGGGTCTCGCGCTGATGGAAACGGGAAGCGGCTCGGAGGCGGATCTGGACGAGCTTCTGACGAGACTCGTGCCGCGGGACGACCGATACGTCCATCGGCACGGGAGCGAGGGGCACGGTGGCGACCACCTGTTCCCCGTGCTCGTCGCGCCGTCGCTCACGGTTCCGGTCCTCGACGGTCAGGTTGCGCTCGGCACGTGGCAGTCGGTGGTACTCATCGATCCCAACCGTGACAACGACGCGCGAACCGTGCGGCTCAGCTTCGTGCCCGCGTAGCGCAGACCGGCTACAGGTACTGTCCCGGCGCGTGGTCCCGCGCGGCGGGCTGGCGAGGACACCGCCTGGACGTCGCGCTCGCGAAGAAGGACCAGCTCCTCGCCGTCGAGCTCGACCTCCAGTCCGGCGGAGGGGAGGAACAGGACGCGGTCGCCTTCCTTCGCGACCCTGACCTCCGGGCCCGACGAGGGTCACGTCGCCCCACGACAGGCGCTTCGGGCGCCGGCATCGCCGTCGCCGGGATGAGCAGACCGGCCGAGGTGCGACGTTCGCCGTTCTCCGATGCACGCACGACGAGCCGATCACCGGTGAGCTTGATCTCCGGTGTCCCCGCGGTCTTCTTGGAACGGGTGCCGCGCGCGCTCCGCGCCGTGGTCGACGCCTTCGGCGCCGCGCTCGCTGCCGTCGCGCGCTCCTTCGGGGTCGGCACGGACCGAGTCTACGAGCCGACCCGCTAGCATGGGCGGCCGATGAAGGCCCGCAAGCTGATCAAGAACGCGGTCGCGGAGCTGAAGGCGTCCGAAGCGATCGACCATTGGCAGAAGGGTCGGGAGCGGATCGAAGCGGAAGACCTCCTCGCGTTCGTGATGGGCGGGGAGGAGCCCGAGCCCGACGACAAGATCGGCGAGGGCGAACGCGCGGAGTACCTGCGGCTGATCGCCCGGCGCGCGACCGGCGAGCCGATCCCCTACATCAAGGGATACACGGAGTTCCAGTGGCCTGAAGCTCATCTCCGAGCCGGGCGTGTTCGTCCCGCGCGATTCGTCCGAGTACCTCGCCGAGCAGGCGGTCAAGCGACTGCGTGGCCGCCGATCGCCGATCCTCGTGGACCTCGCGACCGGCGCCGGCACGATCGCGTTGTCCGTCGCGAACGACGTGCCGAAGGCCACGGTCTACGGGACCGATCTGTCCGAGGATGCGGTCAAGCTCGCCCGCCGCAACGCCCGGCGGCTGGGTCTGAAGGTCCGGTTCGCGGCCGGTGACGTCTTCGGAGGCTTCCCAAGACGATCGCGGGGAGCGTGGACGTGATCACGGTCCATCCGCCGTACGTCGCGATGGACGAGGTCGACGACCTGCCCGATGAGATCAAGGACTGGGAGCCGGTGCATCACGCTCACGGATCGAGCAGCGACGGCCTGGGCTTCGTCCGGCAGACGGTCGGGGAGGCGCCGGCATGGCTCGGCCGGAAGGGGTGGCTCCTCATGGAGACCGACCCGGACCGTGCTCGCGACGTGAAGAGGGTGATGGCGGACGGCGGGTTCCGGGACGTTCGCAGCACGAAGGGCGGAGACCTGAAGATCGCGCGCGTGATCGTCGGTCGGCGTCCGGCGTGACCGAGCCCCCGCGTCGCCCCGTACGGCAGCTGGTCCTCGCCCATCACGCCGGCGATGCTCGCGAGCTCCTCGATCCGGCTCGGGGTCCACGTGGTTCGACGACGGACTCGTGTACTGGACCGAGACGCGTCCGAACGGAGGACGGACGGGTCGCGCTCGTGCGATGCGGACGCGTTCTCCTCGCCCGTCGGAGGTCGCTCCCGGCCGGGACGAACGTCCGAACGCGTGTGCATGAGTACGGCGGCGGCGCCTTCGCCGTCCACCGAGGCACGATGCTACTTCTCCGAGTTCACCGACCAACGGCTCTACCGCCACGTGCCGGGAAGCGGTGAGCCGGTCCCGATCACGCCGGAGACCGGCGGCACGCACCGTTTCGCCGACGGCCGCGTGACGCCCGACGGCTCGACGTGGATCGGCGTCCGCGAACGACACGCCGGCGGAACGCGTTCCCGCAGGACGTCACGAACGAACTGGTCGCCATCCCGGACCGACGGGTCGGGGGAGCCACGGGTGATCGCCTCCGGGGCGGGACTTCTACTCCGATCGCGGATCGCCCCGGACGGCGCGAGCATCTGCTGGCTGTCGTGGGATCTGCCGTGGATGCCGTGGGACGGATGCGAGCTGCACGAAGCGGCGCTCGCGCCCGACGGCTCGCTCGGCGAGCCCAGGACCGTCGCCGGGCGCGACGGCGAGGAGTCGATCTGGCAGCCGTCGTGGAGCCCGGCGGGCGAGCTCGTACTGGGTGAGCGATGCAGGCGGCTGGTGGAACCTGGAGCGGGAGCGCGCGGGCATACGGGAGACCGTGTGCCCGCGCGATGCCGAGTTCGGGTGGCCGCATTGGGTCTTCGGCGGGTCGTCGTACGCGTTCCTCGGCGACGGAAGGATCGCCTGCCACTACGGCAGCGGAGGTGTGCAGCACACCGCGCTGCTCGATCCCGTCGACGGGCGAGCTCGTCGATCTGGACATCCCGCACCGCGGTGAGCTATCCCTCGCTCGGGGCGGAGGGTTCGCAGATCGCGTTCATCGCCGGGGGCCCGCTCTCCGGAACAGGTGGTGCTGCTCGACTTCACGAGCCGGGCCGTCGACGTGCTCCGGGAGAGCGCCAGCGTGGAGGTGGATCCGGCGGTGTTCTCGATCCACGGCAGCTCGAGTTCCCGACGGACGGTGGCCTGCACCGCCTTCGCCCACGTCTACCCGCCCACGAATCCGGGTTCCGGGCACCCGACGGAGAGCGGCCGCCGCTCGATCGTGATCAGCCACGGCGGTCCGACGTCGGAATCGACGCCCTCGTTCTCGCTCCAGACGCAGTTCTGGACCAGCCGCGGAGTTCGCGGTGGTCGACGTGAACTACGGGGGCAGCACAGGGCTACGGTCGCGCGTACCGGCAGCGGCTGAACGGAACGTGGGGCATCCTCGGACACCGCCGGACTGCATCAACGCCGCGCGTCACCTCGCGGAGCGGGTTGCGGCCGACGGTGATCGGCTCCTGATCCGAGGCGGCTCGGCCGGCGGGTACACGACGCTCTGTGCGCTGGTGTTCCACGACGACTTCGCCGCCGGCGCCAGCTACTACGGGCTCGCCGACCTCGTCCCGTTCGTGGAAGGAGGCACGCACAAGTTCGAGTGCGAGTACCTCTACACGCTGGTCGGCCCCTACCCCGAAGAGGCCGAGCGCTACCGGGCACGGAGTCCCATCAACTTCGTCGACGATGCTGCGGACACCGATGCTCGTCCTCAAGGCGCGGAGGACGCGGTCGTCCCGCCGGCGCAGGCGGAGCGCTGATCGTGGAGGCGCTCGAAGCGCAAGCGCCTGCCGCACGCGTACCTGTTGTTCGAGGGAGAGCAGCACGGGTTCCGGAAGGCGGACTCGATCATCCGCGCGCACGAGGGCGAGCTGCTCGTTCTACGCGCAGATCCTGGGCTTCAGCACCGGGCGATCCGTCCCGCGGTTGGCGATCGAGAACCTGCCGGCCTGAGGCCCGGGAGCTCGAGCCTCAGCCGCCGATCATGGACATCGAGCGTTCCGGCTGGACGAAGTCCGCGATGGTTGATGCGGTGCCCCGACCACTTCGCCCAGACGCCGTCGCGGATCAGGTCCGCGAGCTCCTCGTCGGAGGCGCCGGCGCGCGGAGCGAGCGCAGATCGGTCTCGTCCATCGCGAACAGACAGCTGCGGAACGCGCCCTCGGCCGTCAGCCGGAGCCGGTTGCACGTGTCGCAGAAGGGCTCCGTCACCGCTCGCGATCACGCCGACCGCGCCCGGCGCCCGTCGGCGAACCGGTAGGTCGTCGCCGGCTCGATGCCGCGGTCCGCGCCTTCAGCGGGACACGGTCGGTCGATCGCCTCGAGGATCCAGCGCCGCCGGGACGACCTTCGACCGCTCCCATGCATGCTCGGCGTCCGAGCGGCATGTATTCGATGAACCGAACCTCGTAGCCGGTGTCCGCGCGCCCAGCGCGCGAAGTCGACGACCTCGTCGTCGTTCGGTCCCGCCGATCACGACGGTGTTGATCTTGATGGGCGTGAGCCCGGCCGCCTCGGCCGCGCGCGAGCCCGCGCGAGGACTCGATCGAGGCGCGTCGCGCCGCGTCATCTCGGCGAACCGGTGGCGAAGCAGCGAGTCGCACGAGACGGTCGCGCGGTCGACGCCGGCCTCCGCCAGCGGCGCGGCCAGCCGGTCGAGGAGGAGGCCGTTCGTCGTGATGGAGATGTCGAGCTCCGGGCCGACCGCGTCGGAACATACGGATCAGGTTCGGGAGGTCGGCGCGGACGGTCGGCTCGCCGCCGGTGACCTTCAGCGAGCGGACGCCGAGCCCGACGAAGACGCCGAGCGAGCCGTGGTCGATCTCCTCGAACGTGAGCAGCTCCGATCGCGGCAGCCAGTGCGAGCCCCTCGGCCGGCATGCAGTACGTGCACCGGAAGTTGCAGCCGGTCGGTCACCGAGATCCGCAGGTCGTCGGCGACGCGACCGAAGGTGTCGATCAGCGGGCCGTCGAGGGGGTCGGGTCGTCGGTTGCGGCGTCCATAGGCAGATAACCAGCCTACCCCGTGTCCCGGAACCCTCCTCGTGCACGGTCACGCGGGCAGGAGTCGCCTCGAGGGCAGCGAGCGCCAAGTCCAGCGCCTCCTGGCGGGACGCACCGCGCTGACCCGGCGTTCGACGTTCATACCCAGGAGGAACGTCGAGACGGGGGTGATCTTCCGCTCGACCCCGTGCGCGACGTCCCGTGCAGCGTCCAGCACGGCGACGATCTCCTGGTTCGTGGGGGCATCGAGCTCAGAACGTCTGCGCGAGTCGGTCGAGCCAATTCCATGCGAGCTCCTCCTCACGTGCCGCGCCGTTGAGCGTGCGTTGCGCCGTTGCACCCTACGGCCGCTCGTCAGTGCTCGTCCGACCTGCTATCCCTACCTGGTCATGCGGGTGCTGATCCTGTACGAGACGCGGCGAGGCTTCACCCTCACCGTCGCGCGCGCGATCCGCGGACGAGCTCCAACGTCGCGGGGTCCGGCGACCACGGCGGCGCTCCGCAGACGTCGATCACGGCACCGTGGCGGCGGCCGACGCGCTGATCGTGGGGACCTGGGTCAAGAGGCGCGATCGTGGCCGGCGTGGGTCCGGCGCGCGGCGTCCAGGAAGGCATCGCCCGTCTCCCGTCGCTCGACGGGAGACGGGCGGCCGTGTTCTGCACCTGCGCGACGTGGCTCCCCGGAGGACGCTCGATCTCCTCGCGACGTGGCTGCGCCGGCAAGGCGCCGAAGGTCACCGTCGGCGAGACGTTCAAGCGGAAGAAGAGCCTCCGTCAGGTCCCCGGTTCGTGGACGTCGTGCTCGAGGCGTTCAGCGCGCGTTCCAACCGCCTGAGGCGCGCGCGAACGCGGCACGGATGCGAGGATGTGCCCATGGTCGATCAGGCGGTCGCAGCCGTGCTCACCGTCTCGGACGGCGTCAGCGACGGCACGCGCGCCGACGAGGTCCGGGGACGTCGCCGAGGGGATCCCTTCGCGAGGCCGGGTTCGAGGTCGGGCAGCCGGGCGCTGGTCCCCGACGATCGTGGACGGATCGAAGCGATCCTCCGAGGCTCGCCGGGACCCACGCGCTCGTCGTGACGAGCCGGCCAGGACGGGCTTCGGCCCTCGCGACGTGACGCCGGAGGCGACGCGCGCGGTGATCGATCGGGAGAGCGCCCGGTCTCGCCGAGGTGATGCGCGCCGCCGGGCTCGCCAAGACGCCGATGGCGTCCCTCTCGCGGGCCGTCGCCGGCTCGATCGGCGGGACGTTGGTGCTCAACCTCCCGGGAGCCCGAAGGGCGTTCGCGAGTCGCTCGACGCGGTCCTGCCGGTGCTGCCGCACGCGATCGGGCTGTTGGGTGGCGTGACCGGCGCGCATCCGACGGGCCACGGCGAGACGCATGACCCGGCGAGTCACGGCGAGACGCCGGCAGGCGACCGGGTCGAGGTGCGGGCCATCAAGGTTGTCGCGGGCGATCCGCCGTGCCGCGTGGGGATGCATGCTGACGATCGAACCCGGCGGGCCGGTCCACGGCACGCTGGGGTGCGCCGAGTTCGACGAGCAGGCTGTGGAAGCGGCAGCCGAGGTCTGGGGAGGCGGGTGAGCCCGCGACCCGGGTGCTGCATCACGACCTCGGGGACATCGAGGTGTTCGTCGAGCCTCACCGGCCGCACCCCGGCTCGTCGTCGTGTCGGCAACCGACGTCGCCCGCGCCCTTCGAGCGCACCTCCGTCTGCGTCGGCTACCACGCGGTGATCGTCGAGCCGCGCGCCGAGCGACTCGTCGCGTCGGATGAACCGCACGTCGGGGCGATCGAAGAGCTGGAGCTCGGAACGAGCGACGTCGTCGTCCTGACGGATCACGACGCGCCGTACGCGGCGACGGTGCTCGCCGCCGCCGCGCGTTCACCGGCTCGGTTCGTCGGGATGATGAGCTCGCGCCGTCACGTCGTCCGCCACCTCGACGCGCTCCGAGCGCTCGGTCTCTCGGAGGAAGAGGTCGCTCGCGTCCACGCGCCGGTCGGGCTCGACATCGGGGTCGCAGCGCGGACGAGATCGCGCTGTCGATCGCGGCCGGGATCGTCGCCGACGATCACGGCAGCGACGGCGGATGGCTGGACCGATGAGCCGGGAGGACGTCCGCACGAACCTCGCGCTCATGGGAGGCCGACAGCGGGCGTACCAGCAGCGCCATCGACCGGACCTGAACCGATGGGACGTGCTCGCCTGGGGCGTCAGCAACCTCCCCGAAGATGAGATCCAGGCGCTGGGCGACGTCTCGGGTCGGCGCGCGCTGGAGCTCGGCTGCGGCGCGTGCCAGTTCGGCATCAAGGTCGCGATGCGAGGAGCCAACGTCACCGGTCTGGACTTCAGCGCGAACCAGCTCCGCAGCCGCGCGGTCCGAACTTCGAGGAGACCGGCATCCGGTTCCCGCTGGTCCGGGGAGCGCCGAGGAGCTCCCGTTCGCCGATGCCAGCTTCGACCTGATCTTCTGCGACCACGGCGCCATGACGTTCGCCGATCCGCACATGACCGTGCCCGAGGCCTCGCGCGTTCTGCGTCCAGGGGGCGGCTCGTGTTCAACATGTCCACGCCGATCATCTGGATGTGCTGGCCGCCCGAGGAGGAGCCACCCGGGCGCGAGCTCCTTCGGCCGTACTTCGGGATGGGACGCATGGTGTGGTCGAGACCGATCCAGCGGTCGAGTGGCAGCTCACCTATGGAGCATGGATAGGGTTGTTCCGGTCGTCGGGCTTCGTGATCGAAGATCTGATCGAACTCCGGCCCGGCCCGGAGGTCGAGACGACCTACGACGAGTTCGCGCGCGGTCGATTGGCTGCGCGACTTCCCGGGCGAGCACATCTGGAAGGTGCGGAAGGAGCCCCCTGAGAGCGCGCTGGCCCTCGCGCTGGCGCTCGGAACGCTCACGGTCGCCGCCGGGGCGGGCGCCCGCGAGCGGGCGCCCGCCCCCGACCCTCGCCCGAACATCCTGGTCGTCCTGACGGACGACCAGACCCTCGACACGCTGCCGACGGAGCCGCCGGCCGATGCCGTGGCTCCAATCCCAGCTCGCAGGACCCGAACGGCCATTGGGTGTGGTTCCCGAACGCGATCGCGTCGACCCCGCTCTGCTGTCCCTCCCGCGCGACGATCCTCACCGGTCAGTTCGACACGCGAACGCATGTCCGCGACAACAACGGCGGCCCTTCGCTCGACGACACCAATACGCTCCCCGTGTGGTTGCACCGAGCCGGGTACACGACCGCGTTGGTAGGGAAGTACCTCAACTTCTACCCATGGGGTCGCGCGCCGTTCGTTCCCGCCGGCTGGGATCGCTGGTTCGCGAAGGAGAACGCGAACGAGTCGACGTCGTACTACGACTACGACGTCGTCGACGGAGGGTACGTCCGGCACTACGGTGCGGCCTCCTCCGCGTATGCCACCGACGTCCTCGCCGCCGGTGCCGCCGACGCGTTCGTGAGCGGGCGCCGACCGACCGTCCCTGGTTCCTCTACTTCGCGCCGAACGCGCCGCACACGCCGTGGATCCCGGCGGACCGCTACCGCGACGCATCGGCGGGCGTTTCCCCCCGATGCCGTCGCTCGCCCAGATGAACGATGTGCAGGGGAAGCCGGGCTACGTCACGTCGCGCCCGCGACGCTGACGGGCCCTCAGGTGGAGGCGTTCGCGCCAGCGACGATCTCCGCGAGCGGGCGATGCTGCGATCGGTGGATGACGCGATCCGCCTCGCTGGTCGACGCGGTCGCCGCCCGGGGCGAGCTCGATCGGACCGCGATCGTGTTCCTCACCGACAACGGGTACGAGTTCGGACTGCATCGTCTGGAGGGCAAGCGCTATCCGTACGAGCCGTCGATCGGGCTCCCGTTCGCGATCCGGGCACCGTGGTCGGTCGCTCGGACCGACCCGACCCTCGTCGCCGAACGTCGATCTCGCCTCGACGATCTCCGAGCTCGCGCGGGTGCGGCCGGAGCTCCCCCAGGACGGCATCAGCCTGGTGCCGGCGCTGGATGGCCGGCCCATCGCGGCACGACCGGGGGTCTGGCTCGACTGGGGTGGAGACGAGAACGTGCCGGCGTGGTCCGGCGTCGGACGGCCGCCTACACCTACGTTCGGAACGCCGACGGAACCGAGGAGCTCTACCGCAACGCCGATGATCCACTGCAGCCCGGAACCTGGCCTCCGGATCCGCGGGAGCGCGCGGTCCTGGATCGTTTGGAACGGCTGACCGATTCCCTCGCGGTGCCGGAAGGCGGCCGGTAGACTCCGCGCGATGCAGCAGGCACCCGGCCCGCACCTCCGGCCTGCATCGCCGCGCGGTCCGACGCGTCGACAGCTCGCCTGGCGTCGGGCAGCGCAGCCGTGTTCGTGGTTGCGTTCCTGGTCGCCGCCTGGCAGTTCTGGCCTTCGAGCGGTGGCGCAACGAGCGCGCGGAAGAGCCGTTCGCCGACGACCGCGAGCCCCGGCCCCTCGAGTCCAACCCCGGCGCAGGTCGGCCCCGATAGCCCGATCAAGCACGCGATCTTCCTGGTCAAGGAGAACCATTCGTTCGACAACTGCTTCGGCAGAGTATCCGGGCGCCGACGGCGCGACCGTCGGCAAGACGCTGCAATGCGACAACAACCCTGGCGCTGGGACCGACCGTCCCGCTCACCCCGGCGCCGTACGTCTACCCCCACGACCTCGGACACGCGTTCGATCCCGGGCTGATCTCGATCGACGGCGGCAAGATGGATGGGTTCAACTGCGTGACGCTGGGTGACGATCTGCACCGGGCTATACGCAGTTCGACCGGAGCACGTTGCCGGTGTACTGGGCCCTGGCCGATCGCTTCGTTCTGGCGGATCACTTCTTCACGTCGATGTTCGGACCGACGTTCCCCGAACACCTCTACACGGTCGCGGCACAGTCGTACAGGATCGTCGACAACAAGTCGACGACCGATCATCCAGGCAACTACTGCGACGATCCGACGGAATACACGAAGCGATTCCCGATCGAGAAGCTCTCGCAGAACGACATCAACACCATCATGGATCTGGAGGATCATCGGGACGACGATCCTTCGAGCTTGTTCAAGATCGCGCAGTACTGGGTCGACACCCGCACGTGTGTGAACATCAAGACCCTCCCCGACGAGCTCGAGCAGGCCGGCATCACGTGGAAGTACTACGCGAACCCCGACGTGTGGATGAACGCGCTCCAGGCGATCCGCCACATCCGGAACGGTCCGCTCTGGAGCAAGGTGCAACCGCCGGACACGATCCTGCAGGATCTCCAGAACGACTCGCTCCCGGCCGTGTCCTGGCCGATCCCCCGAGGGCGATCCGAACGAGCATCCGGGCGCGGGCGTCAACATCTGCGAGGGTGAGAACTGGACCGTCCAGTACCTGAACGCGATCTTCCAGAGCGATGCGTGGCCGAGCACGGCCATCGTGATCGTCTGGGACGACTTCGGCGGGTTCTACGACCATGTGAAGCCGCCGCACTACGACATCATGGGCCTCGGTCCGCGCACGCCCGCGCTGATCATCTCCCCGTACACGCGCGCCGGCGAGAACCCGGCCGGCGGCTCGATCGATTCCACCGTCTACGAGTTCTCCTCGGTGTTGCGGTTCGTCGAGGACCTCCACGGGCTCAAGCCGCTGACCGATCGCGATGCCCAGGCGTCGCCGCTCGCCGGCGCCTTCGATTTCTCCCGGCCACCACGACTCGGCACCCCGAACCTCCAAGAGCGCACCTGCCCGTCCTCGTGAACCGGCGGTTCGTTGCCGTCGCGCTCCTGGCCGTGGCCCCTTGATGATCGCGGCGGCCGACCCGCGGGGCGATGCGGTGGGATGCACTGGGGTTACGGGGGCGGCCATCCGCCCGATCTCGTCGCGCGCGATCGGCTGGCTCGGTGAAGAAGGCTCCTCCGCCGTCTGGCGGCTGTCCTTCGCCCGCCCGCCTGCGGTTCCCGACCCGGAGGAACCGGCGTTCCGGGTCGACATCCTGGTCCACGACCCGACGATCCCGGCGCTCTCGTTCGACGACTACCGGCACGTCAACCGGATCGTCCGGTTCGACGCGACGGCGAAGGACGCGCCGCTCGCGCTCTGTTCCTGCCCGAAGGCGGATCGGCGCCGTTCAACCCACCGATCGTGGACGGACGCACCCTCACGATCCAGGTTCCGGGCAGGTTGCTGCTCGGGGAGGATCAGTTCGGCAAGGTCGATCTGACGCGTCTGCGATGGAGCGTGGTGGTGCGGGACGGAGGCCGCTGCGATCTGCTGGGCGATGGGGTCCCCACGTTGCGGATGGCGGCCGCCCCACCGACCGACGTCATCGCCGACCGGAAGCGGCGTCCCGTCGGAAACGCCGGCCTCGTCGGGTTCGAACGTCGCTGTCGTTGCGGTCGCGGTGATCGCCGTCGCGGTCCTGGCGCGTCCTGAGCCTGGTGGGGATCAGGCGTCGACGGTGATGCCCTGTTCCAGCTGGAGCTCGCTCAGGAGCTCGTCCACGCCCGCGGCGATCTTCGCACGCCACCACTGCTGTCCCTCATCGTCCAACGTGTAGATGGGGTCGTAATAGTGGTACCGGCGCGTGAGCGCCTCCGGGTCGTCGGCTTCGATCCCCGTGCGGTAGTTCTTCCGCCAGTACGAGATGCCGCGCGTCGTGATCGTAGTCATCGGTCATGTGCACCCAACGCTTGCCGACGAACGGGACGTCGCAGACGAAGCGCGGGGTGGCGAACCCGGGGAGGTACCCGATGATCGAGTGCTGGAGCTCCTGCGCTTCACGGACCGCGAGCCGCCAGTGCTCGGCGTTCGGGATCATGTCGCACATGTAGAAGTAGTAGGGAAGGATCTTGCCGTAGTCCAGGAGCGTGAAGCAGAGCTCGAGCAGCTGGCGCCGGCGTGGTGTTGACCCCGCGCAGCAGGACGCCCTGGTTCCGAACATCGCGGTACCCCATGTCGAGCAGTGCGCGAACGGCCTTCCCGACGAGCGGCGTCACCTGCTGGGCGGCGTTGACGTGCGTGTGGAAGGCGATGTCGACGTCGCGCTCGCGGGCGCGGGTCGCGATCGCCTCGTACGCCGCGAGGACGTCGTCCTGCAGGAAGTGCTGCGGGATGCCCATCAGCCCCTTCGTGGCGATCCGGATGTCCCGGATGTTCTCGATGTCCATCAGCGTCGAACAGCCACGCCTGGAGGCGCTTCGCCGGGACGTTCGCCATGTCGCCGCCGGACACCACGACGTCGCGGACCTGGGGGTCGTGCGGAGGTAATCGAGCATCGCGCCCCAGCGGTCGTTCTGCTTCATCTCGAACTTGTACTTCAGGACCTGCAGCGTGTCGTTGCCGACGAGGTCCATCCTGGTGCAGTGACCGCAGTACTGCGGGCACGTGGGGATCAGCTCGGCGAGGACCTTCGTGGGATAGCGATGGGTGAGCCCCTCGACGGCCCACATGTCGGCCTCGTGCAGCGAGTCGCGTGAGGCCATCGGGTGGCTCGGCCACTCCGGCTCGCGTTCGCTGTAGCCGGGGGCCATGTAGCGGCGCACGGGGTCGGATCGAAGATCCTCCTCCCGCATCGTGTTGATCATCTGCGGCGGATCAGCATGGACATCGTCGCGCGCTCCTGCTGGTCGCGTTCGATGTCGCCGAGCAGCTCGTCGTCGAGGTGGTCGCCGAGGGCCTCCTTGAACTCCTTGAGGTTCTTCACGGAGTGCGCCCGCTGCCATTGGGCGGACTCCCACTGCTCGGCCGTGACGTCCCGGTAGCCCGGGAGCCGGGTCCAGTCCGGCTCGACGAACGGACGCTCGAGCGGATACCGGAAGGGCTGCGTCGAAGCGTGGGCGTGGGGCTCGCGATGGCTGGGTCGAACGTTCGACGCCTGCGGTTGGAACTCGACGGTCACTTCGGTCACCCCCTCGAGGATCGCCCTGCCGCGGTGAGGGTATCTCGCGGTCTGAAGGGACGTTCAGCGGGAACAACCCATGATACCCGGCGAACATCCGGTGAACACGCTGAGAAACCGAAGGATCTTCGGTCGGAGAGTGGGGCGCGTCAGCGACGCCCGCGACCGCCGAAGTTCTGGCCGTCGCGCCGCGGCCGGCGCTGATCCCGGATCTCCGGCCCCTTCTTCGGCAGGCGAGCCTTCATCGGCGCATGTCCCGTCCCGCTCGAACCGGACCTTGAGGTAGTCGGCGGTCAGGTTCCGCTCGGTCTCACGCCATCCGTTGGCCAGGAGGTGCTGCAGCCGCGCGGCTGCCGTCTTCCGCAGCTTGTCGGTGCCCGGGACCCGCACGTACAGGCGCTCGTGGAGGACTTCCTTGTAGTCGGACATGCTCGCGAAAGGGTAGCAGGCGACCCGAAGAGGACCCTCCGGGGACGACCTTCAGCCCCCGAACGGCCCTGCCGATGGTTCCTCCGTGAGCGGGGCCCAGACGAACGGGGGCGGCCCGGTCGCGCCCGTCGCCGGCCTCCTCGGCCGTCTGGCCGGAGGCGATTGGCAGACCGAGCTGGATGCGGCGCTTGCGGCCGTGGGCATCGCGCTGCGCGTCGATCGCTGCTACGTCTTCCAGAACCTGCGAGGACCCGACGGCCGATTGTGGATGGATCTGCGGGGCGAGTGGGACGCGCCCGACATCCGCCCGCTCTTCGCGGACCCGAAGAACCACCTGCATCCGTACTTCCCGGACTTCCAGCGGTGGATCGACGTCATGAGCGACGCCCGCGAGATCAACGGACCCGTCCGTGAGTTCGAAGACGCCGCCCGGCGTGCCCTGGAGGCCGAGGGCACCGTCGTCACGTGGCAGGTCCCCGTCCTCGTGGGCGGCGAGTGGTGGGGTTCGTGGGCATCGATCTCTGCTCCGAGCGGCCGCTCCAGCGATCCCACGGCGACGTGGTCCGTGCCGTCGCCGCGTCGCTGTCGGCTTCGGCGACCCGGCAGCGCGCGGACGAGGATGCGCGGCTGCGTGAGGACCTCTATCGCGCGATGATCGAACGCGGCCCCGCGATCACCTACATCGACGGGATCGAGGAGAGCGCCCCCACGATCTTCATGAGTCCCCAGGTGACACAGCTCCTCGGCTACACCCCGGAGGAATGGATCGCGGACCCGAGATGTGGCCTCGATTGCTCCATCCCGACGACCGGTCGCGGGCCCTGGCGGAGGAACGCTCGCCACAACGAGACGGGCGAGCCCTTCCGTCTGGAGTACCGGCTGTTCGCCAAGGACGGTCACGTGGTCTGGGTGCACGACGAGGCGATGATGGTCCGGGACGAGCGAGGCATGCCCCGGTACTCCCACGGCGTGATCATGGACATCTCGGACCGCAAGCGGACCGAGGAGCTGGGAGCTTTCCAGGCGTACCACGACGAGCTGACCGGCTTGCCCTCACGCGCGATGTTCGAGGAGCTGCTCGAGCTCTCGGTCGGGCGGGCGAGGCGCCACGATGGGTCGGTCGCGGTCCTGAGCGTCGATCTCAGCGAGTTCCGGCTCGTGAACGATTCGCTGGGGCACCAGGCCGGCGACGCGCTCCTGTCGGCGGTCGCCGACCGGCTGCGCGACGCGACGCGTGAGACGGATCTGGTCGCACGCCGAGGCGGCGACCAGTTCCTCCTGTTGCTCGCCGACCTCGACCGCGATGACGGCGCGATCCGACAGCGCCGTCATGCGGGCGCAGGTCGTCGCGCAGCGCATCCAGGACTCGTTGGCTGCGCCCTTCCGCGTCGACGGCACCGAGGTCTACGTCGCCGCGAGCATCGGCATCAGTCTGTTCCCCAACGACGCCGCCGACACGGGAACCCTGCTGCGGAACGCCGAGACCGCGATGTACGAGGCCAAGCGCAACGGCCGGTCGGGATTCGTCCTGGCTCCCCGGAGCGCGCTCGACTCCTCGGCGAAGCTGGCGTTCGTCACCCGGCTCCGCAAGGCCGTGGAGTTGCAACGATGGGTGCTGCACTACCAGCCGGTGGTCGACCTCGACAGCGGACGGATGCTGGGTGTCGAGGCGCTGATCCGGTGGGTCGAGCCCGACGGGACGATGGTTCCTCCGAACGACTTCATCCCGCTCGCCGAGGAGCTCGGGCTGATCGAGCAGATCGGCGATTGGGTCGTGCGGGAGCTCACGTACCAGGTCCAGGCGTGGCGCGAGCTGGACATCGACCTCGAGGTCGGGTTCAACCTATCCCCGCGGCAGTTCTGGCAGCCGGACCTCGCGATGCGGATCCAGCGCGAGTTCCGCGCGGGTGGCGTGGATCCGTCGAAGGTCCTCGTGGAGGTCACCGAGTCCTCCGCGATGATCGATCCCGACCGCGCGCAGGCGATCCTCCGGGAGCTCCACGACGCCGGGTTCGCGATCGCGATCGACGATTTCGGTACCGGGTACTCATCGCTCTCGCGGCTCCGCGACATGCCGGTGAAGGTGCTGAAGATCGACCGGTCGTTCGTCAGCGGCGTCCACGACGATCGGCAGGCCCGCTCGATCGTCAGCGCGTTCCTGGAGCTCGCGGACGGACTCGACATCGTGACCCTCGCCGAGGGGATCGAGACGCTCGAGGAGCTCGAGTTCCTGCGGGAGCGAGGCTGCAAGCTCGGCCAGGGCTTCTACTTCTCACGGCCCGTTCCGCCGGAGGAGATCATCGCCCTCGCCCTGGGGGGCATCCCGACCGCCGCCGCCCTACGCTCGGCGTAGCCACCTGCGTCCGAGCCCTAGCCCGACAACGCGGCGCGGACCGATCGAGCGATCCCGTCGGCGTCGATGCCGCCCACGCCCGCAGCTCCTCGGGCGTGGCGGAGCCCGGCAGGTCGGTGACGGCCAGCTTCACGATCCTCCCCTGGAGCGGTCCGGTCGCAGCGATCGCATCGAGGACGGCGTCGCCGAGCCCGCCTTCGATCCGGTGATCCTCGACCACGACGAGCAGGTCCGTGTCCTCGAGGGCCGTCCGGATCGTCTCGGCGTCGATCGGCTTCACGCTGTAGCAGTCGAGCACGCGCGCGGAGATCCCCTCGCCGCCGAGGATGTCGTGCGCCGCCAGACAGGTGTGGACGGTGATGCCGGCGCCGATCAGCGTCACGACATCGTGGTCGGTGGCCGACAGCGTCTTCGATCCACCGACCGGGAACTCCTCGTCGTGCGGGTAGAGGATCGGGGTGGCTTCCCGGGTCGTTCGCATGTACGAGATCCCCGGGAGGTCGCTCATCGACGTCACCAGCCGCACGGTGCTGTGACCGTCCGCCGGGTAGAGCACCGTTGAGCCGTTGATGGCCCGGAAGAAGGCGAGGTCCTCCAGCGCCATCTGCGAGGGGCCGTCCTCACCGATCGAGATCCCGGCGTGCGATCCGCAGAGCCGGAGGTCTGCTCGGCTGATCGCGCCCATCCGGATGTGGTCGGCCGCGCGGGTCCAGAACGCGCCGAAGGTTGCCGCGAAGGCGGTCTTCCCGAGGGCCTGCAGACCGGTCGCCGCGCCGAGCATGCATCCCTCGGCGATGTAGAGCTCCACGAACCGCTCCGGCGCCACGGCCTCGACCTCGTCCGTGTAGGTCGAGTTGCCGACCTCGCCGTCGAGGACGACCAGGTCGGGCCAACGGCCGGCGAGCCAGGCGAGCGTGTCGCCGAACGCCTTGCGCGTCGCGATCGGTCCGTCGTACACGGGCGCAGCCGCCGACGCCGCGTCCCGAGCGACCTCCGTCGGCCGGAACTCCGGGGAGACGGCGGCGTGACGCGGAGGTCGCTCCGCCCGCCGAGCTGATCGATCGCATCGTCGAGCTGATCGGCTGGCACGGCCTTGCCGTGCCAGCCCTCCTGGTTGGCGAGGAAGGAGACGCCGTGTCCCTTCTCCGTCCGAGCGACGATGAAGGTGGGATGGTCGTCGGCGATCGCGTCGCGGTAGGCGTGATCGATCTCAGCGACGTCGTGACCGTCGATCTCCGCGGCGCTCCAGCCGAACGCCTCGGCCCGGCGCCGGAACACGTCTCCGGCCCATCCGTGCATCGTCGGACCGCGCTGCCCGAGGCGGTTGAGGTCGAGGATCGCGGTGACGTTGCTCGCGCCGTGGAACGCGATCGCCTCCATCGCTTCCCAGACCGATCCCTCCGCCATCTCGGAGTCGCCGAGGAGGACCCACACCCGGGCGTCGCTGCCATCGAGCCGCATCGACAGCGCCATCCCGAGCCCGATCGCGAGCCCCTGGCCGAGGGAGCCGGTCGCCACGTCGACCCAGGGCAGCTCGGGGATCGGGGCCGGATGACCCTGGAGCGGCGAGCCCTGCTTGCGGAGGGTCAGGAGCTCGTCGTCGCCGAACGCGCCGATCCCTTTCAGCGTCGCGTACAGACCCGGCGCGGCGTGGCCCTTCGACAGGATGAACCGGTCGTTCGAGGGGTAGTCGGGGTCCTTGACGTCGAACCGGAGGTGATCGGCGAACAGGACGGCCAGCAGGTGCGCGCAGGACATCGATGAGGTCGGGTGACCGGAACCCGCCGCGGTCGTGGCCCGCAGGCTGTCGACGGCGATCTGCGCGGCGAACCCGTTCCAGAGCTGAGCGCGATCTTCCATCGCTCCTCCTATCGGCGTCGAACGCAGGGAGCCTACCGCCGTTGGCCGTTGGGGCTCGGGCTGCAACGGCCGCGGTAGCCTCTTCGTGTGAGCGGCGAACCGGTGGGCTTCCGCGACCTGGGTGTTTCCGACGAGGTCGTGCAAGCGCTCGCCAGTCGCGGGATCCTGGCGCCGTTCCCGATCCAATCGATGGTGTGGGAGGACGCGCGCGCCGGGCGAGACACGCTCGCGCGCTCCAAGACCGGCTCGGGGAAGACACTGGGGTTCGCGATCCCGATCGCCGAGCGGCTGGACCCCGACGCGCAGCCGTTGCCCGCGGCGCTCGTCCTCGTCCCGACCCGCGAGCTCGCCCAACAGGTGCGCGAGGACTTCGAGGTCGTCGCTGCCGCGAAGGGTCTTCGCGTGCAGGCGGTCTACGGCGGGACGCACGTCCGTGAGCAGGCGCGCGGCGTGGAGCGGTCGCACGTGTTGATCGCGACACCCGGCCGCCTGGACGATCTGGCCACGCGGGGGCTCGTCCGGCTCGACGGCATCAGCGTGCTCGTCCTGGACGAGGCCGACCGGATGCTGGACATGGGCTTCCAGCCGCAGGTCGACCGGATCGTGCGCCGCCTGCCGAAGGACCGCCAGACCATGTTCTTCTCCGCGACGCTCGACGGGCGCCGTGGGGCGGATCGCCGAGGTGTACACGCGCAACCCGGTGCTCCACGAGGTCGCGGGGTACGACCGCGCCGTCGTCGAGGAGGCGGATCATCGCTTCATCTCCGTGCCGCCGCACGTCATATCAGCCAAGAATGGCAGAAACGGCCCCCGTCAATACCCAGGCTTCGATCGGCAACGGGGCAATCTTGAACACCTCGGCGCAGCAGCTGGAATAGTCAGAATGGCAAACCTGAATCCCGAGAGAGAGTGAGAAGGCCAAGAGGAGCGGACGATTGGTCCACAGACCGACCTGGAATAGAGACAGTCGTTCACTTCGGCAGTTGAACGCGTGCACCAATTGCGCGATGACCATCACGGTAAATGCAACGGTCCTCGCTTGCTCGACCTCTTGATGGAGACCATACAGACTATAGGCAAATGCTCCCAACGCGATTGCGCACCAACATGACCCCTTGCGCCCCGATGGCCAGGAGTTTACCGCCGTCCAACAACCGAGCATCCGGTCGGCGTGGCGGCTGCTTCATCAGATCAGGTGACTTGGAATCCACTGCCAGCGCCAAGGCGGGAAATCCGTCTGTCACGAGATTCATCCACAGAATTTGAATCGGCAACAGGGGTAACGGAAGCCCGATCAACGCAGCGAACAACATCACAAGCACCTCGCTGACATTGCACGACAAGAGAAAATGGATGGTCTTGCGGATATTGTCGAAGATACCACGTCCTTCTTCCACCGCCGCGGCGATTGAGGCAAAGATTGTCGTCCGTCACCACCATATCGGCAGCTTCCTTCGTCACATCGGTTCCAGTCACTCCCATGGCCACGCCGATATCCGCCGCTTTGACTGCGGGTGCGTCGTTCCACGCCGTCGCCTGTCATGGCTACGATGGCGCCGCGCGCTTGCCAGGCTTTGACGATGCGCAGCTTGTGCTCCGCCGAAACTCTGGCATACACTGCTACCTGGTCTACCGTCCGGATCAGTTCATCGTCCGATAAGCGATCGAGCTCCATCCCCGACAACGACCGTATCGGTCCCTTCATCCCTCTCAGTTCTTCCGCAATCGCCACGGCCGTATCCTTGTGATCTCCCGTAATCATGACCGTCCGAATGCCGGCATCCTGACAGACCTGAACAGCGGCCTTCGCCTCAGAGCCGCAGCGGGTCTTTCATGGCCGCGAGTCCGAGAAAGACCAACCGCGTCCTCTAACTCTTGCGCCCGATAGGAATCAGGCTCCCGATCCAATCGCCGATGGGCCATCCCCAGTACACGCAACGCCTGACGTGCGAACGCCGCATTCGCATCGAGGATAACCGCGCGAATCGATTCCGTGATCGGTTCAGTCACGCCGTCCAAAGGTCAGCCTATGCGTACAATGCTGCAACAACACATCCGGCGCGCCTTTGACGTATGCGACTGGGCCGTTCGATGTGCGCCGCACGATCGTCATCATCTTGCGCTCCGGGTCGAACGGCACCTCTCCAAGAAAGTGATAGGCGGAATCGAGTGTCTCGATCGTGAGAGCGCCTTCGCTGCCACAACCAGGAGCGCGCCTTCCGTCGGATCGCCAATCATCCTGCCACGTTCCATTCTCCTCTCGTAAAGTTGCACCGTTGCACAGCACAGCGGCAGTCAGCAGTTCTCGCAGGCCAGGCGGCAGGAGACGTAAGGGGTGAGGCGTAAGGGGTGAGGGGTCAGGATAAGTCGCCTCACGTTTCACGCCTAACGCCTCACGGATTTCGCCCACCGGCTCATACCCTTCACCCGTGATCTCGAACACTCGGTCTCCGGCAAACAACCTCGTCACCGTCATTTGATTCTTCGTGAGCGTGCCGGTCTTGTCGGAGCAGATGACTGTGGCGGACCCGAGCGTTTCGACCGCAGGCAGCTTGCGAATCAGCGCATGGCGCTTCACCATGCGAGTCACGCCCAAAGCCAGCGTGATGGTCACGACGACGGGCAATCCTTCAGGAACGGCGGCCACCGCAAGACTCACCGCCGTCAACAACATCAAGATCGCCGGCTCGCCGCGCAGATAGCCCAAGACGAACACGACGGATACCACGCCCAGTGCGAGCCACAGTAACGTGTATCCGAACTGTTCGAGTCGGCGCTGCAAGGAGTTTCCGCCCGTTCGGCTTCAGCGGCTTTCTGGAGCATCGCGGCGATCCTGCCCAACTCGGCGCGTAAGGCGGTCGCCACGACAAGAGCCCGCGCTTTACCGGACACACCGACGGTGCCCATAAAGGCCATGTTCGTCTGATCGGCGAGCGGCACGTCGATTTCGGCAATAACGCCCGCGCGCTTCCGAGACCGGCGTCGATTCGCCGGTCAGCGAGGCCTCCTGCGTTTGAAAATTCGTCGTATAGATCAGCCGGGCATCGGCGGGAGATACGGTCGCCTGCTTCGAGAACGATCAAATCGCCGGCCACTAACTCCCGTGCGGGGATCGACCGACACAACCCCATCGCGAATCACCCGCGCGGTCGCCACCGACATTTTTCGCAGCGACGCCAAGGACCGCTCCGCCCGGAACTCCTGGATAAACCCAAGGACGCCATTGAATAGCACAATGGCCAGGATGGCCGCCGCATCCAGCCAGTCCTCCAAAAATCCCGAGAGGATCGCCGCCCCGATCAGCACCCAAACAATGACGCTTGTAGAACTGGGAGAGAAAGAGCCCAAGAAGGGAAGGCGGCGGAGCTTCCGGCAGTTCGTTGGGACCGTCTCGCTGGAACCGTTCCTGTGCGTCGTGATCGGACAGGCCTCGACTGAAGCTCGTTTGGAGCCCCTTCGCTAGAGCATCCGCCGAACACGAATACCACGTTCCGACGAAGGGCAATGCAGACTCACTCTTCCCGTCCTGCGCTTCACGCTTCACGAACGACGCTCCACGTAAAAGAGCGCTCATGAACCATGCAGGTTAGGGATTGTGCTCCTGTTTGCGTTTCTACTTCTGCTCATGCTTCTTGTCTTTCTTCGACTTCTCGTCCTCCACGTCGATCACAGCTCCTGACTCCGCATCGATGTGAACCTCCATCACCTTGTTCTCCGCCGTCACGACTTCGACTTCCCACACGAGTGTGTCGTGCTTCTTCTCCAGTTCGGCCTCGACGACCTTACCCGGCACTTTCTCCGAAGCCGTCTTGATCGCCTGCTCGATCGTCACCTTGGCCTTGGCGGCCATTGCAACTGTCTCTTTCGATTCATCTTTCTTCCCCTTGCCTTTCTGATCGCTCCACGCCGGACCATTCAGCACCAACATCACGCCGATTGCTATGGCCATCATTCCTAACTAGCTGCTTCATACGAACCTCCTTATATAGTATGGATGTGTGCAAGCCCGCCCGTGACGACCACAGACTCGCCTGCGTCACACGATTCGATTGTGCAAGACATAGGCCTTTTCATCGATCAATTCCGCGAAGTCATTGACCGGCCATGCGACAGGCTCTTCGCCTTGCCGGTCCTGCGCATCCGCCCGCTGAAAAAGAATATCCTCGCCGGTGCAGCAAGGACACCGCCACCATCGGCACGTCGAGATCCGCAGCTGAGCGAATTGTGTCACCGGCAGAGCACCCCAGGCCCTCCCGCATAGGTCGGCATCCCGGACTCAAGGCCGATCTCCATGGAAAAGTAGGCAACGAGCGGACAAACAAGGTCAGACATGGCGATATCGTTCCGCTATGACATCCATCTCACGAGAACCCCGATCGAACGAGGGCGTATCCTGTAGGTCAACGATTGAGCTCTTGTGTTCCTGCAGGCACGCATCCCAAAAGCACATCGGAAAACTGAGGGCTAAGGCTACTGACGGACACAGATGAACGAAGGCCCGATCCCTCAATCTGAACAGACAGCATGGCTAGACGTCAGGTCCTGGCTCGTACAGCTATTTGCGATTCTCACTGCTTGGGGTTACCTTCCTTTTCCCTTCCGATCGAAGCACAGACAAGTAAGCCACTATGTCGTTGATATTCGCATCCGAAAGAATTTCTTGGGGAACATGTTCGTACCGCTATGCCCCTTCCTGATGGTGTCGAAGCGCTCTTGATCATCCTTCGATTGAAGGGTGGCCGGATTTCGAAAGTCTGCCGGCTTCGGGTCGAGTTCATCGAGCATACGGCGCATATCAGGCTCCATTTGAGGCAGCCGGTCGATGTATCCGTCATATCCGTGGCATTGGTAGCAGAATCCTTTGCCATTATAGATCTTCCGGCCTTCTTCACTATTCCCCTCGACCTTGGGTCTGGGCTGCGACGGTGAAGAGGCCGCCACTCGGAGGTGCAGGCGAAGATCGAGAGTCCAATGAGTAAAGGGTTGATGAGGATCGTTCCGGTCAGTATGAGCCGATGCATCGTCTCTCGTATCAAGGCCATCCATTACGCAGTCCTCCTTTTTGAGCTCGGCCGGATCTCACTGGAATAAGCTTATCTGTTTGTGACCTATCTCAGCGCTCCTACTACATCCAGTGATGGGCAAGCACATGAGAACTCAAGTTCTGACTGTCCTGGTTTTCGGTCCCCTGCGTCGAGGGATTTAGTAGGCTGCGGAAAAACTCAGTTTGTGCTCAAAATCCACTGTGATCTTGCGAGTGGTGATGGTGTAAAACGGCCCGCAGGATGCTCAAACTGGCCGTTCTTGTTGTTCGTGAAAGGTGAAAGGTTTCAGAGGAAGAGCCCTCGACAATCCTGCATTTCACCTTTCACTTTTCACATCTCACGCCGTAACGACCTTGGTATGCTGGCGGACTTTTTCAGCATCCTGCTAGTACTTGTCCATGATGGCTTTCAAGATCACTGCCGGTGATCACCTCTTGATCGAGCAACTGCTTCGCCCCTTCTACGGAGCGCGGCGCTTCTCGTTCTGTCAGCAGCCGTTTCACGCGCTCGTACTGCTCATCGATGATACGGCGCACTTCGCAGTCGATCTCGCGGGCGGTCTCCTCCGAGTAGTCGCCTTTCTCCTGAGGCGCCTGGATCTGCATCATGACGAGGCTGGCGTTCACGATCGAGTGTGATGGTCCCCAGCTTGTCGCTCATCCCGTAGGACTTGACCATGCTCTTGGCGATGTCTGTCGCCTTGACCAGGTCATTCTGCGCCCCGGTGGAAGCCTCGCCGAAAATCAATTCTTCGGCAATCCGCCCTCCGAGGAAGACGGCAATTTTGTTCTCCAGCTCCGTCTTGGTCATCAGGAAACGGTCCTCCGTCGGGAGTTGAAGGGTATAGCCCAACGCGGCAATCCCGCGAGGGAATGATCGAGATCTTCTGTATCGGGTCTGTCCCTGGAAGCGACAGCGCCACCAACGCGTGACCCACTTCGTGATGCGCGACTCGTTCCTTCTCCATCTTGTTGAGCACCCGGTTCTTCTTTTCCAACCCGGCGACGACCCGCTCCACCGCTTCCTGCAATTCCGAAAGGCCCACCTGCTCCTTATTCCGACGCACGGCCAAAGTGTCGCTTCATTGATGATATTGGCGAGATCGGCGCCCGAGAAACCGGGGGTCATTCCGGCGATCACCTCGAGGTCCGCATCGAGACCCAGGGTCACCTTCTTCGCATGGACGCGCAAGATGGCCAAGCGGCCGATCTTATCCGGCCGATCGACCAATACCTGGCGATCGAACCGGCCGGCCCGCAAGAGGGCAGGATCCAGGATTTCAGGCCGATTGGTGGCTGCCATCAGAATGACGGCGATGCGGGGATCGAAGCCGTCCATCTCGACCAGCAACTGATTCAGGGTCTGCTCGCGCTCCTCATGCGACGCGGGTCCCATCCCACGGGCTTTCCCGAGCGCATCCAGTTCGTCGATGAAAATAATACAGGGCGCCTTGACTCTTCGCCTGCTCGAACAAATCCCGCACGCGGGCCGCCCCAACTCCCGACGAACATTTCCACGAACTCGGACCCGCTGATGCTGAAAACGTGACCCCTGCCTCTCCGGCCACGGCGCGGGCCAGAAGCGTCTTGCCGGTTCCAGGCGGGCCGACGAGCAAGATGCCTTTCGGAATCTTTCCTCCGAGACGCGTGAACTTTTCCGGCGTCTTGAGAAAATCGATCACCTCGCGCAGTTCTTCTTTCGCCTCGTCCACGCCGGCCACGTCCGCGAAAGTGACTTTCGTGTCCTTCTCGGCATAGATCTTCGCCTTCGACTGCCCCACCGTCATGAACCCGCTTTGGCCCTGCGCCGAAACGCCGCATGGCAAAGAACCAAATGCCGACGAAGACCAGCGCAGGAACGACCCAGGAGAGGAGATCGCGCAAGAACGTACTTTCAATCACGCCGCTAAACGTGACGTTGTGTGCGTTGAGTTCCTTGACCAAATCAGGATCTTCAACCCGAACAGTCGTAAACAGCTTCTGTTCTTTGGATCCTCCTTCCGGCTTCAGCTTCCCGAGCACTCACTGATGAGTGACCGTGACTTCCGCCACTTTGCCGGCCAGCCACGAGCGTCCTGAATTCGCTGTACGGAAGCTCTTCGACTTTTGTATGGCCACGATGAAATCGTGCACGAGAATGACCGCAAAATCGCAAGAAAAACATACCAGATCGAAAAGATATTTTTTATTCACTGGCATAGCCGGCACCTATGAGACTGGGTAGGGGTAGAGACGATCGAATAGCACGACGAGCCTCGCAACGCGAGGATAGAGATTACCACGCCGGGAGCAGACCTTTGCAAGCCCAGTACCGTTCGCCCATCAGTCGAACGGAAAAATCTTTACGAATGCTTTTCAGTGGTTGACGACAGAAATGAGACAATGCCACGACTTGTGGGAAGTCTTGCTACAGCGATGCTAACGAGTACTGTGGCAGAATGCGGCAGCGACGACGTCACTCATCGCTCATGAGAACCTGCCTGGAAACTGCTTCACCAATGCCGTGGTGAGCGTATCCGCAATGATATAGACGTGTTGTCGCATCATCGACCAGGTTTCCTCTAGCTGCGCATACTGCTTTTCTCTTGTACTGGTTGATTTGGAGGACGTGGTGGGCTCCATGCGCCGCGATCAGGCCCCGAACGGTACCTTTCGGCAGATAGTGAGGATTGACATCGTTGAAAAATACGTCGAGGTCGTCGGCATTGGATGCCAAGAGGGCAAGGGCGGCATCCTGCCGACTCTTATTCCCCGCGATGGTGGCCTCGGAGTATTCTTTGACCGCGCCATAATGGCTGGCCAGCAGGGTATAGAGTTTCTCACACCTCGCTTCTCCATAGTACGGTATAAACGTGTTGGCAATTTGTCTTAGGTTGGCCAGGACCTGCTTGTCGGCGGCATCCCGCTCCGCCAAATCGTGCGTCACGTTGTACAGCACAGCGTGCTGAATCATAAAGATGTGCCCGACCCAGAGATCGCGAAGGGTCTTCCGCATCTCCGCCGCAGGGACTGGACTCACATCTCCGGCTGCTCGCGATTCGTAGTCACCGCTCAACAGGCCAACGAGCACAAGCAGCAACACTGCCATACACTGCTGTATCTTGCTCATACTGCTCTCCATTCTGGCGACCCTCTCCTCTTTGTCGAGGAGAGGGTTATTCGCAAACCTGTCAACAATCACCCGAGTCTTCTACCACAACATATTCGCAACTGCCGTGCCGGATCTGTTTTCGACGCTCTCCTCAGACATTCACCGACAGGTGCGCAGGATAGCACATGGGAAAGCATAATTGTGTAATGACAATTCCGGCGCGTTCTTCTACAGGCATAGGCGGACCAAGGGCTTGCTAGAATCGATATGAGAAAACACCATGCCTTGCACAATCTAATTTCTTGGACAGCTGCTCTGGCGAAATGGGGCATTGCACCGCACGTCACGAGATCTATTCATATGGAAGTGCTTGATGTGATAGTTTCTTTGGCCGCCTGCGAAACAAGACCGAAGTGGACCATTTCTTCTACATCGTATTCGATCGTCATGCCGAATAGACACCGCATCGCTGGATACACAAGCCGAGCATCGAGATACGTGCAGGTCTTCGGCTATCTCCTCATCACGACACTCATGGGTGCATCATGTCTGCACGCTGCAACGGCAACGACGAATGACGCGCACGGCACGGTTGAGAACATTGCCTCGCTCGCCAAGGCCCCCTATGCAGACCGTTGCCGAAGGCCTCTTTATTATGGGCACCGCCCGCACAAGCCATGAACCGTTCAGCTTCGATCTTCAGTACGATGACACAGAGCAGCCGCAGCGTCGCATCTGGCTCAATCAATATGAAATCGATCGGGACGAAGTAAGCCTGGGAGAGTATCTTCTGTGGCTGCAACAGCAACAACGTCACCTCCCCGAGGAAGTGGGGAAACTGATCGATCATCTCACGACGATCCATGCCATGCCGCCCGAGACATTGGCTCGTTGGCCGGCCCTCTACGTCACTCTGGTCCGAAGCCTCGGATTTTTGTCGCACACGCGAGAAGCGGCTCCCGACGGAAGCCGAGTGGGAAAAGGCCGCCCGTGGGAGCAACGGCAATCTGTTTCCTTGGGGGCAGCGACCTCCACGTCTGCGCTCGCGATGTTCGGGCAGTATCACGTTCACGAAATTCCCATTGTCGCACCCGTTGACAGCGGGGAGGAGGGGCGAAGCCCTTATGGCCTGCATCATATGGCGGGAAACGCCGCCGAGTGGGTCGAAGACTGGTTTGGGATCGACTACTATGCGACCATGCCGGATCGCAACCCCCACGGACCTGCCAACGGCCGATACAAGGTGGTGCGCGGGAGGATCATGGAAGAGTGCGCCGGCTTTGTTACGAACGGCCACAAAGCAGCGGGGCATCCCCGGGTCAGCGCGCTGCGACCATCGAGTTTCGCTGTGCGCGGTCCGCGCGATAGGAGAAGGTGACTGTAGTCTATGAGGACTTACAAGTTCTGGAGTTGCCTGCTGATCGCGATTCTGATGAGCCCCGGCATGACGACTCCAGGCCCCTCTTGCCGTTGCGTCGGAGAACGAAGAGCGGGCATGGAAAGTCTATACGAACGCCCGCTTCGGCTTCTCCGTCCGTTATCCGGAAACCTGGCGTCTTGGAAATCCACTGTCGGACGGAGTCGGCGTGACGCTCTATCCTCCTATCGACAACAGTCTCGTCGCATTGTCCGGCCACATGAATTTCTTGGAGGGCACGAGCCAGGATAGACGGCAGACGCTCGATGAATTTGCCGCGGCCCATCGTCGCATTATCACGGAACTCTACGGCAAGAAAACGATCACGGTGAAGTGGAGGCAGGATCAGGAGAGTGTCGCTGGCCGGATTCCCTGCTAAAAAAATGACATTCACGTATTCGGATAGTACACAGGGTGACATCATCGAGACACCATATTTTTTTCACTCGGCCGCAACGAAGGTCGCGGGATACGAATCAAAATGCCGCTCTCGGCAGAGGAACGAGTGATGCCGACGATCACGAGGATGCTGGCGATCTATCAGCCTGGGCGAGATCAGAACGCGGTCAGCCCTATCGTGCCAAAACCCGACTCTCCTTGGCCACCGATCTCCGAGCGCAGAACAGACACAATGGCTTGGATTGTTACCGTGAATCTTCGGTCACTTCGCGTCAAATCGCACATCGAACGCGGCTGTGCCGTTCGGCTCGAGCGTCAGCTCCCGTTCCTGGATACCCAGAATAGGATGCCAGGCTTTCACGCGGTAGCTACCTGGCGGAAGATCGCCGATGGAAAATGGCGAGCCATCCTGGTCTGTACTCACGGCATAATACGGGTTGTCGATCGCATACCCCCAATTCTGCATGTAGGGATGCATGCCGCACTGCATGGTGAAGACTTTTCGCCCTTTGACCAGATGGACGATATCGGTGGTGCCGGTTGCTTTCAGCGAAGGCCGATGGAGGACAATATCCACCCCGGCTTGGTCATAGGCGTAGCCCTGAATATCGTGCGACACGGGATCCCGATTGGTCACGAGTCAGTTGCCGCTTATCGCTCACGACGGTGACGAAGGGAAGAAACTGGCACACATTGGCTTCGACCTGAGCGTGCGTAAAGTTAAACGGCTTTCCGCTCTGCACCCCTTCCACGACGACCACCACATCCTTGAGACCGCCGCCCTGTCCGACATTCACTTCTTTGAGAAACCGATGCCCGTCACCATCGGAAATCGCGCCTGCAAAACATGCGGTCAGGAATCGGCGCAGCTCAGTGCTTTGGGCTCGGGTGCAGTCCCTTGAAACGTCACGGTGCCCCGCAGCACCGCCCCGTCAGCCACGACAACTGTGTCATACACGCGCTTGCCGGCCAAAGGATTCGAACCCCATGCTCCCTTGAACAACCGCGCCAAGACACAGGCCCATCATGATCGACCGTTTCACTGCTGCCCCTCCATGTCCTGCATCGACAATACCGTTAATGTTGTGTCTCTGCGGTCGGATTGGCCCAATCAAGCGTCGCGGGAGTTCGAATAAGAATGAAGATTGCGTGGTGAAGACGACGTGGCGAAATTCCTCCGACCACTGACCCTGCTTGCTCACTGTCTTCAACGGAAACCGCTGGACTTTGGTCACCCACTGGTGGCATTGCCCGAATCTCCCCATTCTCGGCGACGGTGACGTCGAAGCAGTTCGGTGAGGATAGCCGTTCAGCGGTCTCATCACCGACGAGTTCGCGCGAGACTTCCCCTTCCATCGTCTCGCTCACTGCCAACTGATGGTCTCTCGCGATCGGCACCTCGAGATACTGCCGCCGCTTGGACAAAAGGCCAGGAGCCGTGGCGTCCATCCGCACGATGAGCTGATGCTGGCACCCCCTTGCGGTTGGGCGAACTCGACACCGCCAGCGATCGTCCTTGGCATTGACGTGAGCCGTCACCACGGACTTTCCGTTCTTCACAATTCGTTCAGCGGAAAAATCCGAGCGCCGTCGCGGTTTGCGTCGGACCGCCTAGGGGAGTCGACGCCAGCCAGATCAATAGCCAGCCAGCAGATGTGCGCAACTCTGCGCATTTCCATGGACTGGTTCTACCGTATCGCTCACACACACTTCAAGACGCCTCTCCCTCCTGGCCGGGAAAACGAACGAGGGAATCCGGACATGACTCTCGTCGGATCCCCCGCACGGCTTTCCTTGTATCCAATCCAGACTGGTTAGCCTCCATGGACACCGGTACAGACTGCGCTGGATTCTGCTCCTCCGCTTGCTGTGTGGCCGGCGCCTGCCCTGCTCAACGGCAGGATCGCCCGACTGTCGCGGTCGAGCACCGTCAGCGTCCCCCAGTGACCGGCATCGAGATACCCCCGGTCTCTGGTTCAGCCACAGGTAGCTGCCAGGGATCCGTTCGGACCTCCGGCCCCGCCATGCAGCCAGGCATTGATGACCTCGGTGACCGCCGAACTCCATGGTGCTCACGAGGTCCGCTCCGCTCATGTAGGGCTCGTGCTTCCACTCATGGCCCGACACGCTGAACAGCTGTATCTGCTCGCTAAAGGCACCCAGCACGTGAATCACGACCGGATCGCCCATGCGCTGCGATGCTCGGGGTCACCGGCTGGTCTCCCGTCTTGACGCAGACGAGCACTTCGCTGTACGCACAGCCCTTCTCGATCCGGTAATCGGTCGGCTCGGACCGGTAGTTCACCGCCGTCACGCCAGCCACCTTTGGATATAGGGCATGAAGCTGGTGCCGATGATGGTTATCTTCGTCCTGGAACAGGAGGGCGAAGGAACCGATAGTTCTGTCGAGTCTCGTTGCCCGGCAGGTTCCGATCCACGATCACATCCGCTCGCCAGAACTCTTCTCGGCCAGATCTTCGCCGGTCACTGGATCGCGATACTGCGATCCCCCTGGACCGATGATGATCGCTCCGAAAAGTCCGTTTCGCGGATTCTCGATCACGTTACCCCAATCCTGAATCAGGGCGGCGTTCTCCCCGAACTCCGGATGGGCGAAGAACGTGTAGGTCCGGCTTTGACCCGGCGCCACAGTCTGGTCGCCGGGGTTGTTCCCGGCGTTGATCCCCATCGATTCCTTGGGATCGATACGCCACATGATCTACGTGGAACCCGGCCCGGTTCTATGGCCATCTCGTTCTTGAGATTGACCTTAAGCTACAATCGCCTACGTTCACGTGCAGGGTCAACGAGGCTCGGTTCAAATGCTGCCCGCGGCGACCTTGGTCTTCTCGCCTTCAAGCACGTACATCTTGCCGGTCTCGTTGCCCAGTACCATCTTCCGCTCCATGTCCACTTCCATCACGCCCGGCGTTCCCTTGTTGTAGCGAATCGCCTTGTCGATGGCTGCAACGTTGAACGTCTTCACCGGCGCATCGGACGGGCAGACGGACTTAGCCGACTGCGGAATCTCTTCCCGGCCCGGCAGCGGCCTCAGTGTCGCATCCGCTTTGTCCAGTACCCGGAAGAGGCCCCAGCTGCCTTCCACGAAGTGCGACGCTCGACCGCTGTAGTAGGGGTAATCGCCCGCCATCTGTTGCGGTCCTCCTGCGGCAGGAATGGCCGCATCGTACCGCTCTCCGATCACCACGTGCAGCGAACTCCGAGGGATGGAGTTCTTGCTGTAGCGCTCCATCGGGAACCAGTGTCCGCTGATGTGCCAGGAATGCACTTCGTTGGCCGATCCTTCGATCAACCGGACCACGATCGGATCACCCAATTACGCGCGCAACATCGGGGTCTCGGGATCCCCGTGGATCAGGCTGCTGAACAGCTGCGACGGATCTGGATTATTCGCCAACCGCACTGACAAGGGTTCCACACGCATGTTGTACCCTCCCCCGTCGTCGCTTCGCCGCCGTTCAAGAACTTCATCGGCGACAGGTTGAGTTTGGCAGGATAGACCGCAGTCGGAGTGCCGTCCACGGAAATCGCTCCGACCCTGACTTGGGGGTTGTCGGCAGTAATCAACTCCGCTGTCCTGGGATTGGAATCCATGACCTGGGTCACGATTTCACGGAAAGAGCCCCGGATATGCGCGGATACAGGTTCGAGGGTGTGAATGTCGGCCACTGGCCCGCTGCGAACTTCTTTGCCCGTCATCGGGTCATGATAGGTGGACCGCGGCGGTTCAGCGATGAACGTGGAGTAGAAACCATGGCCCCATCCGTCCAATCCAAACACATGGTCGTGCCAGAAGGTGGTGCCGAAGTCGGCGTCCACATACCACCGCTCGCGGATCCACTCCACCGAGACGATCTCGCCCTTCTTATGGCTATGCATTTCAGCGGCCGCTCGAAGGTGACCGTGTTGCCTTCGATCTTGCTGATCCGGGCCGACTCGAATCCGCCCACTTCGTCCATGCCACGCCCAACTCGGTCTTGACGTGATAGCGTGAGGCATCCTTCACCTTGATGCTGTTCGCGCCCTGGCCGCATCGGCCTCCATCGTCGTATTCATCGGCACGGGCATACCCTTGCCGGGATGCTCGTCCTTCAGAATCGTGAACGGCCGCAACGACATCTCATAGGAGGAAGCCGATGATCGGGCCATCCGACGCCTGCGTGTCGAACTGGAACATGTGCGGATGCAGGTTCGTTTTGCTGGAGAACCCTTGCCGCACATCATCTTTCAACTCGCTCTTGTACACCACGTCAGATGCAATCCTGCACATTGCCTCGGATCACCAGGGGCATCTGTTTGGCGGGATTCTTCCGGACTTCCTGCTCCTCTTCGTGCAGCACGTAGAGCAATCCACCCGGATCGACGATCGCCGGCGTCTTGGCCGTCGCCTTCTTCAACGTGATCGGCAACGCGATCGCGTGAATATTGAAGAACTTCTGCGGTGCTCCTTCCGGACACAGGCTCCATGGCCCTTGCTCGCCCGGCTTTGGCGGTTCAGTGGAGTTGCTGCCGTCGTCGCGGCGATGGATCGGCTCCAGCCAGGGTGCGCCGCTGTGGCTTGGAGAGAACGGTACGCGCCGGCCCAGATGCGGCCGCAACCACGGCCAGGCGATCTTGCCGGATTGCGGATCGAAGAGAATCTCCTGCCGCTTGCCCGGTGTCGCCGAGTTTGTAGTTGACCCACTCATACGTCGTCTCAAGCTCGCTCATGGCCTTCTGCTCCATCCCAGGCCCAGTCATTGACGGTTGAGTCGTAGGCCAATGTCTGCTCTTTCTCGGTATTCTTCTTGCCCGGCTTGCCTTGAGGCGTGAGCATCATCTCCACCCAATCCTTGATGGAGACCTTGACCGGATTGGCCTTCCAATCGGTCTTGTCCTTGGTGATCTCGTACTTCTTGCCGCCGTACCAGTCCACCGTGGTGCCGACAAGCTTGTCTGACGGAGTGCCTGTCTTGATCTTGCCGACGCGATCCGGCAGCTCGACGAGCGGCTTCATGACGTCGGTCACGAGAGCCAGGCGTTTGCAGCGTGTTATACACACGCCAGAAACCCACATGCCCGTCACATAATGTTGAGGAATATGGCAATGGAACACGAACTCGCCGGCCAGGGCTTGCAGGCCTCCCGAACCACCCTCGATCACCTGATCGTAGACCTCTGTCGGCCCGATGGACTGCACGTCCAACCGGTCCGAGGGTCGCTGATCGCAGGAACTTCACCGGCCCGTTCTTCGACAGTGCGAAGTCGAGATTGCTGTTCCCAGGCTGGCGCGCCTAACGGATGGAGCCGCCGTGGAGGTGGTGCGAATGCACGATCTCTGAGCCGCCCGCCATCCGGAACTTGGCGGGATCGCCAAGATAGGATCGAGGAACGGTCGTGGCGGGGTCGCCAAAGGTATAGGACCCATACGCCATGGACTCGTCACCGTAGAAACCCATATGGGCCTGAAGTTCAATGCGCGTACCGTGCGGTTCGCTGCGGTAATTCAGCAACCGCGCGCCAGGCCGATAGGAATCGGTATGCGGATCGCGTTGGGGCAGCATTTCGCCCTTCTTATTCAGGAGACGGAACGCTTCGTCTCCGGCCTCATGATAGAAAATCGCGAACTCACGGAAGTCCGCTCCCTTCGGATCTTCGATCATGGCTTCCCAACCGCTCGCCATCGGCTTGCCGTCGAAAGGACTAAGATAGCGTGAGCCGCGCGGCTCCACGACGAGCATGCCGATCAAGCCCTGGTTGAACTGCTCGCGCGATGCGTGCGACCGGAAAAATCGCGCCCCCTCCTGAGTATCCGGCTTGATATACCACTCGAAACTCTGCTGACCGCCCGATGCGACCGTGCCTTCTGGATTCGAGGGCGTCGCCGGCTTGCCGGTCGCCGCCACCACCATGGATGAACCGTTGATCACCAGGCTCGTCGGCTCATCTGGGATCTCGTTGTGGAGGGTAAGCTTGAGGCAATCGCCCTGGTTGGCCCGGATCACGAGGGGCTGAATGATGTCACCCTGCAAGCCGTTCGACACGGCGCCAGGATCGTTCTCCTTCTTCTCCGCGCTTCCCTGTTCGCCGCTTCTTCGCCGCGGGCCTTCTCGACGTTCTCCTTCAGCACATACATGTAACCGGGGAAGTAGTCGAGAAACCGGCTCAGCGTGATTTCGATGTTGATCGCCGAGACGTGATACTCCTTTATCGGGAGCATTCGCCGGACAACGCTGCCCGGCAGTGACGGCGATTTTGTCGGATCCTCCGCTACCAGCAGAACGCCCTGTTGCAACATGTGACTGTTCGCGCCGGTGCGATACCCGCCTTTCTGCCCAATGGCTTCCTGTTGGCGCTTGATTTCCTCCATCATGCGGTCGTGAAGCATCGCGCCGCCTTCGCGATAAATAACCTTCTCCGCCGATGCCTCCCCACGTCGCCATGGTGGGTGTGCTGGTCTGCGGCCAACCCCATCGGGGTCATCAGCAAGCTGCCGGCCAGCGGGACAATTTGCAATATCAGCGCAACACCGGAACGCTTCAGCTTGCGTCTCGGTTGAGTAAGAAAAGATCTCATGACACGGCCTCCTCGGATGTGCCCGCCATCATGGGCGGACTGTTTGAATTGCTTGAACACGATGCCTATACCGATCGCCCAACTCACGGCCCGTTGTTTCTAACTTACAGAAGAGAACCGGCCTCCGATGCGTACTCGGCCTCATGTCTGAGTGGGGCTAAGAGCTGGTGAAGGTTTCCTCTTTGCAGAGGAGAGGGTCATTCGGAGGCCGGTCCTAATCACCCAGACCTCCACCAGCAGTCATGTTCCAGCGCAATCCCTGTGCCGCAATGATCCACTCGTCTTAGAAATGCAGGAATGCCTTGATGAACGCGACGATTGTGAGTCGGGCACGACAACTATGGCGTAATAATGGTGGGGCAGAAATCCAGCCGATTAGACAGCTCCGACAGAACAAATTGCTCAGCGTTCATAATTTCAACGCGTTAGGCTGTCTGCAACGCTTAGACAGTAGCAACGGTGAAGTGGGGCGGAGAAGGGCAAACGAAGAGCTATTGGATGTGATAACTGCGGAGCTTGTTATAGAGAGCTGGCCCGGCTGATCTTGAGCAGCTTGGCCGCTTTGGATCGATTTCCACCGGTCCTCGTGAGGGCGTCAACGATGCGGGGGCGCTCGGTTTGGGTGACGACTCCACGCGTCGCCGATCGTAGAGTCCCCATCCTTGGTCACAGGAGTCAAGCGCCACAAGATCTTTGCACGCGAGTATTGGACCGGTGGTCGTGACTACGGCTCGCTCAATGTAGTGCTGTAACTCTCGCACATTGCCGGGCCAGGATGTTTCGGTCAGCGCCTGCATGACCTCCGGCGAGATGGTTCGAATCGGCTGACGATGCCGCTTACACGACCCGGCCATGAAATGTTCCACCAACAGCGGAATATCCTCTCGCCGTTCCCGGAGCGGCGGCAAATACAGCGGCAAGACCGCCAATCGATAGTAAAGATCCTGACGAAACGTCTTGGCCTTCACCAGCTCAGACAGATCCTTGTTCGTCGCCGAGATGACCCGCGCATCGATCTTGATCGGCTGAGTCCCACCGACGGGCTTAACCTCGCCCTCTTGGAGGACGCGAAGCAACTTGGCTTGAAACGTCGCACTCGTGTCGGCAATCTCGTCCAGGAAGATCGTTCCTCCATCCGCTTCTTCGAAGAGTCCGCGTTTGAAGGCATGCGCCCCGGTGAAGGCTCCCTTCACATGGCCGAACAACTCACTCTCCAACAGCGTTTCCGGCAGCGAGCCGCAATCGACGACGACGAACGGTTTCTCTCGTCGATAACTGGTCAGGTGAATTGTTCTCGCTACCAGTTCCTTGCCCGTGCCGCTCTCCCCCTGAATCAACACGGTCGCGGAACTGTCCGCCACGAGTCGGATCATGTCGAAGACTTCTCGCATGGGCGCACTCGTGCCGATCAGTCCACTCAGTGTCGATTCGTCTTTCATGAGCTCATCGCTCGATTGCTTCGCAGACTTCGTCGGCGCCTCGAACAACACCAGCACAGACTCAACCTCTCCGCTACTCGAGACAAGAGGAAACGCCTGGTGCATCCCACAAGCCGTGCCATTCCTCCGGAGGAACAGGCCACGGACTGGACCTCGGGCGATTCGTACAACTTCGTCGCCGGGCAGATGCCACAGGGATCGTTCCGGTGCGCGAAGGCTTCATAACACTTCGCCTGATGGCCGGACAATTGAGTTGCACCTTCCCAGACCATGCGAAATCATTCGCGTAGATCACGTTGAAATTGCGATCCATGACCGCCACTCGTTCGGAGAGCCCACCGGCTAACTGCTTGATGGCTTCCAGGCGAGCGGCGAGGATGGGATCTTTAAACGGGTGAACGGTAGAAGACTCTTTTTGAGATCCGGCCATCTCATTCCTTCCACAGGCTGAAGAGTGACTCACATACAATCAATTCTCAGTCGACTTCTCCATCCAATGCCAATGCCGGGCCTAAGAGACGCTGGACGGCTCCTCTGAGCTCGCTGAGACGAACCGGCTTATCGAAGTACGCTTCAACGCCGATGGCTAACGCATCGGCTTTCGTCTTGGAATCCCCGAAAGACGTCAGGAGAATAATCGGCACTCCGGGAGCAAACGTCCGGAGCCTGGAAATATAATCTAAGCCCCCGGCCGGCATCCGAAGGTCCGTGAGGATCAGTGAAGGGCGAACATCAAACACCACTTGCAGGGCCTCATCCCCATCAGCCGCCTCTCGGATGGACACCCCCAGATCATACAGCTCATCGCACAGGAGACTCCGCATCTCCTTATCATCTTCGGCGATGAGTACCACCGCTGGCTTCCTGTTCTGTTTCATCCATTGCTCCCTTGAGTCCAGCGCTCTTCATTCTCTACGAGCCATGTTTTATTCATTTTGGTCTACTCCGGTTTGGTCGATTGCATGGGACTAACCGGACGGACTAGGGCAGACCAGAGAACTAACTGGACCGGGCCTCTTTCAGACGTTCAGGCTATCGAAGTTCTCGCATACCAGAATAGTTAATCCGCTGCCTGCTAGTGGGAGACAATGCATAACCCATGCAAGCCAATCCTCTCGCCGACGGGAAGTAATGGGTTGCGGAACTGAGCAAACTTGCTTGGATATCCTGGATATGTGTGGGGCTGAGGAGGAGAACGCACCAAGACCTGATGAGAATTGCAACAGATGGCACCCGGCCTGTCGCAGATTGCGACACAAGCAAGCCAGCCTGACGTTCGAATTTCTTGGGAAAGCGAGTTGGTGTGAGTTAGGAAATAGCCGCGATCTGAGCGATGTCAAGAGGGAGCTGGATCCAAAACGTCGTGCCCTTGTCGACGACACTCTCCACAGCGATGGTGCCGCCATGTTCCTCGACGATACCTTTCGCGACCGTGAGGCCTAGCCCAGTTCCCTTCCCAAAATCCTTCGTCGTGAAAAATGGCTCGAATACCTTCGAGCGGATCTCTTCCGGCATCCCGTGGCCGGTATCAGACACCCCGAGGCAGACGTGGCTGCCTTCACGAGCGAGGCTCAGCCTGAGCCGCCCCCTCCGGCATGGCATGGAGACTATTCATCATCAGATTGATCAGCACCTGCAGGAGCTGGTCTCGATCGGCAAGGACAGAAGGGCATATTCGCTTCGATCGCTTTTTCCACCGTGATGCAACTGTGGGCGATCCGTTCCTGGAACATCTCCAGGCTATCCTCCACGATCTCAGCGAGATCAACAGCCCGCCGCTCCGGCGTCTCGCCGCCTGGCAAAGGCAAGGAGTTGGTTCATTACCTTGGTGATCCGCTCGATCTGCGTGACGATCGTGGCAAGGCCCTTCTTCATTCCTTCATCGGCTGTGCGTTGGAGCAGATATTCCGCGCGCCCGAGGATCACGTTCATCGGTGTGCCAATCTCGTGTGCCATGCCGGAAGCCAAGGTGCCTAGCTCCGCCAGACGTTCGGCCTTCCACAATTGTTTCTGAATATGCTTTCGCTCGGTGATATCCACCACCGACGCCAAGACTCGCATGCCATCCGGTGTCTGGATCGGACTGAGACCGATCTCCAACGGAACCTCTTGGCCGTCTTTGCGCACACCATACAGATCCCGTCCTTTTCCCATGGCACGCGACTCGGAATGGGCAATAAATTCGGCCCGATCGCCGGCGTGATGTGGCCGCATATGCTGAGGCACAAGTATTTCAACAGGCTGCCCGATCAATTCAGCCCGTTCATAGCCGAACAGCTGATCAATCTGCCGGTTCACCATACGGATGGTCCCCTGCTCATCCACCATCAACAGGCCGTTCGGGGACGATTCCACCACGAGGCGAAATTGCTCCTCTGCATACCGGCGCTCAGTGAGATCGCGAACGATTGCCGCAAGACCGGTCGGCTTCCCGTCATCCCCATTACCGCAAACACCGCGATCGACACAGGAACCTGGGAACCATTCTTCCGGAGATAGTCGATTTCATATTCGCCCGGCTCACCGGTCTGGAGGACTTGAGCCACCACGCGATCCCGCTGTTTTTGTGCTGCTCGGGAATCAAATCCCGCACATTCATCCTGAGCAGCTCTTCTCTCGAGAAACCGGTCAGTTCCGAAAACGCCCGATTGATGAGGAGGATGGTCCCGTCGATTGTGGCATAGCCGATCGCGTCCTTTGATGCTTCGAAAATATTTTCAAAAAAATCTTCACAATGTTCCTGAGTCCGGCCTGAGCGAGAATTGGGCGTAGACAAACCTGGCTAGACGATCAGAAGGAGAGGATCATTCTCCGGGCCGTGCCTTGCCTTCGATTTCTGCAAGCTTACGATACAGCGTTTTACGGTCGATACCAAGCGCGTGGGCAGCTTGGTACTTGTTCCCGCCTGTCTTCTCGAGAATCTTGCGAATATATTCTTTCTCCACTTCGTCCAGTGGCAGAGTCCGTTCCGCTGCATCGTCGAGCACGCGCCGATCGCCACGGGCTCCCTGAATCGTTAACGGGAGATCGTCTGGAACGATCTTTCGCTTCGGCTGAGCGTGACGGCCCGCTCGATCACATTCTCCAATTCCCGTACATTGCCGGGCCAGGCATAATCCACCAGCATCGCCAGCGCAGACTCACTCACGCCCTGAATCTGTTTCCCGCGAGACTCGCCACACTTCTTCATGAACGCGTCTACGAGCAGCAGAATATCTTCGCGTCGCTCACGCAAGGGGGCAGACGCAGTTCGATCACATTGAGCCGGTAATACAAGTCCTCCCGGAAACGCTTCGCCTTGACCTCTTCCGTCAGGTTGAGATTCGTCGCCGCAATGATGCGCACATCGACCGCGATCGGTTTGTTGGCTCCCACGCGACGAATCTCTTTTTCCTGAATCGCGCGCAAGATCTTGGCCTGCAGCATCAATGGCAATTCACTGATCTCGTCGAGAAACAGTGTGCCCTTCTGCGCCTCCTCAAGAGACCCCGCTTGTCCACCTTCGCATCCGTGAAAGCGCCCCGCATATGGCCGAACAGCTCGCTTTCGAGCAGCTGTTCCGGAATGGCGGCACAGTTGACGGGGATAAACGGACCATCCCGACGATCGCTATTATAATGGATTGCTTTGGCCACCAACTCCTTGCCGGTTCCGCTTTCGCCGGTGATCAGCAGATTCGTCGGACTGTCGGCCACGCGTCGGATCAGGTCGAAGATCTCCTGCATCGGTTTGCTCTTGCCGATGATCTGATGAAAACTGTACTCCCTGTTGACCTCGCGCCGGAGCCTGTTCACCTCACGTCGTAACGCCGCTTCTCGGATGGACCGTTCCACAACGCGAACCAACTCATCGTTTTTACCGGCTTGGTCAAGTAGTCGCTCGCGCCCCGCTTCATGGCCTCGACCGCGGTGTCCACCGACCCAAAGCCTGTCATGAGAATGACCCCGATGTCCGGATACAGACGTCTGATTTCCGCCAACAACTCCGTCCCCGGCATCCCTTTCATCCGCAAATCCGTCAGCACGACGGCATAGTCTTGCTCGGACAACAGCTTCAAGGCCTCTTGTCCACTTCCTGCCGTCGTGATCTGATGTCCGCGCTCCTTGAACACATCGTGGACAAGCTCCCGCATTTCCGCATCGTCATCGACGACGAGAATCGCACCCCACTCTTCGGTCATGCTGCACTCCTTCTCTCGCAGGATGCTGAAAAAGCCCGCCAGCAGCGTTCTCGCATCGTTCAGACCCTCAACGTACCACAGAGGGTACGCCTCGGCTCTTCACTCGCTGCGGCCTTGCTGGACGGACTTTTGAGCATCCTGCGTGGTCGTGTCCTGTTGACTCAAACATACGAACCATTGGATTTACTGCAGGCCAGCATCGCTGTTCCTTAGTCTGCTGGCCCCGCACACGAGAGGCTAGCCCTTTGATATAGAAGGGGTCAAGGCTGCTCTGGCGCGAAAGGCCACACACAACGTCCCCCGTTGGGGAGGAACGCCACAAAAATCGCTCTACCATTGAGATTTCAAACAACTAACAGGGAGAGGTGGCAAAGGCGGGGCCAAGTATCTGGTGGGGAGTTTCATGGTCGGCTGTTTGCGGAGAAGCCGGAGCAGCTGCTGCAGATTGGCACGGGGCAGGATTGAAGGAATGTAACTACCTCACCTTGGAGAAATCGGCGACGATTCTCGCCTCATTTCCGTCCTGAAGGTTCACGATGAACACGGACGCCGCAACAGGGTCAAACTTTTCGTAGGCGAACACTGCGGTAAAGCGCGACCGGTAGGTCGGCCCGCTTCCCTCGTTCTTTCGGCCGCGTTCGGCTTTTCCAATGTCGATGGGCTTGATCCTCTTGGAGCCCTGTTGCAGCTCGATCAAGGCGCCCTCGGCAAAGTATTCGTCTTCGCCGCACAACTGAACTTCAATCTCCATATTGGGCATGTCCACGACTTTCTTGATGAACTCATCGGGCATGCGCACATCCATCTTCCGTTTCTTGGACTCTGCCGCTTCCTGTCTGCCAAAGGCTTCAAGTCGATAGCGCTTCGTCCTGAGTATGGCACTCGCTCCGCAGGGATCTTTCTCCGGGTCGGCTCCCACGCGCGTGACCAGAGAAGCTTGCTGAAGGACCTTCTTGACGTCCTCCGGAGTATTAGCCTTCTCCATCGGCGCCCGGCCGGCTTCCAAAATCTTCTGCGCCTCTTCCACGGATAGATTCACATCGATCGCCCAGACCGGTTGGAGACCGAGGATTGTCAACAGGCCCGTAATCGCACAGATGGCAATCCCACTATCTCGCGCCACTGATGTGAGGCATCGAACGCTCATGGCTCTCCCGTACACACAACAGCAAATGATGCGGCGGCATTGTAAGGAAACCCCTATCTCTTTGCAATCAGACTGAGAAGCGGGCCCAGTTGGCATAGGGCTTGATGGCATAGAGTTCATCGAGATCGACCAGCACTCTCACGCCCGCTTGTGCGAGCAGCTGGGCAACCATGCGAAGCGGCAGGCCGACCACCGTCGTGAAATCTCCGCCAACGGAATCGATCAACTCGCCGCCTTTTCCTTGAATCGAGTATGCACCGGCCTTGCCGAGACTTTCTCCCGTCGCAAGGTAACCTTCATGCAATCGTTCATCGAACAGCTTCATTCGAACGACGGCCGTAGACAGGGCAACAACGTCTACCCCACGAGCTAAACAGACGAGCGAGACCGCCGTGTGTACGTGATGATCACGACCCGCTAAGCGACGGAGCATCGCACGGGCCTCCGCCAGATCGGCCGGCTTTCCGAGCATGTCATGATCCAACTCAATGACCGTATCGCTCCCCAGCACGATCGCCTCCGGCTCTTGCCTCGCGACCGACTGCGCTTTGCCCTGTGCGAACGACTGCACCTGCTCGATCACGGTCCGATCCGGCATCAGCCGCTCCTCAAAAGATGGGCGTTTGGCGTCGAATGGAATACCCAGCAAGGCGAGCAATTCGCGACGTCGCGGAGAGGTTGAAGCCAGAATGAGTGACATCTACAAGGTCGGAGAGGGTTCAGCGGAGACCAAGGGTTCGAGCGGCATCTGGTCGAAATCCTCGGCGAGACTCGCGCAGTGCATCCGAAAATTAGCGAGCACCTGTTCCAGGTCGGCGACCGAAGAAACTCGGAACATATCGGCTCCGAAGCGAGGCGGCATGAGGAAACCCTTTGCAGTACCAGCCCAGATGTTTGCGCATCCGCCGAAACTGACCTTGCCCACAAGCCGCTTCGAACCGTCGGGCATGATCGAGCAGCATCTCGAAGCGAACGTCGAGTCGCGGCACCCACGGTTCAAGCCCGTCCTCATGCCGCTGTTGCTGCAGAACGAGTCGCGCCTCCTCCTTCTGCCGAAAGAACCACGGAGCTCCGAGCGCGGCTCGCCCGACCAACACGCCATCGACTCCGGTGTCCCGTACACGACGCACGACGTCGTGATAACTATGCACATCCCCATTCCCGAACAACAACGTCCCGCTCCCCCGTACAATCTCCGCGGCCCGAGCGATGGCATTCCAATCCGCTTCTCCTCGATACATTTGTTGCAAGGTGCGGCCGTGCAGGGAGATGACAGCCGGCTGTTCAATGAGAAGATGTTCGATCCATCGGTCAACGACCACGACATCGTAGCCGAGGCGTGTCTTGACTGATAAGGGAATCGTCTGGCGGTCGAGCGGGCGGGCATGCTGCCGCTGCTCGTTCATCCGGCAAATCGCCGCCACTCTGCCCGGCTTGAGACCCGCTCCCTCAAGGGTCTGACCGCTCGCCCAATCGGCAATCCCCTGTCGAGCGGCCTGCATAATAGACTGGGCCACATCCGGAGTTCGGATCAGCCCCGCGCCGGACCCGGATGAGGCCACACTCCGAGAAGGACAGCCCATGTTGATATCCAATCCGTCAAATCCCAACTCACACACGGCATGAGCGGCCTGATAGAAGAGGTCCGGCTCTTTCCCGTACAGCTGCGCAATGATCGGTCGTTCAGCTTCATGATAGATGAGGGAGTCTAATAAGAATTCCGGCCCTCGGCAAACGTCATGTACGTGCGTGAACTCCGTAAAGGAGACGTCCGGCTTCCCATGCATCGCCACAGTATGGCGAAACGTCGCATCGGTGACCCCATCCATCGGCGCCATCCCGATGATCGGTCTGGCGAGTGACTGCCAGAAACTCATCGGGTTCGCTCCATCTCCATCACAGGCTCCTCCAATTCATTCACCTGGGCATAGGCTTGACGCAACATGCCGCATTCCTCTTGTACGCAGCCCCGTACGTCTGGCGCGCGTTCCGTCACAAATTCGAGAAATCGTTCGATCTTGAGGAGGAAGAAATCATACGACTCGTGCAAGCGGTCGTGGCGACCGAAACCAGAATGCCACGAATTCTGTCAGGCTGATGCCTCGCTCCGCTAAAGTCCGGCAGGTTTGGGGAAACATCTCTGTGAGGTCTCCTCCCCAATGCAAAATCTCATGCGGCACATAGGACGTCCAGTATCGAGTGACACCGGGCACCTCCTCCGCGGCCACATCCTGCCACTCCGGGCCTGTTATGGGAGCTTGCCCCGAGATGATCTGCGCGTAGCGCGCATAGTCGTCGCGCAACTGCTGTCGATGCGACTGGCACATCGGCTTCTCGACTGAAGCTGAACGCGGCCTCAAGCCTATCAACTGTTCTACACCCGTTCCTCTGGACATCGTCTGCTGAACAAGGGGGAGAACCGCCGAACGGTCGCTGCATACTCCTCCACAATCATCGCAATCGGCTTGGTGTCCACTTCGAGCGCCACCGCCCGGAAGGCTCACGAGGTTCGAATGGGCCAGAACTTGTTCGAGCATGTTGAAGAGGATCGACGGGATCGGCGCGGCATGGGCGTCGATCCATTCAGGAAGCCCCTCTCCCACCTTTGGCTCGCCCACCAACTCATGGCAGGCCAACCCCGCTACGTGGATTTCTACGACCCGCTCCAGAGGAAACTCCTCGAGGAATTCCCGGACGAATCGATCAAGCGATGTCCGTCGGCATGCGGCAGTATAGCGATAGACGGTCCAGAGGTGTCCGATATCCAACACGAGACCGCAGGGCACCAGTGTTGTGACGAGCCGAAAAAAGTGAGGAATCGATATTGTGCCGGCGGAAAAATATGTGAGCGGCGGCATCTCCAAGAGAAAGAGCGGTACAGTCCCATCCGCTCGACGAGCGTGGCGATCCATCGCCTGCTGAACCGTCGCGATATTTGCCGCCACGACCTCGGCGCTCAACCGCGTATATAATGGAGGGACGTAGGTGCCAAACGAGTAGCCCGCCATCTGCTTCGTCGCACATTCGTGATTCAACCAGAGGCTCTGTATGCTGTTGAGTTGCGTGACCATCTCGCCGACATCCTGTTGAAAGATACGGAGACTCTTGTACGTCCGGCTGAGTGATCCACAGGCCTTCCCCGTGATACGCCAGCGCCATGTCAGGCACAGCCCGTCGAACCGCTGTGAGTGCGGTCGTCGTCGCCTTAAAGACTTCGAGATAACCCGGCTGAAGTCCTCGCTCCCTGAGTCTGTTCACCAGCTCAAACAGATCTGGAGAATAGACATCGACTGACAGCCCTATCCCCTGTGGGGGAACCATCCTGAGGCGATGCTGAAAGTCCTGTTGAACGAAATCGGAATCAACCATCGATCACCCCTTGTGCTGCTCTGACAATTGGCCTAGTCTATTCGCCGAACCCCTTGTTTGACAAGGGAAGCCTCGGTCGCGGACCAGAGGGCCCCGTCTGCTATACTTGGCTTACGTCGCCAGGGATGGAACTCTCACGAATCCTGCAGGCGGGAATCGGGGAAAGTCTCGAACCCATGCCGAACGACGGTGACAAGTCCTTCAAGACAACACATCTCACACACACTATGGTTGCCCATATGATGACACCAGGAGTTGTGCAGGTTCCAGGGGACGTTTCCGTGAGTGAAGCGGCTCTGCTGCTCGAACGAGAACATGCGCCCTGCCTGCTCGTGAAGGATACCGATACACGGTTCGGCCTCATGACGCCGACCGACATTGTGAAGAAGGTCGTTGCTCAGGGGCTCGAACCGCACGACATCGAAGTCCGGACGATCATGACACGGCCGGTACAGTTCATCGAAGTACGATGAGGCCTTGGCAGAGGCGTCGACACTCATGATGGCGACAGGTGCCTCTCTTGATTGTCACCAAGCAAAACCAGCCGGTTGGGGTGCTCGAGTGCACAAGACCTGATGCTCAGCCCGCCCAGACGCGACACGAGACTTCCGGTCGTGGTGAGTGTAAGCGGGCGAGCCTCGGCGCAAGGACTCAACTATAACGCCATGATTACCCACCTGAGCCATGTCGGCGCGTTGGTCGAATCAACCGCCAAGATCCTCACAGGAACGAATGTCGTACTGGCGTTTTCCATTCCTGGCCAAAACACGCCCCTAACCATTCATGGAATAGTCCTGGCCAGTGGAGTTCCGAGTGCAGAGCCCGGTGAGCCATCAAGCGGGAGCCGAACCTGGCATGTGGATATTCAGTTCACCGACCTCTCGTCGACTGATCTCCGCGCGTATCAGGGCCTGGGCACTTCAAACAATGCCTCCTTCCCCCAATCGTCTCCTAGCCTGCATTATTCATGAACGCTTCTGCTGCAATCGCCGATCCGCTGCTACGACGACGCCTCCGGCCGGCGGGCTCGCCCTCGACCCTCTCCGGTACGGTTGGGGACTGGTGCCTTTCATGTTGGCAACTCTGTCCCCGTCTGAACGCAGCGGAACAGGCACCGCCGCATACGTCGGAGCCAGTCCCTGAGCTCCGCGCGCCGGTCCGCGACGCGGCTCAGCGATTTCGCGACGAACCGTCATGAATTATGCGGGCTAACCTCACACATATGTTCCGTTCCTTTGACCAACAGGCGATCAGCTGATAGAATTTTTCTCACCCTAGGATTAACTATAGCTCTCCATGGAAAACCAAATGAGACCCTCTCAGACCCGTTCTCGACCCCTCCCCTCGAACGAGGAGTTACTCAGCCAAATTCGCCTCCTGCTCGACAGCCCGGAAGACGACCTGCAGGCCGCGATCATGAAGGAACTCCTGGCCGGGACACTTCGGCTCCACGATTCTCACCTGGACGTCCTGGACCTCAAGATCGTCAACCGCGCCGTAAAAGAACTGCGCCACGCCTTTCGCGTCTTTCATGATTATCGCGATCGGCGCAAGATCAGCATCTTCGGTTCGGCTCGCACCGCCTCGGATGATCCGAACTACCAGATGGCCTTCCAGTTTTCCCGGCGGATTGTCGAGGAAGGGTTCATGGTCATTACCGGGGGGCCGACGGAATCATGCGCGCGTGCCAGGAGGGCGCCGGACGCGAGAACAGCTTCGGGGTCAATATCATGCTGCCCTTCGAGCAAGGCCCGAATGCCACCATCGCCGATGACCCCAAGCTCGTCACGTTCAAATACTTCTTCACCCGCAAACTCATCTTTCAGAAAGAGGCCAACGCCATTGCGTTGTTTCCTGGCGGTTTCGGGACACATGATGAAGGCTTTGAAATTCTGACCCTCGCTCAAACCGGCAAGAGCGATCCGCAGCCGATCGTGTGCCTCCAGGCTCCCGGCTGCGACTATTGGGACGACTGGTACACCTTCGTCACACGCCAACTTTAGCCCGTCAACTGATCAACACTGAAGATCTCAGCCTGTTCAAAATCACTACCTCTGTGGACGCCGCAATCGATGAGATCAGACGCTTTTACCGCCGGTTCCATTCCATTCGATATGTGGGCCGACTCTTGGCCATGCGGCTGAAAACAACCATTTCCCCGAACAGGTGGCCGGCCTTCATGACACGTTTGGCGATCTGTTATCCGAGGGCACCTTCGAATTGCACGGACCTCTCACGGAAGAACTCGACGAGCCGGACCTGAAGGACTTGCCTCGGTTGACCTTCTACCTCCAACCGACGGAGTGCGAGCCGGCTGCGTCAGCTGATCGACCATCTCAACAGCCCTCTGATTGTCCCTCACAAAGACGCTTTAGTCTCGTAGGAGCATCATGGTATGCTCCGCCACAATGGCCGGTTTTCGTACACAGCATCCATTCTCTGAACCTCCCACCGTCGTGCTCTATCACGACGAATGTGCCGATGGATTCGGCGCCGCTTGGGCGATCTGGAATAGATTTCCAGCGGCTCGGTTCATTCCCGTGAAACACGGTAATCCTCCTCCCGCAGAGCTACAGAACCAACGAGTGGTCATTGTGGATTTCAGCTATGCCCGCGAGACGTTGGAAACCATGGCCGCTCAGGCGCAGGCGCTCCTCGTGCTCGATCATCACATCACGGCAGAAAAAGCCCTCGCCGGCCTTCCCTATGCCTACTTTGACATGAAGAAATCCGGGGCTGTCCTGGCCTGGGAATGGGCCCACGATCAGCCGATACCGTGGCTCCTCGACTATATCCAAGACAAAGACCTCTGGACTTGGGCGCTCCCCTCCAGTCGTGAAATTAATGCAGCCGTTGCCTCCTATCCATTCGATTATCACCTCTGGAGTCATTTCAAGCAGAAGGAGTTGGAGCAGGAAGGCCGCGCCATCCTGCGTTATGAAAGCGAGATCGTGAACAAACTCGCAGCCCAAGCGATGTTGGTCGAGTTTCACGGAGCCGTCGTTCCGTCTGTCCAAAGCGCGGTCCTGACTAGTCAGATCGGCGAACGCCTCTCCGTGGAGCATCCGTTTTGTGTCATTTGGCACGATCGCGATGGGCGCCGCTATTACAGTATGCGCTCGCGAGAGGATGGGACTGACGTGGGAGCTATCGCCGCCTCTTTCGGCGGTGGAGGCCATACGCACGCAGCGGGGTTTTCGATCTCCCTTGGGCCTGACGGCTCCTTGCCGGATAACCCGGCACTTCCTCGGTCGGTCATCGACCGTCGCCGATCCCCCTCGCAATGAGGGCACCGATGATTCCACTGCATGACGACAACCCGACTGAGCTGACACCGGTGGTCACGATCGCCACTATCGTGACCTGCGCCCTCGTCTTTCTCTACCAGGCGAGCCTTCCCGCCGGCTCAGGCGATACGTTCGTCTTTCAGTACGGAGCAATCCCGGCCCTCGTGTTCGGGGAGGCAGACCTCCCTGAGATGGGCATAGCCATTCCAGCTTACGCCACCTTGATCACGAGCATGTTCCTCCACGGCGGCTGGATGCATCTCATTGGGAATATGCTGCTACCTCTGGGTCTTCGGGAACAATATCGAAGACGTCATGGGGCATACAAAATACGTCGTGTTCTACCTCACATGCGGGATTCTGGCCGCCTTGAGCCACGCCCTGACCGATCCTTCCTCGTCTATTCCCATGGTCGGAGCAAGCGGGGCCATTTCCGGTGTCTTAGGCGCCTATGTGCTGTTGTTTCCACGAGCCCGAGTATTCGTGATCATGCCCGGCCTGGGCGCGACGAGGGTGCCAGCGGGAATCGTCCTCGGCATGTGGTTCTTGATGCAAGTGCTGAGCGGAGGAATGAGCGTCGGCAGTACGGGCGGAGGCGTCGCATTCTTCGCTCATATCGGCGGGTTTATCGCTGGGATGGCACTGATTGGTCTGTTCAAACGCCCGGACGTGCCCTTCTTCGCACCAAGCCGCAGAGGCCGATGGGAAGATTAGCCTGGTTTGTTTGGTCGAACCAGATGAACCAAATCAACCAGATAAACAAGACAAACGAGATCAACCATCCGGTGTTCACGCATCCAGCAGCTCACGCACTTTTTCCACCAATCCGGCTTGTCGATAGGGACGCCTCAAGAGATACCGCGGGTTAAGACGATGAGACACCATCGTCTCGTCGTCATACCCAGAAATAAAGAGCGGCTTCATCATTGGATGGTGCTCCAGCAACCGTTTGGCTAGATCACGCCCCCGATCTCCGGCATGATGAGATCGCTTATGGCCACGTGGACGGCTCCAGAGTGTTGCTGCGTGAGCAGCAACGCTTCAACGGACGAACTCGCCTCCAAGACCTGATAGCGATGCCTCAGCAATGTCGAGAGGGCAAGTTTGCGGTCAATTTCATTCGGTTCCACCAGCAATACCGTTTCCTGGCCTTTGGCTGAAACGTGATCCAGATTTGATGGCGCAGGGGACCGGCCCTGGCCTACGAGGGAAGCGTCACGCGCACCACTGTGCCTTGACCAGGTTGGCTGACAACATCGACCTGACCGGCACTCTGTTTCACGATCCCGATAGACTGCGGTGAGTCCGAGTCCCACGTTCATCTCTTTTGTGGAGAAGAACGGTTCAAACATGTGCGACTGGGTCTCCGGGCTCATTCCGCTTCCAGTATCGCTCACTTGAATGAGTACCTTGGATAGATGCCCTACCCTTCCACTCACAGCCCCATTCATATGTTCACGAAACGCCTGCTTCGCTTCAATCCGGAGCCGACCGCCATTTGGCATGGCATCCCGCGCATTCACCGCAAGATGCAGCAGGACTTGTTCGAGTCCTTCACGATCGATCTCGACATCCATCGGCCCATCTTCAATGACTATACTGAGATCGATGGACGTAGGCAGCAGTCCTCTAATGACTCCACGAATCTCCTCCAGCACGGCCTTGACCGATAGCACCTGTCGGACATGGCCGTCGTGGAGTCCCAACCCAGCCAATTGAGCGGTCACAGCTGCGGCTTGTCCGCCGCTTCGAAATATGTCATCGACCGGCCCATAGAGTGGGTCCTCCGGCTTGAGGCGAGACAGAACCACACCTGTCTGCTTCCCGATCACCGACACGAGATGGCTGAGTTCGTTGGCAATCCCCACGGCAATCCGACCAACCGCTTCCATCTTCTGCGCTTCCTGCAACTGCTGCTCGAGGCCCTGCCGTTCCTTCTTCTCCTGCCGGACATGCTCACTTCGCCCGTGAGAGTTCGCTCTTGAGACCCTTGATGCGGGCCTCCAACTGATCGCGCGACGCTTGCAAAGCCTGTTCAGTCTCTTTCAGCGCCTTCGATACTCCCCAACAGTAGCTGCTTTTTGTCGTCGTTCGGCTCCGATCGTTTGCAGCGCGAGTCCATAGAACGTCGCCATCACCAACAACACCGGCACTCCCAACAGATGTCCGGGCGACAAAGAACCGGTTTCTACAACCCCTTGATACAGGATGATGCCGTATCCGGAACAGAGCAGCAGAGACAACCCAATCACATGGGAGAGCCGACGCACCGAGGCAGCAATGAGCATGAGCACGAAATACGACAGATAAAGATCCGACCGGGCATTACCCGAAAGATAGATTGTCGCGGTCACGAGAATCGTATCGATCCCGATCACGCGTCCCGCTGAACCACGCGGCCTGTAAGGATCGAGGTCGGCACATACCACAAGCAGAGGACCATCGCCGCTAACCCGGCGACGATCACCACGCTCATCGGGCGGCTTGCGATCAGCTCCGCTCCGGACAATAGCTGATAGGCCAACATCACGCCGACTAGCGACTGAAGCACAAGATATCGTGGACGCGAAATCGTACTGTCGGGACACGAATCCGCCGAAGGCGGCTCGACATGATTCTCAGAGGGGATGGCAAGACTGCTCATTTGTATGATCTCCTGTTCGGACTACCGAAGACGTAGGAATGGAGCAAGTCCTATACCGATACCCCAATAGGAGCGGAACCATGTTTTTCCAGTAGGCTATGCCCTGAGGAGCCGACCAGATTGATCCATCTTCCTACGGCGAGTCACAAAATCGAACGAAGCGAGATGGCCAAAGAACGGCTCACAGATTGGATTTACATGAGTAGTGCGGCGAAAGAGACGATCGATCCGCTGACAGCATCTTATCGGTTGATGCCGGATGTGAGCGATACGATCCAGTGAAGGAGGTCAAGCAGACGGGATAAGACCGTTCGCAAGGCCGTCACGAAATCTGCTTCGGCATGATCGAGGGCGAAACTGAGCGTCTCCCCGAGGAACGTGACATGTCCCATCTTGCGACGAGGACGAATCGCACGCTTGCCGTAAAGATGGAGTACCGCACCAGGAATATCCAGCAGAGTTCGACAGCCTGCGCCTCTTTCATAAAGATTGCGGCATCGCCCCCAATGAGATTCACCATGACGGCTGGGCTCAGCAGACGCACTTCACCAAGCGGCATCCCGCTGACGGCACGAACCTGTTGCTCAAACTGGGACACGCTGCAGGCGTCAAGCGTGTAATGGCCTGAGTTATGGGGCCGCGGAGCGATCTCGTTGATGAGAAGTTCCCCGCTGGGCAGCTGAAACAATTCGAGACAGAATACCCCGACCCCTTCCAGCCGATCCACGACTTGACGCCCAAGAGAGGCCGCTCGCTCGGCCACAGCTGAAGATCCCGGGGCCGGCACCTTGGTGGTTCGAAGAATCCCCTCTTCATGTTCATTCTCAGCCAAGGGTAGGTGCAACTCTGTCCGTCAGCTCCACGGACAACCAGGATGGAGAGTTCCCGTTCAAACGGCACCAGGGACTCTACGATCCATCGCATACCAGGGCGAGCGGATTGCGAGATTGCCCGTTCCACCTCCCGGACATCGGACTCTCGGGGATCCTCCACTGTCCCTTGCCGTCATAACCTGCCGTGGCCGTCTTGCAGAGGGCGGGATAGCCGATCCTGTCGAACGATCGTCTCCAATTGATCGGGAGCAGTCAGGCCGGCGAAGGAGGGAACGGGAAATCCGTTGGAGACCAAGAACTCCTTTTGTTCGAGGCGATCTTGAATCACGCTCAGGACGGCACTCGACGGACGGACCGGCTTCCGCTGCTCCAATACTCGACAGAGTTCCGCCGGGATATTTTCCCATTCATAGGTCACGACGCTGACCAAGTCGGCAAAGCGCGCGAGAATGTGCTGGTCGGTGAACGGAACAGGAAAGCTGTGCGTGGCAACACGATGAGCCGGCGCCTCTGGATCTGGATCCCAGACGGCGACGTGATACCCGAGACGGCATGCCGCCATGGTGAACATGGCGCCCAATTGTCCGCCGCCCAGGACGCCCAGGACAGATCCTGGCTCAATGACGACTGCTTTCACGATCTACGACTCAGGACGGCCGGGACCTTTCGTTCCGGCCACCAGGCCCTTCGCTTCAGGAGACTGGAGCACGTTGTCCGTCTGTGTCTGACGGAATAATTTCACGCGAGCGGCAATCGTTGGATAACGGCCCGCCAGAATTTGCGCCGCAAGCAAACCGGCATTCTCCGCCCCTCCGATGGCCACCGTAGCGACGGGAATCCCTCTTGGCATTTGCACGATGGAGAGGAGCGAATCAAGTCCGCGAAGATTCTCCGTCGGGATCGGGACCCCGATGACCGGCAGATGCGTTTTCGCGGCCAGCATCCCGGGAAGATGAGCCGCCCCGCCGGCACCGGCAATAATGACTTCAATCCCCGGCCGGGAGCTTGTTCTGCATAGGCGAACAAGCGATCCGGAGTCCAGTGCGCGGAAACGACGATCAATTCGTGTGGAATACCGAGATCCGTCAGAATGGCAGCGGCCTTTTCTAAGATCGGGAAATCGGATTTGCTTCCGCCCAACACCCCGACCAAGGGATGCGGACGAACCGTTCCTCGCTCGCCGTGATTGTGGTCCTCTGCTGAGACGAGGCATATTCGCGCAGGCCCTTCTCCCACGGCTCTACAGCTCATGGCTTTCAACGGAGCCCCCACCTTAGCGATTCTCTGACTGATGGTCAAGCTCGCCCGCACTCTCATCAGCAATCCGTAAGACGTGAATCGTCAAACGTGAAACGTTTCGGAGAGAGGCCTCGAGACAGTCCTACATTTCACGTTTTACGATTCTTGAGAGCGAAGCGAGAACGACGCATGGGGAAAAGACGCGTCCCTGGGCCCTGAGGCTGTCTTGGTAGCCTCAGGGCGGGCGGGTGAAGTAGCTGCCGTGGTCAGGCGGGCGAGAAGAACGACTTTTCAGTATCCTGCTATTCCTGCAATTCGGCGTGGACCGTGTCGAGGAGAGTCTTCATCTCAAAGGGCTTTTGAAGCGTGCTGTGTGCGCCCAGCATTTTGGCAACGTCGAGAAAATTGAGTATGCCAATCATGTCACTGCCGCCGGTGATCACAATGATTTTTGCGTTCGGGAAATTCCCGTCGTAACGCGACGGTGGTCTCTAGGCCATCCTGATTGGGCATGAGAATGTCTATAATGACCAGATCGGCTGGGGCCAGCCGATACTGCTGGAGGGCCTCCGTCCCATCACGCGCTTCCGTGACGTGATAACCAGCCTGCTCTAAAGTTTCGCGAACCAATCGGCGGATTTGGTTTTCGTCATCGACGACAAGTACAGAGGGCATGCGTGCACCTCGGATTCGGTGAATGACTACGAACCTCGGTTCCCTGCGCGTTGTGTCTCTCAGAAAGATTTCCGAACTGTACCATCTCCTCATTGAGCGGGCAAACAAACAATGCGTCATTGTCCACGCCGAGCGAAGGAATGTGATAGGGACGATTGGTTCTACTAATATGGGCAAAGCCATCTTGTCACGCTAGAACTTCGACAGTCTGCATGTGCCTGCGACAAATTCAGTCAGAGCGGCACAGCCGGAAAACATTCCCGCAGGATGCTCTCTTCCTATCCCCGACGTGTGGGCCATCGAAACTCTACTGTGACGAAATAGTTTTTCCGCAGCCCACTAGATCCAAATGTGTCTACGGGCAGTTCACAGAAGAGTGGCAAGAATCAGGGAGACAGGGCTTCCCAGGAAAGAGCGTTTCGCGCCATGACGTGCGTACCTGCTCCGCAGTGAGGCGGGAACGAGGATACTTGGGTTGGTGCCGAAGGCGGGACTTGAACCCGCACGGCTTGCGCCACACGCCCCTCAAACGTGCGTGTCTGCCATTTCACCACTTCGGCACTTGGCAGGAGCGTGAAAACCCTCCAACTCGGTAGTGCTGAACAGACTGTGCACGTTGTTTCGTGCCTGCGGGTTTACGCTTCACGAACGGCGAGCGACAGTCCGAGGGAGCCGCATTATAGAAGTGGGCCAAAATCCTTGTCAATCAATAGAGGCTCCGGTAGAATCGGGCGGCTCATGCTCACCGGGTCCTCCAACGTTGTGCAAAGTCACCCCAGCCTCACTTCCACGCTCGAGGATGTCGTTGAACGACGGGCACAGGGGTCCGTCGCCGCGTTGTTCGACGTCGACAACACGCTCCTGCCAGGAGAGGCCAGCGAGGTACGATTCTTCCGGTATCTGTGGCGTCGCGGCCTGGTGGGATGGAGCGAGTTGAGCCGGAGCGTTGCCTGGCTGGCGGGACATATGCCCCCTTCTCCCTGCACTCGCTCCGAGAGCGAAAAGTGTATCTAACAGGCAAGTGCTCCGCAGACATTGAATCGCATGCGCGGGAGTTCTGTCAGGCTGAGATGATCGGTAAGGTGTCCGTGGAGGGTCGCGCCAGGTTGGATGCGCATCGACAGGCGGGGCACCAGCTGATTCTTGTGACGGGGCGCCTGATTTTTGATCGTACCCCTTGCGGAATTCCTGGACGTGCCGACGGTCTTCGCGGCAAAGCCAGAGCGACAGGATTCCGTCTATACCGGAGCGTTGATTCCCCCGTTGCCCTATGGCCGTGGCAAGCGTGAACTCATCCTTGCCCACGCTCGGGGAATGGGCCTCGATCTGGCCGCTTCCTATGCCTATGGCGACAGCCCCGGCGATCGCGACATTCTTGAATTGGTTGGATACCCCCTGGTGGTCAACCCGATCCGGGGCATGGCACGCACAGCGCAACGTCTCGGCTGGCCTGTCACAACGTGGAAGTGAACATGATTGTATGAAGTCATCAAGTCCGAATGTCTTCAAGTCATCAGGTCTCAGACTTTTGACCTTCAGACTTTCTGACGCGAGCGTTGTATGCGAGTGACCGAGGTCTTCCATAGCATTCAAGGTGAGTCAAGTTATGTCGGACAGCCCTGTGTGTTTGTTCGACTCACTGGATGCCCGCTTCGCTGCACCTGGTGCGATACCGACTATGCCTTTTATGGAGGCCACGATTCCTCGATCGATGACGTCCTGGCGAAGGTGCACAACTTACGGGTGCCGCCTCGTGGAGATCACGGGAGGAGAACCGCTTGCCCAGCCCGAAAGTCTCCCACTCATGACCAGACTGTGCGATGCCGGCTATACAGTCCTCCTCGAGACGAGCGGCGCCGTTGATATCACGCCGGTCGATCCACGTACGCATATCATCCTGGATGTGAAGTGTCCGGGGAGCGGCATGACAGATCGGATGCTCTGGCCAAATCTTTCCTGGCTGACGGCCAAGGACGAGGCGAAGTTTGTGTTGGCCGACCGAGCCGACTACGACTGGGCGCGTGGGATTCTGGCCCAGTATGACGTAGCCGGCCGTTGTTCGGTGCTCTTCAGTCCGGTCTTTGGCTCACTTGATGTACGACACCTAGCCGAATGGATTCTGGCTGATCGCCTACCTGTTCGTTTTCAGTTACAGATGCACAAGTACATATGGGCGCCGGATATGCGCGGGGTGTGAATTGTCGCACTCAAGCTCAATTTGTACTGAACGCTGAGATCAGGTGGCTGGCCGTTTGAACAAGGAGACGTGAATGAAGATCATGCAGATTTCCGTACAGGTTGGGCGAGCGGAGGCCGCATCCGAAGAGGTATTGGTACTCACGCATTGTGAAGGAGAGGCATTAGCCAAACAGGATGCAGCGCCTCTCGATCGGGCACTCGGAGGCGCATTGAGCAAGCTGGTGCAATCCAAGGAATTCGAAGGCAAGGCCAACGAAGTCTTGCTGTTCCACACACAGGGCAAGGTGTCTGTCAAAGCGGCTGGTGCTGGTCGGCTTGGGCAAGAAGAACGAAATCACGATTGAGACGATCCGGCAGGCAATGGGCACAGTCGCGAAGCGCGTCCGTCAGACGAAGGTCGAATCCTTTTCGGTCGCGCTGCCAAGTGTGATGCCTAGCGGGATGTCATGGGTTGAGGTGGCGCAAGCGATGGTTGAAGGGGCGATCCTCGGCAGTTATCGGTTCACCGTCTATCGGAGCGAGGCAGTTTCAGAGGCAAGACATCACGGGGATGAGCATTCTGATCCCTGGAAAGGGTCAGTTGCGGCAGGTGACTGAAGGGATTCGGCGAGGCGTTGCCACGGCAGAGGCCACCGTCTTTGTCCGAGACCTCTGTAATCACCCCTCCAACATCCTGACCCCCACCAGGGTCGCCGAAGAAGCGAAGACCATCGCCAAAGCCGAAGGGATCACGATCAAGATTCTCGAACAGAAAGAGATGGAGCGTTTGGGGATGGGTGCATTACTCGGCGTGGCGCGCGGGAGTCAGGAGCCGCCCAAGTTCATCATCCTTGAATATAACGGAACCAAGAAAAAAGACGAACGTCCGGTTGTGCTGGTCGGAAAAACGATCACCTTCGATACGGGCGGGATCTCACTGAAACCTGCCGAAAATATGGAGCACATGAAGGCCGATATGACGGGGAGCTGAAGTGCTCGCCTCGATCCGCGCGGCTGCCAGACTCAAGCTCCCGCTGCGTCTCATTAGTATCCTGCCTGTGGCGGAAAACATGCCGGGCGGCCGGGCGATGAAGCCAGGAGATATCGTGAAGACGCTGTCTGGGAAAACCGTCGAAGTGCAGAACACGGATGCGGAAGGTCGGCTCATCCTGGCCGACGGCCTCGCCTATGCCATGCGCTATAAGCCCGCGACCCTGATCGACATTGCAACACTCACAGGAGCCTGTGTGGTGGCGCTCGGCCAATTTGCGATCGGGATGTTCGGCACCGACCGGGCGCTCAGGAGCAGGTCCGGAAGGCGGGGCAGACGGCCGGCGAGCGGGTATGGGAAATGCCCTTGTGGGAAGAGTATTTCGAACAGCTCAAGAGCGATGTCGCCGATATGCGCAACATCGGCGGCCGTGGCGGCGGCATGATCACCGCGGCGCTCTTCCTGAGCAAGTTCGTGGGGGACTGCCCGTGGGTGCATCTCGATATCGCCAGTACAGATTGGAGCGAACGGGAACGGGCCTATGTTCCGAAAGGTCCGACTGCGATTGGAACCAGGTTATTGGTGCAATACCTGATTGATCGAAGCATATAAGAAGGTCAAGGCTGAGGTTCGAGGCTCAGAATGAAAAGACACGCAATCTGCTTAGCCTCGGCCTGAACCTTAGCCTTGGAAGGATTTCTTGACTTCGCGCGAAAAGATCGGACAGCTCTTCATGGTCGGGTTTCTAGGCACGTCGGTATCGCCCGATGTGGCCTCGTTCATCAAGGAATACAAACCTGGCGGTGTCATTCTCTTCTCGCGGAATCTCGAGTCCGTCGAGCAGATGGTCGACCTGACCAACAGCCTACAAGCCTGCAGCCCACATTCGCCGCTCTTGATCTCAATCGATCAGGAAGGCGGTCAGGTCTCCCGGCTTCCGAAGGGCTTTACGATTTTCCCCCTTGCGACCTCATGGGCCGCTCCAACTCAACTGAATTAGCCTACGCGGCTGCAGCCACCATTGCCAAAGAGCTGAAGGCGGTGGGCGTCAACATGAACTATGGCACCGGTGCTCGATGTGAACAGTAATCCGGACAATCCGGTCATCGGCGACCGGGCGTTCGGTACCACGCCGGATGTGGTCTGTGAACTGGGATTAGCGACGGCGGCGGGGCTGCAAGACAACAAAGTCGTGGCCTGCGGGAAGCACTTTCCCGGTCACGGCGATACGAGCGTCGATTCTCACTACAGAGCTTCCGGTGGTCGAGGCATCGCGGGAGCGATTGGATGCCATCAATTCCCTCCCTTCCGTCGTGCCGCTGCGCAGGGCGTTGCTTCGATGATGACCGCGCACGTGCTCTATCGAGCCCTCGATCCAGAGTTGCCGGCCACGCTCTCGCCGACCATCATCAACAAAACTCTTGCGCCAGGAGCTGCAATACGACGGAGTGGTGTTGACGGATGATTTAGAAATGCACGCGATCATCGACCATTACGGAATGGAGGACGCCGCGGTTCGTGCGGTGCTGGCAGGGTGCGATGTCTTGTTGATTTGTAAAGATCGGGATCGGGAAGTCGCCGCCTTCAAGGCCATGGAGCAGGCGATGGAGGCAGGAGCAATTTCTCCCGAACGATTGAACCTGTCGGTTGCACGAATCACCCGTCTGAAAGACCGCTTTGTGGCACCCTACAAACCGGTAATGGTCTCCGAAGCAAAGCTCGTTGCAGGATGCCGAAGCCATCGAGGCGTTACTGCACTCGATCGAACGGATTCGGACGCGGTTGTCTCACCCAGCAATAGTCATGAGGAGGCAATCATCACACGGACCCATTCCCCTCTTGCAGGTCGTTGGCTAATTCCCCTACAGTGCGCTGCATGATCCGCACATTTCAAGGCGTCAAACCCACCATCCCCAAGTCCTGTTTTATCGAGGAGACCGGCATCATCATCGGCGATGTCGTGTTGGGCGAGCATTGCAGCGTCTGGTTCCATGCTGTCATTCGCGGGGATGTGCATTATATACGGATCGGTGACCGGACCAACGTGCAGGACCTCTGTATGCTCCATGTGACCCACGATACCCATCCGCTGATCATCGGCAACGAGGTGACCATCGGCCACTCGGCGATACTCCACGGCTGCACGATTAAGGATCGTGTACTGATTGGGATGGGGGCCATTGTAATGGATGGAGCGGTGATTGGAGAGGAATCGGTGGTGGGGGCCGGTGCGCTGGTGGTGGAAGGCATGATTGTGCCGCCAAAGAGTGTGATCCACGGAACACCAGGCCGTGTTCGGCGGACAACGTCAGAAGCCGAGCTCGCGTGGATTAAGGAGTCGGCGGAGAACTACGTGAAGTACGCAAACCAGTACTTAGACAACTCTTCGAGAACCAAACCCGGCTTCCAAGTCTAACAGTCTGCGGAAAAACTATGTTGGTACGCACGCACATCGATGGTCACGCACAGCTAGTGCGACAAGAGTCACAGTCTCGCAGGCTGCTCAAAGAGGCCGTCCAGCAAGGCCGCAGCGAGCGAAGGCCCGAGGCGTACCCATTGGGGTTACGTTGAGGGTCTGAACTGACGCGAGAATCGATGCTGGCGGACTTTCAGCAACCTGCTAGTGTCCCCTGCCGATTTGAATAAAACAGATCGGGTCGCCCACCAGCGCCGTCTCGTAGTAGCGTTTCCCAGCCAGGTAGGGCACTCGATGCCGATGACACCATTCTGCAATCCACATGACTTCCTCTGTCGTAGTCGTGACAAGGCCGGGCTTCGCGAGCTTTCCCATACAACGTGCAACCAATGCACGCACGATGCGGCGCTCTGTATCAAACTTCAGAGGATCGAGGGTGAGAGCGGATTGCTTCGATCCATACGACAGAGGTGACAGATGCGGGAACCGCTCAGGATCATTCAACACGCTGACCATCCAGAGATGATCGAATCGGCCCGTTCGCGCTGGCCGCATCAGTCGCATGGAACGTGAGCGGGAATCGAGCGGCAGGCACGGTTGAGAGCGGTGACTTCGGCTCTCCGAAGATTATAGGGTTCCACCGTCCGACCCAGCTCCACCGTTTCCATCATCAACGCAGGAAGTTCCGCCACTCCGGCGCCGACGTAGAGACTGCGGCCACCCTGATCGAGTTTCCGCCTCAACACTACGGCGACTCGACTCCCGAGACGGTTGCAGAGCCCCGTTTCGCTCGCCAGAACTCATCGCCTCCTTCATGACAGTAGACCGATCCCAGTGCGCCATAGTCGAGACGGCCATAGACCTCGGTCACGAGACGACGGCGTTGCGGGTGTCAGCCTCGTGCGCTTCGTCTTCATGGTCGTACTCCGGCGATCTGAATCGCGGTTGCGGTCACCGTTGCTGCCACGTTGGAGAGAAATTCGAGATTCAGTGTGGCCACGGTATCAGTCTCACGATGGTAATGAGGATTCCGGAAGTTCGCCGTATCCGGTCAACACCACAGCTGGATAACCTGCATCCCAGAACGAGGCATGGTCGCTGCGACGGGTATGAGGCATAGCCTCCCCTCGGCCCGGCACCACCAAAGACAGGGGCTTGAGCAGAGCCGCCTGCCGCCGTGGCATCCTGTTCAAGCTGAAGCACCAAAGATCGGGAGGCCTCGTTGCCCACGATCGCGAGAAAGTCTCCCTGGGTCGGCACCGCAATGGGCACACCAGGCGGAATCTGCTGCGTACCTGCTTCGCTCCTGGCGAACCCGACACATTCCAAGATAATCGCACCGGCCAACTCGCGGCGCTCGGCTTTCAAGCGGGACGCGAACGCCTGACTCCCCAGTCGATCCTGCTCCTCCAAGACAGAATGCCACGAGCCAGACGGGTCGCGCGAGAGGTTGCGCGCGGAGGCGAGACGCCACTTCGAGGAGGACCACGAGCCCACTTGCGTTGTCATCCGCGCCCGGCGACCCGGAGACTGTGTCGTAGTGGGCCCCGATCAGGAGTGGGGGCAATTCTTCTCCTGGTCGGGGCCGGTCCGGATACTTGATCGCCACTACATTGCGATAGGCCTTGCCCCAGGCGCTTACAAGCTGGCCGCCGGTGATCCAGCCAGACTTGGCAAACTGCGTTGCGAGATAGTGCGCCGCCCTCCGAAGCGCGCGAGGACTCGTTTCTGGATGACGCTCGCCGACGAGTGCCTCAAGATGTCGGGTGATTCGCAGATGTTGGGTCGCCACAAGAAGAACTAGATTAAATTCACCGATTACGATGCGATCTCGGTCCCGATACCCTTACGCGTGAATACTTCGAGAAGAATGGCATGGGGGATTCGACCGTCGATGATATGGGCTTTGCCGACGCCGCCGCCGAGCGCATCCAAACAGGCATGAACCTTGGGCAACATCCCTTCGCTGATCGTGCCCTTCTTCACCATCCGCTGCACGTCTTTGCGTGAGACCGTCGAGAGATGGCGCCCATTCGCATCGCGAATGCCTTTCACATCGGTCATCATCACCAGCTTTTCCGCACCCAGCGCGGCGGCCATCGCCCCGGCCACCAGATCGGCGTTGATGTTGTAGGTGTTCCCTTCCCGATTGGTACCAATCGGCGCGATGACGGGAATGTAATGATCCTGCTGAAGTTTCCGCACCAACGTGGGATCGATGGACTGGACCTCTCCGACCAAGCCAAAATCTCCGTCCCCGTCGCCGATCATCGAGATCCTTTTCCATACTTGCCGCCCAGGCTTTGGCCGTGAGCGGTCGAGAGAGCATGAGCCCGCCGTCCTTTCCACTCAAGCCGACCGCAAGACCGCCATGGCGATTCAAAGAGATCGACGATTTCCATGTTGATCTTGCCGGCCAGCACCATCTCCACGATTTCCATCGTGGCTTCATCTGTGACCCGCACTCCGTGGCGAAACTTGGCTTCAATGCCCACGCGCTGGAGCATCTTATCGATCTGGGGTCCCCCGCCATGCACAATGACCGGGTTGAGACCCACGTATTTCAGGAGCACGACATCCTGGGCGAACCGCTCTTTCAACGGCGCATCGGTCATCGCATGACCGCCATATTTGATGACAATGGTCTTGCCCTTGAATGTGCGGATGTAGGGCAAGGCTTCGATCAGGACGTTTGCCTTCTTAATCAGTCTGTTCATATCCAGGCTCCCATGACGAAAAATGCGCGAAAGGCGAGAAACACGGGACGAGCAAGTTCGCTGCTCGGCATGCCTCGTGACTCTCGCCTGACACAGACGGTCGTCGGCAACCGTGCGATGATCATGGCTTATCATCCTTCACGACACGCACGCTGGCCGAGCGACCAGCTCGCGGATGCGTCCTATCATAAACGGCCAGAAGCTGGTCCGTGGCCAGATGCGTATACTTTTGTGTCGTACTCAATGAAGATATGCCCAAGCATCTCTTGAATCGACCGCAGATCGGCCCCTTCATCGAGGAGATGGGTGGCAAAGGAGTGACGCAACGTATGGGGACTCACGGAACCACCGGCAAGCCGATTCGAATAGCGGGCCACGATGCGAGCGACGCTCCGAGTCGTCAGACGCCCCCTCGGCTGTTTCGAAAGACCGGCGACGAGACACGCTGTCTCGTCGTCGTCAGATCTCGAGAATCCATCAGGGGCCGCTGAGCCAGATATGCCTGAATGGCCCGTAGACGCCACATCTCCGATCGGCACGATGCGCTCCTTCCGACCTTTTCCTCGCAGATGGACCAGCCCCTCGGACGCACGGAGATCGTCGAGATTGATCCCCACGAGTTCACTCACGCGAGCCCCGGTCGAATAGAGCGTCTCCAGCAGGGCGCGGTCTCGGTGCGATCCTCCTGCCTGATCGGCAGGAAACTCCATCAGCGCTGCCGCGTCGTCCTTGGTCAAGACACGCGGAAGATGTTTCGGCTGTTTCGGCGTCCTGATGGCCTCGGCAGGATTGAGGCCGACCATGCCCTCTCGTTGCAGATAGCGATAGAAACTGCGGAGGGAGGCGAGCTTCCGGGCCATCGAGGTGCTTTTCTCACGCTTGCGGTCCAACCAGTGAAGGTAGGCCCGAATGGACTCCGTTTGCACCGTGGCAGGATCAAGCGCGTGGCGCGCCGGGATACTCCGTCATCATGAACGTCTGAAACTGTCGGAGGTCCGAAGCATAGTTGCGAACTGTTTCATGCGACGCATGACGTTCCAGCTCAAGGAACGTCATGAAAGCTCGAATTGCGTCATCCATGCCGTCAGGTCCTCAAGCGCCCGTTGTCCCGTGAGCCGTCGTTTGCGCTCCTTGTCTCTCGTCGGTGTGGCAAGGGGAGGAAAGAGCCCGAAATTCGTATTCATCGGCTGAAAATGACGCGGGTCCGTGGTCGTAATGTACGACAGCAAGACAGCCATGCGCCGTGGTGGGCGGCGGCGTGACCAATGGCAATCCTGCCAGACCACGGGCAGCGTTGATTCCTGCCAGCCCTCCCATCGCGGCGGAATCCGTATAGCCCTCGACGCCGACCAGCTGTCCCGCAAAGAAGAGGGTGCCGCGCGCCTTGAACTGGAGGGTGTTGCGCAGCAGTTGGGGAGAATTGATAAAGGTGTTGCGATGCAGGCTGCCGTAGCGCAGAAACTCCGCCTGCTCAAGACCGGGAATCATGCGAAACACCCGCTTCTGCTCCCCGTAGGTCAATTTAGTCTGGAATCCCACGAGGTTGTAACAGGAGCGATGGGCGTTTTCCGTCCGGAGCTGTACCACAGCATAGGCTCGCGCACCCGTCTTGGGATTCTCAAGGCCCACCGGCTTCAACGGACCGAACTGCATGGTCTGGCGGCCCCGTTCGGCCATCACCTCGATGGGGATACAACCTTCGAAGTAGGACGGTCTTTTCAAATTCTTTCGGTTGGACTTTCTCCGCCGCGAGCAACGCGTCATAGAAGGCGTTATAGGCCGGCTCGTCCATCGGACAGTTGAGATAGTCATCCCCACCCTTGTCGTAACGGGACGCGAGAAATACGACATCCATATTGATGGAATCGGCATCCACGATCGGAGAAATTGCATCGTAAAAATACAAATGTTTCGTGTGGGTCAATTGCGCAATCGCCTGAGACAGTTTGTCGGATGTCAGCGGGCCGGTTGCCAGAATGCAGAGACAGTCCGTTGGAATCTCGGTGATCTCCTCATGCAGAATGCGAATGTTCGGATGCCCTTCCAGCGCCTGGGTAATCTTGAGTGAAAACTGCTCGCGATCGACGGCCAGGGCCGATCCTGCCGGCACCCGTACCTCATCCGCCACCCGAATAATGAGCGAGTTGAGACGGCGCATTTCCTCTTTCAAGATGCCGGGGGCATTCAGTAGATCCGCGGAGCCGAGCGAATTCGAACAGACCAGCTCTGCCAAACCACCGGTCTTGTGCGCTTGCGTCATCTCTTTTGGGCGCATTTCATAGAGCGTCACTTTCGCTCCACGATTGGCCGCCTGCCACGCCGCTTCAGACCCGGCCAGACCGCCCCCGATAATGACAATGTCGTCGCGCATGCGAGTGAAACTCCGCGAAGAAAGACTGAGAGCGGTGGCATTGTAGGAACCGCGTTTTGGGGATGTCAAGGCGACTTCGCTACGCATGAAGCCATGGCGTCACGGTTGATCCGATTTATGACCCCGTGCTAGACTTCGCACTCGTGTAGGCGATTAGCTCAGGGGTAGAGCGCTTCCTTCACACGGAAGAGGCCACTGGTTCGATACCAGTATCGCCTACCATAGTCTCCACCTCCCCCTTCTCGATCCCATACCCCATGGCCTAAACTGGCGGTTTTCATGATGTTGCCTGAACTGCTCTAATTCTGGACAGAATCCTGCTGGTCGGCTACACTTCAGTCTATCGAGGAGACCGATTGACTCTGAACCGTACAAGACAAGTGAGGTCATCTATGCGGACTACAGCTCTTGCCGTGGGAATTCTCCTCCTGGCCACCGCAGTCGGTTGTGCCGGAAACCAGCCAGCAACAGGCATCGGCCGATGCAGATGGAGGCTATACCGCCCCAGCCAGCATTTACAGTGTGATGGACCCCACATCTTTGGTCTACACCGATGTGGCGGCCGGAGCAGCCCCTAAGCGATAACCCCTGGCGCTGGACTGGTTTTCTCTTGCACCCAGCCGGGATGGCCTTGGATTACGGCCTGAACCGACCAATTTACATGCTCACCAGCCAGCTGCCGTACCTTTTCGGGTATACGTCTGAGGATTCGATGCTGGATAGCCAACGGCGATAATTCTTCGTAGCACATCGTTTTCAGATTCAACGCCCGCTTTCCTCACGAGAGCGGGCGTTGCCTTATCACCCTGTTGGCAAACCCTTTCACGTTTCGTGTATGCTCCCTTCGTGAGTCGGAATTCACGTGACACGCAAACGCCTCGCGCTGTGCCCTTTCGACTGTGGGTGGTCTGCGGGCTAGGACTAAGCCTCTTGCTGAACGCCTGCGAAACTCCGGCTCCAAAACCGATCCTCCCGCCGTCTGAAAGCGATCTGGTCCTCCTGAAGTCCACGACCCTCTGCACTTCGAAGTCCGACTTCCTCAAGACACATCCTGCCTCTACCCTCAAACCACAAGACTGGGGCGCCGGGCAAGAGTTGGTTCTCCCTGCCGACCGAAGCCCATCACATGGCGACGAGTCCTACTTTTCGATGAAGATGGTGTGCTGGTCGGAACCGTCTTTACCTTTCCGTCCGGGCTTGATTTGAATCCCTACCCAGTCCTCCGCCACACCTTAACGCTGCTGAAGCCAGCATTGGAGTTCTATCTCAACGTGGCGAATCTGTCCTCAAAGACGAGCATGGATTCCAGCGCCCTGTATGAAACCGGCGACGAGAAAACGACGACACAGTACTTGGTCCTTGGCACGCGCGAGCAGCCGGCGTTGCTCCAGGCTTCTGTGACGATCGACCCTATGTACGGCTGTTCTCACCCTATCGACGCGAGTTCTTGGAACGGTTACGCCATCCAAGCGGCCAGAAGCCCGGGCAACAGCTCGACAGTCAAGGCGCGGAGGACAAGGAACCCTTCCTCTCGCTCCAGCATTTCGCGCGCGGCCAAACCGCACAGCTCTCCTACTGCGGGACCCAGAACTACGATACCGCAGCCATTGCCTATCAGAAAGCGATCGCAAGCGGCTTTACGAATAAAGTGTGGCTGGCAGAAGCTCACCACAAACTGGGCCTGGCATGGGAAGGAAGGGACAGCATCGAGAAGGCCAAGGCGGAGATGCTTCAGTCGTTGGCCATCAGACCCAACACTCCGGAAGTTCTGAACAACCTCGGCACGGTGTACCGCAAGCTGGGAGACAAGGCGAACGCGCTCGCCTCATTCGAAAAAGCCGTCACGCTCCGCCCCAACTATGCCATTGCCCGCTACAACTTGGCTGAGGCCTACGAGCCCACGAATCCCAAGCGGGCCCTCTCGGAGTACGAGACCTATCTCGCACTGGTCGAAGGTATCCCCGATGAAGCCAGTCGCATCGCCCTCGCCCAACAACGCGTTAAGGCGTTGAAACACTAGTATGGAAGTTACCTAAAGCTCTTTGCCGGCTTCGGAGCAGATTACCGGCGGACTTTCCTCTTCCTGTTCTTGGAGCGTCTTGCGGTTGATGCAGAGGGTGGTGACTGGGCGGGCTTTCAGTCGCGGATAGGGAATCTCTTCTTCGCAACGCTCACAGATGCCATAGGTGTTCTGGTCCATTCGCTCAAGCGCCTCGTCGATCTTCTTGATCAACCGTTGCTCGCGCTCACGGATACGCATCGAAAAATTCTGCTCGGCCTCCGCAGACGCCTGATCGCTGACATCCGGGAATGCCTCCTGACCGTTTGGATTGGCGAGACCCTCGACCACCTCGTCCAACATGGCCTTGCGCTGTCGCTCAAGGTCACGACGAATAGCCGCGTACTTTTTCCCTGGGACGATGTCTTGGCTCTTCGCTTGGCAGTGACAGAGTGCGCCGCTGGTTGAGTGGACTGAAATGCGCTTGGCGGAAGGGCTTGCTTTCATAGTACAACCTGCCTGAGGGAGTAAAACCATGTGAAACGAGCGAAACTATAACAGGGGCCTGGAGAGAGGGTCAATGGGCAACGTGAGCGCATCAAGCTACGCCCCCTGCTTCGCTAGAGATCCCGACGGCCTTCGATCGACTTGAGCAGCGTGACTTCGTCGGCATACTCGATATCCATCCCGACCGGAATGCCATAGGCGATACGCGAGACCCGGGCCCCGAGAGGTTTCAGTTGGTTCGTTAAATAGATGGCGGTTGCCTTCGCCCTCGATTGTCGGACTCGTCGCAAGGATCACTTCTTCGACTCCCCGAGCTTCGACCCGATCGACCAACTCCTCGGCCCTGATATCGGACGGTCCGACGCCGTCCAGCGGAGACAAGGCGCCGAGTAACTACATGATACAAGCCGCGGTAGGCTCCGGCCCGCTCGATGGCATAGGTCGTACTCGGCTCTTCCACGACGAGGATTCTCGTCTGATCCGCTTCGGATCGAGACAGAACTCACAGAGCTCTCCCTCGGCGATGTTCCGGCATTGCCGGCAAAAAGAGAGCCCGTCTTTGACGGCACGAATCGCCTCGGCCAGGCGAAGCGCGTCTTCGCGCTCAGCCTTCAAGACATGAAACGCCAATCGCTGCGCCGATTTTTGACCGATGCCCGGAAGACGGACTAACTCACGCACCAACCGTGCGAGCAATCCTTGTTGATCAACCGCCATGACGTGATCGCCTGCTAGCAGGATACTGAAAAAGTCTCGCCAGCGGCGTTCTTCGCTATCGTTCGAGACCCTCCACGTACCCCAGAGGGTACGCTCTCGGGCGCTTCACTCGCTGCGGCCTTGCTGGACAAGCGCCTTTTTAGAGCATCCTGCGGGAGTGACGTCACTGCCTCTTGCCCCAGTGGTTGCCGGTCATCAAGTGATTCCACTCCGCCAACATAGTTCTTCCGCAGTCCCTAGAGCAACCCGGGCATGTTCATCCCACCAGTAACCGATTTCATCGCATCCGCCATCATCTCGCGAGCCCTCTTGAGGGCGTCGTTCGACGCAGCCATGACCAAATCTTGCACCATCTCCACGTCGCCACCTTTCACCACTTCTGGGATCGATGACGATGCCGACAAGCTGCATAGCACCATTGGCCGTGACGGTCACACTGCCACCGCCGGCTGTCCCGGTCACGGTCTTCGACGCATGTCTGTTCCTGCACCTTCGCCATTTGCGCCTGCATCGCCTGTGCTTGTTTCAGAATATTCCCCATATTACCTAACGGGTTTTTCATGCCTGGACCTCCTTCTGGCTCGACACCTGCCTTACCTCTGCGAGTTCTGCGCCAAAGGTCTCCAGCGCTTGCTTGACGACCGGATGGGCCCGCGCTTGCTCGAAGAGGATCAGCCGTTGTTCTTTTCCTTCGCCGCTCTGAGCTGCGCCATCGTCGGTCCGGGAGCATCCGACTCCGTCAATTCGACAATCCGCAACCGAACCGTCTGCCCGCTCAATCGTTCACATATGGATGTGAGCACCGACATATTATCAAGATTCTCGATCATCCCTCGGGCCGCCATCTCCTGCTTGGCAAACCCGATTGTCACAACATGTCCGTCCACGCCCACAAATCGCCCTCTTTCCAGAAAGGCGGCAATCCTGGAAGAAACATTGCCCACTTCCTCTTGAACCTGTTCCCAGTTGAGCGTCACCGCAACGCGCCCACTGTCATGGCGACGGCGATGGCGCCGCCGTTGAAGCCTTCATTTCGACGGCAGTGCCAGAAGGCCTGACGTCCGGAGGAGTGACGAGGGGACCTCGTGGAGACACCACATTTCCGGCAATAGCAGGCCTCGACGGTATCGAAGCGGCCGGTGTAGAAGCCGTTGCCTGCGGAGGCCTCGGTAAAGGTGAGGGGACTGAAGTATCTGGGCGACCAGCTGAAGTCGGTTGCTCCCCACGCCCTGGTGCCGGCTGAAGTGGGCGTGCCATCTGGGTTGGCGGCACTACTTGTTGAGCCGCTTTCCCATCCAACCGACGCAGCAACCGCGTCGCACGCACGGCCGCCGTTTCAAGCACGAACCGAGGATGAGCACTGAGCCTGAGCGAATCCTCCGCTTGCGTGAAGATCGCAAACAATTCCTGAAGCAGCTCAGGCGAAAACGAGCGCGCATCAGCTGCCATCTGTACAAGGTCTTCCGTTGAGGCCTCGATCAACCCCTGCCATTCTTCTGGTGAGGTCACCACCGATACCACCAGCATGTTGCGCACATACTCGACCACCTCCGCACAATAGGCCCGCAGATCGTGGCCCTGGTCCAATAGCTGGGCCAGCACGCGCAGCGCCGCGGCGCTCTCCTGAGCCGTGACGGCCTGAATCATGGCACGAACGAGTTCTTGTGGAACCGCTCCCAGCAGGGCCTCCAGATCCGTATGCACGATCATTTTCCCGCCGAACGCAACCGCCTGATCAAGCAGGCTCAAGCCATCGCGCATGCTGCCCTCGCTGGCCCTGGCGAGCGCCATCAGGCTCCGCTCCTCAATCTCGATCTGATCCTGATCGACCACATGACGAAGGCGTTCGACGATCTCACTTCGCGCAATCCGGCGGAAGTTGTAGTGCTGGCAGCGGGAAAGAATCGTCGCTGGAATCTTGTGAATCTCGGTGGTGGCAAAAATAAACACGACGTGCGGCGGCGGCTCCTCCAGGGTCTTCAACAGCGCGTTGAAAGCCGAGTTCGACAACATGTGGACTTCGTCGATGATGTAGACCCGGTACTTCCCACGAAATGCGGCAAACTTCACGTTCTCTCGGATCTCGCGCACATCGTCCACACTCGTATTGGACGCCCCGTCGATCTCCATCACATCGACGGAAGTCCCCTGTGCAATTTCGAGGCAGTTGGAACAGGTGCCGCAGGGCGTGCCGGTCGGCCCTCGCTCGCAGTTGAGCGCTTTGGCGAGAATTCTCGCGACCGTGGTTTTCCCACGCCACGGGTTCCGGAAAAGAGATACGCCTGGGCAATCCGTTTCGTGGTGACAGAATTGACCAGCGTCTGAACAACGTGGGGCTGTCCGATCACATCATCGAACGTCCCTGGACGGTATTTGCGGGCAGAGACTTGGTAATCCAACGTCGTGATGCTCCAGTAGAGTGCTGAGACCTGAGTGCTGAGTACGCGAAGAACCAACCGTGCTCTGTTTCCTGAATCACAGCTCTTCGCATTCATCGCTCAGCGCTGTTTCTAGGAAAAGCGGGGCCAGGTGATCCTGCGGCACACAGAACTGACCGCTTACCGTTGCTTCCTTCCGGACCTGGCGGGGTTCACAGGGTTCTGTTGCACAGGGCCCAGCCCCTTATCTCGACGTGAAAAGTAAAAAGGGAAAAGTCGTGCGTACGTATGACCGAAGCTTTTGCCTTTAACTTCTTACTTTTACCTCGCCTTGGTGTGGCGGAGAGGGTGGGCATTCGAAGTCGCGCGCGCTGAAACAGCGCTCGCTCCTACAGAGGGGGCCAGCCCCCTCGTATGCTCCCCACGCGGGGATACATCCCCCCACGATCCCCCTGTTCGAATCCCACCCTCTCTATTTTCATTTCTCCGAGCTTCCCCGACTCATCCCTCAATATTCGTCGTTCTGCATGCCTTTTGTGGCGGAGAGGGTGGGATTCGAACCCACGGTCCCATTGCTGGGACGCATGCTTTCAAGCATGTCGATTCGACCACTCTCGCACCTCTCCACGCCGATTTTCGCAAGGCGGCATCTTAACACGCGGTCTGATGACCAGCAAGATGACTACCCGTGCTCGTCGCCATGACATTGACCGTCTTTGGTCCCTGTCCTGGCATAAATAGGCCGCGTCTTTCTCAGTGGGTAAAGATTCCAAACCCTGGCCGGGGAAATTCCAGGAGCAAGTAGGGGAGCAAGCGAAGAATGCTATCGGTAATCTGCTCCAACGCTCTACCAAACCGGGCGACCTCAAACGAAAGAACCGTGAGCGGAGAGGCGATGACGAACCCTCCTTACGGCCAGCAGACTCTCTGCACCCACATCCCCCGGCTTCGGACTCATCCGGTCTTTTCGTCACATATCTGTCGGCTACCAACACACCGATCAGTCACACATATGATAATCCACTACCTTCACATGATCTGTCTACGACCCATCCATGTGCAAAAATGTTTGACGAGATGCGGCACTCACTGTCCACAGCATCAGCATTGCCTGTTCCTAGTTACGGTGTACTCCACATGCGCTGCTCTCAACACTCGCATCAGTATGTTTTGTAGTGTTTCTGCTTGCCCCTCCATGACTATTTGAGCTATACACCGTTGAATTTAATTTTTGGGAATGAACTCCGCAGCTCCTACATGTCTCAATGCACGAATAGGGACAAGGGCATCCGCTCATTTGGTATGGAGGACTCAATGAAGATGGGGTTCTGGATTTGTGTTCTCATGACTTGCCTGATTACGCCACAACTTGTCGCAGCCGCTGATGCTCCAGCAGTGGCAGCCACTCCCGCCACTCCTGCCCTACCTGACGTGATCACGTTGAAGGACGGTGGTGGGGTGCTTTATGGCGAAGTCGTCGGAATGTCCGATGGGGTGCTCTATATCAAGACTGCTGCGGCTGAAGACAAAATCATCAAGATAAAATGGGCCAACGTGGAGAAATTAGTCATCAACCACCCAATCCCATTTCATCTCAAAGAAGGGTCAGTGCTGATCGGCACGGCCACCGAGGAGCCCGACGGAACCATCCATGTGCAGACTGGGCCACTGAAGGAAGCGATAGAGATTCCGATGGATTCGGTCACCGCTCTCAATCCTTTGATCCAACCCCCGGTTATTTATAAAGGCACCCTTACTGGCGGATACTCGCAAGCAACAGGGAACAGCCATTTCAGAAATGCCAGCTTGCTGGGAGACTTCGTGGCTCGCAGTGAACAGCTTCGGCTGACTCTCAACGGTCGATACGTCTACAGTGATCAAGACAACGTCCTCACTGCTCGAAATGCGCGCGGGACAATCAAGATGGACTTTTTATCACCAAACGTCTGTTCTGGTTTGCATCCGCCTACTTTGAGCAGGACACGTTCCAGGACCTGAAATTGCGAACCGCCCTTGCCTCCGGTCCAGGCTATCAATTCATCGAAAAAGGCGATTATGCCAGTCCCTGGCTCAAAGACATGACGCTGTATGCCGAGACCGGACTTGCCTACTTTAATGAGGACTTTACCACTGCTCCTGATCAAGCCACTACCCGCGCCAAGTGGGCAGTCAGGCTGAACTGGCCGATTTTGGATGAAAGCATCACGTTCTACCACTTTCAGGAAATTTATCCTTCCTTACAGAATACGAGCAATTACTATCTGACGATGGACAACGGCGTCCGTTTCAGAATATACGAGGGTTTCGTGAGCGGGCTTCAAGTGACAACCCGGTATAACAGCGCTCCGGCTCCGGGCACCGGCGATACAGACAATTTGTACCTCATAACCCTTGGATACAACTTCGATACGACCCGAAAGCGATAGGCGCGCAGTTCACCTACATCCTCTGGAAGGAGGACGACTAATGCTCAAAGAATTTAGAGATTTTGCCATGAGGGGCAATGTCCTCGATATGGCGATCGGTGTCATTATCGGCGGAGCGTTCGGAAAGATCGTCTCCTCTCTGGTCAGCGACGTGCTGATGCCCCCGCTCGGCTTGCTGCTCGGCAAAGTCGATTTCTCGAGTCTCTTCCTCAATATGTCAGGGACGCCACAGCCATCTCTTGCGGCCGCGAAAGCCGCAGGAGCCCCGACGCTCAACTACGGGGTGTTTTTGCAAAGCGTGTTCGACTTCATCATCATTGCGTTCGTGATCTTCATGTTGGTCAAACAGGTCAACCGGTTCAAAAAAGAGGCGCCTCCAGCACCTCCGGCAGGGCCGACGAACGAAGAGAAATTATTGATGGAGATCCGCGACGCTCTGAAAGATCGACGCTAACGACCACCGTTGCAATAAGATTTCGAACGATGGATGCCGAAGATTTGGAAGACTCGCACGATAGAGAACCCGCTCGATACGGAAGGAGGAAGATCATCATGCAGGCATTCAAGACCGCCATCCTCGTAGCTAGCTTGGCCGCTCTGGCAGGCTGTGCGAACTGGCAGAAGAGTAGTTCCGTTGCGAGCTCTGCCTATGATACGAGCCCCATTTGTCCTAAGAGTCACGGGTGGCAGGCTTGGAATGACGTTCGTTGCAATCCCCCGAAGCACCGAAGGAGGCGGGCCCCGATCTGGCCGCCGAGCTGGCCCGCAGCACAGAAACAGAACAGCGCGCTCAGCCGCCGCGCGAGCGATCTTGAGCGACAGCTGGCTGAGAGCAATCGGGAGATCGCCACGCTTCATTCCAGTAACACCGGTCTGCAGCAACAACTCGCAGCCTCGGCGGCGTTGGCCGCCGGCCTCGCGGCCGGTGCAGGCGATAAGGACAGGTGCGAGGCTGAACTGGCCACTGCTAGGCAGCGGAATGCGGAACTCGAATCCCAACTGGCGGCTCTACGCGGCGAACTCTCTGCCGAGATGGCTAAACTGAGCGAAGCTCAGCGTGGATTGATCCGGGCGCTGCGCCCTGAGATCGAGAAGGGTGACATCACCGTCGATCTCAACAACGAGCGGTTGATGATTAACCTGGCCTCCAGCTACCTGTTCGGTTCTGGTCAAGCTGAATTGAAACCAGCGGGCGTTGAGGCGCTGAAGCAAGTCGGGGCGGTCTTGAAAGACTTCCCAGAGTATAAGGTAGCAGTGGACGGCCACACCGACAACCGGCCAATCCAAGGCGCATTGAAGAAGAAGTTCCCCACGAACAAGGAACTGTCTGAATCTCGTGCGGCCAATGCGGCGAAGGCGTTGACCGAAGGTGGTCTTGGCGCCGCGACGACCCACGGGTATGCAGATACCAAGCCGGTTGAATCGAACACGACCGATGCAGGTCGGGCAAAGAACCGCCGCGTCGAGGTTCGCGTCACGAAATAGGAAGCGCGGCTTGCCTAATTTATCAGTTGGTGCGGGGGCAGTGGTTGACCACTCCCCGCCCGCTTTAGAGAGGGATCACGATGAACGCAATTCTAGCAACCGTTATGATCACCACAGTATCCGTGGTTATACCCGCCGTCGCCATGGCTCAGTCGCCATCAGCTCCCACGCTGGGTGAAATGAAATCCGCCGCCGAGCAACAGGCCAAGCAAGAAAAGCAAGCAACCAAGGAAACGGTTCAGGCTGAAAAGGCCACGGCCCAGCAAGCAGTGACGGATGAGAAGAAAAAAGGCAAGGATATGGTCGAGAGCGAGAAATCCAAGGCCTATGCGAAGTCAGCTGAGCAACAACAGCGAGCGAAAAACCTGGCTGCCCAGAACAAGGCAAAGGCCGAAAGGACGGCGGTGGAACAGAAGCAGAAGGCTACGGGCAAGGCGCAAAGCCAAGTCGATTAGACCATGCAGAAGGCATCGGATAAATCCGATGCCGCCATGGGAAAAGTCGATAGTACGGTGGACAGCCTGCTCGGCAAATAACGGAACGGAACGTACTCCACATCATGTGACCTCCGAGCCGGCTATCGACAGGCTCGGAGGACGGGAAACACCCGACAGGAGATTGTCAATCAGCTGATATGTTCCCACGCATCGCACTGTTTGATCGCCCAAAATACCGCTTCTTTGAGTTTCTTCAACGGCACGTTCTCCGGATCGCGCATAGCTTGCAGTTTCATATCGAGATCGTAGAGCGGCTCGATCGATCGTTTATCCGGAATCTTGCCCAGCGCCCAGGCCACTTCCGTCAGCACGGACCAGTCGGTTTTGGGATCTTTCAACTTGGCGAGTAACGGTGCGACCACAGAGACATCGCCGTGCATCCCGCCCAATTGCCCTAAGCCCTTGGCCGCCGCCGCCTGCAATTCGAGCTGTGGAGACGTGTTCATGATATCGACGAGCAATGGAATACCCTCTTTGCCGAGATTGCCCATCGCCCCAATCGCTTGCATCGCCAGGTCACGATCCTTGAGCGTCTCTCTTAGCTTTGGCAGGGCCTCGTCGGCCTGCATCTCACCCAAGAGAGAAAGAATTTTGACCTTTCTGGCCTGCGGCGTGTCGGATCGATCGAGCAACTTCAACAGGCGCTCAGGCTGATCCCATTCGGCAGCCAGCAATAAGGGAAATTCGTATGTCTCGAGCACTTCCTTCAATTTGCCCATGGCATAGACTCCAGGATCTCCCGCCTGAGCCGATTGTGCGGCTCGTTCTGCATCTTCAAACTCGGTCCGGACCTCTTTCTGCCATTTGACTTTCACAGTACCGAGGAGATAGGTCATCTGACAGGCAGGGCCTTTCCACAGCCGAGACGGGGCATCGGGCAAATCCGCATCGCCTCCGGCAGCCGTCGTACCCTCCCATGTTTTTCGCTGCTCGCATTTGACTTTGATTACCACGTCATGCGGTATACTGGGCTCGCCCACGACCCTGTATCCCAATTCGCCGATCCGGCGTGCTACCACCTCGGCAATCGGCGCCGCGTCAACGGTTCCCTTGTCTGTGAGTGCAATCGCCTCGATGCGCACGGTCTGAATTTTTTCCAGCCGCGCTTTCTGCTCCGGCGTGAAATAGTCCCGATATGCCCATGAGGGAGGAGAAGGGAGTGCCACAACAGTAAAAGCCAGAGCTGAAGCAGTAGCGCAACGCGCATCGTGCACCTCCTAATCTGTACGCGAACGATGAATGATGTATGCGACCTGAGTATAACCGCCCTTGAAGGCTGCGGCTACCTTGGCCCGCATCATCCACGAAGGCTTCTACTGCAACCGCCGATACGCGGCTGTGACAAGCCTGCCGGTGACCTGCCCAGGCAAATTCGGTCCAGGGTGAATGATAGACTGGACCGCAACTGGTCGGCCCTCGATTTCTGTACCAGGTTTAGGGAGAGTCTCCGACGTTGGTGAGGAGTTCGCCGCGGTGATTCGCCGCGGCCTTGCTGGGCGACCTGTTTGATCAGCCTGTCAGCTGAACTGATCCCACGTATCGCACTGTTTGATCGCCCAAAACACCGCTTCTTTGAGTTTCTTCAACGGCACGTTCTCCGGATCGCGCATGGCTTCCAGTTTCCTATCGAGATCGTAGAGCGGCTGGATCGATCGTTTATCCGGGATCTTGCCCAGCGACCAGGCCACTTCCGTCAGCACGGACCAGTTGGTCTTCGGATCCTTCAACTTGGCCAGCAGCGGTAGCACGACCGAGGCATCCCCATGCAGTCCGCCGAGCTGGCCCAACCCCTTGGCTGCTGCGGCTTGCACCTCGATATCCGGTGACATATTCATGATCTCAACCAAGAGCGGAATACTCTCTCTGCCGAGGTTGCCCATCGCCCCAATCGCTTGCTTCGCCAGGTCGCGATCCTTAAGCACCTCTTTCAGCTTCGGCAGGGCCTCGTCGGCTTGCATCTCGCCCAGGAGAGAAATAATTTTGACCTTTCTGGCTTGCGGTGTGTCGGACCGATCGAGCAACTTTAGAAGCCGCTCCGGCTGACCCCATTCAGCGGCCAGCAACAAGGGAAACTCGTAGGTCTCGAGCGCCTCCCTCAATTTGCCCATGGCATAGGTTCCGGGATCCCCCGCGTGAGCCGATTGTGCGGCTAGTTCTGCATCTTCAAACTCGGTCCGGACCTCTCTCTGCCATTTGACCTTGATGCTACCGAGGAGATAGGTCATCTGACAGGCAGGACCTTTCCAGAGCCGAGACGGAGCATCAGGTAAATCCGCATCGCCGCCGGACGTGGTCGTGCCTTCCCATATCTTTCGCTCTTCGCATTTCACTTTGATCACCACGTCATAGGGCTTATTGGCTTCGCCTACAATCGTGTATCCCAATTCGCCCATCCGGCGGGTGACCAACTCGGTGATCGGCGCAGGGTCAACGGCCCCCTTGTCCGTGAGGGCAAGCGCCTCGACGCGCACAATCTGGATTTTGTCCAGCAGTGCTTTCTGCTCCGGTGTGAAGTAGTCCCGGTAGGCCTCGCAGGAGAAGAGGCGAGGGCCACAAAACCAACCGCCAGAGTGGAAAGCAGGAGTACAACCCGCACAGCGCACCTCTCACCTAGATCCCGACGATGAAGTACAACGCTACCTGATTATACTCGTCGTTAAATACTGCGGCTACAACAGGCATGTTGGGACCCTTTGAGCGCTTCTGCAATAGGCCAAATCGAAGGGTACCCGAATCTTTTGACCACAGGATCTGTAGTAGCTCGAACCACGCGTCTGTGTCAGATGCTGTCATGTCACAAATTGATCTGTATCGTCCCAGAAACATGCAAGTAAACCCACCTCTACCCCGCAGGAGTATGGGTTGACAGTGGTATACGTCCAACGGTACAAAATACCCCCACAGGAACCTCTCTTTTCATTGGTTTGTTCATTGTGCTGGAATCGACTCCTGCATACCCCACCCTGCGAGAGTGGCGGAACTGGCAGACGCGCGAGACTTAGGATCTCGTGGGTAACCGTGGGGGTTCAAGTCCCCCTCTCGCACCAGACCACGGCCGGGCCGCTGGCAACAGCTCGGCAGTCCGCGCAAGGCTTTTTGCTTCGAACAAGGGTGCGCACCAGTTATGAAAATGGAAGTGACTGAACTAGGGCCGTTGAAACGCGCCCTCAAGATTGAAGTGCCGGGCGATGAAGTCACCCAACGATTTGCTCGCGCCTATGTTGACCTCAACCGCCAGGTCAACATCCCGGGGTTTCGCCCCGGCAAGGTACCCTTAGCCCTGCTGGAAAAGCGCTATGCCAAAACCGTGGAAGAGGACGTGATTCGAAGCCTCGTGCCAGACTTCTACGACAAGGCTGTCCGCCAAGCGGGGATTGTGCCGGTTCATGTTGAAATTCCCCGCTGGACCGGAGTCAAAATTAAGAAAAACGAGCCCTTTACATTTACCGCGACCGTCGAGATCAAGCCGAAAATCGAGTTGCGGGACTATAAAGCACCGAGTCCGATCTCGCTCAAGCCTGACAAGCGTACCGTGACCGACGAACAGCTCGATCGAGGCCTTGAGGTCTTGCGCGAACAACAGGCCCGCCTGGAAGCTGTACCGTCTCACCACACCATCGTCGACGGGGACTATATCGTGCTGGATATGCAAGGCCTTCTCGATGGAGTCCCGCTGGAAGGAACGAAGAAGGAAGGTCAACTGCACAAGGTCGGATCACACGCCGCCGTATTGGGCTTGGAAATTGATTCGCATGTCGGGGGAAAGAAAGAAGGCGACGTGCTCGAAATTTCTCAGCCGTACCCAGCAGGCCATCCCGATCCTCGCGTTGCCGGCAAGACGGTCGTATTCACGCTGACGATCAAATCCGTCAAGGAAAAAAAACTGCCGGCGTTGGACGACGAATTTGCCAAAGACTGTGGCCCCTACAACTCACTCCAAGAAATCAAAGACAAATTGCGGAGCGGAATGGAACAGGCGCTGAAGCGAGAGATCGAAGATACCTATAAGGATACGATCGTCAGACGGCTCATGGAAACCCACCACTTTGATCTCCCGGAAACCCTCGTGGAGCGTGAACTGGAGGCCATCATTCGTCAGCACGTACAACAGCAACAACAGCGGAAGGGTGGCGCCCAGGAATCGACCGGCACGGAGGATCTCACTCGCCTTCGTCAGGAACATCGGGACGAAGCGGCGCGCCGTGTCAGGGTCAGCCTCGTATTAGAGGCGATCGCCGAGAAAGAAGGGCTGACGGTTACGCAGGATCGATTTCAACGCCGAGATCATGCGGCTCGCGTCGGAACTCAAAATGCCGGCTGCCGATCTCGTCAAGATGATCAAAGCCGGCGGGCAAGAGTCTATTGATGATTTACGGACCAGGGTGTTGGTGGATAAAGCCTTGGATTTCGCCTACCGCAATGCGGTCATTCAGGGATAGTGCCGAACGGTGCAGCGTCGGCCTGAATCTCATTGGTCTGTATGTTGGGCGGAATAGGGGTATACACGCAGGATGCTCAAAAGGCCGTCCAGCAAGGCCGCAGCGAGCGAAGAGGCGAGGCGTACGCTTCGGTACGTTGAGCTCTCTGAGCGAAGCGAGAACGTCTAGCTAGCGGACTTTTTCAGCATCCTGGCTACGGAAAGGAACGACGTGCATGCTAGTTCCCATTGTTATTGAGACCACTAACCGAGGCGAGCGCGCCTACGATATTTATTCTCGGCTCCTGAAAGACCGGATCATCTTCCTCGGCGCGCCGATCGACGAACATCTTTGCCAACCTGATTATTGCCCAGCTCTTGTTCCTCGAAGCAGAGGACCCCTGAAAAGGACATCAATCTCTACGTCAACTCCCCCGGGGGAAGCGTCACGGCAGGATTGGGGATCTACGACACCATGCAGTATGTGAAACCCCTGATCAACACGATCTGCCTGGGTCCAGGCCGCCAGCATGGGGGCCTTCTTGCTCACGGCCGGAACCAAAGGCAAGCGATTCGCCCTGCCAAATGCGAGGGTCATGATTCACCAGCCGATGGGCGGGTTTCAGGGCCAAGCCACTGGAAATCGATATTCATGCCAGAGAGATTTTGAAAATCCGCGAACGACTCAATGAGATCATGGCGAAACATACCGGCCAGCCTCTCGAGAAGATATCCCTGGATACCGAACGGGACTACTTCATGTCGGCGGAGGAAGCCAAGCGGTACGGTCTCATCGACGAAGTCATCACACGGCCACCGAAGCTTCTCAAGGCCGTCAGCGGCGACACAGGAAAAGACGGGACCAAGGACAAGTAACCGGGGAGGAGTCTATGGCGAAGCCGGATAAGATGGATCGACATCTCCGCTGCTCGTTCTGTGGAAAGAGCCGCGACGAAGTTCGCAAGTTGATTGCCGGGCCCACCGTCTATATCTGCGACGAATGCGTCAACCTCTGTAACGACATCATTGCCGAGGATTGGGAAGAAGCCAAAGAGGAGATTTCGTCGAAACTCAAGAAGCCTCTTGGAAATCAAACACCACTTGGATCAATACGTCGTGGGGCAGGAGCGGGCCAAGAAAATCCTCGCGGTGGCCGTGCATAACCACTACAAACGAATCTCGGCCAAGGACAAAGACGTTGACGACGTGCAACTCCAGAAGGGCAACATTCTCATGCTGGGACCCACAGGCACGGGGAAAACGCTGCTGGCCCAGACCCTCGCGAAATACCTGGACGTCCCCTTCACGCTCGCCGATGCAACCACACTGACAGAAGCTGGGTATGTCGGCGAAGACGTGGAAAACATCATCCTCAAGCTCCTTCAGGCAGCGGACTACGATGTGGAACGGGCTGAGCGAGGCATCGTCTACATCGATGAAATCGACAAGATCAGCCGCAAGAGCGACAGCCCGTCCATCACCCGCGACGTTTCAGGCGAAGGGGTACAACAGGCGCTGCTCAAACTCATCGAGGGGACCGTCGCCAACGTGCCGCCTCAAGGCGGACGCAAGCATCCGCACCAAGAGTTTATTCAGGTCAATACGAGCAACATCCTCTTCATCTGCGGCGGAGCGTTTGTCGGGCTCGAGCAGATTATCGAGCTAACGCCTGAATCGCAAGGCGATGGGGTTCGAGCCGAAGTTCGCGGACGAAGCGACGTGCGACTTGGCGAAGTGTTCGCGAAAGTTCAGCCGGAAGACTTCCTCAAATACGGCTTGATTCCGGAATTCGTCGGTCGGCTGCCGGTCGTCGCGACCTTGGATGAGCTGGATGAACGCGCCCTCATTCGAATCTTGACCGAGCCGAGGAACGCGCTTACGAAACAGTATGAGAAATTGCTCTCCTTTGAGAAGGTGAAACTCAAGTTCACGGAAGGCGCGCTGGGGCGATCGCACGGAAAGCCTTTCACCAGAAAACCGGCGCTCGAGGATTGCGTGCCATCCTCGAAGACGTGATGCTGGACGTGATGTACGATGCCCCGTCTCAGAAGCAGATTAAGGAAGTCCTCATCACTGAGGACGCCATCCTCGGCAAGCACGCGCCCATAAGAATCTTTGAGCAAGATAAGGATGTGAAGACCGCCTAAGTCGTTATAACTGTAGTCTTTTTCGTCAGCCCACGGGACGTCTCCCCAGAGATCCACCAGGCCATACTCCTCTTGGCCTGGGGGCTCTCTTCACCTTCCCTTCTCGGATACCTGTCAGCTTTCCGCTCTTTGCCCCTCCCTCACCTCTCGCGACAGCTCATGACTCTGCGCTTTCCCTCGACAAGTTGAAATGCTGCGCTATACTTGCATTACTGATTCAGCGTGGAGGACGTGTGAAATACCCCGTGTCTTCAAGCCTACGGCATAAAGGGAAAACCCTCGATCTTGATGCAAACCGATGAGGTGATCACCCTTTTGGGGATCAACGGCGAACCTATAGGCAACCTGTCCTGGGACTTCGTCATCGACCAGATCCTGGCCTATCGCAAACCTCAGGCAAGCCGAGAAACGAGGAATGAGCCACGCGTGACACTCACCTTCCGTGTCAAATACACAACCCCGGAAGGCCAACAGTTTGAAAGTCGCGCAGGCGGCATCGGCGGAGGCGGGCTCTTTATCGAAAGCCAGAACCCTATCCCGGTGGGCACCAAGCTCGCCCTTGAATTTTCCCTACCAGAGCAGCCAACAGAATGGTTGACGGCCAAGGGTCTTATCGCGTGGGTGTGCCCTAAAGCAGACCAATACACGTTTAGCCCTGGCATGGGGTGCGTTTTACAGAGATTGACCCCGATATCCGTAACCGTGTGCTCGAACTGGTGAAATCCTCCAAGCCGTCGGGCAGCCAGCCTAGCAGAGCGTTGAAGCACTGTTACGGACTCGGGACGTACAGCGCTGAAATAGATCCCGCGTTCGGCCCCAGCGGACCAGCAGGCTGTTCAAAAATCCCAGAGTGAGTGAAGCGGCGAATCGTACTTTGTTCCGGTACGGTGACTCTCTGAGCGATGCGAGGATGACGCCAATGGAAAGACATGTCTCTACGCGTAGGGATCCGGCAGGTGAGATGACCGATTTTTTCAACAGCCTCCTAGGAACTACTTATCTGCCACTGAGTCGTCCCCTACTCAATACAAGGACCTGACCATGAAGTTTCCTGTGATCACGACGGACGGGCATGAAGGTAAAGTCCTTGAGATGAATACCGACCAGGAAGTCGTCACACTTCATAGTGCCTCGGGAGAACTGCTCGGCGCCCTGTCGTGGGAGCGGTGATCGAACAGATCCTTGCCGGCGACGATGACGTACGATTCGCCCATGCGCGCGCTCATCCAAGAGCCCCACTCGCCGTGAAGGTTCGCTACACAACCCCGGAAGGCAAACAGTTCGACAGCTTAACCGGCGGTATCGGTGCGGGCGGGTTGTTCATTGAAAGCAGCGCCCCGCTGGCTCCTGGGACCGAGCTGTCCGTCGAGTTTGCCCTACCCGATCATCCTTGGGAAAAACACAAAGCCAAAGCCAAGGTTGCCTGGACCCGCAACAAGCCAGAACGGCATCTGCTCTTCCCCGGAATGGGCGTCCAATTCACCAACATCGATGAAAAGGCCCGCAAAGAGCTGGTCGAACTCGTCGATGCGTTGAATCGTTCCCGCGTGACGGCTTAAGTTCCCCGCTTTGCCCAGCGACGTACCCCACTGTCCGGATCCTTCGCGATCGTCGTGTTGAGCGCTGCCCTCGTATCAGGATCGCTGAGCGTTCCCAACCGATAGGCCGCTTCTGCTCGCACCCCCGGTGAGGATCTTCAACCAAACGCTCTCTGAGCCAAGGCGAGGCCGCTGGCCCTCCCCATTCACCCACCACCGCCACAATACCTTGACGAACCTCCGAATCGGAGTCACGTCCAGCTGCGACGAGCGCAGGAACCGATTGGCTTGAGTCGACTTGTAGTAATGCCCGCACCGCCGCCCTTCTCACCATTGCATCCGAGGATCGCAGTAATCCTACGACAGGTTGCAGCAATCGAGAACCTGGTTCAATCTCGCCGATCGCCACAATCGCAGCCTGCCTGACCGATTCGACAGGGTCCTCTAACGCCTGCGTCAACAGAGACAACCACTCCATCGGTAGCCGTGGGTTTCAAGCGTCCCATGGCTAGTACCGACGCTTCACGGGCTATTGCTGCAGGATCGTGCATGAGGGGAGAATGGAGTCCACGGCTCGTGGATCGCCGATCTTGCCGAGAGATTCCGCAGCCGTCCTCCGCACCTCTGGCGACTCATCGCGGAGCAACTCCAGCAACACCGAGACCGTGCGCTCACTCGAGGAAAGTGGGGAATCTTGGACGCAACCGGCGAAGCAGAGGACAGACAGAATGACCGAGCACACGAGAGTGCGAGAGGAAGTCCGATAGAACAGGGGGCATGCACCGGGCCGGCTGATGAAGACCACACCTCAGCTCACGCTTGTTTAGGAGGCTCTTCGTGCAAGGTTGGTAGTTCTTTGGCCGATTCAATGGATTGCTGGAATTCCTTCTGGGCAGAATCCATCTCGGCTTGGATTGTCCTGATCTCGGGATCCACCGAATTTCGGACATCGGCAACAGCTTGCTTGAACGTTCGCAACGCATCCCCGAGTCCTTCTCCCAAACTCTGCATATCCCCTGGGAAATACCGACCGGCTGCGCAGCCTGCGTCTTCAACGCCGCCTGCTGCGCCTGCACACGGGCCACAGCATCTTTGTTGACAATGGCCGACGGGCGTTTGGCCACGGGTTTCGCCTGAGCACCGGCCGGAAGGGGCGGGTACTGTGCCCGCATGACCGGTGCGGGGGCAGCCGCTCGTTCTTCCATCGTCGGAGGACGCTGGCCCTGCCCCGTCGATTGGGCTGCCGTGGAGGTCAATGGCCGAGCCGGCTGGGGTGGAGGAGCCATGTTGTGCATCAGGGAGGCAGTGGTCCCGGGAGTCAGTTCCGGCCCAGGCGTGTAGGGGGCTGTGGGCTTCGGAGCGACGAGAGTCTGTCCCGGCATCATCGCCGACGCCGGTGCAGTCTGGACCGTTGGTTGGCTCTGCATGGGTGCCGGTTGATTCACTTCGGTCGGTGCCGCATCCGCCGGCGGGGGATATCGTTGACTTCCTTCTTAAACCCTCTGAGCGCCTTGCCGACTCCTTCACCGATTTGTGGGAGCTTTCCCGCCCCGAAAATGATGAGGACAATGACGAGGATAATGATGAGTTCCGAGATCCCCATGGTACCAAACATGGCGTGATTCCTTTTCCCTAGGAGCCTTGTCCGACAAATCGCCGTCAGCCTTGCCTTGTTGAGAACCGAATCAACTCTATAGGCCGATAGGGAGGCGCTGTCAAGGAAGGAGAGAGAGGGCTAGAAAATCGGTATGATCTCACTTTGTAACGGCAAGCCGAACACCAGTGCCTCGCGCTCGGCGAGGTACACGTCCAGTTCACTCCTGATCCCAAACTCGCCGGGCAGATAGATTCCCGGCTCAATAGAAAAAACAGGTCCTGGGCATCAGGCGACGGGTGTCCTGCGTCTCCAAGCCATCGATGTTGGCGCCGTTGCCATGAACCTCTTCGCCGATCGAATGCCCCGTGCGATGAACGAATTGATCGCCATAGCCGCTGCGCTGGATGACCTGCCGGCAGGCCTCGTCGACTTCCCAGCCGAAGGGGCGACGGCCGGCAGCTATTTCTGTCTCGGACGAAGGTCAGTGCCGCGTCCCGTCCTTGCCGGACCAAGTCGAAAATCTCGCGCTGTTTCACCGGGATGTTCCGGCCAACGTAGCCGGTCCAAGTAATATCGCCATAGACTGAACCGGGCTCCGTGCGTTTGGCCCAGAGATCGATCAAGAGCAATGCATCGCGCGTGACCTCGGCCGACCCCGTCTCTCTCGGACCATAATGGGGGTCAGCGCTATGGGCATTGACGGCGGCAATCGGTGCACTTGACGTGACCATTCCAGCCTCGCGTATACGAGCCAGAATAAATTGCTGCACACCATATTCAGTGAGACTCCGCTCTTGCGTGATTGCCTCATGCACATGACTGAATGTCTGATCAACAATACGGCGCAACGCCGCAGCGGCAAACTGATGCGATTCGAGTTGACGGTCTGTCCAACGCGCTTCAAACGTCTGAATCAAATCTGCCGAACTCACCACCTCGACTTCGTAACTTCTGATCAACTCAATCGTACCGGCATCCACGCGCGACACGTAGGGAACCGCATTCAGGGGGAATACTGCATCGCGACCCGGAGACCACCGGCGAGCAGGCGTCCAAGGAGTTGTCGCTGCTGTTCCCACGACACATAGCAATCTGTCTGTCCCGGCAATGCATCCAACACATGCGGCTCGATGCGATGCAGCAGCTTGACAGGAACCCCTTGCGCCGGAATCCAGTAGTACCAGCGCCTGGTCACATGAAGTGTGGGATCGAGCTGGAGTATCCGATAGGCGAGGGGGTCGCTCCCGCGAAAATCATAGAAGAGCCAGCCGTCAATCTCGGCGTCACGCAGGGCTTGCTGAATCTCGCTGACACGCTGAGAAATGGCGGCAATCATGGTAGAGAGGCATCTTATCGTCGCGGAACAAAGCCGTCAATGAGACGGCCGTTGAGATCGGTTGTCATGCTACAATGCAAACCATGGCAATTGAGCGTGCGCCAGAACCTTCCCAGTTCCGCGTGACCCTGTTCGTCGGACCGCAGCCGGTGGAGGGAAAACCCTTCACATCCTCCTGTGTCTTCAACGTTAAGAAACGGAGTTGGAAGGGAGGAATTCAGGTCGCCGTGGTTCTCACCCAGAGTCAGATTGATGCGCTCAGCGCCGACGTTGACTTTTCCCGTTGGTTGGCCTTGGCCCTGGTCGATCTCGCCGATGAAGATCGTGTCTCTTCTCAGAAGCGGGCCCATGAACTGTTTATCCAAGCGGTCTGTTGGTGCAAGCTAGACCTGAGGTTGCAATCTGGCATCGCTCAAGAAAACCAATCCCTCGAAGACGAAACATGGAACGCTGAAATCAGGGACGCCGTCATCAAGCGGACGAACTTCATCACGTCCTACGTTGCCTCTGAACTAGACCTCGTACTGAGAGACGTGACCGCTCCGTAAAGAACTTCCCGTGGGCGCGGCAGGGGGTTTGCAATTAGAGATGGATTTGTTATAACCCAACTACCACTGAATCGTGGGTGAGCGTCCAGGAGTCAACACTGCCGCTCCACTTGCGTTGTTGCAGAAGGAGGATTCTTTGTGAACAGATATTCGTCTTCATCCAATCGCCTTGGTGTGGCTTCCAGCTTGAAACTGGGTGCTGTCTTCCTGCTTCTGGCTCTGTGCACCGTCACAATCGTGCCATCCGCGTGGAGTCAAGAAGGCGCAGCGACCCCATCGAGCCAGGGCACGGCGGGCGGAACTGCATCGGGCGCAGGCATGCGAGCTGCCGCCGCCGTCTCCACGATTCTCTATTTTCCCCTTAAAGCCGCGTTTGCGATAGGTGGAGGAATTGTCGGCGGATTGGCCTATGTCTTTTCAGGGGGAACGAACAATGCGGCCAAGAGCATTTGGAACACGAGCCTCCTCGGCGACTACTACATTTCTCCCGATCACCTGCGAAGGCAATCGGCCCATCCGCTTCCTGGGAGTCGCTGAATCGAATGATGCACCGGCATCAGCGTCTGCCCCGGAGGCCATCCGCTAGCCAATGAAACCGATCATCGGCGTCACACCAGACTTCAACGCCGGTGATCGGAAGGAATGGGGTGGCCGCGAGCCCACCTACTTTTGCGCGGACGCTACATCCGTGCGATCGAAGAACTCGGCGGCATCCCGCTGGTCATTCCTCTCCTTACAGATCGGGCCACAAGACGGCGCCTCTTGCAGCAGCTTGATGGGCTCCTTCTCACCGGAAGCGGCCCGGACCTTCCACCGTCATTGTATGGTGAGCGTCAGCGCTATCCGTTCGGGATCGTGAGCCAACGTCGCGCGAGCTTCGAACTCGACATGGTCCACCTCGCAAGGCGAGCCGATGTCCCCCTGCTCGGCATCTGCGGCGGCATGCAGGCCATGAACGTCGCCTGCGGAGGCAGTCTGTTTCAGGATATTTCATCCCAAGTCTCGACACCGCTCCAACACCGGCAATGTACGCCAGCGACGAATCTGAGTCACACCGTCACAGTCACACCAGGCAGCCTGCTCCGTCGCGTCGTACGATCAGTGTCGATGCGGGTGAATAGCTCGCACCATCAATCAGTCAAAGCCGTCGCGCCAGCATTGATCGCCAGCGCACTGGCCTCCGATGGCATCGTGGAGGCCATCGAATCTCCTACCCACCGCTTCTTTCTCGGCATCCAGTGGCACCCGGAGTTTCTCTTCGACCGGCACCCCCTGCACCGGCGATTGTTCGAGGCCTTTTTGCGTGCTGCCCGCGCCACAAACCGTGACGCGTGAGATGCGAGCGATGCGCGACCAGCGGAAAAGGCCTGCTATACTTGACCTCATAGGATACAGAAGCTCGGTGATCCTACAGCGCTCTTCGCCGTCCCCGCAGCCTGAGGAGATACGTTGATCAGCCGACTCTTCCGAACCAAGTCCATCGAAAACATTCTCGCGGACGCAGATCATCCCGATCATCGTTTGAAAAAAACCCTCACAGCCTGGGATCTGACCGCACTTGGCATCGGCGCAATCATCGGCACCGGCATCTTTGTCCTGATCGGAACTGCGATCGTCGGCGATGCTCACCGACCAGGAGCAGGGCCTGGGATCATTCTGTCCTTTGTCCTCTCAGGCCTAGCCTGTGCCCTCGCGGCACTCTGCTATGCAGAGTTTTCCACCATGATTCCCGTGGCCGGCTCCGCCTATACGTATTCCTATGCCACCTTGGGAGAGTTCCTGGCCTGGATCACCGGCTGGAACTTGATTCTCGAATACGGTGTGGCCTGTGTTGCCGTCGCCATCGGATGGTCCGGCTATTTCAACAAGCTGCTCGGGTTGGCTGGGATTGAATTGCCTCACTGGGCGACGCATCCACCTGGAGGACCTGACGGGGGCGTGGCAAACTTCCCTGCCGCCATTATCGTGTTACTCGTCACCATCATCCTCGTCATCGGGATCAAAGAAAGCGCCCGCGCAACCGGCATTATTGTGTGCTTGAAGCTCGCGGTCATCCTCTTCTTCATTGCCGTGGGGACACCGGCTGTGAATACTGACAACTGGACACCGTTCATGCCGCAGGGATTCGCCGGTGTCGGTGCCGCAGCGGCGATCGTGTTCTTTGCGTACATCGGATTCGACGCGATCTCGACGACTGCCGAGGAAGCCAAGAACCCTCAGCGGGATCTCCCGATCGGGATCATTGCCTCCCTCGGTATCTGCACCGTCCTCTACATTACCGTGGCCGCTGTCTTAACCGGCTTGATCCCCGCTGCACAGATCGATATCCATGCGCCGGTGGCCGAAGCGCTGAGTGTGGTGGGGTTCAAGTGGGGAGCGGCGGTTGTGGCAATCGGAGCCGTAGCCGGAATTACCAGCGTCCTCGTCGTGATGATGCTGGGTCAGATCCGGGTATTCTTTGCCATGTCGCGAGACCACCTCTTGAGCCCCTGGCTCTCAACCGTACATCCGCGCTATGGCACGCCCCACTATGCCACCATACCTAACCGGCCTCGCCGTGGCCACACTCGCCGCCCTGATTCCCATCGGCGATGCAGCGGACATGACGAACATCGGGACTCTCTTTGCTTTTGTTCTGGTCTGTATCGGTGTCATGGTTCTGCGCTACACGAAACCCAACCAGATCCGCCCATTCCGGCTTCCGTTCATGCCAGTCGTTCCCATTCTGGGTGCGCTGGCCTGCCTCGGCCTCATGAGCTTTCTCCCACAGCTGACCTGGATTCGATTCGTCATCTGGACCGCGATCGGCATAGTGGTCTATATGGGATACGGCCTGAAACACAGCAAGCTAGCCGGCCCCTCCACTGAAAGTCACCTTCCAAAACGTTCCGCTGTAGATAGAGTGGGTTAGCTCGATTTGTCTGTAGGATGAGCCGCCAGGGCCGGTGCGGGAGCCGGTGTGGTGTCGTCAGGAGTAGATGGAGAACTTGCTGGGCCCGGACGGCTGGCCGTCAGGTGCTGATGCAGCAGTGGGTACTGCTGGTTTTGGGAGGAGCGGGCGGCTTGGGAGGAGCAGGTTTCTCCGGTTTGATGCCTCCTTCCCACGAGGGACCGGAGTACATATCCGCCGAAAGACCCTTCGCCTTCCATTTCTCTTCGAAGTCAGCGGCCGCCTTATTCGGCGTCTCACCACTCCGACGACGTCATTCCACGGATAGACCTTCCGGGCCGATCTGGCACCCGGTCTCGGTTCGTTTCAAGTACAAGGAAATCGGATTCCCGCGGTACGGTCCAAGATAGATATGCACGGAACCGGCGTATTCGAGCAAATGCTCCATGCTACGTCTCCAAGAGGGGGCATGATGCCATAAGAGGCGAGAAGAGGGCAAGGAAGAGGAGGGCAAGGAAGCTGCTCCCCTTGCTCGCGCAACGCGTGCCTCGAGCCTCGTGGATGCGCGCAGTCAGAGCACCTATTCGCCCTCTAAGGGAGTAGAGAAGATGAGAATATGCGGTGGGTCCTATTAACGACACTTGCCCGACATGACGTCAGCGGTACCTCTCTGCTCGCAAGATTGACAGGCTTTTCAACCGTCCCGTAGACTGCTCCCTATGCCATCACGATTGATCACCCCGTCTCGCCCAAGTACCAAGAAAACCACCATCGGCTTCGTCAACCTGGGTTGTTCGAAAAACCAGGTCGATTCCGAAGTCATGTTGGGCATGTTGGCGGCGGACGGATTTGCCTTGACCGATAATCCGAAGAAGGCCGAAGTGGTCATCATTAATACTTGTGGTTTCATCGAAGAGGCCAAGCAGGAGTCGATTGATACGATCATTGCGCACGGCAAACTAAAGGACACAGGATCCTGTCGGGTATTGATTGCCGCAGGCTGTCTGGCGCAACGGTATCAAGGAGACCTCCTCAAGCAATTGCCGGAACTCGACGGCGTGGTAGGGACCGGTGAGTTCGGGAAGATCGCGGAGATTTGCCGGGACCTTTTGGCGCCAAAGAAACGGCAGCAACGGCTCTGGATCAGCGAGCCTCCTTATCTCTACGACGCAGACGCGCCGCGTCTCCGTCTAGGAAGACCCATAGCGCCTATGTGAAAATCGCCGAAGGCTGTAACCGGAATTGCGCCTTCTGCGCGATCCCCTGATGCGGGGCAAGCAACGAAGCCGCCCGTGGAATCGATCGTAGCAGAAGTCACGCGCCTCGCGGCGGAAGGGGTGAAAGAGGTCAACCTCATTTCCCAGGATACAGTGAATTATGGCGTCGATCTTGGTGTGCGCCACGGCCTCGTCACCCTACTTCGCGAGCTGGTGAAGGTGAAAGACTTGCGCTGGATCAGGCCCTTCTATCTCTACCCGCAACAGGTATCGGATGAGTTGTTGGATCTTTACGCAGGCGAAGAAAAGATTACCAAGTATATCGACATGCCGCTGCAACACATCAACGACCGGATGCTCAAGCGGATGCACCGGCTGGGTGATCGGGCTGCCATCACCTCCCTCGTCGATCGGATCCGGACGCGCATTCCCGGCGTCACGTTTCGCACAGCCTTCATCGTGGGATTCCCAGGAGGAGACAGAGGCAGGCGTTCGACGAGCTGAGAGGCTACGTGAAAGATGCCGAGTTCGATCGGGTGGCGGTGTTTCTGTATTCGGATGAGGAAGACACGCCGGCCGTCGAGCTTAATGGCAAGGTTGAGCGATCGGTCATGGACGAACGACGGAATGAAATCTTGACGGTACAGGAAGAGATTGCAGCGGTACGAGGCCAGGCCCGTATCGGCTCCGTGATGGAGGTCTTGGTCGAAGGAGTCTCCGAAGAGACCGAGCTACTGCTTGAGGGACGCCATGAAGGGCTGGCTCCGGAGATCGACGGCGTCGTGTATATCAATGATGGATCAGCCACAGCAGGGGAACTCGTCAAGGTCGAGATCACCGATGCAGCTCTGTACTGATCTCGTAGGCCACATCGCTCAAGTAGCAGGGTGCTGAAAAAAGCCCGCCAGCAGCGTTCTCGCACCGTTCAGGCCTCAACGTACCCCCAAGCGGCCTCAGGTCCTCACTCACTGCGGCCTTGCTTGCTGGACGACCTTTTGAGCACGCTGTTGGATATTGGGCTTCCGGCGCACCACAAGCCGATACCTCAGCGACTTATCTAGCGCGTTATTTCTTACCGGTATTGTTGCCCCCCTGCTACACTTGAACTGATCACTCTCATCGGAAAGGTAGGCCTGCGACGATGGCACACCGAAAGAATCTGTCGTCCTCCTGATCCATTGCAAGGATCGCGAGAGGTATTGTGGCTCGTGTCTCAAGCTTCATTCACGACTTCGGCGGGAACATTCTCGATTCGGATCATCATACCGATGAAGAGACGAACGAGTTTCTCATGCGCATGGAGTTTGCCGCCGAGGGTTTGCAGATTCCGCCCGATGAGATCGCAGCCGCCTTCGCTCCGGTCGCGAAGACCTTCGAGATGCGCTATGAAGTGTCGCCCTTCAAGCCGCCGAGCGAGGGTCGCGATGTTGGTGTCGAAACAGGATCACTGCCTGGCGGATCTGCTCCAACGGCATAAACGCGACGAGTTGCACATCGATATCCCCGCGATCATTTCCAATCATGATACCTGCGCCGGCTGGGCCGAGCTGTTTAAGATTCCCTTCTCCGTGTATCCCGTGACCAAGGAGACCAAGCCGCAGCAGGAACAGCAAGTTCTCTCCTTGCTGAAAGACCATCGTGTCGATCTCGTCGTCATGGCTCGGTACATGCAAATCCTGAGCGGCACCTTTCTTTCGCAGGTCGGCTGTCCGGTCATCAATATCCACCACTCCTTTCTACCGGCGTTCATCGGCGCCAACCCCTACCGGCAGGCCTATGACCGGGGCGTGAAAATCATCGGAGCCACGGCGCACTATGCCACGGACGATCTCGATGAAGGTCCCATCATCGAGCAGGACGTCATGCGTGTGGGCCACCGGGATACCGTCGATGATCTGGTAAGGAAGGGACGGGATCTGGAGGAGATTGTGCTGGCCCGCGCCGTGCGCCGTCATATTGAGCGACGGGTGTTGGTGTATGGCAGAAAAACCGTGGTGTTTGATTAACCGGATGCTGAAAAAGGTAGCGCTCTTCTCACCGCCCTTCTAGCCCTAATCATTCATGACGGTTTGTCACGCTTCACGCGCCACGACCTGTGACGCTGAGGGACTGTTTTATCTTCTTATTAGAGGTGTTTAACTGATGGGAAGGGGCCAGCGGCAAGCATCACCGTAAAAGTCGAACCTTCACCGATCTTGCTCTGGACTTCAATACGTCCGCGATGGGATTCGACAATCCAGGCGCAGATGGACAGCCCAAGGCCCGTGCCCTTCTTGGTATGGGCCCGCGCATTATCGGTGCGATAGAACCGGTCGAAGATCCGAGACTGATCCTCCAGCGCGATCCCAATACCGTGATCGATCACGGACACCCGTGCCTGAGTCTGTTCGATCGTCAAGGCGATATCGACTGTGCCGCCCGGGCGAGAGTATTTGACTGCGTTATCAAGGAGATTCAGGAACAGTTCGCGCAAGCGCAGTTCATCTCCCAATACCACCGCCGGCGCAGTCGTTCGTAGCACGACCTGGATGTCCCGTTCCTGCCCCAACAGCGAAGCTTGCCGGTGGAGATCCTCGACAAGCGTGTCCAGTGGGATCGGCAGATGTTCCATCTTCACCTCGCCCATGTCGGCCCGGGAGAGGAAGAGCAACTCATCCACAATACGCGTCATCCGGTCGATTTCTTCGAGATTGCTCTCCAGGACGATTTTGTAGTCGTCGGTTTCGCGAGGGCGTCGGAGCGCGAGTTCTGTTTCCCCTTTCATGACCGTCAACGGCGTGCGCAGTTCGTGCGAGGCATCGCTGCTGAACTGGCGGATCTGCCGAAAGGAGGTTTCAAGCCGGTCGATCATGTCATTAAACGTTTTGGTGAGACGGCCGATTTCGTCGGCCGAGGCCGGGACAGTCAGTCGTTGTGTGAGATCGCCTCCGGCAATGCGTTGGGCAGCCAGCGTGATCGCATCGACCGGACGAAGGGCTCGGCCGGCCATGAACCAGCCGCCGGCGAGCGACACGGCCAGCGCGATGGGCATACTGACCAGAAGCACTGAACAGGAGACGGTTCAGGGTCTGTTCGACGGAGTCCATCGAGGTGCCGACCTGGATGATGTAGAGCAGGTTACCTCGATAGATGATGGGAACGGAAATGAGGCGCAACGGCGGTTCTTTGGGGTATTTTGCGAATTCGAGAAGCGTGCGGCCTGAGTAGGCGACTTCCAAGGCCTGGCGACTCAGTGGCATCTCATGTTGCTTCATGTTCGGCGAGCGAATGGTGATGGTGCCGGAGGGGCTGAAGATCTGAAAGAACTTATCGATGCGCGCGAGCTCGGGAAACTGCGACATGAGTTCGTCTTCGTCGATAAGAGGAAGGAACCCACGTTCTTCCAGCGACCGAACAGCCGCCTCAGCGGTTTCCTCCAGCGATTGATCGACCGCGTCGCGGAGGCTTCGAGCGGTAACCACGTACAAGACGGTCGAAAGATGATAAGGATGAGCGCGAGAGCGGTGCCGTACCAGAGAGTGAGCCGGACGCGAAGCGGCATCAGTCGACCTTCAGCATATATCCGCTTCCGCGAATCGTGTGAATCAGCTTCTTCGAGCGTCCCCGGTCGATCTTGTTGCGGAGATAATTCACGTAGACATCGATGACATTGGTGAAGGTGTCGAAGTCCTGGTTCCACACATGTTCTGAAATCATAGGACGGGTCAACACACGTCCCGTATGGCGCATCAGATATTCGAGCAGTGCATATTCCTTCAAGGTGAGGTCGATCCGCTGGCCGCCTCTGGTCACTTCGCGCGTCGCCGGGTTCAATGCCAGATCGTCGATTTGGAGCACGCCGGGACTCTCGGTGGAGCCGCGGCGAAGCGAGGGCGCGGATGCGGGCGAGCAATTCGTCGATGGCGAAGGGCTTGGTGAGGTAATCGTCCGCTCCTGCGTCAAGGCCCTTCACGCGCTGATCGACCTGCGATTGGGCGGTCAGAATCAGGATGGGGGTGTGAATTCGGGCCTGGCGCACGCCCTTGAGAATTTCCAATCCGGGCAATGACGGCAGCATCAAGTCGACGATCAGCAAATCGTAGTTGGTATTGAGGGCCATCTGAAGGCCCTTCGCGCCGTCCTTCACAGAGATCGACGGCGTAACTCTCCTCTTCAAGCGCGCGCTTGATGAAAGCAGCCGACCTTGGTTTCGTCTTCAATGACTAGAATCCGCATAGCAGTCTGCTGAAGAAAGCCCTCCAGCTTCGTTCTCAGTCGCTGCAGACTCCTCACCTACCTAGCCACGTACGCTCCGGGGTTTTCACTCCTGCGGCCTCGCTGAGGGCTTGATCAGCCTGCAGGGAGTGACGCCAGCTATCACTCCGGGTTGAAAAGTTGGCACTCTCTCTCGATGCGAAGAACTTCCCCGATTAGACTCCGCCCTCTGTTTGTCGTTAGGTGGATGGCCTTGCGCGTGAAAGTTGGATGACTTGAAATGTCGATCCCGCAATATACGCGCAATAGAAACAGGAGCATGACGGTACTGCTTCGGTTGGAATCGCGTAATTGCAACAGGGCATACTGTCAAGACCGGTCCGTCAGGTGTTCTAGTCGCCAAGGCTGTATGTTCGAGCCACTGGGCATCGTCCGCTGACCAGGAAATCCGACCGATAGTGGGCTCCACGGCTCTCTTGCCGCGCTAGTGCGCTGGCGACGATGGTCTCCGCGACATCGAGGAGGGACTGGAGTTCGAATGCGTGCACGAGATCCGTATTAAACACCAGCCCTTTGTCCTGCACCATGACGGAGGCGGCGCGATGAGTCAGTGCGGTGAGTGCCGAAAGCGCAGCAGACATGGATTCATGAGTCCGAACGAGGCCAAGGTTGAGACTCATCAACTGGCCGAGTTCTTCTCGAATCTGCCAGGCTCGGACCGATCCCTCCTGTGCCAGCAGGCGGCTGGACGCGACGCTGCTCAGTTGTGAGCTGGTCTGTTGCGAGGGCCTGTGGCGCAACGGTTCGAGCATACTCTCCTGCTCGAATTCCGGCACGCCGACCAGACACAATCGTCTCAAGGAGTGAATTGCCTCCGAGCCGATTGGCGCCGTGCACACTGACACAGGCACATTCACCGGCCGCGTAGAGGCCGGCGATGTCTGTCTCCGTCCACTGATTAGTCCGGACGCCGCCCATCTGATAGTGCGCGCCTGGCCGGACAGGAATGGGAGTCTCAATGGGATCGAGGCCGGCAAACTCAATCGCGAGTTCTCTGATCTGCGGAAGCCGTTCGAGAATGCGCTGACGACCAAGATGCCGCAAGTCCAGCAATACGCATCCGTCGACACCGCGGCCTTCAACGATTTCTTGCCCGATGGCCAATGAAACGGTGGAGCGGGTGGCCAGCTCCATCTGCTGCGGGGCATAGGTCTTCATAAACCGTTCGCCCAGGGTATTCAGGAGGTAGGCCTCCTTCTCCGCGCGCACCTTCGGTAATGAGAATCCCCGTGCCCTTGAGCGTGGTGGGATGAAACTGGACAAATTCCATGTCCGCCAGTGGAGCGCCCGCGCGATACGCGAGCGCCATGCCGTCACCGGTGTTGATCACGGCATTCGTGCTCGTCAGGAAAACGCGCCCACTGCCTCCGTGGCCAAGATGACGGACTTTCGCTCCGATCGCGTGCAACCCTCCATGGATCAGGTCCCAGGCCACGACTCCCCGGCAGGCCCCATCCTCCATGATCAAGGCCGTGACATACCACTCCTCATACACGGCGATGCGCCGTTTGAGCAGCTGTTCGTACATGGCATGGAGGATGGCATGGCCGGTACGATCGGCGGCATAGCAGGTGCGGGGAAACCCGCTCCGCCGAACGGACGTTGGGCGATTCGTCCCTGTTTGTCGCGACTGAAGATAACGCCCAGACGTTCCAATTCGAGAATGTCGTCAGGCGCTTCGCGACACATCGCCTCAATGGCATCCTGATCGCCGAGATAGAGCCCGCCCTTCGTGGTGTCGAAAGCATGGGCCTCCCAGGAATCGTTCTCTCCCAGCGCCGCGTTGATGCCTCCTTGCGCAGCCACCGAGTGGCTGCGAACCGGATGGACCTTGGATATCACGGCGACATCGAGATCCGGCGGTGCGGCAATCGCCGCCCTCATTCCTGCCAGTCCGGCTCCGATGATAAGAATGTCGTGTAGTTTCATGGCCTGCACGTCTGGGCCAAACCCGGTCTGTCTGGTTATCTAGTTTATTTGGTTTATCTGGTTCGTTTCGTTCAACCAAAAAACGAGACAGACCAGACAAACCAAACAAACGGTCTTCTTATGCCGGAAGACTTTTTCAGCCTCCTGCTAGAGTGTCTGCACTCATACGTGACTCTTCAGTCTGAAGGCAAGTCCAGAAACCTGTCTCGACAAGCCCTTGGAGAATAGGAGACGAGCATGGTATTCTGCGTGGTGCGAGTGGAATCAGTCTAGTACATCCACAACTCTCGACCGACGAGACGTATCCGAAGGACAATACGAACACCATGGCCACACCGGACTTCCTGAGCCCGACCGACACGTTTATCCATCGCCATCTTGGTCCAACCGACGCCGATGCTCGTGAGATGCTTGCCACGCTCGGCTTGCAGTCGCTGGAGGAGCTGAGTGAGGCAACCGTGCCCGCCGACATTCGCATGCGGAAAGAATTAGATCTGCCCCTTCACCGCGGCGAACACGCCGTGCTGGAAGAGATCCGCTCCATCGCCGCAGAAAACCAGATCTACCGTTCATTGATCGGAATGGGCTATTACGACTGCCTGACGCCCGGCGTGATTCAGCGCAATATTTTCGAAAACCCCTCCTGGTATACCCAATACACGCCCTACCAGGCCGAGATTTCCCAGGGCCGCTTGGAGGCACTCGTGAATTTTCAAACCCTGGTGACCGACCTGACTGGCTTGCCCTTGGCTAATGCCTCACTCCTGGATGAGGCCACGGCGGCAGCGGAGGCGATGGCCATGTGTCCTCGCCGTTTCCCGTTCGTCCGGCCGCGAACGGACAGAGTTCTTCGCCTCGCAAGACTGTCACCCCAGACCATTGCGGTGATGCAGACGCGGGCTGAACCACTCGGCATGACGCTGCGCGTAGGACGGACGCAGACCATCGACTTTTCCAATCCTCAGCTGGCCGGCATTCTGCTTCAATATCCAGCCACCGACGGGTATGTCGGGGATTACAGTGCGCTCGTGGCCCAGGCCCACGCGGCCGGGGTCCTTGTGGGAGTCGCCACCGACCTATTGGCCTTGACGCTCTTGCGCTCACCGGGAGAATTCGGAGCCGATATTGCGGTGGGTTCCAGCCAGCGATTTGGCGTCCCGCTCGGATTGGCGGCCCCCACGCCGCGTTTCTTTCGACCACTGAGGCATTCAAACGGCAGATGCCGGGACGCATCGTCGGAGTGTCCAAGGATGTCACGGGAAAACCTGCCTACCGGCTTTCCCTGCAAACCCGCGAACAACACATTCGGCGTGAAAAGGCCACGAGCAACATTTGTACGGCGCAGGTGCTCTTGGCCATCATGGCGAGTATGTACGCGGTCTACCACGGGCCGGAGGGCTTGCGGCGAATTGCCGAGCGCGTGCACGGCTTAGCTGTAGTGCTGGCAGCAGGATTGCGGGAGCTCGGATTCGAGGTCGCAACAGAAGCCTACTTCGATACGATTCGGGTTCGTCTGACGAAGATGCAATCCGAAGCCATCGTGATCCGGGCCAACGAAGCCGGCATCAATCTTCGACGATATGAGGACCACTCCATCGGGATTGCGCTGGATGAGGTGAGCACGGAAGACGAAATCCATCGCCTGATGGAAATTTTTATCGGCCATGATCGGCTGCCTTTTCAGGTGAGAGACTTGAGCGGCCGCGTCACGACAAGTTTCCCGGCGAATCTCGCCCGCACCAGCACGTATCTCACCCACGAGGTGTTCAATCGCTATCATTCGGAACATGAGATGCTGCGGTATATCCACCGTCTTGAGGCTAAGGATCTGTCGCTCTGTCCATTCGATGATCCCGTTGGGATCCTGCACCATGAAGCTGAACGCGACGACCGAGATGCTGCCGGTGACCTGGCCGGAGTTTTCACGGCTTCATCCGTTTGCGCCGATCGAGCAAACCAAAGGATATCAAGAGTTGTTCCATCAGCTGGAGTCTTGGCTGGCCGAGATCACCGGACTCTCCACCGTATCCTTGCAACCGAACGCAGGCTCTCAGGGCGAGTATACGGGACTGATGGTGATCCGGGCGTACCACCGGAGCCAAGGTGAAGAGCGTCGGGATGTGTGCTTGATTCCCCTGTCCGCCCACGGCACAAATCCAGCCAGCGCGGCGATGGTGGGCATGACGGTTGTGATCGTCGCCTGTGATCGACAGGGCAATGTAGATGTAGCCGATCTCGAAGCCAAGGCCGCTCAGTATCGTGATCGGCTCTCGGCGCTCATGTTGACATACCCCTCGACCCACGGTGTGTTCGAGGCAGACGTACGACGCATCTGTCAGATTGTCCATACGCACGGCGGGCAAGTCTATATGGACGGCGCCAACTTGAATGCCCAGGTCGGGCTCTGTCGGCCCGGGGACATCGGCGCGGATGTGTGCCATCTGAATCTACACAAAACATTCTGCATCCCCCATGGCGGCGGGGGACCTGGGATGGGACCGGTCGTTGCGGCGCGGCATCTCGCGCCGTTTCTTCCCGGCCATCCGGTCACGCACCTGGGCGGAAAAGATTCCATCGGGGCGGTGTCCGCGGCTCCTTACGGCAGCCCCAGCATCGTGACGATTTCCTGGGTCTATATCGCCCTGATGGGACGTGACGGCTTGACCAAGGCGACGCAGTTGGCGATCTTGAACGCCAACTACATGGCCAAACGGCTGGAGAAATACTATCCCATCCTCTACACGGGAACGTCCGGGTTCGTCGCGCACGAATTTATTCTCGATCTTCGTCAGTTCAAGGAGACTGCGGGAGTCGAAGCGATGGATGTGGCGAAGCGATTGATGGACTATGGGTTTCATGCTCCGACGGTCTCGTTCCCGGTTGCCGGGACGCTCATGATTGAACCGACGGAAAGCGAATCGAGGGCCGAATTGGACCGGTACTGCGAGGCGCTGATCTTGATTCATGCAGAGATGCAAGACATCGTCGAAGGCCGGCAACCCCGCACAAATAATCTGCTGAAGAATGCTCCCCACACGGCACAGGTGGTGGCGGCCAACGAATGGGATCGACCCTACAACCGTGAACAGGCAGCCTTCCCTGCTCGATGGGTACGTGACCATAAATTCTGGCCCAGCGTGAGCCGCATCGACGAAGCCTATGGAGATCGCCATCTTGTTTGCACGTGCCCGCCAACAGACAGCTATTAGCAGGGTTGCCGAAAAGGTTCTGACTCTCGTTCTCAGTCAGCTTCCCCCGCGACGCACCGCAGCAGGCCGTCGCAGTTCCCGCTCCCCCTGCGGCCTCGTCAGAGAGCCTTTTGAGCAGCCCTGAGAAGATGACCTCCCCGCCGACATGACCCGCTTGTTCACCGTTGGTTATCGCAGTGAGTAAAAATACTCAGGAAACACTTTTCTACTTCCGCCGTGATATGTTGCCATGGTGTGATCAATCGACGGGACTTTCTCGTCCGTAGCGGGTTATTATCATGCGGCGGTGCTTGCCGCTGATTCCACTTCTAAAGCCTTCGCCAGCTCACCGCCCTTCCCTGAAGCTTGACAGCTGGCAAGCCGTGCGTGAGCAATTTCAACTCTCCCGTGACTATATTCACCTGGCTGGATTTTTCTAGCATCCCATCCTTACCTGGTCCGGAGCAGCGATCGAACGTCACCGGCGTGGATTGGACGCCGATCCCATCGGCTATTGGTTCGAACAGGAAGAAAGCAGGAGGCTGCAGTATTGCGGGCCGCGGCAGATTATCTTGCAGTCGATCCGACCGAGATCGCTCTCACTGATAGCACAACCATGGGGTTGACTCTATGCAGCCTCACTCACGCGAAGGCGTCAGAAATCCTCACGACCCTACACGATCATTATGCAACCGAAACGTCGTTGCGGTTTCGTGCAGAACGCACCGGGGCCACGATACGACAGATCCCGCTCTATGATTCCCTCAAGAATGTAGTCGCGACTCTGAATTGCTCGACAACCTGATCAAGAACATTCTGACCTTAACACCCGTATCATTGCGGTGACGTGGGTCCATTCGAGCAATCGGGCTGAAGCTAAGCCGATCCAGGGAGATGGCCCAGGCGATCCACAAACTGAATGAATCTCGTGCTGAGCAGGATCGAGTGATCTTCTGCGTAGATGGGGTCCATGCGTTGGGCGTCGAAGATTTCCGTCTCTCCGACGTCGGTGCGATTCTGGTTGCAGGGACACATAAATGGATGTTTGGTCCAAGAGGTACTGGTCTTGTGTGGGGCAGAAACGGGCTCGGCTCGTGGCCAACCCCATCATTCCGACTTTCAATACTGCCTACGATATCTCGGATGAAGGTGAGTCCGGCAAAGATTTACCGAAGTCCGTCTCCATGACACTGGTGGATTTCATTCCTTCGAGCATAGGTGGGCACCCACGAAGCCTTCTTATTCCATCTGCCATCGGTAAGGCGCGTACGACCCAACGCATCTACGAACTGAATCAGCAGCTGAAGCAGAGACTGGCAAAAATGCCGTGATGTCACATTGCATACCCCGACCGCAGGATCTTTCATCCGGCATCGTCTGTTTTAGCGTGACGGGGATGCAGCCAGGTCAAGTAATCGAACGGCTTCGAATAAGAGGATCATCGAAAGTGTCACGCCTTACGCGACGCAGTATGCGCGGTTAGCGCGCTCCTTCACCTCATCGGAGGACATTGAACAGACTCTCGGGGAGATACTGAAGTTGTAGGTCTGACAGAGCAAGAATGATGGTTTCCCCTCATCCTGCTACAACGCCCCCTCGGGGATTGATCCAGCTTTATAGAAATCAATCGGGTCCAGTCGGCGTTGAGTCGCTTGAGTCGGCTCGCTGCCTTTGGTAAAGAGCTCGACGGTACTGGACCTGTCCCTCCTGCTCGTCCTCAAGCAACCCCGTCGCCGGATCGACCTTGACGAACGTGACGCCTTCCGGAATGGTAAAGGCCACGACCGGCAGCGGCTTGAGCGCTTCCTTCATGAAGTCGATCCAAATGGGCAGCGCGGCATGCGCTCCTGATTCCGTCTCGCCGAGTGAGCGTCGATCGTCAAATCCGACGTAGATGCCCGCGACCAAGTTCGGCGCACCGCCGATAAACCATGCATTGATAAACTCGTCCGTGGTTCCTGTTTTCCCCGCAATCGGCCGCCCGATCACTTTGGCCGCCTGACCGGTACCCTTCTGGATCACGTCTTCCATCATGTTCGTGATCAAATATGCCGTTTCTTTGGAGATCACCTGCAGTGCTTGCGGTTCCGCCTGTTCAAGCACCTTTCCCGCATTGTCCTTCACGAACACAATCGCGTACGGTTCCGCACGGCTCCCTGATTGATCAACACACTATAGGCAGAGGTCAGTTCCATCAATCCGACGGAAGAAGAGCCCAACCCCAGCGACAGATCTGCCGCTAACGGACTGGTAATCCCGACCACTTTGGCAAACTCAATCACATTCTTTACGCCAACCTTATCCAGCAATCGCACCGTCGCCAGGTTATGCGAGTGAGCGAGGGCATCCCGCAAACTCACCATGCCATGGATTTTCCTTCCATAGTTCTCCGGCTTCCACGTTTTCTCGTCCTGGTCCTGCGCATAGACAACAGGCGCATCGAGGATCACCGACGCCGGACTCATGCCCTGATTCACGGCCGTCGCGTAGATGATCGGCTTGAAGGCGGACCCGGGCTGGCGGTGCGCCTGCACGGCTCGATTGTACTCGCTGCGACCGAAATCGTAGCCTCCGACCATGGCCCGAATGGCGCCCTTGCCTGGCTCCATCGCGATCAACCCTCCATCGACGAGGGGAGTCTGTTCCAGTTGCACCTGGACGACGCCACGATCCAGCTTCTTCACCATCACCTCGATGACATCACCAGGCTTCAGCACCTGCTTGAGATTCTGATTGACGACGAAATCTTTCGCCGTATCCAACCCGGTAAGTCGACGCTTCGCCCATGCCATATCGTCAAACTCAGTTTGGCCACCGTCGTGCCGATCTGCACGAGATAATAGTCCTTCGCCACTTTGACCACGAACCCTTCGCGATAGTCTCCGACCTTCAGCGCTTGATCAGTCATCGCCGCGACAATGGGCGGGGTCGGCGCAGTCGTATCGACCGTTCGGAGTGGGCCACGCCATCCTTGGCGCTTGTCCAGTTCACGCAGACCGAACGCAAAGGCCCGTTCAGCAGCCTTTGCATCTCCATGTTCAATGTCGTAAAAACCTTGAGCCCGCCCTTGTACACCATCGCTTCGCCATACTTCGCGACCAGCAACTGCCGGATATATTCCACGAAAGTAGGGTGCAGCCTGTTCAGCGCCAGGACGCCGGAAACTGAGTATCTCCGCTGCAGCCTGTTCGCGTTCTGCCGTCGTGAGAAACTTTGCTTCTTCCATGCGCCCAGTACATGCTCCTGTCTCTTTTTGCGCGATCATAGGCCTTGAAGGGCGAATAGTGGTTCGGCGATTTCGGGAGACCCGCCAGAAATGCTGATTCTCCAACCGTGAGGGCGGAGAGGTCTTTCCCAAAATATGTTTGAGCTGCCGAGGCGACACCATAGGCGCCTTGTCCGAAGTAAATCTGATTCAAATACAGTTCGAGAATTTGCTCTTCGTCAGGACCAATTCCATCTTGTAGGCCAGAATGAGCTCGCGGACTTTGCGGTCGAAGGTGCGTTCGGATGAGAGAAACAACGACCGCGCCAACTGCTGGGTGATGGTGCTGGCCCCTTCGACCTTGCCCCCTCGGCGCACATTCGTCCAGGCCGCACGGAGCATGCCGATGTAGTCGAGCCCGTGGATGCTCGAAGAACCGGACATCCTCGACCGCGATGACCGCACGCCGTAATCGTTCGGGAATGTCTGCCACCGGGGTCAGGATACGACGCTCGATGAAAAATTGACCGATGAGCCGCTGATCAGACGAATAGACCTGAGTCACTAGGCTCGGCTGATACGTCCCCAACTGCTCCAACGCGGGAAGGTCTTTTGAGAGGATGCCACAGCAACCCGCCCGCTGTCAGCCCCCGATCAAGACTGCTGCCCCCAGACCTAGCAGCAAGATCTGCCACCAGCGCCAGGGGCGACGAGGTGGTGGTTGACGAGGCGGATCTTGGAGCTGTATCGGTCGATCGATCATGGTTACGCGAGGTTTACCCTGGGAGCCTGTCCGACATTGACCTTTACTGCGGCGAACGATCCGCAACCATCTGCGTGTCGTTCTCGGCCAGAAAAATCCTCAATGTATTCCAGCGAATACACCTCCGGTTTTCCCGGCCTGCGGCCTTGCATCTGGTCGCGCCCCTTTCGCCTCGCCACGAAGGCAATGTCGGACGGGCTCCTTGCGATGGCAGCTTGACTTCCTGAGAAGAGGCCAAGGTCACCATACCGTGGAGACCCTCAAAACTCAAGATTCGAGCCGGTACTGACGCGCCAGGCCCCGCATCTTCCGCTGGCATCGCTTGTACCGGACATCATCCTTCAGGTATACTTGCCGTACGACGCCTGGATTCCTGGGCGTCTTTTTGGAGCACGCAGCAATATCTATGGATCAGACAGCCGCATCAGAATCCCACGTCACCACACAACTCGAGCCCAACGAGCGCCGGAGCGATATCCGAAATATCGCGATCATCGCCCACGTCGACCACGGCAAGACGACGCTGGTCGACGCCGTGCTCCGACAAACCCATGTCCATCGCAAGATCGACGATATGGGCGAACGGATCATGGACTCGATGGACCAGGAACGCGAGCGCGGGATCACAATCCGAGCCAAGAACGCCAGCGTGATCTACAAGGGCGTGAAGATCAATATCGTCGATACGCCGGGCCACGCCGACTTCGGCGGTGAAGTCGAACGGACCCTGCGAATGGTGGACGGCGTCCTCATCTTGATCGATGCGAAAGAGGGCCCCATGCCGCAAACGACCTTCGTGTTGCGGAAGGCCTTAGCGCTCGGCCATAAGGCCATCGTGGTCATCAACAAGATCGATCGGGCTGACGCGGTGATCGACGATGTAGTGAATCGAACCTTCGACTTGTTTGTCCATCTCGGCGCCACGGACGAGCAGCTCGATTTTCCGATCGTCTACACGGCGGCGATCAAAGGCACCGCGACGCTCGACGTCAATAAGCCCGGCACGGACATTACGCCGCTCCTCGACACCGTGCTGGACAAGATTCCCGCACCGGCCATCAACGCCGAAGCGCCGCTCCAGATCCTGGTCCTCTCCCTGATTCAGGACCTCTACAAAGGCAAGATGGGCGTGGGCAAGATTCAGTCCGGTTCGATCGCCCGCAGACAGAATGTAATCGTGACTTGGAAAAGATGGCGCACAGTTCCCTGGAAAAGTATCGGACCTCGCGGTCTACTCCGGCCTTGAACGGACGGATATGGAACGGGCCGAGGCAGGAGAAATCGTTGCGGTGGCCGGCCTGGACGAGGTGAGCATCGGCGATACGATCGCTGACGCGGAGCATCCAGTCGCCCTGACCCGAGTCACAATCGACGAGCCGACCGTCCAAATGACCTTCTCTGTCAACAATAGCCCGTTCGCCGGACGGGAAGGCAAGTACCTGACTTCACGGCATTTGCGCGATCGACTCTTCAAAGAACTCGAAACCAATGTGTCGTTGCGCGCGCAAGAAACCGACAGTGCGGATAAGTTCCTCGTGGCCGGCCGTGGCGAGCTGCATCTCGGCGTCTTGATCGAACAAATGCGCCGGGAAGGATACGAGCTACAGGTCTCGCAACCGGAAGTGATTGTCCACCGGGAGGGAGACAAAATCCTCGAACCCTATGAGGAACTGACCATCCAGGTGCCGGAAACCTATCAGGGCGCCGTGATTGAAGAGCTCGGCAAACGCCGAGGTGAGTTGCGCCATATGCGACTCATCCATTCCGATGCCGGACCGAGCGAAATGCATCTGGAGTACCATATCCCCACCCGCGGCATCATGGGACTCAAAAACCTCTTGGTGGCCAAGACTCGCGGCACCATCATCATGCATCACGTCTTCGTCGCGTACGAACCGATGGAAGAGCGAGACCTCGCGGTGGCGACACACGGGTCACTCGTCGCACACGAAGACGGAACCAGCACCGGCTATGCCATCTTCATGACCCAAGAACGGGGCACCATGTTTATCGGCCCTGTCGTGGAGGTCTATCGCGGGATGGTCGTCGGCGAGAACAGTCGAGACGAAGACATGGACGTCAACGTCTGTAAAGAGAAGCACCTCTCCAACATGCGGGCGTCAGGTACCGACGAAGCGTTGGTCCTCACGCCGCCACGGGAAATGGGTTTGGAGTTCGCACTCGAATATATCGGGCCGGATGAATTGGTTGAGGTCACCCCGAAGAGTCTGCGTATCCGCAAACGGCTTCTCAACCCGGATGACCGCCGCAAGGCCCGCAAATCCGGCAAATAACTCCCTTCCAGCGATGAGGATCAAGAAGAAAACCCCCAAACCTTCCGCCCGCCGTCCCCGCTCTACTTTGTCGGCTATCGGGGAACCGCGCCGGCCACAGACGAACTGAAGATCTGGTATGAACGGGAGTATGGCGGTCCGCTGACCATTCGCCACGAAGCGGGCTCAGCAGAATCCTGGCACGCGACTCACGGCCCCTGGTCGGCCCATGTCGTGATGCCGCTGCCGATGAGCCATGTTGCCGACGTCATGAAGCAGTTGGCTTGGGAGCACGACGTGATGGGTGCAGTCGCACCTTCCCTCGTATCCCCACGGGACATGCCGGACACGATACTCTTTGCCGCGCGACTCGCCCGAGGCCTCACGCTTCCTTACACAAGGCACGGCCCATGACATCATCACCAACCAGTACGTGAACCCGTCGGATTGGCAGGATCGTCCCCTTACCCACTTCAACGTCAGCGATCACATCCCGATCATGCGGGGCGACGATGAGCAGAGCGGCCGGACCTGGTGCTATACCCTCGGCCTCAGCAAGTTTGGGTGTAGATGAACTCGAAATGTTTCTCCCCCTGGTCTCCCGGACCAGCCTGCGCGCGATACGCTCAGAGAAACAGCAGACGAATTGACGAGGACCGGACAGTCGCCAAAGTCGGAAGCCAGCATCCGTATTAGGACTCTTAGATCAGCGCGTTGAGATCGCCAACCACCGCACCGCCGCGCCAGCCGGGCGCATGCTTGAGTTTTCGAGAAATTCGCCCATTGCCATAGTTTTCATGTTGTATCAGCCACTTACCGGCCAGTCAGGCTACCTCTAGGCCTTCAGGCCTGTTGACAAGGTTCCGAGCCACACGGTACAAAATTGCAGGTGACAGTGGCAGAGGCCGGACTAAACCCAGTGAAGGAGGTACACGAGATGAGCGACGTAGCAGCAGAAATTAAAGTGGGCGATACCGCGCCGGATTTTAACTTAAAGGATCAAGACCAGAAGGATGTGAAGCTGAGCGACTATCGCGGCAAGAAAATGTGGTGCTCTGCTTCTATCCGCTTGGATTGGAGCCCCGTCTGTCAAGGCGAGAACAAGTGTTTGACCGGACGACTTCCCCAAGTTTCAATCGGCCAACGCGGAACTGTTCGGCGTCAGTTGCGACAGCTTCTTTTCGCACAAGGCTTGGGCCGATTCCATGGATCTCAAGCATCGCCTGCTGTCGGACGTGCATCGGACCACGGCAAAGGGCTACGGCCTCTACTTTGAGCCGTTGAACTGCTCGAAGCGTGCGACCGTCATCGTGGACAAGAGCGGCAAGGTCGCCTACGCGAAGGTCCAGGAAATCAAGGTGGCGCGAGAAGACAAGGACATCCTCGCGGCCCTTGCGAAATTGAGCTAAACCTCAGTGCTGAGGACGAAAGTCGAGTGCTGCAGGTCGAGGCGTTCCGACTTTCTGGACTTTCAGCGACTCATGACTTTCGAACGATGCCTGGTATCGTCGAAGACGTCAGAGACGAAAAACTATCAAGGAATTTACGGACGCGCCAGCGCATCGATCGTCGCATATGGCCTAGCGACCTGTGAGCCCTGCAAAACCTACGACCCGATCCTCGAAGCAATCGCCGCCAAGTTTCCCGATGTGAAAGTCGGCAAAGCCAAGATGCATGTCCCAGGCCGCTGTCGCGAGATTAAGAAGAGCCACACCTTCGAAACCTACCCCACGACTCATTTCTTTTCCAATGGCACACTGCTCCTGACCCGTGAAGGGGTGGTGGAGCCCATCGAACTCGCCGCTCTGATTTCGGATCATTTGATGAAATAGTTCCTCCTCACCGACTTCCACAGAGAACTGATGAGTCTCCCGCAATCCTTCCGCATAGGTTGCGCTGACACCGCCGAGTTGAGATATTGCTTGCGCCACCCGCCCTCCCCATTCGTATAATAACGTATACACCTAGGTAGTATATTTCTACACACAGAGCACCTCCGCAACCGATCAGGTTTTCAGAAAGAGCGTTATCAAAGCTCTTTTTGTACAGTCCAACTATTGTCATCCGGCGACGCAAATCGCCGCTGATTGCTGCTCAGGCGTAATAGGGCAAACCATAACTCATGCGAAATATGCCGAGTCCTCCGCCATGGCTATTCGGCATGGCCTTTGCGACCATTTCAGGTGACCGAGAGAGGAGGCGGATTCACAAAGAAAAGACAAGATCTGGTCATGCTCCTCGGCCAAGAACGACTAATGTCGTTTCTCAGTGATGAGCAGCGCTTTACATCACAACCAAACAAGAGGGTGTGTCATGAGAGGATACGCAAGGGTTGCTTCCGTAGGTCTTTTGATGATGGGGTTGCTCGCTGTACCGAATCTGTCTCTGGCGACAGACCGAGATGGGAATGGGCGGCACCAGTTTGTTGAATGCGGAGCTACGGTCAAAGATCGAACATCTTCGAGACAAGATGGCGAATCACCGTGAGGATTACCATAACCAGGGAGACCTCGCCGGTGGCCTTGGCGGCATTGCAGACCGAGGTCGCCAATTTGAAGGCTGCCTTGGCCGCGATGGTCAACAATGAAGCTTCTTTGTTGCTTCAACTCAACGACGCAAAGACCTCCAGTCTCACCACCCTCGAGACCAATCCACCGAGTGGCGGCAGTACCAATCCTGCACTTACGGAAGCTGGCCAAATACGTAAAGTTGATCCAAACCCGATAAACGGGCTAACGGGGCCTCACGCGACTATTCCATCACGCGAATGTCCACGTCGAGAGCGGGTCGGCTCCCCACTGCTCTGCCAGGCCTGGGGAACTTGATCGTGGGATACAACGAAATGCCTACCATACAGGGTTGGTCACGTGCTGGATCCCACAACCTCATAGTGGGACCATCGCACTCATTCTCCTCGACGGCAGGGGCGGTCTTCGGGGTTAGCAACGTGATTTCAGCCGAGCACGCGACGATCCTCGGAGGGAATCCAAAACCGCGCCGGGAGGCACATCGTCAAAGTATCCTCGGAGGCTTCGGGCTTGTGGTGAACGGCACGGAAGAAACATACCCGTAAGATTCGCGTGGGAGGATGCATAGCCTGCTCGATCCAACTGGGCCGAGCAGGCTTCCTGTTTATCAGTTTTTGGGCAGGTCGCGCGACGGATGAGGTTGAGAGGCAATGAGTACGACACTGAAAAGGAGATGGGTAAGTCTAGCTGGTACCCCTATCAGAGCGGCTAGACTGTGGCAGCGAAGCGGACTGTGTCGGAAAGTAATGCGGGAGCCGACCAAGTGTGCGAAGGAATTCAACGAAGGCTTCCGCCTTGTCAAACCCGCGCGAGGATCGACCTGGACACGCAGAAGCAAGATGCAGCGGGTCGCAGTCGATGATCAAATCTACATGCAACTCTACCCCGTCACTTAGCCAACCTCGCCTTTGAGCAATGCTCGTGAAAGATCAGCCAGACTACGCCTTCCTTGCGCAGAAGTGTGGTGCATTGCCCGAGTCCTGCGCTTCGAGTTCGCCTTTCCGGATTGCCTGAAACACGTAGTCGTAGGTGGCCCAAGCCGCTGGACCCAGCATCCGAACATGCAAGTTCGACACGGCGCTGATGAAGCGCAGAGTGCTTCCCTTGTTGAGATCAGATTCATAGTCCGACAGCCATTTATCGATTGAATCACGCGTCTCCGTCTCGCCATCCTGAATACCGGCATAGTCCTTGGTGTACAGCTTCAACACGGCTTGTTTGTCTCTGGCTTCTGAAAAGGTCGCAGCCGCCATGGCGGCGCTCCTTGACAGTCTTCTCGATCGCCTCCCTTTCCTCGGCAGACCAGGCCACCGCCGCCCACGAGAGGCACGCCATCAGCAGCGCAGAGATCAGACGTGTATTCATAGAACGTCCGGCATGCAGAACGTACGCAGACGCGTCAGCCTGCGTACTCGAAGGACAGGTCCCGAGACTGAACGAGACGAACATTCGATAGTCTTTCCGATGAGAAAGAAGAGGCCAGTTGTTTCCAGATGTGTTCGACCAGCTGCTCACCGGTCACGGGCTGAGTTCCGAAGGCCTGACGAAGTTCCTGCCGGCCGAGCGTCTGCACCACCTTCTCCTGAAATACACGGTTGAGGGCACCGATATCCGTCACCATACCGGTCACGGGATCAATGGCTGCCATGGACCGTCACAAAACAGTCCCATTCGGGACCTGACTGACCATCCTGCACCGCCGTGAACGAGTAGCGTCGCGTGACGCTGGCGACGTTGAGCCCGGCCGCCGCCGTCACATCAGCGTACAGATCTTCATCCTCATATATCCGAATCGCGTGGAGCGTACCGATGGATTTCTGCGTATCCAGCTTGGTCCAGAGGACGCATGCAAGGTTTTCCGACGTGGGAATCCGACCCTCGAAATAGGGGCATATCCAGGTTCAGGTTCTTATGGTCGAACTCTTCGAGCACATTGAGCAAGACGCGCTTCAAATCAAAGAGATTCACAACCATGCCGGTCTTCGGATCAACCTCGCCTAAGACCGTCACCTCGACCATGTAGTTATGTCCGTGCGCCGGCGGGTTGTAGCAGGGACCGAACACGGCGCGATTCTTGGCCTCATCCCATTCAGCCTTGATATAGCGATGCGCCGCCGCAAACTCGATACGCTTCGTCAGTAAGACCGGTGCCATGCTACGACCTCAGATCTTTCGAGCCACTCTTCGCGCATGCTCCCTGGAACAGGCGCCTCGGCGTGGTACTCGTGATGGTGCACCGCCAGCGTGACCGGCTGGCATGCAAGTCGGCGAACGCGGCTGTCATCGACGCGGCCGGCCGGAATCGGACGAAATGCACCGCGCTGATTTTGGTTTCATGACTGTGACCGCCTTCGAACAGCCCGAAGGCCTGCTCGGTTCCGGCTCGGATCGGCAACGGTGTCGCCGTGATCGAGCCCCATGAACACATCGAGCCATTCTTTCATCCGGTCCTGCTCCGTAATCTCAATCAGCAGCGTAGCGCTCAACTCACCGCACCCCGGCATGAGGGCATTGTAGACATCTAATTCTTCCTGAACTTTGTGGGGATCGAGGATATGCTCGACCCGGATCATTTCCTGGGTTTGAAACCGCAACGTCTCACGATTTTCGAAGACAAGCGTGATGAGCGGTCCAACGGAAATTCGGCGCCGCTGCTTGAGTGCGATAATCTGCGAGCGAAACTGCTCCCGCTGCTGCTCATACTCCGTCGCAGACAAGAGGTCTTGGGCAGTCAATGGGTTCATAGCCGCAACCCATAGGCGTCGCGTACGATTTGAATCGGATGCTGCGTCCGCCTGCCGCCGGCATGGGCCATGGCGCCGGCCTGATCCAACTGCAGTCCCGCCAGTGGGCAGTCGGAGGCGACGAGATCGGCTGGAGCCTGCTCAATCACTCCGAACGGCCTTCTGCGCAATCAACATTGAGAGGGAAAGAATTCCGTCTTGGCGGACCATGAGCCATCGTGGCCGGAGCATTTCTCGATCACTTCGACCTGCGCACCGGCGCACTCCATGAGTTCCTTCGATTTGAATCCGATGTTCTGATCCCGCAGGTGGCACGGTACCTGGTAGGCGACTCGTCCGGGCTTCTGCTGAAAGTCGGTGGCCAGCGCGCCTTCCCGCTTCAACTTCATGAGATATTCACAGACATCGAACGTCCGTTCCGCCACGCGTCGGACCTCATGGCCCCCGAGGATCTCAGGATATTCCCGCTTCCACATCAAGCTACAACTGGGCACCGGCGCAACTAATTCGTAGCCTTTCTCCACCCAGGGCAAAAATGACGCGATATTCGCCGAGGCGGCCTGCTGAATCGCCGCCGTGTCGCCGATGTCGAACGAGGGCATGCCGCAACAGCGCTGTTCGGGGATCACAACATGCACACCATTTTTTCGAGGACTTGAACCGCCGCTTTGCCGATATCAGTCGCCTGATAATTGACCAGGCAGCTCCCAAAGAGCGCAACTTTCCGCAGCGCGGAGGCAGGAACCTGTGCCGCCCCTCGACGCACCCACCAATGGATAAACGTCTCCCGAGAAAATCGCAAGACCTGTCGATCCCGATGTACGCCGGCCCACGATTCTATCAACCCACGAAGAAACCGGAGGCCCATGACCCAATTGGCAACAGCCGCCAGCAAACTTCCGAGGGCGCCGATCATATCCGTCTTGATCAACAACCGATCGCGCCAGCTCACCCCTCGCGTCGCGGCCAGATGCTTCTTCCACGCGATCATCAAGCGGGGAAATCGAGCGCGTACTGATGCGGCGGCGTATAGGGGCAATGGTTGAAACAGAGTTTACAGTAATAGCACTCATCGACGACCCGATGGTGGTCGGTTGGTGTGAGCTTGGCGACGTCACCCTCATACCGGTCGATGCCTTCGAGCAGCGTGTTGAACGACGGACAAAGATTGAAGCAGCGCCGACAGCCATCGCAGACTTCATAGATGCGCTGCGTGTCTTTCTGGAGCTGCGCGGGATCGATGGGATTGATCAGACTCAGACCATTCACGTTTCTCCGATCAGAAAGCAATCAGCGGTCAGCCATCAGCGACAGGGAGGAGTCCGATCCTCATCCAGCCTCTCTGAAAACTGACCGCTGAACGCCGACTGCTGTCAGCTCTTCTCAGCCTTGCTTCAGGCTATCGAGCCCCTTGGTGAATCGATTCGCATGGGACCGCTCCGCCTTGGCAAGCGTTTCGAACCATTCAGCGAGTTCGGCAAATCCCTCGTCCCGAGCCGTTTTGGCCATACCAGGGTACATCTGCGTGTACTCGTACGTTTCGCCTTCGATCGCCGACTTGAGATTGGCTTCGGTATTGCCGATCGGCACCCCGGTCGCCGGATCCCCGACTTCTTTTAAGAAGTCCAGATGCCCGAACGCGTGGCCTGTTTCTGCTTCGGACGTATCCCGGAACAAGCCTCCGATGTCAGGAAAGCCCTCAATGTCCGCCCGTCTGGCGAAATAGAGATAGCGTCGATTAGCCTGGGACTCGCCGGCAAATGCGCCCTTGAGATTGTCGTGGCTCTTGGTCCCTGTCAAACTTTTTCCCCATTGTGTCCTCCTCCCTGTGCTAAGAAATCGTGCCGTCATCGTCGCGGGGATCTTACCACTATGCCCTCGGTGATTAACATAGCCGTCCTCGTGGAATCAATGGGTCCTAGGAGTCTGTCCGACAGGCTCCCAGTGGATCGTCATCCGACTGGTCGATACCGTGGTAACTCCGGCTCCATCTCGGCAAAGGTTTTGTAGGTGCGGTCCTTGGCGGACAAGATCGGTGTCGCTACCGGCCAGGAAATCGCGAGGACCGGATCACTCCAGATGATCCCCGCTCGTCACTTGGCGCATAATAGTCGGTGCACTTATACAGAAACGAAGCGCGGCCGCTGGTCACGCAGAATCCATGCGCACAACCCGGCGGCACATAGACTTGGAGCCGATTCTCCGCCGAGAGCTCGGCTCCATACCACCGCCCAAAGCTCGGCGACCCCTTTCGGATATCCACCACGACATCATAGACGGATCCATCTGTCACCATTACAATCTTCCCCTGGGCGTGCGGCTCTTGATAATGGAGTCCGCGCAACGTGCCCCGCAGAGACTGTGAATAGTTGTCCTGAACAAAGGGGCCTGGAATACCGGCGTCGGTGTAGCGGCGCGCATGGTAGGTCTCGAGAAAAACCCCCGTGGATCGCGAAAGACATCCGGCTCAATCAGCACTACGCCTGGGATATCAGTCGTCGTCACCCGCACAATGTGCCTCTTCGTCCCCTTGTCTGTTTCTCATACGCGGGACGGGTGGCCTGATTGAGCCAATCACCCATTTCCCGCCAGCCTCGCCGTCTCGGTCGGCTAACCCAACGCCGGGTTTTCGGGATCGACGATCGCAGGAGGATCAGGGTACAATTGTCCCAACCGATCAATCAACGGCTTGGCGGCCGGCGTGCTCTCGTGGGTTGGCTCACTCACCGGATGATCCCAGGTAAGCGTCCGAATGCCGGCGTCCGCCAGCAGTGAGCGGATCGTCGACAGACAGGCTTCCAGCGTCAATTCCGTGCCCTCGCGAAGATCGAGCACGCGTGCCTTGGGATCAGTCGGCGGCGCCTCCGTGTGGACTGAGCGCCCAACAGCGGTCAAAAATAGTGGTTCGCAGTTCCAGCGGCACGTTGAGTGTCTTGAGATCAGCCGTGCAGAGGGCCGACACAAACAGGACGAATTGCAAATCCGGCATCCCGGAATTCTGGATATCCAGCGACGGCATAGCCGAGCATTATCGATGGCGACCGGCACGGAGTCAACGGGCACAATACCCCTCCTGCCAAGTGAATATCACGGCTGAACAAGAGGAGTGCCCGACAATGATCACTATTTCTTTAATGGGTCAGCTTCAAACCGCCGATGGCGAACGGGACCTCGCCTGTCATATTCCCTCCCCCATGTCCGTCCGCCAAGTGATCCAGCGGCAGGGGTTCTCAGTTGCGCCATCTCCTCCAGCTCATTCGCGCGAAACAAGTGCTGGTGACCATCAATAAGAAGATTGCCAGCGAAGACTCACTGGTTCAGGACGGCGACGCGATCAGGCTGGTGGGGCACGACGGGATGGGCGGAACCGGGCTCAGTCCATCGATGTAACGATGACTAGAAACGCGCGGGGCCGGCGCCCCTCTCGGGGAGCCGGCCCTCTGGTTCTTCATGCGGCGTGAATGAGGCCTGAAGAAGGCAGCGTCATATACAGTCTGCGCCGGACGATCTCCGCTTACTTCTTCCCGAGGATTGCGTCCTTGGCGGCTTTGGCCACACGGAACTTGACCACACGCTTTGCTGGGATCTTGATCGCCTCACCAGTCTGTGGATTCCGTCCCATGCGGGCCTTGCGGTTCGCCAATACGAGCTTGCCGATTCCAGGTATCACGAAGACATTCTTTGCTTCCTTGTAGGCCAAGGCAGCAAAGTCGTCCATGAGTTGGACGGACGCTTTCTTGGTCAGCCCGGTCTTCTGGGCCACATAATCGGCGATCTGCGACTTGGTCATTGATTTAGCCATGCGAGCAACCTCCTTAAAGAACGATGATGGTGAAATGCAGTGAACTCCCTCTCGTCACTCCGCTCAGACTCAATGAATATTCATGAACGAATAATCTTGTCGCTGGCAGCGGCGAAAACCTGCGGGAGTCTATCCAAGCGCTCCGAGGCTGTCAACCAGAAAAACACGGGCCAGGCGCAGGGAAACGCTTCACCGGCTCCTTGCAGTTTCGAGACCAGCCAGCGTACAGTACAGACTGCTCTCGTATTCGTCAGTCAATGTTGCCGTACCCCGAGTCGCTAGCATGGCAAAAGAACTACCTATTCTGCCATCGACCGCCCAACCAGCCGACGCGGCACAGGCAGAACAGTACCAGTATTCTCGCGTGTTTTGTCAGAAGGAAAATTCTCCTCCGCTCCGTTTGCTTTTTGAATTTCTCACGTCACGTGCTCAAACCCCGATCACTCCGCCGGACATGGACGACACCATGTTGGATGAATGGGCCTGGGTCCAAGTGACACTCGGTTACGATCGCAATAGAAAACCGATTCAGGTGTTTTGTTCCCGGGATCGAGGCTCCTATCAAGACGTGTTCGAGAAGGAGAAGGAACTGTTTTTAGGCGTCCTCTCCGCTCACGACGATATTGAGGCAGGACTCGTGCGCGAGTTTGTGGAACGCGCGCGGTTTGTGCTCACGACTCGATTCTCCCGAGAATGACATGACCGACGAGGGCTATGACTTCAACGGATGGATCTTGGAGTTCTATCAAGACCAGTGCAACGGAATCGTCCAGATCGACAACCAAGGCTTCTACTCACCCAAGGGCGATCTCATCGTCGATCTCTCCATCAAAGTGGAATGAGCCGCCGTGGCAGGCTTCACACCCTCGACCCTGCTCCGCTGTATCAAAAAACCGACCACTGGTTTCAGCGGGCAACCGCCACCCTGCTCGGTGAAGTTCCCTGCCGACTTGGCTGCACCAGCTGTTGCATCGGTCCCTTTCCGATCACCCTCCTCGACATCCACACCCTCCGACAGGGACTCGCCGCACTCCCGCCGGAGGACCGGCATCGTATCGAACAGCGTGCCATCGAGCAGACTGCCGCAATGGAGACCGCTTTCCCACAACTGACCCACAGCGATCTACTCGACAATTGGTCCGATCAAGACATCGACCGGTTGGTCACAGCAGTTTCACCATCATCCCTGTCCGGCGCTAGAAGCAGACGGGCGCTGTGGCATCTACCATCACCGCCCCCTGGCCTGCCGATCGATGGGCATCCCGACAGAAGTTCGCGGTCTGGTCCATGGCGCTTGCGAAGTCCAAACCTTCATTCCGATCCTGCGGCTTCCCACCGCATTCCGAGAGGAAGAACATCGCTTAGCGCAGGACGAAGCCGCCTCCCTGGATGCACTTCGTCTGGCCACCGGATCGACAGGAGAAGAAGTATTTCTGCCCTACGGGTTCTTACACCGCAGAGGACATGCGAGAAAAGCGGGACAGGTGAGGCGATCTGAAAACTGAAAGCTGAAGTAATCGGAACTTCGTGTCTCGCTTTTCCCGCCAGTCTCGCCCGTCTCGCTTGAGTCAGGCATCGCCGACTGCTGCAGCGGCGGGCATGACTGATGTGGGCTAGGACCACGCAGGATACTCAAAAGGTTCGTCCAGCAAGGCCGCAGCGAGCTGAGGGGCGAGGCGTACTCCTGCCCGTACATTGAGCCTCTGAGCGAAGCGAGAACGCCGCTGGCGAACCTTTCAGTATCCTGCTAGACAGAGGCTAAAATCCTGTGCTACTGTCACCCGCCTTGGTTGCAGGAGCGCCTGTAGCTCAGCTGGATAGAGCATCAGCCTCCGGAGCTGAGGGCCACAGGTTCAAATCCTGTCAGGCGCACCAACAATCCAAGGGGTTGCACGGTCCTCGCCGCTTCTCCCTGTTCCTTGGCCACGGTTTTAGCCACAGTTCCGATAAAGCTTCCCTGATTGATCGCCGCTTGCAGGTGGCGGGGGTCTAGGTGCGAGTATCGCAAGGTCGTTTGGATGTCGCGGTGTCCGAGGATCTCCTTGACCGACACCAAGTCTACCCCGGCCATGATTCTTCTACTCGCTGATGTATGGCGCAGCGTATGCCACGACACGCCGACGATCCCCTCGTCGCAGCGCGGGTTCAAAATGCCGCCGAATAAACGCCCGGCTGTCCATCGGTTTCGTTTCATCCTTGATGCCAGGGTAGACCCAGGGCGAGCGGAAGAGTGAGTCAAGACTTCTGAAAATCCTTTTCGCCTGGTCGGATAACGGCACATAGCGGCTCTTTCCCCCTTTCGGCATCGGCAAGGTGAGCAACCCGACTTCCACGTCCACATGCTCCCAGCGCAGTTTGAATTGTTCTTCGCGCCGCAAGCCCGTTTCCACGGCCAGCGCGACGAGCTGCCAATCCTTCGGGTCCATCACGCCTTGCAGCCGGCGCAATTCTTCTTCGGATAAGAACCTCGTGGTCGTCACTTCGGGAAAGAACGTAAAATCCTCGAACAGATTGTCCTGCATGTGTTTCGCTTTCAGCGCCAGTTTGAGCACATGCCGGAGATAGGAGAAATGTCGATTGATGGTGCTATCGCCCCACATGCGCACGGGGAGAACATCGTTCGGGGCCTTCGGGGACTGGGGTTTGAGTTTCGCCCGCATTTGCACTTGGAGCCGCCTCACATCTTCCAGCGTGATCTCCTTGAGCAATTTCTTTCCCAAGGGTCCTAACGACAGGCGGCGATTATAGAGGCGTTCATTCGCGATGCCTCGGTTGGAGCAGCCCTCAAGCAGCGGGCCAACCAAGCGCGGAGCGTGATGTCTTTCGCGGTGAACTTCTCAGGGAAGAATTTTTGCTCGCGCACTTGCGACCGGTGCCACCCGTAACGGATCGCCGCTTGTGTCTTGCTATCGCAGGCCTCCCACCGCTCCCGGCCTGCCTCGAACCAGCGTGCCCACCAGCTCCCCCGCCGATAGAGAGCGCCACGGATTTTTCTTACCTGTGTGTTTTGGGGCCATGAGATCCTCCTTTTTGTGTTCGCGTGCCACCTGCTTCTTATGCTCCGCGAGGGTCTTCGCTCGTGCCGCGCGAAGGCCCTGCATATAGACTTCGTCTCGGTGGGCGTCCTCCGCCATGATCTTCTCCAACTCGGTACGTGACAACGGCACGGCGCTCGCGGGATTATCCACGCGAGCCGGTGACACGGGCTTTGTCCTTCCGCTCCTCCGGTAACGGTCCCACCATTTATTCGTACAGACATCCGAACACCGCGCCTTTTGCCGATTCTGCGACGTATCCACAAACCACTTGCGACAGGCCGAGATCGGACAACGCTTGAGCCGTTTCCACCCGCGATCCTGAAAGTAAAACTGCCACAAGTGCCAGAGCACCGTCCCCACTTCATCACGCGAGGCAATCACGGTATGGGGCGGCTCCATTTCTTTCTCGATAAACCGATCATCTGCCGGTGTCGCTCCTTTCTTGACTCCCACTACGGCCGGGTATTCCACAACCATCGTCACTGGATGGTTGTCGGCCTGACGGTTGAATGCCTTGCTCGCGCGGGAGCAGCGAGGGATCGGGACACGATGGTTTCCACGATGGTCCAAGTCTCACAATTCTTTTATCGACGGGATCGCAGTCTCGACCCGCCACTAGGGTCCGAAGAACGGGCAAGTCGATCGAGATGGTCCGCGATGATTTGCAAGCCACTCAACGCCTTTTGCTCGCGCTCGCGTACAGGTTCACCTGCGCCGCTTATTTTGTTTCTGCCCGCGTTTCTCGCATGAATAAGCCTCCCGCCGACACGTACAAGGTATACAAACTGTACTTCGTACACACTCTGGCGTACAAAGTAGTGACACGTCAAGCAGCGTAGTGACTACCACATAGGAGGTTATGCGATGAACGACACACCACTAGATACCATGCACCCAGTGCCGGAGGCGGCGCGGCGCTGGGGGCTCAAACCCCTCCACCGTCCGGCGCATGATTTACGAGAAGAAGATTGAGCGTATTCCGTCCATCTCAGCGTGCCGTTCGAATTTCAGAGCGCACGATTCAAGAGAGATTGGCCAGGGGCTTTACGCCAGCGGTGACGCGGTGACACCTCGATGCACTCCTGGCTCAACTCAGATGGAGTCCGGCAACGTGGATCTCGTTGGTCGGCACAATGCCCGGCGCATAGAGACACGTCGCCCTCGCTCAGCATCTCCGAAGGTGACAAGGGGCTTCTGCTTCGATGTTTTGCCGGGTGCGTGGTGCAAGGAAATCTGCAAGGCCATCGGACATCGAGCAGCAGCGAGCTGTTCTACGATACGCCCGCCCGATATTCGCGGACAACGACCGCGCTCCAAGGCCGGTCAAGATCGACCTCACCGCGCTCGCGTTTCGCTACGACCTCGCCGCATTGGATCGGCGGCTGCGGGCCGACACCGTGTCTGAACGGCAGTCAATAACATCCCGATCAACGAACTGCCCGACCACGAGCTGGACCGACTCGTTGATGCGGTTGGACATGCCTACACCAACCTCGACCGGGCTGAAGTTATTTGAAGGGGTCGCGGATGATTTGCGCGAGAAAGCCTTTGCCCGAAAGGAAGGGACGGTGAACTATGCAGCCCAGCGTTGACGAGGTGGAGAACCTGGCGAAGCAACCCTTGTTGAGTGATCCGGCTACGCAAGAATATTTTTAGACAAAGTGGGGTCGCTGCTGGGAGAGGTAGCACCGCGTCCAGTCGATCTGTCCAAAGCGCTGGTGAGTTATCCCGACCTTCTCGCGCTCGAAATTGCTGAACGGCCCCGCTATCTGCCTTGGCTGCCTGAACGCAGCACTGGGATGGTTTATGGCCCTCGTGGGATCGGCAAGACGTTCTTTCAACTCCGCCCTCTCGGTAGCCCTTACCACCGGGAAACCTCTCTGGAATTGGGACTGTCCCGCGCCCGTGGGCGTCCTCTACGTCGATGGGGAAATGCAGCTGGATGAATTGCGGACACGGACCACGGCCCTGATGAACACGCCTCCCGATCGCGCCGTTGGTCTTTCCGACGAGTCAGTTGGTCTAGCGAGCGCTGCGGCGGCAAGGATCTCGTGCTGACCTCTGACGTGATGCGCCAAGAAGTGGTCAAGATCCTCGATGCACAGCCTGAGATTCGCGTGGTCGATTCTCGACAACATCAGTCCTGTCTCTTCAGCGGGATCAGACGAGGACAGCAAACAAGACTGGGAACCGATCAATCGCCTGGTTGATTCGGCTCACGGCATCGAGGACTCGCCACCCTGCTCAGTGCATCATGCCGGGAAAGGTGGGCAGCAGCGCGGCACGAGTGGCCGGGAAGATTCGCTTGGATACCGTGATCGAGTTAGCCAGAGCCTGCGGGCGCAGATGCGCGGACAGGGCTGCCACTTTGAATCTGAGCTTCAAGAAAAACAGAAGCACCACGGAAGAAGTGGTGGCCCCCTCGATGTGACGCCTCGAAACCGTCAACGAGCGCCTGCAATGGGCCTGGAAACTGTTAGGAGATATCCCTGCTGGACCGGGCGCGACAGGAGGTGGCCGAAGGGGTCCAAGGCCCAACGGAGTTGGCTGACCTGCTCGGCATTACCAAGCGCTACGCCAGTAAGTTGCTCAGGAAGCTCAAACAGGAGGCGGTATGAAGAGGTTTCCTCTGGGTTTCCTAGAGGGTTTCCTGTTGGTGCCAAAGGTTTCCTGTTTCCTGTGTGCAGAACCGCAGAGAGAAATCAGGAAACTTTCGCTAAAAACCCGCGTCAACATTGGGGCTACGTGGTTTCCTCCCCAGGCAACCGTTTCCACCCCAGGAAACTTTGGGTTTCCTCTGGTTTCCTAGAAAGTTTCCTATGAGCCTCACCGTCGTCGCCCATTGTTCATCCTGCGATGCCGTGGTGAACCGCCACTGGCGGAGCTGCTTGGTCTGCCATGCGGATCTGATCGTAGCCGTGCCCACGCCCCCCAGATCGAGACGGTCTCACCGGTGCCTTCCCCTGCTGACACACATCCACCACCCCTGGCGTGAGTTGGCCAAAATGACCGCTGGATTGGAACCATGATGACCCTCGATTGAGTCCGGTGCTGTCGGATCCCTGCGCAGCCTGCCAAGCTCACGACAAGACCGGTGACCGGTCAGGCTTCGAGCACGCCGGCAGAACGAGGTCAGGCGGCCTGATGCAGTTCATCCCTGGAGCCTTGGTCCGCTGGCGGGGCCAGTGAAGGACATCACCTGACGGTATTAGGGCCTGCTCTGGTCGAACACGTGCATTGTGACCAGGGGCAGTTGTGGGTCTGGACAGCCTGGCAGAGGCAAGGCCGCTGGGTGCCGGAACGCCAGCATCATCGCGATAGGACAGATTGATGCCCCACGCTTGTCTACCGATATCACACCGCCTCGACAGGGCAAAGAGTGACGCAGCATGATGACGTGCGATGGAGACAGCAGCGCGATAGATGCATTCAAAATCGAAGCGAAGCACGTCACGCGCAAGGAACCGCTCCACGCCATGGATATCGGCACGGGTTTCAGGATCTCGGTACCGAAATCCTGGGAAGCCACGGCGGCATCAGGCTCCGTTTTGTGGCCGGAATCGTGGCCGGAACCGTGGTTAAAAGGACCGCCAGGACATAACTACGCGGGGATGCAAGGGAACACGACCCTAGCCCTCAGGATGATACATCTGATCGAGAGAAAAGGAGGAGAACGTGCCATTTGTCAAAAACAGAAACTCACGGAGTCCACGACCCTAGCGGGAGTGGTGCTAGATCCTCCCAAAGTCCCCACGGTCGAGTCACTCCAACTCGACTGCGGGAGGGCCCGGGCAGAAGTCGAAACGTTTCGAGGCCAAGCTCGAACAAGCACAAGGTGAGTTTGCGAAAGTCACTGCAGAGAGTGTGAATGACGAAACCATTGATGCCGTGGCGGTCGCCAATACCATTACGCAGGCATCGGAAAAGGTCCGCGCATTGGAAGCGGCGTTGAAGGTCGCGATGCAGCGGCAGCAAGCCACTGAAGTCGCCCTAAAGCACGCTGGGAGCGGGTGCAACGGGACGCCCTGCGGGTAAAGTTGACAAAGCTGCTGGACACGGCGCGTGCGGTCGATGCCTGGCTGGACAGCGCGAAACCCGTCGTTGATGCCCTACCATGATGCACGGAAAGATGTGCTGGATGACGGCTATCGTGACATCGCTACGATCATCAATGTGGCAAATCTCAGTTTCCAAACGTATCTGTTTCGCACCTGTGCGCCGATGGCTAACTGCAACACCGGATGATAGCGCGTTTCAGACCGACCCGCGATGGAGTAACCCCTGGTCGATGACGAACCCGCAGCCAGACCTGGCGGATACAGTGAAACTGGACATGAGCGAACCCGACCTGAATGAGAGACAAGCGGAAATTTGTGGAAGGTGTGGCGACTGGCTTGAGCGTGCAGCAGGCCGCCAAGCAAGCGGCATTCTCAGCGAGCTACGCCAGGAAGGCGAGTAGACTACTCAAGAATCCGAGCGTGCGTCAGACGATTGAAGCGATTCAGGGGGAAGCCAGAACCGTGGCGGCGTATTCGCTGCTTGAAGCCGTCAGGGAACTTGATAAGGCGATCGCCTTCGGCTACGCGAAAGGAACCCGATGAGTATTGCAAAATTGTTAGAGGCGAAGGGGCGTTTGTTTGGCCTCTACGTGGATCGCTACCAGGAGGTGCCGTTGGACTTGTGGTGGCGCACTGGAAGCCGCGAGAGGCCGCGTGGTGCAGCATCACGCCACCGCGCCAACCGTGTGAGGACGGTCCTCGCGGTGCCGGGAGGTGCACGCTGGCTCACGCCCATACCGGGCAATCCAAACAGGCCCCTGCGCGAGGGTGAGTGAATAAGCCCGGGAGAAAATCAGGCGAGTCGAATCGACCAATGGGGGTGGGGCACGGGGTACCCATGACATCTCAGCCGCTGCGCACAGAGTCGCGGTACCTCTTCCACCCTGGCTGTAGTTCTGTATTTTTTGAATTTTTTGTGGATGGCCCCATGAGGCTAGGCTCCATGACCCACACACGGCCCAATATTTTTTGCCGCGCCTCGTACGCCCCAGCATGCATCTCGTGTTCACGTCGCCCATGCGGTCACTACTGCCTCTTCTCTCTGTCCCCGCCTGGTGGACGGGGGTGCAATATGTTGGTGCACCGCGGCAGCGCAAGCACTGCGTGCCCGTCCTGGAGACCCAGCGCATACCGCTCCGAACACACTGGGCGAACCCTGCTGATACTGGGTCGTGTGATCTCGATGGAGGAGCGCATCCTCGAGCCCCCTCCGCTTCTGCGCGCCATTCTGCAACTCTCCAGTGGCGCACACGTCTGCGTGCTCTGCTGTCGACACCATTCAATGCGTGGGTGAGGGATTCGGTCTGAAAGGCCATGGCAGTCCTCCTTTGCTAGATCGTAGCAACGCTGAGGTGCGGCCCGGCTGCCTTGTCGTCACCGTTCCTGTGGCGGTCACAGGAGTGGTACCTGTCACGTTCCACGCTAAAGCGCAAGGAGGATGCCAAGGGCTCAACCCATCGGTTCCAGTGCCAGGTGTCCCAGATGTTCCAAGCAGTTGCAGTGCTTTGAAGGCTCGTTATCGGGACGAGGATCAGATCCTTGAGAACGCCGGGGTGGCGGAGCCTGCAGGCTGAAGCATCCAGCCAATACATGCATTCCTGTGTGGAGGTAGATGCCCCAGCCACCACGCCACAGTGTCGTGAAAGGCGAGCGGAACAGATGAGAGAGATGCTGAAGGCCCTCATTAATCTCAACGGAAAGGAATCACCACCATGCACGAACCCATTGCCCAGGCAACACCAGCCACCCCCGCCGAGACCTCGCCGACCGGCCCGCTGGTGAGCCCCATGAAAACCGACCTCACGCCTGCTCAAGCCGCAAAAATGAGCGAGTGGACGCGGGGAGGATTTGGCGGCAGGAAAAATCACGCAAACCCAAGCGGACGCGATCTTCAACGACCTGAGCACGCCCGCGGGCCAACGCGCCCCCGATACCCGCAGCGCGGAAGAGAGGCAATTCGATGCTGCCTTTCCCGTCGCGCAAGAAAAAGATTTTACCATTCGGTACTACACCCCCGGACAAGAGCCGCCGGTCGTCCCGCCAGAAGTGAAAGCCTTCGATGCGAACGCCCGTGGATGGCTAGGTGGCGCGGGGTTCCCGCGTGACCTGGGCAACTCCCTCGTCAACGCGGATTACGAAGACGCTCACGCACACGCGCGCGATGACCGCGGACCAACTGGAACAGTACGGACACAAAGAATTTGAAAAACTCCAAAAAGCCCACGGCGAGAAGTTGGACGAGCGGCTGAGGGACACGGCGCGTATGCTCGATGATCTCGAACGGAAAACGCCAGGGTTGAAGCAGTTACTGAAGTCGCGCGGCATCGGGGATAACGCGATGGTCGCCAACATGCTGATCGCCCACGCGCAGATCTATCACGCGCCGCCGGGGCGCTCAGGGGCAGCGGGGTGATGCACAGCGTGAGTCAGCGCCGGCGGGAGGCTCAACGGGTTCTCTTCCGCCACTCCCACGGCGGGACATGAGTCGGACTCACCCATAAGCCTTGCTTCGCCTCTCGTGCATGCTTCTCGAGCCTCGCTAATTCTGTATTCCTGGGAGCGAATTTCCAGATACCACCAACACCAGCCGTTTTTGACCAGCGTGTGATTGACGTGGGTCCCATCGGGCAGACGCACCTCGGCCAGGATGCGTCCAGACCTGTCGCGGCCGTGCGTCTGGAGAAGGACTTCTTTTCCCAAACACCATCGCGGCCGTCGCCTGCTTGGCTTGATGGCCGTACGACTGACCCTTCTCAGGGCAGTCGATGCCACTCAGACGGATGCGTTCAGGGTGTTGCTTGTGCAGGATGTCAATGGTATCGCCGTCAAGGACGGAGACGACGAGGCCAGAGTAATCGGCAGCCTGTGTGATGGAAAGCCAACTGAAAAATAGCGCGAGGGCAATGAGGCTCGCTCGGTCGAACAAGAGGCCCTTTCTCTCGGTATGTAGCGTAGTCCAGTGATGGCCACTGACATCGCCGTTTTCCATCCGAGGTATTTACCGTGAACCAGAGAGGGGCATCTAACAATCAATATGTTGACCTGAAAGATAGGAAGGGCATGATCAAGCCGCAACGCGCAGCCTCTTTGCTCGGCCCATTCCGCTCTCACCCATCGCTCCCCTGGTACAGGAGAGGATGGGCAAGCGGAAGGCCCTCCCTCTGGCGCGAACAGAGCGCTACTGCTTCGGCGTGCGAGTCGGCTCAGTGACCGGCGGCTTGATCTTGATGTTTGGATCTTGAACCGTCGGCGGTGGACCGGCTCCCTGCGACTCCAGCAGCCTGGCATTATAGGGATCGACCAGCTTCTGGCCCGTGTGCGCATCCTCTGACACGGCGGCGCGGCTGAGGGATTGCTCAACGGTCAGATTTTTTGCCCGGTATCGTAGGCATACTCTCCGGCCGATGGATACCCGGGATGCTTCGGCGGCAGCGCCGGATCCGCGGCGGCAAGAGCGGCACTCCTGACCAACACAAGCCCTGTCATCACGATGGTATAGAATTTCATGGCCTGCACTCCTTTCGTTGAGAACACCACGACCTGCTGTGACCAGGGACGATCCCGATACCGAATCGAAAAGTCTTCCCTGTCAGAGCTGCGACTCGCTGAAGCAAGAGCCGACAGTCGTGATGTGCGACCTCAAGGCATGCCGTGCTTCAGAAAGAGGCTGGCGTAGGAGCTGCGGGGACCGTGGGATCCATCGTGCGGGGAGAATGCAACGCACGTAGGAGAGAGCAGTCGACGTAACTGGTACGTCAGAGTCTTATGCTACGCGTGAAGGAACAGCGGGTCAAGAGGGTGGTAATTAGGTAGTGGGTCACGTTCATTGCTGATCAACCGAGCCTGTGATCGAATAACTGCTTCGGCACCGGGTTTTTCAAGCCCTGAGGTCAATTCGTTAGAGGCCACGCAAACCGATTTCTAACGGCCGTAGCGTATCCTCATTTGCAGGATAATCGGTGGTCGGTAATTCACAACCAGTGATTGCGCACACTGCCGTGACGAACGCTTCTAAGATCTGTCTGTCGGGGAGATTATTGTAGATTGGAAAATCTGTCGCATTTCCGCTCGGTCCACCTCCCAGTGTTTCAGTTCGCGCCACATTCAAGTACCTACCTCCCCGAACCTGAGCCCAACTTTTTGTCTCCTACACGATTCTGCACCCAGGCCCGCTTGAAACCACCAGATTGTTCCCAAGCGATATAGAAAGAGCCATTGCCATCTACACTTCTAAACATTCTTCTACCTCCCTGGTTATTTCCCCTTCGGCAGCAGGCCCTTCCGTTTCACGGTGATCATAGCGGCGGCTCCGAGGTCCTTAGTTCCATAGAATTATGTCTTGTCTTTCAACAAGGCATGCGCCAGCATCAGCTTCCCTTCTTGCCAGTTCCGTGGATCCATTTCCAGCACACGTTCTGCCACCTTGTGAAGCTCCATCAGATCATGTTCGAGCTGTTCTGCCTTGTGTCGCCACACTGAGCTGTCGCCGACCTGGGTACTCTTCACACGCTCCACTTCCGCCTTGAGTCGTGCGATCACGGCGTCGCGTTCCGCGATCTGCGCCTCGTTTCCTGCGACGGTCGGTTCGCATGGGGCCACCGTCGGAGGAGGCTCGACAAGGCGGATCGGCGTGCGGTCCGCCTGACTCGACGCGACCGGGGTAGCTGGGATGCGTGCCTGGAGCCCCAAGAGCACGAGGACATTCAAGCCGATGATGACGGCGCACAAGCCGATGATGAGTCACTATCGGTCGGTAGAGCGGGTGCATGGCCAGTCTCCTTTATCGAGGGGGATTCGAGGCATTATAGCAGGAGCGATAGACGGAGACCTAACTTATGGCGTCCGTCTTAGTGGTGAGGTGGATTTCGGTATCAGGTGGAGTTTCTTGGGGGCACGGGAACCATGCTGGAGAGGGACATGGTGCGGAGGCGGATCAGCGGCGTTCCACACTCATAGCAACGAGACATTTCGACAGATCGCGTGTGATCAATGCCTTTCACCATCAAGAATCGATGGGAACACAGAGCGAACCATTTCACGGGTCATGCGCAACCTCTTGGGTCTTTAGATCAGGGCGTGATGGAGAAGGGAGTGTCACAGTAGGGCTAGTGAATTCTCTCGGCCACTGGTGCCGACACTCGCGATTCAGACAGGCCCACAACCGCAATTGCGGTACGGTCATTTTGCGGCCGGAGATCGTCCAACTCACGATCGGTTCGGCATTCTGACTCGAACATTTTGGACAGGTCATCCCTCCTCCTCCCCTTCCAAGTAAAACCGGAGGTACGATAGCATTGAAAGGGTAGAAGGGGACTAGCGAGATCCCTAGTTCTAAATAGGCGGGCTAAAAATTCTCGCTCGGCGAGTGGCGTTAGCGGGAAACTAGGTCACCGCAGGCGGTGCAACGATAGTTGCCCGTCACATAGCCGTCTTCGTTCCGTTCCCTATCGATTTTCGGATGCTCACAGAGCCGTGGCGGATCTTGCTGCTTCCACTTTACTTGTAACTCAGCTGCCTGAGCCTTCGTCATGTCTGCTTCACCCGGCCATAGGGTCAATCGATCAGAGGGATGTTGGAGAGGGTCGCCGCTAAGGGCGGGGCGTCCAAGGATAACTGGACCGAGAAGGGGCCGACTCTTCTTCCAGCTTCGGAGATGAAGCTGCGAACGGTTTCACGCTCCAAGTCGGTCAACCCCTTTGTGGGCGTGCGTGAATCCTGTAAGCGCCTGGCAGGCTCGCGTAAGTCATGGATTTGATCTCGTACCGTTTCCATGCGCTCACGCATTCCGCAAGTGCGGGACTAGAAAGGCCTCGAGGCATGGCGACGCGCTCGGTCACTTGTCCTTCGAGTGCGCGGACGTGATCGCCACTCCAGCGCCCAGGCAAATGAGGAGCCCGAGTCCTATGGCAACGATCCAGTCGAACACCATGATCTCCTGTATCCATCGGAGCATCCCATTCTCAGGAGGTCACCAGCTAAAGGGTAGCACACGGTAAGAGAGAACCAGACTAGGGATGGCCCTAGCGGGAGACGATTTCAGCGAGGTGACAGTGGCAGGCTCAACGGCTCGGATGGTTCGCGGCTTAATTGCTTGGTCTCGTCAATGATGTAATACACGACCAGACCAGACTTTCCGCAATGGAAGCAGCGTCCGTTTTCCCCAATGAGCATCTCATTCATTTTGGAATGGCGGCTCGACGTCAACAAATCTTTGGCCTGAGGTGAGGTGTCACTAAGTGCGACGTTACAGATACACTCGGTGCAGAATCCCTCTGTATCGATCATGCGACGCCACACCGGAATGAGACCCCGACATCCGAAGGTCGGGAACCTATACGTTAGAGCTATTATACGCAATAACCCGGAGGTAGGGGTATCTTGGCGGCAACGTCAGGGCAGATGCAGTAATGCGAGCTGAATTTACAATGAGCTCACGTTCGGCGTATCGTGCGGCCAACCGATACGGAGGTCCTATGCGATATATCGTGATGGCAATGATCATGGTCCTGACCTGCCTCGATCTGAGCATCGGCTCAAGCAAGAGCCCCTGTATGAACGTGAATCCTTAGCCGGGCTGCCGGGAGTAGTCGTGGTCATTGAGAAAATAACCCCAGAGGCACAAGTGGACGGCTTGTCGGAAGAGGCGATTCAAGAAGCCGTGGAAGGCATCCTCCAGTCCAGCGGTATACGGATCTTCATTGAATCAAAAACGGCGAAGGTGTCCTCCAATCCATGGCTTTACGTGCAACCCAACATAGGCAAAGGTGGGTCTTTCTATTTTTACAATGTCTCGCTTCGGCTCATCCAAGAAGTGTCAGCAGTCCATGGACGACAGTACACGATGGCTGCGACAACATGGGAAGGCAATACGGCAGGGTTTGTTGGCATTAGCAGCAATTTAAGGGAAGTAGTTCTCGACGTAACAGAAACATGGGTCAAGACATTTGCGAGCGACTTTCTGGCCGTCAATCCTCGCTAGGATGTACTCGGTATCGCCGTCGCTCCAACACCCGTGGTTGTCGGGTTCCAACAGACGTGAGAGACTAAGCGGCAAGAACGCGATGCCAGGGTTCGGCCGCTGATCGCTCAGACGATGGCCTGCTGGACATATAGGGCTTTACATTGACGCTAACTGTGAGTTAGTATCATGACACGGAGATTGTCGGGGATGATCAAGCAGCGTCGCACGGTGCTGGGCTTGAGTCAGCGGGCATTGGCCAAGCGGGTCGGTGTGAGCGATGCCTACATTACGCAGCTGGAAACGCGAGAGCGCATCAATCCGTCGCTAAATGTGCTGAAGAAACTGGCGAAGGCGCTGAAGGTGTCGGTGGCGGAGTTGGTGGAGTAACGAGATACGAAACGGGAGGGGACGAAATGAACTTCTTCTACACATCGCCTCGTTGTGCTGACCGCCATGCTGCTGCCAGTCCTCGCGGGTTGCCAGTAGCAATACGTAACTGAACGAAGCATAA